>Ga0315334_10000004_pt1 | contig 678643 bp, 626 predicted proteins | sample M150034915metaG_FD_205555 | JGI IMG/M metagenome (GOLD analysis project Ga0315334, IMG submission 205555) | Ammonia-oxidizing marine archaeal communities from Monterey Bay, California, United States - M1 500m 34915 | ecosystem: Environmental > Aquatic > Marine > Intertidal zone | place: USA... | reverse complement strand
GCTAGTGGTCCATGCGGTTAATTCTGTCACTCTCAGCCGCCACACAAGCGGCGTGGGCCAGGCGCGCGAACGCAGAACTGGTGGTGCCAATTCAAGTGAGCGCAACACCGACCACGGCGCTTGTGTGGCGGCCCTTCGGGAGAGCCTGTGCCGGCGCGACTCGGCGTTGCGTCTCTTGGCAAGGGAACCACCCTTGCCGGCGATACGCGCCTTGATTCGCGCCGGCACAGGCACTCTGAGAGTGACAGAATTAACCGCATGGACCACTACGGCGCCGGTACCATACCCAACCCATCAGCACGCCACGGCTGGCCATGAACAGATTCATGGCCAGCCACAGGCCGTGATTGCCCCAGCCGCTGGTCAGCCACCACACCGGAAAGAACAGCGCCGTGGCGATCATCATGGTGTTGCGCATTTGCCGGGCCAGGGTGGCGCCCACGAACACGCCGTCCAGCCAGAAGCCGGCGCTGGCGGTGAGCGGCAGCAACAGCATCCACGGCAGGTAGGTGGTGGCGGTGTCGCGCACCCCGGGCAAATCGGTGAGCAGGCGGATCAGCGGGCCGCCGCCGGCGGCGAACGCCAGCAGGGCGGCCCCGGCGATGATCAGCGTCCATTTGCCGGTGCCCGCGACCGCCGCGTCCAGGGCGCGCCGGTCGCGGCGGCCGGTGGCGTCGCCCACGAGGGCTTCGGCGGCGTTGGCGAAGCCGTCCAGGGTATTGCTGAGCAGCAGCAGGAAGGTGATCAGCACCGCGTTGGCGGCCAGCACCGTGTCGCCCAGCCGCGCGCCCTGGGCGGTGAAGAAGAAAAACACCGTCAGCAGCGCCAGGCTGCGGATAAAAATATCCCGGTTCACGGCCAGCAGTTGCAGCATCGGCGCCACCTGTTTGAGCGCGCCCACCGGCAGCGACCGCCAGGCGGCGCCGAAGATTTCCCGGCGCAGCCAGAACAGCCCGCCGGCCAGACCCAGGTATTCGGATACGGCGCTGGCCACCGCCACGCCACGCACTTCGAAATGCCACACCTGTACCAGCAGCACATCCAGCACCACGTTGCTGCTGTGCATCAGCACCGTCATTTTCAGCGGTACGCTGGTGCGGTGCAGGCCGATGGCGAAGCCGATCAGCGCGAAATTCCCCAGCGCCGCCGGCGCGCCGAGAATGCGCAGGCCGATGTATTCCCGCGCCAGCCCTTGCACCTCGGCGCTGCCGCCCAGTAGCCACAGGCCGGCGTCGCGCAGCAACGGTTGCAGCACGATCAGCGCGCTGCCCACCAGGGTCGACAACAGCAGTGCCCGCAGCAGCACCACCAGGGTGGCGTCCCCGGCGCCGCGCGCCTGGGACGTGAAGCCGGTGGTGCCCATGCGCAGGAAGTTGAACGAGAAGTACAAAAACATGAAGAAATTGCTGCCCAGCGCCACCGCCGCCAGATAGACCGGCGAATCCAGATGGCCGACCACGGCGGTGTCCACCAGACCCAGCAGCGGCGCGGTGATATTGGACAGCAGCAACGGCCACGCCAGCAGCCAGATGCGGCGGTCCAGAGCACGGCGGGTCAACGGATCACTCATAGGGGTGGAAGTGGTTGCCGTTCCGGGTGATCAAGTCCATTAAGCGGGGATGAATAAACACTTTCTCCCGGCCGGCCTCCCGTTCCTCGAGCACTCCGATGGCCGCCAATTCCTTGAGATAACGCGAAGCGGACTGCCGCTTCACAATGTTCTTGTCGACCAGGTTGCCGATGCGGCAGTACGGCTGCTCGAAGATCAGTTGTATCAACTCGTGGCTGTAAATTTTTGGCAAGCGGGTTCGTACATATTCGGCGGTGTGCGCTTCCAAGGTTCGGATCGCCTCAATCTTATCGGTGGTCCATCGGGCCGTTTCTTCCACGGCCTCAAGCATGAATAAGATCCAGGGCTCCCATGCCTGGTCCCGGGTAACCGCCAGCAGTAGCCGGTAATAGTCCGCTTTGCGCGCGATGATGGCCCGGCTCAAATACAGAATCGGTAACCCAAGCAGTTTTTCCTGCACCAGGAATAGAATATTCAGGATGCGCCCGGTGCGCCCATTCCCATCGGTAAAGGGGTGAATCGCCTCGAACTGATAATGAGCCGCCGCCATCCGGACCAGTGGATCAATGTCCGCCCCGTCGTTGAGAAATGTCTCCCAATTGGCGAGTAAATCGCGAAGAAGGGCCTCACCTTCCGGAGGGGTGTAGATCACCTGGTTTTGCCGCTCGCCGGCCAGTGCGGTCCCGGGAACACGGCGAATATCCATGTCGGTATGTTTGATGGCGCGGCATATATCCACCGCCATGGCCGTGCAAATCGGGCGATCGCGCAACGCTTGAAACCCGTCGCCCAGGGCTTGGCGGTAGCGTAATGCCTCTTTGGTGGCCGGGTCCGCCTGCCCTTCGCCGTTGGCGTACTGGAATAAACGATCGGTAGTTGTGACGATATTTTCGATCTCGGAACTGTCCTGGGCTTCCAGCATCGGCAGGATATTGATCAGCATGCCTTGATTGGGGATCAATCGGGCGGCCTGGTTCAGTTCCGCCAGTGCGGCACGGGCGGTGATGCAACGTTTGAGCACGGCGCGGGTTTCCAGCTCTTGGCTGGGCGGTAAAGGGGGGAGGCCGTTCCAGGGGTGGTCCGGCGTCCAGGGCATTTTAGACATGGTGATAAAACCAGTTTTCATCGACACATTCACAGGTTAGGTCGATGCTATCGACACGTCAACAAAACGTGTCGATATTTTTAGATTTTATCAACACGATCTAAGAGTCGGGTCGGCGCAGCAGGGTGAAGCCGAACAGCACGGCGGCGGCCACCACGATGGACGGCCCCACCGGCGTGTCGGCGTACCAGCTCCCCGCCAGCCCCAGGGACACCGACGCCAGCCCCAGCAGGCTGGCCAGGGCGGCCATCTGTTCCGGGGTGCGCGACAGGCGGCGGGCGCCGGCGGCGGGAATCACCAGCAGCGAGGTGATCAGCAGCACGCCGACGGTGCGAATGGCGCCGGCGATCAGCAGCGCCAGCAGCAGCATCAGGATCAGCCGGGTGCGGGTTACCGGCACCCCTTCCACCTGGGCCAGGTCCTCGTTCACGGTGATGCTGAGCAGCGCCCGCCAGTGCCACGCCAGCAGCACCAGAATCAGCACCGCGCCGGCCCACAGCGCCAGCACGTCGCGCCAGTTCACCGCCAGCAGGTCGCCGAACAGGTAGGCGAACAGATCCACCTGCACGCTTTTTTGCAGGCTGATGGCGATCACGCCCAGCGCCAGGGTGGTGTGGGCGACGATGCCCAGCAGGGTGTCGCCGGTGATCTGGCGCTGCTGCTGCAGCCCCACCAGGGCGGCGGCGATGGCCAGGCAGGCCACCACCACGGCCAGGTAGAGGTTCACGTCAAGGGCCAGCGCCAGGGCCGCGCCCAGCAGGGCGCCGTGGGCCAGGGTGTCGCCGAAGAACGCCATCCGCCGCCACACCACGAAGGACCCCATGGGACCGGCCACCAGAGCCACCGCCAGGCCCGCCAGCAACGCCGGCGCGAGCAGTTCAATCATGGTGGTGGTCCCCCGTGTGCCCGTGGTGGTCGTGGTGCGGGTCGCCGCTCAGATCGTGGTCGTGGTCATGGTCGTGGGTGTACACGGCCAGGTTGGGCATGCCGCCGCTGGGGCCGAACAGGCGATGGTAGGCCGGATCGCGGCTGACCGCCTCGGGCGTGCCGGAACAGCACACATGGTGATGCAGGCACACCACCTGATCGGTGCGCGCCATCACCAGGTGCAGGTCATGGGAGATCAGCAGAATGCCGCAGCCGGTTTCGTCGCGGACCTGGCCGAGCAGTCCGTAGAGCGCGTCCTGGCCGGACACGTCCACGCCCTGGGCGGGCTCGTCGAGCACCAATAAGTCGGGCTTGCGTAGCAGCGCCCGGGCCAGCAGCACCCGTTGCATCTCGCCGCCGGACAGGCCGCGCACCGCGCGCCGGCGCAGGTGGGCCACGCCGGTGCGTTGCAGGGCGTCGCGGCGGGCCCGGGTGCGGCCCGGCGCCGCCAGCCACAGGAAGCGGTCCACGGTCAGCGGCAGGCTTTCATCCACCTGCAGGTGCTGGGGCATATAGCCCACTCGCAGGCCCGGACGGCGCGTCACCCGGCCGCGATCAGGCCGCGCCAGCCCCAGCACCAGCCGCGCCAGCGTGCTTTTGCCGGCGCCGTTGGGGCCGATCAGCGTGGTGATGCGGCCCGGCTCCAGGGTCAGGGACACGTCGTCGAGCACACTGTGCGCGCCATACGACAGGCCGGCGCCGTGCACCGCCACCAGTGTCCCTGTGTCAGCCCGCAGCTGCGACATTTGAGAGCCCCCGTTGAACAAAGCGGTGATGATATACTATTTGCCCGGTCAATCGCTTGGGCCCGGCGCGGCCGTTGGGGCTTGACGGCTCGGGCACACTGATTGGTCTGACGCTCTCGATGAGCACTTTCACGGTTCCGGACATATCCATGCGATACCTGCTCGTCCCTCTTCTATTGGCGCTGTGCGCGCCGTTGCCGGCGCGCACCCTGGTGGCCAGCGTCGAGCCCCTGGCCATGGTGCTGCGCGACCTGTACGGCGACAGTGCCGAGGTGGTCACCCTGCTGGAGGCCAACCAGAACCCGCACAACCCGATGTTGTCCCCGCGCCAGATGCTCACCCTGCGCCGCGCCGACCTGCTGGTGTGGCTGGGCGAGGCGGCGGAACCGGCGGTGGCCAGCCTGGCGGCCAAACGCGACGGCGACAGCCTGGCGCTGTTGTCCCTGCCCGGCGTGACCCGCCGGGAAGGCGGCCACCGCCATGACGGTGAGCACGACCACGGGCACCACCACGAGCCCGGCGAGCTGGACCCGCACCTGTGGCTGGACCCGCGCAACATGGCGGTGCTCGCCGAGGCGCTGGGCGCCCGCGATACGCTGCCCGAAGGGCAGCCGGCGGCGTTCCTGGCCGACCTGGAACAGACCGAGGCGGCGCTGCGCGAGCGCCTGGCGCCGGTCGCCGACACCCCCTGGCTGACCTTCCATCACCCCTGGGGCTACTTTCAGCAGCGGCTGGATCTGCGCGCGCCGGTGATTATCAGCGAGCAGCTCGGCGCCGGCCCCAGCAGCCGCCGCTTCGTGGCGCTGGCGCAGCAACTGGAAGCGGAACAGGTGCGCTGCGCGATTCTCGAGCCGGAGGCCCAGCCCGACCTGGTGGCGCGCCTGTGCCCGGACTGCCAGCGCGTGGCGCTGGACCCGCTCGGCCGCGACGTGCCGGCACGGGGCCAGGGCGATGATTACAGCCGCTGGCTGAGCGAACGGGTGGCGGCGGGGTTCGCCACCTGCCTGGCGCCATGATGGCGGACTGGCCCGGGCGCCGTGTTTTGGCCCGACCGGGTGCATTGAGCCGGCGCGTGAAACCGGTATGCTGATGCGTTTGTCGGGTCAAGGAGAAGGCATGGGGCAGTCGCAGGGTGGGCAAGACGGATCGGCCATGGCGGCCCTGCCGGACCTGGGCCGTCTCGCGCTCACATGCTGGGATTACGCCTGGCCGCTGCGGCGCGAATACGGCCCCGGTGGCGGCGCCGTGGAGCGCGCCCTCGACGAAGCGGTGGAACGCGGCTTCAACGCCGTGCGCCTGGACCCCTACCCGCACCTGCTGGCCGCGCCGGCCGACAGCGTCCACCTGGACCGCTGCGAAATCTTCGCCGAGCCGGACGCCAGCCTGGGCATCGGCGCCGGCGCCGAAACCGTGCAGATTCGCAAGGCGTTCCGGCGCCTGGTCACCGCCGCCGCCGACCGCGGGCTGAAGCTGTGGCTGAGCGGCTTTTTCATCGCCGACAGCCGTGCCCGCCGTTCTTTCGTGCGCCGCCCCGCCGACTTCATCGACGTTTGGGTGCAGACCCTGGAACTGGTGCGCGAATGGGGCCACCTGGACACCGTGGTGGCGGTGGACTTCTGCCACCATTTCCCGTTTCCGCCCTGGAGCCACGGCGTCATCCGGCGGGTGTTCGGCCAGCCGCCGCAGCGGCCCCTGCCGCAGCGCTGGGGCAGCGAGCAGGAACAGGCGGTGGAGCAGTACCTGCTGGAAGTGCCGCGCGCCCTGCGCGCCCTGTTTCCCACCATCCATTTCGGCGTCAGCGCCGCCGCCGGCGACACCGATCATCTGCGTCAACTGGACACCAGCGAGCTGGATTTCCTGGAGCTGGGGCTGTGGCTGGACGACGACCCGCGCTACCGGCTGGCCACCGGCGCCGATTTGCCGGTGCCGGGCCTGCTCGACCGGCGCTTGGGCGCGCCCCTGCGGCGGGCGTTGATGGAGGCCACCGGCGAGCACTGGCGCGGCCGCCTGCAGGAGCAACTGCAGCGCCGGCTGGCGTTCACCCGACTGCGGCGCCTGCAGCCGGTGCTCGGCGAAGGGTATCTGAACCCGCAGGCGCCCCCGGAGCGTCTGCCCCGGGGTTGGGCCGGGTTCACCGAGGCGCTGGTGGCCAAGGCGGTGGCCGACGGCGTGGCGGTGATGACGCCCACCAGCCTGGCACGGCCGCACACCCCCTGGCTGTGGCAGGAAGCCGACTGGCTGGCGCACCTCAATCATCTGATTCTGACTGGCCCAGGGCGTTAAAGCGATAGCCGAAAATGCGCGCGAACTCCGCCGGGTCCTTGCTGCCCTGACCTTCCGACTCACCGGACACCGGCCCGGCCAGCCGCGACAACCAGAAGCGCAGCGCCGCCACCGCCAACGCCAGCGCCAACACCGATTCGTCCCACTCGCCGCCGCCGTCCCGGTAGCCGCCCAGCAACGCGCCCTGCCGGCGCGGCACCGGGCGCCCGTCCGGGGCCACCGCCCAGTCGTTCAGCGCCACCGCCAGGTCGTACTCGGGCCGCTCCAGGCAGGCGTTGTAGAAGTCCAGCACGCCGGTAAGTCGGCCGGCGGCATCGAACAGGGCGTTGTCGCGGAACAGGTCGCCGTGGATCAGGGTGCGGGTGGCGGGGATATCGCGCCAGCGGCGCAGCACCGTCTCAGCGCGGTGCTGGTCGTCTTCATTGAGGCGGCACAAATGGATGCCCAGGCTTTGCAGGCGTTCACGCTCGTCGGGCAGTGCCGCGCCGGCTTCCGCCGGTTGCCGGTGCACGGCGGCGAGCAGGGCGCCCACCTGCCGGCAATGCTCGCTGCCCGCCTCGAAACAGTGCTCGCCGGGCAGGCGCGGCACCAGCACCGCCGGTTTGCCGGCCACCTGACGCAGCCGCTGGCCGTGGCGGTCCACCAGGGCCGCCGGCACCGGCAGGTCCGCCGCCGACAGTGTCGCCAAAAGCGCCAGGTAGGGCGCCAGGGCGTCGCCGTCGAACTGCTCGAACACGGTCAGTACCACCGCGCGCGGACTGTCGTCCCCGGCCCGAGCGTCGATCAGGTAGGTGCTGTTCTCAATACCGTGGCGCGCGGCTTGCGCGTTCTCCAGCCGCAGCGCGTAGTCGGCCAGCAGGGCGGCCAGGTCCCGATCGTCGACACGGGTATAGACGGACATCAAAGTTTCCTTACGGAGCTTTCACAGGCTCCTTCGAAAAAAGGCCGGGGATGACCGGGCTGTTTGTTTGGGGCGATGGTATAACCCCTGTCCATTGGTGGAAATACACGCCGGGTTTAATTAAGGAGAAACCATGTCCCTGCAACACAAGATCGAACGCACCACCGTGCGTGCCCTGATGAAAATGCCCGGCGCCCTGGCCGGCCGTCTCGCCGGTGTGGTGGAAAGCGTCAGCCGTGAAGGCCTGGACCCCAAGCTGCGCCTGCTGCTGGCACTGGGGGACAGCCGCAAGGGCTTCCACGAGCTGCCGCTGGCCCAGGGCCGGGCACTCTACGGGCACATGATCGGCATGCTCGACGTGGACCGGGAAGACGTGGCGCTGACCCGGGACATCCGCGTGCCGGTGGACGGCGGCGATATGCTGGTGCGCCTGTACCGCCCCAAGAGCGCCCCCGCCGAGGGCAGCCCGGCGATCATGTTTTTCCACGGCGGTGGCTTCACCATCGGCAGCGCCGCCGAATACGACCACCTGTGCCGCCATCTGGCCAACCGCACCGGGGCGGTGGTGCTCAACGTGGATTATCGTCTGGCCCCGGAACACCCGGCGCCCACCGCCGCCGATGACTGCCTGGCTGCCTGGCGCTGGCTCGGCGAGCAGGCCGCGGACCTGGGCCTCGACACCGGCCGTTTGGCGACCATGGGCGACAGCGCTGGCGGCAACCTCTCCATTGTGGTGGCGCAGCAGGCCAGGATCCACGGCCTGGCCGTGCCCAAGCTGGTGGCGGCGGTGTACCCGAAAACCGACGGTGCCTCCGACCTACCCTCGGTCAGCCAGCTCGGCGGCGGCCAGGGCGGGCTGGATAGCGACATGATTCACTGGTTCCACAACCACTACATCCAGGACGACACCCTGGTGGGCGATTACCGCATCTCGCCGCTGCGCAACCCGGACATCGCCGGCCACCCGGACACCATCGTGGTCACCGCCACCGACCCGCTGCGCGACGAGGGTCTCGCCTACAGCGAGAAGCTCAAGGCCGCTGGCGTTAATGTGGTCAACCTGGACTACCCGGAGCTGGTGCACGGCTTCATCACCATGGGGGGCGCCATCCCCAGCGCCCGCCGCGCGGTGAACGCCATCGTCCAGCAGATCAAAGAGCGCCTCTGATCCGCCTCAGTGGGAACGGGCTTGTGGGAGCGGGCCCGCTCCTGCAAGTCACTCCTACAACCTCTTGCGTTACACTGTGCGCTCCACGGATTTAACCAAGGACTGCCATGACCGAGCGTAAACCGATCATCCTTGTCGACGGCTCCTCCTACCTTTACCGGGCCTTCCACGCGCTACCGCCGCTGACCACCTCCACCAGCCAGCCCACCGGCGCGGTGCGCGGCGTCGCCTCGATGCTGCGCAAGATGATCAACGACTACGACCCCGAGTACATGGCGGTGGTGTTCGACGCCAAGGGCAAAACCTTCCGCGACGAGCTGTTCGAGCAGTACAAGGCCAACCGGCCGCCGATGCCCGACGAGCTGCGCGAGCAGGTACAGCCGCTGCACGATTTGATCCGCGCCATGGGCCTGCCGCTGATCATCGAGGACGGCGTCGAAGCCGACGACGTGATCGGGACCTTCGCGCGGGTGTTCAGCGAGCAGCAGAAAGCGGTGCTGATCTCCACCGGCGACAAGGACATGGCGCAGCTGGTCAACGACCACGTCACCCTGATCAACACCATGAACAACGCCGTCTACGACATCGACGGCGTGCGCGAAAAATTCGGTGTCGGCCCGGAGCTGATCATCGACTTCCTGGCGCTGATGGGCGACAAGGTGGACAACATTCCTGGCGTCCCCGGCGTCGGTGAAAAAACCGCCCTGGCCCTGCTCACCGGGTTGGGTTCCCTGGAAAATATTTACGACAACCTGGACAAAGTCGCCGAGCTGGATTTCCGCGGCGCCAAGTCCATGGGTAAGAAACTGGAAGACAACCGAGAGCAGGCGTTCCTCTCCTACGAGCTGGCCACCATTAAAGTGGACTGCGAACTCAAGGAAGCCCTGGACGACCTCAAGCTGCTGACACCCGACGCGGAAAAACTCGCCGGCTACTATCGCGACCTGGAATTCAAAGGCTGGCTCAGTGAACTGCTGGAAGGCGACGACCCGGCCGTGGACGGCGCCCCGGAAATCGAAAGCGAACAGAGCATCGACCGGGATGGCTACCAGACCGTGCTCACCGAAGAAGACCTTAACGCCTGGATCGAAAAGCTGAAAAAAGCCGAGCTGTTCGCCTTCGATACCGAAACCACCAGCCTCAATTACATGGAAGCGGACCTGGTCGGTGTCAGCTTCGCCACCGCCGCCGGCGAAGCCGCCTACGTCCCCTTCGGGCACGACTACCCGGGCGCGCCGGACCAGCTCGATCGCGCTCTGGTGCTCGATAAGCTCAAGCCGATTCTCGAAGACGAAAAAAGCAAAAAAGTCGGCCAGAATCTCAAATACGACATGAGCGTGCTGGCCCGCGCCGAGATCACCCTGCGCGGCGTGCAATACGACACCATGCTGGAATCCTATGTGCTCGACTCCGTGGCCACCCGCCACGACATGGATTCCCTGGCTCTGAAATACCTGGGCCATAAAAACATCAGCTTTCAGGAAATCGCCGGCAAGGGCGCCAAGCAACTCACCTTTAACCAGGTGGGCCTTGCCGAGGCCGGGCCCTACGCGTCCGAAGACGCGGACATTACCCTGCGCCTGCACCAGACCCTGTGGCCGCGCCTGGAAAAAGAAGCCGGCCTGAAAAGCGTGTTCCACGATATCGAAATGCCGCTGGTGCCGGTGCTCAGTCATATCGAGCGCAACGGCACCTACGTGGACGCGGGCATGCTCAAAAAACAAAGCACCTTCCTCGCCAAGCGCATGCTGGAACTGGAAGAAAAAGCGTTCGAAGAAGCCGGCCAGAAATTCAATCTCGGCTCGCCCAAACAACTCGGCGAAATTCTTTACGAAAAACTGGAAATCCCGGTGATCAAAAAGACGCCCAAGGGCGCGCCGTCCACCGCCGAAGCCGTGCTCCAGGATCTGGCCCTGCAGGGCTACCCGCTGCCCCAGGTGATCATGGACTACCGCGGTGTTTCCAAACTCAAGAACACCTACACCGATAAACTGCCGGAACTGATCAACCCCACCACCGGCCGGGTGCACACCTCCTACCACCAGGCGGTGGCCGCCACTGGCCGGTTGTCCTCCAGTGATCCGAACCTGCAGAACATTCCGGTGCGCAGTGAAGAAGGGCGCAAAATCCGCCTCGCGTTTTCCGCTCCGGAAGGGCGTAAGATCGTCGCCTGCGACTACTCACAGATCGAGCTGCGCATCATGGCGCACCTGTCCGGCGACAAAGGCCTAACCCACGCCTTCGAAAACAACCTGGATATTCACCGCGCCACCGCCGCCGAGGTCTGGGGCAAAACCCTCGACGACGTCAGCGACAACGAACGCCGCAACGCCAAGGCCATCAACTTCGGCCTGATCTACGGCATGAGCGCCTTCGGCCTCGCCAAACAGCTCGGCATCCCGCGCGGCGAAGCCCAGGAATACATCGACCGCTACTTCGAAAAATACCCCGGCGTAAAACGCTACATGGAAAACACCCGCGCCGACGCCGCCGAAAAAGGCTACGTGGAAACCCTGTTCGGCCGCCGCCTCTACCTGCCGGAAATCAACAGCCGCAACGGCCAACGCCGCCAGGCCGCCGAGCGCACCGCCATCAACGCGCCCATGCAGGGCACCGCCGCCGACATCATCAAACACGCCATGATCAAGGTTCACCACTGGCTGGAAGACAGCGGGCTGGACGCCCTGATGATCATGCAGGTGCACGATGAGCTGGTGTTCGAAGTGAAAGAAAGCCAGGTCGAAGACCTGGTCAAAGAAGTCACCCAGCGCATGGAAGCCGCCGCCAAACTGGACGTGCCGCTGATCGTCGACGCCGGGATCGGGAACAACTGGGAAGAAGCCCACTAAAAGCGCAAAAAGGGGAGAAACGTAATGTCCAACACCTTGGGTGGGGCGAAAGCGCCGTCGTCACGGCAACTTACGGCGCTTTGGTTTTTGCCGCTGTCCGCACCATTGATGATCGGGGTGGCGCTGGCATTGCTGGCAACGTTCGCGCACTACCCGCCACCGGTTGAGTTGCTGACCCGGGAAACGTTATGGGGCGTCAGCCTTGCCGCCATGGCCTTGGTATTGTTGGTCGGTCGACGGCTGCGCAATCTTGTTATGGCCCCGGAAAGGATGGCGCATCGCCCCTTGCCGGGTAGTGCCGAATCTTCGCGGGACGTTAAGGCGTTGGCGGCCGCCAAGGTGCAAAGCAGTATGTTCATACTCCTGGGCTTGTTGAACTTCGTATCCATGTTGGTGGTGGCCGCTTGCTTCATGCACGCGGACGTGGAACTGGCGCTGCTGAACGGCGTTTATACTTTGGTGTTGGCGATCGTTACCAAGCCGGACTTTGCGTTGGCAATACGCGAGACCGAAGCGGTATTGCGGCGCCAGGGCTAAACCCTCGGGAGACCGTTCGATGGAAAAGCAGTTCTGGAAAGAAAAATGGCAGGCTCAGGAGCTGGGCTTCCATCTGCCGTTCGTGCACCCGATCCTGAAACGTAATCTGGCCGCATTCAATTTGCCCGCCGGCGCGACGGTCTTTCTGCCGCTGTGCGGCAAGACGCTGGACATCGGCTGGTTGCTGGATCAGGGATTGCGTGTGGTCGGGGTCGAGCTCAGCGAACTCGCGGTGAGCCAGCTGTTCGAGTCGCTGGGCGTTAGCCCGGACGTGTCGCCCTGGGGTGACGGCCGGGTGTGGCGCCACGGCGCGCTGACGGTGTTCCAGGGTGATTTTTTCGCACTCACGGCGGACGATCTGGGCGATGTGGCGATGGTCTACGACCGGGCGGCGCTGGTGGCTTTGCCGGCGGCCATGCGTGAGCGCTACGCCGCACATCTGGCCACTGTCACGGCGGGCGCCCCGCAGTTGCTGATCACCTTCGAGTACGACCAGAATCGCATGGACGGCCCGCCGTTCGCGGTACCCGCTGAGGAAGTGGAACGCTTGTACGGCGGTGACTATGCTCTGGACTGTTTGTCCCGCAAGGACGTGATCGACAACCAGCCGGCGTTCCGCGAGCGCGGTCTCGACCGTTTCGAGGAAATCGCCTGGCGTTTGGCCCCTCTCTGACGTCCGCCTCTCTGACAGGCTTTTACATCCCCCGCCTTGTTCTCGTCTCTCAGGCTACTAGGTTGAAGGTATTCGACCTTTAATCAGGAGACGGACCATGTTGAACGTGAGCGGCGAGACCGTGTGCCGCCTGGTGGAATTGGCCCAGGCCTTCCAGGCGCGGGACACGGTGGCCATGCCGGAGGACGCCGGCAACCCCATCGATGACGCCGCCGGCGCGGAGGCGCTGACGGAGCCCGCGGGCGGCGAAGAGGACGGCTCGGTGGCGGAGTTCCGCACCATCGTCGAGGACCTGGAGCCGGATCAGCAGACCGAGGTGGTGGCGTTGATGTGGCTGGGCCGTGGCGATTTCCAGGAGGACGAGTGGGAGGAGGCCCTGCGTCTGGCCCGCGACGAATGGACCCCGGACACCGCCGACTTTCTGCTCGGCCATCCGCTGCTGTCCGAATACCTGGTGGAGGGCCTCGCCGTGTTCGGCGTGCAGTGCGATCTCTAGAGGCGGTTTTATTACCGATCGGTATTACATCCCATCGCCAACGCCTACCAGCGGATCGCCACCAATAAATTCAGTTTGTAGCCGCCATAGGGAACCTTCACTGCCGTCATAAAAATGTCACGGCTATAGTCCTTCTCGTTTGCGAATCATTCACAACGCGAGGAGAGACCGTGAATATAACAAAAGCCGCCTTAGTGGCCGCCTTTACGCTTGCAACGTCCACGGCCGTGTCGGCCAGCCCCCTGGGCAGCCCCGGGGGCTACCATCATGGCTATCAGAAAAGCCCCGCCCGTTCGCCGATGGCCAGCCCCTACTGGTGGCCGGAAACCCTGGATCTGCGCCCGCTGCGTCAGCACGCGGAAAAATCCAGCCCGGTGGCGGACGATTTTGATTACGCCGAAGCCTTCGCCGAGCTCGATCTGGACGCGCTGAAAGCGGACCTGCGCGCCCTGATGACCGACTCTCAGGATTGGTGGCCCGCTGATTACGGGCACTACGGTCCGTTCTTTATCCGCATGGCCTGGCACAGCGCCGGCACCTACCGCGTGCACGACGGCCGCGGCGGCGCACGAGGTGCCCAGCAGCGTTTCGAGCCGCTCAATAGCTGGCCGGACAACGTCAGCCTGGATAAGGCTCGCCGTCTGTTGTGGCCGCTCAAGCAGAAGTACGGCAACAGCATTTCCTGGGCCGACCTGATGGTGCTGGCCGGCACCGTGGCCATGGAAGACATGGGCTTCAAGACCTATGGCTTCGCCGGCGGCCGCGAGGACGACTGGGAAGCGGACATCACCTACTGGGGTTCGGAGACCGAGTGGCTGGGCGATGAACGTCATGACAAGGACGGCAAGCTCGAGAAGCCGCTGGCCGCCGTGCAGATGGGCCTGATCTATGTAAACCCGGAAGGCCCCAACGGTAAGCCGGATCCGATGCTGTCGGCGCAGTCGATCCGTCAGAGTTTCGCCCGCATGGCCATGGGGGATGAAGAAGTGGTGGCGCTGATCGCCGGCGGCCACACCTTCGGTAAAGCCCACGGCGCGCACAAAGCAAAAGACTGCCTGGAAGCGGAACCCGCCGCTGCGCCCATCGAGCAACAGGGCCTGGGCTGGAAGAACAACTGCGGCTCCGGGAAGGGCGCCGACACCTACACCAGCGGCCTGGAAGGCGCCTGGTCGGTGAACCCCACCGCCTGGACGCACCAGTATCTGGATAACCTGTTTGCCTATGAGTGGGTGCAGACCAAGAGTCCGGCCGGGCACATCCAGTGGATCCCCGCCGACGGTCAGGCCGCCAATCTGGTGCCGGACGCGCACATCGAAGGCAAGCGCCATGCCCCGATCATGTTCACCACCGATCTGGCGCTGAAGGTCGATCCGCAATACCGGAAGATCGCCAAGCGTTTCCATGAAAACCCGAAAGAGTTCGAGGACGCCTTCGCGCGCGCCTGGTTCAAGCTGACCCACCGGGACATGGGCCCGCGCGCCGGCTACCTGGGCCCGGACGTGCCCGACGAAGCCTTGATCTGGCAGGACCCGATTCCGGAAGTGGATTACAAGCTGATCTCCAAGGGCGACGCGGAAGACCTCAAAGAGGAAATCCTCGCTTCCGGCCTGACCGTGCCGCAGTTGGTGCGCACCGCCTGGGCCTCCGCCTCCACGTTCCGGGGTTCCGACCTGCGCGGTGGCGCCAACGGCGGCCGTGTCGCGCTGGCGCCGCAGAACGACTGGCCGGTGAACGACCCTGAAGAACTGGACCAGGTGTTGGCGACGCTGGAGGAGATCCGCGCCGATTTCAACGAAGGGGGTCTGTTCCGCCGCAGCAAAATCTCCCTGGCGGACATGATCGTGCTGGGCGGTGCCGCGGCCATTGAGAAAGCCGCCGCCGATGCCGGCCACGATATCGAGGTGCCGTTCACCCCGGGCCGTGCCGACGCCACCCAGGCAATGACCGATGTGGAGGCGTTCGCGGTGATGGAGCCCCAGGCGGACGGGTTCCGTAATTACTTCAGCGAAGACAGCCGGCTTTCCCCCACCGACAGTCTGGTGGACAAGGCCGACCTGTTGACGCTGAGTGTGCCGGAAATGACCGTGCTGGTGGGTGGTATGCGCAGCCTGCACGCCAACGTGGACGGCGTTGACCACGGCGTGTTCACCGATCGCCCGGGTACCCTGAGCAATGACTTCTTCGTCAATCTTCTGGATATGTCCACCCAGTGGGCGCCGTCCGAAAAGAACGAAGGCCTGTACGAAGGGCATGACCGCCAGAGCGGCGAGCTGAAGTGGACCGCCACGCCGGTGGATCTGATCTTCGGTTCCAACGCCGAGCTGCGCGCGGTGGCGGAGTACTACGCCCTCAGCGACAACGACACGCTGTTCGTGGAGGATTTCGTGGCCGCCTGGACCAAGGTGATGAACCTGGACCGCGCCGCGCTCTAATAGCTTGCTTCAGGGAATTCCGAGGCAACCCTCCTGCCAGCCCGCCGCCGGCGGGCTGGCAGAGTTACCAGGGCAGCTCGCTGCCGTCGGAGTGCCAAAAGGTGCCGGTGTTGTCCAGGTTGAGCTCGTCCATGCGCTGCACCAGGCGGTGGGCGGCCTTCTCGGCGGTGATGTGCCCGGTGTGGCCGGTCATGTCGGTCTGCACATAGCCCGGGTGCAGAATCGCTACGGCGATGCCCTTGTCCTTCAGGTCCACGGCGAGGGATTTGCCGGCGGCGTTGAGGCCGGCTTTGCTGATGCGGTAGCCGTACTTCTTGCCGGAATCGTTATCGGCGATGGAGCCCATGCGCGAGGTCATCAGGCCCACCTTGGCGCCGTCGCCGAGGTTGTCCAGCAGGGCATGGGTGACCCGCAGCGGGCCCAGGGTGTTCACTTCGAACTGCTTCTGGATCTGCTCGAAGTTCATGTCCTCCAGGGTTTCGCTCTCCATCATGCCAGCGTTGTTGTAGAGCACGTCCACGCGGATGTCGCCCAGTTCCTGTTTGAGGGTTTGCACGTCCTCGGCGCGGCTCACGTCGATGCCCTCGATCACGCGCACGCCCAGATCGTGCAGGTCTTCGCCGCCTTTCTTCACGGCGGACGAGCGGCACACCGCGATAACGTGATTGCCGCGCGCTTTCCACAGGCGCGCCATGTCATAGCCGATGCCGCGGTTGGCACCGGTGATTACGATGGTCTGGCTCATTGGTTCCGTCCTTGCGGTTGCGTTGCGATGCCCCACAACCTGGGGCCTGCCGGCGCCTGGGGCAACCCGTGGGGTGGTGCTCAAAACAGACTTTTACGTTCCCATGGTGGCAGCACTCGGCGCCGGGCGCGGGAACCTGTTACATTCCAAGTCCTTCACAATTTCCTGGTTAAAAGGATCGACCCATGACTATTTCCGTAGGCGATAAGATTCCCGACGTGACTATCAAAACCAACGGCGCCAAAGGCCCCGAGGACCTCTCCACCGGTGAGTTCTTCAAAGACCGCAAGGTGGTGCTGTTCGCGGTGCCTGGCGCGTTCACCCCGGGTTGCTCCAACACCCATATGCCCGGTTTCGTGGTGGAAGCGGACGAGCTGCTCTCCAAGGTGGACGCGATCGCCTGCCTGGCCACCAACGATGCCTTCGTGATGGACGCCTGGCAGAAGGACCAGAACGCCGAGCGCATCACCATGCTGGCGGACGGAAACGCGGAATTCGTCAACGCCCTGGGGCTGGAACTGGACGCCACCGGCGGCGGCATGGGCATCCGCAGCAAGCGCTTCGCGCTGGTCGCCAACGACGGTGTGGTGGAGTACCTGGGCGTCGATGCCAAGGGCGTGGAAGACAGCAGTGCCCAGACGGTGCTCAAGCACATCTGAGCGCCGTGGCCGGGGCATCCGCCCCGGCCACGGTCGGCCACTGTTTCAGCGTTTGAGGTATTTCGCCGCCATTGCTTTAACCGATTGACGAATCTGCGGGCCGGTCTCCGGGTCGCCTTTCAGAATTGAGCTCATATAGCCTTTCACCTGATCCAATTCCATATGAGTGGGCAGCGGCGGCACGTTCGGGTCCACCACCGCGTTGATCACCACTGGGCGGTCCGCGTTCAGGGCTTCCTGCAGCACGGGCACCACCTGATCCGGGTCATCCAGCCGCAGGCCGCGCAGGCCGAGCATTTCCGCGTAGCGGTCGTAGTCGAAATCCGGTAGCGCCTGGGAGGACTCATACTTCGGGTCGCCTTCCATCACCCGCTGCTCCCAGGTCACCTGGTTCAGGTCGCGGTTGTTCAGCACCAGAATCACCAGCCTCGGGTCCGGCCATTCCCGCCAATAGTGGGCGGCGGTGATCAGCCCGTTATTGCCGATCATCTGCATGGCGCCGTCGCCGACCATGGCCACCACCGGCTTGTCCGGCTCGGCGAACTTCGCCGCCAAGGCGTAGGGCACGCCGTTGCCCATGGAGGCGAGCCCGCCGGAGGTGGTGCCCTGCACCTTGCCGTTGACCTTCAGAAAGCGCGCGTACCAGTCGGTGGCGGTGCCCACGTCGGCGGCCAGCCGGGTGTCGTCGGGCAGCCGTGACGACAGCTCCCAGAAAATACGCTGCGGATTGAGCGGCTCGGCACTGGTGTAGGCGCGCGCTTCGACGGTGTCCCACCAGTCGGAGATTTGTTCTTCCAGATCCGCGCGCCAGCTTTTGTCCTGTTTCGGCGTGATCCGCTCCAGCAGCGCTTCCAGGGTGGCGGCGGCGTCGCCGTGCAGGTTCACCTCGGTGGGGTAGCGCAGCCCCAGGTTGGCCGCGTCGATGTCGATCTGCACCGCGCGCGCCTGATCTTCCTCGGGCAGAAACTCCGCATAGGGGAAGCTGGTGCCCACCAGCAAAAGGGTGTCGCAATGGCGCATCATGCGGTCACTGGGTTCGGTGCCCAGCAACCCCAGTGTGCCGGTGACGCCGGGCTGATAATCGGAAATCATAGTCTTGGCGAGCACCGCTTTGGCTATGCCGGCGCCCAGGGCGTCGGACAGCTTCAGCAGCGGCTCGACGGCGTCCTTGACCCCGGCGCCGGCCAGGATCGCCACTTTTTCGCCGGCGTTGAGCACCTCGGCGGCGGCGTCCAGGTCGGTGGCGGCGGCGTGCCGCACCGACGGCCGGTAGCCGACCCCGGACCAGGTGGCGCCGTGGCCGCCGGGCGGCTCCGCCATGGGCTCGTCCTGCAGATCATTGGGCACCACCACCACGCTGACGGTGCGCTCCGCCTCGGCGATGCGCACCGCCCGGTCGATCACGTGGCGCGCCTGGGCCGGCGCCATCAGCGTCTGCACATAGCCGGCGGCGTCCTTGAACAGACTGCCCAGGTCCACCTCCTGCTGGAAGTCCGACCCCAGGCTGATGCGCGCCTGCTGGCCGACCACCGCGACCACCGGCATATGGTCCTTGGCGGCGTCGTAAAGGCCGTTGAGGGCGTGAATCGCCCCCGGGCCGGAGGTGGTCACCACGGCGCCGGGGCGGTCGGTGTATTTGGCGTGCCCGCAGGCCATGAACGCGGCCAGTTCCTCGTGGCGGGGCTGCACCAGGGTGACACGGTCATTGCGGCGCAGGGCGCTCATCACGCCGTTGATACCGTCGCCGGAATAACCGAACACGCGGTCGATGCCCCATTGATGCAAACGATCGACAATGAAGTCGCCTACCGTTGCCTTGCTCATACTGCCTCCTGGCTATCGCAAAAACTCGCGCAGCCTGCGCAAGCCGGTTTCGATGGTGTTCATGTCGGCGGCGAACGACACCCGCAGTCGCCCGGGGGCGCCGAAGCCGCTGCCCGGCACCACGGCCACGCCGGCCTGATGCAAAAGGGCCTCCGCCAATTGTCGGTCGTCGTCGATGCCGTTCAAACGGGCGATCGCTTCGCGCACATCGGGGAAGGCATAGAAAGCGCCGTCCGAGCGCGGGCAATGCACCCCGGGTATCTCGTGCAGGGCCGGCACGATGTAGTCGTGACGGCGTCGGTAGGCGTCTACCATCCGGCGCACCGGCGTCTGGTCGCCGAGCAGCGCTTCAGTGGCGGCGTACTGGCTGATGCTGGCGGCGCCGGCGGTACTTTGGCCCTGTACTTTTTTCATTGCCGCGATGGCGTCGGCGGGACCGGCTACGAAGCCGACCCGCCAGCCGGTCATCGCGTAGGCTTTGGAGACGCCGTTAACGATAAAGCACCGGTCGGCCAGGTCCGGGGCCACATTGAGCAGGTTGCGGAACGGTTCGCCGGTCCAGTTCAGGTGTTCGTAGATGTCGTCGCTGACCACGAACACTCGCGGATAACGGCGCAGCACCGCGGCCAGAGCGTCCAGGGTGTCGCGATCGTAGATGCGCCCGGTGGGGTTGTTGGGGCTGTTCAGGAAGACCAGCCGGGTAGCGTCGGTGAGCGCCGCGTCCAGGCGCTCCGCCCGCGGCAGGTAACCGTCTTCGGCGTCGAGATCCAGATAGACCGTCTGCGCCTCGGCCAACGTGACCTGGGCGGGGTAGGTGACCCAGTAGGGGCGTGGCACCACCGCCTCGTCGCCTGGGCGCAGCAGTGTCTGGCAGAGATCGTAAAGCGCCTGCTTGGCGCCGCAGGTCACCAGAATCTGGTCGTCCTGGAAATGCAGGTCGTTATCACGGCGGAATTTTTCCCGCACCGCCCGCTTCAGGCCGTCGTAACCGTCCACTGCGGTGTAGTGGGTGAAGCCCCGGTCGATGGCCTGGTGGGCGGCGCGTTTGACGCCCTCCGGGGTCTCGAAATCCGGCTCGCCGGCGCCCAGGCGGGCCACCGCATCACCGCCTCGGTGATCGGCCTGGATGGCCGCCGCTTCGGCGTTGATCTTCAGCGTCAGCGACGGCTGTATGCGTTCGACTCGGTCAGCGTAGGACATCCTTGCCTCCTGACGGAAATACCCCTCAAGGGGTACGCCGATCGAGGAAGCGTGAAAAGAGAGAGAAGAGAAAATGGTGTAAAAGGACCTGTGACTGGGGCCTAGAAACGGTGCGGCGGCAGCACCACACTGTGTACCCGCTCGCCGCGCAGCCGGGTTTCGCCTTGATAGCGTTCGCCGCCGGTGACCGTGAATTCAAAGGCGTAAATACGCCACAGGCCCCAGCGGCCCTGGTCGTCGCGGGTCAGGCGAAAGCGTTTGAGGCCCACGGTCTGGTCGAGCAGCACCACCTCCTCGCGTTCGCAATGCCGCCGGGTGGCGCGTAGCGCGGTTTCACGAATGCGCTGGGAGCGCCAGAACAGCGCCGCGCCGATGGCCAGCGCCGCGAGCAGAAGAAGGTCGGTGAGATTCAGGTTCACAACGGTTTCCGTTTCCCGGTAGTAAGGTGCACCATGATAAGCGCCGTGCGTTAACGTTAAAACGCCGGTCAGGAGACACCATGAACGTATTGTTTGAAAAGCTTCGCCTTTTGTTCGGCGGGGCGCCTAAACCCGCCCCGGAAGACTCCGAGGTGCGTATGCACCACCCGGAGCCGGGCCCCCATGCGAACCTGGGCGAGCACGGTGCCGCCCATCCGGAAGACGACCCGGAAGACCTGCACCATGGCCGCCGCCGCCTCAAGGAGAGCCACACCAGCCACTGGGACCTGGACTACATGCCCCGCGAAGACATGGAAGAACTGGCCAAGGCGAACCGTAAGTCCGGCGACAAGGACTAGCTCTTCAGCACTAGTTCTTCAGCCGGTAGCCGGTTTTGAAGATCCACCAGATGGTGATCAGGCAGAGCAGCATGAACAATACCGTCATGCCCAGGCTCACCGCCACGTTCACATCGGCCACGCCGTAGAAACTCCAGCGGAAGCCGCTGATCAGGTACACCACCGGGTTGAACAACGTCACCGTTTGCCAGAACGGTGGCAGCATGTTCACGGAATAAAACGTCCCGCCAAGAAACGTCAGCGGCGTCACGATCATCATCGGGATGATCTGCAGCTTCTCGAAACCGTCCGCCCAGATGCCGATGATGAAGCCGAACAGGCTGAATGTCACCGCCGTGAGCACCAGGAAGAACAGCATGGCGAACGGATGCTCGATGCCGAAATCCACGAACAGGCGCGAGGTGGCGAGAATCAGCAGGCCGAGAATGATCGACTTGCTGGCGGCGGCGCCCACATAGCCGAGCACCACTTCCACATAAGACACCGGCGCGGACAGCACCTCGTAAATGGTGCCGCTGAATTTCGGCATGTAAATGCCGAACGAGGCGTTGGAGATGCTTTCGTTCAGCAGCATCAGCATGATCAGACCGGGAATAATGAAGGCGCCGTAACTGATGCCGTCGATCTCCACCATACGTGAGCCGATCGCCGAACCGAACACCACGAAATACAACGAAGTGGAAATCACCGGCGAGGCGATGCTTTGCATCAGAGTGCGCCAGGTGCGGGCCATTTCGAACAGATAGATGGCGCGAATCGCGTGCAGGTTCATTGGCTGTCTCCGACCGCGGGTTGGGTGGTGTCCGGGTCGCCCGGATTACCGTTATGGACCAGGTCGACGAAAATTTCCTCCAGGGAGCTTTCCCGAGTACGCAGGTCGCGGAACTCGATGCCGAGCTCGCCGAGGCGGCGTAACAGGCCGGCGATGTCGCCGTGCTCATGGCGGGCGTCGAAGCTGTAGACCAGCTCATGACCGTCCGCGGACAGCGTCAACGACATCGGTGCCAGGCTTTCCGGTACCGCCGCCAGCGGTTCGGAAAGCTGAAGGCGCAGTTCCTTGCGCCCCAGCTTCTCCATCAGGGTGTGCTTGTTCTCCACCAGAATAATCTCGCCACGGTTGATGACGCCGACCCGGTCGGCCATCTCTTCCGCTTCCTCGATGTAGTGAGTGGTGAGAATAATGGTCACACCGTTTTCGCGCAGGCCGCGCACCATTTCCCACATGTCCCGGCGCAGCTCCACGTCCACTCCGGCGGTGGGCTCGTCGAGAAACAGGATGCGGGGCTCATGGGCCAGGGCTTTGGCGATCATGACCCGGCGTTTCATGCCGCCGGAGAGAGCGATGATCTTGTCGTTGCGTTTGTCCCACAGCGACAGGTCACGCAGCACCTTTTCCACATAGGCGGGGTTCTTGGGCTTGCCAAACAAGCCGCGGCTGAACGTGACCGTGGCCCAGACCGTCTCGAAGGCGTCGGTGGACAGCTCCTGGGGCACCAGGCCGATGGTGGAACGGGCGGCACGGAAATCCCGCACGATGTCGTGACCGTCGGCCAGCACGGTGCCGCCACTGGGATTGACGATGCCGCAGATCACACTGATCAGCGTGGTCTTGCCGGCGCCGTTGGGGCCCAGCAACGCGAAAATCTCTCCCCGACGAATTTCCAGATTGACGTCCTTGAGAGCCCGGAATCCTGAGTCATAGGTTTTGTTGAGTTGTTGCACGGAAATGATATTACTCACGACCACTCCTTGAATGTTTTCGTTGCGCGCCCGTTGGGTCGTTCGGGAGCCGCGAAAAACGACACCGTAGTATGCCTGAGACGGCGGTCCCCGGTCGTGCACGGGTTCATGACAGTGCCTGGTAGTCGGTGCCCGCCCTGGCGTCGCGCAACGCGGACGCCCACCAGCGCAATTGCGTCAGCAGTGTGCTCAGGTTGCGATCCCCCCGTTCCATATCCCGCCAGCGGTGCTGCTCGTCGAAGTGTGCCCAGACATTGGGGAAGCTGACCACCTGACGGAGGGTGGTGGCGTGCAGTTCGGCGAATACCTGGCGCAGATGCTCCACCGCGCGGCTGCCCCCGGAGAGACCGCCGTAGGAAACGAACGCCACGGGTTTGGCGTGCCAGGGCTGATTGAAGCCGTCGATGAAATGCTTCAGCGCCGCCGGGAAGCTGTGATTGTACTCCGGCGTCACCACGATGAAGGCGTCGGCCTGGGTAAGGCGACCGGCGACGGCGTCTTCCTCCGCGCCGCCGGCACCGCGTAAATCGATGAGACCCTCGGCCAGAGGGTCGATGATGTCCAGCGCATAGTCGTCCCGCGCCTCGATCCGGTCGGCCACCCAGCCGGCGACCGCGTCACACAGCCTTCCGTTACGGACACTGCCGTAGATCACCGCGAGCTTGATGGGCTTTGACATGGTTCGTCTCCTCACTTGTGTGCTGATCGTTGGACGCCACTTTGAGACCTGAAGTAAGGTTGAGATCAATGCAAAATGGAAAAGGTTGTCACGATGAGCAAGATAGCGGTGGCCGATATCGGCAAGGCGTTGACGCCGGGGGAAGTGGCCCGGCGCAGTGGTGTGGCGGTGTCGGCATTACACTTCTATGAAAAGAAAGGTCTGATTCACAGTGTCCGAAGCAGCGGTAACCAGCGCCGCTACAGCCGGGACGTGCTCCGCCGCGTGGCGGTGATCAAGGTGGCCCAGCGGATCGGCATTCCACTCGCGGAGATCGGCCGGGCACTGGCCGAGCTGCCGGACGGCCGCACCCCCAACGCCCATGACTGGAAACGTCTGTCGGCGCATTGGCGTCATGATCTGGACGAGCGCATCCAAAGCCTGACGCAACTTCGGGATCAGCTCGACGGCTGCATCGGCTGCGGCTGTTTGTCGATCAACGCCTGCCGGCTTCGCAACCCGCTGGATGAGCTGTCCGAGGACGGTCCCGGGCCGCGTTTACTGGAGCCGGAGTAGCGTCGCCGGCTGTAAATTCCGGTAAACAAAAACCTCGGCCGCGTCCGCTTCCGGTATCTTGGTCCGCATGCATAGCCCGCGATCACAGGAGAGCCAGCCATGACGTTGTTCGAAGCACTCAGAGAAGACCACGACACCCAGCGGACCCTGTTGGGGCTTTTGATCAAAACCCACGGCGACAGCGACGGTCGCGAGGAACTGTTCGAAAAGGTAAAGCAGGCCCTCAGCAGCCATGCCGCCGCCGAGGAACGGGCGCTCTACATTCCGATGATGGAACTGGACATGACCCAGGAAAAGGCTCGTCACAGTGTCGCCGAGCACCATGAGATCGATGAACTGGTGGAAGAACTGGAAGACACGGATTTCAGTTCGCCGGGCTGGCTGGCCGCCGCTAAAAAGCTGCACGAGCTGGTCACTCACCACCTGGACGAAGAAGAGCAGGAAGTGTTCCAGCTCGCCGGGCGCGCCCTGAGCGACGACGACAAGACACGTCTGGCGGGCACCTACCGGGACGAAATGGCCGCCGCCCAGTAAACCCTCCGGGCTTCGGGCCGGACCGGGCCGGCGCCTTATCAGTGCTGTGGTAAAATATTTTCGGCTCCGGCATGGCACCCGTGCCGGGAGCGGATAAGGAGACGTGGAGCCATGAGTATTCTGCAATTGCCCCACGACCAGCCCGCGGCCGTGTTGATCGACTGGCACGCGACCCTGGTGGATACCCACGACGCCATGTACCACGCCGTCGACGATGTGCTGCCCAGGCTTAAAGAGCTGGGGCTTTGGGACCGGCTGCTCAAACCGGAAGACTCGAAAACCATCGAGGACGCCAAGCTGGTCAAGTACGTGCGTGAGAACAACAAGCTGCACCCCAAGATCACCGCCCAGCGGAAAATCTCGCGCACCGATATCTTCGAAGTGCTGTTCGGCGCCGACGGCGACGCCAAGCGTCGTATTCATCACGCCTTTGATGACTGCTACAAAAAGTATGTGGACGAGGTTCACCCGCTGGAAGAAGACATCCGCGTTCAGCTGGAGCGATTGCGCCAGTCCGGCGTGCCGGTGGCGTTGATCTCCAACCGCAAGCGCGAGTTTCTCGAGCACGAGCTGCGTATTGTCGACGGCACCGGCTGGGAAGACCTGTTCGACACCATTGTCTGCGGCGACGACGTGGAACACCGCAAGCCGGCGCCGGACATGCTGCTCAAGGCGCTCGACAACCTCGGCCTGACGCCGGCGGAAAACTGCTGGTACGTGGGCGACAGCACCACCGACGTGATCGCCGCCAAGGAAGCCGGCGTCACCGCGATCTTCTATAACGGCGCCGGCTGGCCCGATTCCTGGCTGGACAAGATCTTTCCCAACACCGTCAGCCACCCGCACCGCCCGGACGCGGTGGTCACCAGCATCGCCGACCTGGTGCACCTGGCGCGGGTGATGCTCGCCCAGGGCAAGCGGGTGGACCGGGCCAGGGGCTAGGCCTTCATCGCCCGCGATTGGCCCACCGTGAATGTGGCACCATGGTACGATATTTGCCCACCGACCGCCGTCACAGCAGGACACAGCGATGAATCAATACGCCGGACCCGCCCCCGAAGCACGCCTCCATGCCTTCCGTGATGACGCCCTCGGCGACCACGACGCCACCGCCCTGGCCGACTTGTTGCGCCGTGGTGAGCGCAGCGCGGCGGAGCTCACCGGCGCCGCCATGGAGCGAATCCAGGCGGTGAATCCGGCACTGAACGGGCTGGCGCTGGACACCTTCCAAACCGCCCGCCAGGGCGCGGGCCAGTGTCAGCAGGGTGGCGGCGAATTCGCCGGTGTGCCCAGCCTGATCAAGGACAATATCGATGTGGCCGGCCTGCCCACCGGCCACGGGGCCAGCGCCGTGCGGCCACGCAACGCGGCCAAGCACAGTCACTTCGCCCGCCAGTATCTGGACCAGGGGTTCGTGCTGATGGGCAAAACCCGGCTGCCGGATTTCGGCTTCAGCGCCACCACCGAATACGCCGGCGCGCCCGCCACCCGTAACCCCTGGGCGCCGGGTTATTCCAGCGGTGCTTCCTCCGGCGGCAGTGCCGCCCTGGTGGCGGCCGGCGCGGTGCCCATCGCCCACGGCAACGACGGCGGCGGTTCGATCCGCATTCCCGCCGCCTGTTGCGGCCTGGTGGGGCTCAAGCCCACCCGCGGGCGGCTGGTGAAATCGGAAGCGTCCCGCTCATTGCCGATTGACATCATCGCCGAAGGGGTGCTGACCCGCAGCGTGCGCGACACCGCCAACTTCTTCGCTGCCGCCGAGCAGTATTACCGCAACCCCAAGCTGCCGCCGATTGGCCGTGTCGAAGGGCCGGGTAGCCGGCGGCTGCGTGTGGGCCTGGTGATGGACTCGATCACCGGCAGCCCCACCTGCCCGCAAACCCGCGCGGCGGTGGAAGACGCCGGCCATTTGCTGGCCGGGCTCGGTCACCAGGTGGAAGAAGCGCCGGTGCCGCTGGAACGCCGCTTTATCGATGACTTCGTGCTCTACTACGGCTTTATGGCGTTCATGGTCAGCACCTTTGGCCGGCCCATGTTCGGGCCCGGCTTCGATGCCGGGGAATTGGACGGCTTGACCCGGGGGTTGAGCGGCTATTACCGGCGCAGGCTGTGGAAAACCCCCGCCATGCTGTACCAGCTGAAACGCACCTGGGCCACCTACGCCCGCTCGTTCGAACACTATGACGTGGTGTTGTCGCCGGTGCTCGCCCACACCACGCCGCCGCTCGGCTACCTGAGCCCCAATGTGGACTTCGAGGTGCTGATCGACCGGCTGATCAAGTACGTCAGCTTCACCCCCGCCAACAACGCCTCCGGCAGCCCGGCGCTGTCGTTGCCGCTGGGCGAAAGCCGCGAGGGTCTGCCCATCGGCGTGCAGTTCTCGGCCCTGCAGGGCGACGAAAAAACCCTGCTGGAACTGGCCTTCGAACTGGAGCAGGCGCGCCCCTGGCGGCGCATCCAGGACTGACCGCCGCTACGGCTCGCGGTGTTTGAAGAACGTCTGGATGCTGGAAAAGTCCTTGCCGCCCAGGCCCTGGTTGCCGAGGGCGGCGTACAGGCTTTTCGCCAGCGACCCCATCGGTGTGCTGGACTGGCTGGCGAGCGCCGCTTCCAGGGCCAGGCCCAGGTCCTTGTTCATCAGTTTCACCGCGAAGCCGCCGTTGTAGTCGTTGCTGGACGGCACGCCCTCCATCACGCCGGGCCAGGGGTTGTACACCTCCAGGGACCAGTTGCGCCCGGAGCTGGCTTTCATGATGTCGGAGAGCACCGCCGGGTCCAGGCCGTGGTCGGCGCCCAGCTGCAGGGCCTCGGCGGTGCCGATCATGTGCACGGCAAGCAGCATGTTGTTGCAGATTTTCGCCACCTGGCCGGCGCCGTTGTCGCCGGCGCGGAACACGTTCTTGCCCATGCAGTCGAGCACCGGACGGGCGCGTTCCACCGCCGCTTCCGGGCCGCCGCAGATAAACGTAAGCGTGCCGGCTTTGGCGCCGCCGACACCGCCGGAGACCGGCGCGTCGATCATGGTGCGGCCGCTGTCGGCGGCGGCGGTGGCCACCCGGCGCGCGGTGTCCGCGTCGATGGTGGAGCAGTCGATGATCAGGGTGTCCGGGTGAATGGCTTCGAGCACGCCGTCGTCGCCGAGATACAAGCCGGTAACCGCGCCGGCGGACGGCAGCATGCTGATCACCACGTCCGCGCCTTCGACCGCTGCCGCCGGGTCACCGGCCACGGCGACGCCGTCCGCTTCCACTGTCTTCAACAACTCAGGAACCAAATCAAAGGCGGTGACGGTGTGGCCGGCCTTGACCAGATTGGCGGCCATGGGCCCGCCCATATTGCCGACGCCAAAGAATCCGATGTTCATATTGTTCTCCTTTTTAAATCGCGCCTTATAAGAAGCTCAGGTCTTTCAGTACCCGGCGGGCGATGATCACCCGCATGATTTCGTTGGTGCCTTCCAGAATCTGGTGCACCCGGCTGTCGCGCACATAGCGCTCCAGCGGGTATTCCTTGATGTAGCCGTAGCCGCCGTGCAGTTGCAGCGCCTGGTTGCAGACGTCGAAGCACAGGTCGGTGGCGAGCCGCTTGGCCATGGCGCAGAAGGTGCCCTTGTCCGCGTCGCCGTTGTCCAGTTTCCAGGCCGCCAGCCGCACCATCTGCTGCGCCGCCACCAGATGGGTGGCCATGTCCGCCAGGGTGAACTGCACGCTCTGGAACTCGCTCACCGGCTGGTCGAACTGGCGGCGCTCCTGCACATAGCTCTGCGCCTGGGCCAGCGCCGCCGAGGCCGCGCCCAGCGAGCAGCTGGCGATGTTGATGCGGCCGCCGTCCAGGCCCGCCATGGCGATCTTGAAGCCCTGGCCCTCGTCGCCGATGCGGTGGTCCACCGGGATGCGCGCGTCCTCGAGAATCACCGCCCGGGTGGGTTGGCTTTTCCAGCCCATCTTGTCTTCGTTGCGGCCGTAGCTGACGCCCGGCGTGTCCGCCGGAATCGCGAAGCAGGAAATGCCGCCCGCGCCCGGCCCGCCAGTGCGCGCCATCAGCACCAGCAGCTCGGTGTCGCCGGCCCCGGAGATAAACGCCTTGGCGCCGTTCAACACATAGTGGTCGCCGTCGCGGCGGGCGCTGGTTTTCAGCGACGCCGCGTCGGAGCCGGCGCCCGGCTCGGTGAGGCAGTAGGAGGCCAGCGCCTCGCCGCTCATCAGCGGCCCGTTCCAGCGCTGGCGCACCGCCTCGGAACCGAACCGGGACAGCATCCAGGTGGCCATGTTGTGGATGGTGATGAACGCGGTGGTGGAGGTGCAGCCCGCCGCCATCTGCTCGAAGATTAGCGCCGCGTCGAGCCGGCTCAGGCCCATGCCGCCCTGGTCCTCGTCGCAGTACAGCGAACAAAACCCCAGCTCGCCGGCACGGCGAATGGTGTCCTTGGGGAAGGTGCCGTGCAGATCCCACTCGGCGGCGAACGGCGCCAGTTCCTTGTCGGCGAACTGGCGCGCGGTATCGCGGAACGCCAGCTGCTCGTCGGTGAAGTTAAAGTCCATGGCTATTTCAGGTTAATGGTCATGTTCGGGCCGCCGTGGGCACCGTCCGGAATGTCGTCGTCGAACCAGCGGCTGGTGACGGTTTTGGTCTCGGTGTAGAAGCGCACCGCCTGCTTGCCGTAGGCGTGCTGGTCGCCGTAGAAAGAGCCTTTCCAGCCGGTGAAGCTGAAGAACGGCAGCGGCACCGGGATCGGCACATTGATGCCCACCTGGCCCACTTCCACCTCGTGCTGGTACTTGCGCGCGGCGGCGCCGCTGGCGGTGAAGATCGAGGTGCCGTTGCCGTAGGGGCTGTTGTTCACCAGCTCAAGCGCCTCTTCCAGGGTGTCCACGGTCATGCAGCACAGCACCGGGCCGAAGATTTCCTCTTTGTAGAGCGCCATTTCCGGGGTCACGTCGCTGAACAGGGTGGGGCCCACCCAGTTGCCGTCGGGCAGCCCGTCCACGGTGCAATCGGAACCGTCCAGCAGGCAGGTGGCGCCTTCTTCCTGGCCCTGCTTGATCAGCGTCAGCACCCGGTCGCGGGCCTTGGGGCTGATCTGCGGGCCGTAGGCGGCGTTCTCGTCGTCCCAGGCGCCGGGGCGGATCTTCGCCAGCTCGTCCTTGAGTTCGTCGATCCATTGTTTCGACTCGCCCACGAACACCGCCACGCTGATCGCCATGCAACGCTGGCCGGCGGCGCCGCAGGAGGCGCCCACCAGGTTGCTGATCACCTGATCCTTGCGCGCGTCCGGCATCACCACCATGTGGTTCTTGGCGCCGGCGAAGCACTGGGCGCGTTTGAGATGGTCGGTGGCGGTGCGGTAGACGTGCTGGCCCACCGGTACCGAGCCGACGAAGGACACGGCCTTGATCTCCGGGTGGGTGAGCAGGGTATCCACCTGTTCCTTGCCGCCGTGGACCACCTGCAGCAGGTTCTTGGGCGCGCCGGCCCGCAGGAACAGCTCGGCGAGAATATTGGGGGTCATCGGGTCCTGCTCGGAGGGCTTGAGCACGAAGCTGTTGCCGCAGGCGATGGCCATCGGGAACATCCACAGCGGAATCATCGCCGGGAAGTTGAACGGGGTGATGCCCGCGCACACGCCCAGCGGCTGGGTCCAAGCGTGGCCGTCGATGCCGCGCGCCACGTTTTCCACCGTCTCGCCCATCATCAGCGAGGCAATGTTGGCGGCGTGCTCCACCACCTCGATGCCGCGCCACACATCGCCCTTGGCGTCCGCGAACACCTTGCCGGTTTCCTTGGCCAGTACCTCGGCGATTTCGTCGTGGTGTTCCTTGAGCAGGTGCTGGTAGCGCAGCATCACCCGGGCGCGTTCGGACACCGGCGTTTCACGCCATTCCAGGAACGCCTGGCGGGCGGATTGGATGGCGCTTTCCATTTCCTCGGCGGTGGCCGCCGGCACTTCGCAGAGCACCGACTGGGTGGCAGGGTTGGTGACTGGAATCCAGGTGTCGGTCCGGCTTTGCTGGAATTCGCCGTTGATCAGTTGCGGCAGTCGCGTGGTCATGGAGCCTCCGAAAGTGGGGTGTTGTTCTATTATTGCTATGGTGTACCACAGTATCGTCCCCATGCGGATGGTTTCTATTGACCACTAATGGACTATATTGCGGTATGGAATCCAGCGACGTCTCCGTTATCGAGACCTCCCAGTGGCCGTTGCCGCGGGACGGTCGTCGCATCGTGGTGCCCCAGGCGCTGATACAGACGCTGGGCGCGCACCCGTTGTGCGGCGACTGCCTGCCCCACGGGGTGGGCTATTACCCGCGCGCCGCCGGCCATCAGATGGGGCGCGCCTCGCCCCGCGATCATCTGCTTATTTATTGCGTGGCCGGCCGGGGTGAGGTGGACCTGGGCGGTGACCCCCATCCGGTGGGCGCTGGTGACGTCTTGCTGTTCCGCGAAGGCCAGCCGCACCGCTACCGGGCCCGCCCGGACGACCCCTGGACCATCTACTGGGTGCACCTGGGTGGCGCCGCCGTGGACCTGTTTTTCGACGCCATTGAACCGGACCCGCGCGCCGGGCTGGTGCCGGTGGGCCTGCACTCGCGGCTCAGTGAAGAATTCGAAGTGCTGCTCGCCACCGCCGTCAGCTTTCAGATTCACCACCAGGTGCACGCCGCCAACGTGCTGCGCGGCTTGCTCACCTTCCTGGCTCTGGTACGCCGCCGCCAGCAGGCCCGCCAGGCGGCGCTGGACGTGGACCGGGTGCAGAGCTACCTGCAAAGCCGCCTGCACGAACGGCTCGCCCTGGACGACCTGGTCGCCGCCACCAGCACCCTGTCGCGCTATCACTTTATCCGCGAGTACAAACGCCTCACCGGGCAGACGCCCATGCAGGCCTTCCAGCACCTCAAGATCAGCCGCGCCTGCTACCTGCTCGACGTCAGCGACCTGGGCGTCAGCGACATCGCCCGCCACCTGGGCCACGACGACCCCTACTACTTCTCGCGCCTGTTCAAGAAAGTGATGGGCGTAGCGCCCCGTCACTACCGTCGCGAACGCTCCGCCCACTAAGCCACCTTGTGGGAGCGGGCCCCGCCCGCGAAAGGGAGCGACGCTCCCGGCAAAGGTTGCCCCGCAGGATCCCAGAGACGCTTTTAAGACGCCCCCGACCGCCAGTTAAGAAACGCTTCACCCGCCTGCTCGACAGCGTTTTCCAAAGCATCCCGACGCTTCACATCCCCGGGCTCCCGGGGCGGATCCTGCAGCGCCTTCTGCAGCCGCTGGCGCTGACCGCGCGGTAACTGTTCCAGCCAATGACGGTCCGCGTCGCCGAGAGTGAGCGGGTCACGCCCGGCGTGGTTGCGGTGGCTGACCTGGTGCCAGTGCTCCAGGGCCCGGCCCAGCACCACATAACCGAACTGCGGATCGCGCACCGGCCCGAAGGCGGCCTCGGTGCCGCCGGTAAAGCGCTCCAGCATTTTAAAGGCGCCCAGCTTGTCGGCGTATTTGCCGCCGTAGAAGACGCTGCCGGCGGCGCCCAGCACCCCGCCGATGAGCGCGCCGGCCCCCAGTGAATGGCCGGCGGTGAGCGCGTCGATGCCGGCGCCGCCAAGAGCGCCGGCGCCGAAGCCGGCGGTGGCCAGGTAGGTGCGGCTCACCCCCCAGGTCCGGCGGGCCTGTTCGCTGAACAGATCGCTGCCGGGCTGCCAGGCCAGGGCCTGCTCCCGGCGGCGCAGGTGGCGGTGTTGGTAGAGGGCTTCCACGTCGCGGCGCAGGCGCTGCTCCCGTTGGCGCTGCCAGTCCCGCCAGCGTTGCCCGAGGTCGTGTTCGAGCGCGTCGCGGTTGCCGTCGTCACGCAGCCGGCCGGTTTCCCGGTGAGTCAGCATGTCCGCCAGGGCGGCGGCGATCAGTTGCAGGGCCTGGTGCTGGCGGTGCCGGCGCTGGTCGCGCAGATGGGCGGTGGCTTCCTCAAGCGGCGCTTCCCATTCCGGGGCCAGCTGGCCAAAACCGCGCAGCAGGCTCAGGTGGGCGTCGAAGGGGGCGTGCACGGCGTCGAAGTCGCGCACGATCTGGAAATACTGACCCAGGGCGGCGCGCCAGTCGGCCAGGTGGTCGCCCGCGCCGATGCGGTTGATCAGCGCCAGGCTGGGGCGGCCGGTCCAGCGCAGGATTTCCATTTCCGCTTCCTGTTCGCGGCTGTAGGGCACCGCGCCGTCCACCACGTAGAGAATGCCGGCGCCGTCCAGTATCGGCGTCAGCAGCTGGCATTCGTCATGGAAACGCGGGTCGTCGCGGTGTTGGGTGACGAAGGCGCGCACCGTGTCCGGCCGGTCCGACGCCGACAGGCTGTGCGCCTGCAGCCAGGCCAGCACCCGGCGCGGGCGCTGGAAGCCGGGGGTGTCGATCAGTTCGTACAGCAGCCGGTCGTCCACCCGCAGCGGGTAGTGGCCGTTCTCCCGGGTGGTGCCCGGCTCCAGGGCGATGGCGATGCCGTCGTTCTGGGCCAGGGTGGCGACAATGCTCGACTTGCCCTTGTTCGGGTGGCCGACCACGGCGAAACGGGGGGTGGCGTGCCCGGTCATGGGCGGCACAGCCTGACCGGCTTGTGCCGGCCCACGAAGCGTTGCCACTGGGCCAGCAGGGGGCCGTCCACGACGGCGGTTTTATCGTCGTTGGCGAGCGGCAGCAGCATGATGTCGGTGTCCACCGGCAGGCAGTGGCGGGCGTCGTCGAGGAAGTCCGCCAGTTCGCCGGTGGGCGGCTCCCAGCCGCGCGCCAGGATCACCACCGGCAGGCCCAGGTCGGCGCGGGAGAGGGTGTCGCGGTCCTGCTCCAGGCTGGCGCTGCCGCCGGCCTCAAGCACCTGCGCCGGTGCCTGCTCGAGCAGACGCCCGGCGAGATCGGCGCTGCCGGCGCCGGCCCAGCGGATTACCACGCCGCGTTCCGGCGCTGGCGCCAGCTCGGTGGCGTCGGGCACCGCCGGCCCTGGCCCGGCGGCGGCCGGCGCCTGGCCGCTGTCCACCCAGGGCGTGGCGAACCGCTCGCGCAGTGCCACCCAGCCCGGGTGCCGTTGCAGCAGCGCCCCGGCCCGGTGGTTGAGGTGCAGACGCGCCAGCCCCAGCAGCGCTAAACGTGGCAGCAGCACATAGCAAAGCCACAGCATGGCCAGGAAGGGCCACCAGGCGCCCAGCCGTTCCGGGTCGGCGGGGGCCTCACTGACCAGCCGGAAGTAGCGGGACTGCTCCACCAGTTCCAGGCCCGGCACGGCGGCGGGCAGCCAGCCGCGCCAGGGCCAGGCGAGCTGTTCCACCAGGGCGTGGTAGGCGGGCGCGGAGGTCTGCAGGGTGGTGCTCCAGCCGAACGCCAGATCGCGCACCAGCACCTGGGCCAACAGGGTCAGCAGTGCGGTGACGGCGAACGCCAGGCCGGCGCCGTGGGCGGCGCGGGCGGCGAGCTGCGGATGCAGTTGGCGCAGCACCGGCGTGTCCGCGCCGTCGCCCCGGCCCAGCAGGCGGCCCCAGGGGCGCCGGCCGCTTAACGCCTGGGCGCTGGTCGCCAGGGCGAGCAGCAGTTGCAGCAGCGCCAGCGCTATAATCAGGGTGACGTTGATGCGGCCCTGGCCTTCCACGTACAGCACGCCGAGCATGGTCAGCACGCCCAGCACCGAGCCGGCCAGGGTCAGCGCGGCGCGGCCCCGGCGCCAGGGCCGCAGGGCATCGCCGGCGCCGGGGGCGTCCACCGCGCTGAGCCAGGCGGCGGCGTCCGGCGGCGGGGCGTGGTCCTGTTGACGGGCCAGCGCCAGACGACGGTCACGGCGATGCAGAAAATCCGGGGTGTGCTGCTGGTCGCGGCGGTATTGCGCGTCGAAGTCCAGTAACCGGCGTACGGGCGAAAGCGGCAAAGCGGTGTCCTTGGACGGGGGTTATTTGGCCGGCACGGTATAAGCTACGCCTTCCTTCGCGCAGCCACTGCAGGCGTTGCTGTATTCGCCCAGGGTCTTGCCGTTCTTGTCCAGGCCGATCACCGGGCGGTAGTCCATGGTACACATTTGCGGCCGCGGCTCCGGGCAGGCGCGGGCGTTGTCGGGCAGGTTCGCCGGGGCATGGGTGCAGCCGGCGGCTGCCAGGATCAGCGTCAGGCCGGCGAGAGGAAAGCGGATCATGGGCGTCTCCGGGTTGGTGGCGTGTTGTATCCTGGGTCCATGTTAAAGGTGGACCCGGGGCGGGCAAGCAAGTTCTTTAAGTCGTCCGGCCATCCGTGGCAATGTTATTGACCTTATTTGTAACGGGGACCCCATGAATCACGTGGATTGGCGCGCGGAAGCGGCCGCCATTTGGCGGCCCAGGCAGCAACGGCTGAGACCGGTGCGGCACCTGGACCCGGTGGCGCTGGGCGATCTGCTCGGCGTGGACACGCAGAAGCGCAAGCTGGTGCAGAACACCGAGCGCTTCCTGGCCGGCAAACCGGCCAACCATGTGCTGCTGTGGGGCAGCCGGGGCACCGGCAAGTCGTCGCTGGTGAAAGCGCTGCTGAATGAATACGCCCCGCGCGGGCTGCGCATGATCGAGGTGGAAAAACACGATCTGGTGGATCTGCCGGAGATCGTCGACGATCTGCGCGAGCGCGCCCAGCGTTTCGTGGTGTACTGCGACGACATCGCCTTCGAGGACGGCGAAACCCAGTACAAGCATCTCAAAAGCGTGTTGGAGGGTTCGCTGGAGTTGCCGCCGGAGAACGTCCGGCTGTACGCCACCAGTAACCGCCGGCACCTGGTGTCCGAGTACCAGTCCGATAACGAGCAGAGCCGGGTGGTGGGCCGCGAGATTCACCACGGCGACGTGGTCGAGGAGAAAATTTCCCTGTCCGACCGGTTCGGCCTGTCGCTGAGCTTTTACCCGATCAATGAGACGCAGTATTTCGAGATCGTCGATCACCTGTTCGGCGAGGTCGCCGACCGCGATCAACTGCACATTCTCGCCCGCCGCTTTTCCATGGAACGGGGCGGGCGCTCGGGACGCACCGCCCGGCAGTTCTATAACCAGTTCGTGGGCGAGCTGTAACACCCGGCCGGCCGGTCTTGTGTTCGCCCCGCCCCGGCGTGGCATACTACCGGACCCTTTCAGCGATTCGGTTTTGCATGGACTGCCAGTTGCGGCACCACAAAATGATGAGTATTCCCGCCCATTGCCCGCGGCGGGGCCGCCGCCCCTATTTCCCGGATCCGCCCGTTGTCACGCTGAGTTGATGGTTTACTGATAAGCTCGACGCGGCGTTGCCGCAACTGACAACGGATTGCCTATGAACCTTTCCATCCTGGTGCTGCTGCCCTTTCTGGGGGCCGCACTGCCGCCGCTGGCCGAACGTTTCAGAGCCTCGCGCACGCTGCTGGCCCTGAGTGCCGCGGCGTTGCCGGCACTGGCCCTGGCGTTGATGGTGGCGCCCGCGCGGCGGGTGATCGCCGGTGACACGGTGCTCTCTTCACTGCAGTGGTTGCCCAGCCTGGGGCTGGACCTGGCATTCCGCCTGGACGGCCTGTCGCTGATGTTCGCCATGCTGGTGCTGGGCATCGGCCTGCTGATTATTCTCTACGCGCGCTACTATCTTGCCGCCAATGAAAAAGCCGGGCGCTTTTACGCCTACCTGCTGCTGTTCATGGGCGCCATGCTGGGCGTGGTGACCAGCGATAACCTGCTGCTGCTGGTGGTGTTCTGGGAGCTGACCAGTCTCAGCTCGTTTTTGTTGATCGGCTTCTGGTCGCATAACAGCGGTGCCCGGAAGGGCGCGCGCATGGCGCTCACGGTCACCGGCCTGGGCGGCCTGGCATTGCTCGCCGGGGTGCTGTTGATCGGCCAGGTGGTGGGCAGCTATTCCCTGGGCGAGGCGCTGGCCAGCGGCAACGCCATCCGCGCCAGCGGGCTCTACCCGCTGATTCTGTGCCTGGTGCTGTTGGGCATTTTCACCAAGAGCGCCCAGTTCCCGTTTCACTTCTGGCTGCCCCATGCCATGGCGGCACCGACGCCGGTAAGTGCTTACTTGCACTCCGCCACCATGGTTAAGGCGGGGGTGTTCCTGCTGGCCCGCTTCTACCCGATGCTGGCGGGTACCAACCTGTGGTTCGATCTGGTCACGCTGGCCGGCATGGCGACGCTGATCTGGGGCGCGCTGGCGGCGCTGTTCCAGCATGACCTGAAAGGGCTTTTGGCCTATTCCACCATCAGCCATCTCGGCCTGATTACCCTGCTGTTCGGCCTGAACACCGAGCTGGCGGCGGTGGCGGCGGTGTTCCATATCATTAACCACGCCACCTTCAAGGCGTCGTTGTTCATGGCCGCCGGCATCATTGATCACGAAACCGGCACCCGGGACATGCGCCGCATCAACGGCTTGTGGCGGTATATGCCGTACACCGCGGTGCTGGCCATGGTGGCCTCGGCGGCGATGGCCGGGGTGCCGCTGCTCAACGGCTTCCTGTCCAAGGAAATGTTTTTCGCCGAGACCCTGCAGTCCGATCGGCTGGGGGCCATGAGCTGGGTGCTGCCGCTGGGCGCCACCCTGGGCGGTGTGCTGTCGGTGGCCTATTCGGCCCGCTTTATCCACGACGTGTTCTTCAACGGCGAACCGGTGAACCTGCCCAAATTTCCGCCCCATGAGCCGCCCCGCTACATGAAAGTGCCGGTGGAAATACTGGTGGCCCTGTGCGTGGCGGTGGGTGTGTTCCCGGCGCTCACCGTGGCCGGGCTGCTGGCGGTGGCCGGCACCGCCACCCTTGGCGGCACCCTGCCGGAATATCATCTGTCGATCTGGCACGGCTTTAACCTGCCGTTGCTGATGAGCGTGGTCGCGCTGGTCGGCGGGGTGCTGGTCTACAGCCAGCGGCAGCGCCTGTTCCGGTGGCACGCGCGCCTGCCGGAGATCAACGCCAACCTGATTTTCGAACGCGCCATGCAGGCGGTGGCGCGGTTCGCCGGGGCGCTCAGCGGGCGCCTGCGCAACGGCTCCCTGCAGACCTATGTGGCCTGGTTGCTGGCGGTGGTGTCGCTGGTGCTGCTGACCCAGTTGGGCCCGCATTTGCTGAGCGGCGAGCGGGCCTTGTTGCCCCTGGACGGGGTGGCGCTGCTGGCCGGCGCCATGCTGATCGTGGCCGCGGTGATCACCGCCATTCTGCACCGCCACCGGATGACGGCGATCATGTCGATCAGTGTGGTGGGGCTGGTGGTGTCGCTGGTGTTCGTGCGCTTCTCGGCGCCGGACCTGGCGCTTACCCAGCTTTCCGTGGAAGTGGTCACGGTGATGCTGCTGATCCTGGCGATGTACTTTCTGCCGGTGCGCACCAGCGCCGAATCCGGCGTGTTCCGGGTGAGCCGTGATCTGTTCCTGTCGGTGGTGGTCGGCGGCGGCGTCGGCGTCATGGCGTTCGCCATGATGACCAGCGATTTCAACAGCATCAGCGGCTTCTTCGTGGAGAACGCCAAGCCGGGCGGCGGTGGCACCAATGTGGTCAACGTGATCCTGGTGGACTTCCGGGGCTTCGATACCTTCGGCGAGATCACCGTGCTGGGCATCGCCGCCATGGGCATCTACGCGCTGCTCAAGGATCTCAAACTGACCTCGCCAGGGGCGGATGCCACCGGCCGACCCTGGGCGCGGGACGCGCACCCGCTGGTGCTGGTGACCATCTCGCGGCCCTTGTTGCCGCTGGCCCTGCTGGTGTCGGTGTACATCTTCCTGCGCGGCCATAACCTGCCCGGCGGCGGCTTTATCGCCGGCCTGGTGACGTCGGTGGCGTTGTTGCTGCAGTACGTGGCGTCCGGGGTGGGCTGGATGCACCACCGCATGCCCGGCGACTACCACCCGGTGGTGGCGTTGGGCCTGCTGCTGGCGGGGATAACCGGGGTGGCGTCCTGGCTGTTCGGCCATCCTTTCCTGACCAGCACCTTTGACTACATCCACTGGCCGCTGGTAGGCAAATTCGAGGTGGCCAGCGCCATGCTGTTCGATACCGGTGTGTTCCTCACCGTGGTGGGCGCCACGCTGCTCATGCTGGCGAACCTCGGCAAGCTGTCGTTGCTGGACGACAAAGGTGCCGGCGCCGCGTACGACGGTGACGAGACCGGCCAGGGAGGGGGCGCCTGATGGAAGTGATGATTGCATTGATGATCGCGACGCTGGTGGGTAGCGGCGTCTATCTGACCCTGCGGGCGCGCACCTTTCCGGTGATTCTGGGCATTACGATGCTCAGTTACGGGGTCAACCTGTTCGTGTTCGTGTCCGGCCGGTTGAGTCTCAACCAGGTGCCGGTGGTCGGCATGTCGGAAAACCCCAGCGACCCCTTGCCCCAGGCTCTGGTGCTCACCGCCATCGTGATCGGTTTCGCTATGACCGCCTTTCTGGTGGTGCTGGCCCTGCGCGGCCAGGGCGAGATGAACAGTGATCATGTGGACGGCGGGTCCGACGGCGAGTCCCACAAGGAGGACCGCTGATGGAACATTTGATCATCGCGCCGATTCTGATTCCCGCGTTCGCGGGCATGCTGCTTCTGTTGGAGGTCCGCGAGCGCCAGCGTCTGCGCCGGTTCACCGGTTTGCTGGCGACACTGGCGCTGATTCCGGTGGCGCTGGGCCTGTGGCAACAGGCGGCCACCGGTGAGATCGGCGTGTATCAGCTGGGTGACTGGCGGGCGCCGTTCGGCATCGTGCTGGTGCTCGACCGGCTGAGCGCCCTGATGGTGCTGCTGACGGCGGTGTTGGCGTTGCCGGCTCTGATCTACGGCAGCCGCGGCGATGACCGGCGCGGCGCCAACTTCCACGGGTTGTTCCAGCTGCAGTTGATGGGCATCAACGGTGCCTTCCTGACCGGGGACCTGTTCAACCTGTTCGTGTTCTTCGAGGTGCTGCTGATCGCCTCCTACGGCTTGGCCCTGCATGGCCGTGGCCCGGCCCGGGTGAAGGGCGGCATCCACTATGTGGTGCTCAACCTGATCGGCTCGGCGCTGTTCCTGGTCGCCCTGGGGCTTGCCTACGGCACCACGGGCACGCTCAACATGGCTGACTTCGCGGTTAAAGTGAGCGAACTGGAGGGTAACAGCCTGGATCTCGCGCGGCTTTCCGGGCTATTGATGTGGGTGGTGTTCGGCCTCAAAGCGGCGCTGTTCCCATTGTACTTCTGGTTGCCGGCCACCTACGCCAGCGCCACCGCGCCGGTGGCCGCGTTGTTCGCGATCATGACCAAGGTGGGCATTTACGCCATTGCCCGGGTGTACGGGCTGGCCTTCAGCGGCGGCGCGCTGGCCGGTCTCGGCCGCGACCCCCTTTGGGTCATTGCGCTGATCACCCTGGGCCTGGCCGCGGTGGGCGTGCTCGGCGCCCGCCGTCTGGGCGAAATGGTCGCCTATTTGCTGGTGATGTCGGTGGGCACGCTGATGGCCGGGCTGGCCTGGTCCTCGCCGGAGGCACTGGGCGCCATGTTGTACTACCTGATCCACTCGACGCTGGTGTGTGGTGGCCTGTTCCTGCTCGCCGACCTGGTGACCCGGGGGCGTGGAGAGCTGGCGGACCGGCTGGAAGCGGGCCCGTCGCCCACTGGCCGGGGCGTGCTCGGCGTGCTGTTTTTCGTCGGCGCGATCGCGGTGGTCGGCCTGCCGCCGTTGTCCGGCTTTGTCGGCAAGGTCGCCTTGATGCAGGCGGTGCCGGCGCCCCTGTACTGGCTGTTGTTGCTGGGGGGCGGCCTGATCGCCCTGATCGGCCTGAGCCGGGCCGGCTCCACGCTGTTTTGGCGGGCCACCGGCGACGGCGAAGAGCGGCGCCTGGACGGGCCCCGTCTGGCGGCCACGGTGGCGCTGCTGGCCACCACCCCGGCGCTGGCGATCTGGGGCGAGCCGGTGCTCGAAGCCTGTCTGGCGGTGGCCGGGCAATGGTCGCAACCGGGCTTGTATATCGACGCGGTGCTGGGCGCTGGGGAGAGTGCGTTATGAGTCGGTTATTGCCGTTTCCGCTGTTGAGCCTGTTTCTGTGGGCCACCTGGATGCTGCTCAACGGCTTTTCCTGGGGGCACGCCCTGCTCGGTCTGGTGCTGGCCGTGGTGCTGCCGCTGGGCACCCAGTCGTTCTGGCCGAACGTGCCCAGGCTGCGCAACTTTCCCAAGCTGGTGCGGTTCGTGCTGGTGGTGCATTGGGACATTCTCACCGCCAATGTGGCGGTGGCGATTTTGATCATCGGCCCGCCGCGGCGTTTGCGGCCCGGGTTCGTGGAGTTGCCGCTGGACCTCAGCGACGAATTCGCGATCACCCTGCTGGCCAGCACCATCTCGCTGACGCCCGGCACGGTCAGTGCGGATGTCAGCGAGGACCGGCGCACGTTGTTGATTCACGCCCTGGACGTGGACGATGAAGGCGCCATGATCGAGCAGATCAAGCAGCGCTATGAGCGGCCGCTGAAGGAGATTTTCGAATGTTAGAGATCGCGCTGCCGATTGCCTTCGGCCTGTTCGTGCTGGCCCTGCTGCTCAACCTGTACCGGTTGTTGCGCGGGCCCACTCTGCCGGACCGGGCCCTGGCCCTGGACACCATGTACATCAATACCATCGGGCTGATCGTGCTGTACGGCATTTCCTCGGACAGCAAGCTCTATTTCGAGGCCGCCATGCTGATCGCGCTGATCGGTTTCGTCAGCACCGTGGCGGTGGCCAAATACATGTTGCGCGGCGACATCATCGAGTAGGGGCAAGACTATGAATGGGATTGTTGAGTTTCTGGTCAGCGGCTTCATTCTGATTGGGGCGGTGTTCGCGCTGGTAGGGTCCATCGGCCTGGTGCGGTTGTCCGATTTTTATCTGCGCCTGCATGGCCCGACCAAGGCCAGCACCCTGGGCGTGGGCGGCGCGATTCTCGGGTCGCTGCTGTTTTTCTCCTGGCAGGAAAGGGCGCTGCAGCTTCAGGAAGTGCTGATTGTCCTGTTCCTGTTTATTACCGCCCCGGTGTCGGCGCATATGCTGGCCAAGGCGGCCATGCACCGGAATTTGAAGCGTCGTGAAGATACCCGCGGCGGCCCCTGGAAGCAGTAGCCGTAAGCGGGTTTAATAGTGCTTGTTGCACGAAAATTATGAAATTTGTAAAAGGTATTCGGACGTGGAAACTTTTTTGAAAGGCGGCCAGTCCTAATCAATAGCTACGGACCGGTACCCCCGATCCCCCAGTACCCTCACCGGTTCGTAGCTTCTGGACACCCCGGTCTCTCCCCCAGGAGGCCGGGGCGGCAAGCCTCCCTGGCAGCGCAGTCGTTCCCTTCCCCCACTTGCTGCCAGGGATTTTTTTTGCCCACTGAAAAGTGGGACTTCCCCTCTTCCTTCTTCTTGCCCGTATCTAAAGCAAGAGGCATGCCTGTTTTTGAAAATTGAAGAAAGACGTTTTATATCAGTGAGTTACGATGAAGCGGCGCGATCTGGCCGGTGGCGTCCCTGCGCCAGAGCGGTGTCGTAAAACGTCGCCGTAGTGACGGACCCGGTCAGTCCGCCGGGTCCGGCGGCACCGCCAGCCAGATGCCGAGCTGGCGCCAGGCCTCGTCGCAGCCGTCGCCGCTGGTGGCGGAAAACAACTGGGCGCTGAGCGGCGCCGGGTGGTCGCGGACCTCTTTGAGAACCTTCAGCAGGGTGTTCTTGGCGGCGCCGTACTTGAGCTTGTCCGCCTTGGTGATCAGCAGGTGCAGCGGCATGCCGGCGCGCGCCGACCATTCCAGGATCAGGCGGTCGAAATCCTTCAGCGGGTGGCGGATGTCCATCAGCAGAACCAGCCCGGTGAGGCTTTGCCGGCGCGCCAGATAGTCGTCCAGGTCGCGCTGCCATTGCTGGCGAGTCACCTTGTCCACCTTGGCGTAGCCGTAGCCGGGCAGGTCCACCAAGCGCCGTTCCTCGTCCAGTTCGAAGAAGTTCAGCAACTGGGTGCGGCCGGGGGTCTTGGAGGTGCGCGCCAGGGTGCGCTGGCCGGTGAGGCGGTTGATGGCGCTGGATTTGCCGGCGTTGGAGCGCCCGGCGAAGGCCACTTCGAAGCCCGCGTCCGGGGGGCACTGTTCCACGTTCTGGGCGCTTTTCAGGAAGCGGGCCTGGTGGAGAAGGCGCTGGGTCGGATCTTGGGCCATGGTGTGTCTCTCGGTGAGCGCAGTGAGCGAATACCCGCGCCTTTAATAAGGCATATGACGGGAGCGGACCTCTAGTATATAATGCGCGCCGTCGCGCGTTCGCCGTGCGGCCGACGTTCTACAGGTGTTTGTGTGCAAAGGCAAATTCAGCGCCGACGCCTGAGTAAGCCAGCATGTCGCCAGCTCATGGGGAGATTCGCATGAAAGGTTTTGCCACGGGGCTTGCCCTGACCATCGCTATGAGCCTGACGGCCGGCGCCCAGGCCGAATCCGTCAAAGAGCTCTATGATCAGAGCTGCACCTATTGCCATACCAGCGGTGCTGCCGGTGCTCCCAAAACCGGGGACCAAGCCGCTTGGAAGCCGCGTATGGACAAAGGCATGGACACGCTGGTCAAGCACGTCGAGGAGGGCTACAACGCCATGCCCCCGGGCGGCATGTGCGGTGACTGCTCCAAAGAAGATTATCGTGCTCTTATTGAATACATGACCAAGTAATCCCTGCTCTTGAAGGAAAGGCCATGAAGTGTTTCAAGCTGTTCGTGCTGTTGGCTGCCGTGGTGGCCACCCCCTTCGCCCTGGCCGAGGGCGACCCGGAAGCCGGTAAAGAGAAAGCCCAGGTATGCGCGGCCTGCCACGGTCCGGACGGCAATTCCCCCTCCGGCCAGTATCCGAGTCTGGCGGGGCAGGGCGAGCCCTATCTGATCAAGCAGCTTAAAGCCTTCAAATCCGGTGAGCGTGAGAACGCCATCATGCAGGGCCAGGCCGCTAACCTCAGCGAGCAGGACATGCAGGATCTGGCCGCCTTCTACGCGGAGCAGACCGTGCAGACCGGCCAGGTGAAGGCGGATCTGGTGGAAATGGGCGAGCGTATCTACCGGGGCGGTGACGTGGAGAAGGGCATTCCCGCCTGCGCCGGCTGCCACGGCCCCGCCGGTCAGGGCGTCGACGCCGCCGGCTTCCCGGCGCTGGCCGGCCAGCAGCCCGCCTACACGGAAAGCCAGCTGAGGGCGTTCCGCGCCGTCGGTCGCGAGGACATCGGCGACATGGCCAAGCGTGACAACGACCCGCAGGCGATGATGCGCACCCTGGCGGCGAAGATGAGCGACGCTCAGATCCAGGCGGTGTCCAGCTTCGTAGCCGGTCTCTCCGCACCGGAGCGCGACAGCGAATAAGCGCCGCTGTTGAACGGTGCGCAAGCAAAAGGCAGCCTCGGGCTGCCTTTTTTGTGGCCGCCGTTCATGGGCAAAACGGCGCCAATGCGGTAATAATGCAACTTTCGTGAAAAGGTCCGCTGGCGGGGAGCATTTTCGCTTTGCCACGGTCCTATCTGCGACGATTCAAGTGGAACAGCCAACAACAAGGAGAACCTCATGTTGCGAACGGTCATGGCGCTGCTGCTCGGCCTTACACTCACGACGGTGGCCTGGGCACAGCAGTCCGGCGGCGAACACGCCCGCTACGCGGAAGGGACCCACTACAAGGTGCTGGACGCGCCGGGCAACGTGGACGACCCCGACAAGGTGGAAGTGCGCGAGTTCTTTTCCTACATCTGTCCGCATTGCTTCAGCCTGGAGCCGATTGTCGAGGACTGGCTCAAAGACAAGCCCGACTACGTGAATTACGTGCGCTCGCCGGTCACCTTCCTGCGTAACGCGGAGCCCCTGGCCCGCGCCTACTACGTGGCCGATATCCTCGATAAGGTGGATGAAGTTCACAAGCCCCTGTTCGATGCGATTCACAAGCACCGGGAGCCGCTGTTCACCCCCACCGCGCTGGCGGACTTCTTCCAGAAGTACGGCGTGGAAGAGGACGAATTCAACCAGCTCTACAGCTCGTTCGGGGTGTCCACCAAGCTGCGTCAGACCGATGCGCTGGCCCGCGACTACCAGATCCGCGGCGTGCCGTCTTTCGTGGTCAACGGGAAGTATCTGATTCTTCGTGACGGCCTGCGTAACAATCAGGAAATGTTCGACGTGATCGACTTCCTGGTGGAGAAAGAGCGCCGCTAGCCCTTTCGGGAGTTCAAACGGAATGCTGTTGGAGCGCGCGCGAACCGCGTACCAGTCCTGGAAAACCCGGCCCGCCGGGTTTTCCTTCGCCCGCGAAGGTCACCGCCGCACCCGCCGGGTGCGCGAGATTACCCTGCCGGACGACACTCTCCGGCTGCTCAGCTTCAATATCCAGGCGGGCATCGGCACCAGCCGGTTCCGGGAGTACTTCACCGGCAGCTGGAAGCACCTGGTGGCGCACCCGCGCAGTGTGGAGACCATCGAGCAGATCGCCGATGTGATCCGCCATTTCGATGTGGTCGGCCTGCAGGAAGTGGATGGTGGTAGTTTGCGTTCACGCAATGTGAATCAACTGGTCCATCTGGCGTCGCTGGCCGATTTCCCCTTCTGGCATCAGCAACTCAACCGTAACCTGGGCCGTCTGGGCCAGTTCAGCAACGGCTTTCTGAGCCGGCTGACGCCCTATGCCGTGGAGGACCATATCCTGCCCGGTCTGCCCGGGCGCGGCGTGATTCTGGTCAAGTTCGGCCACCCGGTGGAGCCGCTGGTGCTGGCGGTGGTGCATCTGGCGTTGGGCGAGAAAATGCGCAACACCCAGTTGGCCTACATCACGCGGCTGCTATCGCCGTTCCGGTACGCGGTGGTGGTGGGTGATTTTAACTGCCGGCTGGAACACCTGGGGCATTCGCCGCTGGCGGAGCTTGGCCTGCGGGCCGTGGAGGGTGATCTGAACACCTTCCCGAGCTGGGCCCCGGACCGGCACATCGACCATATTCTGGCGTCCCCCGAGCTGCAGGTCAGCCATAGCCGGGTGCTCACCGACTGCCTGCTTTCCGACCACCTGCCCCTGGCCACGGAAATCCGCATCCCCGACGCGGTTCGGGCCGCCACCCTGGAACATCGTCTGCCGCTGATTGACTGAGCGGCGGGTTACGCGTCTTCACGAAATACTCACAAAATCGCTAAGCCCGGACGAATCGGTTTAAGCGCGCCGACATCTTTGCCGGCCATGCTCTCTGTTTGATTCGCGGAGGGCGGTTTGATGGGCAAGACGACCGATGGGCAAGAGCCGGGTTTGGTCAGTAACGGCCGGCGGCTGTTTTTGCTGGGTATGGCCGGCACCGCTGTGGTGCTGTCCGGGTGCGGTGGCGGCGGCGGAAACGATACGGTGACACCGGCACCCAATGAGCCGGCCCCGTCCAACCCGGATCCGGACCCGCAGCCGCCGACGCAGCCACCCACACCACAGCCGGACAGCCATCCGCCGCGTGGTCTGCATGTGAGCCTGGAGGACAGCACCCGGCGGACGCGCTCCGTGACCTGGTTCAGCGACGGCAAGGAAGCGCCGGCTCAGCGTTTGGAATACGACCAGCCGGAAGCGGACTGGGACCCGCAAAGCGTGCAGAGCCGCCCTTTCCTGAAATGGGTATACGCGCGTTCGGAGCCCACCTTCGGTGTGGAGGCGCTGACGCACCGCGCGATGGCGCCGGCTCTGGACCCGCGCAGACCGTTTCGCTACCGCGTCGGGTCTCCGGAAGGGGGCTGGTCCCGTGTCTATTGGCTGGCACCCATCGACACGCAGCGCTGGTCGTTCACGCATTTCGGTGACCACGGTATCAGTGAGCGGGCCAAGCGCGTGGTCGATGAGAGCCTCAAACACCCCAGCGACCTTCTCTTGCTGGCCGGTGACCTGTCGTATGCGAATGGAGAACAGCCAATCTGGGACCAGTGGTTCGATCTTGCCGAGCCCCTACTGGCCAGCACCGTTACCATGGCGGCGGCGGGCAACCACGAGGCCAAGGATGGCGACGGCCTCAGTTCCGGCAAGGCATTTAAAAGCCGGCTCACCCACCCTGATCCGCTGCTGAATAATCTTAATGACAATCCGGGGAGCACCTACTATCCGTTTGACGTTAACCGGGTGCATTTCTTCGTCAGTAGCGCCGGCGCCCTGATCGATGATTTCTCCCTTGCCGAAGAGCTCGTTAATCTCGAGATTGATCTTTCAAAAGCGGCTCTACGGCGGTTGCGGGGCGAGATCGACTTTATCGTTCTGGTGCAGCATTACCCGATCTGGACCGACCAACTTGGCCGGAGTCCGGCCAATTTCGCTTTGGTCACACTGCAAGAGAATATTCTTTTGCGTTATGGCGTGGATCTGCTGCTTGTCGGGCACGACCATGTCTATCAGCGTTCCCACCGTATGGCCTACGGGTTCCGCTCTCCTTTCGGCTATGTACAGGTGATGGCGGGTACCGGCGGCGAGTCCGTGCGTCTGTTCGATGAGGCGCCGCAGGATTGGTCAGCGTCTCAATTCGTGGGTATCGGGTTGGTGCACTATCAGGTCGAGCCGGGCCGCATTACGGGCGAATTCTGGGGCGCCGCCCCGGAGGGGCTGGAGGATGAAAATCGCCAGACTGTGACCGGACCTTTTCAGCCGCGTGACCGCTTCGTGGTCGAAAAGCGCGGTCTGTTGGCCTGCCGTGACTGCGCCCTGCCTGCTCGGTCGCCGGCTGAACTGCTCGCTGATTATCCCGATATCGTTGCCCATACGCGACGCCGTAACCGCCTCGCCCATGAGCATTGCGGCTAAGCGACAGTCTCTTATTGATGCGTCGCTACAGTTTGATCGGGGGCACTTCCCTGGGGCGCAGGGCCGGTGAAAGAAGAATGCGTGCCGCCAGGTCGTTCTGCCGGCGGGTGCCCGTTTTCCGGAACACCGACTTTAACTGCACGCGCACCGTCTCCACCGACAAGGACAGGCGCGCCGCCAAGGTCTTGAGGTCGCTGCCTTCGGCGATCGCGGCGGCCACGCGGGCTTCCGCCGGAGTCAGGTCGAACAGCTCGGCAATCCGCTGTTCATCCACCGCGCCCTCGTATTCCGGCGCGTGGAAGTACACCAGCGCGCGGCCTTGCGAAGCCAGCAGGGTACCGCTGGCGGCCGGCGCCAACGGGCTCACCATGCAGACCAGCCGGCCGCCGTCCCGGCGCGGCAGGGACACGGTGCCTCCGGGGTGGCGCCAGTCCCGGCCGGCGCCGGCGACCACGTTATCCACCAGGGCCAGGAACCGTTCCCGTGGGCCTTGCCGCTTCGGCGTCAGGCGCCCGTGCCGATAGAGCAGATCGTCGTCGCCGGCGATCAGTGCCTGCGCCCGGTCGCAAAGAAACGCCACCCGGCCGCCCTTGCCGAGCACCGCGAACGGCCGGTGGCCCGCCAGCCGCCCGCCACGGCCACCCCATTCCAACTGGTGCAGGTGGCGGGTGAGGTCGATGGCCCGGCGTACATGGGGCACCAGTTCATTAAACCAAGCGGTGTCCTGGGCTTCGTAGGGGCCTTGGCCGCCGGTGCGCTGCACCAGTAGCTGGATGGTGTACTCATCGGTTTGATAGACCGTGCCGCAGACGCCATGGTGAATATCCAGACCACGGGCCCAGTCGTTATAGAATTCGGTCTTGTAGAAACGGCGTTGGCGGCAGGAAAAATCCAGATAGGTGGAGTAAAGGCGGCCGGCGGGCTTTTCCCGCAGCTCCGGTCGCCACGGGCAGGTGTTGACGAAATAATCCACATAGTTCTGGTGGGCGCGGTCGTCGATGTTGATCTTGGTGCTGGAGCGCACGGTCTCCGCCGCCTGGTCGAGCACCAGCAGACGGGCCGACCGGGATTGGCTGACGGTGACCAGCTGATGGAGGAAATCGTCCCACAGCGACTGGTCCCTGGTCGTGGCGTAGAGCGTATCCAGAAGTGCCTGATGGCTTGCCCCGGAATAGGGAAGCCTGGTCGAACCTTCCATGAAACCCCCGATGTATCCTTGTTCCCCTCCGCCAACTATGTCACAAAATAAGGCGCACCGGGATTACCGCCACGTTAACGTAACGATTGGACAACCGATCGCAAAATGCCGACACCGCGAATTACGACGCCGCCACTGGTGGGGACGCCTACTTGAGAGTGTTCGTCTACGGCACCCTGCTGGCCGGGGAAAGCAACCATCGCTGGCTGGCGGGCGCTTCGTACCTGGGCGAATGGACCACGCCGCCGCTGTTCCGGTTGACCGATCTGGGGCCCTACCCGGTGCTGTCACCGGCGGGCCGCACGGCCGTGAGCGGAGAGGTCTACCGGATCAGCCGCCTGATCCTGCAGCGCCTGGACGTGCTTGAGGTCTACCCCAGCGAGTACCAGCGTCGCCTGATCGACACGCCCTGGGGGCGCGCCTGGGTGTATTTGCGCGCCAGCGCACCGGCGGGCCGGGCCCTGCACCACGGTGACTGGCGGCGCCGTCCGCTGTTCCGCCTCTAGTAGCGGGTTTCCGCCATGCCGGAGAACTGCTTGGCCAGATAGGTGGCGTAGTTGTCGGTCATGCCGGCGAGAAAATCCAGGGCCCGCATGATGCACTGGTAAAGCCGTTCCTGTTCGTCCATGTCCGCCAGGCCGTCCGGGAAGCTGTGGCGGCCGATCAGGTCGATGATGCGCTCGTGCCGGTAGTTGCGCGTGGCGCCGCGGGCGTGGGACAGCGATGCCTCGATCAGGCCGTCCAGCAGGGCGCCCATCACTTCAAAGGCGCCAATCTCCAGTTCGATCTTGCGCGGGTGCTCGAACACCTTGCCGCGCGCCAGTTGCTTGGCGTTTTCCACCACGTCGTACACCGCCGGCTCGCAATGGTGCAGCAGGTCGCCTTCCATGTCGCCGGCCAGCAGGGCCTCATGGTTGGCGACGAAGGCCTCGACCCCGGCCTCGATAAAGCGCTCTATGATCTTGCCGCGCAGCAGCGCCGCTTTGCGGCCGTCGCGCAGCTCGGAATGGACCAGACGGCGCACTTCGTTGTTGTCCGGCAGGGCGGGCTGCAGCAGGGCATAGACCTCGTCCCAGTGCAGCAGATCCATCTCCAGCCCGTCCTCCAGGTCGATGATGGCGTAGCAGAAGTCGTCCGCCGCCTCCATCAGGTAGGCAAGCGGGTGGCGGCAATGGCGGCCCGGCGCCAGCTCCCGGAGCCCGGTGGCCGCGCACACCTCCTGAAAGGCGTCGGCCTCGGACAGAAAGGCGCTGTACTTGCCCGGCTTGAGGCCGCCTTCAGCGGCGCGGGACGACAGCCACGGGTACTTCAGGAAGGTGGCCAGGGTGGCGTAGGTCAGGCGCATGCCGTCATCGTACTGATGGTATTCGCTCTTGGTGAGAATGCGGAAACCCTGGGCGTTGCCCTCGAAGTAGATCAGGTCGGACTGCTGCTCAGGCGTGAGCAGATCCAGGTAGCGCTGGCCGCGCTCCTGGAACCAGGCGCGGATCGCCCGTTCGCCGGTGTGGCCGAACGGCGGGTTGCCGATGTCGTGGGCCAGGCAGGCCGACTGCACGATGTCGCCCAGGTCGGTGGCGCCGGCGGCCTCCGGCAGGTGGCCGAGGGCGTGCAGGCGTTCGCCGACGCGAATCCCCAGCGTGCGCCCCACGCAGGACACCTCCAGGGAGTGGGTGAGCCGGTTGTGCACATGGTCGTTGGTGGCCAGCGGGTGCACCTGGGTCTTGCGCGCCAGACGCCGGAAGGCGCCGGAGAAGATAATCTTGTCGTGGTCCCGCAAAAAGGCGGTGCGACCGGTTTCATCCTTGGCGTCGCGGTGCCCCAGGCGGTCCTTGTTGAGCAGTTGTTCCCAGTTCATGGTTTGCGTATCCGTCCGGGCGCCGGTTGTTGAAATGGGGAAGGCCGCCCCCACGCTGTCAGGAGCGGCGAATAAAGTTCATCACATCTTGATGCCGCGTCTGTCAGCGTCAAGCGGAATCTGGCCAAAGGCGGCCTCTCTCGCCGGCAGCGGCATCAAGCGACAGGATTACCGACAAGGAGCCACTATGAATTTGGACAAGCCACTTCTGATACTGGTGACCAGCGCGTCACAGATGGGTCAGGGGCAACAGACCGGTCTGTGGCTGGAAGAGTTCGCGATTCCCTACCAGATATTCCGCGACAACAAAGTGCCGGTGCGTGTCGCCAGCCCCACCGGCGGCAAGGTGCCGATCGACCCCCGTTCGGTGCCGGACGATGATCAGAAAGAGCAATGGAAGGACGCCATCGCCGAGCTGGAGAACACCCGCCCCCTGGAGGAAATCTGGGAAGATGGCTTCGTCGGCGTGTTCGTGCCCGGTGGCCACGGCGCCATGTTCGACATGCCGGACAACCCCCTGGTGGCCGGCGTACTGGAGCGCACCTGGGCCCAGGGCGGCGTGGTCAGCGCGGTCTGTCACGGCCCGGCGGCCCTGGTCGGCGTGCGTGACGAAGACGGTGTGCCGCTGGTCAAGAACCGCCGTGTGAGCTGCTTCACCAACGAAGAGGAACGGGAAGTGGGCCTCGACGAGGTGATGCCTTTCCTGCTGGAAACCCGTCTCCAGGAGCTGGGCGCGGAAATCCACAATAAGGGCAAGTTCGAGCCCCAGGTGGTGACCGACGGGCGTCTGGTGACCGGCCAGAACCCGCCCTCCAGCGAAGTAACCGCGAAAGCGGTGGTGGACGCGCTATACTCGGACTAGCCGCACCACCGGGTCGGCGGGCCAGACCGTCCGCCGACGTTAGCGCCCTTTAATAAGGAGAAGGTCCATGAGTCTTTTCGACTACAAGGCACGCACGCTCAACGGCGAGGAAAAGCCCCTCTCCGACTACAAGGGCAAGGTTTTACTGGTGGTGAACACCGCCAGCAAGTGCGGCTTCACGCCGCAATACGAAGGGCTACAGAAGTTGTACGCCAACTTTTCCGACCGCGGGCTGGAAGTGCTCGGTTTCCCCTGCAACCAGTTTGGTCGCCAGGAGCCCGGCGAGGCGCCGGAGATCGGGGCTTTCTGCGAAAAGAACTACGGCGTGTCGTTTCCGATGTTCGAGAAGGTGGATGTGAACGGGGATAACGCCCACCCGGTGTTCAGGTTTCTCAAGTCGGAGTCGCCGGGCCTGCTCGGCACCGAGGCGATCAAATGGAACTTCACCAAGTTTCTGATCGACCGTGACGGCAATGTGGTGAAGCGCTACGCGCCGAAAGACAAGCCGGAAAAGCTCGCCGATGACATCGAGGCGCTGCTCTAAAGCGCTTCAGGCCGGCAGGACCGCGTAGTAAATCGCGAAGAAGTGGCACACGCTGCCGCCCACCACGAACAGGTGCCAGATGGCGTGGTTGTACGGCATCCGGTTGGCCAGATAAAACACCACGCCGGCGGTATAAGTGATGCCGCCGGCGAGCAGCAGCCAGAAACCCAGCGGGCTGACCGTGTCGATTAATTCCCCGGACGCGAACATCACCAGCCAGCCCATGGCCAGATAGATACCCACCCGCGCCAGCTTGTAACGGTTACCGAACCGCAGCTTCAGTATGATCCCGGTGAACGCCAGCCCCCAGATCACAGCGAACAGGGTCCAGCCCACCGTGCCGCGCATGTTGACCAGCAGAAACGGCGTATAGGTGCCCGCGATCAGCGCGAAAATGGCGCAGTGGTCCAGCATCTTGTAGGCCGCCCGCCAGTGCGGGCGGCGGCTGCCGTGGTAGAGCATGCTGGCGCCGTACAGCAACGCCAGGCTGGCGCCGAACACACTGAACGAGACGATCTTCCAGGGATCGCCCTGGACGCTGGCCGACGCCACCAGCACCGAGGTGCCGGCGATGCTCAGCAGCAGGCCGATCGCGTGGGTAAGGCTGTTGATCACCTCTTCGACCAGAGGATAGTCCGTCTGCTCAGCGGCCGAAGACGCTGAGGACGTGGAAGGTGCCGTCATAGAGGAGCCTCGCGCATATTGGATGTCGCCGTTCCAGCTTGTATTGCATCAAGCTATAAGGAGTATACAGAAAATGAGTTCGCGGTCCCGGACACAAGCGCTTAGCGTAGTAAGCGTTAAAGTTCAGTCCGGCATCTATCGCAAAGGAGAGCACCATGATTGAACACAGCAAAGAAGTTTCCCAGGAGCTGAGCAAACTGCTCGCCGAGAGTTATACCCTCTATTTGAAAACCCACAATTACCACTGGAACGTCACCGGTCCGATGTTCCACAGCCTGCATCTTTTGTTCGAAGAGCAATACACCGAGCTGGCCACGGCGGTGGACAAGATTGCCGAGCGCATTCGCGCCCTGGGTGACAAGGCTCCGGGCAGCTACGCCGCCTTTGCCCGTCTGTCCTCGGTGGAGGACGCGGAAGGCGACCCGGATGCGGCGGAAATGCTGAAAACGCTCACCGGCGACCATCGCATCGTGGCGGAGCGCGCCAACAAGGTGCTCAAGCTGGCCGCCAGCCACGAGGACGAGGGTACGGCGGCGATCGCCAGCGAGCGTATTGAGATCCACGAGAAGGCCGCCTGGATGCTGTCCGCCCACCTGGGCGATTAATAGCTAAGAGCTATTCTTCGTATAGAGACTATCCGTTTTATTGATCGGGACCCGGTGCCTATCATGCCCGCATCAATCAGCCACATTCCGATGCACCGAACAGGAGGAAGTCATTAATGTTGGAGAATCGTGAAGGCCAGAACGTACCTGAAGTCACCTTCCGCACCCGCGAAGGCAATGAGTGGAAAGACGTCACTACCAAGGACCTGTTCGCGGGCAAGAACGTGGTGGTGTTCGCCCTGCCTGGCGCGTTCACACCGACCTGTTCGTCCACACACCTGCCGCGTTACAACGAACTGGCACCGGTGTTCAAAGCCAACGGCATCGATGAAATTATCTGCCTGTCCGTGAACGACGGCTTTGTGATGAACGCCTGGGCCGGCGATCAGGACGCCAACAACATCCGCTTTATCCCGGATGGTAACGGCGAGTTCAGCGAAAAGATGGGCATGCTGGTCGGTAAGCAGGACCTGGGCTTCGGCCCGCGCAGCTGGCGCTATTCCATGCTGGTGAAAGATGGCGTGATCGAAAAAATGTTTATCGAGCCGGAGAAGCCCGGCGACCCGTTCGAAGTGTCCGACGCCGACACCATGCTCACCCACATCAACGGCGAAGCGTCCTTGCCCCAGCGAGTGACGATCTTCACCAAGCCGGGCTGCCCGCACTGCACCCGCGCCAAGCGTGAGCTGCGTGACGCCGGCTACAAGTTCGAGGAAATCGAGCTGGGCAACCGTGGCCTGAGCTACAGCACCCTGGCCGCCGTCACCGGCGCCGGCACCACCCCGCAGGTGTACATCGAAGGCCAGCGCATCGGTGGCGCCGACGAGCTGAGCGACTGGCTCAAAGCCACCGCCTGAACCCCATTACGCGCTCACCGTAATGCTCAACCCGGGGCAAAAGGATCTGCCCCCGGGCGCGGGCTCGACCCGCGCCATGATCTTCCCCAACTGGCCGGCTCCCCGCCGGCCTTTTTTATGCGCCACCGTTGCGGTCTCCGGGCGGGCCACGCACGGATAAAAAAATGGCACAACCGGCCCTGGAGTGTCCGGGGTGCGCTGGCCCATATTGACGGTCATTACTCAAGGTTCCCGTGCATCGTCGCTCAGCCGGCGATCACCGCAACAGGGAAGATAATTGCTATGAACGCCAAAGCCCCGGTTTCACCGAACCAGCCGCGCCGTACCTCTCAACGCACCAACGGCAGCGACATCCAGCCCCGGCGCATGGATTTCCAGTTCGACCCGGACATGCCGCGCTACTGGTTCGCCGGCGATCAGTTCAAGACCCTTTTGCTGACCGCGTTATCCTGCACCTTCCCGGAAGGGGAGCGCTTCTTCGTGCGCTCGGTGCGCCACTACCAGAAGCGGATCACCGACCCAGAACTGCGCGAGCGCGTGAAAGGGTTTATCGGCCAGGAGGCGCACCACGGCAATGAGCACGAGCACTTCAACACCTTCATGGAGAGCAAGGGTGTGCCCACTCAGAAGGTGCACGATTACGTCCATGAGGGCATGAAGTGGATGGCCAAGAAGTTCTCGCCGGAACGCCAGCTCGCCAAGACCTGCGCCCTGGAGCACTTCACCGCCATGCTCGCCGAGCTGATGCTTGAGGAGCCGGAGTTCCTGGAGGGCATGGACGAGCGCATGCTGCCGCTGTGGCTGTGGCACGCGGTGGAGGAAAGCGAGCACAAGGCCGTGGCCTTCGACGTGTACGCCGACCAGGTAGGCAGCTACTGGGTGCGCACTTCGGAGATGGCGCTGACCACGGTGGAATTCATCGGCTTCACCATTTTCCATTACATCCAGCTGCGACAGGGCATGGACGACAAGCGCGATCTGCGCTCGGTGGCTAACGGTCTGAACTGGCTGCTCGGCCGCCCCGGCTGGCTGCGCCGGCTGGGCCGCTCCTACGCCGCCTACTACAAGCCGTCGTTCCACCCGGAAAAGAAAGACAGCCGCGCGGTGCGCGATCGCGCTCTGGCGCAGTTGGCGGAGATGCTGGACCGGCCTGAACTGGCGCCGCCCCGCTAACGCCCTGCTCAGTCGCGCAGTATCCGTGGCCGGGGAATTCCCTGGTCGCGGAACAGCGCGGTGACCCGCAACACCACATCGCTCTGAAACGCTTTCTCGTAGCGCACGTCCAGCACATACGCTTTGGAGCGGAACCGCACCGCCAGGGCGTGGCCGATTTCCACCTCTTCAATGGCGAACGTCACCGGTTTTTTCAGGTAGGCATAGCGGCTGGTGACGATCACTTCCTCGATAATGCCACGTACCCGTTCCAGATCCGCCTGCACCGACACATGGAAGTCGGTCACCACCATCATGTCCAGCTCGCCGGCGTTCCCCGACGCCACCACATCGGTGATGAAGCGCGCGTTGGGAATGGTCACCAGGTTGTCGTCCAGGGTTTGCACGCGCACCGCGCGCAGGCCGATGGCGACGATCTCGCCGTAAGTGTCGCCGAAGCTGATCCGGTCGCCCACCTGGAACGGCCGGTCGAACAATAACAACAGGCCGGCCACCAGCGAGGCCGCCACGTCCTTGAGCGCGAAACCCAGCGCCACCGCGATGGAGCCGGCCGCCGCCAGCATGAATTCCCGGGGCGGGTTGAGCACCCCGACAATCAGCGCGCCGGTGCCCAGGGTGTAAATCAGAAAGCCGACCAGCGTGGTGATCTGCAGGATCAGGAAGCGACGCGCCGGGACCTTGTCCATCAGCGAGCCGCTGACTTTCTGAATGCCCCAGTTCAATGCCCACAGACAGAAACCGCCGGCCACCAGCAAAAGAATGGCGTAGGCGTTGAACAGATCCACCACCACCGCCAGGTCCGTGACAATATCGCCGCTTTCATTCATGGAGCAGATTCTTCCTGGTCAGATGGTTGATCACGGTGTGGTACCAGAGCGGCACCATCCGATACCGGCCGTCGTCGCTCTGGCGAATAAAGCCGGCGTCGAAACCCGCCTTCAAGGCGTAACGCACCACGTTTTCCGGCAGGTCGGTGGCGGCCACGATTTCACCGCTGGACAGGTTCTCGTGGGTGGCGATGGCGGCGTACACGAACAACAGATTCTCGCCGGCCTTTTCCACCGCGGCGCCCTGTGGCTTGGCGGGCAGCCCCACCAGCACCTGGCGGCGGGTGACTTTCACCGAGCTCAGCCACAGCCGCAGTGCCGCCATCGGGTTACCGCGGCAGGCGTCCCACAGCAGGCTGAAATAGCGCTGCTCGGCGTTGCGCACATTGCCCGCCTCGGGCCCCCGCGACGATAACAAGACTTCGTCGTAACGCAGGGTCTGGCCGGAAAGGTGATGCCGCGACAGAATCAAGGAGCGAATCTCGCTCTGGCCCCAGCGCTTCACCCGCACCACATTGCGGAACTGGTACTCCCGGCCGAACACATTGCACAGATACGCCCAGCTCTGGTTGTTGAGCAGCACCAGCCAGAACAGGTTATCAAGGCGCGCATTCGTTAAACGCAACAGTGTGCGCCAGCCTTCCAGGCCGCCGATCCGGGCGAGGAAAAAATTCTGCGCTTCGTCCAGTACCAGCAGGGTGGGGCGGCGCTGCTCGTCGTTCTTCACCAGGCTGGCGGGGCCGTCTTCAAGGGGTTCGTCCAGGGCCTCGGCGATCAGCGTCGTGACCTCTTCCGGGGTCAGTGTCTTCGGCGGCACGGCCACCGACACCACCCGCAGGCCGTCGTCGCTTTTTTCCAGGGCCCGGGTCAGGCGCCGCGCCGCCATGCTTTTGCCGCTGCCTTTCTCGCCGGCCACCAGCAGGGTGTTCTCGTCGGTTTTGTCCTCGCGCCAGCGCTGGATCGCTTTTTCCATGGCGTCGGTGAGCCCGGTGTCGATAAAGGGCGCCGGTTCATCGTCGGGCAAGCCGGCGTCGAACCACTGCTGATACGCCCGGGCGGGCTGGGTGTCGTCGTCGGGTTTCTCTTCCTCGTCGCCGCTTTGCGCGCGCATTCGGAACCAGCGCGCCTTGAGGCGCAGGTACCAATCCGAGCTCGCCAGAAGCTGGTCCAGGTAGCGATACACGAAATACACCAGGGCCACCGGCAGCAACAAGGGCGCGGTCCAGGAAAACAGGCGCTTATCAAGCAGCCGGGCCGCCATGGGGTCGAGGCGTGACGGCAGAATGCTCTGCAGGCACACCAGGTAGTCCTCGTCGCGCTGCCGGAGCAGCCGGCCGACGGCGGCGTACAGCGCCAGCCCCAGCAGCAGCGCGGTGAGGCTGTGCAGCAGGCCGCCGCCGAGCAATTGATCCACCGCCAGGAACAGGGCCCAGGGCAGCATCAGCCAGACCGCCACGCGGCGCGCCCGTTCGCCGGCCTGGTTTGCCTGTTCGCCGTTCAGATAGGTGCCGGCGCCCTGCGCCACGCGCAGCACCAGCCATTCGCCGATCAACCAGGTGAGGCCGAACACCACATACAGCCGGGCCAGCGGCAGCAGCCACAGCAGCAAGCGGGTGGAAGGCGCTTGCAGGGCCGGTTCCGCCAGGTCCAGGGCGAACCACGGGATCAGCCACGGCAGCAGCGGCGCCAGGCCCGCCACCAGACGGCTCAGCGCCCACAGCCAGCGGCGTCCGCCGCTGGCTTCCATGACGCGGGCGTGCAACGACAGCAGGGCGCTCTTGCCCCGCCGGCTGAGATGGATCAGCACCGCGAACAGGGCGATGCCCAGCAGCAGTGCCAGGGCGTTGCTCAGCAACGGCAGATAGCGGCGCATCTCGCCGTTCAGGCGCCCTTCCTGGAACGCCAGCTGAAACGCCTGATAAAGCCGGTCCAGGGCCAGCCCGGTCTCCAGATCAATCACCGTGAGCGCGGCGTCCGGCCCGCCGCGCTGCGCCAGCGCCGGCAGGTTGCCGACCTGGTCCCACAAACTGGCCCGCAGAGCCAGCACCTGGCGCTGCGCCTCCGCGCTTTGCCGGCGCCAGAGCATTTCCTGGGCCGGGTCCGCCGCGCTCAGCCAGGGCGGGGTGCCCGAGCGCCGGGCCAACCGGTCCAGAGCCGTTAGGGCGGTGGCCGGGTCCCGGCGCAGTAGCGGTGTCAGGGCAAGCAGGCCGGCCAGGCGTTCGCGCAGATAATCGTCGGAGCCGCCCTCGGCCGGGGCGCCGGCCAGGTTCTGATAGAGCTCGTGCCAGGTGGTCAGGGCGAGGCGCTGCGCCTCGGTCAGTTCAAACCAGGCCAGCCGCTTGGCGCGGCGTTGTTCGGTGAGCCGCAGGGTTCGTTCGCGCACCGCTTTGTACGCCGGCGCCAGGGCGTCGCAGCCGGGGACCACGGCGGCCGGTACCCGGGACGCCGGCAGCGCGACGCCGGTGGGGGCGACGCCCAGCGCATCGGTGAGCGACGCCGGCGCCACCGGTTCCCCGCCCAGCGCCGCGTCCAGATGCTCGAGATGCTGCTCCAGCCGTTCGTTCCCTTCGCGCCACTGATTCAGCGCGGCCTGTTCGCGCTGGCATTGGGCCTCGCTGGCGGCGAGTGCCGGACCGGTTACCCATAACGCCACGAGGACGAGATAAAGCCGGTACCGCCGCGAAAACCCCATGGTGTGTTCCTTTTTAATGGTGTCGCGCCATTGTAGGGACGCTGTGAGCGGGCGTCATCCGCGCCGCCACGGTGTATAGTCGGGGTACGGACGTGATGATCGCGGCGGTGACAGGGAGATTGGGAAATGGCTTCGTTAGTGGTCAGGGATTTGATGGTGCGGCACCCGCCCTCTTTGGTGGCGGGTACCGAAATGACGTCGGTGGTGGCGGCGCTGTTGAACGGGCGCTATACCGGTTTACCGGTGATCGACGGCGACCACCGGGTAATCGGTTTCGTCTCCGAACAGGACTGCCTGCGCCATTTGCTGGTGTCCAGCTATCACCAGGAAGGCTCGCTGCGGGTGGAAGAGCTGATGCACGATCAGCCGCTCACCGTGCGCGAGGACGATTCCGTAGTGGATGTGGCCGGGCTGATGGTGAAACAGAAGCCGAAAATCTACCCGGTACTGGACAGCGGCGACCGGCTGGTGGGCCTGCTGACCCGCAGGGCGGTGCTGCAGGCGCTGAACGACAGCCGGCGCGGCGACTGAACGCCAGCCGCCGGGCCGCCAGCCGCTGGGTCGCCAGCCGCTACATACAAGTTTGCCGGCGCCCGCATCGCTAGTGTTTCCTAAAACAACAAGAGGAGTGTTGTCATGCGTGATCTGTCGACTTTTCTACACGATTACGGCGACAGCCATCGCCACCCGGTGAATCAGTGGGTACACATTTTTTGTGTACCGGCGATTTTTGTCTCCACGCTGGGGCTGTTCTGGCTGATTCCCATCGGCCAGTGGCTGGGCCTGGAAGGCGCCGCGGCCTACTGGGTCAACGGCGGCACCCTGCTGGCGGTGCTGTGCATGCCGTTCTACCTGCGGCTCTCGATGGGTGTGTCCCTGTTGATGCTGGGCTGGCTGGCGGTGTCCATCGCGGTGGTCACGCTGGTGGACCGCAGCGCCCTGTCACTGGGCTGGAGCGCTCTGGTGCTGTGGCTGGTGGCCTGGGCGGTGCAGGTCTGGGGCCACAAGGTGGAAGGCAAGAAACCGTCGTTCACCGACGACCTGGTGTTCTTGCTGGTGGGGCCGGTGTTCGTCAGCCTGGAGCTGGCTTACAAGCTGGGCCTCAGCCGTACGCCGGGCCACGGTCGCCCGTCCTGAACCGGGCGCTGAGTGGCGGAGACTGAAGCGCGCCCCCGCTCGCCCCTTTTCCTCTGGGAAGGGGGCTGGTGCATGTTGGCGCCGCATCTGCATAACCGGCCGCACAGCCATGTGGCGGCGTCGCTGCTGGTGAGCCTGGGCCCGCGGCCCATTCGCGTGCAGCTGGCCGGCCACTGGATCACCGCGGACGCGGTCTGGGCGGCCCCGGATGTGGACCAGGCGCTGGACAGCGACGGCCCGGTGGCGGTGCTGCACCTGGACCCGGACCACCGCGCCTGGCGGGCGCTGCGGTTGCAGGGCCCCGGTGGCGCCTTCCCGCTGGCCGCCCATCCCCGCTTCCGGGCCTGTCTGAACCAGCTGGCGGCGTCGCCGTCGGCCGCCGCGGCCCTGGCCGCCCGCGCCGCCCTGGAGGCCGGCGAACCCCGCCCGCTGGACCCGCGTGTGGTGCTCGCCTGTCGCGCTCTGCGCCGGGGCGACGATGCGGTCGGTCTCGGCGGCGCCGCCCTGGCCGAGGCGGTGGGGCTGTCGGAATCCCGCTTCCGGCACCTTTTCCGTGAAGAACTGGGCGTCAATCTGAAGCGCTTTCAGCTGCACCTTAAATGCCAGCGGGCGCTGACCCTGTGGCGCGACGGCATGAGCCTCACGGATCTGGCGCTGGCCGCCGGCTTCTACGATCAGCCCCACCTCAATCGCACCCTCCGTGCCATGTTCGATACCCTGCCTTCCCGCTATGCTAGAGCCTTCCCCATCCAGGTGGAGCATCTCGAAGAGCCCCGCCATCACGATCAATAAAAACCGGGAGTTATCATGGAGTACCAGCACATCCGCACCGAGCTGGCGGATAATATTCTCACCGTCACCCTGAATCGCCCCGACCGTATGAACGCCTTCACCCTTCGCATGAAGGACGAGCTGGTGCATGTGTTCGGTGAAGCGGACCGTGACAACCAGGTGCGGGCGGTGGTGGTCACCGGCGCCGGGCGCGCCTTCTGCGCCGGCATGGAGATGCAGCCCGAGGACGGCGGCCATGTGTTCGGGTACGACCACGCCGAGGGCGAGGAACCGCCGGTGGACACCATCCGTGATTCCGGCGGCGAAGTGTCCCTGGCGATTTTCAATTGCCGCAAACCGGTGATCGGTGCGCTCAACGGCGCCGCCGTGGGCGCCGGGATCACCATGACCCTGCCGATGGACTTCCGGCTTGCCGCCGAAGGCGCCAAGATCGGTTTCGTGTTCAGCCAGCGCGGCCTGACGCCGGAAGCCTGTTCCACCTGGTTCCTGCCCCGCGCCGTGGGCATGCAAAAAGCGCTGGAGTGGGTCTACGCCGGCGATATTTTCCTCGCCGAAGAAGGTCTGGAAGCGGGCCTGTTCCGCAGCCTGCACGGTAAGGAAGAGGTGCTCGACGCCGCCCTGGCGCTGGCCCGCAAGCTGATCGCCAAAAGCTCGCCGGTGTCGGTGGCGCTGGCCAAACAGATGCTGTGGCGTAACCCCACCTTTGACCACCCGATGCAGGCCCACGCGGTGGAGTCGAGAATGATCTACCGCGCCAACGAGTTCTGGGACGGCAAGGACGGCTTCACCGCTTTCCTGGAAAAGCGCGACCCGGTGTTTGATACCGATCTGAACGACGTGCCCGCCCAGTTCGATTTCTGGCCCGAGCCGCCGTTGCGTTAAGTGAGGACATCATGAAAAAAGAAACCATAGCGATTCACGGTGGGTTCGCCGGCGACCCGGAAACCCACTCCGTGGCGGTGCCGATCTATCAGACCACCAGCTACTACTTCGATGACACCCAACACGGCGCGGACCTGTTCGACCTGAAAGTGCCGGGCAACATCTACACGCGCATCATGAACCCGACCAACGCGGTGCTTGAAGAGCGCGTCGCTCAGTTGGAAGGCGGTATCGGCGCCCTGGCGATGGCCTCGGGCATGGCCGCCACCACCGCCGCAATCCAGACCCTGGCCCGCGCCGGCGATAACATTGTCTCGGTGAGCCAGCTCTACGGTGGCACCTATAACCTGTTCGCCCACACGCTGCCGACCATGGGCATCGACGTGCGCATGGCGGACGGTCGCGACATGGCGGCCATGGCCGCGGCCATCGACGAGCACACCAAAGCGGTATTCTGCGAGTCGATCGGCAACCCGGCCGGCAACATCGTCGACCTGGCGGCGCTCGCCAAGGTGGCCCATGACGCCGGTGTGCCGTTGATCGTCGACAACACCGTGGCCACGCCGGCACTGTGCCGGCCGTTCGAACACGGCGCGGACATTGTGGTGCATTCCCTGACCAAGTACATGGGCGGCCATGGCACCACCGTGGGCGGCGCCATTGTCGATTCCGGGCGTTTCCCCTGGAAGGACAATCCGCGCTTCCCGCAATTCAATGAGCCGGACCCCAGCTATCACGGTGTGATCTATTCCGAGGCCATGGGCGAGGCGGCGTTTATCGGGCGTGCCCGGGTGGTGCCGTTGCGCAATATGGGTGCCGCCCTGTCGCCGATGAACGCCTTTCTTATTCTCCAGGGCATCGAGACCCTGGGCCTGCGCATGGAGCGGCATTGCGAGAACGGCCTGGCGGTGGCCCGCTACCTGCGGGATCACAAGAAAGTGGCCTGGGTAAACTTCGCCGGCCTGGACAGCGACCAGGACTATCAACTGGCGCAGCGTTATATGGATGGCGGCGTGCCCGCGTCGATTCTCAGCTTCGGCATTGAAGGTGGCCGCGACGCGGGGGCCCGGTTCATCGATGCGTTGCTGCTGATCAAGCGTCTGGTGAACATCGGCGATGCCAAGTCGCTGGCCTGTCACCCGGCCACCACCACCCACCGGCAGTTGGACGAGGCGGAGCTTAAGACCGCCGGGGTCAGCGCCGACCTGGTGCGTCTGTCCGTGGGCATTGAGCACATCGACGACATCCTCGCCGACATTGAGCAGGCGTTGGCCGCCGTTTAGTCGGGGCGCGCCTCCCGGAAGCGGGCCGGTGTGCTGCCGGTCCAGCGCTTGAACGCCTTGGCGAAGGCGCTCTCATCGGAAAAGCCCAGGTCCTCGGCGATCCGCCCGGTGCGGACGCCGTCGGCCAGGGCCTGTTCCGCCAGATCCTGCAGTAACGTATCCCGCAACAGCTTGAAGCTGGTGCCTTCGTCCGCCAGTTTGCGGATCAGATGGCGCCCGCTCATACCTAATTGCTCAGCGATGCGTTCCTTGCCCCAGCGTGGATAGTCACGGATCAGGGTGCTCACCCGGGCGCCCAGGGACTGGCTGTCCAGGCGTGCCAGCAGCTCGTCGGCCAGGCCGCGCAGGTGGCGGCACAGCGCCGGATTGGCGTGAATCAGTGGCAGCTTGAGCTGGTCGGCGGAAAACACCAGGGCGTTGTCGGGGCGGTTGAAATGCACCGGCAAGCCCAGTTTTTCCTGGTACCGCTCGGGCTGATCCTGGGCGCCGTGGCGCAGTGTCAGATGGTCGGGCCGGAAGGCGTCGCCGGTGCTCCAGCGGGTCAGATGGAGCAGGCTCGCCATCACCGCTTCCACACGCGTGGGCCGCCGTGTCTGGTAGACCGGCTGATAACGAACCTCGCAGACGCTTGTGTCGCGGACCACCTGAAAGGCCCCGCCCTCGCCGACGATCGGGTGGTAATCGATCAGCGATTCCACCGCTTCCTCCAGCGTCTCGCAGCTCATCAGGATCATGCCGGCGGTATCCAGATGCCCGACCTGCAGCGCCAGTCCCAGGTCCACGCCCACCAGCGGGTCGCCGGCGCCCTCGCAGAACGCTTCCCACAGCCGGTCCTGGCTGGCCAGATCGACCCGTTCGCGGCTGTCCAGGCGCGCCACCAGGTCGCCGGGCAACGCCAGCCCCAGGCGCTGGGCGGCCTGCATAATGGCTTGCGAGAAGTGCACCGTTACAGTGGGGCTGGATGTCATGAATTAACCATGGTCCGGTCGCGAATCAGCCGTGCCCGGCCAATGCCCTGGGGTTAGGGTTTACTGAATCCTAGAAGCATAACAAAGAGATACTACCCCATGTACGCAGTGATCGGTGCCGGCCCCATGGGCCTGGCCACGGCAAGAAACCTCAGTAAACAGGGTTTGCCCTTCGTCGGCTATGAACTGAACGGCGACGTGGGCGGTTTGTGGGATATCGATAACCCCCACAGCACCATGTACGAAACCGCGCATCTGATTTCCTCGAAGCGGATGACCGAGTTCCTTGAGTTCCCCATGGACGAGCGGGTGGCCACCTACCCGCACCACGCGGAACTGAAGCGCTATTTCCAGGATTACGCCCGGCACTTCGGCCTCTACGAGCATTACCAGTTCAATACCCGGGTGCTGTCCGTGGTCCCCGAAGGCGAGGGCTGGCGGGTTACCGTGGAGCACAACGGTGAGCAGAGCAGCCGCTACTTCGACGGCGTGCTGATCGCCAGCGGCACCCTGCACACCCCCAACCGGCCGGCGCTGCCCGGGCACTTCGACGGCGAGTTACTGCACGCCCGCGATTACCGCGACCCGTCCCTGTTTCGCGACAAGCGGGTGTTGATCGTCGGCTGCGGCAACTCCGCCTGCGACATGGCGGTGGACGCGGTGCACCAGGCCAAAAGCGTGGACCTGTCGGTGCGCCGGGGTTACTACTTCCTGCCCAAGTTCATCGGCGGCCGGCCGTCGGATTCCATCGGCGGCAAGATCAAGCTGCCGCGCCGCCTGAAACAATGGCTGGATGCCCGGCTGATCCGCATGATCATCGGCCGGCCCAGCGATTACGGTCTGCCGGACCCGGATTACCGGCTTTACGAGGCGCACCCGGTGATCAACTCCCTGGTGCTGCATCATCTCGGCCACGGGGACATTACCCCGCGCACGGATATCGCCGACATGCAGGGCCACACCGTCACCTTCACCGACGGCAGCCGCGCCGACTACGACCTGATTCTGCTCGCCACCGGTTACAAGCTGGACTACCCCTTTATCGACAGCAGCCTGCTCAACTGGCAAGACGACGCGCCGCGTTTGTACCTGAACGTGTTCCACCCGCACTACGACAACCTGTTCATGATGGGGATGATCGAAGCCGCCGGCCTCGGCTGGGAAGGCCGCAACGAACAGGCCGAGCTGGTGGCGCTGTACTTGAAGCGCCGCGCCGAGGGCGCCGCCACCGCCGCGCGGCTGGAAGCGACCAAGCGCGAGCGCGCTGGCGAGACCCTGGACGGCGGTTATCGCTACCTGAAGCTCTCGCGCATGGCCTATTACGTGCACAAGGACAGCTACCGGGCCGAGGTGGCCAACCAGCGCCGGGCGCTGCAAGAACAATAACCAGGAGGCGACATTATGTCCCCCGATAACGCGATTGATTTCAGCACCGGCAGTCTGGTCATTCTCAATGTGATCCTTGCCCTGATGATGTTCGGTGTCTCCCTGACCCTGCGCGGTGAGGACTTCCGGCGCGTGCTGCGCAAGCCGGAGGCGCCGGCCGCGGGCCTGCTGGCCCAGTTCGTGCTGCTGCCGGCACTGACCTGCGTGATCACCTGGTTCCTGGACGTGGAGCCGGAGCTGGCGCTGGGCATGATTCTGGTGGCGTCCTGCCCGGGCGGTACCTTTTCCAACATCATGACCTGGCTGGCGCGGGCCAACGTGGCGGTGTCCGTCAGCATGACGGCGGTGTCGAGCCTGGCCGCCACGGTACTGACGCCACTGAATTTCGCGCTTTACGGCTGGCTCAACCCCAACACCCGGGCGATGGTCACCGAGATCGCGCTCGACCCCTGGAACATTTTGCTGCTGGTGGCGCTGGTGCTGGCGCTGCCGCTGGTGCTGGGCATGCTCGCCGGCCACCACTTTCCGCGTTTCGCGGATCGCGCCCAGAAGCCCATGCGCGTGATCACGCTGCTGGTGCTGTTCGCCTTCGTGGGGCTGGCGTTCGGCAAGAATATGGATGTGTTCCTGGCAAACGCGGACCGCATCGTCGCGCTGGTGGTCGGGCAGAACGCCCTGGCGCTGGGCGTGGGCGCCCTGGCCGGGCTGCTGGTGGGGCTGAATCGCGCCGACCGGCGCGCGGTGACCATGGAGGTGGGCATCCAGAACTCCGGCCTGGGGCTGGCGATTCTGTTCACCTTCTTCCCGCAGGCCGCGGGGATGATTCTGATCGCCGGCTTCTGGGGCGTGTGGCATCTGGTGAGCGGCCTGACGCTGGCGCTGATCTGGTCGCGCTCCGCCGACCCGCGGGTCGGGGAGGGCGTATGAGCCGGGTACTGATCACCGGGGCCGGCGGCTACATCGGGCGGCTGCTGGGCGAGCGGCTGGCCGATGGGCACAGCGTTCTGGGTTTGGATGTGCGGGTGCCGCCGGCGCTGCCGTTTGAATGCCTGCAAGGGGATATCCGCGATCCGGCGCTGGGCGATTTGCTGCGCGAAAGAGGCATCGACACCGTGGTCCACCTGGCCGCGGTGCTGGAGGATTCCGGCGACCGGGCGCGGGATTACGACATCGACGTGAACGGCACCCGCAATGTGCTGGATGCCTGTCTGAGCGCCGGTGTCGGCCAGCTTATCGTCACCAGCTCCGGGGCCGCTTACGGGTATCACCCGGATAACCCGGCCTGGCTGGATGAGCAGGACCCGCTGCGCGGCAATCCCGAATTCGCCTATTCCGACCACAAACGTCTGGTGGAGGAGATGCTGGCGGACTACCGGCGCCGCCATCCGGCGTTGCGGCAGTTGATCCTGCGCCCCGGCACCGTGCTTGGCGAAGGCACCCGCAACCAGATCACCGCGTTGTTCGAACGCAAGCGGATCCTCGCCATCGCCGGTTCCGATTCTCCGTTCGTATTCATCTGGGACCGGGATGTGGTGGGCGCCATCGCGCGCGGTGTGGAGACCGGCGCCGAGGGGGCCTACAACCTGGCCGGCGACGGCGCGCTGAGTGTGCGCCAGGTGGCCGGCATTCTTGGTAAACCGCGGCTGGTGTTGCCGGCCGGCGTATTGCGCGCCGCGCTGTGGCTGGGGCACCGGTTGGGGCTGACCCCGCACACGCCGGACAAGCTCAATTTTCTCCGCTATCGGCCGGTGCTCAGCAACCGGCGTTTAAAACAGGAGTTCGGTTACCGGCCGGAAAAGACCTCCGAGCAGGCGTTCCGCGTGTTCGTCGACGCGGCGCGGGCCAGGGGGCAGCTATGACCACGCCGACCACCACGCTGATTACCGGCGCCGCGTCAGGCCTGGGCTGGTCCCTGGCCAGGGCGGCGTTCGCGCGCGGCCACAGTGTGATTCTGGTGGACCGGGACGTGGATGCCCTGGTGGAAAAGCACGCGGAGCTGGCCGCCAAGGACGCGCATCGGGTGCGCCATTTCGCCCTGGACCTCACCGACGGCCCGGCGCTGGACCGCTTGATCGACGCGGTCACCGCCGGCGGCCGGCTGGACGTGCTGATCAACAACGCCGGCATCACCCACCGTTCGCCGGCGGCACGTACCGACATGAGGGTGTTCCGTCAGGTCATGGCGGTGGACTGGGAAGCGCCGGTGGCGCTGACCCTGGGCTGCCTGCCGCTGCTGCGCGCGAGCGGCGGCTGCGTGATCAATATCGGCTCCATGGCCGGCTGGATGCCGGTGCTGGGCCGCGCCGGCTATTGCAGCGCCAAGGCGGCGCTCACCCAGTTCTTCGAAGTGCTGCGCGGCGAGGTGGCGGACCAGGGCATCCGGGTGTTGATGGTGTACCCCAGCTTTCTGGCCACGCCGATCGAAACCAACGCCCTCGGCTTCGACGGTAAGCCCGCCGCCCACCCCCGCTCGTCGGTGGGCAAGGTGCGCAGCGCCGACTGGATGGCCGAGCGCATTCTGGAGGCGCTGGCGCGGGGTGAAAAGCGGCTGTTCCCGGACCGCTTCACGGTGTTCGCCAGCCTGTTATGGCGGCTGGCGCCGAATACCTATCATCGCCTGATGCGCCGTCGTTTCGCCGTCGAGCTGGAATCCTGAATGCTGGAACCGTTGTTGTCCCCGTGGGTGTTACTGGGCCTGTTCGTGTTGCTCGCCTATACCACCGAGGCGATGACCGGCTTCGGCTCCATTGTCATCGCCCTTTCCTTGGGGGCGCTGGTGTTGCCGCTGGATACGCTGATGCCGGTGCTGGTGCCGCTCAACCTGCTGCTCAGCGGCTACCTGTCGCTACGCTATTGGCGGCTGGTGCACTGGCGCCTGCTGTTGCGCGGCATTCTGCCGTTGATGGCGGCGGGCACCCTGGCCGGTTATCTGGCGCGGCCCTGGTTGGGGCAGACGTTGCTGCAAACCCTGTTCGGCGTGTTGATCGCGGTGTTCAGTGTTCGCGAACTCTGGCGTCTGCGCCATGGCCCGGCGCCGGCCAATCCCCATGGTGTGGGGTGGGGCCGGGTGTGGATGCTGCTGGCCGGCGTCACCCATGGCCTGTATGCCTCCGGCGGGCCGCTGCTGGTGTACGCGCTGAGCGGCGTGGCCCTGGATAAGAGCCGCTTCCGCGCCACGCTGATCATGGTCTGGTTCACTCTTAACGGTTTGCTGACCCTCGGCTACGCCGCCCAGGGCGCGTTGCAGCCGGTGTGGCCCAAGCTGGCCGCGCTGGCGCCGGTGGTGCTGGCGGGCATCGTGCTGGGCGAACTGCTTCATCATCGCGTCGACGAGCATCGCTTTCGCCAGGTGTTGTTTGTGGTCTTGTTGCTGGCTGGAATAGCGCTGGTGTTCTAGCATCGGGAGGTAGCAACAAGGAGGGCGCCATGTCCGCAGTGGAAATTCGACCGGTGAGCGGCATCGCCGTGGAGCCGTGGCTGGACGAACTCGCGGAGCTGCGTATCCGTATCTTTCGCGATTACCCTTACCTGTACGACGGCTCCGCGGAGTACGAACGGGACTATCTGGACCGCTACGCCCGTTCCAAGCAGAGCGTGGTGGTGCTGGCGATGGAGTACAACCGCCTGATCGGCGCCGCCACCGGCCTGCCCCTGAGTGACGCCGACCCGGAATTCGTGGCGCCGTTCGAGCGCCACGGCCCGCCCCCCGAGCAGGTCTTCTATTTCGGCGAGTCGGTGCTGCTGCCGGCGTACCGTGGCGAGGGCGTGGGCCACCGGTTCTTCGATCTGCGCGAGCTGTACGCCCAGGACTTCGGCTATTCACTGACCGCCTTCTGCGCGGTGGTGCGTGATCCGGCGCACCCCCGGCGTCCCGCCGATTACCGCTCGCTGGAGCCGTTCTGGCGAGGGCGCGGGTACCGGCCGGAGCCGGCGCTCACCGCCCGTTTTCCCTGGAAAGACCTGGGGGACAGCGAGGAAACCGAAAAGACCATGCAATTCTGGATGCGTGACGCCACCCTGGCGGAATCTGAAATGTAAAATGTGAACGCCTAGTACGTTCGCCTCATGAAGAACGCGTCAATGCCGGTCTATAGTCGAACCCACTTGGAGAGGGTAACTATGGATTGGTCCTACCTGAAAGGTCGGCTGCTGCGCGGCCTGCTTATTATCGTGCCGCTGGCCCTGTTGGCGGCGTTGATCGCCATGGCGGTGGCCGGCTGAGCCTGCCACCGCCGGTAAGCGGGCGTTACCGTCGACGCAAGAGCGCCACCGGATTGTTCGCCATCACCAGTTCCCAGCCCTGATCCCTCGCCAGCCACTGGAACGTGGCCGGCTGCCAGAAGCACACATGGGTGGGGTCGCGCCGGTAGTGCCAGCGCGGAAAATGCCCGTCGTCGGTCAGAAAACGGGTCATCACCCCCAGCCAGCCCCCCGGTTTCACCAGCTCCGTGAATCGCCGCCACTCCCGTTCCGGCCAGTGCAGGTGTTCAAGCACCTCGGTACAGGTCACGAAATCGTATTGCTGGTCCAGCGGCGCCGGGTCCGGGGCGTAAATCGGATCGTAGACGCGCATCGGGTGGCCCCGTTCTTCCAGCATGCGTGCCAGGGCCGGGCCCGGGCCGCAGCCGAAATCCAGGCCCCGGGCGCCGGCGTCCAGGCGCTCGCAAAGCGGCGCGCCCAACTGGTCCAGGAAACGCCGGTAGCCGGGGTCGTCCGGTTCATTGCGGTGCAGGTCGTACTGGGCTTTTTCTTCGGCGTGGTCCGGTAACTGGGTGGCGGCGAGGAAGGTCAGGTGGCAGCGCGGGCACCGCAGATAGCGGCGCCCCTCCACGGAGGCGAACAGCTCGGCGCCGGGTTGCCCGCACAGGCGGCAGCCGCTCATGGGGCGGTCAGCCACTCCCGCAGGCTGTCGTAGGTGCGCGGGTCCTCGAGCATCGCCATATGGCCCATACGGTGGAACAGCCGCCGGCTGAGATTGTCGGCGTCGGGGTAGAGCCGCTCGGCGAGGGCGCTGTCCACCCGCACCAGCCAGTCACCCAGCGGGTTGTCGGTGCCTTCGTCACTGAGTGAGCCGGCCAGGAACAGCTGTTTTACGTGCGGGTCCAGCGGCACTTTGCCGCTGGGCCGGGCCTCGTCCAGCGGCCGGTCCCGCCATTGTTTCTCCAGCACGTAGCCGAAACGCAGATCGCGGATGCCGTCGGAGCGCAGATTGCCCAAGCGCATCAGCGGGCGGGAGTAGGGGGTGACGCCCAGCAGCCGGTTGGCCTGGTTGCCGACCCGCTCGAGCACCGCCCCTTGATGGGGTGCACCGAGACACGCCAGGTGGCTGATGCGCTCGACCCAGGCGTCGCCCCGCTCGCGGCCCTGGTGCAGGGCGCTGCGTGACACCAGGCCGCCCATGCTGTGGCCGATCAGGATCACTCGCGAGGGCAGGGCGATGCCCGCCAACAGGTCGGCCAGTGCACGACCGTTCTCCGAGATATGCAGGCCGGTGTTGTAGCGCAGGGTGCGGGTCTGGGCGTCCAGTTTCGGGCCCGCCCAGCCGCTGAAGGCACGGGCCGCCGGATTGTTCCAGCAGCCCTCGTTAAGGCACAACCCATGCACGAACAGGATCAGCGTATCCCGTTCCAGGGATGGCGCCTGGGGAAGCATCGTCATTGGCAATGCGTAGTCGCTGTCCTGGGTGTGCAGCAGTTGCCCGAAGATGCCGTTCAGCACGCTGCGCAGGTCCAGGTTGTCGCGCAGCTCCTGGTCCGGGTCGGCGGCCAGATTGGCGAATCCGGCCAGATTGCCGGCCTGGCGAAACCCGTAACGGATCAGATCGTAGACGATGGGCGCGGCGGTATAGCCTTCGCCCCGGATCTTGAATGGATTGGCGATGGTGCCGTGCATATCCTGCACCACCTGTGTGACTTCTCCGCCCATTGTTGTTAGTAGCTGGGCGAGCCCGCCCAGTTGTTGGCTCAGTCGTTTCATCCCCGGCTCCTCATGCGCAGATCGATCATAGCAGGGTTGGTGCGGCGTCCCAACGCCGCCCGGCGCCCTGTTTGGCCGGTCCCCGGGAACGTAAAATAGAGGAAAATCAAAGGGGTGGCCCCTGTTCAGCGGCGAAGCAGAACGATAGATTGCCACTCAACGATCACGACACGTCGAGGAGTGACTATGCGTACGTTCAGTAAAGGACTGTTAGTAGTAGTATTTGGTGGCCTGCTGGGTCTGGCCGGTTGCGATCAGCAAGGCCCGATGGAAAAAGCCGGCGAAAACGTCGACGAGGCCGTTGAAGACGTCACCGAAGATCAGGGCCCCATGGAAGAGGCCGGTGAAGAGATGGGCGACGCTTGGGATGAAACCAAGGAAGCCGGTGACCAAATGGGCGAAGCCATGGACGGTGACGAGAACCAGTAAGGTTCCGCCAACGTTAAAAAAACCGCCGGTCCTCCGGCGGTTTTTTTATGTCCGGACGCCGGCCGAGCCCGGGCTGAAAAGATACATTCGACTACATCCGTTCACCCAAACGGGACGCATTATGTCTTTGGTGCTCCCCCCTGTCTGGCTAGAGTGAAGGCTTATTGGATGGCCCTTTGCCATCCTTGATCAGGGGTGAACATTGCGGGCCGCCCGGCCTGCTAATCAGGAGTGATCCGATGGCTTCCGAGAGACAAAAGGCGGTGTCTGAATCGCCGCTGCGGCTCGCCATCGAGGCGCTTCACGGCCGTGCCCGGGCCCTTTCCGAGTACTACTCCGTGTACCGTTCCGGCGCCGGCCCCCGCGCCCGTGGTCGCCGTCATCAGCGAGTCCGCGAACTGCGCCACGACATTGTCCGTCTGCACGCCTGGGCCTGGTACTTGTCGGTCGCCGACCGCCGGCCCTGGTGGTGGCGCGTGCTCCACCGGTTGAGTGGTGTGTTGGGCCGTGATCGTCGCGAGCAGGCCGGGCGCCGTCGTCACCATCGCGGCGGTATACAGCGGCTGAGCAGCTTCAGCGTGGTGGATCGGGCCTATGTCGCCCACATGGAAGATTTGCAAGGCCGCCTGTTGACCTTGCAGCTGGCCCAGCAGGGCCGCCCGGACCCGCGCCGCGCGGTTTGTCAGCAGCGGCTGGAAGAGGGCGTGCGACGGCTGTCCGAACACCGCCGTTGCCTGGCCGAGAACGCCGGCCGGGTGGCGGTGATCTGCTGGGCACTGGCCCGGGTTCTGCGGGTGCGTGGCTGGTTCGGCCTGGATGGCGGCGAGCCCTGCGTGGTGGATTCATGAACGCGTCGCCCCACAACATTGAGACCCGTCTGCCGGTGGTGTTCACCCTGGCCGATTTAAAGCAGCAGGTACCCGGCGACGAGCAGGGCGCCATGGCGCTGGCCCTGCGCTGGCTGGAAAGCGGTCAGGTTCGCCAGGTGGCGCCGCCACGACCGGTGTTTATCCGCCTGGGCAGCGGGGAAACGCCCGCCGAAGCGGATTTGTGCCTGGCGCTACGCCGCGCCTTTCCCTCCCTGGTGGTGGTCGGCGGCTCCGCGCTTTGGCGCCAGGGCATCAGCCGCGAGCGGGACGCGGTGCTCGACTGCGCTGTCAGCGAACCGGTGGAGCGCTGCCCGCTTCCCGGCGTGCGTTTGCATCAGCGTCCGGCGGGCTGGTTGGACGCGGTGTCCCGGGCGGGGGGGTTGCACGGGCATCTCCACGAGGTGCCGCTACTGAGCGCGGAAATGGCCGTGGCCGATGCCGCGCGCTTCACCGATGTCTGGGTCCCCGGCCGGGACCACCTGGACTGGCGGACGCTGAGCGCGGAGCGCGTGACCGCCGCCCAGGACGCCATGAACTCTTTGTGACGCCCCTGAGATAAGACGATGGCGCATTGACCCGTTGCGACTCCACGGGTATAAATGCGAATCGTTATCAGGATCACTTTGAGTTCACTATGCTGTTCCTCCTTGTCGCCGTGCTACTCACCGGTACCGCCTTACTCTACTTCTCCGACCGCCAACAACGGGCGCTCGCGCAGCCGTTGCCCGCCGCCGCCCGCCTCGCCGGTGTGATTCTGGTGGTGGGCGGTTTCGCCGGTTGGGGCTGGCTTCTGGGGCCGGGCGTGGGGCTCTTCACCGCCTGCTGGGTGTTTGCCTTGGGCGCCATGGTGCCGCCGATGCTGGTGGGCCACCGGGCGGACAGCTACCGGCGCCCGTCTGGCCGGCGTGGCGGCGCCTCCGGGGAGGCGGTATGAGAGCGCTTCTGGGGGGCGTGCTCGGGCTGCCGCTGGCGGCCATGCTGTGCGGGCTGTTGGCCGTGGTGATCCCGGTGGACTGGCACGATTGGCTGGTACTGATGATGTTGCTTTGCCTGGTGTTCTGGGCCGCGTTGATCGTGCTCGCCGGGGTCGCGTCCAGCCACTGGCGTGCCGGCCTGACGTTATTGGTGGCTAACGGTCTGGCCTGGCTGTTGTTGCAAACCACCACGCTTTACGGGGGTGCCTGATGCGCGTCGACACCATGAAACGGCAGATCGACCTGCACGCCTGGGTGGGGATTGTTTCCGGGCTGGCGCTGTTCGTGGCGTTCTTCGCCGGCGCCATCAACATGTTCCACCACGAGCTGCACCACTGGCAGGAGCCCTGGCGGACCAGCGAGGCGAACGACACCAGTATGCAGGCGCTGCTGGACACCGTCATCGCCAGGAATCCGGAGGCGGGCAACTGGATGTTCCTGATTCCCGGTGACGAGCCGGCCGCCATCTGGCAGGAAACGGTGGACGGCGAAGCCGTCTGGCACACCGAGCACGCCAGCGACTTCAATGATGCCGGGGAAGCGATCGAACGGCCCCACTCGGAACTGGCCGGCTTTATCAACGAGTTGCACTTCCGGCTCGGCATCCCGGTGGTGGGGCTGTACTTGATGGGCGTGATCTCGGTGCTGTATGGCGCCGCGCTGATCGGTGGTCTGGTGATCCACTGGCCAAAACTGAAGAAGGAATTCTTCGCGCTCAAGCACCAGGGCAACCTGCGCCGCTATTGGAAAAACCTGCACAACCTGGTGGGCGTGATCAGCTTCCCGTTCCATCTGATCTTCGCGATCACCGGCGCCGCCATGGGCTGTTTCGCGCTGCTCACCCTGGTTTTCGGGGCGCTGGCGTTCGGGCCTCAGTTTCAGGGCGCCGCCACCGACGCCATGGAAGCCTGGCCGACGCCGGAAGCGAGCGGTAATGCCGCCACCATGGCGCCGGTGGACCAGTACCTGGCCACCGCCCGCGAGCAGCTCCCGGAACTGGAAGTAGGCTGGCTCGAACTGCAGCAGTACGGGGACGAAAACGCGGTGGTCGATGTGGGCGGTTCCGTACCGGGCAACGTGGCCCACCACGCCCATGTGGTGATGCGCGCCGATAACGCCGAGCTGCTGACGGTGTCCGCCCCCGGCGCCCGCCCGTTCAACCATTTCCTGTTGTCGCCGGTATATTCGCTGCATTTCGGTGACTACGGCGGGCTGTTCGTGCGCCTGCTGTATTTCGTGCTGGGCCTGCTGGGCTGCTTGCTGTTCGTCTCCGGCAACATCATGTGGAGCGAGCGGCGCACCGACCGCCAGGGCCCGAGCCGGGCGGCGGCGATCATGTTGCGCCTCACCCTGGGGGTCACCTTCGGCGTGATGGCCGGCATCGCGGTGTCGTTCATGGCCAATAAGCTGGCGATGTACTCGCCCTGGCCCGGCACCACCGTGGTGGCGGAAAAAGCCGCCTTCGTCGCCACCTTGCTGGTGGCGGTGCTGAGCGCGTTCCGGGTGCCGCCGTTAACCACGGCGCGGCTGTGGCTGCCACTGTGTGGTGGGCTTTATGTGCTGGTGCCGCTGCTTCAGGGTGCCATCGAGGGCTTCGCCTCCTGGCTGGATCCGGACCGCTTGCTGGTCAACGGGGCGCTGCTGGCGATTGCCGCCAGCCTGTTCCTGGTGGATCGCCTGCGCGCCGGCCGCCTTCGTCAGGCCGCGCCGCACCCGCTCTGGGTGGGCGGCATCCGCCCGGACGCGACCGGACCCGCCGAGGCCGGCGTCGCCTGAACGCCGCGCCACGCCCTGGTCCGCGCCGTGATTCTTTTTGTGCGCCGTTTTATCGCGCTTTAGCGGCCGTATAGACGACGTTCGCTGCTGAAACGGCACTTTGTGTCCGTCTGTAGCGCTTCCCGGTTGCGCTGTCATGGCCCGGTCATCCCGCCAAGGAATACTCCGCTTTTGTTTTGGTACGGGGGTTCCTTATGAATGGATGGATGGCGCCGGTAATTCTTATCACTGCGTTGCTGGCGGCTTGTGGCGGCGGTGGGAGCAGCTCCGACAGTGACCCGGCGCCGCCGGAGCCTTCGAACCAGGCGCCACGGGCGGTATTGGAGGGCCCGGCCCGGCTCACCGCCGGCGGCGAAGGGGTCTTCCGACTCACCGCCGAGGACGACGACGGGCGGATCGTATCGGTGACCTGGACCGTGGACGGGGCGCTGACCGTGGTTGAGGAGCAGGCACGCAGCCTGACGGTGCGGGTGCCGATGTCGGCGGCGGATGGCGAGGCCCGGGTCCGGGTGCGGGTCACCGATGACGGCGGCGCCTCCAGCGACGCCGTGAGCACGGTGACCATTGATGCCGACGACGGCGGTGCGCCCCACGTGGACGCCGGCCAGGACCGGCGCGTCGATGAAGGCGAGGCCCTGCAACTCAACGGCGCGGCGACGGTGCCCGCGGGCCGGTCCCTGCGCCGCTTGAGCTGGCGGCAGACCGACGGGCCCGAAGCCGTCATCGACGGCGCCAGTGATCAGAACCTTCTGAATATCATCGCGCCCCAAGTTGACGCCGACATGGCGCTCACTTTTGAGCTGGAGGCCGAGGATTCCAGTGGCGCCGTAGGCCAGGATACGGTCACTGTCACGGTGGTGGATGTTCTCAACAATCCTCTCCCGCAGGTGGATGCCGGCGCGGACCTTACAGTTACCAGTGGTGAGCGCGTGGTGCTGAACGGTTCGGCCAGCGATGATGGCGCTGTGGTGAGCGTGCTGTGGCTGGTGGCGCCCGGCGGTCCGGACCTGGCTCTGGAGGGCGAGAATCAGTTACAGCTGACCTTTACCGCGCCGCCGGTGGCCGAGCCCACGGACGTGGCCTTGTCGCTGTCCGCCGTGGACGATCAGGGCGGGCGCGCCAGCGATGGGATCACTGTCACCATCCTGCCGGCGCCGGCCAACGCGGCCCCCCGTATCGACGACGCCTATGCCGACCCGGGTGTTGCCAGCGGCGGCGAAACCGCACGGCTGCTGGCGGTGGCCTCGGACCCGGACACTCACGCTTTGCAATACCGCTGGACGCAACGGGACGACGGCGCGCCGCCGCTGGCGATCGACAACGCCGACACCAGCGATGCCGAGGTCACCCTGCCACTGCTCGATGAGGCCACCGTGTTCGGCTTCGTGGTGACGGTGTCCGACGGCGACCGTGAGGCCAGCCGCACGGTGACCCTGCAGGCGACGCCCCGGGCGGAAGCCTTGCCGGGCGTCTTTCAGTGCTTGATCAGTCCGTTGCAAGCCGGCTGCCCGCTGGCGGTGCTGGGCGAACTGCTGGACCCGGCTGGTATCGGCTCCTGTCTTGACGACCCGCGCGGCCCGGCGTGCCCGTTCTCGGCCCTGGCCAGGCTCGACGAAGGTGTTGAGGGCTGCCTTCGCAACCCGGCCGGCGGCGGCTGCGAGATTATTCTCGGCAAACTGACCGACCCGCTTTACGTCCTGGAAACCCTGCCCCAGGCGGAGCCCGCCAACCAATGCACGCCGGCCTTTGATGAGCGCACCTTCGAGCACTATATCGGCGCGATACACGAACACACCGGCTATTCCGACGGTGCCATCAGCTCGCGGCCCGCGGAAGTGTTCGAGCGGACCCGGTCGCTGGGCCTGGATTTCACCGCCGTCACCGACCACTCGGACAACACCCGCCTGCCGCTTTCCGTTAACGGCGATTGTTTTTCCGAGCGTTTCTTTGAATGCCTGATCGCCGATGACGACGCGCCTTTCGATTCGTTCCGTAAATGGTCCGCCACCGAGGAGCAGGCGCGCGCCGCCAGCGATGACGGCTTTACCGCCATCCGTGGTTTTGAATGGACCTCGGACCGCTTCGGGCACATTAATCTGCTGTTCGGCGAGAACGTCATCAACGCCAAAACCGGTCCCGGCTACGCGGTTTCCATGGGGTTGTTCTGGCAATGGTTCAGCTATCCGGCGGCGTTCGGCGGCGGCGGCGACAGCCTGCTGGTGTTTAATCATCCGGGGCGTGAGGACGCGCTTGAGCAGATCGTCGAGCCGCTGGGCGGGGACCCCGCTTACACCTTTAATGATTTCCGCTATGTGCCTGGCGCGGACCGACGGGCGGTGGGGCTGGAGGTGTTCGGCAAGGGTTCGGAATACGATTCCGGTGGCCCCGGCGGCAGCTGGCTGGCGTACGCGCTGGATAAAGGCTGGCACCTGGGCGCGGTGGGCTCGGAAGACCATCATGACCAGCGATGGGGCGACCCGGACCTGCCGAAAACGGTTTTGATTGCCCGGTCCCGTGGCGCCGCGGATTTGAAAGAGGCGCTGTCGGCGCGGCGTTTCTACGCGGTGGCCCAGGGGTACAACGACCTGCGGATGACGGTGCGTCTGGACGACAAACCCATGGGCAGCCGGCTGCGCCGACCCGAAGGCCAGCGGTTGACGCTGCGCGTGTCACTGAGCCGTGGCGGTGCGGATTTCACCGGGCGGATGGCGTTGGTGACCAACGGCAACCAGGTGGTCGCCACCGGTACCGGCGCGAGCTGGAACGCCACGATCACCGTTGGCGAACAGGAGCGTTATTATTTTCTGCGCATTCTGGACCCGGACAGTGGTCGTCCGGTGGCGTTCTCCAGTCCGGTGTGGGTGTTGCCAGGGGCGTCCGCGCTGCCGTTGTGCGAGGCCGACGGCGGTGATGCCGGATCAATCCTGTAGCAAACGATCGAGACGGTCGAGGAAGAACGGTATTTCCTGTTCCAGCTTGAACAGGCGAGGGGAGAACAACCAGGTCTGGGTGATGCCCATCAGATAGGTGTAGCACAGTAACCCCAGCTCGTCGGCGCCGTGCCGTTGGCTGATGAGCTGCTGTTGCTGGGCCTGCTGGACCAGGTTGGTGAGTACCGAGACCACGTCGCGGGTGAGTTTGCGTTCCCGTTTGAGGGTGCGCTCCATGGTCGAGGTAAGCTCGGTTTTGTTAAGCAGAATTTCGAAAGACTGACGGTGCCAGCGGTTATCCACCAACAGGCGCAGCCATTGTTCCGCGAACCCGTGGATGGCGGTCAGTGGGTGCGCCAGTTCCCCGCGTGCGTTGTCGATCAGTTTAGCCAGCGGTTGTTGCGAGAACGAGAGCACTTCCTCGAACAGCTCGTCCTTGTTGTTGAAATGCCAGTAAATCGGCCCGCGGCTGAAGCCCGCCTCGGTGGCTATCTTGGCCAGCGTGGTATTGGTGTAGCCGTTGCTGCTGAAAAGCTGCAGAGCCACTTCGACGATTTTGCGGCGGGTTTTTTCCGCGTCTTCTTTTGTTCGTCTCATCGGCAACGCGGCCGCCACGCGCAAGCGAAACGTGACGGCCGGCCTCCCTGTGCGGATTAATCTTACAGTTCGCCGTCGTCGGCCATCTGCATGTAGGTGGTGTCAAAGCGCAGCTTGATGTTGCCCTTGTCGCCCAGCACCTTGCCACCGGGGAAAGCGATACCGATAAAGTCGGCGCTGGGGGCGCCTTCGCCCAGCAAGCCGTGTTTAAAGGAAAACTGGCGGACGTCGTCCATGGCCTGGAAGGCTTCGTCGCTGTTGGCGAAGGCCACGGCGGCGTCCGGTTCCCAGAACATTTTCATGCCGGCCAGCTGGTCTTCGTAGCCTTTCTGGTCGGTGCCGGAAGCCTCGCCGAGAAACGCGCGGGCGTCTTCGCCCTTCTCGGTGTCGCTCTCAAGAATCGCCATCACTTCGTACCAGGCGCCGGTCAGTGCCTTACCCAGCTTCGGATTGTCCTTCAGGGTTTCGGTATTGACCAGGGTCAGGTCCTTGATGTGGCCGGGGATCTGGCTGGAGTCGAACACGATTTCGGCGCCGGGCGTGGCGGCCGCTTCGGTGAGCAGCGGGTTCCAGGTGACGATGTTGCGCACGTCGTCGCTGCTGAAGGCCGCGACGATATCCGCGTCCGAAGTGTTCACGATGTTCACGTCCCGCTCGCTCAGGCCCTGTTCTTCCAGGGCCCGGGCCAGCAGGTAGTGGGACACGGACAATTCCACCAGATTGATGGTTTCGTCTTTCAGTGACGCCACGCCGCCGTCCGGGTCCTTCATCACCAGGCCGTCGTTGCCGTTGGAGTAGTCGCCGATCAGCAGGGCGGTGGAATCGACACCGCCGGCGGCGGGGATCGACAGCGCGTCCATGCTGGTCAGGGTCACCGCGTCGTACTGGCCGGCGGTGAACTGGTTGATCGATTCGATGTAATCATTGATCTGGGTAATTTCCACATCAATGTCGTATTTGTCGGCCCACTTATCCATGATTCCGGACTCGTCGGCGTACTTCCAGGGCATCCAGCCGGCGTAGATGGTCCAGGCCAGCTTGAAGCTGTCGCGTTCCTCGGCCAGCGCGGTCGACGGTGCCAGGAAAGAGGCTGAAATCACCCCGGCAAGCGCGATTGCGCCGGTCCAGTGAAGCGTGCGTTTGAATAACGTCATGGTGTTCTCCTGTACGGTCGGATCAGAACATTTTCAGGTAACGTTTCACTTCCCAGTCGGAAACCAGGTTGTGGTATTGCTCCCACTCGGAGCGTTTGAAGTCGATAAAGCTGTCGAACATCAGGTCGCCGAACACTTCGCGGGAAAGCGGGTCCGCTTCGAAGGCGTCGACCGCCTCATCGAGGGTGCGCGGCAGCATTTCGATACCCATCGCCTTGATCTCGGCGAGGCTGTGGTCGTTCATGTTTTCCCGGTGCGGTTCACCCGGTTCCAGTTTTTCGCGAATCCCTTCCAGGCCGGCGGCGAGCATCATCGCCGCGCCCAGATAGGGGTTGCCGCTGATGTCCGGGGCGCGGCATTCCACACGGCCGCCCTGGGACGGAATACGCAGCATGTTGGTGCGGTTGTTGTTGCCGTAGCAGCAGTACACCGGCGCCCAGGTGGAGCCCGACATGGCGCCGCGTTGCACCAGGCGCTTGTAGCTGTTGACCGTTGGCGCGATCACCGCGCAGATGGCCCGGGCGTGTTTCAGTACGCCGGCGATAAAGTGATAGGCCAGCGGTGACACGCCGCATTGGTGCGGGTCGTCGCCGTCCGGCTCGAACAGGTTCTTGCCGCTGTCGATGTCCGCCAGGGACATATTGAAATGCGCGCCGCTGCCGGTGCGGTCGGCGAACGGTTTGGCCATGAAGCTGGCGAAGGCGCCGTGCTTGCGGGCGATCTCGTTGGCCATCATGCGGAAATACACCAGACGGTCGGCCATGTTGAGGGCGTCGGTGAACATGAAATCGGTTTCGAACTGGCCGTTGGCGTCCTCATGGTCGAAGGAGTACACGTCCCAGCCCTGTTCGTTCATGGCCTCCACGATCTCGTCGATGATCGGCAGGTTGTCCATCAGCACGCTGGGGTCGTAGCAGGGCTTGTCGAGTACGTCGCGGTCGCTGATCGGCGCGAAGCCGCCGTCCTCGGTGTCCTTGAACAGAAAGAATTCGGTTTCGATGCCCAGGTTGAAACTGAAGCCCAGCTCGGCGGCGGCGGCCAGCTGGCGCTTGAGAATATGCCGGGAGCAGGCCTGGAACGGTTGCCCGTTCAGGTGCAGGTCGCTGGCGAACCAGGCCAGTTGGCGGTTCCAGGTGCACTGGGTGGCGCTGGCCGCGTCGGGCATGGCCGCCACTTCGTCGTCGTTGATGTCCTGGGGCACACCGTCCAGGGCCGCACCGGTGTACAGTTCCGAACCCTTCATCATGCGGTCCAGGTGGTTGAGCGGCACGAACTTGCCCTTGATGGCGCCGTGGATATCCACGTAGCTGGCCATGGCGTACTTCACGCCTTTTTCCGCCAGATCCTGGCGCAGGGATTCAACGGGTTGGTACGCATTCATCGGTTTCTCTCCTGTCGGTTCCGTCGCTGGGCGCTCAGGGTGCGCCTTGGCACGATTCCTTCATTCAATATACATGCCAGCCTGTATATATAATTTCGGATCCGCGGCCTGGCGGGCTTGTTCGATCCGGCCAGCGAGGAGAGAAAGAGTGGTTGAGAAACAAGGGTTTAACAGAGAGATTCGGCTAGGTGATCTGCCGCTTAAAGAAGGCGGCGTGTTGCGTGACGCCGTGCTGACCGGATACCAGATCGGTGCGTTGAACGCGCGCCGGGACAATCTGGTGATCGTGCCGTGCTACTACGGTGGCACTTATGAGGGCAGCCTGCCCCTTGTTGGTGCGGGCGGTCCGCTGGCCGGCGGCGATTACTGCGTGGTCCTGTTCGACATGTTCGGCAATGGCCGCGCCAGCTCGCCGAGCCGCAGCCACCCGTCACAGGCGGGGCACCGCTTCCCCGCCGTGGCCCTGGACGACAATGTGGAGGCCCAGCGCCGGGCGCTCCAGGCCTGGTTCGGAGACGTGGACATCGCCCTGGCCACCGGCTGGTCCATGGGCGGCATGCAGTCCTTTCTATGGGCAGCGCTGCATCCGCAGCGGGTGCGGCGTTTGCTGCCGGTGTGTGCCACCGCTCGTTGCTGGCCCCACAACCGGGTGTTTCTCGACGGCGTGCGCAGTGCCTTGATGGCGGACCCGGTGTACAACGGTGGCGACTACCAGCAGCCACCCGAGGCCGGGCTCAAAGCGTTTGCCCGGGTCTACGCCGGCTGGGCCTACAGCCAGGCGTTCTTTCGACGCGGCCTGTACCGCGATCTGGGGTTCGCCGATATCGACGCACTGTTGCGCTTCTGGGAGCAGGACCACCTGGCCCAGGACGCCAATGATCTGCTTGCGGTGATGCACGCCTGGGAAAGCGCCGACCCCGGCGACAACGGCCTGTATGGCGGGGATTACCACGCCGCGCTGTCGGCTATCACTGCGCGTACCGTGGTGATGCCGTGCCGCACGGATCTCTATTTCACCGTGGACGACGCGCGCCACGAAGCCTCGCTGATCGCGGATGCGAGCCTGGCTATCGTGGATTCGGATTATGGCCATGCGGCGGGCGCGCCCGGGCGCCAGCCCGACGTCACCGCGCAATGGTGGCGGGCCATGGCGGGCCTGTTGTCGGTACCCTGAGATGTTAGAATAGGTCCATTAAACGTATCGGGTTAAGGGGAATGTCATGGGCGCCTCGAAGGGAAACAAGACCGGCGGCAAGGGTGGGGTGGCGGCGCCCACCGGCACGCGGTTGGAACTCACTCTGGCGGCGGAGAAGGTGTTCGCCCTGAACGGCTTGCGTGGCGCCACCTTGCGCCAGATTCGGGAGGAAGCCGGCCAGAAGAACGAATCGGTGATCCACTACCATTTCGGCTCGCGGGACGCGATCATCGAGTCGATTCTGCACCTGCGGTCCAAACCCATGGACGACGCGCGCATGGTGATGATCGAGCAGGTGCGCGCGGAAAATAATGGCGTGCCGTTATCGTCCTGGCAAATCGCCCGTTGCTGCATTCTGCCGCTGGCCCATTATCTGCTGGATGCCGGACAAACACCGGGCTATTACATGCGGTTTCTGGTGCAGCTGCGTGTCGACCGGAGCGCCTGGCGGCAGTTCAGCGGCCTTCATGACCAGGGGCTGAACGAGTCGATCAAGGCGATGCGCGAGGCCAAGCCCTATCTTCCCACCAGCATTCTTGATCAGCGTTTTGTCAGCATGATGTACATGCACCTCAATGGCATGGCCGCCATTGAGCAGATACAGGGCGAGAAGCCGGAGCAGTTCCGGCGCGAAGAAGCGTGGATCCGGGTGCAGGATCTGGTCACCACGGCGGCCGCCTTTATGGACGCACCGCTGTCTCCGGAGACCGTCACGGCGATTCAGGCCGCCACCGCGAACCAGCCCTTGGCCACCTATACCGACGTGGCGTTACGTCGTGAGCACAGTGACGAGGACTGGCCGCTTCGGCATTGATGACCCGCTACGAGCCGATGCCGACGCGCTTGCCGTCGTAAAGGCTTTGTTCGTCCTCGCCGATGGCGCGCAGGGATACATTCGCGGCTTCGGTGAAAATTCCTTTCGCCATCAGTGACGTTTCTTCCTTGGCGCGCGCCCGGTTCACCGCCGCGCGCACCTGGTTGGCCCGCACATGCTCGGGCTCCGCATCCACCGCGAATTGGCAGAGGTGCCCGGCTACGCGCAGGTCGCCCTGTTCCAGGTGCCGCTGTGCCGCGTCGGCCAGGGCATCGGTGCCGCCGGCCAGGTCGCGGACCGCGCGCCCCAGATCGTCCGGATGGGCCGGCTTCAGGTGGGCGGGATTGCCGTCGTACCAGCCACCGTAGAGGCGCCATACGTTACGGACCAGAAACTCCGGGTCGTCGTAGGTGGGGTGCAGGTAGGGCTTGTCGAGCATGCCCTCCGGAAGCGCTACCTGGCGCACGATATCCGCCAGCGTGTGGCCTTGGTTCATGCCTTCCAACGTTTGTTGGTGAATGGTTTCCAGAAACGAGGCGGTATCGTCGAGCAGGGTGGCCACGCGTTCCTCACCGAACACCGCGGGCCCGTGACCCGGCACCAGCACCGCCGGCTTTTTCGCGGCCATGGCGCGTAGCGCGCGGGCCCATTCCGCCGCGAAGCGTTGTACCTTCTGCGGGTTACCGGCGTTGGGGGCGGCCCAGATAATGAAGTCCCCGGTGACAACGGTGCGAGCGTCCGCGATCCAGGTCCAGGTATGGTCGTCGGTCTCGCCCATGCCGTGGTGCAGGGTCAGTCGGCGGCCGCCGCGCTCAAGCACCATCTCTTCCTCGTAGAAAGTGTCCGGGTAGCGGTACTCGTCGGGCCATTTAAAGCCGGCCACCTTGAACTGGCGGCCGTTAATGTGGGCGTTCCAGTCGGCGCTGTCCTGGTAGCGCTTGAAGCGCCGGCGTATGTTCGCCTGCCCGATCACCTCGGGCTTGTCGACGCCGGCCTGCTCCGCTTCCGCGTCGAATAACGGCGTGCCGAACGCATGGTCCACGTGACCGTGGGTATAGATCACATTGCGGATCGGCTTTTGCGACCACGCCCGGATCGCCTTGTGGATATTGCTTGCGGTATGCCGGCTGCCACTGTCGATCACGATCAAGCCGTCGTCGGTATCCACCACGGTGACATTGCCCACCACCCCGCGTGAGGCGATGTACGCCAGACCCTTATCAATCGGGATCAATTGGCTGCCTTGCAGGTGGCGGTTCCAGTCCCGCCCGAAGCTGAAGCGCTCCCAACAGGCGTCGCCGATGGCGCGAAGGTCGGTCTCGGTCATTGTGCTCTCCTTTGTTCTGCTGCGAATCGGTCCCCCGGATGCCCGGAGTGTTACTTAAAGTAATGCCATACAATTAAAAAAGATAGACGAAGTGTCAGAGTTGTTTGTTTTTTGTCCGATCTCGGGGTCCCTTTGCGCCCCGTTTTTCAGGCGTGCGGGCACGGGATTTTGGTTTCGGGTGCCTGCGAGTCATGGTGTTTACGGGTGTGTCCTGATGGAGCGGCTAAGTTCAAAGTGCTCGATAATAAAGGCTTTAAAAGGAAGGTCAGGTTGACGGACCGGTATTCCTGCCGCTTCGTTGACGGTTGTTGGCGGGGAAGTTACCGGAAGTGCAGAAATGTGCTTTTTAGAGGTGGTTGGCGGGTTGCCGGGCAGAGCGTGGCCTCAGATATATAATTGACACACATTAAAAATGCATGCTCTGATAAGACCAACAACAACACGAAGGCGGTCTTGATGGATCGCAGGAGGAGAGAGTGTTCGCCTTTTCCATACGGCAACTTGGCATGGCGGTGGGCCTGGTGCTCGCGGGCGTAACCGTTTACACGTCCCTGTTCGGGATTTTCGATCCCAGTTACCAGCGTCCGTTAACGTTCGCCGCCTGTATCGTCGCGGCCGTGTGCGTCAAACCCCTGGTCTCGATCTACCCGCTGTCACAGCGCAGCGCCCGGTTCCTGCTGTGGGTGCTGGACGCGCTTTTCGTGGCGATGATCTTGCTGGCGGTCCAGCGCTTCGTTGTTAACGCCGACGGCATGCAGAACATGCTGGTGGATTACAGCCGCACCGATCAGTTCATCGCGCTGGGCGGCCTGATGGCACTGATTGAGCTGACCCGTCGCGAGTTCGGCCTGGGCTTGTCGCTGTTTGCCGCGGTGACGCTGCTTTACTGCCTGTTCGGCGAGGTGCTGCCCGGTGGGCTGCGCCATGCCGGTTTTTCTCTGGACCAGGTGATGCAGGGGATGTGGTACGGCTTTACCGGGGTGTTCGGTACCCCGGTGGCGGTAATGATCGAGCTGCTGTTCATCTACATTGTTTTTGGCGTCATTCTGGAAGCCACCGGCGCCGGGCCGGCACTGGTGCGCATGGCGATCCGGGTGACCGGTTGGTTGCCGGGCGGCCCGGCCCACGCGGCGATCCTGGCCAGCATGTTGTTCGGCACCATGTCCGGCAGTGTGGCCGCCAACGTGGCGGGCACCGGCGCTTTCACCATTCCGATGATCAAACGACGCGGCTTCAGCCCGGCGTTCGCCGGCGCGGTGGAGGCGGCCGCGTCCACCGGTGGCCAGGTGATCCCGCCGGTAATGGGCGCCGCCGCCTTTATGATGGCGCAGCTCACCGGCACCCCCTATCTGCTGATCTGCGTGGCCGCCCTGCTGCCCGCCTTCTTCTATGTGGCCGCGCTGTTTTGCGCGGTGTTCTACGAAGCCCGCCGCCAGGGCATCAAGCCCACGCCGGCCGACGAGCTGCCGGTGCTCACCCGTCAGGACTGGGTGTTGTCGTTGATGTTCGTGGCGCCCGTGGTGACCGTGATCGGCGTGCTGGCGAGCGGTCGCTCGCCGGCCATGGCCGGCGTCTGGGCGGTTATAACGGCGGTCATCTTCGGGTTTCTCAATCCAGAGGTGCGGCGTTACCCGCGGAAAATCATCGCGGCCCTCGCCCGCGGCGGTATCTCCGGCTCAAGGATCATGATCGCGGTGGGCGCCATCGGTATCGTGATCGCCGGCATGGACCTCACCGGGCTGGGGCTCAGCTTCGCGCAGGCGGTGGCCGCATTGGGCGAGCAAAGCCTGTTTATCAGCTTGCTGCTCACTGCGCTCGGCTGTCTGATTCTCGGCATGGGCATGCCGACCCTGCCCGCTTACCTGATTATCGTGCTGGTGATGGGGCCGGCCCTGGCCAGCTTCGATGTGCCGATCGTCGCCGCGCACCTGTTCGTCCTCTATTTCGGTGTGCTGTCGGCGGTGACCCCGCCGGTGGCGATCGCCGCCTTCGCGGCAGCGCCGCTGGCGGACGCCAACCCGGTGAAAGTCAGCCTGGTATCCATGCGCTTGACCATGGTCGGCTTCGTGGTGCCCTTCCTGTTCGTCTTCAATCCGTCCTTGCTTCTGATCGGCGATCACTTCGAGTGGGGCCCGCTGGTGTGGGGCGTGGCTCGCATCATTCTGGTGATCTGGGCACTGACGACCGCCTTCGCGGGGTTCGGTGCGGTGCGCTTGAGCCGCGCCGCCCGGGTACTGCGTTTCATCATCGCCGGGCTTCTTGTGGCCAAAGGCACGAGCCTTGAGCTGATCGGTTTCGCGATGGCGCTGCTTACCCTGGGCGCCAGTTATCTGCCGCCCCTGACCCGGCGCTGGGCCGGTGCGGCGGCGGGCAATTCATCCAGCAAATAACAAATGAATCTCGGGAGAATGAGATGAGATACCTCAACGGTATGGCGCAAAGATTCAATCCTTTCAAGACCCTCGGGCGGCTTCTCACGGTGCTCATTGTGAGCTTACTGGCCGGTCAGGCAGCGGCGGAAACCGATATCCGCATGCACACTACCCACGCCGGCTCTTCGCCCTATGTGTTTTCGGTGACATTGCAGTCGGTGCTTCAAAAAAACTTGCCGGTGGACATCAATATGACCGCCGGCATGGCGTCCACGCGCTCCACCCTGGATGCCTCAAAAGGGCAGGTTGATTTTTTTATCAGCAGCCCTTCGATCAACCACTTCATGAGCACCGGCACCGGTATGTTCGCGAGCATGGAGCGGGCACCGGAGCTGTACAAGAACGTACGGCAGGTGATGAATTTCCCGCTCGGCCCGTACCACATCATGGTGCACGCGGACTCTGGCATTACTTCACTGGAGAAGATCAAGGGTAAGCGGGTGTTTATCGGGCCTCCGGGCGGCGCCGCCACTCTGGTCGCGTTGTCGATCATTGAAGGCGCCACCGGTTATCAAGCGGGCAAGGACTACAAGATGGCGAAGTTGGACTGGGGCTCGGGCAGCCAGGCGTTCCAGGACGGCCAGGTGGACCTTTACATCGGTCCCACGGAGCTGCCCTCGGCGTCCATCGAGCAACTCGTCCTGCTGCAGAAAGTACGCTTTCTCGGAATCCCCGATGCCGCCATGGAAACCGAGCCGATGAAAGAAGTTATGGGGCTCCCGGGCCGAACCATTATGCAGATCCCTCCGCGCATCTATGGGGAAAACCAGGTAAACGAAAAGCCGGTGAATACCGTGGGCACCTGGGTTGGCATGGGTACGCACAAAGATGTCGATGAAGAGCTGGTTTACCAGGTCACCAAAACGATCTTCGAGAATCTCGACACCTTCCATAACGCCGCCAAGTTCATGGAAACCATCAACAAGGACAACGCGCTGCGCCAGATGAACGGCAAACTGCACCCCGGTGCGCTGCGCTACTACCGTGAAATCGGAATGGACGTGCCGGAAAGCGCGGTTCCCCCGGAGGCGAAGTAATGGGCGTGCATACAACTCCTGAGCTCAACACGAACTCGCTGGATCCGTTGTTCAAGCCGCGTTCGGTGGCGGTGATCGGCGCCTCTTCGACGCCCAGCAAAATCGGTGGTCTGCCGATCGCGTTCTTGCTGGCCCAGGGGTTCGCCGGGGAAATCTATCCGATCAATCCCAAAGCCTCGGAGATTCAGGGTTTGCAGGCTTACCCCGCGATCGCGGAGGTAAAGGGCAAGGTCGATCTGGCGATTATCGCGGTGCCCGCGGCCATGGCTCCGGCCGCCGTGGACGACGCCATCGCCGCCGGTGTCAGCGGCATCGTGCTGTTCTCTTCCGGTTTTGCCGAGATCAGCGACGACGGCGCGCGGGCTCAGCGCGACCTGGTGGCGCGAGCGCAGCAGGCCGGGGTGCGCGTTCTCGGGCCCAACTGTCTGGGTTTTATGAATCTCGCCGACAAGGTGTTCGCCACCTTCTCGCCGGTGGTCGGCCAGGGCGTGGCGAAGGCCGGTCGTATCGGCCTGGTGAGCCAGAGTGGGGCCTACGGGGCCTACGCCTTTACCCTTGCCCGTGAACGCGGCCTCGGCCTCAGCTACTGGATCACCACCGGAAACGAAGGTGGCGTCGATTTCGCCGACTGCGCCGCCTGGCTGGCAAAGGACCCGGACACCGATGTGATCCTCGGTTATATGGAAGGCTGTCGCGACGGCCGCAAACTGGAGCGCGCCCTGGCCGACGCCCGTGCCGCCGGTAAACCGGTGGTGATCACCAAGGTCGGGCGCACCGAAATCGGCGCCCAGGCGGCGGCGTCGCACACCGCCGCCCTGGCCGGCGAAGACGCCATCTTCGACGCGGTGTTCCGGCAATACGGTGTGTACCGGGCGCACTCCATCGAAGAGTTCTTCGACATCGGCTATGCGGTGTCCGTGGCCGGGTTGCCACAAAACGCCAACCTGGGTGTGTTCACGGTTTCCGGTGGCGCCGGGGTGTTGATCGCCGACGCCGCCGACGACGCCGGGCTCGAACTGCCGGCCTTGGGGCAGGCCGGGCAGGACCGGATTCGCGAACTGGTTCCGTTCGCGGCGCCGCGCAATCCCGTCGATATCACCGGACAGATCACCAACGATCTGAGTCTGTTTGAAACCAGCCTGGATATCATGCTCGAAGAGGGCGACTACGGAGTGATGCTCTCGTTTCTGGCCGCCGCCGGTGGCGGGCCCATGGGCGAGGAAATTGTCCGTCAGATCGTGGCGGTAAGGCACCGTTACCCGGATCGCCTGTTTAGCGCTGTATCGGTGTTCAAACCGGAAGTGCGGCGCCTGCTTGAAGACAACGGCTGCCTGGCGTTTGAAGACCCCAGCCGCGCGGTGCGGGCCCTGGCGGCGCTGGCCGGTTTTGCCCGTGGCTTCGCGGCGAAGCCCGGCGAGGAGCGGGTCGGCAAGCCGGTCACGCCGGTAAGCCTGGCGCCTGAAACCTATTCCGAAGCGGACAGCTTCGCGTTACTGGCGAAAGCCGCCGTGTCGGTGCCGGAACATCGGCTGGCCACCTCCGTCGAGCAGGCCGTCGCCGACGGCGAGGCGCTGGGTTACCCGCTGGTCGCCAAAATCGCCTCGGCGGACATTGGCCATAAATCCGATATCGGTGGTGTGCGCCTGAATCTCACCGATGCCGACGCGATCACGCGCGCCTATACCGAAATCACTCAAGCGGTCCGGGAAGCCTGCCCCGATGCCCGGCTGGATGGCGTGCTGTTGTCGCCCATGGAGGGCGAAGGTGTGGAGTGCATTGTCGGTGTGCAGCGGGACCCGGCGTTCGGGCCCGTGGTGATGCTGGGCCTGGGCGGCGTCTTTGTCGAAGTGCTCGGCGATGTGAGCTTCCGCACCGCGCCGCTCACCCGGTCGATGGCGTTGACCATGGTCGACGAGCTGCGCGGTCGCGACCTGCTGTTCGGCGCCCGTGGCCGTCCACGCGCCGACGTGGAAGCGCTGGCGACGCTGTTGGTGCGCGTTTCCGAATTCGCGGTCGCCGCCGGCGACAGCCTGGAAAGTCTTGATATCAACCCGGTGCTGGTGCGTCCCGAAGGTCGGGGCGCGGTGGCGCTGGATGCCTTGGTCATTGGTAAGGAATCAGTATGAAGAACGAACACCCCGTTGTTGACCCGGCCGAACTGCGTGAACGGGCCAGACAGGCCTACCTGTATACGGTGCCGCTGGTGATTATGGAAACCACGCGAAAATGGCGCCTTCGTAACGGCGCCAACAGGTTCAATCACGCGCGCAAGCTGCTCAACCATCGCAGCCGCTGGGTCACCACACCGAACAACGACACGCTCTATTCGGACGCCTGGCTGGACCTGTCCCACGGGCCGTTGACGATCACCGTGCCCGCCACCGGTGAGCGCTACTTCTCGCTCGCCTTTATGGACATGTACACCAACAACTTCGCGATCCTGGGCACACGCACCACGGGTAATGGCGGTGGCGAGTACACCATTGTCGGCCCGGACCACGGTATCCCCGAAGGGGCAGGCAATGTGGTTCGGGCGCCGACGCCGCGAGTGTGGGCGCTGGCCCGTATCCTGGTCGACGGGCCGGACGATCTGGCGGACGCCTGTGCGGTGCAGGACGGTTTGTTCATCAACCAGGAGGCGCCCACCGAAGACGTCACGCCGGGAGAGCCGGTGCTGCGCGAAGCCCCTTGGAACGAGTATCTGAAAGCCGCCAATGATCTGCTGCGCAGAGAGCCGCCGCCGGCCACCGACCTGGGCATACTGCGCAAAATCGCGCCGCTGGGCATCGGGCCGGATCAGCGCTTTGACGCGGACCGTTTCGATGGGGAGCAGGCGAGCGCCATCGAAGACGGCATCAATGCGGCGAAGGATTTTCTGGTTACCGTGCAAGGCGCCCGTGGCGCGGTGGTGGAAGGTTGGACCTACCCCAACGCGCGCACCGGTGACTTTGCGCAGGACTATCTGTTGCGCGCGGTGATCGCCGTGGGCGGCCTGGGTGCGCTGCCGGTGGAAGAAGCCATGTATATGCGCGCCGACGGCGACCAGGAGCGCGGCCTGTTCGACGGCAAGCGCAACTACCGTTTGCATTTTCCCGCCGGCGAAATGCCGCCGCTCAACTCGTTCTGGTCTCTCAGCCTGTATGAGGCCATGGACGACGGCCAGTTTTTCTTCGCCGATACACCGCTGCGCCGCTATGCCATCGGTGACCGCTCGCCCGGTCTGACCTGGAACGAAGACGGCTCGCTGGACATCTGGATCGGCGCGGACAGCCCCGGCGAGGCCCGTGAAAACAACTGGCTGCCGGCGCCGGAGAAGCCGTTCGCCTTGATCTTCCGTGGCTACATGGCGAAATCGGCACTGCGCAATGGCCACTATCGTTTACCCAGGGTGGCGCGCGCCGACTAACGGAACCCGGTCTCGACCCTGAACCCTGACCGGCGCTGCGATCAGCGCGCCGGAGCGGGAGAGTCTTGCCCGCCGTCTGGCGACATGAACGCCCGAGAAGGAGATTGGTTATGAAAGACGAACAAAGCAACGATACCGGCATCGTCAGTGATTTTCTGCTTGCCGACCACGAGGCCCTGTGCGTGGCCGAAGGCGTGCATCTGATCAGTGGGCAGGGCAACAGCGTGCTGGTGGAAACCGAACGCGGGCTGATTCTCACCGACAGCGGCCCGGGCGGAAAGGTCACCCGCGCCATGGTTGAGCAGGTCCGGTCGATATCCGCCAAGCCGCTGCTGGCGATTGTCTACAGCCATGGCCACGTGGGTTACAACCATGGCATGCACCACTGGCTGGAAGACGCCGAGCGCCGTGGTGATCCGCCCCCGCAGCGTATTGCCCAGGCGCGCCTGGCGCGGCGCTATCGTCGCTACCAGGAAACCTGGGGGTTGCAGGCGCACCTGAACGGCATCCAGTTCAACGCGCGTATGCCCGAGCAGCCGCCGGAGAAGTGGTTCACTTTCCCCACGGTGGAATTCGACGAACGCCATGTTATTGACGGCGGTGACCGGCGTGTGGAGGTGTTGGCGGCGCCGTCGGAAACCGATGACGCCATGGCGTTGTGGATCCCGGACTGCAAGGTGCTTTACGCCGGCCCGGCATTCATCAAGTCGATTCCAAATATCGGTACGCCCTTACGCACCTTGCGTGACCCGGTGCGCTGGGCCGACACCATGGAGCGTCTTATCGCGCTTGAGCCGGATGTGTTGATTCCCGAATTCGGTCGGCCCGTCGAGGGCCGCGATGAGGTTCGCCAAACCATGCAGCTGACGGTCGACGCGCTGCGCTACCTGCGCCGTGAAACGGTGCGGCGCATGAACCAGGGCATGACCGAGTGGGACATTCTGCATGACATGGAGTACCCGGACGAAATCTTCGGGCACCCGTTCATGCGGCCCAGCTACGGCATGCCGGAGTACATCGTGCGTGATATCTGGCGCTCGGAGAATGGCTGGTGGGATCGTAACCCGACGCACCTTCATCCCGCCGCGCCCCGGGAAGTCAGTGCCGCCCTGCGTGAAGCGGTGGCGGACCCCGATCACGTTCTGCGTTGCGCGCAAGCGCACCGCGATAATAAGCGCCCGCAACTGGCGCTCCATGTTTTGGATATGTTGTCTCCGGAAACTCCCGGCGACGACGGCGCGCGGCGTGCCCGCGCCCTGAAAGCGGAACTTCTTGAACAACTCGCCGAGGCCTCACCGTCCTTTGTGTCGGCGCAGATTTACCGATCAGAAGCGGCACGGCTTGCCGGCGACTTTTAATGACATAACAAAATGCTCGAGGAGACAATCATGACAACAAAGACACACCTTTCAGAACGACTGCCACTTCGTATCACACTGTTGGCCGCCGCGGCGTTGCCGGCATTGAGCCAGGCCGCGGCGGTGCAGGTTCTGGATCAGGTCACCAACCCGGAACAAGCCATCCATAAGCCGCTGGAGCTGTACGGCGCGCTGCGGCTGTCGGTGGATTATTCCGACGCCGACGTGACCGCGGACGAAGCGGACGCCAACCCGTTGTTGTCCGACGGCGACCTCAGCGTGTCCAGCAACACCAGCATGTTCGGCTTCCGTGGTGAAGTACCGCTCGACGACCGCTATATGTTCTTGTGGCAATACGAGCAACAGGTGGACATTGATGACGACGACCCCGGTGACGTCTGGACCACCCGCGATTCCTTCCTGGGGCTGGAAAGCCCCGCCGGCACCTTCCTGGTCGGCCAGATCAACACGCCGTTCAAGAACATGGGTGTTCAGTACCTGGGTTATTTCAATACCACCATCGCCGACACCCACGCGATTCTGGGCGCCGCCGCCAACGGCTCCGGCGCACGGCTTGATCTGCTTGGCGCCAACAGCCTGAACTGGAAGATCAAGAAGGGCGACGTTTCCATGGCGCTGCAATACGCCGCTGACCAGGAAGGCTCCATCAAGTCCGTCGACGACAACGACCGCGCCAGCTACAGCGGCTGGCTGCGCTGGCAGCCGGGCCCGTTGGATATGAACGCGGCCTTTATTAATTACCAGAACTTTTTTGGCAGCGGCGACCTGAACGCCTACCGGGGGTCGGTACGCTACCACCTGGGGCCCATGGTGCTCAGCGGGCTCTATGAAGATGTGCAACCGGAGAACTTCGCATCCCTGGATCGCGAGGCCTACGGCTTGCAATTGTTCTATACCGTGGTGCCGCGCTGGACACTGGCGGCGCAATGGAACCACGCGGAAGAGAGCGAGGCCGGCGACGACGACGCCGACCAGTACAGTCTGGGGGTGTTCCACGCGCTCAATGACAGAGTTCTGGTGCACGCCATGGCCACCACCACGAAGAACGGCGAAAACGCCGCCTACAAAGGCGTCGATTATGCCCATGGCGACAAGCTGGCGACGCTGGCGAATCGGGACCCCTGGTCGGTGTCCCTGGGCGCGCAGTTGAAATTCTAACGCGCACGGTATCCACGGTGCGGCTGGCCGGTCCCGCCAGCCCGCTTTCTTTATGCCGGCATTCTCCATGCCGGCTTTTTTTGTTCTAGCATGGTGCTCATTGGTATCACGGCGGGAGCAAGGGATGATCAGTGCCGAGCGGTTGCAACAGGAGTGGGCCGACATGGACGCGTCGCGGGCCCGGCGCATCCAGCAAGACAGCGCGACTCAAGTCAGGTTGAGCGACGATTTGCCGCCGGTGCGCACGGTGGCGGGCGTTGATGTGGGCTTCGAAAACCGGGACACCGCCAGGGCAGCGGTGGTGGTCCTGGATTACCGCACCCTGGAGCCGCTCGATTACGCGCTGGCACGGCTTCCGGTGGCCTTTCCGTATGTGCCCGGGCTGTTGTCGTTCCGCGAGTGCCCGGTGATTCTGCGCGCGCTGGAGCAACTGCGCGTCTCTCCCGACGTGTTGCTTTGCGACGGCCACGGCATCGCCCATCCGCGCCGCCTGGGCATCGCCGCCCATCTGGGGGTGCTGACCGGCATGCCGACGGTGGGGGTCGCCAAGAAGCGCCTCACCGGCCGTCACGGCGAGGTGCCGGAGGGGCGCGGCGAGTGGACGCCGTTGCTGGATCGCGCCGGCGACACCTTGGGTGCCGTGCTGCGTACCCGGGTCGGTACCCGGCCGCTGATCGTGTCCCCCGGTCACCGCACCGATCTGGCCACCGCGCTGGATCTGGTGATGACCTGCACCACCCGCTACCGGCTCCCCGAGACCACCCGCTGGGCGGACGGCCTGGCCTCGAACCGGGGACAACGATGGCTCGCCCGCCTGGATGCGCTGCGCTAATCTGGATCGACAACATCGATAACAAACAGGGAGAGCGTACATGAATCCTTTAACACAATGCCGCTGGTTGTCGTTGAGCGCCCTGGTGCTCGGCGCCGCCGCCTGCAGTACCGCGCCGCCGCCGCCCCCGGAGGCGGAATACGGACAACCGGTCGTGGTCGAGGGGCCGTTGCCCTATCTGGGCGTGCACGGTCTGGGTGTCGACCCCGCGGGCCGTCTGCTGGCCGGCAGCGTCGTGGGGCAGTCCCTGTCCCTGGTGGACCGGGAGACCGGCTCGGTCAGCCCGTTCGTGGCGCCGCCGGTGGGCATGGCCGATGACGTGGCGTTCGGGCCCGACGGCGAGATCGCCTGGACCGCCTACCTGGTGGGCGAGCTGCGCATCCGTAACGCGGCCGGTGAAATCCGCACCGTCGCCAGCGGGTTGCCCGGCCTGAATTCCTTGGCCTATACCGATGATGGCCGTCTGTTCGCCACCCAGGTGTTCATGGGCGACGCCTTGTACGAGATCGACCGTCGCGGTGAGCAGCCGCCGCGCAAGATCATCGAGGGCATGGGCGGCCTTAACGGCTTTGAATTCGGCCCCGACGGTTATCTCTATGGCCCGCTCTGGTTCAAGGGCAAGGTGGTTCGCGTCAATGTGGACAGCGGTGAAATGGAAACCGTCGCCGATGGCTTTCAGATTCCGGCGGCGGTGAACTTCGACGGCCAGGGACGTCTGTACGTGGTCGATACCGCCACCGGGGAACTGCTGCGGGTGACGCCGGGTCGGGCCGAAAAAGTCCGCGTCGCGCAGCTCAGCCCGTCGCTGGACAACCTGGCCATCGATAAAAAGGCCGGTCTGATTTACGTCTCCAATATGGCCGACAACAGCATTCAGGAAGTGGATCTGGCCGACGGCCGGGTGCGGGATCTGGTACGCACCCGTCTGGCCGCGCCCTCCGGGCTGGCGATGGTGGGCGACGAACTCCATATCGCCGACACCTTTGCTTACCGCGTGATGGATACCGGCAGCGGTGAAATTCGAGAAGTGGGGCGCATGTGGGCGTCGCATCTGGAGTACCCGCTCAACGCCTGGGCGGATCAGAACGTGGTGGTCCTGACCAGTTGGGCCACCGGCACGGTGCAGGTGTTCGACCGCGCCAGCGGTGAGATGACCCACGGCTTCCACGACTTCAAGGCGCCCCACGACGCCGTGCAACTGGCGGACGGCAGCCTGTTGGTGGCGGAACTCGGCTCCGGCAGCCTGGTGCGTGTCAGTGGCGAGCAGGGCGAACAGCGCGAGGCCGTGGTGGTGGAGCTGGCCGGCCCCGCGGGTATGGCGTTCAACGGCGACCGTTCGAGCCTGTTCGTGACCACGGCGGGCGGTTCCGTGTGGGCGGTGAACCCGACGGATTGGTCCAAGCGGCGGGTCCGTGACGGCCTGGCGATGCCGGAAGGCATCAGCGTCAGCGCGGCGGGCAAGCTACTGGTGATGGAAGTGGGCAAGCAGCGTCTGCTGGAGATTGATCCGGTGGACGGCGCCACCCGCACGCTGGCCAAGGGGCTGCCCGTGGGGCTGCCGGCGCTGGACGGCCTGCCGCCCACCGGCGTGTTCAATGACGTGGTGGAAGCGGCCAACGGTGATCTGTTCTTCACCGCTGACCGCGACGCCGGGCTGTACCGCCTGCCCCGGCGTTAATGCCCGCGCGCTACGACTTACTGCTTGGCGGGTAGCGTGATCCAATGACGGCTGTCCGGCGTCTGGCCGGACACCGTCTTCACCACCGCCAGGTAGTCGCCGACGAACTCCACGATTTCCACCCGGCCCACGCTTTGTCCGGGGCGGAACGCCACCATCTGACCGGAGGGGGCGCGTACCGCCTTGCCCGGCTCCCGCACGTCCAGTTGCTGGCCCTGGTTCAGGCCGTTGACCCGGCTGGCACTGATATACAGACCGCCGTCCTCGCCCTGGAACACACGGCTGGACCAGGGGGCCATGGCCACGCGCCGGTTGATCTCGTCCATGAGCGCGGCGGCACCGGCTTCGCTGTTGGCGAAGCGGTCGATGCGGTAGTGGGCGTTGAGGCTGGTGTCGTGCAGCTCGGCGCTGAGCCCCTCGCCGCCCTGTGCCGGCGTTACTTCCACCAGCATGCGCACGCCGGGGTAAGCCGCCAGGCTGGCAAGACACGCCTGCGCGGCCGGGTCCTGCTGGCAGGGCCCGGCGCTGTCCAGGGTCTCGGCGACCAGGCCGCCGGGCAGTGGGCGCAGGCCTTGCTCGGCGGCATCGCTGTAGAGCGTGCTGATCAGTGCTTCGCCGTCGCTAATGGAGGGCGACAGCACCAGGCCGATATTGGCCAGCGGCGCTTCACCGTCGGCGGTGTCGGGGCGTTCGGCCTGGCGTGGGCCGGCATTGGCCCAGCGTTCCCAGAACGGGGTTTCCCAGTTGGGTTTGTCGGTATTCAAGGCGGCTTGCGAGTCCACCAGGGCGGTGGTGTCTTCGGTGGTCATGCCCTTGGTGGCACAGCCGGTCAGGGTGCCGACGGTCAACGGACCGGCGATCAAGGCGGCGATCAGCGCGCGCCGGGGGATCATCTGAGTCATGGCGGTGGTTCCGGATACGTAACAATGAAGAAAGAGTGTGCGCAACCCTCGGTGGGCTTGTCCAGCGCCGTTTCAGGCTTTTAAAAACGACGAAACCGGGACAGCTTTCACTGTCCCGGTTCCGAAGTGGTACGCACTAAGTGGTACTAAGTGGACCTGTTGCTTAGAAGCTCACAGCCAGGTTAACGCTGGCCGCTTGTACGTCGTCCTGGGAGAAGTCAGCACTGGGCAGAGCGCCCAGCAGGGTGTTGCCGGACAGTGCGCCCGCTTCGTTCTCTTCCAGAATGCCGTAGGTTACCCAGGTCTTGAGGGACTTGTTCACCTGGTAGCTCACTTGCAGGTCGTAGAAAGTGCTTTCGTCGCTGACGCTATCGTTGTTGCCCGGGGTGCCCGGGTTGTCGATATCCAGCTGGCCGACGGCGCCGGTCACTGCGAGTTTCGGCGTCACGTTCCAGGTCAGCTTACCGGCCAGTACGGACTGGTCGTAGTCTTCCACGCCAAGCAGACCGCCCATGTTGTACAAGCTGGTCGGGTTGGCGGTGGATTCCGGGTTGCTGTTGATCAGGCTGGAGTAGGTGTCGAAGCCGGAGGAGATCAAGCCGCCGTCCTGAGCGCCGGCATACTGCACACCCCAATCCAGCACGCCCACGGAACCTTCGAAGCGCAGGTATTGGGACAGTGATGAATCAGTAAAGAAATCGCCCTCGTTGGCAGTGGTGTTGTTTTCCACGCCGCCGTTGGAGAAGTGGTTGAAACCGACGGTGGCTTTCGCCAGCTCGCCTACGTTGCCGCTGACATAACCGGAGAAAAGATCGGCGCCTGCGATGGCGTAAGGCGCGTTCTGGCCAGCCAGGATCGGATCGGTCAGGTCGCCTTCATAGTTGTTCAGATAGGTAATGTACAGGGCGCTGACGTCCAGGCCCATCGGCTTGCTCACGAAGCCCAGAACAACCTGGTCGCCGTTGTCGTGGTTGGCGAAAGTCTGAGTGTCCTGGCGGCGGTCGTAGATCGCGAGAACCTGGAAGGTCTTGCTGAACGGTTGGATCAGCAGAACGCGGTCACGGCGGTCATCACAGACCAGGAAGCAGTTGTTGTAGCTGGTGGCCTGGCGACCTACACGCAGCACGGTGTGGCCGAAGGGCATCTGCACGTAACCCAGATCCAGGCGTACGTTGTCGCCCGGGTTGGTGCCGTTGAAAGACTGGGCGTTTTGGGGGGTGTAGCCGCGGTTGTCGCCAACCCAGCGGTCGCCGGCCAGTTCCACACTGGTGTGCAGAGAAATGCCGGTGTCTTCGTCGAGGAAGTCACTCTTAACGCGGATCAAGTGGGCGAAGCCGAGGTCGCCTTCGCTGGTATATTCCGCGCCGGTGTCGAAAGCGTCGGATTCTGCCTGGAAACCGGTGGCGCGGTATTCAACGCCGAAGTCGGTTTTCAGTGCCTGGGCAGCGGGGGACAGCGCGGTGGCGGCGCCGAATACGGAAGCCAGGCCGATTGCTTTGGTCAGTGAAGAGATGCGGAGTTTACGGTCGGCACTGTTGTTCAGCGCCCCCTGAGCTTTATTGGTCCACTTAAGTGCCATTGTTTTTGTCCTGTTTTCTTCGAAGTTTATTGGTATTTGAGGGCGTAATCCGGTTATCCAGCGCCGGCCGACCCTCTTATATGCCCTTCCCAGGGCATCGTCTCCCGAGCGGACACCTTTACGAAGAAAGAGTCCACTAGACTTTCGGCGAACACCTGAAAATTCAGGCATTCACCCGGTTGTCACGAACTATCTTAGAACCCCTCTTGTCACAGACGCAATACTGTAAAACGCCAAAATACCCATTGGTATGTGGTTTATTTTCAGCGATGGGGGATAAATCCGGCCGGCAATGTGAACACTGGTAAATTAGTTAATGGGGCGCCCCGGCTTTTTAATGTAAACAAAAATACCGGTTGGTATGTACGGGCTGTTTAGGGCGCCTGAATCTTTAATAGTAGCGGCATCGGCGTTTTCAAAAAATGGAACAGGTCACAGGGGGGTGTTCCATTTTTCGAAACGGGAACAAGTGTTCACTAATATCGGAGGGTGCTGGCCGGGGGCGGACACACTTTCTTTGGCAGGCCGAAAGTGTTGCAAGATATGTCTTTTGCGCGCCGCCCGGCCGGGTTTTCGGGTTGCCGGGTTACTTAAAGGGGGGCTCGCCCTGCCAGTCGAAGAAATCGGGCAGGTCCTCGGACACTTTGTCGGGGAACACGGCGGCTCTTTTCTGCAGAAACGACTCCACGCCTTCGCGCACGTCGGCGGAGCCGCCCCGTGACTTCATCGCCCGGCTGTCCAGTTGGTGCGCTTCCATGGGGTGCTCGGCGCCGGCCATGCGCCAGATCATCTGGCGGATCATCGCCACCGAGACCGGCGCGGTCTGGTCGGCGAATTCCTTCGCCAGTGCCAGCGCCGCCGGATACAGCTCCTCCGGTGCGTGCACCGAGCGTACCAGCCCGCGCTCCTTGGCTTCCGCGGCGCTGAACACGCGACCGGAAAAACACCATTCCAGGGCCGAGGAGATGCCCACCACCCGGCTCAGGAACCAGGACGAAGCCGCTTCATTGACGATGCCCCGGCGCGAAAACACGAAGCCGAACTTGGCATTTTCGGAGGCCATGCGCACGTCCATGGGCAACTGCATGGTCACGCCGACGCCCACCGCCGCGCCGTTGATCGCGCCGATCACGGGCTTGAGGCTGCGGTGGATGCGCAGGGCCACCTGGCCGCCACCGTCACGGTGGGCGTCGTCCGGGTTGGCGCCTTCCCCGCCGCGCTTCTTATAGTCGAAGGTGTCACCGCCGGAGGACAGGTCGGCGCCGGCGCAGAAGGCCCGTCCGTGGCCGGTGACGATCACCGCGCGTACCGCGTCGTCGGCATCGGTGTAATCGAAGGCGGCGAGCAGCTCATCCTTCATTTCCCGGGTAAAGGCGTTCATGCGGTCCGGGCGGTTCAGATACAGCGTGGCGATGCCGTCATCGACGGTGATCTCCAGGGTGTTAAAAGAAGGCGTTTCCATGGTCTCTCCCGATGTTATTAAGTGTCTGTTTGATGGTGATGCCTGATAGCGGGCTTGCGGGCGGATCAGCCGCCGGCCTCGCCCACGGTGATGATTTTCAGGGTGTTGGTGCCGCCGCCCACGCGCACGGCGTCGCCCTTGGTGAGGATCAGGCGGTCGCCGTCCTCCACCAGCCCCAGCCGTTGAAGCTGATTGGCCGCGTCCCGGTTGACCTGGCCGGGGTCGCTGGCCATCTCGAAGTGCTGGGGCTCCACGCCTCGATACATCGCTACCCGGCGGCGGGTGCGCGGGTCCGGGGTAAAGGCGAAGATCGGCATGCCGGAGCGCACCCGTGACATCAGGCGCGTGGTGGTGCCGGTTTCGGTCATGGCGATGATCGCCTTGACGCCGTCCAGGTGGTTCGCCACATGCATGGCGGCGCGGGCGATGGCCTCGTCGTTGTGGTTCATGCCCTGCTCGGGCCGGTCCTCGCTGGGCCGGCTCTGATAGGTGCGCTCGGCACCCAGAATAATCCGGTCCATGGCTTCCACCGTGGCCACCGGGTAGTCACCCACCGCGGTTTCCGCCGACAGCATTACCGCGTCGGTGCCGTCGAGCACCGCGTTGGCCACATCGGAGACTTCCGCGCGCGTCGGCTGGGGGCTGTGGATCATCGATTCCATCATCTGCGTGGCGGTGATCACGAACCGGTCCAGAGCCCGGGCGCGGCGGATAATGTGCTTCTGCACGCCCACCAGTTCGGCGTCGCCGATTTCCACCGCCAAATCCCCGCGCGCCACCATGACGCCATCCGCGGCGAAGATGATGTCGTCCAGCACCGCCGGATCGGCGACCGCTTCGGCCCGTTCGATTTTGGCGACCATGTCGCCCTGGCCGCCGGCGTCGCGATACAGGGCGCGGGCCTGATGGATGTCGTCGGCGTGGCGGGGGAACGACAGCGCCAGAAAATCCACATCCAGGGACGCCGCCAGTTTGATGTCTTCGCGGTCTTTGTCGGTCAGCGCCTGGGCATTGAGCCCGCCGCCCTGGCGGTTGATACCTTTGTTGTTGGACAGTTCGCCGCCTACCCGGACCCGGCACTCGACCCGGCTGCCCGCCACCTTTTCCACGTCCAGGGCGAGCAGGCCGTCGTTCAGCAGCAGGGTGTCGCCGGGGCGGCAGTCTTCGGCGAGCCCGGCGTAGTCCGTGCCCACCTGGCTGTTGTCACCGGCTTCCTTGTCCAGGGCGGTGTCGATGCTGAAGGCCTGGCCGGGCTTGAGCATCACCGGGCCATCGCGGAACCGGGCGATGCGGATCTTGGGGCCCTGGAGGTCGGCGAGAATGGCCACGTTGCGGGCTTTGGCGTCGGCCTGCTCGCGGATGCGGGCGGCCACGGCGCGATGATCCTCGGCGCTGCCGTGGGAGAAATTAAGGCGGAAGACGTTGACGCCGGCGTCGATCAGTCGGGCCAGGCGGTTGGGGTCGGAGGAGGCCGGGCCGAGGGTGGCGACGATTTTGGTGCGTCGGAACATGGGGCTGCCTTTTGCTGGAATCGGGTCAGGTGGGTTTCATTGTTGCAGATATTGGGGGGGAGGTGTCGGGGGCGGAGTGTTTGCAGATGTGTTTTGGGACGTTTCCGTGAGGATTGATCGAAACGGCGTTTGGCCGTTTCGACCCCTGCGGGGCTTCGCGGCCTTTGGCCGCTCGTCGCCAACTCGCTTGTAAAGCGAGTTGGTCGAACCTGGAGAGGTCGATCCGACGGGCGTGCCAAATAAAAAGGCCCACCCCCGTGCAGGGGTGGGCCTTTTTATTTGGCACGCCCGAGAGGATTCGAACCTCTGACCTTTGCCTCCGGAGGGCAACGCTCTATCCAGCTGAGCTACGGGCGCAAAACTTGTTGTGACAAAACTCCGCGCGGCGGCGCCTTTAATGGGCGGCGTGCCGATTCGGGACGCGCATGATAGCCGTTTGGGTCGGCGGCGTCCATGCTCCGCGCGGCCTGCGGCGCGTTGGGCCTGCTGACGTCGGCTGCGTATAATGCCGCCGCCGCTCCGCGCAGTCCGGGCGGCTGATGGCCCTGCCTCTTACGGGTTTCCGGCAGGTCCATGCACTACACGAGCCCGTTTTCCCGGGAGGTCGAGAAATGAATCCATACTGGTGGGTCTTGTTGGCGGCGGTGGTGGTGGAAATCGCCTGGGCGATGAGCCTGAAGTGGATACAGCTGCAGCCGGGGCTGGCGTCGATCAGCACTTCGTTGGTGCTCACGGCGCTCAATATGCTGGCGCTGTCGTTCGCCATGCGGGGCATCCCGGTGGGCACCGCCTACGCGGTCTGGACCGGGCTCGGGGCGGTGGGTATCACGCTGCTGGGGGTGATCGTTTTCGACGATCCACTGGGCGCGGCGCGATTGGGCTTTCTGGCGCTGATTATCGTTGGGGTGGTGGGGCTGAAGCTCTCCACACAGGGCGGTTGATGGCGGCGGAGCGCCGGCCATTTTACAATCTTTTCCCGCGAACCGATGATGGATTGGGTACGCTGCAGCGGTATTGGATGGAGTAGAAACGGTGCGCATTGCTTACTTAGAAGACGATCACGCCCAGGCCGAGCTGGTCACTCACTGGCTACGCGAGGCGGGGCACACCTGCATGCATCTCTCCAGCGGACGGGAGTTCATGAGCCTGCTGCGCAGAGACACCTTCGATTTACTGGTGCTTGACTGGGAAGTCCCCGACATGAGCGGTTACGCGGTGCTTGGGGAGGTGCGGGCCAGCGGCAATAAGACGCCGGTGCTGTTCGCCACTCAGCGTGATGATGAGTCGTCGATTGTTGGCGCACTCAGTCAAGGCGCCGATGACTATATGGTTAAGCCTGTGAAACAAGCGGAATTGCTGGCTCGCCTCAACGCGCTCGGGCGCCGGGCGGGTGTCGCTGACATGGATGATCAAGGAATGATGACCGTGGGGCCCTGGACGATCGATCGTGGTCGCCGCCAGATTACCCTGGACGAAGAGCCGGTCAAGCTCACCGATAAGGACTACGAGCTCGCTTGCTATTTGTTCCAGAACGTCGGGAAGCTGATGTCCCGTGCTCACTTGCTGGAGAAAGTCTGGGGTATCATGACCCCGATTGAATCCCGCACCGTGGACGTGCACATCAGCCGTATTCGCCGTAGTTTGCAGATCCGCCCCGAACGGGGGTACCGCATCAAAACGGTCTACCAGCACGGTTACCGGCTGGAACCGATCGACGACTGATCGCCGGCGGTGCGCCGCGGTTTCCCCCATTGCCGCCGATTTCCCCGCGCCTCCGGGGAGCGGTGCCGCGTCCGCGGCGCCGCCTGTCCCCGGATAGAATAACGCTTTTCTGAAAAATCCCTGTTCCGGCGGTAAACGCCCGGTGGTACCGTTACGCTACGTTGGACCGGCCACGGTGGTCCTGGGCACCGTGGCGGCCGAACTACTACTGACGTTATAGGAATTCATGGCGAAACTCGGCTCCGAGCAACGACGCTACCTGGTGGAACACCTGTCCGTGCTTCTTGTGGTCGCCGGGCTTTGCGTCTTGCTTTCGATCAGCGGTGGCTTGTCGTTCTTCAACCGCTACGTCTACGACAACCTGATGCAATGGCTGCCCATGGAGCCGTCCGGCGACGTGCTGATCGTCGGCATCGATGAGTACAGCCTGCGCGAGGTGGGTCGCTGGCCGTGGGACCGGCGCATCCATGCGCAGATCATCAACCAGTTGGAAGAACAGGGTGCCCGGGCGGTGCTGATGGATCTGATTCTGTCGGAACCGGACCGCAGCCGGCCGCAATCCGATCAGGCGCTGGTGGACGCCATTCGCGCCGCCGGCCACGTCTATTTGCCGGTGCACGTGGAGCAGCTGCGCTCCGGCGGGCAATTGATAGAGGTGCTGCCCCACGCGGACTTCGCCCGCGCCGCCAAGGGGCTGGGTCACGTGGATCTGGAGCTGGACGGCGACGGCGTGGCCCGCTCGGTGTTCATGCGCTCGGGCATCGGCCAGCCCTGGTGGCCGCACATTACCCAGGCCCTGTTGGAAGGCGAGGGTCTGCTGTCCACGGATATCTACCCGGCGGGCAATGAAGGCGCCTTCGCCGGTCTCGCCAATGTGCGCAAGTACCCCCGCTATATCCCGTTCGCCGGCGGCGCCGGCACTTACCCTCAGGTGTCGGCGGTGGACCTGCTTGAAGGTCGGGTGCCCGACCAGCTGGTGAAGGATCAGTTCGTCTTTATCGGCGCCACCGCCGCCGGGCTCGGCGACATGCTGCCGACCCCCATGGCCGGGCAGGGCGAACTGATGGCCGGCGTGGAAATCAACGCCAACATTTTCGATGCGTTGCGCCGCCATCAGCTTATCGAGCGGCTGGATACGGTGCCGGCGCTGTTGGTCAGTCTGTTGCTGGCGCTGTTGGCGCCTTTCCTGCTGCCGTTCGTGCTGCCGCGCTGGAGTATCCCGCTGGTGATGGCGTCGCTGGGTTTGACCGTGGCGGTCTGTTACGGCCTGTTGGCGCTGTTTGACCTCTGGTTCCCGCCGGCGGCGGCGCTGCTCTCGGCCATCGTCGCCTATCCGCTGTGGACCTGGCGGCGTCTGGAATACTCCATGGCGTACATGCGCAATGCCCTGGCGCGGCTGGCGGAATACAGCGATCTCAACCGCCGTTTGACCGAGCCGGCGCCCATGTCGCGCATGCTCAGGATGCTTGATCAGGTGCTGCCGGTGCGTGCCTGGCGCCTGCAGATCCCCGGCGGCGCCCCGGTGTCCGGCGGTGAAGCCCTGGCGCCGGTGGACTGGCGGGGCCAGTTGGCGCGCCGCTACCCGTTTCGCCATGAGGGCAAGCGCTACGAGCTGTGGGTGGCCTGGCGCCAGGGGCTCGACGCGGACACCTACGATTATTGGATCCGTGCCATGCTGGCCCGCACCGAGGCGCGCCGTCCCAGTGGTGGGCCGCGTTACGAGGTGATTGAAAAGCACATTGAGCGGCTGCGCTCCGAAGAGCAGCGTCAGCAGGCGCTGACCCGGTTCTTCCAGGTGGGCCTGGCGCAGATGAGCGAGGGCGTGCTGATTTGCGATGCCTGCGGTGGCGTGGTGTTCATCAACCCCCAGGCGGCCTATCTGCTCAGTCTGGAAGGCGTCGGCCAGGACACCCTGGGGCTGGCGGATATCGGCCGCGAGCTGGAATTCCACGGCGACCGTGACTGGATGGAGCTGCTCCAGGAGGTGCTCGCCGACGGCCGGGTCCAGAAAGAGTGCCGCAACCGGCGGGGCATGGACCTCTACCTGGATATGATTCTGGTGCACGCCGGCGATCAACCCGGGCGCATGCTGATCGTCAGCCTCAAGGACATTTCCGACGTCAAGCAGGCCATGCGCACCCGCACCGAAATGCTGGATTTTCTGTCCCACGACCTGCGCTCGCCGATGGTCTCGGTGCTGGCGCTGATCGGCAAGATGCGCCACGGTGAGGACGGCGAGCGGCTGCGGGACTTCCTCGACAACGTCGAGCACTACGCCCAGCGCAACCTGAATATCGCCGAACAGTTCCTGCAATTGGCGCGCGTCGAGGCGGAAGAATCCGTGGAGATGGTGGAGCAGGACATGCTCGATGTGGTCGAGTCCGCCATCGATCAGGTGCAGATCCAGGCGCAAAGCCGGGGCATCACCCTGCGGTTCGACTACGACCAGGAGCAGGACGTCTGGGTGCGCGGCAACAACGAGCTGCTCGAGCGTCTGGTGGTCAACCTGCTCACCAACGCGGTGAAATACAGCCACGAAAACGGCCGCGTGCTGGTGCGCCTTTATGCCGAAGGCGGCCAGGTGTGCTGCGATGTGAGCGACCAGGGCGTGGGTATTCCGGAAGCGTTCCAGGACAAGCTGTTCGAGCGCTTCAGCCGCGCCAGCAGCAGTGGCGGGGCGCGCACCCGCGGTGCCGGGCTGGGCCTGCGTTTCGTCAAGGTGGTGACCGAGCGGCACGGCGGCACCATCCATGTGGAGAGCGTCCCGGACCAGGGCAGTTGCTTCCGCCTGGCGCTGCCGCGCATCGATGTGGGCGGCCTCTAGCCGCCTGCCAGGCGCCGCGCTGCGGGCGCTTTTCACGGCGCGTGGAGCGCCCCGCGTTACGCTGATTCCGCGATAGGCGTCGATGGCGCCTTTTTCCCGGTGTTTTCTGCGGGTATAATTCCGCCGCCCCCGGGGCAAGTCATAGCTATCAGAGGTGTCATAGTGAATAAAATGCTGACCGCCAGCCTGGTCCTTCTCGCCACCGTTTTCGCCGGCAACGCCGCGCTGGCGGCGGAGAAGTCTTCTTATCCCCTGGGCGAGCGCTCTATTCTCAGCGACCGGGCCACCGCCGAGCGTCTCGAGCCGGTGGGCAGCGTCTGCGTGGAAGGCGAGGACTGCGGCAGCGAGATGGCCGATGCCGGCGCCGCCTCCGGTGAGCCGCGTGACGGCGCCACCGTCTATGACAGCGGCTGTGCCGCTTGCCACGCCAGCGGCGCCGCCGGTGCGCCCAAGACCGGTGACGCCGCCGCCTGGGCCCCGCGCATCGGCAAGGGCATGGACACCCTGGTCAAGCACGCCTACGAAGGCTTCAACGCGATGCCCGCCAAAGGCATGTGCAGCAATTGCTCCGAAGAAGAAATTGCCGCCGCGGTGGAATACATCGTAGGCAAGAGCAAGTAATGCGCCCGCTGGGGCCCGCCGTCCTCGGTGGGCTGCTGCTGGCCCCGGCCCTGTTGCTCACCGGCTGCGGTGACAACGGCGCCGGTGCGCCTTCGGCGCCGGGCTCCGCCATCGCGGGCGAGAAGCAAGAGGCCCGCGAGCCCTCGGCAATCTATGGCCGCTACTGCGTGAACTGCCACGGCACCGGCATGGCCGGCGCGCCCATGGTGGGCCCGGAACACCGTCTGATCTGGTCCGAAGAGATCGAGGAAGAAGGTTTCCCGACGCTGGTGAAGATCGCCATCGAAGGTCAGAACGGCATGCCGCCGCGCGGCACCTGCTTTGACTGCAGCGATGAAGAGATCGAAGCCACGGTGTTGTACATGCTCAAGGAAAGCGGCGCCAAGTAGCCCCGGCGCCCTGGCCTAATCCAGCAAGGCCTTGAGGTTGGCGATGCTGGCCTGGGCCACCTGATCTTCCTTCTCTTCGTCTTTCTTGAACCCCTCGCCGATATACTGAAGGTCGTCCAGCGGCAGCTCCTCCAGGAAGCGGCTGGCCAGGGTGTCCACCTTCTCGCCGTACTGCTTGCGGGTCAGCGCCTGGGTGATCGCCAGGCTTTCGCGGGCGCGGGTGATGCCCACGTACATCAGGCGGCGCTCTTCGACGATGTTGTCTTCCTCGATGCTGGTGCGATGCGGCAGCAGTTCCTCCTCCACGCCCATCATGTAGACGTGGGGGAACTCCAGGCCCTTGGAGGCGTGCAGCGTCATCAGCTGCACCCGGTCCGAGTCGTCCTCCTCGTCCTGCTGTTCGAGCATGTCCATCAGCACCAGTTTGCTGATCACCGCTTCCAGGTCGGAGGCGCCTTCCTCGTCGTCTTCCTGCTTTTCCAGCATGCGCTGGATATTGCGCACCAGCTGCCAGACGTTTTCCATGCGCTTTTCGCCGATACGCGGGCTGGAGGCGTTCTGCATCACCCAGCTCTCGTAATCCATCTCGGTGATCAGCTCGTTGACCGCTTGCAGGCTGTTGTGGCCGAAGCAGGCGCGGCGCTTTTCATCCAGCCAGGTCTTGAAGGCGCGCAGCTTGTCCGCCGCTTTGCCCGCCATCACCTCGCCCAGGGCGAAGTCGTCGCACACATGGTAGAGCCCCTGATCCCGCTGGGCGGCCCAGCCGGCCAGCTTCTCCAGGGTGGCCGGGCCGATCTCGCGGCGCGGCGTGTTGATCACGCGCAGGAAGGCGTTGTCGTCGTCCGGGTTGACCAGCAGGCGCAGGTAGCACATCAGGTCCTTGATCTCGCCCCGCGAGAAGAAGCCGGTGCCGCCGGACACCTTGTAGGGAATCTGCAGCGCCTGCAGTTTCATCTCCAGAATCCGCGACTGGAAATTGCCCCGGTAGAGCACCGCGAAATCCTTCCAGTGCAGGCCGCGCTGCAGGCGCCGGTGGAAGATGTCGCCGGCGATCCAGTCGGTCTCGCCGTCCTCGTCGCGCAGCGCCGCGATGCGGATCGCCTCGCCGTAGCCGTAGTCGGACCACAGGCTCTTCTCGAACACATGGGGGTTGTTGGCGATCACGGTGTTAGCGGCTTTCAGAATGCGTCCGGTGGAGCGATAGTTCTGCTCCAGCTTGACCACCTTCAGGTCCGGCCAGTCTTCCTGCAGTTTGGCCAGGTTCTCCGGCCGCGCCCCGCGCCAGGCGTAAATCGACTGGTCGTCGTCGCCCACCACCGTGAAGCGCCCCTCCGGGTGGGTGAGCATGCGTACCAGCTCGTACTGGGCGCCGTTGGTGTCCTGGTATTCGTCCACCAGCAGGTACTGGATGCGGTGGCGCCACTTTTCCAGAATGCGCGGTTGCTCGCGGAACAGCTGCGCCGGCATCAGGATCAGGTCGTCGAAATCCACCGCGTTGCAGGCGCGCAGCATGCGGTTGTAGCCCTGGTAGGCCATGGCGGCGCGCAGCGCATCGTCGCTGTCGGCGTGGCTGACCGCTTCCTCGGGCAGAATCAGCTCGTTCTTCCAGTCAGAGATACGCTTCTGCACCGCGTCCACCGCCGCCAGATCCTTTTCCGATTCGCCCTGGCGCAGGATTTCCTTGAGAATCTCCTTGCTGTCGGTCTGATCGAGAATGGAAAAGCCGCGCCGCAGGCCGCTGGCCGCCAGCTCCTGCTTGAGAATGCGCAGGCCCAGGTTGTGGAAGGTGGAGACGATCAGCCCGCGGGTGGTGCCGCGCTCGGTGAGGCTCTGCACGCGCTCCTTCATCTCCCGCGCCGCCTTGTTGGTGAAGGTCACCGCGGCGATGCGGCCCGAGGGCACGCCTTTCTCGGCGATCAGCCAGGCGATTTTGCGGGTGATCACGCTGGTCTTGCCCGAACCCGCCCCCGCGAGCACCAGCAGGGGGCCGTCGGTGTAGAACACCGCTTCCTGTTGGCGGGGGTTGAGAGACGACATCGGCGCTCCGGCGGGGCTGGTGGGCGAAGCGCGTATCATAGCAGCCGGAGCGTGCCCTTTAGGAGCCGTGATTGCAGGAAGTGCACTATGAGACTGGACCGTTTTCTCGGCCTGCGGAAAACGCTGGGCCGGCGCGCCGTGCGGCGGTTGCTGGCCACCGGCCGCGTCACCGTGGACGGCGCGGTGATGCGCGACGGTCGCCATGACGTGGGCCCGTTCACGCCGGTGTCGCTGGATGGCGAGCCCCTGGCGACGCGCCGGCCAGCGTACTGGATGCTGCACAAGCCCGCCGGCTGCGTCAGCGCCACCCGCGACCCCCGCCACCGCACCGTGCTCGACGCGCTGGACCCGGCCGATGCCGAGGGCCTGCACCTGGCCGGACGTCTCGACTTCAACAGCACCGGGCTGATGCTGCTCACCAATGACGGCCGCTGGTCCCGGCGCCTCAGCGACCCGCGCCACAAGCTGCCGAAGGTCTATTGGGTGCGCACCGAAGACCCGATCACGCCGGAGTACGCCGCCGTGTTCGAGCGCGGGCTCTATTTCGCCTACGAGGGCCGGATGACCCGTCCGGCCGGCCTGGAGATCCTGGCGCAGCGGGAAGCGCGGGTAACCCTGTACGAAGGGCTCTACCACCAGATCAAGCGCCTGTTCGGGCACTTCGATAATCGCGTGGTGGCCCTGCACCGGGAGCGGATCGGCCCGATACGGCTGGACCCCTCGCTCGCCCCCGGGCAGTATCGCGCCCTCGGCGCCGACGAAATTCGTCTGCCGGGCCCCGCCGAGCCCGACCTTCAGGAGCCCCGCCGACCATGACCTCCACCGTGGCCGTTTACGCCGACGTGCAGAACCTTTATTACACCGCCCGCCAGGCCCACCAGCGCAACGTGGATTACAACGCGCTCTGGGCCCGCGCCACCGGCGGGCGCCAGGTGGTGGCCGCCCACGCCTACGCGGTGGAGCGCGGCGATGAGAAGCAGCGCCAGTTTCAGAACATCCTGCGCGCCATCGGCTTCAACGTGAAACTCAAGCCCTTCCTGCAACGCGCCGACGGCTCCGCCAAGGGCGACTGGGACGTGGGCATCACCATCGATATCATGGAGCAGGCGCCGACCGTGGACCGGGTGGTGCTGGCCTCCGGCGACGGCGACTTCGCGATTCTCGCCGACCACATCCGTGCCCGCCACGGCTGCCAGGTGGAAGTCTACGGCGTGGCGCCGCTCACCGCGGCGGCGCTGATGCGCGCCGCCGACGATTTCATTCCCATCGAAGGAGACCTGCTGCTTGGCTGATTCGCCCACCGGCCCGGCGCGGCTGGATTTCTTCGTCGCCCACGCCGCCGGCCTCAGCCGCAAACAGGCCAAGGCGTTGATCCGTGGCGGCGTGGTGACGGTGACCGGTGAAGACGGGGCGCCGCGCGCCGGCCTCAAGGCCAACAGCAGCGTGGCGCCGGGGGAGAGCGTGCGGCTCGACGGTGCCGTGCTGACGCTGCCCGGCGAGCGCTACCTGATGTTGCACAAGCCGGCCGGCCGGGTGTGCGCCCTGGAAGACGCCCTGCCCACGGTGATCGATCTGATTCCCGCCGATCAGCGCCGCGATCTGCGTATCGTCGGACGTCTGGACCGGGACACCACCGGCTTGCTGCTGCTGACCACCGACGGGCAATGGGCCCACCGCCTGATGTCGCCGCGTCACCATTGCGCCAAGCGCTACCGGGTCACCACCGCCGACCCGCTGGACGAAACGCAACTGACGCGCCTGCGCGAAGGCGTGGTACTGCACGACGACCCCGCGCCCACCCGGCCCGCCGAGGCGCAGGCGCTGAGCGAGACGGAACTGCTGCTGACCCTCAGCGAAGGCCGCTACCACCAGGTCAAACGGATGCTGGCGGCGGTGGGCAACCGGGTGGTCGCCCTGCACCGCGAAGCGGTGGGCGAGATCGAACTGGACCCGGACCTGCCCGCCGGCGCCTGGCGCGCCCTCACCGACGCGGAAATCGGCTAGCGCAGCTCGCTCTGCAGCGCCATCACATCCACGGTGCGTGACCGGTCCAGCGGGTCCACCAGCGTGTGGGCGTCCTGGTACACGCGCGGGGTGCGGTACAGCGCGGCCAGCGCCCGGGCGTGGCTGGGGCAGACGTAGCGGTCCGGCATTTCCCGTTGCAGCCAGGCGCGCGCCTTGGGCGCCTGATCGGAGCCCATCTTCGGGAACAGGTGGTGCTCCACATGGTGGCTGAAGTGGAAATGCAGCGGGTCCAGCCAGCGCAGCTGACGCACGCTCATGGAGTTATCCACGGGATGGTTGTTGTCCATCTGCGGACGCAGCATGTGGTTGGTGAGAATGTAGCCCTGGCCCAGGGCGTTGGCGATCATCAACGGGATCAACACCGTGAACAGCGCCAGCGGCCCGGACAGCACCGCCAGAACCAGCCAGGCGGCGCCGCAGAACAGCGCCTGGCGGATCGCCTTCTTGCGTTCAAACCCTTTGAATTCCTCGCGGCGGCGGGTCTGCATCCAGAGCACCAGCTGGGCGTGGAACATAAAGGAATAGAACAGGAAGAAGTAGCTGTACCAGGTGCCCGAGCCCGGCGCCAGTTTGGTGAAATTGGCCAGCTTGGGGTGCTTGTCGTAGCGGTGGGCGGTGCCGAACGAGTCCGGGTCCCGGTCGCCCAGGTTGGTGTGCGCGTGGTGCGCCACGTTGTGCCAGCGGCGCCAGAACTCCGGCGGGATCATCATCGGCCCGAAGCCGATCCAGCCGAACAGGTTCTGCAGGCGCCGGCCCATGCCCAGGGCGCCGTGCAGGACTTCATGGGCGAGCAGCGCCTGGCAGCCCAGGGTGTGGCCCACCACCACGGCGATCAGCAGGTTGCCCCACCAGGGCAGGCCCAGCGTCAGGATCGCGGCGATGCCGCCGACGATCATCAGGCTCATGGGCAGAAACCAGATCGCGCGCCACGGCCGGGCCCGGAACGCCGACGGCCCCAGGTCCTGTTTCATTGCATCGCGGATCGCGCGGGCGTCGTCGGCGCCGAAGGTGCGCTGGTAGCCTCGGGTGTCGCTCATGGGGTCCTCCGCAAGGAAACGGCAACAGGTGGATTCAATAGGGCTGCCATTCTTACCGGCGCCTGGCCGGCGGCGAAGAGCCGCGCCGGACAGCGACCTGTCATTTTCGGACAAAGCCGCGAACAGGTGTATTCTCCTGGTCATGAGCCTGCCAATCGCGGATTTCCCCAGCCTCGCCGGCGACCGCACACCGATTCCGGTCAACTATGTCCGTAATCTGGTGGAGCTGGTCCATGAGTTCGGTCTCGACACGGACCGGCTGCTGGCGCATGTGGGGCTGACCCAGGCGGAGGTGTATAGCGCCGAGCCGGCACTGCGCTTTGAGCAGTTCCAGCGGGTGATGGCGGGCGCCCGGGACCTCAGCGGCGACCCGGCCATTGGCCTGGCGCTGGGCCGCCAGCTCACCGTCACCGCCCACGGGCTGCTTGGCTACGCGGCGATCAGCAGCGCCGACCTGGGCGAGGCGCTGGAGCTGCTGGAGCGCTATTTCCGCACCCGCACCCGCCTGTGCCTGCCGCGTCTGAGCCTGGAGGGCCGCTGGGTCCGTTTTTGCCTGGCAGAGCCCTACGACCTGGGTGATATCCGCGAGCCCTATCTGGAAGTGGTCACCGCCGCGCTGGTGGGCGGGTTGCGCTATTTGCTCGATGACCGCCTCCAGGACGCCACGCTGGAATTGCCCTATGCGCCGCCGCCCCACGCGGAGCGCTACGCCGAGGTGCTCGGCATGCCGGTGGTGTTCGGCCGTGAAGTGGCGGCGCTGCGGTTCCCGGCGCGGCTGATGAAGGTGGCGTTCCCGCTTTCCGATCCCGCTTCCCGGCGCATGGCCGCCCATAAATGCGAGGAAGAGCTGCAACGCCTGGAGGCGGACCTGGACTGGGCCTCCCGGGTGCGCGCCCGGCTGATGCAGGCGGAAGGCATGCTGCCCAGCCTGGATCAACTGGCGGCCAGCTTCCACCTGACCTCCCGGACCCTGCGGCGCTATCTGGCTGCGGTGGGCGTCAGCTACCGGCACCTGCTCGAAGAGGTGCGCATGGCCCGGGCGGTACGTTATCTGCAGGCCAATCTGCCGGTGCAGAAAGTGGCCGACCTGCTCGGCTACGCCGACCCCAGCAATTTCACCCGCGCTTTCCGGCGCTGGACCGGCCACCCGCCCAGCTTCTACCAGAACGGCTGAACCGACACATCCTCTTACCCAACATTCGTCGTTATGCCCCGGAGACGCCTTGAGCCCGGGCCCGCCCGGCGTTAGGGTTCCGCATTGCCGGCCCGATCCTCACAGCTAATAAAGAGAACCCCCATGAGCGAAAACCGATTCAACGTCAGCGGTAAACGTATTCTGATCACGGGGGCGTCCAGTGGTTTCGGCGCCCACTTCGCGCGGGTGCTGGCCGAACAGGGCGCCGATCTGGTGCTCGCCGCGCGGCGGGTGGAAAAGCTGGAAGAAACCGCCGACGCGGTGCGCGCCCTGGGCCGCGACGCCGTGGTGGTGCCCATGGACGTGGCCGACCATGCCAGTGTCGAAGCCGCTTTCGAGCGCATGCCGGCCCTGGATGTGGTGATCAACAACGCCGGCATCAGCCGGGAAGGGGCCACCGATACCATAGAGGAAGAAGACTGGAGCGCGGTGGTGGACACCAACCTCAACGGCGTCTGGGCGGTGAGCAAGTTCGCTATTCAGCAGTGGCGCCGCGACGGCCGGCCCGGCAACCTCATCAACATCGCCTCGATTCTGGGCCTGCGCGTGGGCGCCATGCTCGCGCCCTACACCGCGGCCAAGGCCGCGGTGGTTCAGTTGACCCAGTCCATCGCCCTGGATTACGCCCGCCACAATATCCGCTGCAACGCTATTTGCCCGGGCTATGTGGAAACCGATATCAACCGGGAATTTTTCCAGGGCCCGCACGGTGAAAAGCTGATCAAGCGCATTCCCTACCGCCGTCTCGGTCAGATCGATGAGCTGGTCGGCCCGCTGCTGCTGCTCGCCTCCGACGCCTCCAGCTACATGAGCGGCGCGGCGATTCCCGTGGACGGCGCTCACCTCTGCAATACCCTTTAAACGCCGGCTACGGTTTGAGCAGGTTCTGACGGTAGCTCAGGGCCTCGCGCAGATGCTCCCGCTCCACCGCCTCGTTACCGGCCAGATCGGCGATGGTGCGGGCCACGCGCAGGCTGCGGTGGAGCGCCCGGGCGGACAGTTCCAGGCGCTCCATCACCCCGGTGAGCCAGGCTTTGTGCGGGCCCAGCGACGCCATCAACCGGTCCGCGTCCAGCTCGCGGTTGAGGCACCCCTGGCGTTGCCGCTGACGATCCCGGGCCGCCCGTACCCGCTCGCGCACCCGCCGGCTGGGCTCGCCGTCGGCGTCACCCAGCAGGGTGTCCGGCGACACCGCCGGCACTTCCAGATGCAGGTCGATGCGATCCATCAGCGGGCCGGACAGTCGCCGTTGATAGCGCTTTGCTTTCTCGCATTCGTACCCGCAGCCTTTCTCCGGGTCGCCGAGATAACCGCACGGGCAGGGGTTCATCGCCGCCACCAGCTGAAAACGGGCGGGGAACGACACCTGCTGAGCGGCCCGGGCGATATGCACCTCGCCGGTTTCCAGCGGCTCGCGCAGTACTTCCAGTACCCGGGGCTGGAATTCCGGTAACTCATCCAGAAACAGCACCCCCTGATGGGCCAGGGAGATTTCGCCGGGCCGCGGCCGTCCGCCACCACCCACCAGAGCGGGGGCGGACGCGGTGTGGTGCGGCGCCCGGTAGGGCGGCTGCAGAAAGGCCGGGGCCGGCCGCGCCTGGCGCAGCGAATGGATCGCCGCCACCTCCAGGGCCTGGTCTCGCTCCAGGGGCGGCAACAGGCCGGGCAGGCGCGACGCCAGCATGCTTTTGCCGGCGCCGGGCGGCCCGCCCATCAGCAGGGAATGGCCGCCGGCGGCGGCGATCTCCAGCACCCGTTTGGCGGCCGGCTGGCCACGGATTTGCGACAGGCAGGGGTTCTTGCCGGCGTCGTCGTCGGGTGGCGGCGGTGCGGTGTGATGCGGCAGACGGAGGTCCCCCTTCAGGTGCGCGCACAGCTCCGTGAGGCTGCTTACCGCCAGGGTGTCCGCGCCGGCCAGGGCGGCTTCGTCGCCGTTGCCCGCCGGCACCACCAGGGTGTGTCCGGCGCGGGCCGCCGCCAGGGCGCCGGGCAGGATCGCCGGCACCGGGCTCAGCGCCCCGGAGAGCGCCAGCTCGCCGATCCATTCCATGTCCTTCAGTTCCACCCGCCCCAACTGGCCGCTGGCGAGCAGAATGCCCACCGCGATCGGCAGATCGAAACGGCCGCCGTCCTTGGGCAGGTCCGCCGGTGCCAGATTGACGGTGATACGCTGCTGCGGAATGCGGAAGCCGCCGTTGATCAGCGCCGAGCGCACCCGGTCCTTGCTTTCGCGGACGGCGGTGTCGGGCAGGCCGACCATGGTGAAGCCGGGCAGCCCCGGGCCCAGATGGATTTCGACGCGCACCGGTACGGCGCGGATTCCCAGGGTGGCGCGACTGTGGAGCAGGGCAATAGACATAGGCCGAGGGTAAACGTCCCTCGGCACGGGCGATGTACGCCGATGCCCTCGATCTCTGTGCGAGGGTGGCTCTACTTAATACAGGACGGTCAGGAACGTTCTTCCAGGGCCGCCACTTCCTTCTCCAGGGCTTCCAGCCGGGCGCGGGTGCGCTCCAGCACCTGCTGCTGAATCTCGAACTCCTCGCGGCTGATCAAGTCCAGCCGCGTGAGTGTCTCATTGAGCACGGCGCGCACGCTGTGCTCCACCTCCTGGCGCAATTGGCCCAGGTCTCCGGGCAGATGGCGGCTGATGTCGCTCATCAAACGATCGAGAAAGGCTTGGCTTTGCATGGCCACAGGCTCCACTATTTGCAACACGGGCGGGTCAGGGTGCGATGGTACCACCGCCCTTGCCGTTATGGGGCCTACCGAGAGCACCGTAACGGCGTGCACCATTTTGGGATGTGCCCTTCAGTGGTGCACTATATTGCCGCAACCGGCCCCGGAACACCCCGGGGTTGCAGTTCTAACCCTCTGAAAATGCGTGACTTTTAAAAATTGGCATGGGTCGTGCAGTTAACGGGCTAGAGCGTTCGCGCGAGTGGATGGATCGGGAACCAAAGAGGGGCCTGAAACCCAACGGACGTCAACGGACGCGTTATAAGCGTTTGAAGGAGATAGAAATGAAACTGGTTACAGCCATTATCAAGCCGTTCAAATTGGACGACGTGCGTGAAGCACTGTCCGAGATCGGCGTTCAGGGCATCACCGTTACCGAGGTGAAAGGCTTCGGACGTCAAAAGGGTCACACCGAGCTGTATCGCGGCGCGGAATACGTGGTCGATTTCCTGCCCAAAGTGAAAATCGAAGTGGCCATCGCGGAGGCCAGCCTGGATCAGGTTATCGAAGCGATCACCAAAGCGGCCAATACCGGGAAAATCGGTGACGGCAAAATCTTCGTCACCACCCTGGAACAGGCCATCCGCATCCGCACCGGCGAGACCGGCGAGGACGCGATCTAAAGTTTAGAAAACTGTGTAACACGACCCATGCCAAGGTCCTGAACACGCTTCCAATTCTCGGAGGGTTGCAACGTGGAAAATCAAATTTTCGAACTTCAGTACGCCATCGACACCTTTTATTTCCTGGTGTGTGGCGCACTGGTAATGTGGATGGCAGCGGGCTTCGCGATGCTCGAAGCCGGCCTGGTGCGTGCTAAAAACACCACCGAAATTCTCACCAAGAACGTGGCGCTGTACGCCATTGCCTGCCTTATGTACCTGGTCTGCGGGTATTCGATCATGTACGGCGGCGGCATCTTCCTGAACGGCATTGAGGCCTTTGATCTGGCCGGCGTGCTGGCGGATTCCGCGGCCAACGGTTTTGATGGCGGCTCGGTGTATTCCGGTGCGTCCGACTTCTTCTTCCAGGTGGTGTTCGTCGCTACCGCCATGTCCATCGTTTCCGGTGCCGTGGCCGAGCGTATGAAGCTGTGGGCCTTCCTGGCGTTCGCGGTGGTCATGACCGGTTTCATCTACCCGATGGAAGGCGCCTGGACCTGGGGCGGCAACGACGTGTTCGGCATGTACAACCTGGGTGATCTTGGCTTCTCCGACTTCGCCGGCTCCGGCATCGTGCACATGGCTGGCGCGGCCGCCGCCCTGGCCGGTGTGCTGCTGCTGGGCGCCCGTAAAGGCAAGTACGGCCCGAACGGCGAGATCCACGCCATTCCCGGTGCCAACCTGCCGCTGGCGACCCTGGGTACCTTCATCCTGTGGATGGGCTGGTTCGGCTTCAACGGCGGTTCCGTGCTCAAGCTCGGCGACGCCGCCAGCGCGCACTCCGTGGCCATGGTGTTCCTGAACACCAACACCGCCGCCGCCGGTGGTGCCGTGGCCGCGCTGATCGTGGGCCGCTTCCTGTTCGGCAAGGCCGACCTGACCATGCTGCTTAACGGCGCGCTGGCCGGCCTGGTGACCATCACCGCCGAGCCGTCCACCCCCACCGCGTTGACCGCCACCCTGTTTGGCGCGATCGGCGGCGTGCTGGTGGTGTTCAGCATCGTGACCCTGGACAAGCTGAAGATCGACGATCCGGTCGGTGCCATCTCCGTGCACGGTGTGGTCGGCTTCCTGGGCCTGATGCTGGTGCCGATCACCAACGACGGTTCCAGCTTCTCCGGCCAGCTGATCGGCGCCCTGACCATCTTCGTGTGGGTGTTCGTGGCCAGCCTGATCGTGTGGGCTATCCTCAAGGCGATCTTCGGCATCCGCGTCTCCGAAGAGGACGAGTACGAGGGTATGGATATCGTGGACTGCGGTATGGAAGCGTACCCGGAGTTCGTGAAGAGCTGAGTCTGTCTCCTTCCAATCTGTCTTGCACCAACCTACAGGGCGCCTTCGGGCGCCCTTTTTTGTTTCGGTGAAACAAGTCTCTGGTATCCTGCCGGGAGCGGCGCTCCCTTTCGCGGGCCGGGCCCGCTCCTACAAGTCATCACCGAGTATTGTCTGTGTTTGCTGATCTGAATCTGCATGAACGTTTATTGCGCGCTCTCGAAGAGTTGTCGCTGAGCGAGCCCACGCCGGTGCAAACGGCGGCCATTCCCCCGGCGCTGGCGGGCCGCGACCTGCGCGTGGTGGCGCGGACCGGCACCGGCAAGACCGCCGCCTTCGTGTTGCCCATGCTGCAGCGGCTGCTGGAAGAGAAGGACAAGGGCGTCGGCACCCGGGCACTGATTCTGGCGCCCACCCGGGAACTGGCCCGGCAGACGCTCAAGCAGGTGCAGGCACTGTCGCGCTTCACCTTTATCAAGGCGGAAGCGGTCACCGGCGGTGAAGACTTCAAGGTGCAGGCGGCGCGCATCCGCAAGAATCCGGAGGTGCTGGTGGGCACGCCGGGCCGGCTGATCGAGCATCTCGAGGCGGACAACCTGGCGTTGTCCGAGCTCAAGGTGCTGGTGCTGGACGAATCGGACCGCATGCTCGACATGGGCTTCAGCGACGACGTGCTGCGGCTGGCGGCGGCCTGCAACCCGGCCCGGCAGACGCTGCTGTTCTCGGCCACGCCGGGCGGCGCGGCCATGGACGCCATGGTGGCGCGGGTGCTGCGCGAGCCCGAGTCGCTGCTGCTGGACAGCGTGCGCGAGCTCAACCAGCAGGTGCGCCAGCAGATCATCACCGCCGATGACCGCTCCCATAAGGAGCGTCTGGTGCAGTGGCTGCTGGCCCATGAGCCCCACCGCAAGGCGATTGTCTTCACCAACACCAAGGCCGCCGCCGACCGCCTCGGCGGGGTGCTGCGTTCCACCGCCCACAAGGTGTTCGTGCTGCACGGCGACAAGGACACCAAGGACCGCAAGCTGGCGCTGGAGCGACTGAACAGTGGCGCGGTGACGGTGCTGGTGGCCACCGACGTGGCCGCGCGGGGCCTGGACGTGGACGGCCTGGAGCTGGTGATCAACTTCGATATGCCGCGCAGCGGCGACGATTACCTGCACCGCATCGGCCGCACCGGTCGCGGCGACGGCGAGGGCGTGGCGATCTCGCTGGTGGAAAGCTTCGAATGGAATCTGATGGCGAGCATCCAGCGCTATCTGCGCCAGGAGTTCGAGTTCCGGGTGGTGGAGGCGCTGCGCGGCCGCTACCTGGGCCCCAAGGAGCGAAAGCGTTCCGGTAAGGCGGTGGGCAGCAAGCACAAGAAGCTGAAGAAGAAGGCGCTGGCCCAGTCGGCCAAGGCCGCCGGCAAGAAGCCGGCGGCGAAGAAGAAAGCGGCACGCAAGCGACCGGCACCCTCGGCGGCGCCGGATACCCAGGGTGGTTTCGCCAAGCCCAAGCGGCGCAAGAACCCGGGGCCGCTGGACTAACCCGGCGTCATTCCGGCGTCAGGTCAGTTTTTTGACCAGGGACAGGGGCAGTACCCTCATCGCGAACCCCAGTGGCGCCCAGGGCCAGGACGGCACATAGGCCTTGGCCGGTTCTTTTTCGATGGCGTTGACCAGCGCCTTGCAGCCGGTCTCGGTGTCCACCATGAAGGGCGCGTTTTCCACTTTCTCGTTGATTTCCGAGCGGATGTAGCCCGGGTAGATGGTGCTCACGGTGATCGGCTTGCCGATCATTTCCATGCGCAGCCCTTCCGCCAGGCTGGCCACGCCCGCTTTGGTGGCGGCGTAGGTGTTGATGTTCTTGCGCATGCCGCGCACCGCGCTCATCGAGGACATCATCACCAGATGGCCGCTGTTCTGGGCCCGGAAGATCTCCATGGCGGCCTCGCACTGCGCTAGGGCGGCGACAAAGTTGGTCTCGGCGGTTTGCCGGTTGGCGTGGAAATAGCCAGTGCCCAGGGGTTGGCCCTTGCCCATGCCGGCGTTGACGATGATGCGGTCCAGGCTGCCCAGTTCGGTACGAAACGCACGGAACACATCAAACACCTGATCGTATTGGTTCACGTCCAGCGGTTTGACCAGCACGGTGATGCCCGGGTGGGCCTGTTCCAGTTCCGCTTTCAGGGCGTCCAGCTTATCGGTGCGCCGCGCGCACAGGGCCAGATTGCGGCCCCGGGCGGCGAACAGCCGCGCCATGCCGGCGCCCAGACCGGAGCTGGCGCCGGTGATGAGAATATTGGAACGGGTACTCATGGCATTATCCTTGTCGCGTGCGTGGACCCCGGATCACAGCGTGGCGAGGAAATCGGACAGCGCCCGGTTTACCGCTTCGGGGTTTTCTATCGGCGAATGGTGCCCGGAATCGGCCACCGTGACCAGCCGCGCCCCGGGGATGGCGTCGACGATGCGCTGCGCTTTTTCCGGTGGTGTGGCCCGGTCCAGTTCGCCGACGATCACCAAAGTAGGCGGATTGATCGCGCTGATATCGCCGCTGATGTCGTCACGGGTGAAGACGTTCTCCAGCGCCAGCTCGATGCCGTGGCGGTCGTGGGCGAGGATCAGTGCTTTCTCATGGGCCACCCCGTCCGGGTTGGCGTCGCGCCAGGGTTTGGCGTACAGGAATTTCTGCATCCGCGTCACCACCTCGTCGCGCTCGGCCTCGCTGCCATGGGCGAACCGTGATTGCTGCTGGCGGTGCACCGGCAGCAGGTCGGCGTCTTCCGGGTCCGCGGAGGTGTCCAGCAGCACCAGGGCGCGCACCCGCTCCGGGTACTTGAGCGCCAGCCGCATGAAGGTCATGCCGCCCTGGGACAGGCCCACGAAGATCGCCTGCTCGTAACCCAGTTGGTCCAGCAGGGCGACGCTGTCGTCGGCCATATCGTAGAAGCTCCAGCCTTTCTCCCGGTACCCGGAGCCGGTGTGGCCGGGCCAGTCCAGGCTGACGCAGCGGTAGCGGTCGCGGAGCGCCTCGATCTGCGCCTCGAACATGGATTTGTCCGCCAGCACGCCGTGGCCGAACACCACCAGCGGGCCTTCGCCCTCGTCGAGATAGGCGTAGCGCTGGCCGTTCAGTTCAGTGGTGTGGTGGGTGAACGCCATGGTTGGCCTCGTTGTCGCCGGTTAGCGGTAGGTGAGCTGGTCGCCGGCCAGATGCAGGTGCTCGTTGAGCGTGGCCAGGCGCAGACGGCCGGTGTTGACCAGCAGCCGGGTGACGCTGGTGTTGATCAGACCCCGGTTAAAGGTGATCAGCGCCTCCTGGTCCAGCTCAAGCAGGTGCTGAATGGCCACGCTGATGGCGCCGCCGGAGGTGAACACCAGGGCGCTGTCGCCGCTTTCCAGCCGGTTGGCCAGGCTGTACAGGGAAGCCAGCACCCGTTCCCGGAAGGCCGGCCAGGTTTCCTGGTAGTCGTCCTCGTTACGCTGCCAGCGGCGCAGGGCTTCCTCGAAACGGGCCTGGAACGCCCGGCGCGGGTTGTCCTGTTCGTTCATCCAGCGGGTCAGCACCGCCCGGTCCTGGGATTCCGGCCAGTGCACCCGCATCAGAGTCTGGTGATCGTATTCGTTGAAGCCGTTGTCGGTGGCCCATTCCTGAGGTAGCCCCAACGCTTCCAGCGTTGCCTGGGCGGTTTCTTTATGGCGCTGCATGGCGCCGCACACCACCCGTGGCGCGCCCAGGTTCTGTTCGCGCAAATGGCGGCCGAGGGTGCGGCTCTGTTCCCAGCCGGCGTCGGACAGGGCGTCATAGTTCTCGGCACCGAAACTGGCCTGGCCGTGACGGATCAGGTAAATCACTGGCATCGAGGGTCTCTGCTGTCATCCCGGAAGTTGACCCCATGCTAGGGGTCGGTTTTCAATTAATCTAATGAATCTGAAAAATACACCTGGATAAGCCCCATGCATGTTTCCCGCTTCGATCTGAACCTGTTCGTGGTCTTCGACGCCATCTATACCGAAGGCTCCCTGACCCGCGCGGCGCGCGTGCTCAACCTCACTCAGCCGGCGGTGAGCCACGCCCTGGGACGGTTGCGCGACCGCCTCGAGGACCCGTTGTTCGTGCGCCAGGGGGCGCGCATGGTGCCCACCAGCCGGGCGCGCGCCATGGTCACCCCGGTGCGCCATGCGTTGGGCGGGTTGCAGCGTTGCCTTAGCGACGAGGGCGGCTTCGACGTGGCGGACGCCGAGCGGACGTTCGTGGTGGGGCTGCGCGACGGGTTGGAAGGCTGTCTGCTGCCGCCGCTCACCGCCGGTATTCTCGAGGAGGCCCCCGGCGTGCGGTTGCAGTCGATGACCGTGGCGCGCCGGCAGCTGGCCACCGAGCTGGCCAGCGGTCGGCTGGATCTGGCCGCCGATGTGCTTTTGCCCCTGCCGGACGCCATCGAACACCGTCCGGTGATGAGCGGGCCGCTGGTGGTGATCATGCGACCGGGCCATCCGCTCACCGGGAAGCTGGATCTACCGGCCTATCTGGCGGCCCAGCACGTGCTGGTGTCCTCGCGGCGGGAAGGGCCGGGCATGGAGGACTTCGGTCTTTCCCGCCTTGGTTACCGTCGCAATATCCGCCTGCGCTGCCAGCACCACATGGCGGCATTGTCCACGGTCATGGGGTCGGACCTGCTGCTCACCCTGCCGGGCTTGCTGGCGCGCCAACTGGCCCCCCCGGGCAGCCAGGTGGAGCCGCTGCCCGCCGATGTTCCAGGGTTGGAACTGCACCTCTATTGGCACCGGGATCAGAGCGCCGATCCGGGCCATACCTGGCTGCGACAAAGGGTGATGGCGATGCTGGCGGACCAGCAGAGCGAGCCTCGCTAAGCCACCTTACTGACGCCTTCTTCACGCTTACCCAATTCGCCTTATTGCATAGTCCCAGGGTGCGGGAGCAGTCTCTTGCGTTGTGATGATCGTCACATTTTTGGGTTGTGATAATAAAAGCACTTTGGGGATAGCAACATGGGATGGTTCCGAGAGTTCGGGCTGGTGGACTGGCCGATGGTGATACGCCGTGCAGTGCTGATACTGGTGCTGGGCGCCGTGGCCTGCGCGGTGGCGGTTGCCGTGGGCGGCTGACGCCTACGGCAGCACGTCGGCGAACGCCGGGTTCACCGCCACGTCAACGTCCCGCGCCTCCACGTGCTCGCCACAGTGGGCGCAGGTCAGCCTTGCCTGCAGGCGGTGCCCGCATTGGTGGTGCCTGTGGAACAGCGGGGCGCCGCGCTCGTCCGCCAGGTGGCGATCACCCCATTGCACCAGATGCAGAATCACCGGATGCAGCTCGCGGCCCCGTTCCGTAAGCCGGTATTCCTCCCTCCGTGGCCGTTCCTGATACACCCGTTTCTCCAGTACTGAGTGCGTCACCAGCTTGGTCAGCCGGTCACTGAGCACATGGCGTGTTACACCCAGCCGGCTCTGGAAGGCCTCGAATCGGCGTACCCCCAAAAAGGCGTCACGCAAAACCAGGAGCGTCCAGCGATCGCCCACCACGGCCAGGGTGCGGGCCAGGGAGCAGGGTTGTTGATCCAGTTCTTGCCAGCGCATGGGGCATATCCTCGTGGTCGGTGGGCAGCGGTGTCAGTTTAACCGGTTGACAGGTTCTAAAAAAGAACTGACTATCCATCGACGAGTTCCAAAAAGGAACTGAGGCTGATAACGAACAGAAGAAGGACACCGCCATGACCGCCCCCGCGATTCTCGTGGTCGGCGCCGGTGACGCCACCGGCGGCGCCATCGCCCGACGCTTTGCCCGTGAAGGTTTCACCGCCTGTGTCACCCGCCGTACCGAGGAGGCCCTTGCTCCGTTGGTCGAGCGCATTGAAGAAGAGGGCGGCCAGGCCCGCGGCTTCGGCTGTGACGCCCGCGATGAAGATCAGATGCGTGCCCTGGTGGACACCATCGAAGCTGAAGTGGGGCCGCTGGAAGCGGTGGTTTTCAATATCGGCGCCAATGTGAACTTTCCGATCCGCGAGACCACCGCGCGGGTCTACCGCAAGGTGTGGGAAATGGCCGCGTTCGCGGGTTTTCTCACCGGCCGCGAGGCGGCGCGGGTGATGGTGCCGCGCGGTCGTGGCACCATCCTGTTCACCGGCGCCACCGCGTCGCTGCGCGGCGGCCGGGGCTTTTCTGCCTTTGCCGGCGCCAAGTTCGCGCTGCGGGCGCTGGCCCAGAGCCTGGCCCGGGAACTGGGGCCGGAGGGTATTCATGTGGCCCACCCGGTGATCGACGGCGCCATCGACACCGCTTTTATTCGCGACAACTTTCCCGAGCGTTACGCGCTCAAGGACCGCGATGGCATTCTCGACCCCGAGCACATCGCCGACGCCTATTGGATGCTGCACCAGCAGCCCCGCGATACCTGGACCCACGAGCTGGACCTGCGGCCGTGGATGGAAACCTTTTGATCACAATCGTTAATGAATTGGAGAGTCGCCAATGAGCCGCGAACTGGAATTCTTCTTCGATGTGGGCAGCCCCGCGTCCTATCTGGCCTGGACCCAGGTGCCGGGCCTTTGCCAACGCACCGGCGCCACCCTGCATTACCGGCCCATGTTGCTGGGCGGTGTGTTCAAGGCCACCGGCAACGCCTCGCCGGCGGCGGTGCCGGCCAAGGGGCGCTACAGCGGCCAGGATATGCAGCGCTTCGCGCGCCGCTATGACGTCACCCTGACCATGAACCCGCACTTTCCGGTGAACACTCTGGTGGCCATGCGGTTGGCCACCGCCGCCGTCGACAGCGACCAGCGCGATACCGTGCTGGCCGCCCTGTTCGAGGGGCTGTGGCTGCAAGAGAAGAACCTGGCCGACGTTGACGTGCTCGGCCGCACCCTGGCCGACGCCGGGCTGGACCCGGAAGACTGGGCGGCCCGCGCCCAGGAGCAAGCGGTGAAGGACCGCCTCAAGGCGACCACCGAAGAGGCGGTGGCGCGCGGCGTGTTCGGCGCCCCCACCTTCTTCGTCGGTGATGAGATGTTCTTCGGCCAGGACCGCCTCGACTTCGTCGAGGACGCGTTACGGACCTAGCTTCGGGACAGCGCCTGTTCCATGAACGGCGGCAGCACCAGGGCGGCCTTGTGGATATCGGCGCTGTAGTAGCGGGTCTCGAAACCCTTGCCGGTGGCGTCCGCCTGGCGGAATTCCGCCACGTCGTGATCCTTGCCCGCTAGCGTGCAGCTCCACCAGCCGCTCGGATACACCGGCTGCGGGAACGGCAAGGTGCGGGTATGGCTGAAGCCCGCCTCGCGCATGTTGGCGTGCAGGTCGCGGATGATGGTGTCGCTGTGCAGCAACGGGGATTCGGATTGCTGCACCAGCACGCCGCCGTCGGCCAGCGCGCGATGGCAGTGGCGGAAGAATTCCGCTTTGAACAGGCCCTCCGCCGGGCCCACCGGGTCGGTGGAATCGACGATGATGACGTCGAAGCGGCCGGCTTCGCACTCCTGCATGAACTTCACGCCATCCTCGAAGCGCAATTCAGCCCGCTCGTCGCCGTTGGACTCGCACAGCTCCGGGAAATACTTCTCGGAAAAGCGCGTCACCTGCTCGTCGATATCGATCTGCACGGCGCTGGCCACCTCGCCGTGGCGCAGCACTTCCCGCAGGGTGCCGCAGTCGCCGCCGCCGATGATCAGCACGTTGCGGGGCGCCGCATGGCTGAACAGCGCCGGGTGGGCCATCATCTCGTGGTAGAGAAAATTGTCCCGGGTGGTGAGCATGGTGGCGCCGTCAATGGTCATCAGATAGCCGAAGGTATCGGTGTCCCACATCTCGATGTGTTGGTAGTCGGTCTGTACCGATTCCAGCTTTCGTTTCAGTCGCAGGCCGAAGGCGGTGCCGGCGGAGTCGAAATGCTCGATGAACCAGTTGTCTTTTTCGGAGCTCATAAAGGGGTGTCCGGTAAACGCTTCACAGAAGGCCGCTATTGTAAGCGTTCGGCGTCAATGTAGAAGCGCCGGGGCGCGGTATCCGGTGAACTATTTTTGTCCGTCGGCGGCCCCGGCAGGCATAATGCGGCAAAGCACGCAGCCGCCAAGGAACCGCCCATGACCCAGCCCCAAAGCCCGTTTGACGCCATTTACAATGTGCAGCGCTGGGGTGACGGCTATTTCCGGATCGGTAAGGACGGCCATCTGCATGTCCGCCCGCAGGGCGACCAGGGCGGTGAAGCCACCCTGGAGGCGGTGCTGCGGGCGTGCCGCGCCGCCGGTCTGCGCACGCCGGTGCTGGCCCGTTTCTCGGGCATCCTGCGCGACCGGGTGCGGCGGCTGTCCGGCGCCTTCCGGGGGGCCATCGGCGAGCAGAATTACCAGGGCCGCTACACCCCGGTGTATCCGATCAAGGTCAACCAGCAGCGGCGCGTGGTGCATGAGATTCTGCGCGCCCGGGAAGAGGGTGAACCGGTGGGTCTGGAGGCCGGCTCCAAGCCGGAGCTGCTGGCGGTGCTGGCGCTTTCCAACCCCGGCGACGTGGTGGTCTGCAACGGCTATAAGGACCGCGAATACCTGCGTCTGGCATTGATGGGCGAAAAGCTTGGCTTCCAGGTGCAGATCGTGGTGGAGAAGTTGTCCGAACTGCCGATGCTGCTGGAGGAAGCGCGGGCGCTTGAGGTGTCCCCGCGCATCGGCCTGCGTGTGCGCCTGATGAGTATCGGCAAGGGCAACTGGCAGAACACCGGCGGCGAAAAATCCAAATTCGGGTTGAGCGCGCCGCAGCTGATCGAGGCGGTGGAGCACTGCCGCCGGGCGGGCAAACTGGACTGCGTGCGCATGCTGCATTTCCACCTGGGCTCGCAGATCGCCAATATTCAGGACATCAAGGCGGGCATGCGCGAAGCGGCCCGCTACTATGTGGAATTGCGTCAGCTGGGCGCCGCCCTGGATACCGTGGACGTGGGCGGCGGCCTGGGCGTCGACTACGAAGGCACCCACTCCCGCTCCTATTGCTCAATGAACTACAACCTGGCGGACTACGCCTGGCATATCGTGCATACCCTGAGCGAACAGTGCCGCCGCAGCGACGTGCCTGAGCCGCATTTGATCTCCGAATCCGGGCGCGCGCTCACCGCCCACCACGCGGTGCTGCTGGTCAACATCACCGACGAGGAGCGCCAGGCCTCGGCGCCGGTGGCCGCCCCCGGCGACGGCGACTGCGTGGAGCTGCATGAACTCTGGCGTCTCAACCAGGTGCTGGCCGGCGATCATCCCAACCTGTTGGAGGTGCACCCGGAACTGCTGGGCGCGTGGCAGGATCTGCACCTGCGTTACCTGAACGGCGAAGTGGATATCCGCGGCCGCGCCCGTGGCGAGCAGCTCTACACCAACGGGCTGCTGGCGTTACGCGCGCGCCTGGACCCGCGCCGCCGTCAGCAGCGAGACCTGCTTGATAGGCTGAATGAAATCCTCGCCGACAAGTTGTTCGTTAACTTTTCCGTGTTCCAGTCGGTGCCGGATGTGTGGGGCATCGACCAGGTCTTCCCGGTACTGCCGTTGTCCGGCCTGGATCAGCCGGCCACCCGGCGCGGTGTGCTGCAGGACATCACCTGCGATTCCGACGGCCGCATTGACCAGTACGTGGACGGCGAAGGGGTGGAAGCGACCCTGCCGCTGCCGGAAACACTGAACGGTCATCTGGGTATTTTCATGGTTGGGGCCTACCAGGAAATCCTCGGTGATATGCACAACCTGTTCGGCGATACCGATTCCGTGGATGTGAACCTCAACGAGAGCGGCGACATCGAACTGACCCACGCGATCCAGGGCGACACCGTGAGCTCGGTGCTGCGTTATGTGAATTTTGATCCGGAGCGGTTGCTGGCGACCCTGGAAACCCGCTGTCAGCAATCCCAGCTTCACGACGACGAGCGCCAGCGCTTCCTCGGCGAAATCCGGGACGGTCTGGCCGGCTACACCTACCTGGAATAACCGCATGGACGATCAGAAACGGGGCCGTCAGCAGGCCGCGCTGGCACGCCTGGACCGCTTCAGCCGGTTCACGGATTCCAGTATTCGTATTCCTTTCACCCGGTTTGAGTTGGGCGCGGAGGCGCTGATCGGTCTGGTGCCGGTGATTGGCGACGCCGCCGGGCTGGTGCTTTCCAGCTATGTGCTTGTGGAAGCACAACGGGCCGGCGTCAGCGGCGCCACCAAGCGCCGTATGCTGCGCAACATGCTGGTGGACTTCGTCGGCGGCCTGGTGCCGGTGGTGGGTGACGCCTTCGACGCCATTTTCAAAGCCAACACCCGCAATACCCGCCTGGTGCGTCAGGATCTGCTCAAACAACTGGGCGCCGAGCCGGCCCGGCGATTCCCCTGGGGTACCCTGGTGGGCCTGTCGATTTTGTTCGGTGTGATCACCGCCGCCGGGGTGGCGCTACTGGCCTGACCCTCGGCGTGAAGTTCCCGTGAGGCGCCCCATTGCAGGTAAAAAGCTGTAATAAGAGGCTGTTATTCTCAAATTGGAGGCTGATACTGGGTGAATGATTAGAAGGCCCGCTAAAGACGGCCTCTCAATCCGGGAACGCACCGTACGATTTCGAGCGACGCTTGCCAAAGGAGCTTCGAATGACCACCTCATCCCCTTCCCAGGAATCGGAAGCCCTGGATCAGCAGGACCGAATCAACCCGGTTGTTTTTTACGGTTCCGGCCTGGCCATTCTCCTGTTCGCCCTGTGGGCGATGTTTTTCACCGAAGCCGCCGGCACCGTGATCTACGCCGCGCTGGCCTGGATATCCAACAGCTTCGGCTGGTTCTACTTTCTCGCCGTGGTGTCCTACCTGGTGTTCGTGATCGCCATCGCCTGTTCGCGCTATGGCTCGATCAAACTGGGGCCGGACCATTCCGAACCGGAATTCAATATCGTTACCTGGGCCGCGATGCTGTTCTCCGCCGGCATCGGTATCGATCTGATTTTTTATTGCATCGTCGAGCCGGTGACCCAGTTCATGCAGCCGCCGGTGGGCGCCGGCGGCTCGGTCGAGGCCGCCCGCGAAGCTATGCAGCTGACCTTCCTGCACTGGGGCCTGTCCGGCTGGGGCATCTACACCCTGGTGGGCATGTCGCTGGCGTTCTTCAGCTACCGGCACGGTTTGCCGCTGACCATCCGTTCCGCGCTCTATCCGATCTTCGGTAAACGTATCTACGGCGGCATCGGCAACACGGTGGATATCGCGGCGGTGCTGGGCACCGTGTTCGGTGTCGCCACCAGCCTGGGCATCGGTATTATTCAGCTCAACTTCGGCCTCAACTATATGTTCGGCGTGCCGGAAAGCACGCTGACGCAGGCGCTGTTGGCGGTGGGCATTGTTGTGTTCGCCGCCATTTCCGCCGCCACTGGGGTGGAAAAAGGGATTCGCCGCCTGTCGGAATTCAACATGCTGCTGGCGGTGGTGCTGGTGCTGTTCGTGTTGATCGCCGGCGACACCCGCTTCCTGCTGGACGCCTTCGTAATGAACGTGGGCGACTATATTGCCAATTTCATTCCCATGTCGTTCGACACCTACGCGTTTGATCCGCCGCAGGACTGGCTCAACGCCTGGACGGTGTTCTTCTGGGCCTGGTGGATCGCCTGGGGGCCGTTCGTGGGCTTGTTCCTGGCGCGTATTTCCCGTGGTCGTACGATTCGCGCCTTCGTCACCGGCACGCTGATTCTGCCGCTTACCTTCATGATGGCGTGGATGTCCATCATGGGTAACTCCGCCATTGATCTGGTGATGAGCGGCGCCACTGAATTCGGCAACGAGGCGGTGGGTAACCCGGGCTCGGCGATCTACCTGTTCCTGGAAAACCTGCCCTGGGTCACGGTGACCACGATCGTGGTAACGATACTGGCGATCGTGTTCTTCGTGACCTCCGGCGACTCCGGCTCGCTGGTGTTGTCCAACCTCACTTGCTTTATCCGTGATCCCTCCAACGACGCGCCGGCGTGGATGCGTATTGCCTGGGCCACCGTGATCGGCCTGGTGACCGTGGCATTGTTGTCCACCGACGGTCTCAACGCGTTGCAAAGCGCGGTGGTGATCATGGGGCTGCCGTTCGCGTTCGTGTTGTTCCTGATGATGATCGGGCTGTTCAAGGCGCTCAAAGTCGAGGGGATGAAAACCACCAGTAACCGCGACGCGCTGGCCGGCCATCTGTCGGCGCGCATCGCGTCCGCCCGCGACCACAGCAACTGGGCGCACCGCCTGAGCCGGGCGATCAGCTTCCCGGGCCTGAAGCAGGTTCAGAAATTCCTGGAAGGCACCGCGCGGCCCGCGTTCGAGGACGTCAAAGCGGCGCTGGCGGAAAAAGACCACAAGGTGGAGATCTCCGTTGGTGACGGCGATCAGGAGCACCTGGGTCTGGTGGTGGATCTGGGTGGCGAGGAAGACTTCGCCTACACGCTCTGGCCGCGCCAGTGCGCCATGCCGTCCTTCACCATCCGTGCCCAGCAGCGCCGCAGCGTCTATTACCGCCTGGAAGTGCACCTGCGTGAAGGCGGCCTGGGCTATGACGTCATGGGTTACACCCGCGAGCAGTTGATCGAAGACGTGGTCGACCACTTCGAGAGCCATCTGCAGTACCTGCATCTGCGCCGCGAGAAGAGCCCGGGTGGCGCGTCGGAAATACGCGGTGACTACGAGGAGGGTGAATCATGAGCGAAGCGGCCTACGACGCCGAATTCGATTATGTGATCGTCGGTGCCGGCTCCGCCGGCGCCGCGCTCGCCCACCGGCTCAGCGAAAGCGGTGAGCATTCGGTTCGCGTGCTGGAATTCGGTGGCAGCGACAATTCCATCTTTATCAAGATGCCCACCGCCTTTTCCATTCCCATGAACATGAAGCGCTATGACTGGGGCTTTCATTCCGAGAAAGAGCCCGGCCTCAAAGGTCGCAGCCTGCACCAGGCGCGCGGCAAAGTGCTGGGCGGCTCTTCGTCGATCAACGGCCTGGTCTATGTACGCGGGTGCGCCGGTGACTTCGAGGAGTGGCAAGAGCTCGGCGCCTCCGGCTGGAGTTACCAGGACGTGCTGCCCTATTTCAAACGGGGTGAGGACTGTGTCTACGGCGGCGATGCCTATCGCGGCGACCAGGGCGGTCTGACCACCTGCAATGGCAACAACATGAAAAACCCGCTCTACCGTGCCTTTATCAAGGCCGGGGAGCAGGCCGGCTACGGCTACACCGAGGACTACAACGGTTATCGCCAGGAAGGTTTCGGGCGCATGGATATGACGGTGCGCGACGGCGTGCGCTGTTCCACCGCCATGGCCTACCTTAAGCCGGCCATGAACCGCCCCAACCTGGACATCCAGACCCACGCCCTCACCACCCGGGTGATCATGGACGGCAAAACCGCGGTGGGTGTGGAATACCGGCAGGGCGGTAAGACGCTCAAGGTGCGCGCGCGCAAGGAAGTGATTCTGTCCGCCAGTTCGTTCAACTCGCCCAAGCTGCTGATGCTGTCCGGCATCGGGCCGGCGGATCATCTGAAAGAACACGGCATCGAAGTGGTGCACGATCTGCCCGGCGTGGGCCAGAACCTGCAGGACCATCTGGAAGTCTGGGTGCAGCAGGAATGCACGCAGAAGATCACGCTGAACAGCTGGCTCGGGCCCCTGGCCAAAGCCTGGATCGGCGCCAACTGGCTGTTCCTGAAGCGCGGCCTGGGCACCTCCAACCAGTTCGAATCCAACGGTTATATCCGCAGTCGCGCCGGCATGAAGTACCCGGACATTCAGTTCCATTTCCTGGCCGGCGCGATCGCCTACGACGGCTCCAGCGCTTTCAAGGGCCACGGTTTCCAGGTGCACCTGGGCGCCAACAAACCCAAGAGCCGGGGCTGGGTGAAACTGAAATCCGCCGACCCGGAAGCGCCCCCGGAAATCGTCTTCAATTACTTCGCCGAAGAGGAAGACAAGGAAGCGTTCCGCGCCGGCCTGCGCTGGACCCGGGAAATTTTCGCCCAGCCCGCGTTGGACGAATACCGCGGCAAGGAGGTGTCACCGGGCCCGGACGTACAAACCGACGAGCAGATTGACCAGTGGCTGGCGGAAACCGCGGAGACCGCCTACCACCCGGCCGGCTCCTGCCGCATGGGCACCGACGCCATGGCGGTGGTGGACCCGGAGTGCCGGGTGCACGGTGTGCGCAATCTGCGCGTGGTGGACTCGTCCATCATGCCGACGGTCACCAACGGCAACCTCAACGCACCGACGATCATGATCGGCGAAAAAGCCGCCGACCATATCCTCGGCCGCACCCCGCTGCGCAGCGACGCGCCCAGCTTCGCCCCCGACGACTGGCAAAACAGCCAACGCGTCAGCGCTCCCGAAAGAAGCGTCTAGAGCCGCGAGGTTTGTGGGAGCTTGCCTGCAAGCGAAAGGCCGGCAAAGCCGGCCGGCAGGATCCCAGAGGCCTTGTTGGTGCTGCCGTTAGAAAAGTCTCTGGGATCCTGCCGGGAGCTTCGCTCCCTTTCGCGGGCGAGGCCCGCTCCCACAAGGCCCGCTCCCACAAGCCCTCAGTAGGGCGCCTCGACATCTCCCTGAGCTACATACACTGTCTTCAAACGCGTGTAGTGCTCGAACGCGCGGCGGCTGTTTTCCTTGCCGACGCCCGACTGCTTGAAGCCGCCGAACGGCATCTCGATGGGGGTAATGTTGTAGTGGTTGATCCACACAATGCCGGCTTCCAGCGCCGCCGCCATGCGGTGCGCCCGGTCGATGTCGCGGGTGAACACGCCGCCGGCCAGTCCGAAAGGCGTGTTATTGGCGCGGGCCAGCACTTCGTCTTCATCCCGGAAGCTGAGCAGCGACATCACCGGCCCGAAGATTTCCTCGCGGACTATGGTCATGTCGTCGTTCAGGTCGTCGAACACCGTGGGCGACACGAAGTTGCCGTTTTCGAACCCGGCCACCCGGGCCCGTTCGCCGCCGATCAGCACCCGGCCGCCTTCCTGCTTGCCTTTCTCGATGTAGCCGAGCACATGTTCCATGTGCCCTGCACTGATCAGCGGGCCCACGTGCGTGTCGGGATCAAGCGGGTCGCCGAGCACCATGTTGCGCGTGCGGGCCAGCAGTTTTTCCACGAAGGCGTCCTTCACCGCTTCGTGCACGAACACCCGGGTGCCGTTGGTGCACACCTGGCCCTGGGTGTAGAAATTACCCAGCAGCGCGCCGGACACGGCGTTATCCAGGTCGGCGTCGTCGAACACGATCAGCGGTGATTTGCCGCCCAACTCCAGGGTCACGGCCTTCAGGGAATCCGACGCGGCGCGCATTACCGCCTTGCCGGTGCCCACCTCGCCGGTGAGCGATACCTTGTCGATGCCCGGGTGTCCGGTCAGTGCCTGGCCGGTTTCCGCGAACCCCTGCACCACGTTGAAAACACCGTCCGGCAGGCCGGCTTCCTGGAACACCTCCGCCAGGCTCAAGGCCGACAGCGGCGTCAGTTCGGCGGGCTTGAAGATCATCGCGTTGCCGGCGGCCAGCGCCGGCGCGGATTTCCAGGCGGCGATCTGCAACGGGTAGTTCCAGGCGCCGATGCCGGCGCACACGCCCAAGGGTTCCGGGCGGGTGTAGAAAAAGCCGCCGTCGACCTGCTGGTACTCGCCCTGCAAGGAAGAGGCCTGGCCGGCGAAATACTCCAGACAGTCGGCGGCGGAATCCACATCCGCTTCCGGCGTCTCCGAAATCGGCTTGCCGGCGTCCAGGGATTCCAGTCGCGCCAGGTCATCGCGCTGGTCACGCAGCAGCTGGGCGGCGCGCATCAGCACCCGGCCCCGGGCGGTGCCGTCCATGGCGCGCCACTGCGCCAGGCCGTCGCGGGCGGTTGCCACCGCCCGGTCCACATCCTTGGCGCCGGCCACCGCCACGCGGCAGATCACGTCGCCGGTGGCCGGATTCAGGTTATCGAAAAATTCGCCGTCGGTGCCTTGCTGGTAATGTCCGCCGATCCAAAGCAGGCGGTCTTTCTGGCGTTCCATAGGGATACCTCGATGGCCGTGGGTTCACCGGGCCGGTGCGGCCAGGTGTTCGATAAAACGTCGGGTGCCGGAGAGCAGCGGCTCGTCGAGCCCCTCGCTGCGGCGGCGCAGAGTGTCGAGTGCGTTTTCCGGGTGCGGGCTGTGCCGCCACTGATGGTGGCAGAACAGCCGCACCGCGAAAGCGGTGAGAAACGATGGGTCTTGCAGGTCGCTTTCGTTACACAGGGGGAGGGCCGGGAAGCGCGCGGCCAGCGTTGCCGCGAAGGCGCCGTCGCCCAGTCCGCGAACGCCACCGTCGGGGCCGTGCACCGGCGTGGTACCCCAACCGCAACTGGGCGAGCGGGCCTTGAACACGAAGCCATCGAGCGGCTCGTCGAGATGCCGGGCCTGGGCGCTCAGTGCCTCGGTATAGTCGTCGTCGGGCCGGGCCACGCCCCGCACCCGGTGCTCGCCGCCAAGGGCCACCACCTGGATCGGCGGGCGTGGCACCGGCAGGCCGATGGCCACCTCCGGACACACCTCCACGAAACGCACCAGGGGGCCGAGTTCGCGGTGCAACAGGGGTTCGTCGCGGTGGCCGCCATCGTAGCGGACCGGGTGGCCGAGCAGGCAGGCGCTGACGCCCAACCGTGGCCGGTGGCGCGCTGGCGGGGCCGTTTCGAAGCCCATTTGTCGCAGTAAATCCGGTAGCATGGGGAACCCTCTCCCAACCTGTACCGATTGTCCCATGAAAGGTGTGATCCTCGACAGCCAGACCCTCAAGCCTTCGGAGCTGGACTTTTCCGAGCTGGAAAAGCTGCTGCCGGAATGGACATTCTATGAACAAAGCGGCCCGGACGATGTAAAAAACCGTTTGCGGGGCGTGACCGTGGCGATCACCAATAAAGTGGTGATCGACGCGGACACCCTGGCCGCGTCGCCGGACCTGAAGCTGATCTGCATCTCCGCCACCGGCACCAATAACGTGGACCTGGAGGCCGCCCGGCGACAAGGCGTGGTGGTCTGCAACGTGAGCGGCTACGCCACCGCCACCGTGGCCCAGCACACCCTGGCGTTGATGCTCGGCCAGGCCACCGCCTGGCACCGCTACGACGCCGACGCCCGGGCCGGCCGCTGGTCTGAATCGGACATGTTCTGTCGCATGGACTATCCGGTGATCGAGTTGGCCGACAAAACCCTCGGCCTGATCGGCTACGGTGACCTGGGCCGGCGCGTGGCGGCGCTCGCCGAAGCGCTGGGCATGACCGTGCGGGTGGCGGCCTCGCTGCGCCCGTGGGCGGACAACAGCGGCCGGGTGCCGCTCAACACCCTGCTCGGCGACGCCGACGTGGTCAGCCTGCATTGCCCCCTCACCGAGGCCACCGAGAAGATGGTCAACCGGGACTTCCTGGCCGCCATGAAGCCCGGTGCCTTTCTCATCAATACCGCGCGCGGCGGTTTGGTGGACGAACCGGCGCTGGCGGACGCCCTGCGCGGTGGCTGTCTGGGCGGCGCCGCCCTGGACGTGCTCAGCCAGGAGCCGCCGCCGGCGGACCACCCGCTGCTGGCGCCGGATATCCCCAATCTGATTCTCACCCCGCACAGCGCCTGGGTGAGCCGCGAGAGCCGCCAGCGGTTGCTCGACGGGGTGGCCGGGAACCTTCGCGCCTGGCGCGCCGGTCGGCCCACCAATGTGGTCAATGGTCTGCAAAGCGCCTGAAACCGGAGATCGATGATGTGGTTACAGCGGATTCTTACCCTGACGCCCCGTAGCCGGGGCTTTCATCTGATCAGTGGCGAGGTGCGCGATGCGCTACCGGAGCTGGCGGAATACCGGGTCGGGTTGTTGCACCTGTTCCTGCAGCACACCTCCGCGTCCCTGGCCATCAATGAGAACGCCGACCCGGACGTGCGCGGTGACCTGGAGCGTCACTTCAACGTGATGGTGCCGGAGAACGCGCCGCACTACGCGCACACCCTGGAAGGACCGGACGATATGCCCGCGCACATTAAAACGGTGCTGATCGGCGAGAGCCTGACGGTGCCGGTGAGCGACGGGGCGCTCGCGCTCGGCACCTGGCAGGGTATTTACCTGTGCGAGCATCGCGACCACGCCGGAAGCCGGCGCGTCGTCGCGACGCTGCAGGGCGAGAAGCGCTGACGCTTCCCGCGCGGGGGCTCGCTACTGCGAAATCCACTGCAGGAACTGGCGGCGTTCCTCCTGGGTGGCCTGGTTCCATTGGGCTTTGAGCGTGTCCAGGTAGTTGGCCTGGCCGCTGGAGCTCGCACCGCCTTCGGAGCCGTTAGCGCTGCCTGCCTTGGGCGCCGCCGGCGCCGGCGTTACCGCTTCGGCGGCTTTGGGTTGCACCGCGCTGGCGCCCTTGGTTTCCACCTCGGCGCCGGTGATCGGCGCCAGGAAGCCACGGTTGAGCACCAGGCCGCTGGCCTGGCTGGGGGTCTTCTCGCCGCTGTTCATGTTCTCCACCCAGCCGGAAAAGTCTTCCTCGAGGGCGCGCGCCTGGGTGACGTTCTGCGGACGCTCGAAATCCAGGCGATAGACTTCGCCGGCTTTACCGTCCACCACGAACAGGGCCGGGTCGGACTTCATCACTTCATGGCTGTCGGCGTCGAGATCCCAGAGGCGCTTGTAGTAGGCCAGGATTTCATAGCGCCCGGGGGTCACTTTGAGATCCTTGTGATCGGTATTGAAGAAGGTGTTCACCCCGTCCACTTCACTGCCGTTGATGGTGAAGACTTCCAGATCGGAGGGCACGCGAATCGTCAGCACCTGGCTGTCCGGTTGCTTGGCGCCTTCGTAGAGCTGCACCACCGGGCTGCGGCTACAGGCGGTGAGCAGAAAGGCGGCGGCCGCGATCAGCGCGAACGAACGCAATAAAGCCATGATGTTCTCCCGGTTTGCGGACCCGCCAGTGTGGCGGACCCGTATGATGTTTTTATGACGGCCCTAGAAGCCCCAGGTGGTCAGGTTCGACGGCGGTTCGCCGTTCGCCAGGCTGTTCAGCCCGCGTACACAGCGCACGATCCACCAGATTACGATAATTACCAGCAGCAGCCAGCCGATCAATGCCAGCGTGGTGATGCCGGCGATCAGGTTGTACAGCAGCCCGATCCAGAAGGTGCGGTACTGAAAGCGGAAGTGGGCCTTGTGCGGCTCCGGCGCGTCCGGTGCCTGCAGGTGGGCGATCACCGCGCCCACCAGGGCCGTGACGCCGCCGGTAAGCAGGCCGATCAGCATCAGCGCGTAGTTGATTCGGACCAGCTGGGAGCGGGTTTCCGCACTGCTCTCGGTCACGGCATTTCCCGCTCGGTCAGGTCCGGCGCCGGCGCGTAGCAGCTCGCCATGCACGCTTCCATGGTTTCAAACGGGACGCTGCCCTGGCAGCCGCCCCAGGTGAACTCCTGGCAGCTCTCGCTCTCGCTGTCGTAGTAATAGCCCGGTATCGCGGCGCGGCACTGGCCGCTGTCCGGCGCCTGGTGGCAGGCCTCGGGCAGAGGGTGGGCGTTGCGTCCGCTCTGGCAGCCGGCCAGCGTCAGGACAAGGGCGGACAGGATTAACAGGACACGCATCGGTGATTCTCCTTGTGCGGTGGTGCCCACACTATAACCGGACTGGCGGCTGGTCTCAGCCCATCAGTTTGCCACAAAGAGGGGCTCCCCTTCAGCGCGCCGAGATAGTCACCGGCAGGCCATCCTTGGGCATCGCCAGGGGTACCAGCTGCACGGGCATCTCATAGCCGTCGGGCACGCTCACCCGGTAGCGCCGCAGGAAGTGGAACAGAAACGTCTTGGTCTGCAGTTCTGCGAAGTTCAGCCCCAGGCACTTGTGATGACCGCCACCGAACGGGATCCACTGGAAGTGGTGCTGCTTGTGCTCGGCCCGTTCGTCGCTGAAACGTTCCGGGTCGAAGTGCTCCGGGTTGCTCCAGTATTCGGGCATGTAATGGGTGTACAGCGGCGACAGGTTGACCAGGGTGTTCTTGGGAATGCGGTAGCCCTGGAAGGTCACTTCCTCGGCGGTGCGGCGCGGGAAGGCGGTCAGCGCCGGTCTCAGGCGCAGGGTCTCCCGGAACACCCAACCGGTCTTGGTCATCTTCTCCAGATCGTTGTAGCCGAGTTTGTCCGGGTGTTCCGCGGCGGCGGCCACCTGGTCCATTTCCTCGGCCAGGGTGTCCTGCCATTCGGGGTGCTTGCAGAGCAGATAGATCAGCGAGCAGAGCGTGCTGGTGGTGGTGTCGTGGGCGGCGAACAGCAGGAAAATCATATGGTTGGTGACGTCCTGGTCGCTCAGGCCGCCTTCTTCTTCCGCCGCCTTGCACAGCTCGCTGAAGAAGTCCGGGGTGTCCGCCTGGCGTTTTTCCGGGATCAGCCCGGCCACGAACTGCTCCAGGTAACGGCGGCCGCGCAGGCCCCGGTGCCAGAGCGTGCCGGGGATCGGCAGGCGCAGCACCGCCAGTGAAGCGTCCGCCGCGTCAATGAAGGACTGGTTCACCTTGTCCGCTTCCGGGCCCATGCGCAGGCCGAAGAAAATCTGCGCGCCCACGTCCAGCAGCAACGCCTTGATGCGGTCGAAGAAAGTGAAGGTTTCGCCGGTGGGCCAGTCCTTCAGGCCGCTTTCCACGCTCGGCCCCATGCGGTCGATGTAGCTGGCCAGGGCCGGTTTCTTGAACGCCTGTTGCATGATGCGGCGATGAAACTTGTGGTCGGCGAAATCGCGCAGCATCAGGCCGTCGGTGAACAGCCGCTCCAGAATCGGGTTCCAGGCCGCCCGGCTGGAAAACACGTGCTCCTTATCGCGCAGCACGAATTCGTTGGCGTCCGGGCCGAGCAGGGTGACGCCGCGCTGAAACAGCACGCTGCCGCGGTAGACCAGGCCGTAGCGCTCGGCCTTGCTGTGCACCAGGCCGTGGTAGTCGCGCAGAAACGCCAGGGTGTGGCCGAGCAGCGGCAAGCCGTAATCCCCCGGGATGTGGCTCAGGTCGCGCTGTGGCATTTTTGGTAGTCGCGCCGCTCTTTCCTGGGCGCTGTCCATGGAACCCATAATTATTTCCCGTTTAAAAACCGCAATACCGGCAATGTACTGCCGTCCCGCTAAGCGGCGCCAGACGCTGTTGGCAGGTGTCAATCGCCACTGTCCGGCCGGGTAGGGCCGCCCGTTGGGGCGGCGGCTTAAAGATGGGTCGGGTTATGCAGGTCGCGCTGGTCCATGGGCGGCGGGGACCACTGGTAGAGCCAGGTTTCGGTGAGCGGCGCGTCGCTGTCCTTGCGCTTGAGATAGAGGCGCAGGTTGATCGGCGTGGTGTCGTGTTCCGGCGGCACCACGTCGAACATGGCCCGGTAACCGTTGATGGCGTGCAGGGGCCGGGCCGAGGTGATCTCCACGCGGCCGGACGAATGTTTGATCACCGGCACCACCTCCACATCGTCGTCCAGGCCGTCGAGGGGCCCGCCCAGGAAGTCCACCGCGAACCGCCAGCTGAAGTATTCCCGGGTCTGCCCGACCACGCCGCCGAGACCGGTGCGGGTGGCGACGCAGCGCGCCAGCGACGGCCGCGGCGCCCGGCCGGTCCAGGACAGCCGGTAGGCGAACAGGGTTTCCTCGCCGGGGCGCACCGGCTTGTCCGGGTTCCAGAACGCGACGATGTTGTCGAAGGTTTCGTCCAGGGTGGGAATCTCCACCAACTGGATGCTGCCCTTGCCCCAGTCGCCCCGGGGTTCCACCCACAGGCTGGGCCGGCGCTCGTAGAATACGCCGTCGTCTTGGTAGTGGTCGAAATTGCGGTCCCGTTGCAGCAGCCCGAAGCCGCGTGGATTGTTGTCGGCGAAGGCGTTGAAGCGCAGCTGTGCCGGGTTGGCCAGCGGCCGCCAGATCCATTCACCGCCGCCGGTGTGTATCGCTAGGCCGTCGGAGTCGTGGATTTCCGGGCGCCAGTCCCAGGCTACCCGGCGGCTGTTTTCGCCCACCTGATACATGCTGGTGAGCGGCGCTACGCCCAGCCGCTCAATCGGCTTGCGCGGGTAGAGGGCCGCGTCCACGTCCATGATCACGTCCCCCGACACCCGTTCGATGATAAAGCGGTAGGCGCCGGTGACGCTGGGCGAATCCAGAAACGCGTAGACGATCACCTGATCGGCGTCCGCCGGCCGTTCGAACCAGAAATGGGTGAATTCCGGAAACTCTTCCGGTTCCGACATGGCGGTGTTCACCGCCAGGCCCCGCGCCGACAGACCGAACTGCAGCGAGGCACTGGTGGCGCGGAAATAGCTGGCGCCCAGAAAGGCGGCGATGTCCCGTTCCCAGTCGCTGTGGTGCAGCAGCCGGAAGCCGGCGAAGCCGAGGCCCTCGGGCAGCGAGGAGGGATCCAGATCGGTGTGGCTGAAGTCGAACAGGCCGGTGCGGTAGGGGATCGGCCGGGCCCGGCCGTCCACCACTTCGTGCATCTTCACCGGGGTGTGGAAGTTCAGGCCCAGATGGAAGAACTGCATGCGGAAGGCGGCGTCCCGGTCGTCCGCCCACAGCGCCTCTTTATCCAGATACTGAATGTCCTGGTACTGGTCCCAGGACAGGTCGTCGATGGCCGGCGGCAGGTCCAGGCGGTGGCTGTGGTAGCTCTGCCCGGCGAAATGCCGGGCCATGCCTTTCAGCCAGGCGTAGCTGAACGGTTCGCCGGGGCCTTCGCCGTGGGCGCCGGCGGGCTGGCCGAGCACCCGCGCCAGGGCCGGCGCCGCCGGCAGCAGGGCGCCGCCGAACAGCCCCAGGGCCTTCAATACTGAACGTCGATCCATGTCGTCCTCTCCGTGTTTGTTCGCCACCGTGGCCGGTGACCGCTCTGCGAATAGAACGCCGGGGCGCGGCTAAGTTCCAGCCCGGCGGGCCAGAAAGCCGGAACAAAACACTACCAGGGCGGCGCCCAACAGTACCGTGCCGCCGATCTCGAAAATCAACGGGCCGCCGCTGGGGTGGGCGTACAGCGTTGCCATGGCGTAGGCGGCACCGGCCTGGCCGACCGCGAACAGCGCGGTGGCCCGGCCCCAGGCGTGGGTGGCGAGATGCGCCGGCACCAGCTCGGCCACCCGGCCCATGGTGCCGGCCACCATGGCCGGAATCATGGCGCCGACCACGAACGAGGACAACGTCACCACCGCCAGGCCGGGCAGCAGCATCGGCAGTATCACCGCCAGCCCTTTGCACGAGAGCGCGCCGATCAGGGTCCAGTGCCAGCCCAGCCGCCGTGCGGCGGCGCCGGCCAGGAACGGGCCGCTGATCGCGCCGAAGGCGAACACCGCCCACTGCCCGGCGGCCGCCCAGGTGCCGAATTCACGGTAGCGCTCCAGGTAATCCACCCAGAACACGGTGTGCGGCACGAAGCCCACCGCGTCCATCAGGTAGGCGGCGTACAGCATGATCAGCAGAATGCCGGCGCCGTTGCCGTTGGCGGGGGCCTCCGCCACGGTCGGCATGGCCGGCCACGCCCGCCATACCAGCAAGGTCGGTACCACGCAGGCCGCCGCCAGGCCGACCCAGGCCAGCGCCAGCCCCTGGGTGATCAGCAGCGGCACCAGGGTGGCGGAAAACAGCACCCCCAGGCCGACGCCGGCGAAGATCCAGGTGGTGCCCCGCTTGCGCATGGATTCCGGCAACTGCGACGCAATCAGCGACGGCGCGATCACCATCAGAAAGGCACCGGTGACCCCGGCCACGAACCGCCACATGCTGAACCACCACACCGGCGCCGCCCAGGCGCTGGCGAGGAAGCCCAGCCCCACCAGCAGCACCGACGCCTTGATCACCCGGGTGGGGCCGAACCAGCGGCTGACGCGGCTGGCCAGCACCGCCCCGACCAGATAACCGAGCAGGTTGGCGGCGCCCACATAGCCGGCGTCCGCCTCGTTCAGCCAGCCGGCCGCGATCACGCCGGGCAGCAGGGCGGCATAGGCGAAACGCCCCAAGCCGATGCCCACCAGGGTGGCGGAGCCGGCCATCAGCACCAGACGGCCGGGCGACAGAGGGGGATTGGGCGGTGTCATGCAAGCTCCAGCTGATCGAATCAGCGACCCAGTTAACCAGAGCACTTTTATCACTGGAAATGATTTTTTAAGATACTCTGTATCGAAAAATGTGAAGAGGCATGGTCATGTTGATCCGCTCCCTGGAAATCTTTCGTGCCGTGGTCGACACCGGCAGCTTCAGCGCCGCCGCCGAGCGCCTGCACACCGTGCAGTCCAACGTCACCGCCCACGTCAAAAAGCTGGAGACGGAGCTGGACGCGCGCCTTCTGGAACGGCGCACACCGGTGGTCGCCACCCCCGCCGGGCATCAGTTGCTGAGCTACGCGCGGCGTATCGTGGAACTCCATGACGACGCCGTGGCCCGCTTCCATCCGCAGGCGGATCCCGCCGGCGAGTTGCGCCTGGGCAGCATGGAAACCACCGCCGCGGTGCACCTGCCCGGTCTGCTGGCCGGTTTCAGCCGCCGCTGGCCGCAATTGGCGGTGCACCTGCGCACCGGCACCTCGTCCGAGTTGCTCGAGGCGGTGCGCGCCGGGCAGCTGGACGCCGCTTTCGTGGCCGGCGAGAAGGTCGGCGATGAGGTGCGGCTGCGGCCGGTGTTCGAGGAGCGCCTGGTGCTGGTCAGCGGTCGACCGCTCAAGGCCATGCCCGACCGCGTCACCCTGGCGCAGACGCCGTTCCTGGCGTTCCGCCAGGGCTGCGGGTACCGGCACAGCATTGAGAAACTGTTCGCCGAACAGCGGGTGCCGGCGCCGCGTATCCATGAATTCGGCAGTCTGGACGCCATCGTCGGCTGCGTCGCCGCGGGCATGGGGCTGGCGTTGCTGCCGGAGTCCACCGTGCGTCAGTACCGTCAGCGTTTCGAGCTGCATACCCTGGCGTTGCCATCGGCGTTCGCCGCCGTCACCACGCAATTGGCGACCATGCAGCGGCCCAGTTGGAGCCGTGCTCTGGAGGTGTTCATGGAGGGAATCGGGAATACTGAGGAGAGCCGGACTCTGGCGCACAAGCCGGTGGCTGTTTGATGGCACTTTGCTTTCTGGGGAAGCGAGGTTTGTGGGAGCTTGCCTTGCAAGCGAAAGGCCGGCAAAGCCGACCGGCAGGATACCAGAGAGGTTTCCGATGCCGGGCGGCTGGCGCCGCCCTTTCGCGAGCAGGCTCGCTCCCACAAGGCTCCTGATGGGGAGCCTCGGTGGGCTTACTCTTCGTGGCCTTCGGGCCCGTGCACGTGGCCGTGCTCTTTCTCTTCGTCGGAAGCTTCGCGTACTTCGGTCACTTCCACGTCGAAGTTGAGGGTCTCACCGGCCAGCGGGTGGTTGCCGTCCACGGTGACCTGGTCGCCTTCCACCTCGGTGATGGTGAAGACGCGCTGGCCCGCTTCGGTCTGCGCCTGGAACTGCATGCCCGGCTTCAGCTCGCCACCGGCGCCTTCAAAGGCGGAAGTGGGAACCTGCTGGATCAGGCCTTCGTGGCGTTCGCCATAGCCTTCTTCCGGGGTCACGGTGACTTCCAGCTTATCGCCGGCTTCTTTGCCCACGAGCGCCTTTTCCAGGCCGGGAATGATGTTGCCGTGGCCGTGGAGGTAGTTCAGCGGTTCTTCGCGCTGGCGGGAGGAATCGATGGTCTGGCCCGCTTCGTTGGTCAGGGTGTAGTGAAAGGCCACTACGGTATTCTCTGCGATTTGCATGGGCGCCCTTTTGGGGTTGATGAATGTCCGACGCTGGGCGTCACGGATGCGGTAATGGTAACAGCCCCGTCGAGGGCTTGACCAACGCGGGGGCGGCCGGGAGCCGCCGTGGCTGGCGCGAAATGACCGGTCGGGCGCGCAATACTAAGATTTTGAAAGACTTTTACCGTTGCACGGCGGCGCCATTACGTCATCATAGACGGCGCCTTAGATGGGCGGATTCCGATAGGGAGCGCAACCGTGAAAACCCTTCCTGAACTCTTTGAGAACAACGAAGAGTGGCGTCATCAGATCGAGCAGGAGCACCCCGGCTTCTTCGAGCAGCTGGTCGGCCAGCAAAAACCCCGTTTTCTGTGGATCGGCTGCGCCGACTCCCGCGTGCCCGCCAACGAAATCGTCGGCCTGATGCCGGGCGAGCTGTTCGTGCACCGCAATGTGGCCAACCTGGTCAATCACACCGACCTTAATCTGCTGTCGGTGCTGCAGTTCGCCGTCGAGGTGCTGGAAGTGCGGCACGTGATGGTGGTCGGGCACTACGGCTGTGGCGGGGTGCGCGCGGCCATGGAAGACCAGCCCCACGGGCTGATCGACAACTGGCTGCGCCAGGTGCGCGAGCTGTACCTGCGCAACCGCAAGGACCTCAAACAGCTGCCCGATGACGAAGCCCGGGTGGATCGCATGTGCGAGCTGAACGTGGCCCGTCAAGTGATCAACGTGGCCAACACCACGGTGGTCCAGGAAGCCTGGCGGCGGGATCAGGCGCTCAGCATCCACGGCTGGATTTATTCGATCGCCAACGGCCGCCTCCAGGATCTGGACCTGGGTGTGAACACCAACCAGGAACTGCGGGCCCTGGAGGCGGACAGTTACGGCGACTGAGCGGTCGCCCGGCCTCAATGCGAGTGCCCGCTACCTCCGTGTCCATGCTGGCGGCCCGCCCGAGTGGTCCCGTGCTCGCCGTTGCCGCCGGTCAGGTTTTCCCATTGTGACTCGGACGTATCCGGTAGGGTTTGCAGTAACGCGACAATGTCCCACAAAGTCTCGTCGTCGTGGCTGGGGCCCCAAGCCGGCATGCCGCTCATTTTAATGCCGTGTTTGATCACCCAGAAAGCGCTGCGCGGATCATGGATGCCGTGATCGGTCAGGTCCGGTGGTCGCGGGTAGAGACCGTCTCGCATGGCGCCGCTGCCTTGGCTCGGCGCGAGGTGGCAGCCGGCGCACATGGCTTGGTATTGTTCCGCGCCGGCAGCCACGCGAGCGGGGTCGGAGAGGTCCCCGGGGACCGTTATGTCCGCTGCGCGGGCATCCACCGAGCGGTGGCGGGCGTAGCCAATCAATGCCTCGGTGGCGGTCCAGTGCGGCTCATCGGCCGCGAAATTGTAGGCGCCCCCGACAAGAAACACGCCCACACCCAATAGCAGCAGGATCACCAGCACCGACCACGCTTTTAATGTTTTCATGGAAACTCCTCGATAAAACCTTCTTGGTGAAGGGAGGCGCCGCCGCTTATCCGTCGATCGGGGCACGGCGGCACCCGGCTACTAGAACCAGAGGCGAACGCCGGCCACCAAGGTGGTCTCGGACACGTCGTCTCCAGCGCCACGGGTCTTGGCGGCGGTATCACCGAACTGCCGTTCCCAGTTCACGCCGATGTAGGGCGCGAACTCGCGGCGGATTTCGTAGCGCAGCCGCAGACCGGCTTCGATATCCGTGAGACCTTCGCCAATCCCCAGTTCTTCATCCTCCTTGCCGTAGACGTTGGCTTCCACCGCCGGCACCAGGATCAGTTTCTGGGTAAACAGAATTTCGTATTCCGCCTCCAGTCTCAGGTTGGTCAGCCCTTCCTCACCGACAAACAGCGTGGCCTCGCTTTCGAACAGATAGGGCGCCACCCCTTGAACGCCAAAACTGGCCCAGTCCCGGCTCGGGTCGTCGGGCTGCCAGTCCCGGCGCGCACCGATCTGCCAGTCCCAGAAAGGCGCGAAGGCCCGGCTCCATGCGGCGCGGGTTTCGAAACCTTCTGTTTCGCCGCCGTTGTCCATCAGGCGCTCGCCTTCGGTACTGAGATAGAGCTTATTCAGGTCGCCGCCGTACCAGGCTGCGGCCTCCCAGGCGGCCAGAGTGCCTTCGTCGGCGTCGCGGGCTTCGAACTCATCGACGATCACGCGGCTGAACGCCGGTTCGTGCTTGTTCACCGCCTGCGCGAAGGGCGACAGGGCCAGCAACGCGGCGGTGGTTATCAGGTGTGCCTGTTTCATGACCGTGCCTCCTTCGCCGCAGCGTTGTCGACCACTCGCACCTCGCGGAACATGCCGGCTTCCATGTGATAAAGCAGGTGGCAGTGATAGGCCCAGCGCCCCTTGGCGTCGGCGCGCACCAGATAGCTGAGTTTCTCGCCGGGCTTCACGGTAATGGTGTGCTTGCGCAGCAGGCGCCCGTCGCCCAGCTCCAGATCGCTCCACAGGCCGTGCAGGTGGATGGGGTGCGTCATCATGGTGTCGTTGACCAGGGTGATGCGGGCGCGCTCGCCGTGGTGCAGCTCCAGGGGCACGGAGTCGGCGAACTTGATGCCGTTGAAGCTCCACATATAGCGGCTCATGTTGCCCGTCAGGTGCAGCACGATTTCCCGGTCCGGCATCAGGCTGTCCGGCGGGCCGCCGGCGGTTTCCATGTCCGCGTAGGTGAGCACCTTCCAGTCGCGCTCGCGCAGCCCGATGCCGGGGTCGTCGAGCATCGCCGCCGGTGCCATGGCGCGCATATCCACGCCCGGGCCGTACTCGGAATCCAGATGCTGGACGGCGCTTTGCCGGGGTGCCAGGTCCGGGTTATCGGCCACGAACGCGAACGGCACTTTGTTGTCGCCGCCGTGCCGCATGCCCTTGTGCTTCATGGATTTCATGTTGTCATGATCCATCTTGCCGTGACCCATCGCACCGTGGTTCATGCCTTTCATGTCGCCGTGGTTCATACCGGCCATGCCGCCCATTCCCATCTCGGTGTGACCGAGCAGCGGCGGTGGGTCCATTTCCGGCACCGGCGCGCTCATCGCCGGGTCGGGCGTGAGCGTGCCGCGCGCGAAGCCGGAGCGGTCGATGCTTTGCGCGAACACGGTGAAGGCCTGCTTGCTTTGCGGCGTAACGATGACGTCGATGGTTTCCGCCACCCCCAGCCGGCATTCATGGAAGCGCACCGGTTTCACCGGCTGGCCGTCCATCGCCACCACGGTCATGTCCAGGCCGGGAATGCGGATGTCGAAAAACGTCATGGCGCTGGCGTTGACGAAACGCAGCTTCACTCGTTCCCCGGGTTTGAACAGACCGGTCCAGTTGGCGTTCGGGCTGCGCCCGTTGAGCAGGTAGGTGTAGGTATAGCCGGTGACATCGGCGAGATCGCTTTGGCTCATGCGCATGGTGTTCCACATGTGCCGGTCCTTGAGCGTTTGCGCCACGCCTTTTTCACGGAAGTCGCGCAGCGTGTCGAAGATGGTGCGCTCGTTGAAGTTGTAGTAGTGGCTGAGCTTTTTCAGGGTGGCGTAGATCTGCTCCGGCTTCTCGTCGCTCCAGTCGGACAGCACCATCACGTAGTCGCGGTCCACCGGTTCCGGTTCGGCGTCTCGCGGGTCAATGACGATGGCGCCGTAGACGCCGCTTTGTTCCTGGAAACCGGAATGGCTGTGATACCAGTAGGTGCCGTTCTGTTTGATTGGGAAGCGGTAGGTGAAGGTCTCGCCGGGCGGTATGCCGTCGAAGGACAGCCCCGGCACGCCGTCCATTTGGAACGGCAGCAGCAGGCCATGCCAGTGAATCGAACTGGTGGCCGGCAGGTAGTTGGTGACGTTGAGAGTAACGGTATCGCCTTCCCGCCAGCGCAGGGTGGGGGCCGGCAGGCTGCCGTTGACCAGCATCCCGGGTCGCTTTTTTCCGGTGATATTCACGTCGGCGCCGCCGATGGCGAGATTAAAGGTATTACCGCTGAGGATGGGCGCGCCGGTCTGGCCCTGGTCGGCCAGTAGCCGGGCGGGGCTCAGGCCGAAACCGCCGATGCCGAGGGCGCCCGCGCCCAGGGCCAGGCCCTGGACGAAACGACGACGCCCGATAACAGCTGAAGAGGTCATGGAATGACTCCTGATTAAAAAAGAGGTTCGCGCCGGGGCGCGTGGAATCTTTAAATCGGGAGTGGTGCGGACGGTGGCCGCCAGGGCGAGGTGTGAAAACCCGAGAGCCGGTCCCCGGCAGGGGCGGTATTCAGCGTGGGGGCAGCGTGGGGCGCTCGCGCCGGCGCCAGCGTGGCCGGCATGCCGCTGCCCTGACAGGCCTGAGCGCAGGAGCAGGGCGCGCTATTGTGGTCGGTGCCCTGGCAATGCGTATGGGCGGCGGTCTGTCCGGCTTGCGCGCCAGCGCATGGCATTTCGCTGGTGGGGCCGTGTGGCGGCCCGTTCATGATGTGAGCCGCTTGCACCGGCGACCACAACAGCCCGCCCGCCAGCCAAAGCAGCAGGATCAGGAAAACGGGGCGGGCGGGCAGCGACACATTCATAGGCTGACTATACAACCCTGGTGCTGCCCCCGGGTCAAGCTCTAAGGGCTCCGGGCGTGGCGCGCCGTGGCGGGGAAAGACAGTGCCGTTGACCCACGCCGGTTTTCATTCAGCGGCGCACGCCGCTGGCGTTGAGGTGGCTGCCGCCGTCCACCAGGATCGCTTCGCCGGTGGTCAGGTCGCCGCCGATCACCAGCCCCAGAACGGCCTGGGCGACGGTCTCCGGCGAGGCCGCGTCGTTCAGGGCGGCGCCGGCCTTGGTCTTGGCCAGCAGGTTGCCATAGGCCTCTTTCCCCAGACCTTTTTCCAGCCATTCGCCTTGCACGAACCCGGGGCAGATCGCGTTGACGCGGATTTCCGGGCCCAGCACGCGGGCCAGGGATTTGGTCATGGTCAGTAGCGCGCCTTTGGAGGCGGCGTAGGCAATGGAACTGCCCACCCCGGCGAGCCCGGCGATGGAGGCCATGTTGATCACCTGGGCGGTGCCCGCTTGCCGCAGCGCTTTTTCGGCGGCCCGGGTCATCTGGTAGGGGCCCACGGTGTTCACCGCGTAGAGATGCAGGAAGTCGTCCTTGTTCAGGCCGTCCAGGTCCTGGTGCGCGCAGAACTTGGTGGTGCCGGCGTTGTTGACCAGCACATCCAGGCGGCCGAACTCCGCCAGGGTCGCTTCCACCAGGGTCTGGCACTGGGTGTCGTCGGATACGTCCGCCTGCTGAACCAGGGTGCGGACGCCGAACGCCTCGCAATCCTTGGCCACGGCGCGGGCGCCCTCTTCGTTACGGCTGTAATTAATCACTACGTGACAGCCCTGTTCCGCGAACAGGCGGGCGGTGGCGGCGCCGATGCCGGAAGACGAACCGGTGATCAGAGCCACGGCGTTTTTTAGTTTCATGGTTGTATTCCCGAGACAAACGAAAAAGAAAAGCGACGTTAACACGCTGGTCGCTAAAAGCGCATCGGGTCGCTAGGAGACCGGGCCGGCGGCCTGGCGGAACAGACCGGCCAGATCGTCGAGCTGCTCGTGCAGTTCGCCGTTCACTTCCTTGGTGAGTACGTGCAACAAAATCATCGCGTTGATTGGCGCGTCGGAGCCGTCGGGATGCCGGAAGCGGCCGACGAAACAGCGGTTCAGTTCACCCAGGTTGCGGTAGGCCTGGTCCATGTCTTCCAGGTTCAACGCCAGGTCCGGGTTGTCCCGCTTCGCCAGGTAGCGACGCAGCAGAAAGAAGCTGACGGCGCGGGCCAGGGTTTCCTTCTCCGTGCTTACCGGCAGATGGAACAGGGCCATGGGCCGCAGGAAGCGGGTATGAGGGCAATCGCTCAGCGCGCACACCAGCCCGAACAGCGAACTGAGCGCCCGCTGCGCGGTGGTCTCCAGCCGGTACTCCCGTTCCCGGGTGGTGACGCGCAAATGGATGGGGTCGAAGGAGCGGCCCAGTTGGTGCTCGGGGAGCAGCCAGGCCAGGTTGCGGGCGATCGGGCAGTAGCGGTGCTCGTCGACGCTCAGTGGGCAATGGGAACACTGGCAGTGTTCCAGCAGCGCCCAGTCCGGCGGCACGAAGTCCGGGTCCATGGCCAGGCCGTGGCTCTCCGGTTCCTGGTACAGTTCGATGTCGGTTACCCGGCCATCGGTGCCGGTCAACTGGTAATGGATATCAGGCAGCATGGGCACGCTTCTTTTCCGCCTGCGGCAGGCGGATGTCGACGCGGGTGCCCTCGCCGGGCGCGCTGGTGGCGGTGAGCGTGCCGCCGTGGCGTTGAATAATGTCCTGGGAAATGGACAGCCCCAGGCCGGTGCCCTGGCCAATCGGCTTGGTGGTGAAGAACGGCTCGAAGATCTGTTCCAGCTGGGCCGCGTCCATGCCCGGGCCGTTGTCGGCCACCGACAGGCAGTACGATTGTGCGTCGCAGTGCGCTTCGATGCGGATCTCTCCGTCCTCGCCAACCGCCTGGGCGGCGTTCACCAGAAGGTTCATCAGCACCTGGGAGAGCTGGCTTTCGGAACCGTTCACTGGCGGCAGCTCCGGGGGCAGGTGCAGGGTCACCCGCACGCGCTCCAGTTCGTGGCGGGCCAGGTTCATGGACGTGGCCACGCAGCGGGACAGGTCCACCGGCTGATGGCGCTCTTGCTCGTTATGCGAAAAGTGCTTCAGGTCGCGGATAATCTTCTTGATCCGGTCGATGCCTTCGCTGGTCTCGCGCATCAAGTGCGGGTGATCGTTGAGGATCATGTCCAGCGAATCCATGTTCAGTCGCAACGACTGCTCTGCCTGCAGGAACTGTTCAAACCGTTCCGGGCTGATGCGGCGGCGCAGCCCGGCGATCACTTTCGAGAGCGTAGCCAGGTATTGTTCGCTGCGGCGTAGATTGGCGGATACGAAAGCGATCGGATTGTTGATTTCATGGGCAATGCCCGCGGAAATCGTGCCCAGCGACGCCATCTTCTCCGAGTGCAGCAGCATTGACTCGACCTGGTTGATCTTGTCGTCTTTATCGCGCACCGCCTGAATCAGTTCACTGTTCTGCGCCTTGATCTGGGTGATGTCGGTACCGAAATAAATGTAGCCGTCGTCTTCGTCGGTGATGTACGACAACGGGAAAATAAACATATTCACCCAGTACAGCTCGCCGTCCTCGCCAAGGCCGCACACCTCGCCACTCCAGACGCCGCGCCGGGCCTGTTCGCAGTGCATGAAATGCTCGCTCAATTCGGGGCGGTCCTTGGGGTGGTGCATGCTTTCATGCTGGCCGATCAGCTGCCGGAAGGAAAAGCCGCTGAGTGACAGAAAGCGGTCGTTGGCGAAGGTAATCATCCCTTTTTCGTTGGTGGTCATGACACAGTATTCATCGATGATCCGCGCCAACGGACCGAGCACCCGTTTATTGAGTTTGTATTCGTCCGCGTTCACTTCGATCAAGCGGAGTTTGCGGCCAAAAGAGCTCTGGCTCAGCGACGCGAACTCCGACAGTTTGGCCTCCACATTCATGGAGGCGCGGTAGGTTTTGTACATAAAGAAAATGATGATCAGCAAGATCACCGTGGACGACATCAGAAACAGCCCCTGGCTCCCCAGCCCGGCAAACGGCCCCTGTAACGATGCAAACAAGTCCATGCGGGCTAGTCCCCCTGGTAACCCATGCTTTTGAGCGTTTCGCGCTGATCGCGGACGGTTTGCGCGAGAATCTTGTTTTCCACCAGGATATCGCGGAATTTGAGCCCTTCCTCGATGCTCTCCAGCAACTGATCGTCGTCCCAGGGTTTGGGCACGAAACGGAAGGCACCGGCCTGGTTGATGGCGGACATCAGGGTGTCGATATCGATCACGCCGGTGAGCAGAATGCGGATGGTGTCCGGCTGCATGGTCCGCAATTCTTGCAGCATTTCGATACCGTCCATATCCGGCATGCGGTAATCGGTGATCACCGCGTCGAACACCGTGGTGCGGGCGCGCCGTAGCGCGGTGGCGGCATCGGTGTAAGTTTCCACCTCCCACTCTGGCCGAGCGGCCAGGACCCGGTTCAATGCCTTCAGAATGTAATCTTCGTCGTCGACGACCATAATGCGGTACATGACGAATCCCCCCTCACCCTTCGGTTTGCTCACCTGAAGTACGAAGATACTACTACGAAGGCCGCATGGACAATCCACTTGGTCGCTTTCCTGGGCCGATTGGTCGGCGTTGGAGCCTTCAGCCTCGCGCCATGGAGAGGATCGACTTGGTCACCGAGCCGGTGGCGATCAGCTTCTCGCCACCGTCGGGTTTAATGGCGACGGCGTCCGCGCGCATCGCCGCCAGGGAGCGGCCGAGGCGATCCACGCGGGCGCGGATCACCACCCGGTCGCCCTTGAAGGCGGCGCGCAGCACGCTGGTGTGGGTTTCGATCGACACCGGATGTTTGTCGGCCTCCAGCAGGGTCAGGCAGGCGAAGAAGCAGGCCACGTCGAAGAACGTGTAGAGCATGCCACCGTGCAGCGAGCCCTCCGGGTTGAGGGTGAACTCGTTGAGTTCGATTTCCACTTCGCTTTCGCCGTCGGCGGCCTTATGCAGGCGCAGGCCACAGGCGCGGTGAAGCGGGTGGGACAGCACGTCGTCACGGACTTCTTCGAAACGGCTGGGCATATCATTCTCCTTGGCCGGGTGTGTCAGGGGCGTTGAGTATAGGACAAAATGTCCGGTTGCCGAACGAGGTAGAGGCCGGTAGCATCTAGTTCATGATCCGTCTTCTGAATGCCCTCACTCTCCTTGCGGTCCTGACCAACAGCCTGGTCTGGAGTGGCGATGTGGTGGCGCATACCCTGGACAAGGACGGACATTCCCACGCTGAGGCCACCAACGAGCCCTCCCAGCTTCACATCGTCACCTCCACGCCTCAATCGGACGACGGAGACGGTGATCGGCATCACTGCTGCCATCAGGCTTCCCACTTGAGCGGACTGAGTGCGGTCCCGGTGGCATTTACGGTGATTAGTAGCCCGGAATTGCCGATTGCTCCCAGCAGTCCTCCTGTCAGCGGATTTTTTCGCTCCCCCTTCCGACCTCCCTCTGCCTGATTCACCGGACAAGTTTGACGGCGCTTCAGCGCCGATTTTGATTCCCTGAATCACGCATACAGAGGTCTTTATGAACCGACCGTGGAAGTTGGTCGTGCCGGCGGCGTGCGTCGCCCTCGGCCTGGCGGGTCCTGTGCCCGCCGATCAGTTCAGCATGGGGCGGGTGGACGATTATCTGGCCGAAAAGCCGGTTAACGAATCCGTCTCTCTTTCACTGCAGCAGGCGCTGGAAAAGGCGCTCCGGCGTAACAGTGCGCTGCAGTCGGCGCGCGCTGGCGTCGGACGTTTCGAGGGCCGTCTGACACACGCCAGTCGGTGGTTGCCCGCCAATCCGGAATTATCTCTGCAGGTCGCGGAGAGGGACCAGGACGGACAATCCAGTACCGATAAGGGCATCCGATTGTCCCAGGAAATTTGGATTGGCGGGCAACGGGGGCTTGGTAAAGCGGCGGCGTCCGCACGGTTGACCGCCGCCGAGCAACGGCTTGCTTTTCTCGAAACCAGTGTGCGCGCGCGAGTGCGCCTTGCCTATCTGGAAGCCTTGCTGGCCCGGGAAAGCGTTGAAACCGCTGAGCGCGCCGAGACCCTGACTGGAAAACTTTACCAGTTTGCGTCACAGCGTTTTCAGGCCGGGGCCGCCACCCAGCTAATACTCAATACCGCCCGTATTGGTGCCGCCCGCGCCCGTGCGGCACTGGTTGATGCCCGCCGGGATCATAAACGGGCTCGATTGGCGCTGATGGAACTGCTGGTGATGGATCCGGAAAGCGCCCGTTTGCGTTTGACCAGTGAACTGAGCCTGGACCGCTTTAACCTGCCGAGTATGGGCCCGCTGTTGGGAGAGGCGCTCAAGCGCCGCCAGGACCTGGTCGCCGCGGCCAGGGAGGTTGTCGCCGCGCGCAAGACACTGTCCCTATCAAAACGCCAGCTGATTCCAAATCTCAAAGTGTTCGGTTTCATGAAGGAAGAAGAAGGCGCGGACGTTGCGGGTCTGGGCGTGTCCATGCCCATTCCGGTGTGGGATACCCGCTCCGGTGAAAACCAGGTGGCGCGCGCGGAGCTGGAGCAGGCGCGCATCGAAGAAGATGCGTTGCGCTTGCAGGTTCGCACCGAAGTGATTGGCGCGGTAACCGACTACAACGCCGCTCGACAACGGCTTGAGGTATTCGGCAAGGATGTCCTGGCCAGCGCCGAGGAAAACGTCCGGCTCACAGAAAAAGCGTTTCGCGCCGGTAGTGTTGGCGCGCCGACCCTGGCCATGGCCCAGGACGATCTTATCAACACGCGAAGGGAATATCTGGATGCGCTGCGTGAAGCGATTGGCGCCGCCGCGGCCCTGGAGAGGTCCACTGGCGGTGTGGTGGCGCTGCGTGAAGCCGGAACCGAACAACTGAAGAACGCGGGAGATTCCGAATCATGAAAGTAGCCACGACGATCACGACAATGGTGTTAACTCTGGCGTTGGCGGGATGCGGTGATGCTTCTCCCGGACATGACGATGAGGCCGGCCACGCCAAAAAAGAGGCGGGCCACGAAAGGTCGGAATCGGGCACCGAACACGGCGATCATAATGAAGAAGCGGGCTCGAAAGTCTCTTTAACTTCGGAGCAAAGCGCCTTGTTGAACCTCAAGACCGACAAGGTGCCCGGTGGTCGAGCCGATCAAACCATCCAGGTGCCGGCCAGCGCGCATTTCAATGCGGACCGTATCGCTCACGTGGGCCCCCTGCTGCCAGGCAGAGTGGAGAAAGTGGTCGCCGACCTCGGCGCCCGTGTGAAACGCGATGACGTTCTGGCTGTTTTGTCGAGTCCGCAATTGGGCGAGGTCAAGGCGCGCTACTTGAGAAAGCAGGCCGAATTCGAAGCCACGGCCGCGGATTTGCGCAGGCAGAACCGTCTTGCCAAACAGAATATCGTCAGCCAGGCGGACCTGCTTGACACCCGTGCCCTCTATCGCGGTGCGCGCGCGGAAAGAAACGCCGCGAAGGCGGCGTTGCGTGCCATGGGGCTCACTGAAGACCAAATAGCGGCGCTGGATCAGAACGATGACCTGAGCCGGTATGTATTGACCAGCCCCCTGGCCGGTGTCGTGGAAGAGCGCGATCTGGCGCCGGGGCAGATACTTTCGACGGAGCAGACCCCGATTATGGTGGTCGACGCGAGCTCTCTTTGGGTGTTCGGTCAAGTGTACGAGAAAAACGCGGATTTGGTCGCCGTGGGCCAGCCGGCGCGTTTCGACACCGTGGACGCAGCGGTCGATGGAAAAATCGACTGGGTGGCCAGCCAGCTTGATGGCGAGACTCGCACTTTGAAGGTCCGTGCGCTGATCAATAACCCTGATCGCACAATGAAAGCCGGCCAGTACGGTGATCTGACCATAACCCGCCAGGTGGCTGATCCGGTGCCTTTGGTGCCTGTCGATGCGGTGCAGACCATCAACGGTCAGACGCATGTTTTCGTGCCCGGCGATACAGACGGCGAATACCGTGCCCAGGAAGTGGAAACCGGCGAAGAAGCCAACGGTTTAATCGAGATCAAAAGCGGTTTGCGGATTGGCGCTTCCGTAGTGACGTCCGGCGCTTTTGACCTTAAGTCCGCGCTCACCGCCAGCGGTCGTAGCGCCGCGCACGGCCACTGATCGGGAGTTCAATATGATCGAAAGATTGATTGATGTCGCGCTGCGTAGCCGCTTACTGGTGCTGGTTTTCATGCTCGGTGTCGCCGGTTGGGGGGTGCTTTCCTGGCGGCAGTTGCCGGTGGATTCATTCCCGGATGTTACGCCAAGCATGGTTCAGATCTTTACCGCCTCGCCTGGCTTGTCGCCGGAGGATGTGGAAACTCTCATCAGTTATCCGGTGGAAATATCCATGTACGGCCTGCCAGGCCTGAAGCGGGTGCAGAGCACCTCGATCTTCGGGCTCTCCAGGGTCAATGTGTATTTCTCCGAAGGCACAGATGTCTACTTCGCACGCCGCCTTGTGATGGAACGACTGGCCAAGGCGCGCGCCGAGATTCCCGGCGACCTTGGCGAGCCCCAGTTGGGGCCCATCACCAGCGGCCTCGGTCGGGTGATGATGTACACCCTGGAAACCGAGCCGGACAGTGACATTTCGTTGACGGAGCTGCGTGAGCTGCAGGATTGGGTGGTCAAGCCCATGATGCGCACGGTGCCGGGGGTGACCGGCGTGTTGTCTCTGGGCGGTTACGAAAAGCAGTATCAGGTCCGGCTTGATACGCGAGCGTTGCTGGCGCGGGACCTGACAGTGGCGGATGTGCGCGGAGCCATTGCCGCTAACAATAAGAATGTGGGCGCCTCCTTTATTAATCGCGCCGGGGAAGAGAACGTGATCCGCGGTTATGGTTGGGTGCCCCCGGGTGACGCCGGCTTGGATGCTATCCGTGACATCGTCATCCGTGCCCACGAGAGCACTCCGGTAACAGTCGGTGACGTGGCGAGTGTGGAGTATGGGCCGGCGATTCGCCGCGGTGCGCAAATTGCCAGCGGCTCCGAGTCAGTGGGCGGCTATGTTCTTAAGCTGCTTGGTTCCAATACCAGTCAAGTGCTAAAGGATGCTAATCAGAAGCTGGAACAGATCAACGGCGCACTGCCTGATGGCGTCAAAGTCAAAGCGTTCTACTCCCAAAAGGAGCTGATCGATAAGGCGGTGGGAACCGTGGAGTCGGCGCTCCTGCAGGGCGCGGTACTGGTGATATTGATCCTGTATCTCCTACTGGGCAATCTGCGCTCCACACTGATCGTGGTCGCCAGCCTGCCTCTCTCCGCGCTGTTCGCGTTCATCGGGATGCGCTATGTGGGGCTGTCCGCCAACCTCATGAGTCTGGGCGGGCTGGCTATCGGCCTGGGCATGATGGTGGACGGTTCGGTGGTGATCCTGGAAAACATCTTCCGGCATATGGAAAATCGCGCCGAGGAGAACGTTTCAATGACCAGGCTGACCAGTGAGGCGGCGCGTGAGGTGGCGCGGCCTATCGTCTTCGCCAGCAGTATTATCATCATCGTCTTCCTGCCGCTTTTCACGCTGCAAGGCGTGGAAGGGAAAATGTTCTCGCCGATGGCCTACACCATCGCCTTCGCATTGCTCGGCGCCATGATCGTAGCGTTGGTGCTGGTGCCAGCGCTGATGACCTATGCCTTCAAAAAGGATGGCAAATACGGCGAGCCCCGACTAGTGGGCTGGTTAAAGGATCGCTATCGGCCTGTCCTGGACAAGGTTATGGCCTGGCCCAAGGTGGTCGCCGGCGCCGCCGTGTTGGTTCTGGTTCTGGGTGTGTCGGTGTTTCCGCTCCTGGGCAGTGAATTCGTGCCGACCCTTCGTGAAGGGACGCTCATGGTGCGCTCTACCCTGCCACCGGCTGCCAGCCTGGACAGTGCTATCGGTTATGCCAAACGCATACAAACGGTATTCGAGGAATTCGAACCGGTAACCGGCACCTACTCCAGAGTCGGGCGCGCTGAAGTGGGTGGTGACCCCGAACCCGTGAACGTCATCGCCACCACCATCACACTCAAACCCCTTGGTCAGTGGTCCGGCGACTACGACTATGAAGGGTTGCAGTCGGCCATGTCCGATGCGGTGGCGGATCGGCTGCCGGGGCTGGCCAATAATTTCTCTCAGCCGATTCAGTTACGTACCGACGAACTGTTATCCGGTATCAAGGCACAGATCGCGATAAGTATATTCGGTGAAAACTTCGGAGAACTCGCCCGTATCGGTGAGCAGGTCAAACGTATCGCGCAAGCCACGCCTGGCGCTGTCGATGTGCGCATGCAGCAGCAAGGGGGCAAGCCGCAGATCCGAATCCGGCCGGACAGGGAGGCGATGGCCCGCTACGGTTTGAGTGTGGACCAGCTGTTCGCCACTGTGGAAACCGGTATCGGCGGCGACGTGGCCGGTCAAGTGTTCGAAGGTATTAAGCGCTTTGATCTGTTCGTGCGGCTGCGGGAGGAGCAACGCGACACGGTGTCGGCGATTGAAGACCTTTTGATCCGAACGCCGGCCGGTGCGTTGATCCCGCTGACCCGTGTCGCCGATGTGGAGCGTTTCATTGGCCCGAAAATGATCTCCCGCTCCAAGGCCAGCCGGCGGCTGTTCGTGCAACTGAATGTGCGCGGTCGGGACATGGGCGGGGTGGTCACGGAGATACGTCGTAAGGTCGCCGAGCAGGTGGATATGCCGACCGGCTATTTCGTCGAGTACGGCGGTCAGTTCGAGAACCAGCAACGGGCCATGAAACGTCTCTATCTAGTCGTGCCCGTGACTCTGGCGCTGATCTTTCTGTTGTTATACACCGCCTTCAACAGCTTGCGTTATGCCGCGCTGATTTATCTGAATGTGCCGATCGCCACCATGGGTGGGATTTTCGCATTGTGGCTATCGGGCATGTATCTCTCCGTATCCGCTGCCGTCGGCTTTATCGCCGTGTTCGGCGTCGCGGTACTCAACGGTGTGGTCCTTGTGAGCTACATAAACCAATTGCGCGACGAAGGCATGGACGTTTTCGAGGCCGCGCGAACCGGCGCCATGCGGCGATTGAGACCGGTGCTGATGACCGCGCTTACCTCTATGCTTGGCCTGCTTCCGCTGCTGATCGCCGATGGCATTGGCGCCAACGTTCAGCGTCCACTCGCCGCCGTGGTCGTGGGGGGCTTGATAACCTCCACCTTGCTGACCCTGCTGGTCATTCCGGTGGTCTATCCCTGGTTTGCCGGCGCCCGCCGGGACGACGTTGAATTCTAAAATCTGAGAACGGCCGGCATCGTCGATGGCGGCCGATAAGGAGACCGTAATGAAAGAGATAAAAGCTTACGTACGAAACAACATGGTCAACAAGGTGATTGACGCCTTGGCTCAGCTGCCGGAGCCGCCTTCGGTGGCGGCCGTGCCCCTGGAGACCTATGGTCACGGCGTCACTGACGATGCCTACGGCCGATTGCGAATGACAAAGCTGGAAGTCGACATCGCTGATGCCCGCGTGGAGGAGGTCGTGATCGTGATTGAGAGGGCCGCCAGGACAGGGGAGGGTCATCCGGGTGACGGCCGAATTCTTGTGACTGGCGTTGAGGCCGCCTTGCGTATTGATACTGGCGAGCGCGATGAGGACGCTTTGAAATGAGTCAGTGGATTTCACTGTCCTTAAGATGTCACCGGGACAGTTCGAGATAAGCAATGAATTTCCGAATGGCCTTGGTAGCCGTCACAAGGTTGCGACAGTGGACCATGTCGAGAATGGTGAGCGCAATCTCGAGAGCAGGGACGCCCAATTCGGATCCAGACGACGGATGGAGAACGCGAATAAAGAGGTATCTACGCTTTCTAATTTGCGGCGGTGCGGCCACGGGAGTCCATTGGTTGATTATGGCGCTATTAATGACGGTCGACGTTCCGCCCGCCTGGGCTACCGGGGTCGGAGCGATTGCGGGCGCCATAGCTAACTATCCGTTGCAAAAAATTTTTACTTTTTCTGGTCGTGTGTCTCCAAGTCCGGTGCCGGTCTACATCCTGGCATGCATTCTGACATGGAGCCTTAACTTGTTCCTGTTCGTGACTCTTAACTCCGGGTTTGGTTTTTCTGCTGGCATTGCTCAGATTTTTGTTACCGCATTCGTGGCAATTGGAAGTTACGGTTTTTATAGAAAGTGGGTTTTCCATGATTAAAAATTCTAGCGGTTATTCGGTTGAGGCTGAAGTCCCGGTCATTAGTCTGGTTATACCGATATATAATGAGAGAGAGGTACTGCCAGTTTGTCTGCCTCGCCTTGATAAAGTAATGCGTGAGGTCGGCTTTTTTTTCGAAGCCATCTTCGTGGATGACGGTAGCAAGGATGATGGTTATGAGTACCTGGTTGAGCAGTCCCGTCGATATTCCTGGATCAGGCTGGTGCGCCTCAGTCGAAACTTTGGGAAAGAAGCCGCATTGACCGCCGGTCTCGACTATGCTGCCGGTGAGGCGGTGGTTATTCTGGACGCGGACTTACAGGACCCTCCTGAGTGTATTCCTAAAATGGTCGAAGCTTGGCGGGCTGGTGTCGATGTCGTCCTGATGCAACGCCGTACCCGGTGCGGAGAAAGCTGGGTTAAGCGCGCCAGTTCCTATCTGTTTTACCGCCTATTGAATCGATTGAGTGACTGCGAGATTCCTGCGGATGTGGGTGATTTTCGTTTGATGAGCCGGCGTTGTCTGCAAGCCGTGCTCGAGTTGCCCGAACGAAACCGTTACATGAAGGGGTTATTTTCTTGGGTTGGGATGCCTACAGAAGTGATTCAGTATGACCGCGGCGCCAGAGTGGCGGGCAAGACAAAATGGAATTACGCGGGTTTAATTGGGCTGGCCATGGAAGGCATCACCTCTTTTTCCATCGCGCCTCTTCGGTGGGCTGCGGTAATGGGTGTTTTTAGCGCTATTTTTGGCGGCGGCTTCGGGTTATGGATTATATTCAAGGCAATGGTGTTTGGTGCGCAGGTGGCCGGGTATCCATCATTGATTGCTTTAATTACCTGCTTGGGCGGTGTGCAACTTATTACTTTTGGAATACTGGGGGAGTACGTTGGGAAAACCTACCTGGAGGCTAAGCGCCGACCGATCTATTTGGTTCGTGAGGTGTTGAGCGCCGTCCGCGGAGGGGAAGCGGCTTCGGCGCGTGGAGGTTGTAATGCCAGGGACCATTGAAAATCGCCGTGACTGGAAGCTGGTGCCTCGCTCGCCAACGGAAAAGCTGGTGCTCGCACTAATGGTCGTTCTACTCAGTCGTTGGATCTCCATGGCCTTTTTACCCTTTACTGATACCACGGAAGCGCGCTATGCGAATATTGCCCGGGGCATGGCAATATCGGGGGACTGGATCACTCCCTGGTTTGAGCCGGGCCTGCCATTCTGGGGAAAGCCGCCGCTGTCATTCTGGATTCAGGCCGTGTCGTATAAGGTTCTCGGCTGGGACGAGTTCGCACTTCGTTTTCCGGCCTGGCTGGCTCAGTTGGGTATGGTGTGGCTGGTTTGGCGTTACGCGTCGAGCCTGGTAAGTCGTCAAAGTGCCCTTATAACCAGCCTGATATTTGCATCGTCCAGCCTGGCTTACGTACTCGCCGGTGCCGTAATGACGGATCCGTTCCTGGGCCTGGGAACTACCGCAGGCCTGACCGGCGCAGCTTTGGCCCTGCGTGGTGAAGGCTTGGTCTGGGGCTGGGTTTGCTTTTTGGGTCTGGCCGTGGGGCTGCTCGCTAAAGGTCCGCTGACCTTTGTTCTGGTCGGCGGCCCGTTATTTTTGTGGTTGCTGTGGACGCACCGCTGGAGCGACCTAAGGCGCTTGCCGGTCGTTGGCGGCACCATCGTGATGCTATTAATGACGGCGCCATGGTATCTGTTGGCTGAACTGAAGACGCCGGGATTTATCGACTATTTCCTTGTTGGAGAGCACATTAAGCGCTTTCTGGATCCAGGTTGGGTTGGGGATATTTATGGAAGCGCCCATGATGAAGTTCGTGGAACTATATGGCTGCTGACCTTGTATGCGACCCTGCCCTGGTCGCCACTGGCGTTGAGCGGGCTTTTTCTGCTGCTTCGAAATGACGATTGGGGGTTTGGTGCTATACGGCGTGGCCTTAGTGATGACGACAACAAGTTATTGTTGCTAGCCGCTTTCATGCCTAGTTTGTTCTTTACTTTTTCGGGAAATATTCTCGCTAGTTACGTACTTCCTGGGCTGCCATTCATGGCGCTGCTAATGGTGCGCGGTATGCAAAGCTCGGGCGTGACCTCCCGCTGGCTAGACCTATGTTTGTGGCCGTTTGCGCTGTTTGTGCCGACTTTGTCTTTGGTCGCTGGTGCCTGGATTTACCTGCATCCTGGAAGTATAAAGACGGAAAAGGGGTTGATTGCCTGCTATTATCGGCAGCCGGAGAATGGCGCAGCTCCGCTCATCTATTTGGATGATGCGCCTTTTTCGGCCCGCTATTACAGTCAGGAAAAAGTCCGAGAAAAGAGTTTGGATTTGATTCTCCGAGAAGTGAAGAATTCCCCCGGTAGATCGCTATATGTCGCCGTCCAACCGGACGACCTGGATCGTTTTAAGAGGCAGTTGTCCGCACCGTTCGTGAAAATATTCGAGAATCGCCGTTACGTATTGATGACTCAGAGTGACCGTGCCGTTGTAACGTGCCGGTAAACCCAGCGGAGCTAGAAGACGCCGCCAGCTCGTCGGCTTGAGCGGCTGAGCCATTCGCAAGGAGAAAACTATGCCGCATGATCATGGAGCCGCACACGTTGAGCCCGATACCGGCGATCGCCGTGTATCCATAGCCATTTGGGCCAATGGTATTCTGACCTTGGCTCAAATCGTCGGTGGTATACTTTCGGGAAGCCTCGCGCTGATCGCGGATGCCCTGCATAATTTTTCGGACATGGCCGCCCTGGTGATCGCCTTCGCGGCACGCAAGATCTCAAGACGGCCAGCTGACGAACGCATGACTTTCGGATACGGGCGCGTTGAAGTGGTGGCTGCCTTAATTAATTACACTACATTGATCTTGATTGGAATTTATCTAATTTACGAAGGCGGGATGCGTATTATTAGTCCGCCCGAAGTGCAGGCGTGGACGGTGGTTGCCCTTGGCTCTGTCGCGCTGGTCGTGGACGCGCTGACAGCGGTTTTGACTTATTCAATGCAGAAAGGCAGTGTGAATATTCGCGCTTTGTTCCTGCACAACCTTTCGGATGCACTTGCCTCTGTTGCCGTAGTCGTCAGCGGCACACTTATTATTCTATATGACATGTGGTGGATAGACCCGGCGATCACGATCGGTATTGCGGTTTATATCCTTTACTTGTCTTTCGCCGAGATAGGCGGTCCGATTCGCACATTGATGCTTGGAAGTCCACCGGATATCGATAGCAAATCCGTTTTGAGCATGATGCGTGGTGTAGAGGGCGTCGACGACGTGCATCATGTGCATCTCTGGCAGATGGAGGAGAGTGAGCCAGCTCTCGACTGCCATGTGGTGTTGATGGCAGATGCCTGGTCACGAATGGAAGACATTAAGAGCCAGATTAAGCGGCGGTTGGAAGACCAGTTTGATATTAGCCATTCCAGTCTGGAATTCGAGCATGAGCACAGACAGCATCAAAATGCCGATCTCTATGGCCACGGTCGATCCGAAGATCGCAATGCGGCACAGTTTTCGGGGCCCTAGAGGAGCACAGTGGTGTCATTGCCTGGCATGCCGTGGCAGGTTGTCTCGAAGCGACTTAGAGCACATGTATGCTATGCTTCGGGAACGGTTTGCGGTTGCTCGCAAGCCCGGTTTGGTTCATGACCTGGTTGATTTCGAAGGTTAAGAGGACTTGTACGCCATGCATGGAGATTTCAAGATGGACATCGCTCGCTGAATAGATTTTGGCCGTATCGCCGTAGTCGGTGACCGGAAATGGATTGAGCTGGGAGCGCCGCGGCTGACATAACGTAGCGGTAACATGCGCATAATGTTGGAGTATTCATGCAAAAAAAGGCGCTTTGTGCGTTCCTCGTCATTTTCTCGTTGATGTTTTTCACCAGTCTGGCCATGAATCTGTACACTGACCGCGCTGTCTATTTGGCCCCTCTTATTGGGCTCGGCGGGATGCTCTGGTCGGTGCTGAGGTTGCGAGGTTGCACTCATGCCGCGGGCTTGAGAATAGGCCGTGACGATACGGAGTGAGCGGGGCCGACAGCGCTCGGCACCCTCAAGCCATTCTCGCCGAGCCGCGCCGAACGGTGCTAGCTCTTAAGCGCCAGAATCCGCCTGGCACCGTTCAGCACAATCACACCCGTGATCGTGCCGATAATTAGGTCCGGGTAATTAGATCCGGTCCACGCGACCAAGGCGCCGGCGGTAATGACTCCCATGTTAACGACCACGTCATTGGCGGAGAAGATCCAGCTCGCTTTCATATGCGCCCCGCCCTCTCGATGTTTGGATATGAGAAGAAGGCAGCTGATATTGGCAATCATTGCGACGAACGCGATAGCCACCATAACCAGCGATTCAGGTTCACTCCCAAATGCAAAGCGTCTCATCACTTCCGCAAGTACGCCTATGGCTAGAATCAGCTGGAGTACACCAGCAATGTGGGCGGCGCGCACTTGCATTTTCACCCCACGCCCAACCGCATAAAGGGCTATTGCGTACACTGCCGCATCGGCAAAATTGTCCAGCGATTCTCCGAGCAGTCCGGTGGATTGGGCGATCAAGCCGGCAGTCATCTCCACCACGAACAAGAGAGCATTGATGCTCAGCAGCCAACGCAGACTGCCGGATTCCTGCTCCGCGGAGAGGGTCGAAGATCCGGCGGTCTTGGCGGTTTCGGAATTGATAGCCGTGGTGCTCTGGAGCGAGGCTCCTAGCCCTAGGGTGGTCAGCTTTTCAGTGATAGGGTCAGCCTCGCCATGATGTATGACCTCCAATCGGCGGTTCGATAGGTCAAAGGTCAGCGCGCGAACCTCTTCAAAGCCGCTCAAAGCCAAGCGGATCATTCGTTCTTCTGACGGGCAGTCCATCTTGGGCACTGTATAAGTGCTGATCCGTGTTCCTGATGTTGTGCGGCCGCCAGCACCATCGTTGCTCGACTGGGGTGTTGCACTACGGCCAGAGGGCCTGTCAACCGATTGGCTCATGACACGATTCCGATCAGAAAATATAATAAGGCTATTCAAAACCATATAGTCGCTATAAGGTCAATAGGGCGAAGGATATCTAGAGGAGAAGTCGAATGCTCATTAGTCAGTTGGCGCGCTCAGTAGGGGTCGACCCTCAGACAATACGATTCTATGAACGGCAAGGTCTGTTGCCGTCGCCTGATAGGCAGGAAAATGGTTATCGCATTTATACCGACCAACATGCTGAGCAGCTGACCTTCGTTCGTCACTGCAGAATTCTGGACCTTTCACTGTCTGAGATTTCCGAACTTCAGAAGTGCCAGAGCGACCCACATCAGTCTTGCGCTGTCGTTAACGTCTTGCTGGACGAGCATGTCTCCCGGGTGCGATCACGGATCATCGCTATGTTGGCGCTCGAGGAACAGCTCATTTCACTAAGAAAGAGTTGCAACGATGACCGCAAGGTTCGAAGTTGCGGAATTCTTTCTGGAATTAGCGATATTGACTTTCAATGAAGTAGATTCAATCGGCATCATCGATAATTCGGTTGATTAAACAGTGCTGGAGGTCAACAGCATTTGGTCTTGTGGGAAACATGGATCGACGTCGAAGTCCTTTGGTAGTATATGAAAGTGCCTAGCTTCGTGCGATGATCTTGGCCGCAATAGGTGAGGTGATCATTTGAATCACGGCAAAAAAGCGGAGGGGATAGCTATTTCTGATGGCAGGCCCGATGCGGCCACGAAAGCCGCGGCGATGCTGAATTCCTTTTTGCTTACGGTGAAGAGGTATGTAATCACCTCCTTACGATCATTGGTTAGTAGTCGCGAGGCCATCGCTACCAAATAACCGATAAGATTCAGGCACAACGCCGCACCCGCAATAACAAAAGCGTACCAGCCGTAGTTGATAATGGTTGCCGCATTTGGTCCGACCACGGCGAGCAGTATCAATAGGTAGATAATTGAGTCGAGGCCCGCGTAATGGGAGTCGGACCGTGCGAAAAAGTCTGGGAGCCCCGTACGTAAGCTTACACCTAACACCGTAGGGACGAAGACGATCAATACCAGTTCCACGATGATGAATTCGAGTGGGGCTTCCAGTTGTATCCCCGTGAGCCATAGAAACAGGAAGGGAACGATGAACGGAGACAGTGCTGTGTTGATTGCGTTAAAGACCGCGGCCAGAGCAACATTGCCCCGCGCCATCAGTACCAAAAGGGGGGATGAGACATCCGTTGGCAGGGTGCCAAGTAAGGTTTGGCCCGCGGCCAGTGGGCCACCTCCAAAGAAGAGGCGACCGGTTACCCAGCCGGCAATCGACATGGGCCCATAGACCAGACCCAGGGCCAGGAATTGCCTTGACGGCTTACGGAGCACCATCCGTACATCGTGCGCGTCGAAGGGCAGGCTGATGATAAACATCAGAAGCGCCAGTAATGGTCCGATGCCGGGTTCCAGGAATTGACCGGTTTCCGGGATTGCTAGCCCTAGCCCGGCTACAACAATGACAAACCATACAAGTTTGGATTCGACAAAAGATTAATTGGTTCATCGATTGGCTTCCTGGCTAAAGCAGCGCGCTGACACCGAGCACGCCGGCGAAACCCACCGTATAGGCCACCAGCAGATAGCCGGAGTACTTCAGGTAGCTGCCGAAGGTGAGCGATGCCACCTTGCTCATCGCCACCACCCCGGCGGCGGACCCGATCACCAGCAGCGAGCCGCCCACGCCCACCGCGTAGGTGAGGGTCAGCCACTGCGGCAACGTCATCTCGATGCCGGAATTCAACAGCGCGGCGGTCAGCGGCACGTTGTCGAACAGCGACGACACCAGCCCCATCACATAGTTGGCGGCCAGCGGCGGCATCACGTCATACAGGTGCGGGAAGTAAGCCAGGACGCCCAGCTCCTTGAGCATGCCCACCAGCAGCAACACGCCGAGGAAGAACAGCAGGGTGTCGAACTCGATCTTGCGGATGTATTCCAGGGTGGGTTCGTCACGGTTGAGAAACTGCACCACCATGAACATCAGCGACAGGCCGAACAAAAACATCAGCACCGGCGGAATGCCGAACAGAATATTGCCGCCGATCGTGGCGAGAATGGTGGCGAAGAACAGCCCGGCCACCACCTTGTCGCCGCCGTTGATGTGCACTTCTTTCTTTTCCAGCACCAGCTGGCCGTTCAGGCCCCGGGACAGCATCAGTGACAGGGACGCCACCGCCAGAAAAGCGGGCAGGCTGAGCAGCAGCAAATGGGGAATTTCCACCTTGTCGGCCAGGAAAATCATTAGCGTGGTGACGTCGCCGGTGATCAGCGCGGTGCCGCCGGCGTTTACCGAGAACACCACCAGCACCACGTAGCGCAGCAGCTTGTCCGTGGGCAGGCGCAGGTTGAGCAGGATGGCGATGCACACCAGGGTGGCGGTGATATTGTCCGCCATGGATGAGAAACAGAACGCGAACAGCCCGGTAAGCAGCATCAGCTGGCGTTCGCTCATGCGCTTGGGGATCAGCCGGTTGACGATGCCGTCGATAATGCCCTTGCTGGACAGATAGGCGACGAACGTCATCGCCGCCATCAAAAACAGCCACAGCGAGGCGATATCCAGCAGGTTGTCGTCCAGGGCGAGCATCAGCGCTTCGCTGGTCTCGCCGGCGGGCGGCGAAATGAAATACAGCACCCAGACCAGCGAGCCGAAAAACAGCGTGGTCTTGGCTTTGTCGATATGAACCACGTCTTCCACAACAATGGAGACGAACCCGAGAGCTACGAGACACAGCAGCACGGCGGACATGGCGGACTTCCAGGCAGGACAGGGGAAAAGACGGCGGCGATTCTAACGCCGATACGTCAAGAATGCGACCTACCTGTTTCGCCGGTGCCTCTTTGTGGCGTGCCGGCCACCGCCTCCAGGCGATGCTCGTGTCGGCACAGGCGGTGATCGCCGAGCACCTCGATCACCCCGCAGTGAGCGACATCGCCGCCGGCGCACCCTTTGATCATACGGTCCAGTTCGTCACGCAGCGCGCACAGCGCGCCAATGCGGTCGTCCACCGCGTCCCGGTGGCGCCGCGCCAGTGCATCCACGGCGGCGCAATCGCGGTGCTCCTGGTCCGACAGGGCGAGCAGCTCGCGGATCGCGTCAATGCTGAAGCCCAGCTGCCGGGAGTGGCGAATAAAATGCAGCCGGTCACGATGGCGCTCGCCGTAGCGCCGCTGGTTGCCGGCGCTGCGCGCCGGCTCCGGCATCAGGCCGATCTTTTCGTAGTAGCGGATGGTCTCCACCTTGCAGTCGGTGGCGCGGCTTAACTCACCGATTGAAAGCATGCGGCTTCCCTCATTTATCTGTAGTGACTACAGCTATTTAACCGAAATGGCGAGGTCAACGAAACCGCCAATCCTGGGCATTGAAACAAGCATCATTTGGTGACATATTTGGTGTTAGCCTGACACTTGGAGAGGAGCAGCAGGATGCGGACCACGATCAATATCGATGACGACTTGCTGGCCGAGGCCCAGCGGCTCACCGGCGTTAAGGAACGTACCCAGATTATCCGTGATGCCCTGGTGGCATTGATCGAACGGGAGAGCGCCTTGCGGTTGGCGCGCCTGGGCGGCTCCGAGCCGGATCTGGCGGTGCCCGGGCGCCGCCGGCCATGATTCTGGTGGACACGTCGGTGTGGGTGGACCATCTGCGCGCCGGCGACCGGGAGCTGGCCCGCCTGTTGGAACGTAACCAGGCGCGGATGCACCCCTTCGTGGTCGGCGAGCTGGCCTGCGGCAACCTGAGCCGCCGCCGGGAGGTGCTGGATTTGCTGCGGGGGTTGCCACCGGTGCCGGTCGCGGACCAGGACGAGGTGTTGTTCCTGATCGAGCGGCACGGTCTGATGGGGCAGGGTATCGGTTTCATCGACGCGCACCTGCTGGCCGCCACGCTGCTCAGTCACGCCACCCGTCTGTGGACCCGGGACAAGCGGCTCGCCGAGGTGGCACGAGACCTAGGCGTGAACGGCGCACCGGGGCCGATGATTCATGATCGGGCTTGACCCTATAGTGGCTACAGGTATTTCAATTGACATCCTGAGTTCACTGAAAGTAGGACGGGTCCATGAAACCTCGCCTTTGCCGAGCTTTCCGCCATGAAATGGGTCTGGTGCGCCTCGCCTATCAGGAAGGCGACTGGCAATCGGCGTTCCGTCATCTCGAGCGAGCGCACATTATCGGACAACGGTTTATAGGCCTGCACACCCTCACGCATTGGTGGATGCTGCGAGTGGGGTGGAGACGCAGGGATGCCGGTCCCCGATGACCTGGAGCCGCTGTTACGCCGAAGGTGATTTTGACGCCAAGCGTGGGGTGCCGTACTGTTGCTGCTCTGTTTGAGGTGGTGTGCATGTCGAGACCTTGGGTCACAGTATTGCTGGTTGTGTTCCTGGCCGTTAACGGTCTGGTGGTGGCTGGAGATTCCGCCGCCCACGCCAGTCATGACGTACCGGGCTTGTCCCTACACGCCCACGGTGATCTTGAAAGCGACTCGCCCACCTCTCCGATGAACCACGATGATTGCGGTGGCGGTCACCATGACTGCCATAGCCATGCCGGCTCCGCGCCATTGAGCGCCCGCACTGCTGTCATCTGCCTCTCACCTGATGGTGCTTGGCCGCCGAGTCCGCAACCGGGCCAGGTGTTGTCCGGTCGCCAACCTCCTGTCCCGCCTCCGAATATGGCGTCGTTCTAGCGTACTGAACGGCCTCCGGCCCTCCGTGCCGGTGTTCCCTCGTATTTGGAGCATAGTTTAATGCATCACCGTACTTTGTGCGGCGGCCTTGCCGTCGTGCTCGGCGGTCTAGTGCTGGTCTGGCCCTTGGCCACCGGCGCCGACACCGTCGATTTGAAATCCGTGAATCTGACCGCCGTCCTGTCCCGGGTGCTCGAGCGCAACCCCGGTCTGGATGAATACCCCTATCGTTTCCGCGCCGCTGATGCGGCCGTGGTTCAAGCGGGCATCCGCCCCAGTACCGAAGTCTCCCTGGAAGTGGAAAACATCGCCGGCTCCGGGCAATGGATCGGCACCGACGGCGCGGAAGTCACGTTGGCCTTGAGCCAGACCGTCGAGTTGGGCGGTCAGCGCGATGCCAGGATGGAGAGTGCTCGCCGGGCCGGAGAAGTGAGTCGTCTGGACTACGATCTCGCGCGTCTTGACTTGCTTGGTGAAGCGAACCGGCGCTACTTGGCGCTTGTTGCCGCCGAGCGCCGCGTAACCCTGGCTGAGCAGGCCCTGGGCCTGGCCGGTGACGCCGAACAGGCCGCCCAGCGGCGCGTTGCCGCTGGCGCCGCTCCGTCATCCGAACGGCGTCGTTTGGTGCTGTCCCGGCAGGCGGCGGAACGAGACCTGGAACGGTCCCGCATGGATCGCCGTTCCGCCAGCCAACGGCTTGCTGCCCTGTGGGGAGAGACCGGTGAGCAAGGTTTGCGTGCCGCCGAAGAGCTGCTGCCCTTGCCGGACCTTCCCGGTTTGAAGCAATGGCGCGGACGTCTGGATCAGGCACCGAGGTTGCGCGAATTCGCTTCTCTAGCCCGTCTCGCTGAGGCCCGGGCCCGGTTGGCGCAAGCCAATGGCAGTCGTGACGTACGCTTTTCCGTGGGCGCTCGGCACGATGAATCCAGTGGCGATCAAGCCGCGGTGTTGGGGTTCTCCATGCCGCTTAATCTGAGCAACCCCAATCGTGGTAACGAGGCCCGTCGGCTGGCGGAAGTGGACAGTCTCGAGGCGCGCAGAAGTGCCGCGCGCATCGAGCTGTTGTCGCTGATGGAGGGCTTGTACCTGGAACTGCAACAACGCCGCACCGAGGTCCGCTCGATTCTGGAGCAATCCCTGCCGGAAGCCCGGCGGCTCTACGAGGAAGTCCAGGCCGGCTATCGTCGCGGGCGCTACAGCGTCCTTGACCTGGTTGACGCCGCTCATTCCCGTCTGGCCCTGGAGCGTCGCGTTACCGACCTGGCGGAGGGCTTTCATCAGCAACGCAATGAACTGGAGCGCCTGACCGGCACTTCCCTGGCCGCCGAAGCGCGTGCGCAAGGAGATTCCCAATGAACCGATTTATCCTGAGTATGTTGTACGCTGGCCTGCTATCTGCTGTTACCACCGGTACCTGGGCGGCAGGCGCGGGTGGTGGCGATCTTGCTGAACGCCAAGATCGTGAGGGGCCGCACGGGGGACGCCTGCTGGAGAAAAATGAATTGGGTCTGGAGCTAACGATATTTGAAGATGGCGTTCCGCCTGAATATCGAGTCTACGCTTACCGGAACGGAAAACCCCTGGACCCGGATCAAATAGATTTGACCATCAGGCTGGACCGTTTGGGCGGACAGCGAGACCGGATTACCTTTGCGCCGGAGCGTGATTACTTGCTGGGCCAACAGCCAGTAGCCGAACCGCATTCCTTTGATGTCACCGTGGAAGCCAGCCTGGATGGCGAGGCGCACCAGTGGCGTTTCGAAAATCATGAAGGCCGCACCCTTATCCCTGAACGTCTGGCGAAAGCCTCCGGTCTCGGTACCGAAATCGCCGGTGAGCGAACCCTGGAGCGCACGCGCCAGGTCACCGGCCGGGTCGAAGCAGATCCAGACAAACTATACCGGGTCACCGCCCGCTATCCGGGCACGGTTGAGCGGGTGTTGGTGTCGGTGGGCGACCGGGTAAAAAAAGGCCAGCCGCTGGCGCGGGTGGAAGCCCGGGAGAGCCTCACCCTGCAGACGGTGACCGCACCGGCGGATGGCGTGATTACAGAGCGCTTTCTGAACGCCGGAGCAGCCACTAGCGGCGAACCAATTGTTGAGATCGGCGATTTCTCCACCCTTTGGCTGGAGCTGCATCTGTTCCCTCGTGATCTGGACGCTGTGTCCCCAGGGCAGGCTGTGCGCCGAGCGGACGACGCTACTGTGTTGGGCGCAGTGGATTACCTGTACCCCCGAGCTGACGAGGACAGTCAGGTCACCCGGGCGCGGGTAGTGGTCAACGACCCACCCGCCGATCTGCGCCCTGGCATGTTGATTGGTGCCCAGGTGGTGATTGAAAAAAAGACGGTGCCGTTGGCGGTACGCCGGGAAGCGATTCAGAGTTTCCGCGACATGCCGGTAGTGTTTGCCCGCTTCGATGAAAAGTATGAAGTGCGGATGATCAAACAAGGCATGAGTAGCGCGGATTACGTGGAAGTCACCGGTGGTTTGGAGCCAGGCACCGAATACGTGACTGAAAACAGTTTCCTAATCAAGGCCGACGTCCTCAAAGACGGCGCCACTCACGGCCACTAAGTGCTTAAGCACTAAGGAGATCTCATGATCGATGCTTTCGTGGGCCTGGTGGTCCGCCGGCGCTGGTTGGTGATGGCGCTGACCGCGTTGCTGGTGTTGGTGGGCATACGTAGCGCCGTGCAATTACCCATCGACGCGGTACCCGACATCACTAATGTCCAGGTGCAAATTAATACCAGTGCGCCAGGCTACTCGCCACTAGAATCGGAACAACGTATCACCTATCCGGTGGAAACGGCGATGGCCGGGCTGCCTAATCTCGACTACACGCGTTCGGTATCCCGATACGGTTTGTCACAGGTCACGGTAGTGTTCGAGGAGGGCACCGACCTGTACTTCGCCCGCCAGCGGGTGGCGGAAAAACTGCAAAGCGTGCGCGGGCAACTGCCCGAAGGCATGGAACCGGAGCTCGGTCCCATTGCCACCGGACTGGGTGAAATTTTCATGTACACCGTGGAAGCCGACCCGGGCGCCCGCAACGAGGAGGGGGAGCCCTACGACGCGGAAGACCTGCGTACCCTGCAGGACTGGGTGGTGCGGCCTCAGTTAATGCTGGTGGATGGCGTTACAGAGGTGAACACCATTGGCGGCTTCCAGCGTCAATATGAAGTGGCGCCGGACCCGTCGAGGCTGATCGCCCACGAACTGAGTTTGAGAGATCTGTCAGCGGCCTTACGCGACAACAATTTAAACCTCGGTGCTGGTTATCTGGAACGCAACGGCGAGCAGTGGCTGGTGCGTTCCCCGAGCCAGGTGGCGAGCCTGGATGAGATCGCTGAGATCGTCGTGGCGCGACGCGGTGATACCGTGATACGTGTGGCGGACGTGGCGAAAGTCCGCTTCGGTAAAGAGCAGCGCACCGGCGCGGCTACCCGCAACGGTGAGGAGGTGGTGCTCGGTACCACCTTCATGCTGATCGGCGAAAACAGCCGGGAAGTGGCCAAGTCGGTAGCGGAACGTCTTCAGGAGGTTAATCGTTCCTTACCCGACGGTGTGCGTGCCGAGCCGATGTACGATCGCACCTCTCTGGTTGAAAAAACCATCGCCACGGTGGAGAAAAACCTGTTCGAAGGCGCGTTGCTGGTGGTCGTGGTGCTGTTCGCCCTGCTGGGCAACTTCCGTGCCGCCCTGATCACCGCCGCGGTCATCCCATTGAGCATGTTGTTCGCGCTCACCGGCATGGCGGCCAACCGGGTCAGTGGCAATCTGATGAGCCTGGGCGCCATCGATTTTGGCTTGATCGTCGACGGTGCCGTGATCGTGGTGGAGAACTGTCTGACCGGTCTGGCGGCGGCCCAGAAGCACCATGGGCGTTTGCTCACTTTGAAAGAGCGTTTGGACACCGTCACCCGGGCCACCCGGGAAGTGTTCAAGCCCAGCGCCTTTGGGGTGTTCATCATCATGGTGGTATACCTGCCGATCTTCGCGCTCACCGGCGTAGAAGGGAAGATGTTCCACCCCATGGCATTCACTGTGGTAGCGGCGCTTACCGGGGCGCTGATTTTATCGGTGACCTTCGTGCCGGCCGCCGTCGCCCTGTTTGTACGAGGTCGGGTGGGCCATCAGGATAACCCGGTGATGCGGGTGGCGCGGCGACTTTACCAGCCGGCTCTGGATGTCGCTCTGCGCGCTGCGGTGCCGGTATTGCTGGTGGCGGGGGTGTTGGTTGTTGCCAGCGGAGTCCTGGCGACCCGGCTGGGCACCGAGTTCATCCCGCAGTTGGATGAGGGCGATATGGCGGTCCACGCGCTGCGCATCCCCGGCACCAGCCTGAGCCAGGCACTGGAGATGCAGGAACAGGTGGACCGCCGTTTCCTGGAATTCGACGAGGTGGACAAGGTGTTCGCCAAGCTAGGCACCGCCGAGGTGGCCACCGACCCGATGCCGCCCAATGTGGCGGACACCTTTGTGATTCTCAAGCCCCGTGACCAATGGCCGGACCCGGATCGGCCCAAAGCGGATTTGGTGGCCGCCATGGCCGAGGCGGCGGAAACGCTGCCGGGCAACAAGTACGAGTTCACTCAGCCGATTCAGATGCGTTTCAATGAGCTGATCGCCGGGGTGCGCGCTGATTTGGCGGTGCGCTTTTACGGCGATGATCTGGCTCAACTGGAAGCGCTGGGTGAGCAGGCGGTATCGGTGATCAACAGGGTGCCCGGTGCCGCCGACGCCCGTCTGCAGCCGCTCTCAGGCTTGCCGGTGCTCACCGTGACACCGGACCGGGAAGCATTGGGCCGCTACGGTCTTAATGCCTCCACCGTACAGCGGACGGTGCGTGTCGCGGTGGGCGGCGAGACCTTGGGTACCGTATACCAAGGTGACAGCCGCTTCCCGTTGCGTTTGCGCTTGCCGGCGGAGAACGTGGCGGATCTGGATGCCTTGAAGCGGCTTCCGATAGCGGTGCCCGGAGGTCATGACCCCGGCTATGTGCCGCTGGAAGAAGTGGCGGAGGTGGCGTTGACGCCGGGGCCTAACCAGATCGATCGCGAGAACGGCAAGCGTAATGCCATTGTATCCGCCAACGTGCGGGGCCGGGACCTGGGCTCATTTGTTGAGGATGTGCGGACGGCGGTTCGTGAGGAGATTGATCTGCCCACCGGTTATTGGGTGGACTATGGCGGTACCTTTGAGCAGCTGCAGTCCGCCTCCCGGCGTTTGGCCATCGTGGTGCCGCTCTCGCTATTGCTAATCTTCGCGTTGTTGTACGGGGCGTTCGGCAGCGCCCGCGATGCGCTGATTATTTTTACCGCCATCCCCCTGTCGCTGACCGGGGGCGTGCTGGCCCTGTGGGCGCGCGACATCTCCCTGTCGATCTCCGCCGGGGTCGGGTTTATTGCCCTGTCCGGTATTGCCGTGCTCAACGGCGTGGTGATGCTGTCTCATATCAAGGATCTGATGGCGGAGGGCATGCCATTGCGGGACGCGGTGCGTGAGGGCGCGCTGCGCCGCCTGCGGCCAGTGCTGATGACTGCTTTGGTAGCGGGGCTTGGTTTCGTGCCGATGGCCTTCAACACCGGCATCGGCTCGGAAGTGCAGCGTCCTCTGGCCACCGTTGTGGTTGGAGGGATCGTCACCGCTACCCTGCTTACTCTGGTGGTATTGCCGGCGCTGTACAGCCGGTTTGGCCGCAAAACGGTTGAACTCGTTTCACCTGGACCTTAACCCGAAACAGGGCGCCACCGTTTGGGGCGCCCTGTGAGTATGAGATAGGTAGGAGTTGGTATGCCTCTGTTCGTTAAGTATTTGATTACCGCCTTGCTGGTAGTCGTGGTCTCGGAAATCGCCCGCCACAGCGGAAGGTTAGGGGCCTTGGTTGCGGCCTTGCCGTTGGTCACGGTATTGACGCTGATCTGGTTGCATGTGGAAGGCGCGCCCCGGGACAAGATTGTGGACCACGCGTGGTACACCTTCTGGTACGTGCTGCCAACGCTGCCCATGTTTCTACTGTTTCCCGTCATGATGGCGCGTTGGGGCTTTTGGCCGGCCCTGTCCTGCAGTGCGCTGTTAACGCTGGTGTGTTTCCTGGTACTGGTGGTAACCATGAAGCGTTTTGGTATTGAGTTACTGTAAAGATTTGGCGAATGCAGAGGGAGGACAGAACGCATACCACCAATATTGACGATGAATTACTGGCCATGCCTGTGCGTCGCCGGTGCTGATCGAGGACCAGTCCGAAGTCTTCTTCTTGATCGGCCTTGACCCTGTAGTGGCTACAGGTATTGGAATGTGCCGAAACGGATCGAAGGAGCCGCCCAGTGCACTCCCATCACAACCATGATCATGCTCACCCGCACGGTGCGACGAAGGATTTCGGCCGCGCCTTCGTGATCGCCATCACCCTGAACCTGGGGTTCACGGCGGTGGAATTCGTGTACGGCTTTTTGGCGCAGTCCTCGGCATTGATGGCCGACGCCGGCCACAACCTGTCCGACGTGCTGGGGCTGATGCTGGCCTGGGGCGGCGCCCTGTTGGCGCGCAAGGTGCCGGACAGCCGTTTCACCTTCGGGTTGCGCGGCAGTTCGATTCTGGCGGCGCTGGGCAACGCCATGTTCCTGATGATCGCCTGCGGGGCGATCGGCTGGGACGCCCTCCGGCGGCTGGCCGATCCACCGGAGGTGGCGTCGGTGACCGTGATGGTGGTGGCCGGCATCGGTGTTCTGGTCAACGCGGCGTCGGCCTGGTTGTTCGTTAAGGGTAGTAAGGGCGATCTGAATATCCGTGGTGCCTTCCTGCATCTGGTTGCCGACGCGGCGGTGTCGGTGGGCGTGGTGCTGGCCGGTCTGGCGATTCTTTACACCGGCTGGAACTGGCTCGATCCGGTCACCAGCCTGCTGATCACCGTGGTGATCGTTGTCGGTACCTGGGGGCTGCTGCGCGAATCCCTGAAACTGGTCCTCAACGCGGTGCCCGCGAGCATCGACCTCGCCGAGGTGGACGCCTGGCTTCGGGACCAGCCCGGCGTCAGCGACATTCACGACCTGCACATCTGGGGCATGAGCACCACGGAGAGCGCGCTGACCGTCCATCTGGTGATGCCGGACGGTTTCCCCGGCGACGCCTGGCTGGACCAGGTGACGGAGGGGCTGCATGACCACTTCAGCATCGCCCATAGCACTTTGCAGGTGGAGCGCGGCGACAGCCCCCACGTTTGTGTGCTGCACGCTTCTCATTGACCACCGCAGCGCAGGGAGATCGACATGGCATGTTGCGAACCGGAATTGAACCACCAGGCGCCCGCCGCCTATCGAAACGTATTGATCGCGGTGCTCGCGATCAATCTGCTCATGTTCGCCGTGGAGGCGGCGGTGGGCCTGCTCTCTGGCTCGCGGGCACTGCGCGCCGACGCCCTGGATTTTCTCGGCGACGCCGCCACTTATGGGCTCACCCTGTGGGCGCTGGGGCAGTCCCTGGCCTGGCGGTTCCGCGCGGCCCGCATCAAGGGTGTTTCGCTGCTGCTGTTGGGGCTGCTGGTGCTGGCGGACAGCTTGGTCAGCCTGGTAAACGGCGCCGCGCCCCCGGGGGTGATGATGTCCGGCATCGGCGCCCTGGCGTTGGTGGCCAATCTCATTAGCTTGATGTTGCTGCTGCGCTATCGTCAGGGTGACGCCAATATCCGCTCCGCCTGGCTGTGCACGCGCAATGATGTGCTCGCCAATATATCGGTGATCGTCGCCGGCCTGCTGGTGCTGGCCAGCGGCAGCCACTGGCCGGACGTGCTGGTGGCGATGGCGATTGCCGGTTTGTTCTGCCATAGCGCGGTGTCCATCCTGCGCCAGGCCAATGCCGAACAGAGGGCCGGGCAACGTGACGGGCCGGGCCCCGGTGGTGACGGCTGCGGCCCGGCGCGTTAGTCTGCCCGGCATTTCCGCTCCAACGGCATCATCATGAGTTTTAAAAACGAAGACCTGATCGCTGTCTGCCAGCGCACCATGCCTTTCGGTAAGTACCAGGGCCGGCCCCTGATCGACCTGCCGGAATCCTACCTGCTGTGGTTCGCGGATCGCGGCTTTCCCCGTGGCGAACTGGGCCGCCTGATGGCTCTGGCGATGATCCTCAGCGTGGAAAACCTCAAGCATCTGGTGACGCCGTTCCGCGACTAACGGCCAGCGTGCACCGTGCTTGCCGGTTTGGCGCATATTCTTTGCATCTTTTGCCGGTACCTTTGACGTCGACGCTTTTCTTTTTTAGCAGGCAACTCGGGCAGGGTCATGACAGGCTGGATCAAACGGCATTTGCTAATCGTGGTGGTCGCCGTGGCGTCGCTGGGCGGCGCCGCCTGGTGGTGGCTGTCGGGCACCGGCGCAGCGGCCGGCCAATGGCAGACCGCCCAGGCGGCGCCCGCCGACATCGAGGATCTGGTCACCGCCCTCGGCACCCTGGAGCCCTACGACTATGTGGACGTGGGCGCTCAGGTGTCCGGCCAGTTGGAAAAACTGCATGTCGATCTGGGCGACACAGTGAGCAAAGGGGAGCTGCTGGCGGAGATCGACGCGTCGGTGCAGGAATCCCGGGTGCAGGCCGGCCTGGCCGAGCTGGATGCCCTGCGCGCCCAGTTGGAGCAGCAGCGCGCCGAGCTGGAGTTGGCGCAGTTGCAGTTCAATCGCCAGGAGCGCCTGCGCCAGGCCGACGCCACCAGCGACGACGCCTGGCAGACCGCCAAGGCCACGCTCGCCACCACGCGCGCCCAGATCAAAGTGCTGCAGGCGCAGATCGACCAGACCCAGTCCGGCCTGGAAGGCGATCAGGCGACCCTCGGCTACGCCAAAATCTACGCCCCCCGCGACGGCACCGTGGTGACCCTGGACGCCCGCGAAGGACAAACCCTCAACGCCAACCAGACCGCGCCGATTCTGATGCGCATCGCTGACCTCGCCACCATGACCGTGTCCACGGAAGTCTCCGAGGCGGACGTGGACCGTCTTGAAATCGGCATGCCGGTGTATTTCTCCACCCTGGGCAACAGCGGCGTGCGTTACGACAGCACGCTGCGCCAGGTGCTGCCGACCCCGGAAGTGGTCAACAATGTGGTGCTCTACACCGCCGAGTTCGATGTGGCCAACCCGGGCAACGCCTTGATGTCCGGCATGACCGCGCAGGTCTTCTTCGTGGTGGAAGCCGCCCAGGGCGCGCTGAGCGTGCCCGCCTCGGCGGTGAAGAACGGCGCCGGCGGTCAGTACGTGGAAGTGCCCGCCGGCAAAGGCCGTCTGGAAAAACGGCCGGTGAAAACCGGGGTCACCGACCGGGTGCGCGTGCAGATCACCGACGGGCTCGTCGAAGGCGACACCGTGGTGATCGGCAAGGTGCAGGCGCACACCGAGGAAGAGCCGCGCCGCCGGGGCCTGTTCTAATGGCACATCAGTCGCCGCGGGCGCCCTTGATTGAGCTGCGCGACATCCGTAAGCGCTTCCCCGGCGGCGACCAGGACGTGGAGGTGCTGCACGGCATTTCGCTGACCATCGAGGCCGGCGAATGCGTGGCCATCATGGGCAGCTCAGGTTCCGGCAAATCCACCCTGATGCACCTGCTCGGCTGCCTGGACCGGGCCAGCGACGGTGAATATCGCTTCGCCGGCCAGGACGTCAACGCCATGGACCACCAGGAGCTGGCCTGGCTGCGCCGGGAAATGTTCGGTTTCGTGTTCCAGAGCTATCACCTGATCGGCACCGCCAGTGCCTGGGAAAACGTGGCGTTGCCGGCGATCTACGCCGGTATGCACCGCGACGAGCGCAAAGCCCGCGCCCAGGCACTGCTCACCGATCTGGGTCTGGGCGAGCGCCTCGACCATCGGCCCAACCAGTTGTCCGGCGGTCAGCAGCAGCGCGTGTCCATCGCCCGGGCGTTGATGAACGGCGGCCGGGTCATTCTCGCCGACGAACCCACCGGCGCCCTGGACAGCCAGAGCGGCGAGGCGGTGATGGCTCACCTGACCGGCCTGGCCGACCGGGGCCACACGGTGATCCTGATTACCCACGACCCGGAAGTGGCCGCCCACGCGGACCGCGTCATCGAGCTGCACGACGGCAATATTGTCGCCGACACCCGCCACCGCCCCGCCCGCGCCACCGCTGAAACACCCACCGCGCTGGCGCCGCCGGCGGAGTCCGGTTTGCCGGAGCCCGGCGAGATTCCCGAAGCGGTGACCATGGCACTGCGTTCGCTGCGCGCCAACTGGCTGCGCACCCTGCTGACGCTGCTCGGCATCGTCATCGGTGTGGGCGCGGTGGTGGTGATGCTGGCCATTGGCCAGGGCGCCAAACAGGATGTGGTGGCGCGCATCGGCGATATGGGCACCAACCTGCTGGTGATCCGCCCGGACCGGGGCCAGCAGCGCACCGCCGACGGCGTGGTGGCGACCCTGGTGCCCGCCGACGCCGAAGCCCTGGAAAGCCTGCCCAACGTGCGGGTGGCGGTGCCGGAGATTTCCGGGTCCGCCACCGCCCGGGCGCTGGGCCGTGACGTCAGCACCTCGGTGAAGGCGGTGTCCTCGGATTATCCGTCGCTGCGTGACTGGGAGCGCTCCGCCGGCATCTTTTTCAATGCCAACGACGAAGCCCGCTACGCGCCGGTGGCGGTGATCGGTGAAACCGTGCGCGCGAATCTGTTCCCGGACAGCGACCCGCTCGGGCAATTCGTGCTCCTCAACAGCATCCCGTTCCAGGTGATCGGCGTGATGAGCGAGCAGGGCGCCACCAACTGGGGTGACGATCAGGACGATGTGGTGTTCGTGCCGCTGTCCACCGGCACCCTGCGCCTGTTCGGCCAGAACTATCTGCGCTCGATTACCCTGGCGGTGGAAGACTTGGCCGCCATCGACGCTACCGAGCAGGCGGCGGTGGATCTGCTGGTGCAGCGTCACGGCACCAAGGATGTGCGGGTGTTCAACATGGCGTCCTTGCTGGACATGATCTCCGACACCCAGAACACTCTCACCATGCTGCTCGGCTCCATCGCCGCGATCTCGCTGTTGGTGGGCGGCATCGGCGTGATGAACATCATGCTGGTGAGCGTCACCGAGCGTATCCATGAAATCGGCATCCGCATGGCCACCGGCGCCCGCCAGCGCAATATTCTCCAGCAGTTCCTCACCGAGGCGGTGGTGGTGTCCGCCCTGGGCGGCATCATCGGTGTGCTCGGCGGCGTGGCCGTGGGGCTGCTGCTGAAACTGCTCGGTCTGCCGATTCTGTTTTCCGCCACGGTGGCCGGCGCCGCCTTCCTGTGCGCGGCGGTGATCGGCCTGGTGTTCGGGTTCGCGCCGGCGCTCAAAGCGGCACGGCTCAATCCTGTGGAGGCCCTCAGTAATGAATAACGGATCCTTGCTGGCGGTGATTCTGATCGGTGCCGTATCGGCGTCCGGGTGCGCGGTGCAGTCGGGGCTGGAGACGCCGCAGGTGGAAGCGCCGGCGCAGTGGGAGAACCAGCTTGCCGACAGCCGCGCTGCGGTGGCGAACCCGGCCTGGTGGCAGGGCTTCGGCAGCGATGAATTGAATCAGCTGGTGGCCCGCTCGCTCAGTGACAACACCGATCTGCGTGCCGCCGCCGCCCGGGTGCTGCAGGCCGAGGGCCGTTTGCAGCAGGCCGGCTCGTCGCTGTTTCCCAATCTGTCGCTGGACGGCGGTGCGTCCACCTCCGGGGCCTTCGGCGGCAGCAGCAGCGACAGCTTCCAGTTGCGTGCCAACGCCAGCTACGAGCTGGACCTGTGGGGCCGGCTGCGCAACACCAAGGCGATCGCCGAGGCCAACCTGGAGGCCAGCCGCTTCGATCGCGACAGCGTGCGCCTGACGGTGCTGGGCAGCGTCGCCAACACCTGGCTGCAGTGGCGCTATCTGGAAGACCGCCTGGCCCTGGCCGAAGACAGCCTGGCGCTGGCGGAGCGGGTGTTGGAACTGGTTGAGGCCAAGGTGCGTTACGGCGCAGTGTCGCCTCAGGACCTGGCCCAGCAGCGCACTCTGGTGGCCAACCAGCGTGCCGCCCTGCCGGACCTGCGCCAGCAGGCCCGGGAAACCCGTTACGCGTTGGCGGTGCTGGTCGGCGACACGCCCCAGGGGTTTTTACTGGCCGGCGGCGGGCTCGACGAACTGACCGTGCCCGAGATCGAACCGGGCCTGCCTGCCGAAGTGCTGGCGCAACGCCCGGACGTGGGCCGCGCCCTGGCCAATCTGATGGCCGCCGACTACGGCGTCGCGGTGGCACGCAGTGCCTACTGGCCGTCATTGAGCCTGACCGGCGGCGCCGGCTACGCCAGCAGCTCGTTGAGCGATCTGTTCGACGGCGACGCGGTCTACAGCCTGGCCGCGTCCCTCAGCCAGCTGTTGTTCGACGGTGGCCAGGTGCGCGGCGAGAACACCACCGCCCGCGCCGCCTGGCTAGAGCAGGTGGCCACCTACCGGGGCGTGTTGCTCACCGCGCTTTCCGAGGTGGACCAGAGCCTGGGCAGCATCGACGCTCTGGCCCAACAGGAACAGCTCTTCCGCGAAGCGCTGGCCCAGGCACGCCGCAGTTTCGAAATCGCCGAGGTGCGCTACCGCGAAGGCGACATTGAGCTGACCTCGGTGCTGGATGCCCAGACCAGCCTCAACAACGCGCGCCAGAATATGATCGACCAGCGTTACAACGAACTGCTGGCGCGGGTGACCCTGTACCGGGTTCTGGGCCAGGGGCTCGCCGGCTTCCCCGAGGCGCCCTGAGGGGCGCCCGCGAACCGGCGCCGTTCCGCTATACTCCGGTCATGTCCGTACCGCTTGTCTATCATCCGTCCTACAGTTTCCCGTTTCCCGGCCGGCACCGCTTTCCGATGGAAAAGTTCCGGTTGCTGCACGAGCGGTTGCGCGACAGCGGCATCGCCGGCGCGGCCAATTTGCACCGTCCCGGACGGGCGCGTCCTGCGCTGCTGTCGCTGGCCCACTGCCCGGATTATCTTGACCGCTTTCTCGGTAACCGGCTCGGTGAGCGCGAGGCCAAACGCATGGGCCTGCCCTGGAGCGAAGACCTGGTCCGGCGCACCTGCATCGCCCCCATGGGCACGCTGCTCACCGCCCAGCTGGCGTTGAAGCACGGCATCGCCTGCCATCTGGCCGGCGGCACCCACCACGCCCATTACGACTTCGGCTCCGGCTTCTGCATTCTCAATGATCTGGCGATCACCGCCCGGGCGTTGCGGGCCGGCGGGCTGGTGAAGCGGGTGCTGATTTTCGATTGCGACGTGCATCAGGGTGACGGCACCGCCGCCATCCTGGCCGGCGACGGGGATCTGTTCACCTGCTCGATCCACTGCGAGAAAAACTTCCCCACCCGCAAGAGCCGCAGTGATCTTGACGTCGGCTTGCCCGTGGGGCTGGAAGATGACGGCTACCTGGCGGTGGTCGAGGAAACACTGTGCGACCTGCTGCGGCAGCGACAGCCCGATCTGGTGCTGTACGATGCCGGGGTGGACGTGTACACCGGCGACCCGCTGGGAAGGCTCGCGGTCAGCCTGACCGGGCTGGCCGAGCGCGAACGCCGGGTGCTGACCCTGTGCCGTGATCATGGTGTGCCCGTGGCCACGGTGATCGGCGGCGGCTACGACGACGACCGGCCGGCCCTGGCCCGGCGCCACGCCCTGGTCGTGGAAGCGGCCCACCAATTATGGAGGCAGTAATGAGCAAAGCCCTGTTGATCATGGCCCACGGCAGCCGAGCCGAAGCCGCCAACGACGAGTTCCGTTTGCTGGTGGAGCAGGTGGCCGAACACAGCCACGACTATGTGGCGGTGCTGCCCTGTTTCCTGGAGCTGGCGCGGCCGTCACTGATGGAAGCGCTGCAGCAGATCGAACACCAGCCAGTGGAAACCGTGCAGGTGTATCCGCTGTTCTTCAATAAGGGCAAGCATATGTCCCGGGATATTCCCGAGCAGGTGGAAGAGGCCCGCCAGCGTCATCCGCATCTGCGCATCGAGCTGCTGGAATACTTCGGCAATGCTGGCGGCCTGGTGGCGCTGGTGCGCGATCACATCGACGCGCAGAGCTAGCGCACTTCGATTCAGAACGTCCTGGCGATAATCAGGCCGCCCCACATTAGATTCCGGTCGGCGGGGCCTTCGCGCACTTCCGAGGTGTGCCCGCGCAGCACATAGCTGAGCCGCCAGCCACTGGCGAACGACTGGGTATAGCCGAGCCAGGCTTCCAAAAGCGCATGGTTCAGGTCACCGGAATCGTAGCTCACTTCGCTGTCGCGGAACTGGCCTTGCAGAAACGCGTTGTAGCCCCGCGCCACCACGGCGACGCCGCCCCACACATAGCTTTCCGCCCGCGCCGGCCCGCCGTTGCCGCGCGCCGCGCCGTCGCCGTAACTGGCCAGCTCCGGGTTGAAACGCCACCAGGGGTCGGCGATGCGCCCGCCCCGGAAGCTCAGGCTCCAGCGTGCCTCGGTGAGGTAGCCGGCGGACGCCTGCACGGTGCTTTTTACTTCCAGATTCGGTGAGGAGACATCCAGGTATTTTTGCCGCGCCACCGTGTAACGGGCGGTGGGTTCGCCGCCTTCGCTGACCTGATGCTTCCAGCCTTCGGCGTGCTCGCTGCCGATCACCTTGTGCACCGCGTTCTGGCCGTTACCGACCATGGCCAGGCCGAGCGCGCCCAGGGTCAGGCTGCTGTGCCAGGCCACGTTCTCACGCGGGTCGATCCGCACCCGGGATTGAGACAGGTAGATCAGGCTCGCGTAGGGGCGGTCGTTATACACCGGCGTCGACGCGGCTTTGTCTTCCGGCGTGAAGCCGAACAGCCCGAACTCGATGCTGTGGCCGTCGACGCGTTGCGGCGCGCGGCCGTCCACGCCGAACAGACCGTCCAGGGCGCCTAGCACCGGATTCAATGAGTACCAGGCATCGCGGGCGTTGCGGCCGGTGTAGGAAAGACTCAGGCCATAGGTGTAGTCCTGGTCGCGATGGGAGGGCACCAGGGCGTCGTTGTCGAAGGCAAACGACCAGCTTTCCTTGGCGGGCTCGCGCCGCGGCTCGGGCCTTGGCCGGCGCGGCGTCCGTTCGTCCTGTTCCAGTAACGCCAGTTGGATTTGGCCGTCGGCTTGGTTGAGCGGGACGTTGTTGTACCGCCCCGGATCGGTTTGCGCCAGGGCGGTGGGGGCCGCGCCCAGGACGATCAGAAAAACGGCCGTCAGCAGCAGGCCGCTGTTGGGGTGCACGCCCCAGCGGGGGGCGGCGTATCCGGATGCATTGTTCATCGTTCTCCGTTCCGCAGAAATGTCGCCGTTATCTGGGCGTTACCCTAAGAGCGCGGCCCTTTTCTGCGGTAGGTCAAAACTGGCCCTTTCTTGCCTGTTTCTGCGGAACGGTTTTGTTTTTCTGACCGGTTGGATCAGCGCAGCCGATAGGTCAGCGACGCCATGACGCTGCGCTCGGCCCCGAAATAGCAGTAGTTCAGTGAGTAGCAGGAGGCCACGTATTCCTTGTCCAGAAGGTTGTTGGCATTGAGGCGCACGCTCAGGCCGCGTACGCCCACTTGCCCGAAATCGTAGCCCAGGGTGGCGTCCATCAGGGTGTAGGAGGGCACGTTCAGGGTATTGGCCCGGTCCGCTTCGATGCCGGACAAGTAGCGCGCGCCCAGCCCCACATCCAGGCCACTCAACGCGCCACCATTGAAGTGGTAATTGCCCCAGACAGTGGCCTGGTTGCGCGGCGCCTGATTGACGCGGTTGCCTTCGATCTCCTCTTCGGCTTCCACGTATTCAATGTCGGTGTAGGTGTAGCTGGCCTGCAGCCGCAGCTGGTCGGTGACCAGGGTCTGGGCGTCCAGCTCCACCCCGCGGGAACGCACTTCGCCCACCGGCACATAGACCGCCGCCTGCGGTTCGCGGATCGCCAGGTTCTCCTGATCAATGTGGAACAGCGACAGGGTGTACAGCCCCCGGCCCCGGTGCGGCTGATACTTGAGGCCGGTTTCATACTGGGTGCCCTCGGTGGGCTCCAGCGGGTTGCCGTCGGCGTCGGTGTAGACGCTCGGGTTGAACGACTCGGAATAACTCACATAGGGCGACAGGCCGTTGTCCATCCGGTACAAGGCGCCGGCGCGGCCGCTGAACTGGTCGCGGTCCTGGCTGGAGCGGGCGCCGGTGTCGGTGTTCACATTGGCGGTGCGCACCCAGTCCTGGCGGCCGCCCAGGGAGAAGCGCCAGTTGTTCAGCGCGATCTGATCCTGAATATAGACGCCGGTCTGGATCAGCTTGCGCTCGTGCAGCACCGGGTCGGTGATCGCCAGGGGCGCGGCGCCGTACTGCGGGTCGAAGGCGTCGATGGCCGGGAAGCTGCCGGAGGTCCAGGCGGCGTCCACGTCGCGGTGCTGATAGTCGACGCCCACCAGCAGGGTGTGCCGCAGCGCGCCGGTAGAGAACAGGCCCTGCAGTTGGTTGTCCACCGTGTAGGCGTCGAGCTGTTCGTCGGCACCGGAGTAGAAGCGGCTGAGCTGGTCCGAGTTGCCCACCCAGGCAAAGCTGTACACCTGTTGCAGCGCCACGTCGCTGGTCAGATAGCGGAAGTTCTGCTTCACGCTCCAGTCGTCGTTGAAGAAGTGTCGAAGCTCGTAGCCCACCATTTTTTCAGTACGTGAGAACTGTTCGTAGGCGGGCTCGCCTTCAAAGAAATGGTTGGAGATATAACGCCCGTTGCGGGGGTAAAGCGTGCCTTCCGCGGGCACGCCGCTGTGGCTGCCGCCTTCCGGGTCGTCTTGGAAATAGGCCATCAGATCGAGGGTGGTGTTGTCGCCCAGGTCCAGGGTCAGCGACGGCATGATCGCCCGGCGTTCGTGCTCCAGGTGGTCAAACTGGGTGTCGCCCTGACTGGTCAGCCCCACCACCCGGTAGGCCGCGCCGTCGCTTAACGGTCCGGCGAAATCGAAGGCGGCGCCCCGGTAGTTATTGTTGCCGGCGCTGAACGTTACCTCCTGGCGGGTTTCGAACAACGGCTTCTTGCTGGTGAGATTGACCAGCCCGCCCGGCGAGGCGCGGCCGTACAACACCGAGGTCGGGCCTTTAACGATTTCCACCCGCTCGAGGAAGTAGGGGTCGATTTGCATGGAGCTGAAAGTGCCGCCGTCGCCCATGGTCTTCAGACCGTCGAGATAGATGTTATCGATGCTGTCGTCGGAAAAGCCGCGCAGTACCACATAGTCGTAGCGCTGGGAGGCGCCGATCTGCTCGGTGAACACGCCGGGGGTGTAGCGCAGCGCCTGCTGCACGGTTTCCGAACCCTGTGTGTCCAGTTGCTCGCGGCGCACCACGTTGATCGTTTGTGGTGTTTCCAGGGTCGGCGTATCGATCTTGGTGGCCACCTGGGCGGAAACCGCCACCGGCGCCAGCGTCTGGCTGCTGGCGGGCGCCGGCTCCAGGGTGACGCTGCCGTCGTCGTTGCGGCGGTGGCGCAGGCCGCTGCCGGCCAGCAGCCGGGCCAGGGCCTGGTCGGTGGAGTAGTCGCCGGCCAGGGCCGGGCTTCGTTTGCCGGCGGTGATGCCGGCGTCGTAGATCAATTGGACGCCGGTGTCCTCGGCCAGTTCGGCCAGAGCAGCGTCGAGCGGTTGCGCGGCGATGTCCAGGGTCGCCGCCCGGGCGCCGGCCAGCAGGGCGAGGCCGGTGAACAGCGCGGCGGCGCGCAGGGTGTTTTTGATCAGGGGCATCTTTGGTCCTCTCTGTTCGGATGCAAATACAAACCATTTGCGATCTGGTGGCAGGGAAGACGAAACCGCCGCCGGTTTCTGAACCGGGTCGCCTCTAATACAGGATCACCACGCCGGGCAGGTGCCGCACGGTCAGCGGCAGGGTCTGGCTCAAGGCGCTGAGGGCGGCGTCCGGATTGCCGCTATTGAGGGTGCCGCTGAAACGGCGCTCGGCCAGTGTCTGGTCCAGCAACAGCAGGCGGTCCGGGTGATGGGGCGCCAGCTCCCGGAGAATGTCCCGTAGCGGTTGATCGCTGAACACCAGCCGGCCTTCCAGCCAGGCCAGCACGGGCGCCACATCCACCCGGCGCGGGTCGCCCAGGCGGCCGCGCGACCAATGCACCTGCTCGCCGGCCCGCAACGTCAGCCGTCGACCCACGCCGCTGGCGACCACCTCGCCCTCCGCCACCGTCAAGCGGACCCGCTCGCCCTCGTCCCGGCGTACCTCGAAGCGGGTGCCGGTAACGCGGACCTTCGCCTCGCCGGCCACCACCAGGAAGGGCCGTTGCGGGTCCTTGGCCACCTGGAAGTAAGCGCGCCCGCGCAGCAGGGTAACGCGGCGCTGGTGGTCGCTCAGGTTCAGATTGATGGCGCTGTCGCCGGCCAGGGTTACCCGGCTGCCGTCCTCCAGGGTCAGTACCCGTTGCTCGCCGGCGGCGGTGCGCTGGTCCGCGCCCCACACCCGCCAGGGCAGTTGCGCCGCCACGACCACCATGAGCAGCAGCACCGCCGCGGCCAGCCAGGCCCGGCAATGGCTCAGGGCGCGGCTGATGTATTTCCCCGCCATGCGCTCGGAGACCCCCAGACGGGTGCCGATTTCGCGCTGGGTGAGGCCCTCCAGACGGTTCCACAGCAGCGCCTGGCGGACATGGTCGGGCAGCTCGGTCAGTGCCGCCTGGACTCCGGCCAGGGTCTGGGCACTGCTGGCCGCCGCTTCCGGCGTGGGGGCGTCGCTTTCCAGCCGCAGGTCCGGGTCGTGCAGGGCCACGGTGGCCGGCCGGGCATGTTGCTGGCGCAGGTGGTCGATCAGCAGATTGCGGGCGATGCGGAACAGGAAGGCGCGCGGATTGTGCAGCGGATAGTGCAGCGGGGCGCCGCCGCCGGCGCGCTCCAGGCGGCGCAGGCGCAAGTAGACCTCTTGGCAAAGGTCCGCCGCCAGATCCGGGGAACCCAGGCGGCGATGGAAATAGCCGCTGAGCTCGGGGGCGTGTTGTTGAAACAGATCGTCGGCCCGCATGGTATCGCCCGCTTATCAAATGTGATTGATAATGATTCGTGATCGCAGTGCGGGCGATTATGCCACCACCCGACCGGCTGGCGCCAGGTCGGGCGGTTTAGCGGGGGGCCTGGTAGGTGCGGCTGCGGTGGCCGGGTTTACTGAACACCCATTGCCAGAGCTGGATGTTGCGGGCGCGGAAGGCGCCGGCGCACAGGTTCAGATAGTAGCGCCACATACGGTAGAAGCGCTCGTCGTAGCGGTGCCGGAGTTGCGGCCAGCCGGCCTGGAAGTTGGCGTCCCAGGCTTTCAGGGTACGCGCGTAGTCCGGGCCGAAGTTGTGCAGGTCCTCAATCACGAAACCGGGTTCGGCGGCGCGGGCGATCTGTTTCACCGACGGCAGTTCGCCGTTGGGGAAAATGTACTTGTCGATCCAGGGGTCGTGGCTGTGGCTGCTCTCGTTGGTGCCGATGGTGTGCAGCAGCATCAGACCACGGTCTTTCAGCAGCCCCAGCGCGGTGTCCATGAAGGTTTGGTAGTTGCGGCGGCCGACGTGCTCGAACATGCCCACGGAGACCACCCGGTCGTAGCGCCCGGTGACGGCGCGGTAGTCCTTCAAAAGCACTTCCACCGGCAGACCCTGGCAGCGCTCGCGGGCCAGTTGCGCCTGCTCGCTGGAAACGGTGACGCCTTCCGCGCGCACGCCGTAGTGGCGGGTGGCGTATTCCAGCAGGCTGCCCCAGCCACAGCCGATGTCGAGCAGGGTCATGCCCGGTTCCAGCTCCAGCTTGCGGCAAATCAGGTCGAGTTTGGCGAGCTGGGCGTCATGGAGGGTGGTCGCGTCTTTCCAGTAGCCGCAGCTGTAGGCCATGGTATCGTCGAGCATCAGCTCGAACAGGTCGTTACCCAGGTCGTAGTGCTGCTCGGCCACCTGGCGGGAACGGCGCAGGCTTTGCCGGTTGCGCAGGCTGTGGGCGAGCACCTGGAGCGCCAGCATCCAGCGGTTCTTGCCCAGGTTTTCACCGCCGGCGCGCAGCATGCGGAACGCGAACTCATCCAGCGCGGCGCAGTCCCACCAGCCGTCCATGTAGGATTCGCCGAGCCCCAGGGAGCGTTGCGCGGCGATGCGGGAAAGGGTTTCGGGATGATGGATTTGCATGTCCCAGGGGCGCCGACCGTTGATCTGGATGTCCGCATCCGCGAGCACCCGGTTGATCAAGGCGTCGATAGAGGTCGATCCGCTGGACGCGGAGCGGTCTTCTCGATGACTAAGCATACAGAGACTCCTTTGCCGGAAGACTGCATGGTTGTCACGGGCTACTTCGCCGCTGCCCGACGTTTCAAATCATTCTTTGACGCTTACCTCACGGACGCAAGCGGCAAAGTGAGCCGGACCCACGCAAATCGCGTGATAAGTCGCATTTTTACAATATTATTCAGAAGCTTGGGCGCTGGTAAGCGGCGGTATGGAAGCGTTCTATTAATGTTATTTGCTGCCGCTATGCCGGCGGCGGGGGCGAGAAAGTCCACTGGGTCGAGATGTTGTTGACTTTTTAGGAGCTTGAGCCTAGTCTCCGCAGCGACTTTGAATGATTTTTCACGGGCAGATGTAACGAAAATGTTTGGTAGACGGAATACAAACATAGTGTTGCTGTTCTCCATGTTGCTTGTGGTTCAGAGTCTCTTTGCCGACCAAATGGTTCTTCCCTCGACCAACCATTCAGTTACTGCGGAATTGTCGGGCTTTGCCATGGTGGATGGGGCTGCCGCAATGGACGATTGCGAATCGACCGGCACGGAATGCCTGTTTCAAGCCATGGCTGGGGGTTGTGGTGTCTCTTACTGCCCCGCGCTGGTGTCCGAAGTTTGGGTTTCTGGTGATGAGGGCTCAGAACGCCTGAAGACGTCTTTTTCGAATAATTATCGAAGCGTTGTTCTTGACCTCCTAACGTATCCCCCGAATTCCTTTCTAGTGTAAGCCAATTTTTTAGTTCTTTTCTGGTTCCGTTCACTGCTGAGCCGGATTGGTTTGGTTACCTATGAGGAATTTCGCATGTCTTTTTCTAAAGCCCCTTTGTATGCTCTGTTCTTGCTCGTGTTTGCGCCTTATCTGCACGCTGAAAGCGCTAACGGCGATTTGACCGAACTGTCCAGACAGGCGTCTGCTCGGCTCGCCGATAAGCCATTCCGGACCCATCATGCCATGCATGGCGCGATGTCAAAGCTGGATGCTGAAGATAAGAAAGAAATGATGCGCGCTTGCGCTAGCATGATGCGTGAACATCACCAGTCTGGTAGTTGAGGCTCTTTGCTGCGGGTGCGTTCGCGTGCCCGCTCTATCCCCCAGTCCAGCCCCTGATCTCAAGTTGCACGTCTCGGCCTTCAGTGATGCTTGGGTGTATCAAGTGCTGCGATTGAGTAGAGATATCTCGCAGAGGGTGCTTGGCGGCACATGAACTTGGCTTATTGCCATTAATTGGTAAATCGACATGTGTTTGGATCATGCAAGCTAAACGATTATGGCTGGTAGTATTCGCGGTGTTCCTCATAAGTGGCGGGCAGATGGCCTATGCTTGCGATACTGCGGAGCTAGCCTATCAACCTATTTGCTGTTGTGAGGACGGGATGACGGGTTGTGACCCGGAAGCTCCTGTTTTCCCAGTGGACGGGTGTGAACACGATAAGTCGACCGGCTTGCCCGGCTCCTGCTGCGAGGCCGAGTACAGGTCGGTGGTTAAAGACGCGGCTCCTACGGTGTTCAGTGATGATCGAGCCTTGACGTGGCTACCCCTCGTTGTCTTGGTGTGCTGGCCCTTTCAGGAATCGCCTTCAACCCTATTTATAGCAAACGCTCCCCCCGGCCCTGACTGGCTCCTTGCCCAGGCTGAAAGTGGTCGCACTGCCTACCTCGCTACTCTGCGTCTGCGTATCTGATCAATCCGCCTGATTTTTCGTGAGGCTATGGTCTGCCCTGTTGGTGGGCCGAGGATTTTTCGTTATGCCGATTGAGGGTACGCCCCATGCGCAACCGAATTGGCGGCTTGATGGCCCTGGTGGTGTTCATTGCACCGCTGGCGGGTATCGCTGCGCCGCCGCCACAAGAACACAGTCAATCTCTGCAAGAAGTAAAGACGCTGACCGCCGAACAGCTGGTGGCTGCCGTTATCATCCGGAACCCGGGCCTTCAGGGGCTGGCGGCGGCTGCGGAGGCGGCGAGTTACCGCATCGCCCCCGCCGGCGCTCTGGATGATCCCATGCTGACCTACGCGGGGGCGCCGAAAACCGCAGGCGGGCCCCGTGGCTTTCAGGAGCGGGTGGAGTTGAGCCAGAGCCTGCCCTGGCCTGGCAAGCGTGGTCTGCGTGAAGACGCGGCTCGCGCCCGGGCCGACGGCAGAGAGCAATCCTTTGCGGATGGCCGGCTGGCCCTCACGGCGGCCACCAAGCGTCTGTTTGCCGAATGGGCCTATATCCATCGCGCCCTGCATATCAAGCACGCTCACCGGGATCTGATTACCGAGTTACGAGGCGTGGCCGAAACCCAATATGCCACGGGGCAGGGCCGACAGCAGGACGCGCTGCAAGCTGAGATGGAAAAGGCTCGTATCGATACCGATATCGTCACCCATCAGAGGCGACGACGGGAAGTGCAGGCGATGATAAATGGCTTGCTGAACCGCCCGCCCCCAAGCCCGCTGCCGCCGCCGGCAACGCTGCCTGCACCCGCTGATCCGCCGGCCCTTCGGGCATTGCATGAAGCCGCGCTGGAGGCGCACCCGGAGCTGCGACGCATCCAGGCGCGCATCGCCGAGGCGAACGCTCAGCATAGCTTGGCCGAGAAAGAATATTTCCCGGACTTCAAGTTGTCGGCCGGTTATAACGCGCTGTGGGATTCTCCCGACAAGCGTTGGATGGTTGGCCTTAGCATCAACCTGCCGGTAGATTTTTCCGGCAAGCGCCGCGCGAATCGGGACGCAGCCGAGGCCGACGTTATGCGTTATCAGTGGCAGTTGACTGACCAGGAAGCGCAACTTTTGGCGCAACTGGAACAGGGGCGTGCCCGAGTGCAGGAGAGCCAGGAGGTTTTCACCATCCACCGGCAGAGGCTGGTTCCTCTGGCCGAGGAGAGCCTTCGCGCTGCCGTGGCCGATTATAGGGCGGGGCAAGGTGATTTTCTCACGGTCATCGAGGCCGAGAGGCAGAAGTTGCGTGCCCAGGACAATCTGGCACGAGCCCATGCCGATTATCTCCGCGCCTTGGCGGCCCTAGAGCGGTCGGCCGGGCGGCCCCTGAATAGCGATAGCCCGCACCCCATTCGGATCAATCAGGCACCGCCGGATACCGCCGGTCAGCCCCTCGAGCAAGAGTAACCGCCATGACTCAACGCATTACATTTATTTCACTTTTTGTTATCGGGCTATCGGTGGGTGTTGCCGGCATTTTGAGCCTGCAATGGCTGTCCGGCGAAGTTGCCTCCAGCGCACCCCTTAAGGGTCCATTCCTTAACGCCTCCTATCAGGCCGGTCCCTTCCAATTGGGTATCGATATTGAGCCGGGAACACCCCAGGTCGGTGAAAACATCCTCACTCTGGTTTTGCTGGATGACTCTGGAGAGCCGGTCAGCGGAGCCGCCATCAAGGCGGTGGCGGAAATGCCCGCCATGGGTGCCATGCCCGCCATGCAGGCTCCAGCCGACATGCAGGAGATCGATCCGGGCCGTTACAGGGGGGCTTTCGAACCGTCCATGGAAGGCAGCTGGCCGCTTACCTTGCGAATCAGCAAGGAGGACGTGGGAGCGGCACGGGCCAGTTTTGATCTGGCCACAGGCCGGAAGGGCCTGCAGCCGGCTGGCGGTGTGACGGCTCTGGTGGAGCAGGGGACAGGCGAAGCGGACAAAGTCGGCGGATTGCCCTATCGCAGTGGTCCCTATCAGCTGGATGTGTCCCTAGAACCCACCACGCCGCGCGTCGGCGAGAACACCCTGAGCGTGGTTCTGCACGATGCCGAGGGCGAACCGTTGGATAACGCTGAAATCGAGGCCGTGGCAGAGATGCCCGCCATGGGCGCCATGCCTGCGATGCAGGCCCCAGCCGATATGCGGAGAATCAAAACTGGCCTGTACCGGGGGACCTTTAAGCCTTCCATGGAAGGCAGCTGGCCCCTAACACTAAAGATTAGGTCTCCGGGGATGCCGGAGCGGCGAGTCGATTTCGATCTTGCCATCGGTCGCAAGGGGCTGCAACTGGCTTCGGGCGCCGCCCGAATCGACGGTGGTGGTATGGCTGAAGAGGCGCCACCGGGGACGGTGACATTGGATAATCGCCGGCGTCAGTTGATCGGCGTCAAGACCACCGAGGCGCAAGCCAAAGTCATGACGCGCACCATCCGAGCGGAAGGCAGGGTCGCCTACGACGAAACCCGGTTGGCGGATGTCAGCCTAAAATTTGATGCTTGGATCGGGGAACTCCATGCCAATTATGTCGGGGTTCGGGTGGAGAAGGGGGCGCCAATGTTCACCGTGTACGGATCGGCGCTGCTGGCCGCTCAGCAGGAATATCTCGATCTGAGGCGCCGCGCAAGCGCCCCTCGGACGCTGATGGCCGCCGCCCGCAAGCGCCTCCAACTCTGGGACATGACCGCCCAGGAAATCGCCGCTCTGGAGAAACGGGGCGAGCCTTTCGAGCACGTCACAATGCACTCGCCCATCAGCGGGACCGTGGTAACCAAGAACGTTGTGGAAGGCACCGCTCACAAGGCCGGCATGACCTTAATGCGCATCGCCGACCTGTCAAAGGTCTGGGTGGAAGCCGATATCTACGAGGGTGAAGTGCCCCTGGTGAGGGAAGGAATGCCCGTTACGGTGACGTTGCCTTACCTGCCCGGTAAACAGTTTGATGGCCGGGTTGACTATATTTATCCCTATCTGGATAGCGTTAGCCGCACCGGGCGTGTGCGACTTACGCTCGACAACCCTGACGGCGACCTAAAACCCAACATGTACGCCGATGTGAAGCTCAGGGCCGATCTAGGTCGGCGAGTCACGGTGCCGGAAGAGGCGGTGATCATTGCTGGCGAGCTGCGGGTGGTGTTCGAGGACCTGGGCGAGGGCAGGCTGGCGCCGCGCAAGGTACGAACCGGCCAGCGGGCCGACGGCTATATCGAGATCCTCGACGGGATCGAAGCCGGCGACCGGGTGGTTACCTCCGGTAACTTCTTGATCGCTTCGGAAAGCCGGCTCAAAGGGGGGATGGAGCAATGGTAAATCACGCATCCAGGAGTCAGTCGTCTCATCCCCCCGCCGAAGGAGAGGGCATCGGCTGGTTGCAGCGGATTATCGGCTATTGTGCACGCAAACCTCTAATCACTCTGGTGGCGGTACTGGCCCTGGCTTTTGGCGGTTGGCAGGCGTTACAACGGGCGCCGCTGGATGCCATCCCCGACTTGTCCGATGTGCAAGTGATCGTCTTTACCGAGTGGCCCGGGCGCAGTCCGGATCTGGTTGAGGACCAGATCACCTATCCCCTAACCACTTCTTTGCTATCCGCGCCAGGCGTGAGCTATGTGCGTGGCCAAAGCATGTTCGGCTTTTCTTTCGTCTATGTGATTTTCGACGATGGCGTGGATATGTACTGGGCCCGTTCCCGTGTGCTGGAGTATCTCAATGGCGCTGCCGCCGAACTGCCGGACGGGGTTACCCCGACACTGGGCCCGGACGCCACCGGCGTTGGTTGGGTCTATCAATACGCCCTGCGCGACACCACCGGCAACCACAGCCTGGCGGACCTACGTTCACTGCAGGATTTCAATTTACGCTATGCCCTGGAGGCCGTCGAAGGCGTGGCCGAGGTGGCTTCCATCGGAGGCTTTCAGCGCGAATACCAAATCAGTCTCGACCCCAACAAGCTCGCCTCTTATAACATCCCCCTGAAACGAGTGGCCGAAGCGGTGGGCGACTCTAACCAGGATGTGGGTGGACGTATTCTTGAAGTCGCGGGTCACGAGCAGTTTATTCGTGGGCGGGGATACGTGAAATCCGAGGAGGACCTGGAAAAAGTGGTATTGAAAACCACGCCAGGCGGTGTGCCGATCACGATAAAAGACGTCGGCCATGTGGCCTTGGGACCGGCCATGCAGCGGGGGCAGGCGGAGCTGGACGGCGAGGGCGTGACCGTCGGCGGGATAGCGGTTATGCGCTATGGCGAAAACGCTCTGGATGTGATCGAAAAGGTCAAACAGCGTCTGGAGGATATCAAACCCGGGCTGCCCGAGGGGGTGGAGATCGTGCCTGTTTACGATCGTTCCATTCTGATCAATGAAGCCGTCGATACCCTGACTTCGACCCTGATCAAGGAAATAGTGATTGTCTCCCTGATCATCGGCATCTTCCTGTTGCATGTGCGCTCCACCCTGGTGGCGGCGATTACATTACCGGTGGCGGTGCTGATGGCCTTTATACCCATGTACTTCCAGGGCCTGACGGTGAACATCATGTCCCTCGGCGGCATTGCCGTGGCTATCGGCGCCATGCTGGATGCGGCTATTGTCATTATCGACAATATTCACAAGCGGCTGGCACGCTGGGAGAGTGACGATGCCGACCCGGAGGAGAAAGCCAAGCCCCGGCGAGACGTGATTATCGAGGCGATGCAGCAAGTGGGCCCCAGTATCTTTTTCTCGTTGGCGATTATCACCATTTCGTTTATGCCGGTGTTCGCCCTTGAAGGTACAGAAGGTCGCATGTTCCAGCCACTGGCCTTTACCAAGACCTATTCCATGGCGTTTGCCGCGCTGCTGTCGATCACCCTGGTGCCGGCCCTGGCGGTGTGGTTGATCCGCGGTAAGATTCGTGCCGACCGCAGCAGTTTGAACCAGTGGCTGGTGGCCGCCTACCGGCCGGTTGTGGATTTTGCCGCGCGTTTTCGCTGGGCGGTGATCGGCGGGGCCGTGTTGGTACTGCTGCTAACGGTCATTCCCTTCCGGCAGCTGGGCAATGAGTTCATGCCGCCTCTCAACGAGGGCTCGATTCTTTTTATGCCCACGGCACTGCCTGGCATGTCCATTTCGGAGGCCACCCAGACCATGCAGACCATGGATGGCATCATTGCCGACATCCCCGAAGTGGCGCACGTTTTCGGCAAAGTGGGCCGCTCCACCAGCGCCACCGATCCCGCACCTTTGTCCATGGTGGAAACGGTAATCACGTTGAAGCCTGAGGACCAGTGGCGCGAGGGCATGACCTGGGACGGGCTGCTTCAGGAGATGGACGCGAAACTGAAGTTCCCGGGTATGCCCAATATCTTCTGGATGCCAATCCAGACACGCACTGAGATGCTGGCCACAGGTATTCGTTCTGCCCTGGGTATCAAAGTGTTCGGGCCGGATCTGAGCACCATCGAAGAAACCGGTATCGCTATTGAAAAAGCCCTGCAGGAGGATAAGCGCACCGCCGCAGCGACCCGCAGCGTTTTCGCAGAACGCAGTACCGGCGGCTACTTCCTGGATTTCACCGTTGATCGAAGCGCCGCGGCTCGCTTCGGCCTCAATGTGGCTGACGTGGAGCGGGTAGTCATGGCAGCCATGGGTGGCACCGTTGTATCGCAAACCGTGGAAGGGCGGGAGCGCTACAACATTCTGGTGCGCTATGCCCGGGATTATCGTGACAATATAGAGGCATTGGAGCGGGTACTGGTTCCCACTCCCACCGGTGAGCAGGTTCCCATTACCCAGGTGGCGGACATCGAATTTCAAACCGGGCCGCCCGCCATTCGCAGCGAAGACGGTCAATTGGTGGGCTTTGTCTTTGTGGACGTAAAAAGCGAAGTCGGTATTGCCGATTATGTCGAACAGGCGAAGCAGGTCGTGGCCGACCAGGTTGATGTGCCGGACGGCTACCGATTGGCTTGGGCAGGGCAGTTCCAGTATTTTGAGCGGGCCAAGGCCAAGCTTCAGTTGCTGGTTCCGATTACTTTGTTCCTGATCTTCTTCATGCTGTTTTTGCACCGCGGCTCTCTTACTGAGACGCTGGTGGTAATGTTGAGCGTGCCCTTTTCTCTGAGTGGTGCGGTCTGGTTGATGTGGTGGCTGGATTTTAACCTCAGTGTCGCCGTCTGGGTGGGCATGATCGCCGTGGCGGGCCTAGCCGTGGAACTAGGGCTGTTAATGATGGTGTATTTGGATATAGCTTGGCGGGACCGGGAGGTGGAGCGCCGAGTCAACACCCGCGGGGATATAGTTGAAGTCATCCAGAGCGGTGCGGGGCAGCGGATTCGGCCCATGTTGATGACGGGCCTGTCGACCTTTATCGGTCTGGTCCCCATCCTATTCGCTAGCGGTACCGGTGCTGATGTAATGCAACGCATTGCCGCACCTATGGTGGGCGGGGTGGTCTCGGCACTGTTAATGGTATTGGTGGTCTTCCCTGCGATCTTCATGGTCTGGCGAGGAGGCGGCTTGCCCAAGGGGGCGCCGACGCCGCCGCTGGAAGTTTGATTATAGCCTCGCCGTGTCGGTCAGCGGCCGTATGAAAACGTTGTACTAATGTGATTTGGTGCCGCGATGTCGGTGGGGATGAGGAAATATGGATTCGATGACGCAGGCGGCTCTGGGTGGCGCCCTGGGCGGGGCGGTGCTGGGGCGCCGGTTCGGGCGACGCGCGGTGGTCGCCGGCGCGCTGCTCGGCACTCTGCCGGACATGGACGTGCTGATCGACTATGGCGATGCGGTGGCCAACTTCTCCCAACATCGCGGTTTCAGCCACTCGCTGTTGATACTGGTGCCGCTGGCGGTGGTGCTGGCGGTGCTGCTCAGCCGCTGGCAACGCAGCGTGTCGTTCCGCCGCTGGCTGATGTTCACCGGGGCCATCCTGATCACCCACCCGTTGCTGGACGCCTTCACCACCTACGGCACCCAACTGCTCTGGCCGCTGGGGCCGCCGGTGGCCTGGCACAGCATTTTTATCATCGACCCGCTCTACACGTTGCCGTTGCTGGTGGCGGTGGTGATCGCGCTGATCCGACCGCCGGCGATCCGCGCGCTGACGGTGGGGTTGGTGCTGTCGAGTCTCTACCTGGCCTGGAGTCTGGCCGCGCAGCAGTGGGTGGATCACCGGGTGCAGCAGGCGCTGGCCGGTACCGGCTATCAGACGGCGCCACGGATGGTGCAGCCGATGCCGTTCTCCACCCTGCTGTGGCGCGCCACGGTGCTGCACCGGGAAGAGCGCCTGGAAATCGTCACCGGGCTGCTCGACGGCGATGTGCCGCTGCATATCGAGGCGTTTCCCCGCGACGCCAATCTGGTGGCCGCGGCCAAGCAGCTCGACGATGGACGGCGGCTGGAATGGTTCACCGGGAGCTTTCTGGACTATCGATTGGAGGACGGGCGTCTGGTGGCCACCGACATCCGCCTTGGCGTGCCTGGCGCCCACCCCTTCCAGTTCGTGATCGCCGAGGCGCAGGGCGAGCCCGACAATCTGACCTGGCAGGCGGTGCGCAGCACGCGCCTGGCCCGGCCGATGGTCAACGAAGACGCCTGGCCTGCGCTGTTCCGCCGCACCCTGGCGCTCAGCCCGGTGCTGTGTCTGCACGAGCTTAAGCTGGCTGCGACCGGCGCTGTCTGCGATGGAGCGCTGCCGCCGCTGGGTTCGCCCTGAACCCGGCTAATCCCAGCCGGCGAGCACCAGCTTGCCGATGGTCTTGCCGGACTCGATGCGCCGGTGGGCCTCTTTCAGGTTGGCGGCGTTGATCGGCCCCAGGGACTCCGAGAGGGTGGTCTGCAGCACCCCTTCTTCCATCAGCCGGGCGGCGGCGCGCAGGATCTCGCCCTGGCGCTCCATGTCGACGCCGAACAGGGCGCGGGTGAACATGAATTCCCAGGCGAAGCGGGCGCTTTTCGGTTTCAGCGGGTTCACGTCCAGGGGGCCGCGGGCGTCGACAATGGTGACAATGCCGCCTAGTGGCGCCACCAGCTCGCAGGCGTCGTTCCAGTAGGCGTCCGGTTCCTGGGCCAGCAGGATCGCGTCCACCTGGTCGATGCCCAGCCCTTTCATGGGCTCGCGCAGGCCGTTGCGATAGTCGATGGTGTGGGTGGCGCCCATGGCGGTGCACCAGTCCGCGGAGGTCTGGCGTCCGGCGGTGGCGATCACCGTCATGCCGAAGTGGCGGGCGGCCAGCTGGGTGGCGATGGAGCCGACACCGCCGGCGCCCCCCACCATCAGCAGGGTCTTGCCGGCGGCGTTTTCAGGCGTCAGGCCGAGCTGGTCGGTGAGGCTTTCCCAGGCGGTGAGCACGGTCAGCGGCAGGGCGGCGGCTTCCTGCATGCCGGTGCCTTCGGGCATTTTCGCCACCAGGCGCTCGTCCACGCACTGGTACTGGGCGTTGCTGCCCTGGCGCTGCATGGCGCCCGCGTACCAGACCCGGTCGCCGGGCAGAAAGTCGCGGACCTCGGCGCCTACCGCTTCCACCCGACCGGCGGCATCATAGCCGAGGACTTTATGGCCCTTCTCCGCCAGGGGGCGTTGGCGTACCTTGGTGTCCACCGGATTGACCGATACCGCCTCCACCGCCACCAGCAGGTCGCGGGGGCCTGGTTTGGGCTGTTCCAGCTGGATGTCTTCCAGGGCGTGGACGTCTTCGATGGCGCGGGGTTGGTTAAAGCCGACGGCCTTCATAGGGTCTCCGTGGGAATACGAATTTGAACTGGGGTTTAATAACAAGGATACCATCATGCGTTTTGACGAATACCGCAATCTCGACGGCGTGGCACTGGCCAAGCTGGTGGCGGACGGGGAAGTCACCGCCGCCGAACTTCTGGAGCTGGCCATCGCCCGTGCCGAGGCGGTGAACCCGGCCCTCAATGGTCTGATTATCCCGCTTTACGACCAGGCCCGGGAACAGGCGGCCGGCTCCCTGAGCGGCCCCCTGGCCGGGGTGCCCATGCTCACCAAGGACCTGTTCCAGGAGATCGGCGGCGCGCCCAACTATCAGGGTAACAAGGCCCTCAAGCAGGCCGACAACCATGCCGCCGTGGATTCGGAACTGGTGCGCCGCTGGAAGGCAGCCGGGGTGGTGCTGTTCGGGCGCACCAACACGCCGGAATTCGGCGCCAAGGGCATCACCGAGCCGGAGGCGTTCGGCGCCACCCGCAACCCCTGGAACACCGACCACACCCCGGGTGGCTCATCGGGCGGCTCGGCGGCGCTGGTGGCGGCGGGCGTGGTGCCGTTCGCCGGTGCCAACGACGGCGGCGGCAGCATCCGCATCCCCGCCGGCTGCTGCGGCCTGTTCGGCCTCAAGCCGGGGCGCGGGCGCACCCCCTGGGGGCCCACCTTCAGCGAGGCGATGCACGGTATTTCCATGAACCATGTAGTGACCCGTTCAGTGCGCGATTCGGCGGTGTTGCTGGACGCTACCCAGGGCGAGGAAGTGGGCAGCCTGTTTCGCATCGCGCCGCCGGAGCGCAGCTACCTGAGTGAACTGGACAGCGACCCCAGGCCGTTGCGCATCGCGTACTCCACCACCTCGCCGATTGACACCGAGGTGGACCCGGAAGCCGTCGCCGCGGTGGAGGACGCCGCCCGTCTGCTGGAATCCCTGGGCCATAAGGTGGAGCAGGCGTCGCCGAAAATGGACATGCTGGCGATGAGCATGGACTGGCTGTCCATGTGGTTCGCCAACTGCGCCGCCAATGTGGACTGGGTAAAAGAGCAGACCGGCTGCGGCAACGAAGGCTTCGAGCTGGACACCCTGGCGATGGCCGCGTTCGGCCACGCCACCTCGGCGCCGGACTACGTGCGTTGCTACCAGCGCTGGCAGGGGTATTCCCGGGCGCTGGCGGAATTCCACCAGCAGTACGACCTGTGGCTGACGCCCACCCTGGCGTTGCAGCCGGCGCGCATCGGCGCCTCGGAAACGCCGGCCTGGCAGCAGCACATGCTTAAGGTGATTCTCAAGGTGGGCGCCGAGAAGCTGGTGATGAAAACCGGGCTGGTGGAGCAGATGGTGAAGGAAAACCTGAAGTACGTGCCGTTCACCCAGCTCGCCAACGTGACCGGCGTGCCGGCCATGTCGGTGCCGCTGCACTGGTGTAAGAGCGGCTTGCCGCTGGGCGTACAGATGGTCGGCGACCACGGCAGCGAGGGCATGCTGTTCAAGCTCGCCGGTCAGCTGGAGCGGGCGCGGCCCTGGTTTAATCGCATGCCGGAGCTGTAACCGGGCTCAGGCCCCTTCGCCCTGCGGGAGCGGGGGCCACCAGGCCTGGATGCGGTGCTCCGACACCGCCGCCAGGTCGCCGAACTGCAGCAGCACGAACTCGCTTTGCGTGGGGCGGAAGAACAGCTGATCGCCGGGCACCAGCTCGGAGGCCGGCGAGCCGTTGTACATCATCTGATTGGTGCTGACGCCATACAGGTCGTTGCGGCGGATGCCCGGTGGCGACACTGGTTCCGCTTTCCAATAGCCGCCGTAGATGAAATAAGTGCGGCGGCGGTTGGGGTCCCACAAGGCCCAGGCGTCGCCCAGCGGCAGCGGCCCGGGCAGGGTCAGCCCGTCCAGCGCCTTGAGCACCGGCGCGGCGATAAAGGCGGCCGGTTCGAAATCCTTCAGGCTGGGCACGTCGAAGTCTGACGGCTTGACCAGGCAAGAGCCGGCCGCCAGCTCGTTGAGCGGCGTCTCGTCGCCATGCAGGGTGAAGGTGGGGCTCCCGGCGCCGTTAAAGGTGAGCGGCGTTTCCCGCAGATCCGGGGCGGCCTGATAAAGCCGGTCGATAAAACTCTGATACACCGCCTGGGCCTTGCGCAGGCTGTCGTCGCGGCTTTCCACGAGATCCGGCAGCTTGCCCACGTGGGCGTCGTAACCCATAAAGCCGGCGAATTCCAAATGGCGCGGGTGGGCGGCGATAAGCTCCAGCAACGGATCCAGCTGGTTCGCTTCGGTGAGGCCGCCGCGATGCAGCCCCACGTCGATTTCCACATTAATGCGCAGGCGGCGGTCCAGCCGTCGGGCCAGCGCCAGATACTCGTCCAGCCGAGCCGCGCTGTCGATCAGCCATTGCAACTGACGGTCTGGATCGAAAGCGGCGTCCTGCGGCAGTTCTTCATAGAAACGGGCGGCGGCCTGCACCGGCATCGGTTTGCCGAGCAGCAAGTCGCAGCCCGGCTCCGCCTCGGCCATGGCGTTGATGAACGGCTGGTGGAACACCATCACGCGGTCGGTGCCGGTCTGCGCCATCACTTCCCGGATCAACGGCACGCTGGGCAGCGACTTGGCGACGATGCGGTAAGCGCGGCCCGGCGGCAGCGCCTGCTGGAGGCGCCGGCAATTGGCCGCCAGCCGCTGCCGGTCGATAAACAGCAGCGGGCGCCCCGGGCCGCTATCCCGGAACAGGGTGTTGTAGGGCTGGAAGTAAGCGCCGTGGGGGCCGCCCTGGTCGCCGGGTTTCAGCCACCAGGCCGCCGCCAGGCCACCGCCCAGGGCGAGCAGGAAGGTGCGTCTTTTCATGCCGGTTGCCCCTTGGCGTCGATGCCGAACAAGTGCCTCAGGTGATCATTGAGCAGACGTCCGCGCGGGTCCAGCTCGCGGCGCAGGGCGAGGAAGTCGTCGAAGCGCGGGTACAGCTCGCGCAATTCATTGGCGCCCAGGCTGTGCAGCTTGCCCCAGTGCGGGCGGCCCTGGTGCCGGCGCAGCACCGGCTCGGTGGCGCGGAACAGCGGCGTGGCGTCTTGCTTGAAATACTGATGGATGGACAGGCTGGCGCCAGCCCGGCCGCTGAACATGGACAGCAGGGTGTCGTCGGCGGCGCTGTAGCGGAACTCAATCGGGAAGAACACATTGATGTCCTTGTCGCGGATCACCTCGCAGACTTCCTGCAGGCACTCAATCCCTTTCTCCGCCGGCACCGTGTATTCCATTTCGTTGAAGCGCACCGTGCGGCGGTTGGCGTAGACCTTGTAGGCCGGCCCCCGGCGTTTGTTTTCCTCGACGAAGAAGGTCACCAGTTTCTGCAGGGTGGCGGTCATCCAGCCGGCGCGCATGCACAGCTCGCAGACGGTCTCCAGCAGATCGTTGCTGTCGTCCTGTTCGAGATCGTCCTCGGGATTGTCGGTGAGCGACATGGTTTTGACGATCGCGGTGCCGCCCAGCGGGAAGGCGAAAAACTCGATGTTGCGGAAGTTGTCTTTCTCCCGTTCCACGAAGTCCATGGCTTCGCCCAGCGGCAGCGTCCAGGTGTGTTCTTCCAGCCGGTAGGCCGGGGCGCTGTCCAGGGTGACGCCGGTGACCAGGCCCAGGGCGCCGAGGGCGCAGCGGGCCGCCTGGAAACGGTCGCCGTCGTTGTGGTCAAGGCGGTGCAGGGTGCCTTCGCTGTCCATCAGTTCCAGGCCCACTACTTGATCGGACAAACACGGCAGGCCCAGGCCGGTGCCGTGGGTGCCGGTGGCGATGGCCCCGGCCAGCGACTGCAGGTTGATGTCCGGTTCGTTGATCAGGCTGCGGCCTTCGGCCCAGGCTTCGCTGCTCGCCTGGGCGATGCGGGTGCCGGCGCCGAAACGCAGGGCGCCGGCGTCGACGCTGCGCAGGCCGTTGAGGGCTTCCAGGGACACCAGGGTGTCGCCGGTGGGGACTACGGCGCTGAACGAATGGCTGCCGCCGAACGGGCGCACCGTGCCTTCGGTGTTGGCGAGCAGCCGGGCCAGGGCGGCTTCGTTCGCCGGGTAGGCCAGGTTACGTGGCCGCGCGCTCTGGTTGCCGGACCAGTTTTGCCAGCTGGCGCGCCCGTCCTGGCCGGCGCCACTGGCTTGCCCGGCGCCGGCCAGGGTCGGCACCGCGGCGGCGCCGGCGGACGCGGCCAGTGCTTTGAGGAAGGCGCGGCGGGGAAGTCGTTGCAACATGACGGCGGAGTCCTTTCAGCTATTGTTGTACCGGCGCTCACCGAAGCGACACCTTTTCGTTTATGGTACTGACGTACCATTAAAGTGCAATAGCTTAATGCAATCCCTGTGGTCGGCCCGTCAATTCACGGAAAATGTTGCCCGGTGAGGCGTTCCGAAAGCTCCCACAGGCGCTGTCCTTTATCCGAGTCCATGGCGTAGCGGCGCGGGCGCGCTTCCCGGGGTGGGCCGACAGCCTCTTTCAGGTAGGCGGGGCCGTAATAGTGGCCGCCTTGGGCGTGTTCGCTGGTGGCGGCGTAGAGGGTGGGCCAGGCGCCTTTTTCCGCGCTCTGCGTCATCAGTGGCCACAGCCAGCGCACCACGCGGCCGATGCCCAGCGGCGTTTCCTCGACCAGGCCCGGGCCGGCCAGGTTGGTACTGGCGATGCCCGGGTGACAGGCCAATGAGCGGCTTTGTGCCCCGGCCCGTTGCAGGCGCCGGTCCAGTTCCACCGCGAACATCAGGTTGGCGAGCTTGGCCTGGGCGTAGGCCCGCTGGCGGCCGTACTGGCCTTCCAGGTGGATATTGTCGAAATGGATGCGGCCGGCCCGATGGGCGATGCTGCTGACGGTAACGATCCGCGAGCCGGGCACGTCGCGCAGCGCCGGCAGCAGCAACCCGGTGAACGTGAAATGCCCCAGGTGGTTGATGCCGAACTGACGCTCGAAGCCGTCTTCGGTGCGGCCCTCTTCCAGCCACATGATGCCGGCGTTGTTCAGTAACAGGTCCAGGCGCGGGTATTCGGCCAGGATTTCCGCGGCGGCTTTCTTGACGCTGGCCTGGCTGCCCAGGTCCAGTTCCACGATGCGCACGTTGGCGTCCGCGGGCAGCCTGGGCCGGGCGGCACGGGCTTTTTCCAGGTTGCGGCACGCCATCACCACGGTGGCGCCTTTTGTCGCCAGATGGTGCGCTGCCTTGAAGCCGATGCCGCTGTTCGCCCCGGTAACGACCGCCACGCGGCCGGTTTGATCGGGGATCTCCGAGGGATTCCATGCCATGACGTGCTCCTTGATGGCGACGGTTATTGTTATTCCAGGCCGAGCTCACTCCATATCTCGTCGACCCGTTTTTTGACCTCGTCGTCCATGCTAATCGCCCGGCCCCACTCGCGCGTGGTCTCGCCGGGCCATTTGCTGGTCGCGTCCAGGCCCATTTTGGAGCCCAGACCGGCCACCGGCGAGGCGAAGTCCAGATAGTCGATGGGGGTATTCTCCACCAGCACGGTGTCCCGGGCCGGGTCCATGCGCGTGGTGATCGCCCAGATCACGTCCTTCCAGTCGCGCGCGTTAACGTCGTCGTCGCAGACGATCACGAACTTGGTGTACATGAACTGGCGCAGGAACGACCACACCCCCATCATCACGCGCTTGGCGTGGCCCGGGTACTGCTTCTTCATGGTCACCACCGCCATCCGGTAGGAGCAACCCTCCGGCGGCAGATAGAAATCAACGATTTCCGGGAACTGCTTTTTCAGGATCGGCACGAAGATTTCGTTCATCGCCACGCCCAGCACCGCCGGCTCGTCCGGCGGGCGCCCGGTGTAGGTGCTGTGGTAGATCGGGTCGCGGCGGTGGGTGATGCGCTCCACCGTGAACACCGGGAAGCGCTCCACTTCGTTGTAGTAACCGGTGTGATCGCCGAACGGCCCTTCGTCGGCGTACTCGCCGGGGTGCAGGTGGCCTTCCAGCACGAACTCGGCGCTGGCCGGCACCTGCAGGTTGGAACCCATGCATTTCACCAGCTCGGTGCGCGAGCCGCGCAGCAAACCGGCGAAGCCGTACTCGCTGAGCGTGTCCGGTACCGGCGTCACCGCGCCCAGAATGGTAGCCGGATCGGCGCCCAGCGCCACCGCCACCGGGAACGGCTCGCCGGGGTGCTGTTGCTGCCATTCCTGAAAATCGAGTGCGCCACCGCGGTGGCTGAGCCAGCGCATGATCAGCTTGTTGCGGCCGATCAGCTGCTGGCGGTAGATGCCCAGGTTCTGGCGTTCCTTGTTGGGCCCGCGAGTGATTACCAGCGGCCAGGTCACCAGCGGACCGGCGTCGCCGGGCCAGCAGGTCTGGATCGGCAGTTGGGTGAGATCCACGTCGTCGCCTTCGATAATGTGTTCCTGGCAGGGCCCCGAGCCGCTCACCTTGGGGTTCATGCTCAGCACCTTGCGGAAGATCGGCAGCTTCTCCCAGGCGTCGCGGAAACCCTTCGGCGGTTCAGGTTCCTTCAGGAAGGCCAGCAGCTCGCCCAGCTCGCGCAGCTCTTCCACCGACTCCCGGCCCATCCCCAGCGCCACGCGCCGCTCGGTGCCGAACAGATTCCCCAGCACAGGGATCGACGACCCCTTGGGGTTCTCAAACAAAATCGCCGGACCGCCCGCCTTCAGCGTGCGGTCGCAGATCTCCGTCATCTCCAGGCGCGGGTCCACCTCGCGGGTCACCCGCTTCAGTTCGCCCAGATTCTCCAGTTGCTGAATAAAGTCGCGCAAATCGCGGTATTTCATCAATCCAATCTCGCCGGCTGCAAGGTGGCGGCAGTATAGCAGCCGACCCGCCGTCTCCGGCGCTGCCCACATGGACAGTATGATTGATATCGGCAAACAAAGCGGTCACGCGATCGGGGACGGACACCTTGCGAGAGGTTTGTAACTTTATGAAATATCTGATTTATTCGGTTTTACATAACAACCAGAAACCGGGATAGGGTGCGGGCGCGTTCATTGGATATTCGAGCCGTCGTCCTAATACCTGTTAGGCAAAAGGGATCACTACATGCTTGCTCTTTCAATAGTAGGCCCACACGGCTCCAATATAGCTGCAGGAAAAAAGACGCTGGAGGTTCGCTCGTGGCGTCCAGAGTCTCTACCGGTTCGTAACCTTTTGATCGTGGAAAACTCAAGCTTTCTGTCTGCTGACAACCCTATCGATCTTGGTGGAAAAGCTGTCGCAATAGTGGACGTTGAAGAAATCCATGAATGGCAGCCTTCTGAAGTGGAAGATGCCTGTTCTAATGGCTGGGAACCAGGGTATTGGGCTTGGAGCTTGTCAAATATTCGCCCTATCACCAATGGAACAGCCGTGCCTGCCAAGAGGAAGCTATATGAAGTTGATATGGCCTAACAGTACGCAGCACTCGCGGCCTGCGGCCTCTGGGACGCCAACCCGCTGCGCGGGTTGTCGCCCGTGTGCTTTGCGTTAACTGAAGGAAGCGATGAGGTGATCCCCAAACTTAAAAGCTTGATGAGCCCGGATTTGGACGCTGGGAGCATTCCCTCGGCCCCCGATGATTGCCGGGTGCTAGTAGAGGCTGAGATAGGGCCAGCTGATTCCGAGGGTGCCGATGTGTTCTCGTTTGAAGTATATACGCCCAAAGCTTTTGAGCGGAATTCCGGCGCTACGTGGCTCAAAGGGACGCTTCTGGTTGGGTCGTTTGAGTGGAAGGCCGTAGAGCAGGCTTTACAGCAATACCTCATGCAGTGTGGCGGAGAATCTTGGGATGTGGTTGCAAGAAAATTGTGTAGGCAGCTTAACTGGGAGTTTGAGGGCTACCAGGAGAGCATCAGTTAACAAGGCCATGCACGCGACACGCGCGTGATGGCGGCGTTAGCTATAACAAGAAGAGGCTGTGGTGGTCGAGTACAAGGTCAATTACGTAATAAGCCCGGAGCAGTTCATTGACGTGCTGAACCGATCCACTCTGGCCGAACGGCGCCCGGTTGACGATCGGGAATGCGTGGAGGGCATGCTCAGGCACGGCAACTTGACTGTCACTGCCTGGGACGCAGATAAACTCATTGGCATTGCGCGTTCGGTCACTGACTTCCACTATGCCTGCTATCTTTCCGATCTTGCCGTAGATGTCGCCTACCAGCATGTCGGCATCGGCAGGGGGGTTATCCATCGAACGCAACGGGAGTTGGGTGCGCGCTGCAAGATCACGCTCATCAGTGCGCCTGCGGCGATGGATTACTACCCAAAGCTAGGATTTGTTCGAAATCAGCAGTGTTGGGAGCTGGCGCCCTCGGCCACGCAGGCCCATATCGGAGCAGCAGCTAACACGTCGGCGGAGCCGACGGGCTAAAGCCCGCGGCTCACCTCTATGTGAATAAGAGGAACTACCGTGGCGCAGTACGTAGAGATTGAAATTACCCAGGGAAATATAAACAACGAGCACCTTTATCTTTCCTCAGTCATCGATTTCTTTCCTAAAGAGTCCATCGGTGGAGGAAACGTGCGTGAAGCGGCTCGTCGAACCTTGGAAGTGCACAATGGCCTCGGAGATCCTATTGCAACGGATATCGCCGGGGACAAGAAGATTTTCCGGAAAAGATCTTGGGTTGGTGACTTTTTTCGGGCCCACGATATCCGTGAAGGGGATAGAGTGGTAATCGAGAAAACTGGGCCTTCCAGGTACCATGTCTACCCCAAAAGGGGTTGATAGTATTAACAAACAAAGGCACCCAGTCGCCTCCGGCGCTAGTGCTTAAGGACATTAGGCAGAAGGCCAAGCAATGCCCTACTTCAAAGTAATCCTCTCAGGCCGCGGGATTGATCGCTCCGTTTACGACGACCCAGTGGCTGGCTTCTTTACAACCAGACTGGTCAAGGCAAGCGACCTGGCTTCAGCGGAATCAGAGGCGCAGGAGCTTGTACTGTCTGAGTGGCGACCCGGCGGTGAGTACTCAAGCAACAACAGCAGGTCGCTTCCTGCCCTGACTGTTGAGGAGTCTTTTCCTATCGGCCTTCTGGCTGGCATCTTCGGCCGCAGGCCGTGCGGCTACTCTTTCTACCGGCATGAGGACTAGACTGCTGCCTAGCAAGTCATTCAAGCCGACGCCGCTTCGCGACACGGCTTAATTCCAGCGTTAAATGGTAGGGCTAACATGGAAAATCTGAATGAAATCCACTGGCATGACTCAGAGATAGAGTCAGTCTTAGAGGGCCCTGCCAAGGATGAGCTGGTCTATAACGTGCAGTATACTGAAGACTGGAACAAGAACAGCTTCACTCCCAAAGCAATCACATTTTTCGGTTATCACTCACACGTCGTTGAAGAAATGCCGTTTGAGGGCAACCCAACCGTATTGGCTGTTTCGGTAGTCAATAGAGAGGGTGGCTACATTACTGTCAAGCTAGAAACTAATGCTGGAAATCGCTTCGTCACCGCAAAAAGCGTCCGTCTCGGGTCGCGCTGTGCCAGCATTTAACAAGTCGCAGCAGTACGCGGCCGGTGGCCTCGAAAGTCCTTGTCATGGCTCCTTCGTCGCCATTCCATGGTCGCCGCTTTGCTCAGCGTTAACTATACAGTCCATGATGATCGAGTCTGAGAATTACGAAATGCTCGAAGAGTCGATTGGGATTGCGAAGGGGATTCTTGCTGGTGAAGTAGACCCCAATGAAGGGTGTTCTAGAATTGACGGCATCGCGCGGGCTTTAAAGTGGCCAAGAGAGCTCTCGACTTTAGCTCTTCTATCGCACGAGCAGAATGACCACGAGCATATAGGAATTACGGCTGAAAATTGTGTTCCGGATATTGTCGACGCATGTAAGAAGTTGGTTGCTGGAAACGGTTAAAAATCCAAAGGACCCAGATGCCAAAAAGAAGAGCAGGCGTTTGAGGCGTTGGTCGTCTATGTTCAGTACAATGAATAAACATAAGTATCTCGATATGATCGAGATACAAGAAAACTATAATGATTGCCTCAGAATAATGATGGCTGAGGCCAGGGTATCTGATGTTGCCCAGCAAGTATCGTCAGACGAAGAGCTGAATGAGGCTCTACGAAAGCTATTGAACGAGAGCAAGCCCATCGAGGTAACAGAAAACAGTGCTCGCTATGAAATAATCTTTGATGACTACATAGCTTATGCAGTTACGAATGAAAGCTATGCTGGAGGCATTGAAGAGAGGTTCGAGGGTGGGCTTGCACGAGTTTATTCGGAGTCAGCGTTTCTGAACTATATTGCGCAAGGTACGTCCGCTACGGAGGACTACCCTGGCCCTTTTGTGCACTATGGATTTGTTGCCTAAACCAAATCATAGATGTTGTTTCTGTAAGGCCGCCAACGGTGAGATTAGTCGCTGCCTAAGGAAGCGGTCTAATACGTTCCGCCCAAAAAACGTGGCCTGAAGCGGGCGGCCTTTTTAGCTTGGCACGGTGTTGATGACAGAAAGGATGGAAATATGAAAAATCGAAAGGATGCGATGATGTTTGGTGTGACGCTTGCAATCACCAGTCAGATTTTCTATGCGATTCCATTCTTTAAAAGCGAAGATAGTATAGCGATATTGCCATTTTTATTGAATTTTATTCTTTTCTTGTTTCCAGGTGTTTTGGGTTTTCTTTCTGGTCAGTCATTTTTAAAGCCGCCGGAACGGAATAAGCATATTCTTTTTGCGGGCCCTATGACCTTCGTCATCTCGCATCAGCTCTCAAAACATATCGGGCTTTACGAAAGCATGCCGCTGGCAGTATTGATGGTTGTGTTCTTGGCATCGTTAGTAATGGGGTGGCGATTGTCGTTGCTCTCGAATAAGAAAGAGGCCGGACATCAGACGGGCGAATAGTGTCTGCTTGCTCGGCTTCGCGCCCCCTTCATGCGTCATCCGGTATTTAGGACCCAAGAATGTTAAAAACAGATAGGGGTCCAAGGGATGCGTATTCACAGGGTCGGGTCAGGTGCCGCCGTCATGGGGTTGTTCTGGGCGATGTCTTCGCCAGTGATCGGCCATGAGCTTCAATCGGTCAACGTGACCGGCCAAACCCAGCAACAGCCACCGCCGGTGGCGGCCTCGGAGGGCCGGGTGGACGGCGACGAGTTGCGCACTCGCCCGATTCTCAGAACCGGCGAGGTGATGGAAACGGTGCCGGGGCTGATCGCCACCCAACACTCCGGTAGTGGCAAAGCGAACCAGTACTTTCTGCGTGGCTTCAATCTGGATCACGGCACCGATTTCAATACCTCGGTGGACGGCATGCCGGTGAACATGCCCACCCACGGGCACGGCCAGGGCTACACCGACATCAATTTCCTGATTCCGGAAATGATCGATGACGTCTATTACCGGAAAGGGCCCTATTACGCCGGCGTGGGCGATTTCTCCGGCGCCGGCAGCGTCGATATCCGCACGCGCACCCGTGCCGAAGGGCAGCGCCTGAAGCTCACCGCCGGCGGTGACGATTATTACCGCGCATTGTTCTACGGCGGCAGCGAAGTGGGTGAGGGCGACCTGGTGTACGCCCTGGAAAGCCAGACCTACAACGGCCCCTGGGAAGACATCAGCGAAGACGTGGAGAAGTACAACGGCCTGCTTCGCTATGGCTGGAACCAGGGCGATACCCGCTACACCACCACGGTGATGGCCTACAGCAACCGCTGGAACAGCGCCGACCAGATTCCTCAGCGTGCGGTGCGCTCCGGTCTGATCGATGAGCTCGGCTCCCTGGACGAGGATGCCGGGGGCGAGAGCGAGCGGTATTCCCTGTCGCTCTCCTGGAGCAATCCGCGCCATCAGGGCACCGTCTACGCCATCGACTATGGGCTTAACCTCTGGTCCAACTTTACCTACTTCCTGGACGATCCGGTCAACGGCGACGAGTTCGAGCAGGTGGATCAGCGGGGCGTCTACGGCGGTGAAGTGGCGTTCAATAACGATCTGCGTCTGGCTGGTATGCCGGTGACCGGCCGCTGGGGGCTGCGGCTCCGCCACGATGACATCCGCGATGTGGGGCTGTTCAGCAGCGCCGGGCGCCAACGCATCGGCACCGTGCGCCGCGATGAGGTGTCGCAAACCGCCGCCGGGGTGTTTGGTAGTTTGGAGTTTCAGCTCGCGGAGCGCTGGCGGGCCACCGCCGGGCTTCGCTATGACCACTATTACTTCGATGTGAACGACCGCGCCGGCATCAACGAGAACGGTGTGGATCTGTCGGCCAACTCCGGCAACGCGGACGACGGCATCGTCAGCCCCAAATTCAGCCTGGTGTGGCTGGCCAGCGAACAGGCCGAGTATTACCTGTCCAGCGGCTTCGGCTTCCACAGCAACGACGCCCGGGGCACCACCATTGAGGTGGACCCGCTGGACGGTTCGGCGGCGGACAAAGTGGACCCGCTGGTGCGCTCCCGTGGCGAGGAGCTGGGCGCGCGTTTCTACCCGGCACGCAACCTGGAGATGTCGCTGGCGTTATGGCAGTTGCGGCTGGATTCGGAGTTGCTGTTCGTGGGCGACGCCGGCAACACCGAGGCGGGCCGGCCGAGCTTGCGGCGCGGGGTGGAATTCAATGTGTTCTATAACCCCACCGACTGGCTGTCCCTGGACCTGGAACTGGCGGCCACCCGGGCCCGCTACCGCGACGACGAGCCCGGCGAAGGGGATTATGTGGAAGGCGCACCCAACCGGGTGATCGGCGCCGGCGCCCACTACCACAGTGGCCACTGGTTCGGCGGCTACCGTATTCGCCATCTGGGGCCGCGTCCGCTGGATTCGTTCTCGGATCAGGAGTCTTCCAGCACCACCATTCAGAACGTTAAGGCGGGCTGGCGTGGCGGCGATTGGGAACTGGCGGTGGAGGTGCTGAACCTGGCCGACTCCGGTGACCACGATATCGACTATTTCTACGCGTCGCGGTTGCAGGGCGAACCGGCGGCGGGCGTCGAGGACCTGCATTATCACCCGATTCTGCCGCGCACCTGGCGGCTGAGCGTGCAGCGCGCGTTCTGAGCCCGGTCCCTTAACGCAAAAAGCCCCGGCATGTGCCGGGGCTTTTTTTGTGCGGGTCCGTTACCGGGGCCGGCGCGATTACTTGCGCTTCATGGAATCGAAGAATTCCGCATTGGTCTTGGTTTGCTTCATGCGGTCGATCAGGAATTCCATGGCGCCGATTTCGTCCATCGGATGGAGGACCTTGCGCAGAATCCACATCTTCTGCAGCTCGTCCTCGCTCACCAGGCGCTCTTCGCGGCGGGTGCCGGAACGCTTGATGTTCATCGCCGGGAACACACGCTTTTCCGCCACTTTGCGGTCCAGGTGCAGTTCCATGTTGCCGGTGCCCTTGAACTCCTCGTAGATCACTTCGTCCATCTTGGAGCCGGTTTCCACCAGCGCGGTGGCGAGGATGGTCAGGCTGCCGCCTTCCTCGATGTTCCGCGCGGCGCCGAAGAAGCGCTTGGGCTTTTCCAGGGCGTGGGCGTCGACACCGCCGGTGAGCACCTTGCCGGAGCTCGGCTGCACGGTGTTGTAGGCGCGCGCCAGACGGGTGATGGAGTCGAGCAGAATCACCACGTCCTGTTTGTGTTCCACCAGACGCTTGGCCTTCTCGATCACCATTTCCGCGACCTGCACGTGGCGGGCCGGCGGTTCGTCGAAGGTGGAGGCCACCACTTCCCCGCGCACCGTGCGTGACATCTCGGTCACTTCCTCGGGCCGCTCGTCGATCAGCAGCACGATCATGTGCGTTTCCGGGTTGTTGCGGGCGATGGATTGGGCGATGCCCTGCAGGAGCATGGTTTTACCGGCTTTCGGCGGTGCCACGATCAGGCCGCGCTGGCCCTTGCCGATCGGGGCCACCAGGTCGATCACCCGGGCGGTGATGTCCTCGGTGGAGCCGTTGCCGACCTCCATGACCATCCGCTCGGTGGGGAACAGCGGGGTCAGGTTCTCGAACAGGATTTTGGTTTTGGCGTTTTCCGGCCGGTCGGTGTTGATCTCACTGACCTTGAGCATGGCGAAGTAGCGTTCGCCATCCTTGGGGGGCCGGATCTTGCCGGCGATGGTGTCGCCGGTACGCAGGTTGAAGCGACGTATCTGGCTGGGCGACACGTAAATGTCATCCGGGCCGGCCAGGTAAGAGCCTTCCGCGGAGCGCAGGAAGCCGAAGCCGTCCTGCAGGATTTCCAGCACCCCATCACCGTAGATATCCGAGCCGTTCTTGGCGGCTCTCTTGAGGATGGAGAAGATAACGTCCTGTTTGCGGGTTCTCGCCAGGTTCTCCAGGCCGAGTTCCTTGGCAATATCCAGAAGTTCGCCGATCGGCTTCTGTTTCAGTTCGGAAAGATTCATTGGTGTTTTACAGGATGTCCAGAAATGAATTGACGGAATACACCTTGGATCGGTGTCTCTCGATGGTCGGATCCGGGCCAGCGGGCCTCGGAATTTCTTATTGATTCGTTTTCATTCGCAGGGGCCATTTCACGGTCTCCCAAGGTCGGGGACATCGTGGAGAACGGGGCCTGCTTGACTAAGGCTGACGCATTCAGCGGGAGCGATAAACGGTGAAACCCTTGCAAATCATCCGTCGGCGGGGCCTGTGGTCCAGGGGCCGGACATGATGACTATCTCGGAAAAGGACGCTCAGAAACGTACGAATTAGAGATCCCTGCCAGAGGGTGCGAATACGTTGATTCGGGAATGTACCACCGGGCCGGAGGGCTGTCTAGTCCGGGACACGTTGTCCAGGACGCGCTGTCCGGACAGACGGGCGCGGACCAAAAGGCCCGCGCCGCGATCACCGGCTGGATCAGAGGGTGCTGTCCAGGAACGCGGTGAGCTGGGACTTCGACAGGGCGCCCACTTTGGTGGCTTCCACGTCGCCGTTCTTGAACACGGTCAGCGTGGGAATGCCGCGCACGCCGTACTTCTTGGGCGTGTCCGGGTTCTCGTCGATGTTCAGCTTGGCAATGGTCAGCTTGCCGGCGTAATCCCCGGACAGGTCTTCCAGGATCGGCGCTACCATTTTGCAAGGGCCGCACCAGGGCGCCCAATAGTCCACCAGAACCGGACCGTCGGCTTTCAGGACTTTCTCCTCGAAATCCGCATCGGTCACGTTGATAATCTCGCCGCTCATTGAAATCTCCTGCTAGGCTTTCGCGGGATGATGACGCCGACACGCGGCCGACGCCGTCACAGGTCGATTAATATCGGGGTCTGGCGCGCGGATTTCAAGCGCGCCGAACAATGGTGCCGACAGAGCGCGCCTATCGGTGGCGCGCCGAAGCAGCGGGAAAGCCCGCGTGGCGCCCGCTCGGGGCCGTTTCACGGCCGGTCCCGGACCGTCAAGGAGAAGGGTTTTGCGACAACCTGAACATCTGGCCGCCATCGATTTGGGGTCCAACAGTTTTCACATGGTGGTGGCCCGCCAGGCCCAGGGCGAGGTGCGTATCCTGGAAAGTCTGTCCGAAAAGGTGCAGCTGGGCGCCGGGCTGGGGCCGGACAACCGCCTCGACGAAGACGCCCAGACTCGGGCGCTGGATTGCCTGAGCCGCTTCGCGCAGCGCATCAAGGGCATCCCCCGCGGCAATGTGCGCGTGGTGGGCACCAACACCCTGCGCATGGCGCGCAACGCCGGCCGGTTCATCGCCCGCGCCGAGCAGGCCCTGGGCCATGACATCGAAGTGGTGGCGGGCCGCGAGGAGGCCCGGCTGATCTATCTGGGCGTGGCGCACAGCCTGGCCGATGACGCCGGTGCGCGGCTGGTGGTGGATATCGGTGGCGGCTCCACGGAGTTGATCATTGGCGAGCGCTTCGAATCCACGGAAACCGAATCCCTGCATATGGGCTGTGTCAGCTATGGGCAGCGCTTTTTCGCCGACGGCAAGATCACTGAAACGGCGTTCAAGAAGGCGGTGACCGCCGCCCGCCAGGAGGTTCTGTCGATCGAGACCAACTACCGGCGCCTGGGTTGGGCGCAGGCGGTGGGCGCCTCGGGCACCATCAAGGCAATCGCCCAGGTGTGCGAAGAGAACGGCTGGAGCAACGAGGGCATCAGCCTGGAGGGGCTGGACAAGGCGCGTCGCAAGGCGGTCAAGGCGGGCAGCGTGGAGGCCCTGTCATTGAAAGGGCTGCGCGACGACCGCAAGGCGATCTTCGCCTCCGGCCTGGCGATTCTGCTGGGTATTTTCGAGCAGATGGGCCTGGCCCACATGCAGGTGTCCAGCGGCGCCCTGCGCGAGGGGCTGCTGTACGACCTGCTGGGGCGCTTCGCCCATGAGGACGTCCGCGAGCGCAGTGTGCAGGCCCTGATGAACCGGCACCATGTGGAGCGGGCCCAGGCCGAGCGCGTTTGGGACACGGCCCGGGAGCTGTATTTGCAGGCCGCCGGCGACTGGGATCTCGAGGACGAAGAGGTGCAGGCCACGCTGCGCTGGGCGGCCCTGCTGCACGAGGTGGGGCTGGCGGTGTCCCACAGCCAGTTCCACAAACACGGCGCCTACCTGGTGTCCAATTCCGATCTGCCCGGCTTTTCCCGCCAGGCCCAGCAGGCGGTGGCGGTGCTGGTGCGCGGCCACCGGCGCAAGGTGCCGCTGTCCACGCTGGCCGAATGCCCGGAGGACGAGCAAGCCCGGCTGTTGCGGTTGTGCCTGCTGTTGCGGCTGGCCTGCCGCATGCACCATGCGCGCAACGGCGCGCCGGTGCCGGCGCTCACCCTGAACGCCGGCGAGCGCAGCCTGGAGCTGGTGTTTCCGGCCGGCTGGCTGGCCGAGCATCCCCTGACGCTCGCCGACCTGGAGCAGGAACAGGAGTTTTTCCAGGCCGCCGGCTACACCTTGACGGTGATCGACGCCGCCTGACCGCCGCTCAGGACCCCGCGGACAGGGCCTCGAGCAGCGCCTGCTGGGCCAGGAAGGGCGCCTCGTGCTCGGCCCGCTTAACCCGGCGGTAGATGCCGTCGCCGTGCAGTTCCCAGGCCTGGCCGTTGTCACGCAGGTAATAATCCAGACCCTGCTCCAGCACCTGCGCCTTGAGCGCCGGTTCGTTCACCGGAAAGGCGGTCTCCACGCGGTTGAACAGATTGCGGTCCATCCAGTCGGCGCTGGAGCAGTACACCAGGTCTTCGCCGGCATGGTGGAAGTGGTAGATCCGCGTGTGCTCCAGGAAGCGGCCGATCACCGAGCGCACCCGGATGTTTTCCGACAGTCCGGGGATGCCCGGGCGCAGGCAGCAGATGCCGCGCACGATCAGATCAATCTGTACGCCCGCCTGGCTGGCCTGGTACAGCGCCCGCATGATCTGTTCCTCGGTGAGCGAATTGAACTTGGCGATGATGCGCGCCGGCTTGCCCGCCAGAGCCTGCTCCGTTTCGAAATCAATCCACTGCACCAGGCTCGGATGCAGGGTGAACGGCGAGTGCTTCAGCTGTTTCAGGCGCGCCGCCTTGCCCATGCCGGTGAGCTCCTGAAAGATCTTGTGCACGTCCTGGCACAGGCCTTTTTCCGCGGTCATCAGGCCGTAATCGGTGTAAATCTTGGTGGTCTTGGTGTGGTAGTTGCCGGTGCCCACATGGGCGTAGCGCTTGATGCCCTCGCCGTCGCGGCGTACCACCAGCAGCATTTTGGCGTGGGTTTTGTAGCCCACCACGCCGTACACCACCATGGCGCCGGCTTCCTGCAGGCGGCGCGCGCCTTCGATGTTGGATTCTTCGTCGAAGCGGGCGCGCAGCTCCACCACCGCGGTCACTTCCTTGCCGTTGCGCGCGGCGGTTTCCAGGTGATCGAGAATTTCCGAGTTGGTGCCGGTGCGGTACAGCGTCTGCTTGATCGCCAGCACCTTGGGGTCGCGGGCCGCTTCCGCCAGCAGGTTGACCACCGGCGAGAAACTTTCGAACGGATGGTGCAGCAGGATATCGCCCTGATCGATGGCTTCGAAAATACTCTCGTGTTTTTTCACCGCCGCCGGCAGCCGCGGGCTGAAGGGCGGGTAGTGCAGGCGTGGCCGGTTCACACTGGTGAACATGCGCGCCAGATTCACCGGACCGTTGACCTCGTAGGCGTCCTGCTCGGTGAGCTCGAACTGTTCCAGCAGATACTCGACCAGATCGCGGGGGCAGTTGTCGGCCACTTCCAGGCGCACCTCGTCACCGTAGCGGCGCGACAGCAGCTCGCCCTTCAGCGCGCTGGCCAGGTCCTCCACATCCTCGTCCACTTCCAGGTCGGCGTTCCGCGTTACCCGGAACTGGTAGCAGCCGGTGGCTTTCATGCCGGGGAACAGATCGCTGACGTGGGCGTGGATCATCGACGACAGGAAAATAAAGTTGTCGTTGCCGTTCTCGCAGATTTCTTCCGGCAGCCGCATCAGACGCGGCAGCGAGCGTGGCGCCGGCACGATGGCCAGACCGGTGGAGCGGCCGAACGCGTCCTTGCCGTCCAGCGACACGATGAAATTCAGGCTCTTGTTCACCAGCCTCGGGAACGGATGCGCCGGGTCCAGCGCGATGGGCGTCAGCACCGGATAAATCTGATCCCGGAAGTATTTTTTCACCCATTCGGTCTGCGCCGGCGTCCAGTCCTCGCGGCGCAGGAAATGCACGCCTTCCTCGGCCAGCGCCGGCAGCAGAATGTTCTGCAGGATGTGGTACTGGCGCTGCACCGCGTCGTGGGTCAGGCGGGCCACCTCGGCCAGCACTTCCTCGGCGAGCATGCCGTCCGGGCCCGGGCGGCCGGTGCCGGTTTCCAGACGGTTCTTCAGGCCCGCCACGCGGATCTCGAAGAACTCGTCCATGTTGGAAGAGAAGATCAGCAGGAAATTCAGACGCTCCATCAGCGGGTGATGGTCGTCCATGGCCTGCTCGAGCACCCGTAGGTTGAACTGCAGCAGGCTCAATTCCCGGTTGATATAGAAGTCCTGATTGCTCAAATCGGGGCCCTGGATACCGGTGTTGGCGTTCATTGCGAGTCCTGAGCTGGGAAGCGGAAGGACCTATTGGATGACATTAGCATGACAAGAGAATGACAAGGATAGCTCTTCACTTACCAGGAATGATAAGTATAATGCGAACGATTATCGTTAAAGGCTTGCCGAGCCAAGTCCAATTCCTGGGGAAACACCATGCGCAATCACGATTTCGCCGCCGCCGCGGCCCTGATCACGCTGCTGACCGCGCCGGCCCTGGCCGCCGCCCAGCAGGAGAATAATGCCGGTGCCCTGGCGCCGGTGGAAGTGGGCGCCGAAGGGCCCGCCGATGAAGGATATATCAATGCGGACAAGCCGGCTTCCGTGGGTAAAACCAGGGTTCCGGTGGAGCGGCAGCCTTTTGCCATGGAGATCGTGGACCGCGAGCTGATCGAAGACACCGGTGCCAAGAACATCCAGGACTCCTTGCTGTACATGTCCGGGGTGTACGGCGCTAATTTCGGCTTCGACACCCGTGGCGACTCCGCCATGGTGCGGGGTCTGAGGCCCTCGCTTTACGTGGACGGTCTGCGTGCCAGCTACGGTTCCTACAACAGCGTTCGGCCCAACATCTATGGGCTGGAGCGTGTCGAGGTGCTCAAGGGGCCGTCGTCAGTGTTGTACGGTCAGGCGGAATTGGGCGGCATCATCAATGGCGTGTCCAAATTGCCTAAGGCGGAAAAGCAAGGCGAGCTGCGCGCTCAGATCGGCTCCTACGACCGCAAGATGCTGGCGGCGGACGTGACCGGACCGCTGTCCGAAGACGGCAAGCTGCTGTACCGGCTGGTGGCGCTCAAGCGTGACAGCGGCACCCAGGTGGATTACGTGGACGACAACGGCTATGTGTTCGCGCCGTCGCTGACCTGGCTGCCGTCCGACGACACCACCATCAGCCTGCTTTTCAACAGCCAGGAAAACACCGGCGCGGTCTCCGCCCAGTTCCTGCCCTCCCAGGGCACGCTGGAACCCGGCCCGCAGGGCGATATCGGCTCCGAGACGTTCGTCGGCGAGCCGGATTGGGATCGCTACGACCGGCGCAAGGACGAAGTCACCTTGTTCATCGATCACCGGCTTAACGACACCTGGGGAGTCGCGACCACCGCCCGCTATACCGAAACCGAGACCGAGACCCGGGAGCACTGGGCCAATATCGGGGCGGCACCGGCCGCCGACGGTACCATCGGGCGCACCATTTACATGGCGGACAAAGGCACCGAGATCTTCAATGTGGACGCGCGGCTGGAGGGCGATCTGCGCTTGGGCGCCACCCGTCACACCCTGGCCATCGGTATTGATCGGCAGAACGCTCTGTGGACCGAAGACAACAGCTTCAGTGCGACCGGCGGCGGCACCAATCTGAATGTCTATGACCCGCAATACGGCGATGTGAACTACGCCATCCTGGATCCGGAAGATAAGAACGACAACCGCATTAAACAGACCGGTGTTTACCTTATCGATCACATGGAGATTGATCGGGTGGTGGTCTCCGGTGCGCTGCGCTATGACGACACCACCACCACCGTCCTGGGCACCAACGGGGTCGATACCGATACCGACGATACCGCGACCACCGGGCGTCTGGGCCTGATGTACCGGTTCGATTCCGGCTTGTCGCCTTACATCAACTACTCGGAATCCTTCGTGCCCAATCTCGGGCTGGACGGTTTCGGTGAAAGCCTGGACCCGACCACCGGCGAGCAGCAGGAAGCCGGCGTAAAATATTTGTCCCCGCGTGGCGATCTGTCCGTGACGGCGGCCTGGTTCGACATCGAAGAAACCAATCGCGTCGTTGACGGTGCCAACCCGCAAAGCGTCGAGCAGACAGGCGCGGTCGTGGAAGGCTGGGAAGTGTCGGTCAAAAAGCGGTGGGGTAACGCCAGCGTTCTGGCCAACTACACCAAGCTGGACGCCACGGAAGATGATACCGGCGAGCGGCTGGCCTACGTGGCTGAAGAAAGCGCTTCGCTGTGGGGCAAATACGAACTGGAAAGCGGTTTCCGTTTCGGTGCCGGGGTCCGCTATGTCGGCGATACCGTGGGCAGTGACTACGGGAGTGGTGCCGGTCCGGAAGTGCCTTCGGTGACCCTCTATGACGCCATGGTGGGCTACCGCACCGGCCCCTGGGACTTTACCGTGACCGGTAAGAACCTGGCCGATAAAGAGTATGTGTCCTGGTGCCGGGGGGAAGGCTTGGACTGCGGCTACGGCGAGCGGCGCGTGATCCTCGGCGAGGCGAGCTACAACTTCTGACTTGTAGGAGCGGGCCTCGCCCGCGAAAGGCCGGCAAAGCCGGCCGGCGAGATGCCAGAGAGCTCAGGTATCCCGCCGGGAGCTTCGCTCCCTTTCGCGGGCGGGGCCCGCTCCCACAAGGCCCGTTCCAGCGATTATCCTTTTTGTTCGGCGAGCTTGAGCGCGGCGGCCTTGGCGAAGTAGGTCAGGATGCCGTCGGCGCCGGCGCGTTTGAACGCCAGCAGCGATTCCATCATCACCTTGTCCTGGTCCAGCCAGCCGTTCTGGAACGCCGCCATGTGCATGGCGTACTCGCCGCTCACCTGGTAGGCGTACACCGGCACCTTGAACTCGTCCTTTACCCGGCGTACCACGTCCAGATAAGGCATGCCCGGCTTCACCATCACCACGTCGGCGCCTTCCGCCAGGTCCAGCGCGATTTCGTGCAGGGCTTCGTCGGAGTTGGCCGGGTCCATCTGGTAGGTGCTTTTATCCGCCTTGCCCAGATTCGCCGCCGAGCCCACCGCGTCGCGGAACGGGCCGTAATAGGCGGAGGCGTACTTGGCGGAATAGGCCATGATGCGGGTGTGCGGAAAGCCGTGGCCTTCCAGGGCCTGGCGGATCTCGCCGATGCGACCGTCCATCATGTCCGAGGGCGCCACCATGTCGGCGCCGGCCTCGGCGTGGGAGACCGCCTGCTTGACCAGGGCGGTGACGGTGACGTCGTTGAGCACATAGCCATCGTCATCGAGGATGCCGTCCTGGCCGTGGGTGGTGAACGGGTCCAGGGCCACGTCGGTGATTACGCCCATTTCCGGCACCGCCTGCTTGATCGCCCGGGTGGCGCGCTGCGCCAGCCCTTCCGGGTTCCAGGCTTCGGCGCCGTCCAGGCTTTTCACCGCCACCGGGGTCACCGGAAACAGGGCCATGGCCGGGACGCCCAGGTCCGCCAGCTGGCGCGCTTCCTCGCACAGCAGGTCCACGGTCATGCGTTCCACGCCGGGCATGGAGGGCACCGCCTCGGTGTGGTTGTCGCCGTCGAGCACGAACACCGGGTAGATCAGGTCGTCCACGGTGAGGGTGTTCTCGCGCATCAGGCGGCGGGAGAAATCGTCCTTGCGCATGCGGCGCATGCGGCTGGCCGGCCAGGGGGCACGGTTGAAAGACATGGGCCGAACCTCTCGATGGGAAGGGATCAACGAATTGGGAAATGCAGTTTACCAAGCCGGCGCAGGAAGGGGAAAACGTGCCGGCGCTGCGCTCTATAATGGCGTTATTCTGCCATAAAATAAGTATTAGGGCGCACAATATGGTGATATAGTGCGAAAATGGATAATAAATGCACAGCGCAAATCTTTGTGGGCGGTGCGTGGCGGGACGCGGCGGTGATCAGCTTGGCGGGCCCGGAACACCAGGGGTGGCGTACGCCCACTTACACCACTTACTTGCCCGATTACGCTCTGGATCATCTGGGGCGTCGTGACGCCGCGGCCTGTGGGGTTCGCTTTCCCGTGTCCTTGGAAATTGATGAACAGGACACCTGGCCGGCCTGGCTATTGGACGTCTTGCCACAAGGCTACGGGCGACAGGAGTTGCTGCGCCAGTTGGACTTGCCGGCCACCGTTGAAGCCAGAGGGGACTGGCCGTTGCTGAGGGCCGGCGCCGGCAATCCGATTGGCAACCTGCGCATCAGGGAAGCCTGGGACTGGCTGGCCGAGGGACAGGCCGGCCCGGCACGCGGGTTCCGCTTTGACGAAGTGGCGGACCGCCATGAAGACTTCGTGGAGCACCTGGCCGGGCACGGCCTGTTCGTGGCCGGTTCCTCCGGTGTTCAGGGTGAGTGGCCGAAGATTCTGCTCACCGAGGCTGACGACGGCCTGCTCTATCTGGACCACACACTGGAGGACGACCGTGCCCGGCGCCATTGGCTGGTCAAATTTCAGCGCGGCACGGACCGCGACCTGGAAACGATCCTGCGTGCTGAAGCCCTATATATGGAGTTGGCCCGGGGATTGGGCCTGCGCGTTCATGGTGCTTTGGAGATGCACGGCCGCACGCTGTTCATTCCGCGTTTTGACCGCTGCCTTGAGGGTCGTGGCGTGCAGCGGATCGCCCAGGAGAGCCTGGCTTCGTTGTGTGGCCGGGCAGGCTTCGGCCTTGGCTTGAGGCATGAAGATGCGTGCCGGGCTCTGGCCGAGGTGGCCACCGACCCGCAAGCGGAAATTATCGAGTATCTTAAGCGTGACGTGGCCAATCTGGCGTTGGGTAACAAAGACAACCATGCCCGCAATACGGCCATCGCCCGGCATCATGATGGTCGCATCGCGTTGACCCCGGTGTTTGATTTCGCACCCATGTTCCTGCACCCGGACGGGATCGCCCGGCAGAGCCGCTGGCAAGCCGACAATGGTGGGCAGCCGGACTGGCAACAGGTAACGGAAGCGGTGGCGGCGGCGGGTCATCTGCAGGCTGCGCTGTTGCGACGGGCGTTGTGGGAGATGGCGCCGTGTCTGCAGGCGCTGCCAGAACGCATGACCATGCTTGGCGTGGATGCGGACCTGGTGGCAAGGCTGCGACCGGGCATTCTGAAACTAGCTGAGCAATTGGAGCGCCTGCATGGATAAGCGCTACGCCGAAATGAGCCCGGCGGAGCAGGTTGAGCGACGTCGCGAAGTCCTGGGCCACATCCAAGCCAGGCCGGAGCTGCCGGTTGATCGGGTGGTGTCGCTGCTGCGGGGCGAGTTGCGCTTCACCTTGAGCGAATACAGTCGACTCACCGGCGTGTCCGCGCGCGTGATTCAAGACATTGAACAAGGCCGCGGCAACCCCACCCTGGGCACCGTGGAGAAATTACTTGCGCCCTTCGGGCTCAAGCTCGCGGTGGTGTCGTCCCGGGCATCACGATCCATACAGGGAGGGGAGTAGCGTATGGGCCGTTGGCGACCGAAAGGCAAGCCCGCCTCCAAGTACATCACGCCGGAAGGCTACCGGCGCATCAACGAGGAGCTGCAGCGGCTCTGGAAGGAAGAGCGACCGCCGATCACCAAGTCGGTGCAGGAGGCCGCCGCCCAGGGCGACCGCTCGGAGAATGCCGAGTATATTTACGGCAAGAAGCAGCTTCGCGAGATCGACCGGCGCATCCGCTTCCTGAGCAAGCGTCTGGATGGCATGACCGTGGTCGAGCGGGTGCCGGACGATACCGGCAAGGTGTTCTTCGGCGCCTGGGTGGAAGTGGAGGACGACGACGGCAAGGTCGAGCGCTTCCGCCTGGTGGGCCCCGACGAGGCCGACGGCAGCCGTGGCGAGATCAGTGTCGACGCGCCGTTGGCGCGGGCCTTGCTTGGCAAGCGGGTGGACGACGAAGCCTGGGTGCGAACCCCCAATGGCGAACGTTGTCTCTACGTCAATCGAATCTGGTATTCCTGAAACCCCGGCAACGGAGCCGCCGCGCGCCCATGGCAAACGACAATCGTATCTGGTTTTTTATCCGCAAATCCCTGCTCGGCGGGCTGGTGATTCTGCTGCCTATTTCCATCATCGCGTTCTTCTTCAAGTGGATATACGACGCCGCCACCGGGTTGATCGCACCGTTCACCGGCCTGGTGGTGCGCTTCTTCGGGTTGCCGAAGTTCGCCGCCGACTGGGTGGTGGTGGCGGTGCTGATCGTGTTCTGTTTTCTGGTCGGTACCCTGGTGGCCACCAACCTCGGCAGCTGGTTGTGGCAGAAGCTGGAAAAGCGCGGCATGGAGCGGCTGCCCGGCTACCGGATGGTCAAGGAAGTGATCGTGCAGTTGTTCGGCGGCAGCCAGGACAGTTTGATGCGCGGCGAGGTGGCGCGGGTGTGGTTGTACGGGCGTCAGGTCCCCGCCTCCGTGCTCGGGCTGATCACCTCCCGCCACGATGACGGCCACCTGTCGGTGTTCGTGCCCACCGGTCCCAACCCCACGTCCGGGTTTATCTACCATGTCCACGAGGACCTGGTAGAGCCGCGTCCGGACATCGCGGTGGAGCAAATGATGAAAACGGTGGTGGCGTGCGGTTCCGGCAGCGCCGCTTTGCTGAGCAAAGAGCAGCGCTAGGCCGGCGATTCCAGGTGTGCTGGAAGTGGGCCTTGTATGGGGCGGCGGGCCCTTTGTGGGAGCGGGCCCAGCCCGCGAAAGGGTGGCTTTAGCCTCCCGGCAGGATACCAGGGAGGCTGTTGGTATCCCCTTTGGAAGCTCTCTGGAATCCCGCCGGCCGGCTTTGCCGGCCTTTCGCTTGCAAGGCAAGCTCCCACAAACCTGGCTTCGTAGCGCGGCGCAGTGCTATTCGGTTTCGGCGTCTTCCAGGGCCTGCATGGCCTCTAGAAGCGCCATCTCAGCGTCTTCGTGGCGGCTTTTCAGGTCGCCTTGCCGGCCTAGCAGCTCGCTGAGCTCGCCTTTGCGGGCCGGGTCGGTGTAGAGGGTTTCGTCGCCGAGGGCGGTTTCCACGTCGCTCAGTTCGGTGCTCAGCCGGTCCAGTTGTTTCTCCAGCTTCTCCACTTCCTTTTTCAGCGGGCGCAGCTGCTCGCGCAGGCGGGCGGCGTCCTGGCGGCGCTGCTTGGCGTCGTCCTTGCCGGCGGTCTTGGCATCGCCGGCCGGCGCCTTGGCGTCGCGGCGCGCCTGCTGCAGCCAGCGGGCGTAGTCGTCCAGGTCGCCGTCGAACGGGCGCACGCTGCCTTCGGCCACCAGTTGGAACTCATCCACCGTGGTTTCCAGCAGGTGGCGGTCGTGGGACACCAGCACCACCGCCCCCTCGAAGCTTTGCAGCGCCATGGTCAGCGCTTCGCGCATGTCCAGGTCCAGGTGGTTGGCGGGTTCGTCGAGCAGCAGCAGGCTGGGCTTCTGGTGCACGATCAACGCCAGGCCCAGGCGCGCTTTTTCGCCGCCGGAGAAGCGGCCCACCGGGTCGAACACATTGTCGCCGTGGAAACCGAAGCGGCCCAGTTCGTTGCGCAACTGCTGCTCGCTCCAGTTCGGATGCTGGCGGTGAAGCAGTTGGTAGGGGCTCTCGTCGGCGGCCAGCCGGTCCACCTGCTGCTGGTGGAAGTAGCCGACTTTCAGGTCCGGGTCCCGCTGAACGTGGCCGGAGAGCGCCGGTAATTCGCCCATCAGGGTGCGGATCAGCGTGGACTTGCCGGCGCCGTTGGGGCCCAGCAGGCCGACCCGGGACTCCGGGCGCAGGCTCATGGAGACCGCGCTCAGGATGGTGGTGTTATCGTAGCCGCAGGCCGCGTTTTCCAGCAGCACCATGGGATTGGGCAGCTTCAGCGGTGTCTTGAACTCGAACTCGAAGCCGGAATCCACATGGGCCGGGGCGATGCGCTCCAGCTTCTCCAGGGCCTTGATGCGGCTTTGCGCGGCCTTCGCCTTGGTGGCCTTAGCGCGGAAGCGGTCGATGAATTTCTGCATGTGCGCCACCTGCGCCTGCTGCTTGTCGTGCAGCTTCTGCTGCAGGGAAAGCTGCTCGGCGCGCTGGCGCTCGAAATCCGAATAATCGCCGGCGTAGCGCTTCAGGCGCCCGTGTTCGATGTGCAGGATTTCCGACACGGTGGCGTCGAGAAAGGCGCGGTCGTGGGAAATCAGCATCAAGGCGCCGGGGTGCTGCACCAGCCACTGCTGCAGCCAGAGGATGGCGTCCAGGTCCAGGTGGTTGGTGGGCTCATCGAGCAGCATCAGGTCGGCGTCGCTGATCAGAACCTGCGCCAGGTTGAGGCGCATGCGCCAGCCGCCGGAAAAGGCGCTCACCGGCTGCTGTTGCTGGCGGTCCGAGAAGCCCAGGCCGGCCAGCAGCGCGGCGGCGCGGGCCGGCTGCTCCCAGGCGCGCAGCGCGTCCAGTTCGGCGTGGGCGCGGGCGATGCCGGTGTTGTCCTCGCTGTCCTGGGCCTTGGCCAGGGCCGTCTCCCAGTGCCGCAGCGCCTGGTTGCCGTCGAGGACGTAATCCAGCGCGGGCTGCGCCAGTGCCGGCACTTCCTGCACCATCATCGAGAAGCGCCAGTCCGTGGGACGCTGTACGTTGCCGCCGTCGCTTTCCAGCTCGCCCATGATCAGTTTGAACAGGGAGCTTTTGCCGCTGCCGTTGCGGCCCACCACGCCCACGCGCGTGCCTTTGTGCAGCACGAAACTGGCGTCTTCGAGCAGCAGCTCCGGGCCGCGGCGCAGATTGATGTGTTCCAGGGACAGCATGGTATAAGGGGCCTTGGATCGGCGAATTCAGGACCGGCGCAGTGTATGGCAAGCGCCCGGATAACAGAAGGGCCGGCGGCGGGGACCGCCCGGGAGGACACCATGAAAGACGCGCCATTGTGGCGTTTCGCGTTACGTCTGTGGCGCGACAAGCGTATCGAGCGGGTGTGTCTGCGCCTGCAGGACGAGCACGGCGTGCCGGTGGCGGTGCTGCTCACCGCGCTCTGGCTCAGCGAGGCCGGGCGCCGGCCGGACCCGGCCCTGGGCCGCCGTCTGCTGGCCTTCGCGGAGCAGTTCGAGACCGACTATCTGCGACCGCTGCGCGCGGTGCGCCGCCGGGCGGCGGACGGTCAGGGCACGGTGGAGCTGAAACGCCAGATTCAGGAAGCGGAACTGGAAGGCGAGCGCCTGTTGTTGGAACAGCTCAGCCGCCAGGCCCAGGCGCAGCCCGGCGGCCAGTCGGTGTCGGCGCTGAGCTGGTTGTTCGTGGTGGTGCCGGAAGCCGGGCAGTGCCAGTCCCTGCAGGCCGGGCTTGAAGAGTTGGCGGCGCTTAGCGAAAGCCGGGCAGTGTCTGAATAAGGTGGCGCTGCACTTCCAGCCATTCCCCGATCAGCCGCCAGTGACGCTGGTCCACCTGGTGCCGCGGGTCTTTCTGATCGAGCATGCTCTCGCCGTGACTCATTGATTGCACGTATTGCTGCGCGTCGCGCAGCGTGATCAGGTAAGGAATCTTCAGACTGGCGAGAAACTGGCGCAGGGTTTCGTAGGTGCGCGTACGGGTGCGTGCGCGGTTGGCGATCACCGCCAGCCGCCGCGGTCGTCGCTGGTAACTGGGCGCCAGCATCACATTCTGCACGAAGCGCGTGGTGGCGCGTATGTCGATGGGGCTGGGCAGCACCGGAATCAAAACGATCTGCGACACCCGCAGCACGTGATCCAGCGTGTGGCGGTCCATGCCCGCCGGGGAATCGATCACCACCACGTCGCGGGCCTTCTGCATCTGATCCTGCAGACGCCCCAGCGACACCGGCTCGTCCGCCGGCCAGCCCAGCGCTTCCACGCGCGCGTCCTCACGCAGCCGCACCCATTGGGTGGCGGACTGCTGCGGATCCAGATCCAGCAGCGTTACCGCCTGCCCGGAATGGGCGAAATAGGCGGCCAGATTGGTGGCCAGCGTGGTCTTGCCGCATCCGCCTTTGCTATTGGCGACCAGAATCACCAGGCGCCGGTCATCCTGACGCGCCACACGACGCGCGGAAGATGGAGCCAGGGTCGGGTCGGTGCTGTTATTTGGCATAGTGGTTTGCTCCCCTATCCAACACTATAACCCGCTGGTGGACGTTTTCGTGAATCCCGCTTTTGACAGAAACATCCGGACAGGCACAATGAAGCCCTCTTCGACGGGGAATCGGAGCCTCAGCCGGGATATCCGGTGCCGGATAAGGGAACCAATAGCGTGCAAGCGCGGTCAGGCGTTATCTAGGCACCTTTCATTGTTTTGGCTGGCGCGACGCCACGGGAAGCTGGCAGTATGGCCAGATTCCGCCGCCGGGTGTGGAGGTGCAGTCCGTTCAGATAGCAGCGCCGACCGTGATGACCGCGGAGGAAATGCGCGGGGAAGGACCGCTGGCGCAGAAAAAATAAACGTAAGCCAATGGAGGCAGAATGAATAAGTTCGCAATCGTGCTCGCCGGTACCGTGATGCTGGCGGCTTGTGGTGGAGAAAAGGACAAGAGCGCCGATGTGGAGCTCAAAACTGAAGACCAGAAAGCGTCCTACGCACTGGGCTTCCGCAGCGCCGAACAGATGAGCGCCATGGAAAACCTGGACCTGGACGCGATGGTCGCCGGTCTGCGTGACGGTTTCGGCGACGAGCCGGAATCCCGCCTCGGCGAAGACGCGGACATGGACCAGCTGATCCGCGATTACCAGACCCGCATGATGGAAGCTCGCCAGAAGAAAATGGAAGAGCAGGCCCAGGCGAACCTGGAAGAGGGTCAGGCCTTCCTCGAAGAGAATGCTGATAAGGACGGCGTCGAGGTCACCGACAGCGGTCTGCAGTACCAGGTGCTGGAATCCGGCGAAGAGGGTGCCCGGTCACCCACCCTGGAAGACACCGTGGAAGTGCACTACAAGGGCATGCTGCGCGACGGCACCGTGTTTGACAGCTCCATCGAGCGTGACAAGCCGGCGGTGTTCGGTCTGAAGCACATTATCCCCGGCTGGCAGGAAGCCCTGCCGATGATGAAGGTCGGCGATAAGTGGAAGCTGTTCCTGCCGCCCGAGCTGGGCTACGGCGAACAGGGTGCCGGCGGCGACATCGGCCCCAACGAAGTGCTGATCTTCGAAGTCGAGCTGCTGGACGTCAAAGACCAGGGCGCGAAGAAGAAGCAGGCTGAAGAAGCCGAGGAAGGCGCCGACGCGGCTGAATAATCCGCGTTAGCCCGACCCGAAAAAAAGCCACGCTCCCGACAAAGGAGCGTGGCTTTTTTTGTGGGAGCGAGCTTGCTCGCGAAAGGCCGGCTCTGCCGGCCGGCGGGATTCCAGAGACCTCTCTAACGGCGCCACCAACAGCGTCTCTGGTATCCTGCCGGGAGCTTTGCTCCCTTTCGCGGGCGGGGCCCGCTCCCACAGCGCCTAGAAATTGAGGACGCGGGCGCGTTCCGCGGTGTCGCGGCTGTGCACGCTGAGGATCAGCTGATCTTCCAGGGCGAAGCGCTCCTCGAGCATTTCGGTGAGCCGGGTCAGCCGCTCGGGCAGCACCTCCAGCTGGCTCAGGCAGTGGTCGTCGGTGTCGAAGTCCTCATTGAAGGCCAGCGCCTCCTCCGTGGAGGGGTCCAGCTGATGCAGAATCCGCGAGGCCAGATTGATGGTCCCGCCGCGGTGGGCGGCGCCCAGGCGCGCCTCGCGGACCAGTTCCTGGTAGATCTCGAAGTGGCCGGCGCTGATGTAGTCCATCAGCAACTGGCAGAATTCGCGCACCTGATTCTGGATCGAGCCGGGGCGCTGGAAGCCCTCCAGGCCCTGGATCGAGCAGAGCAGAACCAGCAGGCGGCGGCGTTGCTCCAGCCAGGCGTGCAGCAGGGCTTCAATGCGCCGCCAGCGGTCCAGGGCGGCGGACGGGTGCAGAGCCGGGGAGTGGGGCGTGGCCATGGGGTCGCTCCTTGCGGTATCGCGCGCTTTTCATTGGACGGGTATTGAGGCTAGCGCCGCTGTTCGCGGCGAGGCAATGGCGATCTCCCGGCACCGGCGGCGCCGGCCGGCGCGGCGGGAGAAAACGGCTTTTCGATCAGAGGCTTACCGTGAAAGACCGTTTCTTCATTAGAGGCGGGGCTTTAGGAGAGCGGGCGAATAACGCCGCCGGCCGCGGCGTTCAGCCCGGGAACAGCCAGGGGCTGATCAGCGGCCACAGCCAGGGCAGCGCCAGCGCCGTGACCAGGCCGGTCAGGCCCAGGGCCAGGCCGGCGAAGGCGCCGGCTTTCTCGCTGAATTCGAACGCCCGGGCGGTGCCGATGGCGTGGGCCACCAGGCCCAGCGCGAAGCCGCGAATGCGGTCGTCCTTGACCCCCAGCACGCGAAACACCAGGCCGCCCACCAGCGCGCCGACGATCCCGGTGATGGCCACCGCGCCGGCGGCCAGGGACACATAGCCGCCGGTGCTTTTCACCACCTCCACCGCGATCGGCGTGGTGATCGATTTCGGCGCCAGCGAGCCCACCACCGCCTCCGGCGCCCCCAGCAGCCAGGCCAGATAGATGGAAATGCCGGCGGCCAGCGCCGCGCCGATAAAGGTGGTGATCAGGATCGGACGCCACACGCTGCGCACCGTGTGCAGCTGGCGATAGAGCGGCCAGGCCAGCGCCACGGTGGCCGGCCCGAGCAGGAAGGAGAGCACCTGGGTCTGGTCGCGGTACTCGTTGTAGGACACGCCCACCAGGGGCAGCACCACGATCACCGGGATCGAGGCGACGATAAAGGGGTGGAACAGCGGCAGGCTGTGCACCTTGCCGTACAGCCAGGTGGCCATGCGGTAACTGGCCAGGGTGAGCAGCAGCCCGAACAGCGGCGAGTGAACCAGATCAGCCATCGGCACGGCCTCCTCGCTGGCCGGCTTTGCCGCGCTCGCGCAGCAGCAACTTGAGCAGCAGGGTGACCAGCACCAGCGCCAGGATGGTACCGAAGATCACCGCCACGGTGAGCGCCAGCGCGTAGTCGCTGTAACGCTCCCACTGCAGCACGATGCCCACGCCGAGCGGAAAGATCAGCAGGCTGATATGACGGATCAGGGCGCCGGAGGCGTCCGCCACCCGGTCGCTGTAGGGAACGCTGAACATCAGCGCCAGCAGAAGCAGCACCATGCCCACCACCGGGGCGGGCAGCGGCAGGCCGGTGAAATGAATCACCAGCTCACCGAGAAATTGAAACAGAAGCAGAATCAGCAGGCCGTCGACCATCGGGCGGATCTCCCAAACGCAAAGACCCGCGCCGAAGGTGCGGAGAAGGCGGCTCGCTCAGCCCCGGCGCGGGCGCAGCAATTGTATCAGAGCCACCACCAGCACGCCCCCGAACACCACCAGCGACCAGCCGGGAATGGTCAGGCCGAGGAAACGCCAGCTGATTTCGGCGCATTCGCCGGAGCCGGACAGCACCTGGGTGAGCACGTCGGTGAGCGGGAAGGCGTCCAGCATGTAATCCAGATTGGGGCCGCAGGCGGGCACCTCGTCGGCGGGCAGGCTTTGCAGCCACAGGTGGCGCAGGGCGATGCCGGCGCCGGCCAGGGTGGCGATGGCGGTCAGCAGCGCGTAGATACGCACGCCGACGCCGCGCGGGCCGTGCAGGGTGGCGACCAGCAGTACCGCCGCCACCACCATCAGCGCAATGCGCTGAAAGATGCACAGCGGGCAGGGTTCCAGGCCTTCGACATGCTGCATGTAAAGCGCGCCGGCAAGCGCCGCCAGGCAGCCAAGCAGGGTGAGTCCGTTAAGCGCACGGGGGCTGGGAAGAAGGGACGACATGGTTGTTTTTCCTTGTTTGAATCCGGCAAGCGTCAACGCACCCTAAGCAAAACCCCGCCGCCGGACAAGCGGCCCGGCGGCGGGGTTCTGGGGGCTCCGTTACCTTCAGACGCTGCGCGAGGCGGCGGGTTCCCGGTGATGATGCCAGGCGGCGGCGCCGGCGTCCCAACCTTGCACCCACCATTCCTCCAGCGCCTCGTCCTGGTAAGGACACTGGTCCACGCGACCGCCGGCCATGCCCCACATGCAGCCGCGGTTGTAGGCTTTCTCGAACGGGTCGGATGTCGGATCAAACATAACTATCCCTCCTTCAACGGGGGCAGACTAGCACCGCCGGGGATAGCCGCTAGTACCATTGATGTACAAAAAACGACCATTCGTCAGAATATAGGCTTAGCCGCGGAAATAGGCCTCCAGGTACGCCTCGAACGGCATCTCCGCTTCCGCTTCCGCCGCCTGTTGCTCCGCCAGGCTGTCTTCGGCGAGGCGCCGCCACTCGGCTTCCAGGTTGGTGTCCAGCGGCCGCGAACGGAAGTGATCCCGGTGCGCCAGGGCCTGGTTCATGGCGAAGCCGAAAAAGCTCTGCTGCCGGCTTTCCAGCTTGTCGAGAATGCGCCCGGACGGGGTGGCGTCGGGCTCTAGCAGCTTCTCGCGCTGCTGCTCCAGGGCGTCCCGGTAGAGCCGGCCGTGCTGGCCGTCATGGCCGTGGCAGCGGTCGAACAGCTCGGCGATGGGCAGCATCTGGTCGAGCTTTTCCAGCCCCCAGTTACGCAGCGAGACCGACTTGCCCCAGTTGTTCAGCTGCACGCCGGTGTTGCGGCCGTCGTAGACCACCCGGCGCAGGTTCTCCTTGCTGGCGTCCAGGTCGCAGTGTTCCAGGCGCGGCGATTCGCGCAGCAGGCAGTAGGTGGCGAACAGGTCCAGGAACCGGATTTCCTGCTGATTGATGCCCACCGGCTCGAACGGGTTGAGGTCCAGGGCGCGGATCTCGATGTATTCCACGCCGCGCCGCTGCAGCGCCAGGGTGGGGCGCTCGCCGCTGTTGATGGTGCGTTTCGGGCGGATCGACGAGTAGTACTCGTTCTCGATCTGCAGGATGTTGGCGTTGAGCTGCTGGTAGCGGCCCTGCGCGTCGCGCACGCCCAGCTTCTGATACACCGGGTCCGGCGTCTTCATGGCGTGGGTCAGGGTGCGGACATAGTCGTCCAGATTGTTGTAGCTGATCGCCAGCGACGACTGGGCGTTGTTCTGGTAGCCCAGGTCGCTCATCCGCAGGCTGGTGGCGTTGGGCCGGTAGAGGCTGTGGTCGAAGCGCTCCAGCAGCTGGTGTTCGCGGCCGGCCAGGAACGACGAGCACAGCGCCGGCGAGGCGCCGAACAGATACACCAGCAGCCAGGAATAGCGCTGGAAGTTTCGGGTCAGGTCGAAATAGCGCTGCGAGATATAGTCCCGCAGCGGGGCCTCGCTGCCCTCCAGCTCGCGGTTGATGCGCCAGAACTCATCCGGGAACGAGAAGTTGTAGTGGATCCCGGCGATGGTCTGCATCTTGCGCCCGTACCGGTGGCCCAGGCCGATGCGGTAGATGTGCTTCATGCGGCCCACGTTGGAGCTGCCGTATTCCGCCACCGGCACGTCGTTGTCGTTGGCGATCATGCAGGGCATGGAGTTGACCCACAGCAGTTCGTCGTCGATGTGTCGGTAGGCGTAGCGGTGCAGGTTCTCGAGAAATTCAATCGGCTGCTGCAGGTCGGTGCTGGGCGGCGTGATGAATTCCAGCAGCGATTCGGAATAGTCCGTGGTGATGTACGGGTGGGTCAGCGCCGAGCCCAGCTCGCGGGGGTGTGGCGTGTGCGCCAGCAGGCCCTGGTCGGTGATCCGCAGGCTTTCTTTCTCAATGCCACGGCGGATGTGAGCCAGGGTGGCGGCGGCTTCGGAATCCAGCAGTGCCTGGATTCGCTGGCTGAGCGTATCGGTCATGGGCCTATCCGACAGGGAGGTTGATCGCGCGGCCCGCCAGTATGGCAGGCCCGGAGCCGGTTAACATCAGGGTCAGCCGCGCTTGTTCTTGTCTTCGAACGCCTTCGCGAAGGCGGCCCCCAGGGCGCCCTGGGCCGCTGGCTTCTGGCCGCCGCCCTGCTGGCCGCGACCACCGCCCTTGGGCTTGCCGCCCCGGCCACGGGGCCGGCCGGCGGGGGCGTCGGCGCTTTTCGGCTGGTCCTGGTGGCGTTCGTCCAGGCGCATGGTCAGGCTGATGCGCTTGCGGGGCAGGTCCACCTCCATCACCTTGACCTTGACGATGTCGCCGGGCTTGACCACATCGTGGGGGTCTTCCACGAACTTGTCGGCCAGGGCGGAAACGTGGACCAGGCCGTCCTGGTGCACGCCCACGTCCACGAACGCGCCGAAGTTGGTGACGTTGGTCACCGAGCCTTCCAGGAGCATGCCGGGCTTCAGATCCTTGAGCGTTTCCACGCCTTCCTTGAACTCCGCCGCCTTGAATTCCGGGCGCGGGTCGCGGCCGGGTTTTTCCAGCTCGCTGAGAATGTCGGTGACGGTGGGCAGGCCGAACACGTCGTCGGTGAAATCCCCGGCGTTTACTTTCTTGAGGAAGGGCGCGTCGCCGATCAGATCCTTGAGCGGCCGGCCGTGCTTTTCAGCGATGCGCTCCACCAGCGGGTAGGCTTCCGGATGCACCGAGGAGGCGTCCAGCGGGTTGGCGCCGTCCATGATGCGCAGGAAGCCGGCGGCCTGCTCGAAGGTTTTCTCGCCCAGGCGCGGCACCTGCTTGAGCGCGCCCCGGTCGCTGAAGGCGCCGTTCTTCTCGCGGAAGGTGACGATGTTGCCGGCGATGGTGGTGTTCAGCCCGGCGATGCGTGCCAGCAGCGGCGCGCTGGCGGTGTTCACGTCCACGCCCACGGCGTTCACGCAGTCCTCGACCACCGCGTCCAGGGAGCGCGACATCTTCACCTGGCTGACGTCGTGCTGGTACTGGCCCACGCCGATCGACTTCGGATCAATCTTCACCAGCTCCGCCAGCGGGTCCTGCAGACGCCGGGCGATGGACACCGCGCCACGGAATGACACGTCCAGATCGGGAAATTCCCGCGCCGCCATTTCCGACGCCGAGTACACCGAGGCGCCCGCTTCGGACACCATGATTTTCTGGATGTTTTGGTCGCTCAGCTGTTTGACCACTTCGCCGGCCAGCTTGTCGGTTTCGCGGCTGGCGGTGCCGTTGCCGATGGCGATCAGCGAGACGTCGTGTTTGGCACTGAGTTTGGCCAGCGTGGCCAGGGACTGGTCCCACTGCTTCTTGGGCTGGTGCGGGAAAATCGTGGTGTGCTCGAGCAGCTTGCCGGTGGCGTCCACCACCACCACCTTGACGCCGGTGCGCAGGCCCGGGTCCAGGCCCATGGTGGCCTTGGGTCCGGCCGGCGACGCCATCAGCAGGCTTTTCAGGTTGCGCGCGAACACCTGGATCGCTTCTTCCTCGGCCATTTCGCGTACCCGGCCGAGCAGCTCGGTTTCCAGGTGGGTGTTGAGTTTGATCTTCCAGGTCCAGCGCATCACTTCGCCGAGCCAGTCGTCGGCGGCGCGCCCTTCATGGCGCCAGCCCGCCACCTCGGTGACCATCGCTTCGCAGGGGTGCGGCTGGGCGCTTTCCAGCTCTTCGGGCAGCACCATGGAAACGTGCAGCACGCCCTCGTTGCGGCCCCGGAACAGCGCCAGGGCACGGTGGCTGGGAATGTTCTTGAGCGCTTCCTGGTGTTCGAAGTAGTCGCGGAACTTGGCGCCTTCCTCTTCCTTGCCGTCGGCCAGCTTCGCCTGCACGTGCGCCTTTTCCCACAGGAAGGTGCGCAGTCGGGTGAGCAGCTCGGCGTTTTCCGCGAAGCGCTCCATCAGAATCTGCTTGGCGCCGTCCAGGGCGTCCTTGGCGGTGGCGATCTTGTGCTCTTCGTTCAGGTAGCCGGCGGCGGTCTGTTCCGGGTCCTGGGTGGGGTCGTCCAGCAGCGCGTCGGCGAGCGGTTCCAGGCCGGCCTCGCGGGCGATCTGCGCGCGCGTGCGGCGCTTGGGTTTGTACGGCAGGTAGAGGTCTTCCAGGCGGGTTTTGGTGTCCGCCTCCTGGATCGCCTTTTCCAGTTCCGGGGTCAGCTTTTCCTGCTCGGCGATGCTTTTGAGGATGGTCTCGCGGCGCTCCTCCAGCTCGCGCAGGTAGCGCAGCCGCTCTTCCAACGTGCGCAGCTGGGTATCGTCCAGGCCGCCGGTCACCTCTTTACGGTAGCGGGCGATGAAGGGCACCGTGGCGCCTTCGTCCAGCAGGGTCACGGTGGCCGCCACCTGCCGGGGCTGGGCGTTGATTTCCTGGGCGATCAGTTGTTCGATGCTTTGCATGGAAGAGTCCTGGCTTGCACGGCGGCGCGCGCGGTAGGGCGCCGCTTTATAACGAAACGACCGGAATCATAGGGAATGACTCCGGCCGTTCATAGATTGACGTGACAGGGCGGGCTGTGGTTGCTGTGGAGAGCGCCGGGCTTCAGCCCAGCACGCGCTTGATCATCGCCGCCAGCTCCGACTCCTGGGCCGGCTTGACGATATAGCCGGCGGCGCCCTGGCGCTCGCCCCAGACTTTGTCGGTTTCCTGGTCCTTGGTGGTCACCAGGATCACCGGGATTCCGCCCAGTTCGGCGTCCTTGGTGATCTTGCGGGTGGCCTGGAAGCCGTTCAGCTCCGGCATTACCACATCCATGAGAATCAGGTCCGGCTTCTGCGCACGGGCCTGCTCAATGCCCTCCATACCGTTGCTGGCGGTGATTGCCTCGTGCCCCTGGTTTTCCACCATTTTGACCAGGTTGGTCAGTTGCGTGGGTGAGTCGTCCACCACGAGAATCTTGGCCATCTTTGTCTCCTTTGGAACCCATCGGCGGGCCGAATGATAGCAGGCCCGGGGACAAACGTAAGCTGATCAGTTCCGGCACCAGGTGCCGCGTTACGTCACCGGTTCGCGACGACCGGTAATCTTTCTATACAATCCAGATTTGCCTGCCGGGCGCGCGGCGGGTACACCGGGCCTCCGGGTTCCATTCCCGTAGTCCTGTCGGCGAGGAGCACCATGAGCGAACAATTGGAAAAGATTCTGGTGGTGGACGATGACGCCCGCCTGCGTGGTCTGCTGCAACGGTTCCTGGAAGAGCAGGGCTACGCCGTCAAGGCGGTGGCCGACGCCGACCAGATGGACCGGGCCCTGTCCCGCGAGATCTATTCGCTGATGGTGCTGGATCTGATGCTGCCCGGCGAGGACGGCCTGTCGATCTGTCGGCGCCTGCGCGACGACGACAACCGCCTGCCGATCATCATGCTCACCGCCAAGGGCGACGACGCGGAACGCATCGAGGGCCTGGACGCCGGCGCCGACGATTACCTGCCCAAACCGTTCAACCCCAAGGAACTCAGCGCCCGCATTCGCGCGGTGCTGCGCCGCCACGTGCGGGAAGTGCCCGGCGCCCCCAGCAAGGACGAATCGGTGGTCCGTTTTGGCCCCTGGAGCCTGGACCTGGGCAACCGCACCCTGGCCCGCGAGGGCGAGCCGCAGCCGCTCACCACCGGCGAGTTCGCGGTGCTCAAGGCGCTGGTGCAGAACGAACGCGAGCCGCTCACCCGCGACAAGCTGATGAGCCTGGCCCGGGGCCGGGAATGGTCCGCCATGGAACGCTCCATCGACGTGCAGGTGTCGCGCCTGCGCCGCCTGCTCGAGGACGACCCGTCCAAACCGCGCTATATCCAGACCGTCTGGGGCGTGGGCTATGTGTTCGTGCCGGACTGAACCCCGGCGGGTAGAATCCGTCCATGCCCAACTTCCTGCCCAAAAGCTCGTTCGCCCGCTCGGCGCTGATCATCGGTCTGGTGATCGGTCTCAGCCAGGGCATTACCCTGTGGTTCTTCGCCCGCAACGCCTATCTGCCGGGCATCCGCGAGTACGCCCGCCTCACCGCCTTGCAGGCGGAGCTGGTGTTCCAGAGCGAAGGCGACGCCAGCCTGTCACGGCGGCTTGGCGAAACCACCGGCATTAACCCCGGCACGCCGCCGGAACTGCGCCGTCCGGAAAGCCTGATTCTGTCCCGCCCGGTGGTGGAACGGTTCCGCGACGAAGTCTCCGAGTTGCTCGGCGAACCCGCCACCGTGCGCCTGGAAGACGAGCGCCAGCCGGTGCTGTGGGTCACCGCCCCCTCGTTCGGCGAGCGCTGGCTGCGGGTGCCGATGGCGTTCTTTCGCGACTACGACCGCTACCTGCTGCTGGGCTGGGGCGTAACGGTGCCGCTGTTGGCGCTGATCGGCGGCCTGCTGATCGCGCGCAGTCTCAACCGGCCGCTGCGCCGCCTGGCCCGTGTGGCGCTCAAGGTGGGGCGCGGTGAAGCCGTGCCGGTGCTCGACGACAGCCTCGGGCCCACCGAGATTCAGGCGGTGAACCGGGCGTTCAACCGTATGACCAGCCAGCTTCAGCAGTCCCAGCGCGACCGCGCCTTGCTGCTGGCCGGGGTGTCCCACGATTTGCGCACGCCGCTGACCCGGTTGCGGCTGTCGGCGGAATTTCTCAACGACGAGGAAATGTCCCAGGGCATCATTGCCGATATTGAGGACATGGACGCCATTCTCGATCAGTTTATTTCGTTTATCCGCGACGGCGCTGACGAGCAGCCCGACTACGAAAACCTCAATGACCTGATCGATGAGGTGGCCGCCAAATACCCCCGGGAACAGCTGCGCATCCGGCAAAAGGACCTGCCCCGGCTGATGCTCAAGCGGCTCACCGTCAAGCGCATGCTCTCCAACCTGATCACCAACGCGCTCAAGTACGGCGCCGCGCCGGTGGAGATCGACACCGCCCTGGACGACAACGCCCTGGTGCTGGTGGTGCGCGATCACGGCAAGGGCGTGCGCGAGGAAGACATCCCGTTGCTGCTGCAGCCGTTCTCCCGGGGCGAGAAGGCGCGCACCCTGAGTGGCAGCGGTCTGGGGCTGGCCATCGTCAAGCGCATCGTCGACATGCATCACGGCGAGATGGCGTTGGACAATCACCCCCACGGTGGCCTGCGGGTGAGCATCCGCTTCCCGCTCACCGGGCAGCTGGTGCAGCCGGAGACGCTGTCCGCCGGGGTGCGCTAGGCGCGCTTCAGTCCGGGCATTCCGCCGGCGCCGGTTCCAGGGCGCGGCCGGCGAAAAAGATCAGCAGACCGCCGGCGGCCAGTGCCGCCCCCACCAGGCCACTGCTGGACCAGGGCACGCCCTGGGCGATCACCACGCCCGCCAGCCAGGCGCCCAGCGCATTGGCCATATTGAAGGCGGTGTGGTTCAGCGACGCGGCCATGGTCTGGGCGTTGCCGGCCACGTCCATCAGCCGGGTCTGGATGGTCGGGCCCAGGGCCATGCTGGTGCCCACCAGGGCGACGAACAGCAGGCCCGCCCACACCTGGTTGGCGGCCACGAAGAACAGCGCTTGCACTACCAGGCACCAGATCAGAATCAGCGGAATCGCCTTGAGCAGGTTCCAGTCCGCCACCCGGGCGCCCACCAGGGTGCCAATGATGGTGCCCACCCCGAAGATCGCCAGCACCAGCGGCCCCAGGGCTTCCGCCATGCCGGCCTGTTGGGTGAGTGTGGGCATCACATAGCTGAACACCGCGAACATGCCGCCGAAGCCGATGCTGGCGATGCCCAGGGTGAACAGCACCTGCTGGTTGGCGAGCGCGGACAGCTCGCGCAATGGGCTGGCGTCCGGGTCGCGGGGTACGAACGGCACGAACAGGCGCACCATCAAGGCGGTGGTCAGGGCGATGCCGCCCACGGCGGCGAACGCCACCGGCCAGCCGAACTGGTTGCCGGCCCAGGTACCTAGCGGCGCGCCCAGCAGGATCGCCACGGTCAGGCCCATCATCACCCGCGCCACCGCCCGGGCGCGCTGATCGCTGGGCACCGCGGCGGCGGCCACCAGCGCCGCCACGCCGAAATAGGCGCCGTGCGGCAGCCCGGCGATAAAGCGCAGGCCGACGAACGACCAGAACCCGGGCGCCAGCGCACTGGCCAGATTCCCCAGCGCGAACACCAGCATCAGGCCGATCAGTAACTGCCGTTTGGGTACCTTCGCCGCCAGCGCGGAAATCAGCGGAGCGCCCACCACCACGCCCAGGGCGTAGCTGCTGATCGCATAGCCCACGTGCTGCGGGTCCACCGACAGATCCGTGGCGATGCGGTTCATCAATCCCATGATCACGAATTCGGTGGTGCCGATGGCGAAACCGCCCAGCGCCAGGGCGAGCTCGGCAAGGCGGGGGTGTGAGGCGACCGGCCTTTGGGCGGAAACGGACATGCGCGGGCTCCGGGTGGGGTCGAAAGCCGCGCATTGTCGCAAAGCGGGGTGAACAAACGAAGTCGGTTTTGTCTATCGGTGAAACAGCCCGCCGCGACCACCGGTCGTGGCGGGCCGGGGCTATTGCAGGGCGTCCGCCGGCACCAGCGGGATGTTCACCCGCGACGGCATCGCCGGGGTGCTGTACACGGTGAGCAGGCCGAGCAGGCCCTGCAGCAGGTCCGGCAGCGGGCTCAGGCCGTGGGGCAGGTCGCTGGCGCCGACACTGATGCGCAGCCGGTGGCCGGCGGGGATCACCGCGCTGGTGGGGAACACTTCCACGTCGGCGCGGAACGGCTGCAGCGGCCCCACCGGGCGTTGCGACTCGGCGGTGTAGGGGTGCCAGGGCTGCACCAGCTTGCCGTTCATAAAGCGCGAACGGGTGGCGTCGAAATCGCTCATCGACGCCATCTGGATGCCGTTGCTCAGTTCCCGGGACAGGCCGTTGGGGTCCACCACGCTGACCCGCACCACCACATTGCTGTCCAGCGCCGTGGTGGAGGCCCAGATCTGTCCGCCGATGGGGCCGTTGATGGCCATGTCCTGGTCCATGGGCTCGCTGGTGTAGACCGCCTCCAGCAGCTCGGTGACGTTGTTCTGTTCCTGGCACGGTGGCGTGATCAGGCCCAGCACGCCGGCGGTCCACTGGCTGGCGCTGGCGGAGCACAGGCCGTTCACCGGGGTTTGCAGCAGCGAGGTGCGGCTGTTGCCGGTGGGCGCCTCGCGGCGGATCTCGCCGAACAGCGGCAGGCCGGGCTTGCCGTGCAGATAGAACACCTCGGCGCGCGCTTGCGGGTGCGGCCAGTCCTCGGCGGTGACGTAGCGCTCCGCGCCCGTGTAGTACTGGGTCACCGGTGGGTAGTCGCCGGCGCCGGTGTCCATGCCTTTCAGGTACTGGTCGAACCAGGCCAGGCGGATGTTGGCCAGGGCGGGCACGCCGTCGGCGGGCAGGCCGGCGCCGGAGGAGCCGTCCAGATGTTCCCAGGGGCCGATCAGCAGCTTGCTGGTGGTGCCGTTGTTCTTCAGCCCTTCATAGATCAGCGGTTCGCCGCGCTGGAAGATGTCGCGCAGGCCGCCGACCACGAAGGTGGGCGCGGTGATCTGGTCGATCTGTTCCAGCGGCGAGCGCTGGCGCCAGAAATCGTTGTCGTACTTATTGTCGTCGCCGATCAGGGCGCCGCCCACCACCGGCACCGGGAATTCGGTGAGGGTACCGGTGAGGTGATCCAGCACGGTGTTCAGGTAGTAACCGGGCTCTTCGTTCTCCAGCCCCACCGGCGTTGGGATAATGCCCAGCCCGGTGACCAGCGCTACCCATAGCGGAATAAAGCCGGCGTTGATCTGGCCGCCGCTGAACACGATGTCCCGGTAGGCGTCGCCCATCGGCACGATGGCGAAGACGGCGTCCACGCCGGCGGGGCGCTGGGCGCCGGCGAGCAGCCCGGTGATGCCCATGTAGGAGGCGCCGTTCATGCCGATGGTACCGTTGCTCCAGGGCTGCTCGTCGATGTAATCAAGCAGCTCGCCGATGTCCTGGTGGTCCACTTCGCTGAACGCCTGCCAAGTGCCTTCGGAAGCGCCGGTACCGCGCATGTCGACAATGATGTAGGCGTAGCCGCGCTTCACCAGATAGGGGTCGGCGGCGCCGATGGCGCCCAGGAACTGGTTGTAACCGGTGAAGGTGGCCACCACCGGGAAGGGGCCGTCCGCCGGCTCGCCGTTTTCGTCGGCGGGCAGGGTTACCGTGGCCGACAGGCGGATGCCGTCGCGCAGGGTGATCAACTGCTGGGGCAGGTCGACCGTGCCCGGGTATTCCTCGGGGCGTTCATAGGGTGCGCCCCAGGACAGGTTGACCGGCTCCGGTTCGGGTTCCGGTTGCGGGTCGGGTTGTTCGGTGGGGGTTTCGTCCACCGGGTCGCCGGTGTTGGGGCTGGCACTGGCGGTGGCGGTGCTGCCGCCGCTGTCGCCGCCGCAGCCGGTCAACGCCAGCGCCATCAGGAACAACAGGCACGACAGAACAGGGCCCTGGGCCTTGGGGTGAACACACTGCATGGTTGGTCCCCTGGGAATTATTGGTAGTCACATCTTTGTCTATGCAAGGTTACCCAGAAGCGGGCCTGGCAACTGTTGGCACGATGGTGCGGATCGGTGACGAAGCTTGGGTTTATGTGGCGCTGTGTAACAGGGGCATCACTGGTATGCTGCTTCGCCACCCGTTTCCGCTTTGCTCGACAGGAGAAGTCCGATGACCGACGACCACGCTTCCGACCCCCGCCGCCGTTACTCCGCCCCGGTAGTGGACGGCGTGGGCAAGGCGCCCAGCCGTTCCATGCTGCGCGCCACCGGTTTCACCGACGAGGATTTCACCAAGCCGCAGGTGGGCATCGCTTCGACCTGGAGCCGGGTGACGCCCTGCAACATGCACATCAATACGCTGGCGGACGAAGCCGGCCGGGGCGCTGACGCCGCCGGTGGCAAGAGCGTGATCTTCAACACCATCACCGTGTCCGACGGCATCGCCAACGGCACCGAAGGCATGAAGTATTCGCTGGTGTCCCGGGAAGTGATTGCCGACTCCATCGAAACCGTGGCCGGCTGCGAGGGCTTCGATGGCCTGGTGGCCATCGGCGGCTGCGACAAGAACATGCCCGGCTGTCTGATGGGCCTGGCGCGGCTCAACCGGCCGTCGGTGTTCGTCTATGGCGGCACCATCAAACCGGGCAAGAACCACACCGATCTGATCTCGGTGTTCGAGGCGGTGGGCGCCCACGCCAAGGGCGATAAGTCGCTGATCGAAGTGAAACAGGTGGAGGAAGAGGCGATCCCCGGCGCCGGCTCCTGCGGCGGCATGTACACCGCCAACACCATGGCCAGCGCCATCGAAGCGCTGGGCATGAGCCTGCCCGGCAGCTCCGCCCAGAACGCCGAGGACAACGACAAGCTGGAAGACTGCCGCGCCGCCGGCGAAGCGGTGCTCAAGCTGCTCGATCTGGATATCAAACCCCGCGACATCCTCACCCGCCAGGCGTTCGAGAACGCCATCGCCGTGGTGATCGCCCTGGGCGGCTCCACCAACGCGGTGCTGCACCTGATCGCCATGGCCCACACCGTGGACGTGGACCTGTCCCTGGAAGACTTCACTCGCATCGGCAAAAAAGTCCCGGTGCTGGCGGACCTGCGCCCCAGCGGCCACTACATGATGAGCGAGCTGGTCGCCATCGGCGGCATTCAACCGCTGATGAAAATCCTGCTCGAAGCCGGCCTGCTGCACGGCGATTGCCTCACCGTCACCGGCAAGACCCTGGCGGAAAACCTGGAAAGCGTGGCGCCCTATCCCGAGGAGCAGGACATCATCCACGCCCTGGATCAGCCGATCAAAAAGGACAGCCATCTGCGCATCCTCTACGGCAACCTGGCGCCCACCGGCGCGGTGGCCAAGATCACCGGCAAGGAAGGCACCTACTTCAAGGGCAACGCGCGGGTATTCCACTCCGAGGAGGAAGCCACCGACCGCATCATGGACGGCACCGTGGTGGCCGGCGATGTGCTGGTGATCCGCTACGAAGGGCCCAAGGGCGGCCCGGGCATGCGTGAAATGCTCACCCCCACTTCAGCGATCATGGGCCGTGGCCTGGGCCAGGACGTGGCGCTGATCACCGACGGCCGCTTCTCCGGCGGCAGCCACGGTTTCGTGGTCGGCCACCTGACCCCGGAAGCCCAGGACGGCGGCCCCATCGCCCTGGTGGAAACCGGCGACCAAATCGTCATCGACGCCGAGGCGGACACCATCACCCTGAACATCGACGACGCCGAACTGGAACGCCGCCGCGCCGCCTGGACCGCGCCGCCGCCGCGCTACACCCGGGGCGTGCTGGCCAAGTACGCGAAGACCGTCAGCTCCGCGTCCCTGGGCGCGATCACCGACGGCGACTGATCACGCCGCCGTCGGGCGACGCGGGCTATTGCGACGCGAGCTATTCCGGCTCGCGCCGGAAGCCCACGCTGAAGCGGTTCCAGACGTTGATCATGGCGATCAGATAGGTCAGATCGGTGCGCTCTTTTTCGGTGAAGTGGGTGGCCAACCGGTCGTATTCGCGACTGTCGTCCACCGGCTCGGCCAGCCGGGTGAGCCGTTCCGTCCACGCCAGAGCGGCGCGCTCGCGCTCGCTGAACCAGGGCGCCTCGCGCCAACCGGCCACGGTATCCAGCACCTCATCGGGCACGCCGTTCTTGCGGGCGTCGCCGGCGTGCATGTGCATGCAGAACGCGCAGCCGTTGATCTGCGAGGCGCGCAGTTCCACCAGCCGCATCAGGCGCGGCTCCAGGCCGCTGGCGTCATATACCTTCTGGCAGCCGAACAGGTGTTTCATGGCGTCCGGTGAGGCTTTGTAGAAGTCGAATCGGGCTTTCATAACGAACTCCTTAATGTCTTGCGGAGGGTGGTCGAGCAAGAGAACGCGCTCAGGTTAGAATCCGATTGGTTCGTGGATAAGATCCAATTCCGACTGTTTGACGGGACCAATCAGCGAGGGGCCGGTCCGTGCAAATTCACCTTTCCCTGGACGGGGCCGGTGGCCTCGGCCAGCGGCTTTACGAAAGCCTGCGCCGGGCGCTGATCGACGGTCAGGTGTCGGCCGGCCAACGGCTGCCGTCCAGCCGGGTGCTGGCGGCGGAGCTGGGTGTGTCCCGGCGGCTGGTGGTGGAGGCCTACGAGCGGCTGGTGGCGGAAGGCTTTCTGGGCGCCGCGCCCGGCCGGGGTACCTTCGTGCTGCGGGTGCCGCCGCGGCAACGGGAAGAGGAGCGGGCGGGGCCTGGTCCTGGTGCCCATTGGCGTTCGCTGCCGGCCTGGGGTGGCCGGCTGGCGCCGGGCCGGCATAACTTCCCCGGCGGCGCCACGGACCGGGCGCTGCTGCCCTGGGCGGCCTGGCGCCGGGCCATGATGGCGGCCCTGCGCGAAGCGTCCCGGGACATCGGCCTCTACGGCGACCCGCGCGGCGAGGCGTCATTGCGCCTGGCCATCGCCCGTTACCTCGGCTACAGCCGGGGCCTGGCCTGCGACGGCGAGTCCCTGTTGATCACCCAGGGCGCTCAGCAGGGTCTGGATCTGCTGGCCCGGGTGCGGGTGGCGCCCGGGGACACGGTGGCCATGGAGGAGCCCGGCTATCCGCCGGCGCGGGCGGTGTTCGAAGCCCGTGGCGCGCGGGTGGTGCCGGTACCGGTGGACGAGCAGGGCCTGTGCGTGGAGCGCTTGCCGGACGCCGCCAGCCTGATCTATGTGACCCCGTCCCATCAGTTCCCACTTGGCATGCCCATGAGCCTGGAGCGGCGGTTGGCGCTACTGGCGTTCGCCCGCCGCCACGACGCCCTGGTGGTGGAGGACGACTACGACGGCGAATTCCGTTTCGAGGGGCGGCCTCTGGATGCGTTGAAAAGCCTGGACCGGGAGGGTCGGGTGGCCTATTTGGGGTCGTTTTCCAAGGTGCTGCACGCGGATCTACGGCTGGGTTACCTGGTGATGCCACCGGGGCTGGCGCCGGCGTTGTTGCAGGCGCGGGCCTTCAGTGACGGCTACCCGCCGCTGGTCACCCAGCGTGCGTTGGCCAGGCTGATGATCGACGGCGATTTCGCCCGGCACTTGCGACGTATGCAGCGGCTGTACACGGCCCGGCGCGCGCGGCTGGGCGACGCCCTGGCGGCGTATCCGGCGCTGTGGACAGCGCTGCCCCAGGTGGCGGGTATCCATGTGGCGCTGTGTCTCAGGTCGCCGGTCGCGGACCTGTCGGCGCGGCTGGCGGCCGCCGACATCCGCGCCAATCCATTGGCAGCGTTCTACGCCGGCGAGCCCTCCCTGAACGGGGTGTTGTTGGGGTTCGGCGTGATCGACGGCGATGCCATCGACCGGGGCGTCGCCGCGCTGGCCGAGGCTGTCACCCGCTGAGCCTCGGCCTATTGCTTGGACGCCCAGATCGCCAGCTTGTGCTGCATGGATTGCTGCGACACCTGATCCTCCGGCAGCGGCTGGATCAGGTTGTCGTGCACCAGCAGCCGGTAAATGTATTCCACTTTCTCTGCGGCGGAGTCGGTGGCTTCGAACTCCACCACGCCGCGCTTCTCGCCGTATTCCATGCCCAGGGCGATGGCTTTCTTGACCAGTTCTTTCTCGTTCTTGAGTTTTTTCATGACGGGGGCTCCACGCGCAGCAGCTTGCCGTCCGGGGCGTCGGTGAGCAGATAGAGGTAGCCGTCCGGGCCCTGGCGCACGTCGCGGATGCGCTCGCCGCGCGCCTGCAAATAGCGGGTTTCACTGATCGCTTCGGTGCCGTCGAACGCTACCCGGTTGAGGTGGGTGAGTTTCAAGGCGCCGGACACCACGTCGCCGCGCCAGTCGGGGTAGCGGTCGCCGGTGACGAACGCCATGCCGGAGGGCGCGATGGACGGCACCCAGTAGTGCAGCGGCTGGGCGTAGCCTTCCTTTTTCTCCTGGCCGATGTCCGGGCCGTAGTACTCGTTGCCGTAGGTGATCACCGGCCAGCCGTAGTTGACGCCGGCTTCTACCACATTGATTTCATCGCCGCCGCGCGGGCCGTGTTCGTTGAGCCAGGGCTCGCCGGTGTCCGGGTGCAGGGCCAGGCCCTGGGGGTTGCGGTGGCCCCAGCTCCAGATCGCGCTCTTGGCGCCGTCCTGCTCCACCAGCGGGTTGTCGGCGGGCACGCTGCCGTCGTCGTTAACCCGGATCACGCTGCCGCCGTGGCCGCCGGTGTCCTGGGCGCGCTCGCGCTGGCCCCGGTCGCCCACGGTGATGAACAGATAGTCGTCGTTGTCGAACAGGATGCGGCCGCCGAAGTGCTTGGCGGTGTCGGTGCAGGCGTCGGCGATGAACACGTCCTGGAATTGCGCCAGCTCGCCGTCGGCGTAGAGGCCGTGGCCCACGGCGGTGGTGGCGCCGCCGTCGCAGGCTTTGGCGTAGCTGATATAGAGGCGCCGGTTGTCGGCGAAGTCGGGGTGGGGTACGACGTCGAACAGACCGCCCTGGCCCTTGGCCACCACTTCGGGCACGCCGGTCACCGGGGCGTCGAGCAGCTTGCCGTCACGAACCCGGCGCAGGTCGCCGCTACGTTCGGTGATCAGCCATTCATCGGCCTCGCCGTGCAGAAACGCCAGCGACCAGGGGTGGTTCAGACCTTCCACCAGGGGGATGGCGCTGACGGTGGGGTCGTCGTCCGGCTCAACCGGGCTTTTGGCGTCCGCGCAGGCGGACACCAGCAGCGCACCAACCAGCGGAAAACAGCGGCACAAAACGGAGGCGGGCGTGGGTCGAATCATGGTCTCGGGTCTCACCGGCGAATGAAGGACACCAGTGAGCATGCCACGACGGCATCGGGCCGTGAAGGAAACCGCCCGCCACCCGGGGTTTATTTGCCGCCGCGGGCGTACTTGAGGAACTTCTCCATGGCCAGATCCCGCTCGGCGGCCACGCTTTGCGCGCTGTCGCGCTGGTTGAGGCGCGCCAGAAGTTCGGCGCTGCCCGGCGCTTCCGCCAGCAGATCGATGCCGAACAGCTTGCCGGCCACCGCCTTGGCCAGGTCCGCGCTGTACAGGAAGAACACGTCCGCGGCGGTCAGTTGATCGCCGGCCAGGAACGGCTGCCAGCGTGCCTTGCGCGCCAGGGCGCGGATCCCTTTCAACAAGGCTTCACGGGTCTGCTCTTTGGTTTCGTCGCTGACCTGGCCGCCGAAAAAGACTTCCGGGTAACAGCGGCGGGCGGGGAGTTCCAGGTACAGCTCAATATGCTTGGCGAGCTGTTTGACCTGGGCTTTCTCCAGCGGGTCGGCGGGGTACAGCGCCGGACCCTGCGCGGTGTCGTCCAGGTATTCCAGAATCACGTTGGTTTCCGACAGGAACACGCCGCCGGTTTCCAGCACCGGCACCTTGCCCATAGGGCTGACGCCCAGCACCGTTTCCTCCTGGCTGGGATACAGGGTTGCTTGCTCAAACTCGAGGCCTTTTTCGCGCAGCGCGAATTTGACCATGTTCACGTAGTTGCTGGCGTCGAAGCCGTGCAATGTCAGCATTGTTGTTCTCCTTTAAAGCGCGGTGAGGCCGCCGTCCACGGCCAGTTGGTGTCCGGTGACGAACGACGAGGCGCCGGACAGCAGCCAGATCACCGCCTCCGCCACTTCGTCCGCTTCGCCGACCCGGCCCAGCGGGTGCATGGCGCGGTGGAACTGACGTTGCTTTTCTTCGCTGGCGTAGCCGGCGTTCGCCGCCTGTTCAATGGCCCGTTCCATCATCGCGGTTCGGATAATGCCCGGGCAGACGGTGTTTACGCGGATGCCCTGCAGCGCGTACTCGGCGGCGACACTCTTGGTCATGCCCACCACCGCGTGTTTGCTGCCGGCGTAGGCGGCGCGGCGTGGCGCGCCCACCAGGCCGGCCACCGAGGCGGTGTTGACGATGCTGCCGGTCTTGCGCGGCGCCATCACCGCAGTCTGGTGCTTCATGCACAGCCACACGCCTTTGACGTTGATCGCCATGACCCGGTCGAACAGGGCTTCGTCCACGTCGGCGACCTTGTCGTTCTCTTCTTCGATGCCGGCGTTGTTGAAGGCGCCGTCGAGCTGCCCGAACGCGTCCACGGTGGCGGCCACCAGCGCCGCCACCTGATCGTCGCGGCTCACGTCGGCGGCGCGGGCGCGGGCGTCACCGCCGGCCCGGCGGATCGCCTCGGCGGTGGCTTCGGCGGCATCGGCGTCGATGTCGGACACCATCAGACGGGCGCCGTCGCGGCCCAGTTTTTCCGCTGTGGCGCGGCCGATACCGCCGCCCGCGCCGGTGATCAGCACTGCTTTATCTTTCAACGAATGATCGCCCATGTCCCCTCCCGAGATTGCAAACGAAATAGGAGAGCATACCGCCTAACGGCCGGTGGGGTCCTCAAGCATTTGACGGTGAACCCGGACCGCCGTGCGGCTGGGGCGGATGACAATGCCGCGCGCCTCGGTGTGGGCGCGTGTGATGGCGGCGCCGAACAGCAGAATCAGCGACGAGTAGTAGACCCACAGCAGCAGCAACACCAGCGAGCCGGCGGCGCCGTAGGTGGAGGCGGTGGCGGTGTGGGACAGGTAGAAGGCGATCAAAAAGCGTCCGAGAATAAACAGAAGGGCGGTCACCAGGGCGCCGGAGATCACGTCTTTCCAGCGCAGCACCGCGTCCGGCAGCACCTTGAAGATGGTGGCGAACAGCAGCGTCACTACCACCACCGATACCAGGGTCTCCAGGCCCACCACCAGGCCCGCCGGGATCGGTAGCCAGTCCCGGGCGAACACCATGATCGCCTGCAGCACTACGCTCAAAAACAGCGAGACCATCAGTACGAAGCCGATGGAAAGCACCACGGTGAGCGACATCAGACGGCTTTTCAGCAGCGCCAGGATGGTGTTGCGGGAAGGACGTGGGGCGATGTCCCAGACGTTATTCAAGGAACGCTGCATCTGCGCGAACACGGTGGTGGCACCGACCACCATGGCGCCCAGGCTGATCAGCGTGGGCAGGACGCCGCCCTGGTCGATCTGGTTGGCGGCGACGGCGGTGCGCACCGTCTCGGCGGCGTCGGGGCCGATGGTTTCCTGCAGTTGGGTCATGATGCGGGCCATGGCGGCGTCGGTGCTCATCACCAGGCCAATCACCTGTACCGCCAGGATCACCACCGGGGCAATCGAGAACAGAGTGAAAAACGCCAACGCACCGGCGTAGCTGACCGCGTTGGCGTCCAGCCAGAACCCCGCGGCGTTTTTGGCGACGCGGTACACGTAGTCGGCGGCCTGAATGGTTTTGTTGGGCAGATTCATGGGCTCCAGTGTAGCGGTTGGGGGCGCCCCGGCCTATTCCCGCGAGAGGCCCGCGTATTGACGTTTTCCACGGTGAGGTGGACGCTGCAATGACCCATCAACGGCATCAAGGAGGAGCGCCATGACATGGAAACGCTTTCGCCAACGGGCGGCTATCGCGGCATTGGCGATACTGCCCCTGTCCGCGCCCTGGGCGGCGGTACGCGCGGCACCACTGGACCCTGGCGAAGACCATGCGCTGGGCGACTGGGCCGGCTCGCGCACGGCACTCGCCCGCCAAGGGGTGACGTTTGATCTTGGCTATGTCGGCGAGATGGCGCACAACCTGAGCGGCGGGTTCCGCGAGAGCGGCCGTCTTGCCTACGCGGACCAGTTCCAGACCTCGTTATCCCTGGACCTGGAACGTCTCGCCGGCGTGACCGGCGCTGACTTCAGGATAACCCTGACAAACCGCAACGGTGAGAACCTCACCAGCGAACGGCTAGTGGACCCGGCCACCGGCGGCGTATCGTCGGTGCAGGAAGTGTTCGGTCGCGGCAACGTGACGCGGCTCACCCAGCTCTGGTTCCAACAGGGGCTGTTCGAAGGGGCTCTGGAGTACAAGCTCGGCCGTATTCCGCTCAGCGACGACTTCGCCACCCTGGAGAGCCGTTTTCAGAATTTGTATTTAGGCAGCGGCCAGCCGGGCAACCAGGCCGGTGCGGTCTGGTATAACTGGCCGGTGTCGCAGTGGGGCGGCCGGGTGAAAGTGCAAGACGCCGCCCACCGCTATCTGCAGGTCGGGGTGTTTGATCAGAACCCGGAAAACCTGGATCCGGAGCAGGCCCTGGATCTCTATCGTCACGGCAGCGAAGGGGTGATCACGCCGGTGGAGGTGGGCTGGGTCCCGGAAAAGGGCCCGGGCGGCCTGCCCGGCAAGTACAAGCTCGGGGCCTATTACAGCAGCGCGCCGGCCACCGATTACCAGGACGGTGGCACCCGTGGGCGCCGCTACGGGGGGTACTTCGTGGTGCAACAACAGCTGAGCGCGCCGCACGGTGACAGGCGCGGCCTGACGCTGTTCAGTCAGGGCAGCTGGCACGACCCGGATACCGCCTATGTGGCGCGCTACCTGTCCGCCGGGGCGACCTGGCGCGGGCCGTGGCAGGGGCGCCCGCGGGACCAGTTGGGTGTGGGGCTGGCCTATGCGGAGATCGGTGACGCCTATGTGGATTCGGTCACGGCGGGTAACGGGGCGGTGGCTGGCCCCGCTGCCGCTGGTTATGTGCCGCCGCAGAGTGATGAATGGAACGCGGAGCTCTATTACGGCTTCCACGTAACGCCCTGGCTGACCCTGCGGCCCAACCTGCAGTACCTGGTCCACCCGGGCGCCAACGACGCAGTCGATGACGCTTGGGTGGTTGGCACCACGGTGGCGCTGACGCTTTAGTCTTCCTTGAGACCGTAGGCGATGATGGCATCGCCGGCCTTGGTGCCCAGGGAGCCATGGCCGCCGGCCACCACCAGAAGACGCTGGCGGCCCTGAGAGTCCAGATAGGTCATGGGTGTGGCCTGGCCGCCGGCGGGCAGGCGATCTTCCCACAGCTGCTCGCCGGTAGTGACGTTGTAGGCGCGCACATAGTAGTCGATGGTGCCGCTCATGAACGCCACGCCGCCGGCGGTGACGATCGGGCCGCCCAGGTCCGGCACGCCCATCTTGAACGGCAGCGGCAGCGGCGACTGGTCACGCACCGTGCCGTTACGGTGTTTCCACGCCACCTTGCCGCTGCGCAGGTCCAGGCCCGCCACATAGCCCCACGGCGGTTGCTGGCAGGGCAGGCCCAGTGGCGACAGGAAGGGTTTCAGGGAGACCGCGTAGGGCGCGCCGTAGTTTTCGTTCAGCCCCGGTTTGCCGTCGGACACATAGTTGCTGGTGTCGTCCTGACGCGGGATCAGCGTGGACACGAACGCCAGATAGCTCGGCGTGGTGAACGCCACCTGCCGTTCCGGGTCCACCGCCAGGGCGCCCCAGTTGAACACGCCGAAATTGCCCGGATAGATCAGGCTGCCCTGTTCCGAGGGCGGCGTGTAGCGGCCCTGATAGTTCAGCCGCTGGAACTGGATGCGGCAGATCAGCTGGTCGAACAGGGTGGCGCCCCACATGTCGCGGCCTTCCAGCGGCGGCGGGTTGAGGCTCAGCGACGAGCTGGGCTGGGTGTCGGCCACCGGCTGGTAGCCGAGGCTCTCCGGCGCCTTGTCTTCGCTCACCGGCAACACCGGCTCGCCGGTGCGGCGGTCGAGTACGTAGACGTCGCCCTGTTTGGTGGGCGCCACCAGCACTGGCACCGAACCCTTGTCGGTGTCCAGGTTCATCAGGCTCGGCTGGGCCGGCACGTCCATGTCCCAGAGGTCGTTGTGCACGGTCTGGAACACCCAGCGCAGCTCGCCGGTATTGATGTCGAGGGCGACGATCGACGACGAGAACGGCGCTGAGTCGGTGGTGCGGTCCTTGCCCCACTGGTCGGGGACTTGATTGCCCATCGGCAGGTAGATCAGGCCGAGCGCTTCGTCGACGCTGGACACCGACCAGGAGTTGGGGGTGCTGGTGCTGTAGGTGTCGCCGGGGGCGATCGGGTCGGTCTGGCCGGGGTTGCCCGGGTCCCAGTTCCAAACCAGTTCGCCGGTGTCGACGTGGTAGGCGCGGATCACGCCGGAAGGCTCTCGGGTGGAGACGTTGTCGTTCACCGCGCCGCCGATGATGACGTAGTCCTCGGTGACCACCGGCGGCGAGGTGGAATAGTAGAAGCCCTGTTTCTGGTGCGGCATGTTGGCCCACAGATTCACCGAACCGTTGTCGCCGAAACCCGGGCAGCGTTCGCCGGTTTCCGGGTCCAGGGCGATCAGGCGGGCGTCGCCGGTGGGCAGAAACAGGCGGCGCTGGCAGGTCGGGTCGGCGTTGAGGTTCCGTTCGCCGGACGCGGCCACCGCGCTGTCCTCGCCGAGTGCGGGCGTTTCCGCCCGCTGGTGGCCGTCAAAATAGGACAACCCACGGCAGGTCTGGTGCTGGCGGCTGATGTCCTTGTCGATTTCCGGGTCGAACTTCCAGATCTCTTCACCGCTGTCCGCGTCCAGGGCGATCACCCAATGGTGCGGCGTGCACAGGTAGAGGGTGTTCTCGACCTTGAGCGGGGTGACCTCGTAGGTGGTCTCCACCGGGTCACCCTCTCCGCGCAGGTCGCCGGTGTGGTAGGTCCAGATCGGCTCGAGCCGGCCGGCGTTGTCCGGGGTGATCTGCTCCAGGGGCGAGTAACGCTGGCCGAAACCGGTGCGGCCATAGGCGTGCCAGTCGCCGTCGGCAATATTGCTTTGCGAGCTCTGCGGCGGCTGAGGCGTGCGGGCGGTGGGCAGTTCACCGCGTACGCCGTTGGGGTCCGGACCCAGCACCGCGGTCAGCGCCAGGGCTCCGGCGGCGACCACCATCACCGCCACCGGCCCGGCGGCCAGCCCCCAGGGCTGACGGCCGCTGGCGTTCAGGCCGCGCGTCACCCAGGGCGTCATCAGCCACAGGCCGATGGCCACGATCACGGCGCCACGGGGCATCAGGGCCCACCAGTCCAGGCCCACTTCCCACACCGACCACAGGCCGGTGCCCAGGATCAGCAGCGCGTAGATCCAGAGCGCGCCGGGGCGGCGCATCACCATCAACACGCCAGTGGCTAAAAAGCCCAGCGCGGCAAGCAGGTAGTAGCCGCTGCCGCCGAGCACCGCCAGCCAGCCGCCGCCGACGGCCAGCGCCAGGCCGATCAAAATCAGAATCCATCCCGTGAACACCGCCATGGTCCTCTCCCTGTTGTGGCTTAGGTGCGAATCAATGCAATTTCATGCGCGGCCGGACCAGCTTGCTGAAGCGGCCCGCCGCCAGCAGCATGATGGTGCGCGGCCAGCCGTACAGCGCCGCCTGGTGCATGCGGTACAGGCCCACGTACATGAGCCGGGCCAGCCAGCCTTCGACGAAGAAGTTGCCGCCTTTCAGGTTGCCCATGAGCATGCCCACGGAGCTGTAGTTGGACAGCGACACCAGCGAGCCGTGGTCGCGGTAGCGGAACGGCTTGGGGTCGCGGTTCATGATCAGGCGGTGCAGGTTCTTGGCGGTGTGGCTGGCCATCTGCTGGGCGGCCTGGGCGCGCGGCGGGATCGGCTTGTCGTCGCCGTCCGGCTTGAGAAAGGCGCAGTCGCCGACCACGAACACCCGGTCGTTGCCCTTCGCCTGCAGGGTCGGCGACACCTCGATCTGGTTGATCTTGTTGAGCGCGAAGCCTTCCAGTTTGCCGACGAAATCCGGGGCTTTGACGCCTGCCGCCCACACCATAAGGTCGGCGCTGAGGGTTTCGTCGTCCTTGGTGATCAGCGCCTCTTCGGTGGCGCGCGCCACCATCACGCCGGTACGCACCGACACGCCGAGGTCTTCCAGGCGTTCCTGGGCGGCGGCGGACACCCGCTCGGACAGGCCGGGCAGAATGCGTGGCAGCGCTTCCACCACCGTTACATTGAGCTGTTTGCGGTCCAGGTGTTCATGGCCGTACAGCTTGAGCATGGCCACCGCATGGTGGATTTCCGCCGCCAGTTCGACGCCGGTGGCGCCGCCGCCGACGATCGCCACGGACACCGGCTCGTCGCGGTAGTTGGCGTGCAGGCAGGTGTTCATAAAGCGCTCGCGGAAGCGCTCCGCCTGGGCGCGGGTGTCCATGAACAGGCAATGATCGCGCACCCCGGGGGTGCCGAAATCATTGCTCTGGCTGCCCACCGCGATCACCAGGTAGTCGTAGTAGAGATTGCGCTCGGGCAACACTTCGTCGCCCTGGGCGTCGGTGATCGGCGCCAGGGTGATGGCGCGCTTGTCCTTGTCCACCCAGGTCATGTTGCCCGGTTCAAAGCGATAGTGGTTGAGGCGGGCGTGGGCACGGTAATCCACCGCGTCCAGGTCGGCGTCGATGGCGCCGGTGGCGACTTCGTGAAAGCGCGGCTTCCAGACGTGCACACTGCTGGCGTCCACCAGGGTGATATCGGCGTGCCCGAACTTGCCCAGTTTGCGTCCCAGCTGGGTGACCAGGGGCAGGCCGCCGGCACCGCCGCCGACCACCACGATCTTTGGTTTGCTCATTCAGAGGGCTCCTTGCATTAAGGGCGCTAGTCTAACGCCGCGTGGGCATTGGCGTGAAATCGGGTTGTGGGGGCAGGCCTTGTGGGAGCGGGCCCCGCCCGCGAAAGGGAGCGAAGCTCCCGGCAGGATACCAGAGGCTTCTCTAACGGCAGCACCAACAGCGTCTCCGGGATCCTGCCGGGCAACCTTTGCCGGCCGGCTTAAGCCGGCCTTTCGCTTGCAAGGCAAGCTCCCACAAGACCCGCTTCCACCGGGTCCCAACAAAAAAGCCCGCCGGAAGGCGGGCTTTCTTGCGCGGCGCATGGCGCCGCTTCAGGCTTTCGGGCCGGCGGCGCGGATGTCGTCCGTCACGTCGGCGTACTTCTCGGCGAAGTTGTTCTGGAACTGCTCGGCCAGGTCGCGGGCGCGGGCCTCGTAGTTCCCCGGCTCGGCCCAGGTGTTCTTGGGCTTGAGCAGCTTGTCGTCGACACCGGGCACGGACTTGGGCACGTCCAGGTTGATGATGTCCAGGTGTTCGGTCTCGGCGTCGTCCAGCGCACCGCTGAGGATGGCGTTGACCACGCCCCGGGTGGTGGGAATGCTGAAGCGCTCGCCTTCGCCGTAGGGGCCGCCGGTCCAGCCGGTGTTCACCAGGTAGACCTTGGAGCCGAACTCGTCCACGCGCTTCATCAGCAGCTCGGCGTATTCGCCGGCGCGGCGCGGGAAGAACGGCGCGCCGAAGCAGGTGGAGAAGGTGCTCTTGATGCCGTCGCCGGAACCCATTTCGGTGGAGCCCACCAGGGCGGTGTAGCCGCTCAGGAAGTGGTAGGCGGCGGCTTCACGGCTGAGCTTGGACACCGGCGGCAGCACGCCGGTCAGGTCGCAGGTCAGGAAGATGATGTGCTTGGGCTCGCCGCTGCGGTTTTCCAGCACTCGCTTGTCGATGTTTTCCAGCGGGTAGGCGGCGCGGGTGTTCTGGGTCAGGGATACGTCGGTGTAGTCCGGCTCGCGGCTTTCCTCGTTGAGGATCACGTTCTCCAGCACCGCGCCGAAACGGATCGCGTCCCAGATCACCGGCTCGTTCTTCTGGCTCAGATCGATGCACTTGGCGTAGCAGCCGCCTTCGATGTTGAACACCACGTCCTTGCCCCAGCCGTGCTCGTCGTCACCGATCAGGTAACGGTCCGGGTCGGCGGACAGGGTGGTCTTGCCGGTGCCGGAGAGGCCGAAGAACAGCGCCACGTCGCCGTTCTCGCCCACATTGGCGGAGCAGTGCATGGGCAGCACGTCTTTTTCCGGCAGCAGGAAGTTCTGTACCGAGAACATCGCCTTCTTCATTTCACCGGCGTAGCGCATGCCGGCGATCAGCACCTTGCGCTGGGCGAAATTGAGGATCACGCAGCCGTCGGAATTGGTGCCGTCGCGCTGCGGGTCGCACTGGAAATTGACCGCGTGGAGGATCTGCCATTCCTGTTTGTCGCGCGGGTTGAAACGCTCCGGGCGGATGAACAGGGTGTTGGCGAACAGATTGTGCCAGGCGGTTTGCGCGGTCACTTTCACCGGCAGGTAGTGGTCGGTGTCGGCGCCCACATGCAGGTGAGAAACGAAGGTGTCGTCCTCGGTCACGAACGCGGCCACGCGATCCCAGAGCGCATCGAACTTGTCCGACGGGAAGGGGCGGTTAATCGCACCCCAGTGAATGTGCTCGGTGGTGCTGGGCTCGTCCACCACATAGCGGTCCATCGGGGACCGGCCGGTACGGTGGCCGGTTTCCACCACCAGCGCGCCATTGGCGGCGAGGTGGCCTTCGTTACGCTGAACGGCCAGCTCCACAAGCTGGGCCGGGCTGAGGTCGTTGTAGGTCATGGGGTTGCTCATCGGTTCTTCCTGGGCTTATGTGGCCGGGCTCCTGACAGGCGCGCGATTATGACAGAAAAGGCGCGCAGTGGCGATGCCAGGGCGACCCGCCAGTCATCTTCTGTTACCTCTTGGCGGCGCCGGGGCGGGCCTTAAAGGCGGCGGATCAGTTCGGCCAGGTCCACCGCGTCGAAGTGCTGCTGGGACAGGCAGAAGTCGCAGGTGAGGGTGGCTTCGCCGTCCTCATCCAGCAGGGTTTTCAGCTCGCCGGCGCCGAGCGACAGCAGGGCGTTCTCGGTGCGTTCCCGCGAGCAGGTGCAGCCGAAGCGCAGCGGTTGCGGCTCGGGCAGGCGTGGCGGGGTTTCGTGGAACAGCCGGCGCAGCACCGTTTCCGCCGGCAGGTCGAGCAGCTCTTCCATTTTCAGGGTGCCGGCCAGGGCCTCGAGGTGCTCCCATTGATTCCGGTTGTCGTCGCGGCTCGCCACCTGGTCGGGCAGCCGCTGCAGCATCAGGCCGGCGGCGCGGCCGTTGCCGGACGCCAGCCACAGCCGGGTGGGCAATTGCTCGGACTGCTGGAAGTAGCCCTCCAGGCATTGCGCCAGGGTGTCGCCCTCCAGAGGCACGATGCCCTGGTACTGGCGGCCCTGGTCCGGGGTGATGGTGATCACCATGGTGCCGTCGCCGATCAGCGCGCCGATGTTGGCGGCGGTGTCCAGCTCACCGTCGTGGCGGGCCAGGGCGCGCAGCTGGCCGTCGTGGGTGCATTCCGCCAGCAACAGCGACACCGGCCCGCGGCCCTGCGCCTGCAGGCTCAGGCGGCCATTGAATTTGAGGGTGCCGGCGAGCAGTGCCACGGCGGCCACCGCCTCGCCGACCAGGCCTTGCACCGCCAGCGGATAGTCGTGGGTACCGAGAATCGCTGCCAGGCTCTCGTCCAGGCGCACCAGCTCGCCGCGGATATCGGTGTCGGGAAACAGGAAACGTTGTTTGAAATCAGCGTTGTTCAAAGCTCACCTTCATGGTTGCGGCGGAAACGCTGCAGATCGCGGCGTTCCTTTTTACTGGGTTTGTGGTCGGGCACCGGCGCGGCCATGCGGGCCAGGCGTTTCTGCTCGGCGGACTGCTGGCGGGCGGCCACGCTTTCCTCGGTTTCCCGGTACAGGCTTTCGGCTACCTTGGCCGGCCCGCGTTTGCTGGCCACCGCTTCCACCACCACGGTCCAGCGCTGGTCGCCTTTGCGGATGTCGAGCACGTCGCCGGGCTGCACCGCCTTGCTGGGCTTGGCCTTGCCGCCGCCGACCTGGACCTTGCCGCCCTCGATGGCCTGCTTGGCCAGGCTGCGGGTTTTAAAGAAGCGGGCCGCCCACAGCCAGGAGTCGATGCGCGCGCCGTCGCTCACGGCAGCACCCGCAGGAAGTCGTCGATGGCCGGGAACGGATCGGTGTGTTCCCGGGCCGGCAGGCTGGAATCCGGCTGGCGGATGCTGGCCAGATGGCCCAGGCCGAACAGACGCCCGGAGTGCAGCACCGGCAGGGAGTCGTCCACCAGCAGGGCGCGGGCCGGGTCGAACGGATGGCTGTGGTTCAGCTGCCGCCAGAACGCCTGGGCCTCCTTGGCGTGGCCGTAATCGTGGCTGGACACCAGCGCGTCGAAATAGCGGTCTATGCCGGTGCGCTCCAGCTTCAGGTCCAGGGCGTCACGGTGCGCGTTGGTCACCATGATCACCCGCTTGGGGCCGCCGGCGAGGGCGGACAGGAACGCCTCGGCGCCGGGGCGTACGGCGATGCGGTCCGCCGCCGCGCGCTTCAGCGCGCTGATGTTCAGCCCCAGCTCCCGGGTCCAGAAATCCAGGCAGTACCAGTTCAGGGTGCCCAGATGGCTCTCGATCCAGTCGTGCAGAATCCGTTCCGCCTCGGCGTAGTCCAGGCCACGGCTGAGCGCGTATTGCTCCGGTACGTGGCGCTGCCAGAACCAGTTGTCGAAGGCCAGGTCCAGCAGGGTGCCGTCCATGTCCAGCAGCACCGTGTCGATATTGTCCCAGTCGATCATTTACCCGCCTGTATTAGCCCTGTTCAGCGACGGCACAGTATGCAATATCGGGGCGCGCGCCGAAATACAAAGGCCCCCGGAGCGACGCCCTTACAAAAGGGCGCGACTGAGGCAGAATGGTATACAGCCTGTAAAGGGCCTCTTATAACAACACACCAGGGTGGTCCCATGATGGACGACCGGTTCTTATACGAACGTATTAGCCAGCGGTTGCTGGAACAAATCGGCGCCGGCACCTTCACGGTGGGCCAGAAGCTGCCTTCCGTGCGGCGGATGAGCGAGCTGTTCAAGGTCAGCGTCAATACGGTGATGCAGAGCTACCGGCAGCTGGAGGCGGAGGGCTACCTGGACATCCGCCCGCAATCGGGTGTTTACGTGCGCCGTTCCGATATCCACGACATCCCGGAGCCGGACGGCTCCCGTTATCCGCTGCTGCCGGTGGAAGTGTCGCTCAGCGAGCAGGTGCTCCATTACATGGAGTTGCACGCGGACCCGGACATGATCCGTCTTGGCATTGCGCTGCCGGGGCCGGAGGTGCTGCCGGTGGACCGGGTGATGGCCACATTGCGCGACGTGACCCGTCACCACGGGCTGGAAGTCTGGGACTACATGCATCCCAACGGCCACGCCCTGTTCACCCACCATCTGGCCCGCCGCAGCCTGTCCTATCAGGTGCCGGTCACCGCCGAGGATATTATCGTTACCAGCGGTGCCATGGAGGCCCTGTCGCTGGCCTTGCGCAGCGTCAGCCGCCCCGGCGACACGGTGGCGGTGGAGTCCCCCACTTACTACGGCTCGTTGTTACTGCTGGAGAGCCATCAGCGCAAGGTGGTGGAGGTCCCCACGCATCCGCGTTATGGCATCAGCCTCACCGCTTTGGAAAAGGTCTTTCAGCGCGGCGGGGTGGCCGCCTGCATGGTTTCGCCCAACGCCCAGAATCCGCTCGGCTTCACCATGAGCGAGGAACGCAAGCAGGCACTGGTGGCGTTGTCGGCCCGTTACCAGGTGCCGTTGATCGAGAACGACGTCTGGGGCGACACCGTCTACCAGGACGGGGCGCTGCCGGCGAAGGCTTTCGACAAGGAAGGCCTGGTGCTCTACTGCAACAGCTTTTCCAAAACCCTGATGCCCGGGTTGCGTATCGGCTGGGCCGCGGCGGGCCGTTTCCAGAAGCGTTTCCGCGAGCTCAAGCAACTGAGCACCATTACCTCCACCTCGATTTCGCAGATCGTCATGGGCCGGTTACTGGAAAGCGGTTTCTATGCCCAGCACCAGCGCGACCTGCGTGCGCATCTCAGCCAGCAGGTGGAAGCCATGGCCACGGAAGTGCGCCGCTGGTTCCCGGAAGGCACCCGCCTGACCCGGCCCACGGGGGGCTGTGTGTTGTGGGTGCGGTTGCCCGGTAAAATCGACACCGTAACCCTGTTCCAGCGTGCCGCCGCCCAGGGCATCCATGTGTTCCCCGGTGGCGTGTTTTCGCTGGAGAACAAGCACGCCGACTACCTGCGCCTCAACGCCGGCAGCCCGATCACCGCCCCGGTGCGCCGAGCGCTGCGCTGGTTGGGGGCGGCGGCCGCCGAGTTGGCGGCCGGTTAGCGGAGAAAGGGTTACTCCCGGCTCAGGCCGGTGTAGTCGTCGCTGCGGCAGGGGTCGTTGCCGCACACGTCGGTGACCGCGCCGAACGGCTTCATGAACTCCGATTTTTGTTGGCGGGCGCTGACCGTGTTGCGCGGTGATTCGTGCGGGTCGTCACCGGCGGTCGGGCCGGTATTGTTGGTCGGCGCATAGGGGGTGCCGTTGCCGCTGACCGGATCGAAATCACCGGAGTCCCACACCATGATGGCGTTGCCGTGGTAGGGGTATTGCTCAATGCGCGGGATGCCCACGTAGGGGTTGCTGTCCGGGTGCTCGCCCAGGCGCGCGGTGGGTTCGTGGATCGCCGCGCCAATGCTGCGGGCGGTGACTTCCGCGCTCCAATGGGTTACTTGATGATCGCCCAGCGCGACGTGCAGCAGCACCGCCTTGCCGGTCGGCGTGCCCGGCAGATAACGGCCGTCCAGGTGGCTCAGATAACCGTTGTTCTCCGCCCGGTCCCAGAGCATTTGCATCAGCCCCAGCACCAGGCTGCGGTCCAGCTCATTGGGATAGGCCTGGTACAGCACCACGCCGAAACGTTGGGCGAACGGGCCGTAGCGGCGCAGCAACAGGCTGTAATTACTGCCGGGCACGCCGAGTACGCCGCGATGGATATTGGGCGCGGTGGCCACCAGCGCACCGCCGAGGATGCCGCCCTGGCTGTTGCCGTCGTAGAACACTTCCGAGAGGTCGTAGACCAGGGTGGCCTCCGGGCCATGGCGGAACGCCGCGTGGCTGGCGAAGCCGTCCGGGTGGCGCAGCAGTTCGGCCAGGAACATGGCGTTAAGAAGGCCCTGCTGGCTGCGGTCCAGTTGGCGCGGCAGGCGCGACACATCCGCCAGGATGCGGTGAATCACCCCGGCGACGAAATCCTCCTGGGCCATGCCGATCCAGTCGGTGGCGCAGAACATAATGTTGTGCTCGGTCTGCATGGCGCGCACGTTGCCGGAGCGGAATTCGCCGCCGGGGCCTTCGCCGAACAGGCCGTGGCCGTAAAGCGCCGCGCGCGCCGGGGTCACCGGGCCGGCCGGGTCGTCGAAGTCGGCCACCGCGGTATCCGGCACCTGACAGCGGAAGCGCGCGGTGACGGTATCGTCGCCGTTGAGTTGCGCCGGCAGGGCGTCGGGGTCGTCACTGCCGTTGTAGTTGAAACTGGAGCCGGGCACGCCGCCGGCCTGGTTCAGGAAATTGGGCACTTCGAAGGTGCCGCTGATGCCCCGGCTCAGGCCACCCCGGGGCTCGCCCTGAATAGCCTCGCCCACCTGGTCAATGCTGAACGCCGGAGCGCCGCCGCCCAGGCCGGCGAACGCCTGGTCACGGATGTGCAGCATGCGTTCGGTGAGGCTCTTTTGGCTGGCCACCGTGAACGACCACGCCTGTACCAGGCCGTCCCGTTCGACGCCGTGCGTTTCCAGCGTGTCGAACAAGGCGTTCATGTCCGCGCGCCGGGCTTCGAGCACCGGCTCGCCGGTTCTCAGACCGTCGCGATAGGCGCGGAACAGGGGCGTCGGTGCAATGCTCTCGCCCTCGCTGTCCACCAGATCGCGCAGCACCACGATGTAGGAGCGGCCCTCCAGCAGATTCCTGGCCGGGCGGACGATCAGCGCGCGGCCTTCATCGCTGCTGGCGTTGGCGTCCAGCTCCGCCCAGATCAATTGCCGTTCGCCGGTTTCCGCGTCGAGCACCAGAATCGGCGCGTCGGCGTCCATGGCCGCCGACAGATCGCCGATGGCCACCGCGCCACTGGCGTCCAGATCCACATCCGGCACCCAGGTCTGGATCATGGCGCCCGGCGAGAAACCGTCGTTGCGGTTCCAGGGGCCGGGGTCGATGGGCGCTGTTTCGGTGGTTTCCACGCCCGCCGGCGCCAGCGGGTTGGGGGCGATCGACAGTGGCTGGGCCACCGGCATCGCCTCCACCTGGAAGTCGACCCGCCGTCCGGTGGGCGTACCGGCGTCGGCGCGGGTGAAATAGTCGTTGGGGAAGGGGTACAGGCAGCGGGCGTTGACGGTCAGGTCGCAATATTCCGCGGTGCTCAGGTCCAGGCCGGACAGGTCCACCTGGGCCGATGTCGGCGGGGCCTCGCCGGATGAGCTGGAGCCCCCGCCACAGGCGGACAGAAGGGCGAGCGCGCAGGCGGCGCCGGTGAGCAGAGCGCCAGAACGAATAGAAAGCATGGTGATTCTCCCGAGCTTTGTTTGTTGTTATGCGGGTCCATCTAGCCATCGACGGACCGGTGGCGACAGATACAGTTGGCACTGTTTGACTGCAACAGTGGACAGACCGTCACTGTGTCAGCCACTTACCGGAAACTGTATCTGTTTTGCCTGTTCACCCGCTCTTAACGTGAAAGCACGTGCCGCCGCGGCGGTAGCGATAACAACAATACCCAGGAGAGCAACATGTCAGTACCAGTATCCGGCGGCGTCCTCGCCTTGGCGGTCGCCTGTCTGCTCGCCGCCTGCGGCGGTGATTCCAGTTCCAGTAATGAGGCCCCCTCGGCGGGGCTGCGAGTGGTGTCCAGTGCGCCTGAGTGGGTCAGCGGCGGCGACGCCCGGGTGGCGGTGAGCGGTTCCACCAGCCTGCTCGGTGACGCGCAGTTGAGGCTCAACGGCGAGCCGGTGGATCTGTCCAGGTTTGAAATACGCGACGGCGCGCTGGAAGGCGTGGTCGACGGATTGCAGGAGGGCGACAACACCTTGCTGGTGCGCCACCCGGACCACGGCACCCTGGCCCGCCTGACGCTCACCAATCATCCGGTGGAGGGGCCGATGTTCTCCGGGCCCCATCAGTACCCGTTCGTGTGCACCACGGTGTCGGAACTGGGCAAGCAGCCGCTGGTGGATACCGACGGCGAAGAGGGCTTTCCGGTCCGCGACAATGAAGACAACCTGATCGGCCTGAGCCGGGACTGCGGCCTGGAGCCGTACACCGAGTACTGGTACCGCACCACCGGCGACCAGTACAAGCCGCTGCCGGAGGGCGATTCCCGGCCGGCGGACATGGCTACCACCATGCTCACTGACGGCCGCGAAGTGGACTTCGTGGTGCGCTGGGAGCGCGGCACCATCAACCGCTTTATCTACTCCATTGCGATGCTGGCAGACGCCGGCGAGGAAGAGGGCTCCCTGGATACCGGCCTGTGGAACGGCCGCCTGATGTACCGCTTCCAGGGCGGCGTCGGCATCGGCCATACCCAGGGCAGCATGGACTACAACCGCCGCGCCCTGCAGCCGGACGTGCTCGGTCAGGGCTACGCGATCATCTATTCCACCGGCACCCGCATGAGCGAGCACTACAACATGCAGGTGGGTGGCGAGACCGCGCTGATGGTCAAGGAACGCTTTGTCGAAGAGTACGGCGAGCCGCTCTACACCGTGGGCCTGGGTGCCTCCGGCGGCGCCATCCAGCAGTACGTCTACGCGCAGAACCATCCCGGCCTGATCGACGCGGCGATTCCGGTGCAGAGCTACCCGGACATGGTCACCCAGACCATCCACATCGGTGACTGCGAACTGCTCGAGCACTACATGGACGTCACCGATCAGGGTAACGAAAAATGGGAGACCACCACCAACCGTACCTGGCTGGTCGGTCTTAACGCCACCGACGATGTTCCCGACCCACTCTATGACGCCAAGCAACTTTTAGGTTATGGCGGGGCGCCCGGGTCCACCGAGTGCGTGGAATCCTGGCGCGGGCTCACGCCGCTGACCATGAACCCCTTCTACGGGCAGGCGGATAATCAGGACCAAATGCAGCCCCCGGGCCTGATGGCCACGGTGAACTGGAGCCACTACGACGACCTGCGCAATATCTATGGCGTGGACGGCGACGGCTACCCGAATACCCTGTTCGATAACGTGGGGGTCCAGTACGGCCTTCAGGCGCTGCTCGACGGCAACATCACCGAAGAGGAATTCCTGTCGCTCAACGAACAGGTCGGTGGCTGGAAGGACCAGAAAGACATGGTTCAGGAAGGCTTCCCATTCCTGTACAGCGAAGAGGACGTCATGGGGGACCCGTCGCTGTTCGACCCCTGGAGCCGCCGCAATATGATCCTCAGCGCCGATCCCGCAGTGCCGGCCCCGCGTACCGAAGGAAGCATGCAGGCGATGAACGGCGCCTATACTTCCGGCATGGTGTTCCATGGCGACTCCGGCGGCATACCGATCATCGATTGGCGTCCTTACCTGGAGCACGAACTGGACATGCACAACGTGCACCAGTCCTTCGTGGTTCGCCAGCGGATGGAGGAATTCGCCGGCCATGCGGATAACCAGGTGATCTGGTTCACCGACGCCCGTCCCGAGGAAGACTTCAGCCATGTACCCATGGCGCTGGAAGTGATCGAAGACTGGATGGCCAACATCCGCGCCAACCCGAACCAGAGCGTGGCCGACAACCGGCCTGCCCTGGCGCAGGACAGCTGCTTCGCCACCGACGGCACCCTGATCGCCCGTGGCGACGATGTCTGGGACGGCGCGCTGGACGACGCTCCGGCGGGCGCCTGTACCAGCGAATTCCCGATCTACACCACCTCGCGGATCGTCGCCGGCGCGCCCACTGAGGGCGATGTCTTCAAGTGTGGTTTGAAACCCGTGGCCACCGCCCTGAGCGACGGTACCTACGGTGACTGGGAGCCGGACGGCGATCAGATCGCGCGGCTCAACGCGATCTTCCCGGGCGGCGTTTGCGATTACAGCCAGCCGGATCAGGGGCGCCCGGATAATCTCTAGTGTTTAGTGTGCCTTGGGAGAGTGTTTTTAGCTGATGAGAGTCGGCCTCGCCAGCCCCCGTTAACCGGGGGCTTTTTTTTGAGGGAGCCGGCCTGCTCCCTCAAGCCGGGTCGCCGCAGGCGAGGCGGGTCTTGCGGACGTTTTCTTCCAGGTGGGCGGGATTGACGGTGCCGGCGATCACGGCGCTGACGCCGGCGGTGCCGAGCACCTTGTTGAGGCTGGCCTGCACCGGGTCGGGCAGGTCGTCGGCCAGGTGGCCGCTGGCGAAGGCCTTCTTGATCAGGATGCCCTTGTGGTGGGCGGCGGCGTAGTCGATCACCGGCCGCTCGTCGTCCTGCTTCAGATTGTAGGTGACCATCGCCACGTCGCTGCGTTTCAGCGCTTCCAGGCCGCCGGCCACGGTTTTGGTGGACATGCCGATGGCGCGGATCAGGCCGGCCTGTTTCATCTCCTCCAGCGTTTCCAGGGCGCCGCTGCGCAGCACGTCCAGATCGTTGCCGTCGGAGTGAATCAGCACGCAGTCCAGGTAGTCGGTGTTCAGCCGCCGCAGGCTGCGCTCCACCGAGGCGCGGGTATGCGCCGGGGAGAAGTCAAAGTGGCTGTCGCCGTCGCTGAATTCCTCGCCCACCTTGGAAACGATCACCCAGTCCTGGCGGTCGCGCAGCAGTTGGCCGAGGCGCTCTTCGCTGCGGCCGTAGGCGGGCGCGGTATCGATCAGATTGATGCCCAGCTCGCGGGCGCGGGCCAGCAGGTCGCGCACCGCGTCGTCGTCGGGAATCGAAAACGGGGTGGGGTACTTCACCCCCTGGTCGCGGCCGATTTTGACCGTGCCCAGGCCCAACGCGCTGACGGTCAGGCCGGTGTCGCCCAGTTCGCGGAGAAACGCCATCAGCCTTGCTCCCCGAACAGGCGATGCCACTGCGGCCGGCCGATGTCGGCCCGTCGCAGCTCCCCCGGGATGGGCGGCAGCGGAGCGCCGGTTTCCAGGCCCCGTTCCTGGATCAGGGCTTCCACCCGGTCGCCCAGGTCCGGGGCCAGCGTCAGTTTGGTGGGCCAGGTGATGATCAGGTCCCGGTCGCGCCGGGCGTAGGCGTTGTCCGGCTTGGCCAGACCCTGCTGGCGCGGTTCGGCGCGGGCCACGTCCATCAGCGCCAGCTCGGCGTCGGCGAAGTCCAGCCAGGGGAACAGTTCGTTCAGCTCCCGGCGCGCCGCGTCCAGCTGCTGGGCGTCGCTGCGCTCCACGCCTTTTTCCGCCAGGTCGCCGCCCAGGTACCACACCAGGCTGCCGTCCTCCATGGCGTGGGTGGTCACGGTGAGCCGGGGTTTGTTGCTGGTGCCCACGCAATGGGCGTACAGGCGATGGCCCAGGCGGTGCTTGAGCAGCACCATCTTCAGGGGCCGGCTCTGCGCCGCTTCACTGGGGAACAGCTCGGCTTTTTGCGCGTCCTGGAGCAGGCCGGCGTTGCCTTCGCCCGCGGCCAGTACGGTCAGCTTCGGTTCAATGCGCACGCCGTCCAGGGTCACCGCTTCCAGGCCGCGCTCGTTCCAGCTCAGCGGGTGGCGGGCCGGATCGAAGTGCAGCAGTCGGTCGCGCACCGGCGCGGTGAGCACGTCGAGCAGGCTTTCGGTGTCCACAACCAGATCGTCCAGGCGGTACACCTGGCCCTTGAAGCGCCGGTCCGCCAGGGCGGAGGGGAAGTCCGGGCGCTTCAGTTTTTCGATACGCCCGCGCAGCATGCGGCTGGCGAAAAAAGTGGTCATGCGGCTGGCCACGGAACCGGCGGACCAGAGGTTCTGGGTCTCGCTGAGCACCCGCAGGCCGCTCAGATCCACCGGGCCCTGGCCGTCGATGGCCTGGCGCCAGCGGTCGGGCATGCCGGCGATGGCCTCGGATTCGCTGGAGAGGGTGCCGCCCAGGGCGTATTTCAGGCCGCCGTGGATAATGCCCTGGCTGGCCAGGGTCTGGGCGCCGCCCAGGGTGCCGGTTTCCAGCAGCAGGCACTGATAGCCGCGCTGCTGCAGGTGGTTGATCAGCCACAGGCCGGCGATGCCGCCGCCGAAGATCAGGATGTCCGGTTTCAACACAGAAGCGTTCATGGATCACCATCGGAGAAATGCGCCGCTATGCTAGCATAGCCGACCGGGTCGGACGTCGGGCGTCCGACGTCAGACGTCAGACTGGATTACCTAATGCGCTCGCTCTATACGCTGCTCTGGTATGGACTCCTTCCGCTCCTGTTCGCGCGCCTGTGGTGGCGCGGTCGCCGCGCGCCGGCGTACCGGCGCCGCTGGCGGGAGCGCCTGGCGCTGGGCTTGGGGCGCGGCCAGCTGCGCGGCAGCGTCTGGATTCACGCCGTCTCCGTGGGGGAGACCCTGGCGGCGGCGCCGCTGATTGAGGCGTTGCTGGCGCGCCACCCGGATACGCCGCTGGTGGTGACCACCACCACGCCCACCGGCTCGGAACGGGTCCAGGCGCTGTTCGGCGACCGCGTTACCCACGTCTATTGCCCCTGGGAGCTGCCCGCCGCCTACCGGCGTTTCTGGCGCGCCTTTGATCCGCGCCTGGTGGTGATTCTGGAAACCGAGCTGTGGCCCAACCTGTGCGCCGCCGCCAAGGCCCACGGGGCGCGACTGTTGCTGATGAACGGGCGCCTGTCGGAGAACAGCTACCGCGGCTACCGGCGCCTGCCGAAGCTGGTGCGGCCGATGCTGGCGCGTTTCGATCTGCTGGCGGTGCAGACCCGGGCGGAAGCGGACCGCTTCCAGGCGCTGGGCGCCGACCCGGAGCGGATCCGCGTTAACGGCAGCGTTAAATTCGATTTGGCCCTGAGCGAGGAGCTGCGCCGCGAGGCGGGCGCGCTGCGTGCGAAACTGGGTGAGCGGCCGGTGTGGATCGCGGCCAGCACCCACCCCGGCGAGGACGAGCCGGTGCTGGCGGCACACCGCCGCTTGCTTGAACGGCACCCCGACGCTCTGCTGGTGCTGGTGCCCCGTCACCCGGAGCGTTTCGATGAAGTGGCCGGGCTGGCCGGCCGCCACGGCATGACCGTGGCCCGGCGCAGCCGGGATGACGACGTGGATGACGGCGTGAACCTGTATCTGGCGGACACCATGGGCGAGCTGCTGATGCTGTTCGGCGCCACGGATGTGGCGTTCGTGGGCGGTTCGCTGGTGCCGGTGGGCGGCCACAATCTGCTAGAGCCGGCGGCCTGGGGCCTGCCGGTGTTAAGCGGGCCGGAACTGCATAACTTCACCGCCATCGCGGATCTGCTGGATCAGGCCGGGGCGCTGTCGCGGGTCGCCGATGCGCACGTGCTGGCCTCGCGGGTCGGGGCCTTACTGGATGACGCCGGCGAACGCCGGCGCCTGGGTGAGGCGGCGGCGGCCGTGGTGGCCGCCAACCGGGGCGCGCTTCAGCGCGGTGTCACCATCTGCTCTTCGCTCTGGCCTTCCAGGTCCGGATTGTAGAGATTCAGGCTCTCCTGGTCGGACAGCCAGTCGTTCACCGCCACCAGGTCTTCCACATCCAGCTCGCCGGCCGCTGATTTCAGGGTCAGGGTGTCGAGAATGTAGTCGTAGCGGGCGTTGGCGTAGTCCCGCTGGGCGGCGTACAGCGCCTGTTGGGCGTTGAGCACGTCGACCACGTTACGGGTGCCCACTTCGTAGCCGGACTGGGTGGCTTCCAGGGCGGAACGGGTGGAGCGGATCGCCTGGCGGCGGGCTTCCACGCGCAGGGCGTCGGCTTCCACGGTGCGGTAGAACGTGCGCGCCTGCTGGCTGATGTCGCGAATCGTCTGCTGGTACCGCTGGCCGGCGGCGTCGGCGAGCAGGGCCGCCTGCTTGCGCTGGCTGTTGAGGCCGCCACCGCGGAACAGCGGCACGGTTACTTCAATGCCGATAGTCTTTGAATTAGTGTCCGGTTGCGTCGAGTAGAATTGCGTGAGTTGATTGCCGGGATCGCCTCCCGAGACGCTTGGATCGGTATTGTGGTTGTGCTGATACTCAGCGAACAATTGAACCTTTGGAAGCATGGCCCCCAGTTGTCGGTCGGCCGTAAAACCCGCTGCTTTGGCGCTGTAGCGGGCGGCGAGAATCTGCGGATTCTGGTACGCGGCCTTATCGATCCAGGCATTCATTTTTGACGGTTGCGGCCCCTCCATCGGCAGATTGTCGCGCAACTCCGCCAGCGTCTCCCATTTACGACCAGTGAGTGTTTCTAACTGGTCGCGGGCGATATCGAATTCCTGCTCGGCGACGATCAGGTTCACCCGGGCCAGGTCGTAGGCGGCGCGCGCTTCTTCCACATCGGTGCTGGCCACCAGGCCCACGTCGAAACGTTCCTGGGATTGTTCCAGCTGCCGGCTGATCGCCTTCTCCTCGGCCTGGGCGGACACCAGGGTGTCCCAGGCGCGCAGCACGCCGAAGTAGCCCTGCGCCACGCGCAGCACGAAATCCTGGCGGGACTGGTAGAACTCGGCCTGGGCTACGGAGGTCAGCGACTTGGCTTCCTTGTAGCCGTAGAAGGCATCCAGGCGGAACAGCGGTTGCGTTAGCGTCACCGAGGTGGAACGAGATCTACCGTCTATCTCCAGGTCACCCGTCGATTCGTAGGTTTGGTTGATTTCCGAATGGCGGTGGCTGGCATCGATGGTCGGCAGCAGCGCGGCCCGCCCCTGTACCAGCGTTTCCTGATCCGCTTCCCAGGTCTGGCGGTCGGCGCGCCAGGTACCGTCGTAATCCCAGGCGGCGTTGGCGACATTGGTGAGGTCCGCGGCCTGAGCGCCGCCCGCGGCCAGGGCGGCCAGCAGCAGACTCAGGGGCGTTATCGGGCTCCGCTTCATTGCATTGTCCATGGTTGGTAACGGTTTTTTAAAGGTGAACTGGCCAGTATGGTAATGGCAAGTAAAGGGGATTGACACTCCTCTTGATCACCGGTTCCGGTCACACGGGTGCGGTTGTTCGACTTTGAGGCGCTGGCGTATAGTGTTGGCGTTCGCCCAGCCCGTGTTGGGCCAGTGTCATTCTGGCCTTAACGACCGGCGGCGCCTTCCTCCCCACTTACACCACTGCCTGGAGGCCGACCGTGCCAGACGAGCAACGTCACGCCGTATCCAACGCCATTGATGAAGCCTGCCAACCCATCGCCGGTTCAAGAAAAATTTATGTGACCGGCAGCCGGCAGGACATCCGCGTCCCGATGCGTGAAATCCGTCAACATCCGACGCCCCTGGCCGGCGGCAAGTTCGAGGATAACCCGCCCTTGGCGGTTTACGATACCTCCGGCCCCTACACCGACCCGGAGGCGCGCATTGATATCCGCAAAGGGCTGGAGCCGGTGCGCGCCGCCTGGATTGAGGAGCGCGGCGACAGTGAGCAGCTGGATGGCCTGACCAGCGAATACGGCCGCCGGCGGGCCCGCGACCTGGCCACCGAGGGCTTGCGCTTCCCGCACATTCGCGCGCCGCGCCGGGCCAAGGCCGGGCACAACCTGTCGCAGATGCATTATGCCCGCCAGGGGATCGTGACCCCGGAGATGGAATACATCGCCATCCGTGAAAACCAGAAGCTGCGTGAGCACCGCGAGGCGGGCCTGCCCACCGATCAGCACCCGGGGCACAGTTTCGGCGCGTCGATTCCCGCCGAGATCACCCCGGAATTCGTCCGTGACGAGGTGGCCCGCGGCCGCGCGGTGATTCCCGCCAACGTCAACCACCCGGAAATCGAGCCGATGATCATCGGCCGTAACTTCCTGACCAAGATCAACGCCAATATCGGTAACTCGGCGGTGACCTCCTCGATCGAGGAAGAAGTGTCCAAGATGACCTGGGCCACCCGCTGGGGCGGCGACACCGTGATGGATCTGTCCACCGGCCAGAACATCCACGAGACCCGCGAGTGGATTCTGCGTAACTCGCCGGTGCCGATCGGCACCGTGCCGATTTACCAGGCGCTGGAAAAGGTCAACGGCGTGGCCGAGGACCTGACCTGGGAGATTTACCGCGACACCCTGATCGAGCAGGCCGAGCAGGGCGTGGATTACTTCACCATCCACGCCGGCGTACTGCTGCGCTATGTGCCGATGACCGCCAAGCGCGTCACCGGCATCGTTTCGCGGGGCGGTTCGATCATGGCCAAGTGGTGCCTGGCCCACCACAAAGAGAGCTTCCTCTACACCCATTTCGAGGAAATCTGCGAGATCATGAAGGCCTACGACGTGACCTTCAGCCTGGGTGACGGCCTGCGCCCCGGCTCCGTGGCCGACGCCAACGACGAGGCTCAGTTCTCCGAGCTGCGCACCCTGGGCGAGCTCACCAAGATCGCCTGGAAGCACGACGTGCAGGTCATGATCGAAGGCCCCGGCCATGTGCCCATGCACATGATCAAGGAAAACATGGACGAGCAGATCAAGCATTGCGATGAGGCGCCGTTCTATACCCTGGGCCCGCTGACCCTGGATATTTCGCCGGGCTACGACCACATCAGCAGCGCCATCGGCGCCGCCATGATCGGCTGGTACGGCACCGCCATGCTTTGCTATGTGACGCCCAAGGAGCACCTGGGCCTGCCCAACCGGGATGACGTGAAGGAAGGCATCATCACCTACAAGATCGCCGCCCACGCCGCCGATCTGGGCAAGGGCGTGCCCGGGGCCCAGCTGCGCGACAACGCCATTTCCAAGGCGCGTTTCGAATTCCGCTGGGAAGACCAGTTCAACCTGGGGCTGGACCCGGACCGGGCGCGTGCCTTCCACGACGAAACCCTGCCCAAGGACGCCCACAAGGTGGCGCATTTTTGCTCCATGTGCGGCCCTAAGTTCTGCTCCATGAAGATCAGCCAGGAAGTGCGCGACTACGCCGCGGCCCAGGAGGCCGAGGAAGGCATGCAGGAAAAATCCCGGGAATTCATGGAAAAGGGGGCGGAGCTTTATCACAAAGCCGATGAATGATCCGACGCCGCAATTCACCGCCGGTGACGTCGAGGTCCTGAAGCGGGAAACCCCGTTCCAGGGCTTCTTCCGCCTGGACCGGCTGCATCTGCGCCACCGCCTGTTCGAAGGCGGCTGGAGCGGCACCATGCAGCGCGAGCTGTTCGTGCGCCCGCCGGCGGCGGCGGTGCTGCCCTACGACCCGCAACGGGGCGAGATCCTGATGGTGGAGCAGTTCCGCGTCGGTGCGCTGGACTGGCGCGACACGCCCTGGTGCCTGGAACTGATCGCCGGCCTGGCGGACAAGGAAGGCGAGCCGGTGGCCGACCTGGTGCGCCGCGAGGCCCGGGAAGAGGCGGGCATGGACATCGGTGAGATGAAGCGGGTGGCTCACTACATGCCCAGCCCCGGTGGCTCCAACGAGCGCCTGCAGGTGTTCGTCGGGCGCGCCGATCTGCGCCACGCCGGCGGCGTGCATGGCGTGGTCGAGGAAAACGAGGATATCCGCGTGGTAGTGCGTCCGGTGTCCGAGGTGGAGGCGCTGTTGCGCAGCGGCCGGGTGGACAACGCCGCCTCGCTGATCACCCTGCAGTGGCTGCTGCTGCACCGTGAGGCGCTGGACCGGGAATGGGGCGGCGGGGCATGAGCCGCCCGAGCCGCTACCGCCTCGACTTCCGCGATCTGATGGCGCAGTGCGAGTGGAACTACGCCCGCCTTTTGCCACTGATGCGTGCGCTGGGCGACGACGACAGCCTGGAGGTGTCGCTCGGCGATGAGCGCCCGCGCACGGTGCGCATCCGGGTGCTGGAGCGGGCGCCGTACACCACCACCCTGCGCTTTGAGGATCAGGCCCTGCACGACGCCATACCGGCGCCCCGGTTCACCGTCAGGCTGTACCACGACGCGCGCGTGGCGGAGGTGACCGAAGCCACCCCATTCCGGCGGGTGCAGGCCCGCTATCCGTACCCCAACAGCCACATGCACCAGCGCGACGAAAAAGCCCAGTGGAACCGCTTTCTGGGTGAGTGGCTGGCCCATGTGCACGACTTCGGGCGGGCCTCCGGCGAGCCCTGGCGCCGTTCCGGCACTGAATAAAACGAGCAATGGTTCCGAATTCGGAACCGCCTTCCTGGTCAACCGCCATCATCTTCGATATAACCGACAAGGAGCCTCTGAAAAACTCCCTTGCGTGCTCTGCGAGTCCTGAAGCGTGCAGCTGCAAGGCGTGGTTCGCCGCTAATGGCCGTAGCCCTTGGCAAGAAGCACAACGCAGCAGATGTGCGCTTCAGGACTCGCCCTGCGGGTCTTTCAGTCGAGCCCGCCCTCGGCGTTGCGCTTTTTCGGCGGGCCGTCAGCCCGACTTCAAAAGCGCGCCTTGATGGCGAACTCGACTGAAAGACAGAGCACGCAAGGGAGTTTTTCAGAGGCTCCAGACGTCTTATTTTCCTGGGGGAAAAAGGCGGGCCGAGAGTTTGGCCGAGGCGGGGCCGGCGTGCGTGGGACACGCGGGTATCGGGATCACGATTACAACGGGAGCGGGGATTTTGACGCATCCGGTTCAGCCGCTGCGGGTAGTGCAGCTGTCCGATTTTCACCTTTTCGCGGATACCGACGGCAAGCTTTTGGGCCTGAACACGCAGTTCAGTCTTGAAGCGGTGCTCGACCGGGTACGCCGTGAACAGCCTGATATGGACCTGATACTGGCCACCGGCGATTTGTCGCAGGACGGCTCCTATGAATCCTACCAGCGGTTGGCGAAAACCCTGTCCGGGTTTCGCGCGCCGATCTACTGGCTGGAAGGCAACCACGACAAGCCGGCCCCCATGCTGCGCGCCCTGCGCGGCCAGGATAACCGGGTCAGCCCGTGCGTGGCGGACATCGGCAACTGGACCCTGGTGCTGCTGGACTCCACCATTCCCGGCGAGGTGCCCGGCGACCTGTTCGACGAAGACCTCAAGTTCCTGGACGACGCCCTGCGCGACGCCGCCGGCGAGCATCTGCTGGTGTGCCTGCACCACCACCCGGTGCCAATGGGCAGCGAATGGCTGGATACTCAGCTGGTGGGCAGCGCGGAACGCTTCTTTGATGTGATCGACGCCCATCCCCGGGTGCGGGGTATCCTCTGGGGGCACGTGCACCAGGAATACGACGACACCCGCAACGGCGTGCGGCTGCTGGCGGTGCCCAGCACCTGCGTGCAGTTCAAGCCCGGCAGTGTGGATTTCGCCGTGGACGACGCCAGCCCCGGTTATCGCTGGCTGGATCTGCACGCCGACGGCGGCATCGACACCGCCGTCAGTCGCGTGGAAGGCATCCGTTTCGAGGTCGACATGTCGGTAAAGGGCTACTGAATCAGTTCGCAGTTAACAGTTGATAGTTAACAGCTGATGAGGAACAGTGAGGCCGTTTACGCGACCGGGTGCGCCTCATGTCCGACATATCCCTGATCTATATCCATGGTTTCAACAGTTCACCGCAATCCTGGAAGGCCGGGGTGCTGCGTGACTACTTCGAGCGCCACGGCGCCGGCCACCGGTTGCACGTGCCGGCGCTGGACCCGCAGCCCAGGAAAGCCATGGCGACCCTGGAAGCGACCATTGCCGGCGCCGGTCCGGTGGCGTTGCTGGGGTCTTCCCTGGGCGGCTTCTACGCCACCTGGCTCGCTGAGCACCACGATCTGGTCACGGCGGTGGTCAATCCGGCGGTCCGCCCCTGGCAACTACTGGACAAATACACAGGTATCAATCATAACTATCACAGCGGCGAGGCGTACCAATTCGATCCCGCCTGGCTGGATGAGCTGCGCCATTATCAGGTCGAAGCGATCAGCAAGCCCGAGCAGATGCTGATGCTGACCCAGACCGGCGACGAATCCCTGGACTGGCGCGACGGCTGGGAATATTACGCCGACTGCCACCTGTTCCGGGGCCTGGGCGGCAGCCACGGCTTTGATGACTTCGACGCCTTTATTCCGCTAGTGTTGCGCTTTTGCGGAATTCGCCTGACGCCGGACACCTGAATTCATACCGATTAGAGATTTATGGCCAACACCTATACCTCCGAGAATATCGAGGTCCTTTCGGGCCTGGAGCCGGTGCGTAAACGCCCGGGTATGTACACCGACACCAGCCGTCCCAACCACCTGATCCAGGAGGTGGTGGACAACTCCGTGGACGAGGCGCTGGCCGGACACGCCAAAAGCATTCGCGTCACGCTGCTCAAGGACGGGGGCGTGGAAGTCGAGGACGACGGCCGTGGCATGCCGGTGGACCCGCACCCGGTGCAGAAGAAGCCGGGCGTCGAGGTGATCCTGGCGACGCTGCACGCCGGCGGCAAATTCTCCAACAAGAACTACCAGTTCTCCGGTGGCCTGCACGGCGTCGGCGTGTCGGTGGTCAATGCCCTGTCGAAAAAGCTGGAAGTGTTCGTCAAGCGTGACGGCGAGGTGCACCGCATCGAGTTCGCCGGCGGCGAAAAAACCGCTGACCTGGAAGTGGTGGACACGGTGGGCAAGCGCAACACCGGCACCATGATGCGCTTCTGGCCGGACGAGAAATATTTCGACTCACCCAACATCTCGGTGCCGCGCCTGCGCCACCTGTTGCGCGCCAAGGCGGTGCTCTGCCCGGGCTTGCTGGTGACCCTGGAAAACAAGCAGACCGACGAGACCGAGACCTGGCAGTTCGCCGACGGCCTGGTGGAATATCTGCTTGAGAGCACCCGCGGCTGGGAGCGCGTGCCCACCGAGCCCTTCGAAGGCGCCATGAGCGCGGAAACGGAAGCGGTGGACTGGGCGGTGCTGTGGCTGCCCGAGGGTGGCGAGCTGGTCACCGAATCCTATGTGAACCTGATTCCCACCACCCAGGGCGGCACCCATGTGAACGGGCTGCGCTCCGGGCTGCTGGAAGCGATGCGCGAGTTCTGTGAATTCCGCAACCTGCTGCCGCGCGGCGTCAAACTGACCCCGGAGGACATCTGGGACCGGGCCTGCTACGTGCTCAGCGTGAAAATGCAGGATCCCATGTTCGCCGGTCAGACCAAGGAGCGGCTCAGCTCCCGGCAGACCGCGCCGTTCGTGTCCGGCGTGGTCAAGGACGCCTTCTCCCTGTGGCTCAACCAGCACACCGACGAGGCCGAACGGCTCGCCGACCTGTGCATCAACAACGCCCAGAAGCGGCTGCGCGCCGCCAAGAAAGTCACCCGTAAGAAAGTCACCAGCGGCCCGGCGCTGCCCGGCAAGCTGGCGGACTGCACCAGTGACGACCCGGCGCAAAGTGAAATCTTCCTGGTCGAAGGGGACTCCGCCGGCGGTTCCGCCAAGCAGGCCCGCGACCGGGTGTACCAGGCGATCATGCCGTTGCGCGGCAAGATCATGAACACCTGGGAAGTGGACCCGGCGGAGGTGCTCGGCAGCCAGGAAATCCACGACATCGCCGTGGCGCTGGGCATCGAGCCGGGCAGCGACGACCTGACCGCCCTGCGCTACGGCAAGGTGTGCATCCTCGCCGATGCGGACTCCGACGGCCTGCACATCGCCACCTTGTTGTGCGCCCTGTTCCTGCGCCATTTCCCGGCGCTGGTGCGCGAAGGCCATGTGTTCGTGGCGATGCCGCCGCTGTACCGCATCGACGTGGGCAAGGACGTGTACTACGCCCTCGACAAGGAAGAGCGCGCCGGCGTGCTCGACCGGATCAAGGCGGAAAAGAAGCGCGGCAAGGTCAGTGTCACCCGCTTCAAGGGCCTCGGTGAAATGAGCCCCATGCAACTGCGCGAAACCACCATGGCCCGCGATACCCGGCGGCTGGTGCGTTTGAGCGTGACCGGCGGCGACGACACCCACCTGCTGATGGATATGCTGCTCAGCAAGAAGCGCGCCTCCGACCGCAAGATCTGGCTGGAAGAGAAAGGCAACCTGGCGGAAGTATAAAAGATGGCAGACGATTTCGAAGACCTGTCCCTCAGGGACTACACCGAAAAAGCGTACCTGGACTATTCCATGTACGTGATCATGGACCGGGCGCTGCCGAAAATCGGCGACGGCCTGAAGCCGGTCCAGCGGCGCATTGTCTACGCGATGAGCGAGCTGGGCCTGAAAAGCACCGCCAAGTATAAAAAGTCCGCCCGTACGGTGGGCGACGTGCTGGGTAAGTTCCATCCGCACGGCGACTCCGCCTGTTACGAGGCCATGGTGCTGATGGCGCAGCCGTTCAGCTACCGCTATCCGCTGGTGGACGGCCAGGGCAACTGGGGCAGCCCGGACGACCCGAAATCCTTCGCCGCCATGCGCTACACGGAATCCAAGCTGGCGCCGTACGCGGAAGTGCTGCTCGCCGAGCTGGGTCAGGGCACGGTGGAATGGGTGCCCAACTTCGACGGCACCATGGACGAGCCCAAGCTATTGCCGGCGCGCCTGCCCAATGTGCTGCTGAATGGCACCACCGGCATCGCCGTGGGCATGAGCACCGACATTCCGCCGCACAACCTGCGCGAAGTGGCGCAGGCCTGTATTCATCTGCTCAAGGATCCGGGCGCGTCCCTGGACGACCTGCTCGAATACATCAAAGGCCCGGATTTTCCCACCGAGGCGGAAATCATCACGCCGCGCAACGACATCATCCGCATGTACGCGGAAGGCAAGGGCAGCCTTAAGCAGCGCGCTGTCTATGAGCGCGAGGAAAACGACATCGTGGTCACCGCGCTGCCCTATCAGGTATCCGGCGCCAAGGTGCTGGAGCAGATCGCCGACCAGATGCAGAAGAAAAAGCTGCCCATGGTCAGCGACCTGCGCGACGAATCCGACCATGAAAACCCCACGCGTCTGATCATTACGCCGCGTTCCAACCGCGTCGATATCGCTCAGCTGATGGGCCATCTGTTCGCCACCACCGACCTGGAAAAGAACTACCGGGTCAATTTGAACATGATCGGCATCGACGAGCGTCCCCAGGTGAAAAGCCTGGACACGATTCTCAACGAGTGGCTGCAGTTCCGCATGGTGACCGTGCGCCGGCGGCTGCAGCACCGCCTGGACAAGGTGCTGGACCGTCTGCACCTGTTGGAAGGCTTGCTGATCGCCTATCTGAACATCGATGAGGTGATCGAGATTATCCGCCGGGAGGACGCGCCCAAGCCGGTGCTGATGGAACGGTTCGGGCTCAGTGACCGCCAGGCGGAAGCGATTCTGGAACTCAAGTTGCGCCATTTGGCGAAGCTTGAAGAAATGAAGATCAAGGGCGAGCAGGATGAACTCGCCGAGGAACGCGACAAGCTGGAAGACACCCTCGGCTCGCCGGCGAAAATGAAAAAGCTGATCGCCAAGGAGCTCAAGGAAGACGCTGAAAACTTTGGCGATGACCGCCGCTCACCGCTGGTGGAGCGCGGCGATGCCAAGGCCCTGGACGAAGCGGATCTGGTAGGCGCCGATCCGGTCACCGTGGTGCTGTCGGAAAAAGGCTGGGTCCGTTCCGCCAAGGGCCACGACGTGGACGTGGTCGGCCTGAGTTATAAGGCCGGGGACAAATACCTGGCGTCCGCGCGCGGCAAATCCAATCAGCCGGTGTGCTTCCTGGATACCACCGGACGCAGCTACTCGCTGCTGGCGCACACCCTGCCCAGCGCGCGCGGCCAGGGTGAGCCGCTGTCCGGTCGGGTCAGCCCGCCTTCCGGCGCCGGTTTCGTGGCCGCCATCATGGGCCAGGAGAAAGACGCCTATCTGATGAGCAGTGACGCCGGCTACGGCTTCGTGGTGCGTTACGCGGATCTGCTGGCCAACAAGAAAGCCGGTAAGAGCGTGCTGAATGTGCCCAAGGGCGCCAGGGTGCAACCGCCGCGCCCGGTTAATGATCCGCAGACCGATCTGATCGCGCTGGTCTCCAACGAAGGCCGCTTGCTGGTGTTCCCGGTGCGCGATCTGCCGGAAATGTCTCGGGGCAAGGGCAACAAGATGATGGCGATCCCCGGTGGCCGGGTCGCCGAACGGGTCGAGTTCGTGCAGGACGTTCAGGTGCTCGGCCCCGAGGACACCCTGGTGATCTACGCCGGTAAGCGTCATCTCAACCTCAAGGCCTCCGACCTGGAGCACTACTTCGGCGAGCGTGGCCGGCGTGGTGCCAAGCTGCCGCGCGGCTTCCAGAACGTGGATGTGATGACGGTGGAGGCACGCTGACAGGCCCCGCGGGAATTGGCTATGATCCAGATTCATCTTGGGGATAGGGAGTTCGCCTGATGCGGGCCTTGTTGACCGGTGCCACCACCTTATTGTTGCTGCTGCTGAACACGCTGACGTTGATCGGTCCGATGATGCTGATCGCGCTGTGCAAAGTGGTGTTGCCGGGAAAGGCGGTTAAGGCGGCTTGCTCCCGGGGCGTGATGTGGGTCGCCGAGACCTGGGCGGAAATCTGCAAAGCGATCTTCGCGCTGATGACCCCCACCCGTTGGGATATTCGTGGCGACCAGAACCTGCGTAGCGACACCTCCTATCTGGTGGTCTGCAACCACCAGTCCTGGGTGGATATCGCCGCCCTGGTGCAGACCTTCAACCGCAAAACTCCGTACTTTAAGTTTTTCCTCAAGAAAGAACTGATCTGGGTGCCGTTTCTGGGGCTGGCCTTCTGGGCTTTGGACTACCCGTTCATGAAGCGCTACTCCAAGGAACTGCTGGAAAAGCGCCCGGAATTGAAAGGCAAGGATCTGGAGATCACCAAGGCGGCCTGCGAGAAATTCGCGGACATGCCGGTGACCGTGGTCAACTTTCTGGAAGGCACCCGCTGCACCCCGGAGAAGCAGGCCCGGCAGCAATCGCCCTACAAGCATCTGCTGCGGCCCAAGGCCGGCGGCGTGGCGTTCGTGATGGCGGCGCTGGGCGACGATCTGGACGCGCTGCTGGACGTGACCATCGCCTATCCGCAGGGCAAGCCACCCGGCTTCTGGGCGCTGCTCAGCGGTCAGCTGGACCGGGTGATCATCGACGTGCGCACCCACAACCTGGACCCGGCCCTGTGGGCCGGCGATTACCAGGAAGACCCGGCGTTCCGCGCCAGCGTGCAGCGCTGGGTCAGTGATCTCTGGGAACAAAAAGACGCCCGTATCGAGCGCCTTCAGAAGGAATGGTGATCGCCGGGCATCCGCCCGGCGATTCGGCTCAGAAGCGGAAAGTCGCCGCCAGGTAGGGGCCGCCGATCTCCAGGTCCGAGTCCAGCCCGCTGACGTCATCCAGCTCCACTTCCAGGCGGGAATAGCCCGCTTTCACGCCGAGCAGGAAATCCGACTGCCAGCCGATGTGCGCATCGAAATCACGCATGCCACTGCCGTCATACTCAATCGCATTGATTTCGCCGCCCACGTACACGCCGGTCAGCGGCAGGTTGGCGCGTATCGCGCCATGGGCCAGCGGGAAGGTTTCGCTGGCGCTCTCCGACGCCACGTTGCCGACGGTCTGCGAGCGGATGGTGAAGTCGGCGTCCATCTGCCGCACGGTCAGGCCCAGGTCCAGCTTCACCACATTGTCCAGCGGGCTCCAGTAGAAGGTGCCGTCGAGCATTTCCATGTCGTATTCAGAGACCACGGTGGTGGCGACCGGGAACGCCTCTCCGTTAAAGGTAATGGTCTCGTTGAGACGGTTGCTGGCGTCGTCGGACAAATCCATGTAGCGCAGGCGCACGTTGGGCAGTACCGGCACGGCGTGTTCCAGGCCCACGTAGATCACCGTCTGGTCGGAATCGTCGAAACCCAGATCGTCTTCCATGTCGATGTCGTTGCTGCCCGAGGCGATGCTGCCGGAAGTGTCCGGACTCCAGGCGTAGCCGCCGGCGTAGACGTCGACAAGCGGCGCCGCCTGTGCGAAAGGCGCGGCGGAGAGCGCGGCCAGGCCGGCCATCAGGGTGATTTTTTTCATGATTGGAGGTCCTCTGGTTCTGAATAGAAAGCATCAAAGCGCACCGCGCCAGTATTGCATCCGCCCCGCCGCATACCAAGTAGGCCGATTCTGGTAAGCTGCGCCGCTGCCACCGTCGAGCGCCGCGCTGGCTGTCACGCGCGGCGGCCCCAGAAAGAGAGACGCCATGTTCCTCGATGAAATGCCCGAGGGCTTCCGCTATCCGCAGCCGGAAGACGAACAGGACAAACAGCTGCTGGCCCGCATCGAGCGCAAGGGCTGGCATCACCTCAGCGTGGACGGCGCCGCCGGCGAGCCGGGCTATGCCTTCACGCTGGGACACTTCCTCAAACGGGACCACCCGGAACTGATCGTGGTGGGCCTCAAGGAGACCCTGGCCAGCCGCCTGCTGGACAGCGCCGCCGTGGGCATCACCGGCCTGGGGCGCCGTCTGCGGCCGTTCCAGGTTTACGGTGACATCGCCGACGGTCTGGAAGTGGTGTTCCTGCCGGTGGCGCTGCCCGCCTATAACGAGTATCTGGGCTACGCCAACTGGTTTTATGCCGACCTGCCGGCGCCTTACCCGGCGCTGCAAATGGTATGGCCGGACCCGAACGGGGTGTTTCCCTGGCAACCCGGCTATGACGTCCGTTTCCGTCGCGCCCAGCCGCTGCTTGGCGAGGCCCCCGAGGGACCGTCTCTGCAGTAGGGCGGTCGCGGAATAGGCAGGCGGGCCCCGGCTCCGTTATCCTGCTACCTGAATTTTCGTTATTGGAACCCCCATGGCTAATTCGTTGCAGGATCAGCTCCTTAAATCGGGGCTGGCGGACAAAAAGAAGGCGCGCCGCGCCAAGCAGCAGAAGAAGGAAGACGCCAACCGCGCCAAGCGCGGCGAGATCGAGCTGGAGGATCCCGCCGAGCGGGCCCGCCGCCAGCGTGCCGAACAGGCGGAAAAAGACCGCCAGCTGGAAGCGGAGCGTCACCGGCAGCAGCGCGAGCGTGAAATCGTCGCGCAGATCCGCCAGCTGATCGAGACCCACCGCCTGGACCGCGCCAAGGGCGAGGTGGCCTACCAGTTCGTGCAGGACAAGAAGATCAAGAAGCTGCACGTCACCGAGCCGCAGCGCGACCAGCTGGCGCGCGGCCAGATCGCCATCGTTGCCCTGGGCGAGGGCCATGAGCTGGTGCCCACCACGGTGGCGGAGAAGATTCGCCAGCGCGACGAGGCCGCCGTGGTGTTGCTCAACGACCGCAGCGTCCAGGACGAAGACGACCCCTACGCGGATTATCCGATCCCCGACGACCTGATGTGGTAATGCGATGACCGCCCCCGGCACGCTCCTAGGTACCCTGTGCACCCTGTCGGTGCTGAAACGCATCCCCGCCGGCCTGCTGCTGGACGGCGGGGATCTTGGCGAAGTACTGCTGCCCGCCCGCGAGCTGGCCGACGACGCCGACGATGTGCCGGCGTTGGAAGTGTTTCTCTATGAGGACGGCGACGGCCGACCCCGCGCCACCCTGGGCCGCCCCAAGGCGATGCCCGGCGAAGTGGCGCGCCTGCGCGTGGTGGACACCAGCCGGGTGGGCGCGTTTCTCGACTGGGGCCTGCCCAAGGACCTGCTGCTGCCGTTCGCCGAGCAGGGCAACCGCCCGGAAGTGGGCCGCTGGCAACTGGTGAAGGTGGTGCGCGACCGCGAGGGCCGGCCGTTCGCCAGCGCCCTGCTGGACCGCCACCTGGAAGACACCTGCGACGCCTACCGCCAGGGCGACGCGGTGCCGCTGATGGTGGTGCAAAGCACCGACCTGGGCTACAAGGTGGCGGTGGACAACCGCTACTGGGGGCTGCTGCAGGCACCGCCCGGCGCCACCCCGCCGCGCCCCGGCCAGCGGTTCACCGGCTATGTGCAGCGCCTGCGCGCCGACGGTCGCCTCAGCCTGACGCTGGATCCGCCCGGCGCCGCCAAGAGCGACCAGCTGGGCGAGCGCATTCTGGCCCGGCTGGACGCCTCCGACGGTTTTTTGCCGTTGGGCGACAAAAGCGCGCCGGAGGCGATCCGCAGCGCCTTCGGCTGCAGCAAGAACGCCTTCAAACAGGCCATCGGCAAGCTCTACAAGGCGGGACGGATTGCCATTGAGCAAGACGGGATTCGCCGTCTTTGAGTTCCACGGCGGCTAGCGTTCACGGTCACCAGGCCCCGCCTAGCCGCTCTACCGCCCACACACTGGCCACCGCGATGATCGCGATGGAGCCGATCGGCACGAACCAGCGTCGGTAGGCGGCGGTGCGACGCACCAGGAAGGCCGCCGGCACGAAGATCAAAACGATCAGCGCCTGCCCCGCTTCCACACCCAGGTTAAAGCCCAGCAAGGTCAGCACCAGACTGCCCCCTTCCAGCCCCAGGTCGCTGAGCACGGCGGCGAAACCGAGCCCGTGGATCAGGCCGAACACCAGCGCCATCACCCAGCGGCGCGGGAAATACCGTGGCACCAGATTACTCAATGCCCCAAGCCCCACGGTGATCGCGATTGCCGACTCCACCAGCCAGGAAGGCAGGTTGACCAACCCCAGCGACGCCAGCGCCAGCGTTAGCGAATGGGTCACGGTGAAGGCGGTGACGATGCCCAGGGTGGTGACCAGCGCCTCACGCATGGATTCCTTGGGCTGCCAGGCGCCCTGGCGCCACACCAGCACGGCGGGGAACAACAGCGTAAGCAGAAACAGAATGTGGTCGTAGCCGATCAGAATATGATGCACACCCTGGCGGAAGAAGGTGGCCAGCGCCGCCAGTCCGTTTCCGCCATCGCGCCGCAGGGTTTGCTCGCGGTGTTGGTTGCTGAGCGCCACCGCCTGGCCGGTCTGGTCGCCGAAGCGAACGTCCACCAGGCCCTGGTGGCTGGCATCACGGTCAAACAGAAGCCGGTAATTGAGCGTCAGCGACAACGGCGAAAGACCGCAGTCCCCGCTCAACGGGAAGACCGCGTAGGCGCCATCCACATGGTCGTCCACTTTCAGGCCGGTGCTGTCCAGCGTGCAGACGCGTTCGCCGTCTTCGTTGCCGGCGGTGACGGTCAGACGGCTGAGAATGTGGTCGCGCAGTTCGGCGCGGCGTGCCTTGAGCTCGCCCCAGGTGATGACGGCGTCGCGGTTCTGGTCGACCCCCACCGCGCGCTCCAGGTCGCGCAGGGCGATGTCCCATTGGCCGGAGAGGGTGCCGCCATCTTCCACGGTGAGGCTCAAATAGCTGTCACTGGGCTTGTGGGCCAGCGCCAGAGCCGGGATTAACAACAACAGTAGGATCGCGGATCGAATCATGAGCCGGCCTCCGCGCGGTGGTCCAGAAACGGCGCCAAGCGGGCGTCCTGAAGTTCGTTTTCGAGAATGAAATCACGGACGTCCTGCGCCGCCGACGGGTCACCGGCGGCTTGCGCGGCCGCCAGGTAGACGTGCATGTCGGCGGGCTCTTTCTGGCTGCGCCAGTTGTCGCGCGCCAGGTCCAATGCTGCTTCCGGGTCCTGCTCCACGGTCAGTTTGAAACGGGCCAGCTCGCGCAGGTGCGCGAATTCCGCGCTGCGCTGCGCCGCCGCCATCCGGTCCCGGAACTGTTGCGCCCAAAGGTCCGCGCGCCGGTCCTCGGCGGCAATGCCGGCAATCGCCAGCCGTAGCAGGGCGCCGTCCTGATCGGCGTGGGGCTTGAGCAGGGCGATGGCCGCGCCGGGTCGGGACTCGGCGATCAGCCAGTCCGCGTACAGATTGCGAAGGTAGCGGTCGTCGCGATCAATATTGCGGCCGGCCTCAATGTGGGTCAGGGCGGCTTGCCGCGCGCCCTGTTGCCAGGCCATCTCCGCCAAGCGGGTTTGCATCCATACCGCCACGTCGTCGGGGGTATCGGTGGCGGCGGAGGCATAGCGCTGAAGCTTGGTATAGGCGGGCACCAGTTGCCCACTCAGCGCCAGCACGCTGGCCTGGCAGGTCAGCGTCGCGCCGGTGGGGACCAGATTGGCGGCGTTGCGGCAGGCGTCGAGACTGTCCGGGTACTGCCCCTGCACCTGGGTGACCACCGCCAGCGTCAGCCAGCCCTGGCCAAGACGCGGGTTTTCTTTCAGCGCCTGGCGCAACAAATGGCGTGCTTGGGTAAAACGGTGTTCCCCCTGGGCGATGGTCGCGGCCAGCACCTGGACGGTCGGTGGCGCGTCGGCGCTCTCCAGCCAGGGCGCTAAAGTCGCGCTGGCGTAACCCAGGTAACGGGGGTCGCCCTCGCGCTGCGCCGCCTGAATGTAGAGGCGCGCCAGCCGTTCGGCGGTGTCCAGATCCCGTGGTGCGTTCGCCAGCCGCTGTTGCAGCGCGTCGGCGCCCTCAAGCGCCTCCGGTGTGGGCAAGCGCTGCAGTATCTGGTCATCGGATTCGGGGGTGTAGGGCGCCGCCACGGCGTGGCCGCCGAAAGCGCCGCCCAGAAAAAGGAACAGCCCCGGCAGCGTGAGCCGCCGGAGCTGATTCAGGATACCCCGCCCTTTAGTTGTTGCTCGACAGGACGTCGTCATAGGCATCCGGGTTTTCCTGGTTGGTGAAACGGAAGTTTCGGTTGTTGATGTTGACCGGCTTGCTGTTGGGATCGTTGTCCAGCAATCCTTTCACGAACGCGGTGAAGTTGGTGTTGTTGTTCACCACCGGGTCGTCGTTGCTGTCGCCGCCGCAGGCGGCGATTCCGACCACCAGACCCAGCAGCAGAACACTATGGCTGATTACTCGCATCGGTTTGCTCCTTATCAGAGTGCATCACTGGGGGAGCCGGGGACCGGGTTGGCCAGGTACGGGAACTCGGCAAGATAGGTGTCATCGTTGTCGATCTGACCACTGATCACCGAGGTGGCGGCGGTGGGGCCGGCGGCACGCGTACCATCAGTGTAGAAGTTGGAACCGTTCTGGGGCGTGGACTGGCTGCCGCAGTTGCCGGCGCCCAGCTGGCCGCAGATTTTGCCCATCGCCGCGTTCAACGCGACGTCCACCACGTCGTCATAGGGACGGCGGCCGTTCGGGAAACCGGCGTTGTCGCCACCGACCACACCCAGGTCGTTTTGCTGTGCCGGGGCGGTGGGCGCGATATCGGTGTTGAGCCGCAGCATTTCACTGGGGGTCACGGTGGGCAGCTGGTTGACGCCCGGGAAGCCGGTCAGGAAAGCAGTGACCAGGTCGTTACGCGGCGTCTCCGGCGGTACCGCGGCGTCGCCGAACAGCACATTCAACAGTACCGGCAGGCTGGGGTTGGTCACGTACTGCGCGAACTGACCGTCGTCCTTGGGTTCGCTGGCGTTGAAACGGTTTTTGTCCGGCAGGCCGATTACCACCTCGTTCACCAGGGGCGAGCCGAGACGGGACACCTGGGTAAAGGCGCCGCCTTCCACGCTGGCCGCTTGGGCGTTGGCGGAACCGGTCACCGCGGAACCCTGCGGCGCCGGGTTGATGACGCGGGCCTGGGGCACGCTGGCGGTGGTCCAGCCACCGATCACGGGACTCTCACCGGCGGTCAGGCAGCTTCTCGGTATCTCCAGCGCCAGGCTGGTGACGTTCTTGTCGCCGATAACGTTGCGTTCGCCGTCACGGGGGCCGACCGGGTTGGTGTTCACCAGATCGAACACTTCGCCCAGGTTCACCACGAAGCCTTCCTTGCGCTGACCGACGAACACCTTGCCGTCGGTGGCGCATCCGGGGATCGAAATCGGGTAAATGGCATCGCTGGCGTAGGCGGGATAATCGGGAATTGATTTGTTGCCGATATTATCCATCGGCTTCACGAACGTTTCGGAGCTGCTGTTGGCGTTGGTGATTGCCTGAGCTTCACCGGTACGACGGTCGCCGCTGATCATTTTTACGGAGTAGGTCTGCTCCACGTTCAGCGCACCGGTGTTACCAGCTGAGATTGGGCCGATGTTGCTGAGAGGAACCGGCGTGTCGCTGTCCGCGCCGGCCGGCACCGCCAGATTTTTATATTCGTTGTTGAACTGGAACTGGAATGTCAGATCTTCGACCGCGTCACCATCGTTATCGATATGAATTTCGTAAATGGCGTTGTCGTCGAGAAGAAAATAGTTGGGACCGCCGTAAGCGTCTTGCAATGGCTGGTAGTTGGCGATCAGGGTAACGAAGTCCGAGCGGTTTGTTTCGTAACTCCGGAACATATAGAAGTCGGTGCCGTCCACCTTGGGGCTGCCGGCGATGAACGGGGCTTCACGGTGGCTTGACGCCAGCGCCGACGGCGCGGTCAGAACCAGTGAGGCCATCGCCAGGGCGAGTGGCGTTTTGGTTAGTATTTTGTGCATTTTGAACCTCCAGTATTTCGGGTAGCGATCAGCACCTAATACGATCCGGGAAGTCGTTTGGATGCAGTTAAGAAAAATAATTTTTTATTGCATCCGTTCGACGGTAATGCGCGTATCAGAGAGGAGACCGATAACCTTGGAAGGTCGGCCCTTTGATGTGAGCGCGGCGTGTAGAGAAAGGAGTAAAACGCGCCATGAGCGAAAGACTTTCAGAGATGGTGAAGCTAATGGCGTATACATCCAGGGGTGACCTGGCGTCGTTTGAGAGGCTTTATAGCGTCACTTCCCCTCGTTTGTACGGGCTTTGCCTGCGCATGCTGGGGAATCGGGACGAAGCCCAGGACGTGTTACAAGAAATCTACATAAAAGTCTGGCACCACGCCGGTGAATACCATCCGGAGCGCGGGTCGCCGGTCACCTGGATGATTTCCATCGGCCGCTATGCCTGCCTTGATGTGCTGCGTCAGCGCCGCGGGCATCAGGACGTGGATGATCTCAAGGAGTGGTTGCGCAGCGATGGCGTGGAGCCTCAGCAAGCGGCTCTGGCCAGCGCCGACAAAGAAAGTCTGGACCGTTGTCTGCGCGAGCTCAGCGATCCCCATCGGGCCAGTATTCAGATGGCCTATTTTCACGGTCTGACCCACGGCCAGATGGCGCGCACTCTGGGCAAGCCGCTGGGGACGGTAAAAAGCTGGGTCCGTCGTGGCCTGGATTTCCTGCGACGGTGTCTGGAGCGATGAAACCCGATCATTACGAACGCAACCACGCCCTGGCGGCGGAGTACGTGCTTGGCACCCTCAGTGGGGGCGCCCGCCGACGCTTCGAAACCTGGATGTTGGAGTCGCCACGCGTGCGGCGTCAGGTGTGGTATTGGGAGCGGCGTTTCCAGCCGTTGAACGGCGCGATCGCCGAGCGCCGCCCGCCACCGGTGGTGTGGCGCCGGATTCATGCCCGGGTCCGCCGGCCAGGTGCGGCGGCGAGTGCCAGGTGGTGGCCGATCGGCAGTGTGCTGGCGGCGTCCCTGCTGGTCGCCCTGGTGATGCTCTGGCCGTCACCGCCGGTATCGCAACAGTTCGTGGGTGTGGTGCAGAACAGCCAGGCGGAGCCATTGTGGGTGCTGCGCACCCTGACCGATGACGGGCGCCGCCGCTTGTCGTTGCAGGGGGTGAACGTCGAAGCCGTGGACGGCAAGGATTTCGAGTTGTGGCTGCTGCCCCGCTCCGGCGCGGCGATCTCCGTGGGCCTGCTGCCGGCCGGAGGCGGGCAGCGCACGGCGTCGCTCAGTGAACGCCAACTCGAGGTGTTGCGCCGTTCCCGTGCCCTCGCCGTGAGCCTGGAACCGGCCGGCGGCTCGCCCACCGGCCAGCCCACCGGGCCGGTGTTATACCAGGTACGGATGGTCACCTTGTAAGCGCCGTGGGCCGGTATCGGGGTTAACTCGGGTCAGGGGCGGGGTCCATTCCGGTCATTGAGCGCGGCGGCGGGCCGGGCGTAGTCTTGGGGTTCTTTCGATTTCAGGCGAGGAACTCATCGTGACCACGGCATATATTGTAGAAGCGGTACGCACCGCCGGCGGCCGCCGCAACGGCCGGCTCAGCCGGGTCCACCCGGCGGACCTGGGCGGCAAAGTGATCGACGCGGTACTGGAGCGCACCGGCGTCGCGCCGGACCGGGTGGACGACGTGATCTACGGCTGCGTCAGCCAGATCGGGCCACAGACCTTCAATATCGCGCGCACCTCCGTGCTCAGCTCACGGCTGCCGGAATCGGTGCCCGGCGTGTCCATCGACCGTCAGTGCGGTTCCTCCCAGCAGGCGATTCATTTCGCCGCCCAGGCGGTGATGAGCGGCACCCAGGATCTGGTCATCGCCGGTGGCGTGGAATCCATGAGCCAGGTGCCGATCGGCTCGCCGGTCACCGTGGCGAAGGAGCTGGGTAACCCGTTCACCGGCGAGATCAGCCGCCGCTACCCGGGTGAGAATTTCAGCCAGTTCGTGGGCGCCGAGCGCATGGCCAAGAAGTACGGCGTCAGCAAGGACGATCTGGACCAGTTCGCCTACGATTCCCACCGCCGCGCCGCCGCCGCCACCGAGGCGGGCCGCTTCAAGCAGGAAATCCTGCCGGTGAGCGTCGACCTGGACGATGGCGGTGAAACCCTTCACGACGTGGACGAAGGCATCCGCTGGGACGCCGACCTGGATTCCATCCGTGGCCTGCAGCCGTTGGCGGAGAACGGCATTATCAGCGCCGCCAACGCCAGCCAGATCACCGACGGCGCCTCGGCGGTGCTGGTGGCCAGCGAGCAGGCGGTGAAAGAATTCGGGCTCAAGCCGCTGGCACGCATCCACGCCATGGCGGTGGTCGGCTCCGACCCGACCATGGTGCTGGAAGGGCCGATCCCGGCCACCGAAAAGGTGCTCAAGCGGGCCGGCATGACCCTGGCGGACATTGACCTGTACGAGGTCAACGAAGCGTTCGGCTCCGTGCCCCTGGCCTGGATGAACGCCTTCGGCGCCGACTACGACAAGCTCAACGTCAACGGCGGCGCCCAGGCGCTGGGCCATCCGCTGGGCGCCACCGGCGCCAAACTGATGGGCACGCTGGTGTACGAGCTCAAGCGACGCGGTGGCCGCTACGGTCTGCTGGCGATCTGCGAAGGCCTGGGCACCGCCAACGCCACCATCATCGAAGTGCTGTAGACGCCGCTGTTCAGCGGTCCGTGGTCGGGCCGTGCGGGCCAAAAGAAGCCCGGCGCTTGTGGTTGGCGCCGGGCTTTTCTATGTTGGGCGGATAACCCGAAAATCCCCCGACACAGGTGACAGGCATGGCCACAGGCACGGTGCGCAGCAACGGCGTTGATCTCTTCTACGAAACCCGCGGGCCGGAAGACGGCGAACCGCTGGTCTTTATCATGGGGCTCTCCGCGCAGTTGGTGTTCTGGCCGGACGGTCTGCTCGACGCCATGGCCAACCGCGGCTACCGGGTGATCGCCTTTGATAACCGCGACGCCGGCAAATCCACCGCCATTCGCGAGCCGTTCAAGTACGGGCCGATGATGGCGATGTTGCGTTATATGGTCGGCCTGAAGGTCCACGCTCCCTACACCCTGGACGACCTGGTCGCTGACACCATGGGACTGCTGGACGCCCTGGGCATCGAGCGCGCCCATCTGGTGGGGGCTTCCATGGGCGGCATGGTCGCGCAACTGGCCGCCGCCACCCACCCGCAGCGGGTGCTCAGCGTCACCTCAATCATGTCCAGCACCAATAGCCCCTTCCTGCCGCCGCCGAAACCGGCGGCGCTCAAGACCCTGGTGGCGCCCCGGGTGAAAATCGAAACCGTGGAAGACTACGTGGCGTTCGGCCTGGGGATGATGGCCAAGCTGGGGGGCACCCTGGACCAGGGCCGCGAGGAGCTCACCGAGATGTTCCAGCGCAGCTGGGAGCGGGGCCTGAACCCGCGCGGTATTCGCAACCAGTTCATGGCGATCATGGCCACCGGTAACCTCAGCAAACGTCTGAAAAACGTGCGCTGCCCCGCCCAGGTGGTCCACGGTGGCAGCGACCCCCTGATCCGACCCGCCGGCGGCCGCGCCTCGGCGCGCGCCATGCCCGGCGCCCGGCTCGCCATTATCGACGGCATGGGCCACGATTTCCCACCGTCGGTGCAGCCGCGCCTGATCGAACTGGTCGCGCAAAACTGCGCCCGCGCCGGCAGCGCCTCAAAAGCCGCCGCTTAGCCTGGTAGGAGCGGGCCCCGCCCGCGAAAGGGAGCGAAGCTCCCGGCAGGATCCCAGAGACGCTGTCAGGCCCGGTCGCCGGGAAAGGTCAGCACATCGCTGATGCGGTCGCTGCTTTGTTGAGCCATCAACAGCCGCTCCACACCCATGGCCACGCCGCTGCAGGCAGGCAAACCATGGCGCATGGCGTCGAGGAGGTAAGGGTCGGCGTCCATGATGTTCAGGCCGTGCTCCTGTCGTAGCCGGTTATCCCGCTCGAAACGCCGCCGCTGTTCGTCCGCGTCGGTCAGTTCCTGATAGCCGTTGGCCAGCTCCAGGCCCCGATAATAAATCTCGAACCGTAAAGCCACTTCGGCGCCGTCGGTGTCCGGGCGGGTTTGCGCCAGCGCGGCGGCCCAGCTTGGAAAGTCGATCACCACCGAAAGCTGTTCGGCGGGCAGGGCGGCTTCCACCGTGGTGGCCATCAGGTAATCCACGGCGGCGGCTTTCTCCAGGCCTTCGGGAGCGCCGTGTTGTTCGGCGCACTGAATCAGGCCGCTGTCCGAAGTGGTCAGCGGGTCCAGCCCGGTGACGTCGGCGAACAGGCCGCGGAACCGGTAAGTCCGTGAGGGCACGCCGGGGAACAGTTCGCCGAACAGGCTCAGGACTTCGTCCACCAGATCGTCCAGCCCGAACCCGGGCCGGTACCATTCCAGCATGGAGAACTCGGGGTTATGGCGGCCGCCGGCTTCGCCGTCACGGTAGGCTTTGCAGATCTGATAGATGGGGCCACTGCCGGCGGCCAGCAGCCGCTTCATGTGGTATTCCGGCGAGCTCTGCAGAAAGCCGTGGCCCGGCACCGGAATGCATTGGATATGGGGATCGCTGACGCCGTGGCGCGCCAGTTGCGGAGTCTCCACTTCCAGCACGCCACGGGCCGCAAAAAAAGCGCGCACCGCGCTCAGCAGCCCGGCGCGCGCTTTGATGGCCTCCAGGGAGGCGGTGGGCCGCCAGTCGGTTACCACTAGTTCTTGATGCGGCCCGCGTACTCGCCGGTGCGGGTGTCCACCTTGGCGATTTCCCCGACCTGCACGAACAGCGGCACGCGAACCACCGCGCCGGTGCTCAGGGTGGCCGGCTTGCCGCCAGTGCCGGCGGTGTCGCCCTTGAGGCCCGGGTCGGTCTCGATGATCTCCAGCTCCACGAAGTTGGGCGGGTTCACGTTGAGAGGCTCGCCGTTGTAGAGGGTCACTTCGCACATGTCCTCTTCCTTGAGCCACTGCTTGGCGTCGCCGACGGCGGCTTCGTCCGCCTGCTTCTGGTCGAAGGTCTCGGTGTCCATGAAATGCCAGAATTCGCCGTCGCTGAAGATGTACTGCATCTGCACGTCCAGCACGTCGGCGCCTTCCAGGCTGTCGCCGGATTTAAAGGTGCGTTCCCACACCTTGCCGGTCTTCAGGTTGCGCAGTTTCACGCGGCTGAAGGCCTGGCCTTTGCCGGGCTTTACGAACTCGTTCTCGATGATGGCGCACGGGTCGCCGTCGAGCATAACCTTCAAGCCGGACTTGAATTCACTGGTAGAATAGCTGGCCATAGATATCTATCCACTGTGTCGGGGAATTACCGGATGGCATTTAAGAAGCTGGCCATGATAACGCAGGAAGCGGACGGTTGGCAGGTACCCGACTGGCGCCGCCTGCAGGCCGATCTGGTCACCGGGGTGGCGGAACTGTGCGAGCGGTTGTCGTTGCGCCCGGACCAGATCCCCGGCGGCGCCGATGAGGACAGCGCCTTCCCGCTGAGGGTGCCGCGCCGCTACCTGGACCTGATCGAACCGGGCAACCCCGACGACCCGCTGCTGCGGCAGATTCTCGCCACCGGCCGCGAGCGCGAAACGGTGCCCGGCTATAACGCCGACCCGCTGGACGAATCCCGCCATACCCCGGTACCCGGCCTGCTGCACAAATACCACGGGCGGGCCCTGCTGGTGGTCACCGGCGCCTGCGCGGTGCATTGTCGCTACTGCTTCCGCCGCCACTTCCCGTACCAGGAGCACCTTTCCGGCGGACGCTGGCAGCAGGCGCTGGACTGGCTGGCGCAGCGCCCGGACATCAATGAGGTGATCCTCAGCGGCGGCGACCCGCTGACCCTCAGCAACCGGCGCCTGGGCGAGCTGCTGGAGGCGCTGGCGCGTCTGCCGCACCTGCGCCGGCTGCGCATCCACAGCCGCACCCCGGTGGTGATCCCCGAGCGTCTGGACGAGGGCCTGGCCAGTCTGCTGGCGTCGCCACGCTGGCGCGCCACCCTGGTGCTGCACGCCAATCACCCCCGCGAGATCAGCCCGGCCCTGGCGGAGCGCTGCCGGGCCCTGGGCCGAGTGGGCGTGACCCTGCTCAACCAATCGGTGCTGCTGGCCGGCGTCAATGATGACGAGGAGGCCCTGGCGGCGTTGTCCGATGCGCTGTTTGAAGCCGGTGTGCTGCCCTATTACCTGCACCAGCTGGACGCGGTGGCCGGGGCCGCCCATTTCGCCGTGCCCGACGCCCGTGCCCGCGCCCTGCACGCCGCCCTGCGGGATCGACTGCCCGGCTTTCTGGTGCCCAGGCTGGCGCGGGAGGAGCCGGGGGCGGGCTCGAAAACGGTATTGGCTGGATAATGTACAATCACAGGGTGTTCACGTTATATTTGTGAAGCGAATCACAACAATAATTTGAATATCGTCTCCGCCGTCCTGGGTGGAGTCCGAGCCTGTGAGGGACAAACCATGGAAGAGGCCCGCCAAACGGAAGCGGCGTGGGAAGTGCGTCTGGGGATTCCAGAGCTGGAATTGGACAAGCTGTCTCTGGCCAGCGCCAAGCCGCGCCGGTTGCGCGCCTGGCTGGACGCCCTGCCGATGGGGGACCCGCACCGCAGCGCGCCGTTGTTGCTGACCCTGTTGGAAGAACTGCCCCGGTTGCGCATCGACGACCGCCGCCGGCTGGCCCTGCTTGAGCAGGTCCGCCCCCGCGTCCGGCAAATGGCTTACACCCTGGAAAGCCGGTATCTCAATCTGCCCTTGATGCCGCCGGAGCGCGCCCTGCAGGCCGCCGCATTAACCCACCGTTTGTTCCAGGGCCTGGCCCTGGGCTATCAAAGCGTGGCCACGCCGTTGTTACGGGGCAAGCTCAACCTGCCCGGGCGGCAGGCCGCCGCCACCGCGCTGCAACGCGCCATGGACGCCCGCTCCCAGGATCTTTTCCTGCATATGCTGCTCTACAAGTCGCCGCCGGCGGGGACCTGGCGGGTGCTGCACAGTCTTTACGCCGAGGCCGAGCGCCACGCCCTGGAGGCGCTCACCGTGTCGGATCCGGAGTTGCCGGGGCAGGAAGGGGCGGTGTCGATCGCCTACGGCCGCCTGTTACTGACCGCCAGTGCCCAGCCCAATCAGCTCCGCCAGCCGGCGCTGATGGCGCTCTATCGGGCCGCGGCGCATTGGGCCCGTTGGATGCCGTTGTTGGCGGAAGCCGCCGACGCCCCCTTCCATGTGGATCTGCAAGGCGACGCCGGCCCCCAGCCGGTGTCGGTTCCGGCGGACGGCGGCGAGACGCTGCGCTATTTCGACACCCGGCCGCTGGCTGCCGCGCTGGCCGAAGGTGGGGCCTCGCAACGCAGCCGGCCGTTGTCGGACATCCTCTCCCATCATTTGCGCTGGGTCTGGCTGGGCCCGCGCGAACGTCTCGCGCCACGCCACCCGGCGGACGGTGAAATGCTGCTCTGTCTGGGCCTGGACGCGGTGCACCGGCGCCTTGATCAGGGCGAAGACGATGAGCCCTTGCACCGGGTGCGGCGCGTTGATCACGGCGATGGCGGTTATTGTCTGGAATGGCGTGGCGGCACGCCCCACACCCTGCGCGCCGGGGGCCTGTTGGCCCTGTCTCCGTCTGAGCGCCCACACTGGCGGGTGGGCGAAATACGCTGGGTGGCCTGGCTCGGCGATTCGGTGCGCCTGGGCGTGTCGCTGTTGCCCGAAACCCTGCGACCGGTGCGGGTCAGCGCCGGCGGGCCGAATGCCTGGCCGGCGCCGGCGTTGCTGGTACCGTCCCCGGAAGGCGACGACCCGGAAACCCTGGTGGTGCCCACCACCGGTTACCGCAGTGGCACGCGGTTGACGCTGTGGGATGGCCCGCCCCGGGATACCCGGCTCGGCGTGCGCCTGGCCGGCTCTCCGGACGTTGCCCAGTACATGCTGCGCCCGACGGTCTGAAGGCGGCGTTCCCCAGGGCCCGTGCCGCGCGGCGGTAAGGTCTTTGGCGAACGCAGTCCGGTCAGGCACAATAGACGCTCTACGAATAACGGATGAGCACTGGCGCCGATGAATTACGCCCTCGATACCCTCCGATTGTTGATTGCGCACGATTCCCAGGACGAAGCTGAACAGCTTATGAACACCCTGCGTAACGCCGGCCGTGCTACCCGCGCGCAACTGGCCCTGGGCGAGGACGACATGGTGAGGGCGTTGAAGGGCGGCGCCTGGGAACTGATGCTGTGCCGGCCCACCTTCGGGGACGGTTCGTTCGAAAGCGCCATGGCGCACCTGAACCGGCTCGGCAAGGCGCTGCCGGTGATCCTGCTCAGCGACGATTACAACGCGGAGATCGTGCGCAACGCCTACAAGGCCGGCGCCCGGGCCGTGGCGCCCAAGGACGACCGCGAGCTGCTGATGCAATGCGTCGACCGGCTGATGGAGTTCCTGCGCCTGCGCAAGGAGCTGCAGCACTCCGAAATCACCCGCCACGAAGCGGAGAAGCGGCTCAGCCTGCTGATGGATCAGAGCCGCGACGCCATCGCTTATGTGCTCGACGGCATGCACATCCACGCCAATGACAACTACGCGCGCATGTTCGGTTACGAAAGCGCCGAGGAACTGGCCGGCGTGCCGATCATGGACATGGTCTCCGCCAGTGACCACGACCGCCTGAAGAAGCTGCTGCGCAGCCGCGCCGAGGACGCCAGCCAGACCAACGAGCTGGAATGCCGTGGTGTGCACACCGACGACAGCGAGTTCGACGCCACCTTTGTATTTTCCCCCAGCACCTACGACGGCGAGGCCTGCACTCAGATCGTGATTCGCGCCGCCAGCCTGGACGAAAACGCCCTGCAGGAACGCTTACACGAAATCAGCCAGACCGATCAGGTCACCGGGCTCTACAGCCGCACCTGGTTCATGGATCAGCTGGACCAGGCGGTGGCCGACGCGGCCCGCCAGGGGCAGCTGGCGGCGGTGCTGTATCTGCGCCTGGACGGCTTTGAACAGCACCAGTCCAGCCTGGGCATGGAAGGCGCCGACGACGTCCTGCGCGCGGTGGCGGACTGGCTGCGTGAGCACTGCGCCGGCGGCAAGCTGGCGCGGGTGGACGGCGAGGATTTCGCCCTGCTCAAGCCGGTCAACGACCTGGACGAAGCGGGGCAATTGGCGGAAGAGCTGCGCGCCGGCATCGAAACCCTGATGCCCGAAGTGGCCAGCCGCACCGCCCACGTCACCGCCAGTCTGGGGCTGGCGTTCGCCCGCGAGGACGCGCGCAGCAGCCAGGACATTCTCACCAAGGCGCTCAAGTGCTGTAACCAGGCGCAACGGGAAAACGACGAGCAGGGCAACGCGGTCAAGATCCATGACCCGATGGACGACGTGGCCGCCGGTTCCTCCGAAGCCATCGCGCTGAGTATCCGTCAGGCGCTGGAAAAAGGCAGCTTCCGCCTGAAATACCAGCCGCTGATGAGCCTGGAAGACGAGAACGAACATGTCTTCGAAGTGTTCGTGCACATGCCCCAGAAGCAGGGCGACGACCTGGCCGCCGCCGACTTCATGCCCACCGCCGCCGAGCAGGGTCTGGCCGGCAAGGTGGACCGCTGGGTGGTGCTCAACGCCATGCGCGCGGCGGCCGCGCACGAGCAGAAAATTACCTTGCTGGTGAATCTCAGCGGCTATTCACTGGGCGAACCGGGCCTGGCGGAATGGCTCACCAAGGCGATGCGCGCCGCCAAGTTGTCCGGCGAGCAGGTGATCTTCCAGTTCAGCGAAGGCGACGCGGTCAACTACCTCAAGCAGGCGGCGGCGTTCGCCGAAGCGGTGCGCAAACAGGGCTGCGGCCTGTCGATCAGCCGTTTCGGCGGCGGCCTGGACCCGTTCAAACTGTTCGAACACGTCCCCGCCACCATGGTGAAGTTCGAAGGCTCTTTCACCCAGGAACTGAGCAAAGCGGAAAGCCGGGAACGGTTCGCGGAAATCATTCAGCAGGCCCGCGACAGTGGCCGCCGCACCCTGGTCGGCTTCGTCGAATCCGCCGCCCAGATGCAAACCCTGTGGAGCCTCGGCGGCGTCGACTACCTGCAAGGCTACTATTTGCAGGCGCCGATGGACCGCCTCGAAACGGCGGAGTCAGTTGACAGTTGATAGTGGACAGCTGACAGCGAACCCAGAAGCGCGGCTTAAGCCGCGCTTTTCGTTTTTAGCTATCAACTATCAATTGCCAACTATCAACTACCTAAGTAGTTCTTGTTGGTCTTTGTCGCGGACGCCGATCAGATAAAGAATGCCGTCCAGCCCCAGGGTGGAAATCGAGTGGGCGGCGTTTTCCTTGACCAGCGGCTTGGCGCGGAAAGCGATGCCCAGGCCGGCGGCGCCCAGCATCGGCAGGTCGTTGGCGCCGTCGCCCACCGCGATCACCTGTTCCAGGTTGATGCCTTCCCGGGCGGCGATCTCGCGTAACAGCTCCGCCTTGCGCTCGCCGTTGACGATCGGCTCCGCCACCTCGCCGGTGACCTTGCCGTCGACGATTTCCAGGGTGTTGGCGTAGACGTAATCAATGCCCAGCAGCTTCTGCAGCCAGTCACCGAACCAGGTGAAGCCGCCGGAAAGAATCGCGGTGCGGTAGCCCAGCGCTTTCAGGGTGGGAATCAGCCGGTCGGCGCCTTCGGTGAGCTGGATGCGCTCGCGCACCCGTTCCAGAGCGCTTTCGTCCAGCCCTTTAAGCAGCGCCACCCGGGCGCGGAAGCTTTCGTTGAAGTCCAGTTCGCCGAGCATCGCCCGGTCGGTGATCGCCGCCACCTGTTCGCCGACGCCGGCCTCGGCGGCCAGCTCGTCGATCACCTCCGAGCGGATCAGGGTGGAGTCCATATCGAACACCACCAGACGGCGGTTGCGCCGGAAGGCGCTGTCGCGCTGGAAGGCGATGTCCAGATTGCGCTCGTTGGCGATGCCCAGGAAGGCGGCGCGCATGGCGCCCGGGTCGCGGGGTTCGCCGCGCACCGAAATTTCCACGCAGGCGCGGCCGTCCGGGTCGCTGGCCTCGCCTTCCAGATGCACGCGCCCTGAAAGCCGCGCGATGCTGTCGATGTTCAGGCCGTTGTCGGCCACCACGGTGGTCACGTCGCCGAGCTGCTCGGCGGTGATCTTGCGTGCAAGCAGGGTGATGATGTGGCGGTCCTTGCCCTGGCCGGACACCCACTGCTCGTAGCGGTCCTCGTCGATGGGTCTGAAGCGCACCGAGATATTGCGTTTGTGCGCCTCGAACAGCAGATCCTTGAGCATCGACGAGGCTTCCGCCGCCGGCGGCACCTCCACCAGGATGCCCAGCGACAGGGTGTCGTGGATCACCGCCTGGCCGATATCCAGAATATTCAGATGGTAGCGGGCCAGAATACGGGTGAACGCCGCGGTGAGGCCGGGCCGGTCGTTGCCGGACACCTGGATGAGAATGATCTCGCGCACGCTGGGGGATTCCTCGGGCTGGTCGGTACGTTGCGGAACAGCCGCTAAGATTACCAGAAAACCGGGCCGGGTTGGCGCGCGTGCGCCAGAGCCAAGCGGAGCGCCGCCGCCACGGGTTATACTCCCCGCCGTCGCATTCACAGGCAAGGAAGGCACTGCATGTCGGTGTGGGAAAAATGGCGGCCCTGGCTGCAACGGGAAAAACAACTGCTGCTGGAACTGGCCCTGATGCTGCTGGTGGCGCTGGTGGTGGGGGTCTATTTTCTGGAGCACTTCTCCGCCCGTCTTCAAGCGGAACAACGGGTGCAGTTGAAGGCCCTGGCGCAACAAACCGCGCTGCGCTCCGCCGAGTCGCTGGCCGGCGACGACCTGATCGGGCTGAACGTGATCGCCCGCGAAACCCGCGCTCTGGATCCGGTGGGCGGCGTGCAGTTCCTGGACGTGGCCCGTGACCCGGTGACCGGGAAAAGCGACGACAGCCTGCCGGTGAAGGTGGAAGTGCCGGTGGCCCTGCCGGACGGCGAGCTGGCCGGCTCGGTGGTGCTGGCCGCCGCCCACGACACCGCGCCGCGCCAGCGGCTGGAAACCGGCTATGTGCTGGTGGTGCTCGGTTTGCTGGCGCTGCGCGCGGCGGCCGAGGTGATCCGCCGCCGCCTGTGGCGGCCCAGGGCGCCGGTGGTGCGGACGCCCCCGGCGGAGGAGGGCGCGGCGCCCGAGGCGCCCCCCGCCAGCCTGGTGGACAGCAATGCGCCGGCGCCGGATGGCGTGTCGGTGGATCTGCGTCTCAGCGTGGTCAACTTCGATCATTTCCAGCAGCGTTATACCCGCTCGGCGCTGGAAGCGCTGCTGGCGGACTATCACTACCTGCTGCGCGAAGTGGCGGCGCTGTACGGCGGTGAGGTGATCACCGCCATCGGCGACCGCGCGCGCATTCGTTTCACCGGCGAGCCGCTCTCGCACACCGCCTTTTCGGCGTTATGCGCCGGCCTGCTGTTCCTGCGCGTGGCGCGCCTGCAGGCGCCGCGGCGCAAAGCCGGCCAGTCGCCGGCGCTGGAATTCAAGGCCCTGGTCAGCGGCCAGTTCGGCGAGGCGGACAGCTGGGCGCTGTGCCTGGCCGGGGTGCCCGGCCGGCTCAATGTGCCCGAGGCGGAACTGACCCGTGCCGAACTGGACGTAAAAGCCCTCTACCAGACCGAGCGGGCGCAACTGGTGCAGGCCGGCGACCGGCAAATCCGGCTGCAGCCGGTGGAACAGCTCGCGCACCGCTATCAGACCCTGCTGCGCACTCAGGCGGAGAAGGTCATGGGCGGTTCCGGGGTGTCCGGCGAGGCCTCGCCGAGCAAGTAACCACGCATCGCCGCGCCGATTAACTGGGGCAGTTCCGGCATGCCCCGATTGCCGAACAAGCGGTTGAATTCCAGCACATAGGGGCGGCCGTCCACCCAGGCCACGTCGAAGCCGGCGTGGTCGATGTGCAATTCCCGGGCGAGCCGGGCCACCAGCGCCAGGGCCGGTTCCGGCACCGGCAGATCGGTGCGCACCCGCGCCCCGCGCGCCAGATTGTTGTGGAAGCTGGTGCCCTCGCGCCAGTAGCTGGCGATCACCTCGCGGCCCACCACCACCACGCGCAGATCGCGCACGATCGGCAGCAACTTCTGGATATACAGCACCTCGCTGTGCGCGGCGTAGTCGAGCAGCTGCTGGCGGCTTTCGATCAGAAACACGCCGCTGCCCTGGCTGGAGCGAATCTGCTTGGCCACGAACGGGAAGCGCCAGGTGTCCAACACCTGGCTGATACCGTGCGGCCCCGCCGGCAGAATATCGGTCTCGGGCAAATGCTCCGGGCAGGCCAGCTTCAGCGCCCGGGTCATTTCCACCTTGTCGTGGCCCAGGTGGTAACTGGCCAGGCTGGGGAAAATAGGGCGGCGGAGCACATAGTGCAGGCTGTGCAGCTGCCAGTAAGCCGGGAACAGCAACCAGTCCGCGTCGAGCAACCGCGCGCGCTGGTCGTGCATCAGCTCCGGTTTGATGTAATGCACGCCCGGCAGGCCCAGAGTGCGGAAAGGGTCGAAGGTGATCAGTTTCAAAGGCCGACGGACCTCAGGCAAAAGCCCGCGCACGGTCGCGCGGGCGAACCGCGAATTTATAGGGCCAAACGGACTCCTCGGCAAGCGGATTTGTCATGGTCAGCGCGGGCCGCAACGGCTAGGCTTTGGCGCACAACGACACTCGGGAGACAGCTGTGAATTTACCCCCTTTGCAAAGCGGCGAGGTGCTGGCGGCCGAAGACGGCGCGGTGCTCACCCTGACCCTGAACCGGCCGGACAAACTCAACGCCCTGACCGGCGCCATGTACCGGGACCTGGTCGACCTGCTGGCGTTCGCTGGCGACAGCGATGAAGTGCGCGCGGTGCTGATCCTGGGTGCCGGCAAATCCTTCAGCGCCGGCAACGATCTGGCCGATTTCCTGGCCGCCGGCGAGGGCACCGAAGGCGGCGCCGCGCCCTTTATCCGCGCCGTGAGCCGCTTCGAAAAGCCGCTCGTCATCGGCGTTCAGGGCCACGCCGTGGGTGTCGGCACCACCATGCTGCTGCATGCCGACCTGGTGGTGGCCGCCGACGACGCTAAATTCCTGACCCCGTTCGTGGACCTGGGCGCGGTGCCGGAAGCGGGCTCCGCCAAGCTGCTGCCGGCCTGGCTGGGCTACCAGCGCGCGGCGCGCATGCTGCTCGCCGGAGAGCCGCTGCTGGCCCCGGAAGCGCTGCAGGCCGGGCTGGTCGCCAAGATGGTGAGCCCCGCCGAACTGGTGGCCACCGCCACCGACTACGCCCGCACCCTGGCGGCCAAGCCGCCGCGCGCCATGCGCGAGAGCAAGCGCCTGATGCGTCAGGCCGCGCAGATGGACCTGCACGACCTGATCGACCACGACCTGGCGCTGTTCGCCGAACTGCTGCAAGGCGACGAAGCCAAAGCGATCCTCGCCGCCAAGGTCGGCAAGAAATAAGTCAGCGCGCACGGGCGGCGATGGGGGTGCTCCGTAGCCCGGTTCGGTCTCGGTGGCCGGGTCCAGGACCCGCCGTGAATACGTCCCTGTAGGCTTGTGTTCGGCTCCCTGCCTCACACAGTCCTGGACCCGGCCACCGAGACCGAATCTCCCTAATGGAGCCAGCCGCCAAGCGGTGCCATTAAGCCAGATTCGCGGGAGCGGGTATTGTGGGAGCGGGCCATGCCCGCGAAAGGGTGGCGCCAGCCACCCGGCAGGATCCCAGAGACGCTGGTTCTTCAGGTGTTCGGTGCTTCGTATCGGAGACGCGGTGCAATGGTGGTGCCTTCCGGGGCCGCTCAAGCCGTCCCTGGCCAAACAGCTCCCTCCAGGCACCACCATTGCCCCGCTCACTTGGCAGCGGAACCGCCACGGGTCAGCTCCACCCTTTCAGAGAAAGCGCCAGGACCTTTCAATTTTCCAAGGAGCGCCGGGATCGGGTGGGCCCGTCCAGGACCGTGTTTGGCCAGGGATGGCCAAAGCGGTCCGCCGCCCGGCCGAGCCTACAAGGATGTACTCGTGGCGTGTCCAGGACGGGCCCACCCGATCCCGGTGCGGCCTCTCTGGAGAGAAAAGTCCCTGGCATCCTGCGGGGCAACCTTTGCCGGGAGCTTCGCTCCCTTTCGCGGGCATGGCCCGCTCCCACAAGCCAAGCCCCGGCGAACACGGGTCTTTACTGGCGCACCGACCCGAAGGCTTCGCCCATCCGCACGGCGGCGCCCGCGGTCAGCTCGGAGCCGAACTCGGCGGCGCCCTCGGGGAACAGCACGATCACCGTGGAGCCGAGCAGGAAGCGACCCAGCTCGTCGCCCTTGCGCAGGGTCACCGGCGCCGGATTGCGATAGTCCACGCGGGTCACGCTGGTGGACTGCGGCGTAATCTGACCGGCGAATACGGTCTCGATGCCGGCCACGATCATCGCCCCCACCAGCACCACCGCCATCGGCCCGACCTCGGTATCGAACACGCACACCAGCCGCTCATTGCGCGCGAACAGGCGCGGCACTCGCTCGGTGGTGGTCTGGTTCACCGAGAACAGGCGCCCGGGCACGTAGCAGGTTTCGCGCAGGGTGCCGGTGAACGGCATGTGCACGCGGTGGTAATCCTTCGGCGACAAATAGACGGTGGCGAAATGGCCGTTTTGGAACTCCGCCGCCAGCGCGCCGTCACCGCCCAATAATTCGAACGCGGAATAGTGGTGGCCTTTGGCCTGGAACAGGTCGCCGCCGCGCAATGGGCCCAGCTGGCTGACGGTGCCGTCCGCCGGGCAGGCCAGCACCCGCTCGCCGTCGGCGATGGGGCGGGCGCCGTCTTTCAGCGCGCGGGTGAAGAAGGCGTTGAAATTCTCGAAACGGTCCGGGTCTTCAATTTCCGCTTCGCCCAGGTCCACCCCGAAGTGCTGAATAAAGCGGTTGATGAAGGTGGTTTTGATCCAGGGGATCTCGCTGCGCGCCACCCAGCCCACCAGGCGGGACAGGAGGTGCTGGGGGACGAGGTGCTGGAACGCGATAAACAGCTTTTCTTTTAGAGCGTGCAAAGAGTGAGCCTCAAAGTGGTTACTCGGACTTTTCCGTCGGGGTGTCGGGGTGGTTGCCCCATTCGGCCCAGGAGCCGGGGTAGCCGCTGATGCGCTCGAAACCGAGGATCTTGCCCACCAGCCAGGTGAAACTGGAGCGGTGGTGGGTCTGGCAGTGCGTGATTACTTCCTTGTTGCCTTGGATGCCGCGCTCGGCCAGCTCCCGGCGAACCTCTTCCAGGTCGCGCAGGCGCAGGTTGTTGTGCTTGTCCATGGCGTCGGTCCACTCGTAGTGGGTGGCGCCGGGAATATGGCCGGCTTTCTGCGCGAAGGCGCGTATCCCGGCGAATTCCTCCTCCGAGCGGGCGTCCCAGATCACCACGTCCGGGTCGGTGTGGTGCTTGAGCACGTAGTCCAGATCGACGCTGGTGGCCGGGTCGTGCTCGCCGACCTGGTAGTCGCTGGGCTCCGGCCGGGTGCGGTCGCTGCTGGTGCTCAGTTCCGCCGCCAGCCAGCCGTGGATGCCACCGTTGAGGTAGGAATATTTCTTATGGCCGATCACATCCAGGGTCCACAGCAGGCGCCCGGCCCAGCCGCCGCCTTCATCGTCGTAGGCGACCACCTGGGTGTCGGGGGTCAAGCCCAACTCGGAGAACAGGGCGGACAGAGCGTCGTCGCTGGGCAGCAGCCCGGGCGCCGGCTGGGTGCCGGCGAGCAGGCGCTTGAAGTCCAGGTGTACGGCGCCGGGCACGTGGGCCTGGTCGTAGACCTGATCCTTGCTCAGATCCACGATCAGCAGATTGTCGTCGTCCAAATGTCCCGCCAGGTCGGCGGGTTCCAGCAATAGCGGCAGTTGAGCGGTCATGGCTAATCGTCTTCGCTGCGGAATGGGGTGCGTGAAAACAGACCTGATTGTAATGGAGGGACCCCATGGCTGTCAGATGTGTTCCCCAAAGGTCTACCGGTAGCGTTCGCGGCCTTCCTCATCCAGGGTGTCGGCGATCTGGAAGAAATTGTGCAGCCTCTCCTCGCTCACCTCGCCGTTCTCCGCCGCCTCGTGCAGGGCGCAGCCCGGCTCGTGGCGGTGGGTGCAGTTGCGGAAACGGCAATGGCCGGCCCGTTCGGAAAGCTCCCGGTAGCCGTGCAGCAGCTCCTCTTCGCTGATGTGCCAGAGCCCGAATTCGCGGATCCCCGGTGAATCGATCAGGCGGCCGCCTTCCGGCAGGCGGAACAGGCGCGCGGTGGTGGTGGTGTGCTGGCCCAGGCCGGAGACCCCGGACAGGTCGCCCACCGCCAGCTCGGCGCCGGGCAGCACGGCGTTCACCAGGGATGACTTGCCGACGCCGGATTGCCCCACGAACGCGCAGGTATGCCCGGTCAGCGCTGTTTTCAGTGCGGCCAGGCCGGCGCCGTCCTCGGCGGACGCTTCGATCACCGGGTAGCCCAGATCGCGGTAAATATCGGTGATGTGGTCCAGGGCGTCGCGGCTCTCCGCATCGATCAGGTCCGCCTTGTTCAGCACCAGGGTGGCGGGAATCCCGGAAAGCTCCGCCGCCACCAGATAGCGGTCGAGCAGGGCGGTGGAGGGCACCGGCATGGGCGCGAACACCACCAGCAGACGGTCCACGTTGGCGGCCACCGGTTTCAGGTTGCCGTAGTTGTCGGGTCGCTTGAGCACGCTCTGCCGGGGCTCAATCGCGGTGACCACGCCATCACCGTCGCCTTCCACGCGCGGCGCCTGCCAGATCACCCGGTCGCCCACCACCAGCTGTTCCAGGTTGGCGCGGAAGTGACAGCGCGCGGGGGCCGCGTGGTCGTCTTCCACCAGCACCTGGCCGCCGAAGTGCGCCACCACCGTACCCAATTGTTCATCGCCCAGGGCGGTGGCCACCGGGTTCTGCTCGCTGGCCCGGTGCTGGGCCCGCTGGCGCCGCTCCGCCTGGATTTTTTCGATCCGCCACTTCTGGCGCCGGTTCAGTTTGCGTTTCGCCATAAATCACTGGGCGGCCGTACCGCCGATAGCTGGGGTGCAGGCTGCAGGATACAGGAGCCGGCCCCGATCCGTTATCCTGCAACCTGCATCGCATTGATCATTCGGGAGCCCCATGACGCAATCACGAGACAACCTGATCTGGATCGACCTGGAAATGACCGGGCTGGACCCGGCCAATGACCGCATCATCGAGATCGCCACTATCGTCACCGACGCCCATTTGAACGTCCTCGCGGAAGGGCCCGTGATGGCGGTGCATCAGAGCGACGCGCTGCTCAACGGCATGGACGAATGGAACACCGAGCACCACAACAATTCCGGCCTGGTGGAGCGGGTCCGTAAAAGCGACCTGGACGACGCCGAGGCCGAGCGCCGCACCCTGGTGTTTCTGGAGCAATACGTGGAAGCGGGCATGTCCCCGATGTGCGGTAACAGCATCTGCCAGGACCGCCGTTTCCTGGCCAATTACATGCCGCGCCTGGAAGCGTTTTTCCACTACCGCAACCTGGATGTGTCCACGCTCAAGGAGCTGGCGCGGCGCTGGAAGCCGGACATTCTGGCCGGCTTCAAGAAGGAGAATAAGCATCTGGCCCTGGACGACATCCGTGAGTCGATCCAGGAGCTGGCCTACTACCGCGAGCACCTGATCCGCTTGTAACGCCGGGCTGAGAGGTCTCTCCAGCAGGGGCGAGGTACCGGGCAGGGCTGCCCAGGACACGCCACGAGTACATCCCTGTAGGCTCGCATTTGGCCGTCCCTGGCCAAATACGGTCCTGGGCAGCCCTGCCCGGTACCTCGCTGATGCGAAGCTTCCACCGCCACGGGTTATCGCTGGCGCCGAACCTTTCTACTAGGCCGCGCTCGGCAGCTGACACCATTCGGGAGGTTCGGTCTCAGTGCCTGTGTCCAGGACTGTGTGAGGCAGGGAGCCGAACACAAGCCTACAGGGACGTATTCACGGCGGGTCCTGGACACAGGCACTGAGACCGAACCGGGCTACGGAGTCATGGCGCTGGATTTCCCGCTAGAGTGTTATGAGCCTTGTTTTTCGCGAAGGCGCTGAAGGGCCCAGGCGGCGTGCTCCCGAACTAATTCGCTGGGGTCGTCGATGGCCGTTTCCAGGGCCGCCAGCGCTTCGGGTGAGGCCGGCCCGTTGCCCAGGGCCACCGCCAGGTTGCGCCGCCAGCGTTCGAAGCCGGCGCGGCGGATCGGCGAGCCCTCGGTGCGCCGCAGGAAGGTCGCCTCGTCCCACTGGAACAGCGTCACCAGCTCGCTGTCCGCCAGGCCGTGGCGCGGCTGGAAATCGGTTTCCTTGCTGTGCGACGCGAAGCGGTTCCAGGGGCACATCAACTGGCAGTCGTCGCAGCCGAACACCCGGTTGCCGATGCCGCGACGCAGGTCTTCCGGGATCGACCCGGGGTGCTCGATGGTCAGGTAGGAAATGCAGCGCCGGGCGTCCAGCTGGTAGGGCGCGACAATGGCGTCGGTGGGGCACACCGTCATGCAGGCCGAGCACTTGCCGCAGTGGTCCTCGGCGGGTTCGTCCACCGGCAGCGGCAGGTCGGTGTAAATCTCACCGAGGAAAAACCAGCTGCCCGCCTGGCGATTGAGAATCAGGGTGTGCTTGCCTTGCCAGCCGAGTCCGGCTTTTTCGGCGAGCGGTTTTTCCATCACCGGCGCGCTGTCCACGAAGGCTCGGGCCAGGCGGGTGTCGGCCACTTCCTCGCGGATCAGCGCCGCCAGCCGCGCCAGCCGTTTGCGCACCAGCTTGTGGTAGTCGCGGCCCAGGGCATAGCGGGACACGTAGGCTTTTTCCTTTTGCTGCAGCACTTTCACCGGCTGGGTGTCCGGGGGCAGATAGTCCATGCGCAGCGACAATACCCGCACGGTGTCCGGTTCCAGCTCCGCCGGCCGCGAGCGCTTGTTGCCGTGGGCGGCCATCCAGCCCATCTCGCCGTGGCGTCCGGCGGCCAGCCAGTCGTGCAGGCGCTGCTCCGCCTGGCTCAGATCCAGGTCGGCGACCCCCATTTGCTGGAAGCCCAGCGCCCGGGCGTGCTCGGCAATGCGCTGTTTCAGGTCGACGAAATCCATAGCCTTGGCGATCAACCGCTGCCGGCCGCGGCCAGGGCCGCGCGCCGTTGCCAGGTGGTCACGTACAGGGCGGCGCCGACCACCAGGGCGCCGCCGAGAATCGCCAGGGGGCCGGGTATTTCCGACAGCACCAGCGCCGCCAGCAAAGTGGCGTAGGGCACTTGCAGGGCGAGCACGAACGACACGCCGGTGGCGCTGACGCGGCGCAGCGCGTGGGTGATCAGGGTGTGCGGCACGGCGGTGAAGACGGTGCCCAGCAGCAGCAAAAGCCCCCAGGTGCCGAGCGTCAGCTCGCCGGGAGAGACGCTGAGAAAAGGCGCGAACAAAAGCGCGGTCAGGGTGCCCTGGTAGAGCATCACCTGGGGGCCGGAAACGCCCTGCAGAAACCGTTTCTGCAGCAGGTTACGCAGCGAATAAAGCGTTGCGGAAAACACGCCCACGGACAGCCCCAGCGGCACATTGCCGCCCAGGCCGCCTTCCAGGCCGATCAGCGTGACGCCGGCCAGCACGCCCAGGCCGGCGATCAGTGCGGGCCGGTCCGGCGCGCGCCGCGCCAGCAGGGGAGGTTCGATCATCGCTGTGATCACCGGGAAGGTGAGCAGTGCCACCACCCCGACCGCCACCGTGGACACCTGCATGGCGTGGAAATAGGTCATCCAGTGGACCGCGAAGAGCAGGCCGCCAACCAGCATGGCCAGGTAGTGACGCGCCGACGGCAGCCGCAACCGGGCACGCCCCAGCAGCATCACCAGCAGCAGGGCAGCGGCGGCGATGGCGCCGCGCAGCGCGGTGATGTCCAGCGCCGGCAGCGGCACTAATTTGGCGAACAGGGCGGTGCCCGCCAGCATGAACGCGGCCAGATGGACGCCGTACAGGTCCCATTGAGGTGTGGTGCGGTTGGGCATGAGTGTCTTATATACTGTCGTCGAATACCGCAGCGAAGCTTCCACGGCGGAGCCCAGGATAGCAGCGAATGCCCGTAAGATCGTTACCCGAAGCGCTGTACAGCGCCGATCAGACCCGCGAACTGGACCGTCTGGCCGGTGAGGCCGGCCTCAGCGGTGAGGAACTGATGGAGCGCGCCGGCCGCGCCGCGTTCGAGCTATTGCTGTCGCGCTGGCCGGCGGCCTCCCGCCCGGCGGTATTGTGCGGCGGCGGCAATAACGGCGGCGACGGCTATGTGGTGGCCCGGCTGGCCCGCGAGGCCGGCCTGGAACCGGTGATCTACCAGCTGCGCGACCCGGAACGGATGAAAGGCGACGCCCGCACCATGGCCCGGCGCGCCCGCGATGCCGGCGTGCCGATGCGGGCGCTGTCGTTGAACGAGCTGCCCGCCGACGCGCCGCTGCTGGTGGACGGCTTGCTCGGCACCGGCATCAGCGGCGCCCTGCGCGAGGACATGCGCGCTTTGATCGAGGCGCTGGACCGTCTTGGCAAGCCGGTGCTGGCCCTGGATGTGCCCTCCGGCCTCAACGCCGACACCGGCGCCCCGGCCGGCGCGGTGCTCAGTGCCTATTGCACGATCACCTTTATCGGCGTGAACCGGGGCCTGCTCACCGGCGCCGGGCCGGTGCACAGCGGCGAGCTGCTGTTCGACGACCTGGGCGTGGACCGGTCGGTCTATCAGCAGATCGACAAGCCGGTGTGGCGACCGGCGCCGGCCCGTTTACGGCAATGGCTGCCGCCCCGGCGACGCGACGCCCATAAGGGCCATTTCGGCCACGTGCTGGTGGTGGGTGGCGATCACGGTTTCGCCGGGGCGCCGCTGATGACGGCGCAGGCGGCGGCGCGCTGCGGCGCCGGGCTGGTCAGCCTGGCCACGCGGCCGGAACACGCCCCGGCGGTGCTCGCCCGTCAGCCGGAGATCATGGTACGCGGCGTGGACGGTGCCGAATCGCTGCGCCCGCTGCTGGAAAAAGCCTCGGTGGTGGCGGTGGGCCCGGGCCTGGGCGCCGGCCCCTGGGGCCGGGTGCTGCTGGAAGCAGTCCTGGAAAGCGGGTTGCCGCTGGTGATCGACGCGGACGGTCTCAACCTGCTGGTGGAGATGGACGCCGACGCCCGCGACAATTGGATTCTCACCCCGCACCCCGGTGAGGCGGCGCGCCTGCTCGGCAGTGACGGCGCCACGATTCAGGCGGACCGGTTCGCGGCGCTGGAAAGCCTGGCCGCCCGCTACGGCGGCACCGTTCTGCTCAAGGGCCTGGGCACCCTGGTGCGCGGTGAGGGTGGCACGGCGCTGATCAGCGACGGCAACCCGGGCATGGCCACCGGCGGCATGGGTGATGTGCTCACCGGCGTGATCGCCGCCCTGCACGCCCAGGGTCTGCCCGGCTATCAAGCGGCGGCGCTGGGCGCCATGGCCCATGCCCGCGCCGCCGACCGGGCCGCCGCCGCGGACGGCGAGCGGGGTTTGTTGGCCACCGACCTGCTGGCCGCGCTGCGGCCGGTGCTAAACGGAAACGACGAGCGTTAGATGAACGAACAGCACTTTCTCGCCGACGAGCGGGCCACGCTGGATCTGGGCGCGGCGCTGGCGTCGCAGCTGGGCGCCGGCGACTGCGTCTACCTGCACGGCGACCTGGGTGCCGGCAAGACCACGCTGGTGCGCGGGCTGCTGCGCGCGCTCGGCCACGCCGGCTCGGTGAAGAGCCCCACTTACACTCTGGTGGAACCCTATGACGTGGCGGGCGTCCATATCTATCATTTTGATTTATATCGGCTCGGGGACCCCGAGGAACTGGAGATGATCGGCATTCGCGACTACTTTGACGGTCATGCACTGTGCGTGCTGGAGTGGCCTGAACGTGGAAGCGGGGTTATTCCGCCGCCGGACCTCACCGTGACCCTGGCCGTGGAGAAACAGGGACGATATGCGAAGCTGGAATGGGCCCATGGCTGATAACCGTGTCCGTAAATGGGGGCGCCGCAACGGGCTGAAAATGGCCGTGCTGCTGGCCGGCCTGGTGGCTATGGTCGGCGCCCGCGCGGCGATCAGCGTGGACTCCGTGCGCCTGCACCGGGCCCCGGACCACACCCGTATCGTGTTCGATCTGCCCGAGCCGGTGGAGCATTCCCTGGACAAGCTGGCCGACCCGGACCGGGTGGTGGTGGACCTCATGGACGCGGATCTGGCGTTCGATATGAGCACCCTGGATTACCAGGACAGCCCGATCGAAAATATCCGTGTCGGCAAGCATGAGAATAAAACGCGGGTGGTGTTCGATCTGAGCGCGGCGGTGCGCCCGCGCACCAATCTGCTTAAGCCGGTGGACCCGCACAGCTGGCGCCTGGTGGTGGACCTGTTCGACAGCGACCCGCAGCCGGTGAAAACCATCGAGGAACCCGAAGCGGACAGCGGCGAGCCGCGCCAGATGATCGTCGCCATCGACCCCGGGCATGGCGGTGAAGACCCGGGTGCTCTCGGCCCCGGCAATCTATTGGAAAAAGAGGTGGTGCTGCAGATCGCCCGCAAGGTGAAGGCGCGCATCGACCAGGAGCCGGGCATCAAAGCGGTGATGGTCCGCGACGGCGACTACTATGTGCCGCTGGCCGAACGCCGCCGGGTGGCGCGCCAGGACAACCACGCCGATGTGTTTATTTCCATCCATGCGGATGCCTTCACCGACCCCCGCGCCCACGGCGCCAGCGTGTTCGCCCTGTCTAATCGCGGCGCCACCAGCGCCCGCGCCGCCTATGTGGCGAAAATGGCCAACGAATCGGACAAAGTGGCCGGCGTCTACGAGGAAGAGAAAGACGACTCCAACCTGCTCAATGTGCTGGCGGACATGCGCATGAGCGGTTCCATGGCGCACAGCCTCTATCTGGGCCGCCAGATTCTCGAGGAAATGGGACAGATCACCAAGCTGCACGGCGGCCGTAAGACCGTGGAGCAGGCCGCCTTCGTGGTGCTCAAGGAGCCGGAGATGGTCTCGGTGCTGGTGGAAACCGGCTTTATTTCCAACCGGCAGGAGGCGCGCAATCTCGCCTCCAGTGCCCACCAGGAGAAGCTGGCGCGCTCCATCGTCAACGGCGTGAAGCAGTATTTCCGCACGCACCCGGCGCCGGGCAGCTGGTTCGCCGCCCAGCGGCGTGAGAACGGCGAGCAGCATCGCATCCAGCCCGGTGATACCCTGTCCGGCATCGCCCGCCAGTACCAGGTCTCCGAGCAGGCCCTGCGCGCCGCCAATGATATCCGCGATGATCGCATCATGGTGGGCCAGACCCTGACCATTCCCCGGTCCTGACGGCACAACCCGGTTTACGTAAAGAGAGTTCCCTGTGGCAAAGATTCATCGGCTGGATTCCCGTCTCGCCAACCAGATCGCCGCCGGCGAGGTGGTGGAGCGCCCCGCCTCGGTGCTCAAGGAGTTGCTGGAAAACGCGCTCGACGCCGGCGCCCGCCAGATCAGCGTGGACGTGGAGCAGGGCGGCACCAAGTTGATCCGGGTGCGCGACGACGGCGGCGGCATTGATCAGGACGACCTGCCGCTGGCCATGTCGCGCCACGCCACCAGCAAGATTCGCGGCCTGGAAGACCTGGAGGCGATCGGCACCCTGGGCTTCCGGGGCGAAGCGCTGGCGGCGATCAGCTCGGTGTCGCGGCTGAGCCTGGCCAGCAACAGCGGCGACCAGGCGGAAGGCTGGCAGGTCACCGTGGAAGGGCGTGACATGGCGCCGTCCGTGGCGCCCACCGCGCACCCGCGCGGCAGCACCGTGACGATGCGGGACCTGTTCTTCAATACGCCGGCCCGGCGCCGTTTCCTGCGCACCGAGAAAACCGAATTCAACCACCTGGAAGAGGTGTTCCGGCGGGTCGCCCTGAGTGAATTCCAGACCGGCTTCCGGCTCAGCCACAACCAGAAAGTGATTCATCAGCTGCCGCCCGGTGACGACGAGACCCTGCGCGCCGCCCGGGTCGCCCGTCTGTGTGGCCGCGCTTTCATGGATCAGGCCCTGACCGTGGACATTGAGCACGCCGGCCTGCGGCTGCACGGCTGGATGGGCCTGCCCACCTTCTCCCGCTCCCAGGCGGACCTGCAGTACTTCTACGTCAACGGCCGGGTGATCCGCGACAAGGTGGTCAGCCACGCGGTGCGCCAGGCCTACGCCGACGTGCTCTACCACGGCCGCCACCCGGCCTATGTGCTGTTCTTCGAGGTGGACCCGGCGCTGGTGGATGTGAACGTGCACCCCACCAAGCACGAGGTGCGGTTCCGTGAACAGCGCATGGTCCACGACTTTCTGTTTCGCAGCCTGCACCGGGCGATCGCCGAGGTGCGCCCCGGTGAGGGCCAGTACAGCGGCGAGGGCCGCCCCGGCGAGGGCCGCCCCGGCGAAGCCGCGCCGGTCGATGAGGGGCCCGCGCCCAGCCAGGGCCATATGGCACTCGGCAACCCGGCCGGCGGCGCCCCCGGCGTCTCCGAGGGCCCGCGCCGGTCGTTCGGCGGCGGCTTCGGTGGCGGCTACAGCGGTGCTTTTACTGGCGGTTCCAGTGGCGGTTCCATCGCCGACGGCGCTCGCCAGGCCGGGGCCTACGGCCAGATGGTGTCGTCCGTGCCGGCGCCCGCCGGCGCCCCGGAGGCGTCTCACACCCCGCCGCTGGGTTACGCGGTGGCCCAGTTGCACGGCATTTTCATCGTTGCCGAGAACGAGCACGGCATGGTGCTGGTGGATATGCACGCCGCCCATGAGCGCATCACCTACGAGCGCCTGAAGCGGGACTGGGCCGAGGAGAAAGTGCGCAGCCAGCCGCTGCTGGTGCCGGTGTCCATGGCGGTGTCTTCCCGCGAGGCGGATTTCGCCGAGCAGCAGCCCCAGGTTTTCCAGCGCCTGGGTTTTATGGTCGAGCGCGCCGGGCCGGAAACCCTGGTGGTGCGCGAGGTGCCGGCGCTGCTGCGCAACGCGGACAGCGAGACGCTGGTCCGTGATGTGCTTAGCGACCTGCTCGCCCACGGCAGCAGTGAGCGCATCGAGCAGCAGCTGGACGCCTTGCTCTCGTCCATGGCCTGCCACGGCAGTGTGCGCGCCAACCGGCGCCTGACGGTGCCGGAGATGAACGCCCTGCTGCGCGACATGGAGGCCACCGAGCGCTCCGGGCAGTGCAACCATGGCCGCCCCACCTGGACCCAGATGAGCGTCAAGGAGCTGGACCGGCTCTTCATGCGGGGGCAATAGGCATGCCCGACCCACATCCGGCGCCCCAGCCGGTCATCCTGCTGATGGGCCCCACCGGGGCCGGCAAGACCGAGCTGGCGATCCAGGCCGCCGAAACCCTCCCCGTGGAACTGATCAACGTGGATTCGGCGCTGGTCTATCAGGGCCTGGATATCGGCGCGGCGCGGCCCTCGGCGGCGGAACTGGCGCGGGCGCCGCACCGTCTGATGGGGTTCCGCGACCCGGCCCGCCCTTACTCGGCGGCGGATTTCCGCGCCGACGCCCTGGCGGAAATCGAGGCGATCAGCGCCGCCGGCCGCATTCCCTTGCTGGTGGGCGGCACCATGCTCTACTTCAAGGCACTGGTGGAAGGGTTGGCGCCGCTGCCCGAGGCGGACCCGGCGGTGCGCGCTGAAATCGCCGCCCTGGCGGAGCGCGAAGGCTGGCCGGCGGTGCACCGCGAGCTGGCCCGGGTGGACCCGCCCAGCGCCGCCCGGCTCAAGCCCACCGACCGCCAGCGATTGCAGCGCGCCCTGGAGGTGTTCCGGCTCACGGGCCGCCCGTTGAGCGCCTTTCACGGCGAGCACGACACCGCCGCCACGGCCCTGGAGGACGGGTTTTTCCGCTTTCCGGGCCTGGACCGGCCGGTGCTCAGCCTGGCGGTGGTGCCGCCGCGCCCGGAGCTGCACCGGCGCATCGAGCACCGTTTTATGGCCATGCTGGAGGCCGGGCTGGTGGAAGAGGTGGCGGCGTTGCGCCGGCGCGGTGATCTGCACGCGGAGTTGCCGGCGCTCAAGGCGGTGGGGTATCGCCAGGTTTGGCGCTATCTGGAAGGCGATTGGGATTACCCTACCATGGTGGAAAAGGGTATTATTGCCACACGGCAGTTGGCCAAACGGCAGCTTACCTGGCTGCGTAAATGGCCCGGAGTGGAAACCTTCGACAACACCCGTGACGGGGGTCGCATCGCCTGTAAAGAGCGGCTTGCAGGGGTTTGTAAAACCGTGTTTAGTTGACTCGAGAACTGTTTTTTTAAGGCTTGTTTTATTGGGACCAAGCCCCATAAAAGAACCACGAGTTAACAGGGCTTTCGGATGGTGGGGTCGGAAACTTTTCCTCGGGAAGGCTGCCATAGAAGTCCCATGGCCCCAGGACCGACCGGCATGGATGGCCGGCGGCACGTGGCCCGGACGTTAGCGCTGATAATTGCCCGCTTTGTTTGGGCACCCACTTTTTATGACTCTTAAGGAGATTTGCCATGTCAAAAGGGCACTCGCTACAAGACCCTTTTCTCAATGCCCTGAGAAAGGAGCGCATCCCGGTTTCGATCTTTCTGGTGAACGGCATAAAGCTGCAGGGGCAGATTGAGTCCTTCGACCAGTATGTGGTCCTGTTGAAGAACGCTGTTAGCCAGATGGTCTACAAGCACGCTATTTCCACCGTGGTTCCGGCTCGTAATCCGCGCGCCGCGGGTACCGGTGGCAACCCGGCCATGACCGGCACGGCGGCACCGCAGAACGACGGCCCCGGCGAGGACTTCGGCAATCAGTAAGCCGGGTTCCGGATTTCGCCCCCGTCAAAGCCACGCCGTCCGGCGTGGCTTTGTTTTATATTGAGGTCTATGGATCTATTCGATCGTACAGAACAGGTTCGTACCGGCGCCGGTGAGAAGGCGGTGCTGGTGCATATCGACCTGCCCGACGCCCTGGGTCGTGAGGACCTGGACGAGTTTTATCACCTGGTGACGTCCTCTGGCGTGGAGCCGGTGGTGGAGTTGCTGGGTAAGCGCGACCGGCCCGACCCGGCGCTGTTCATCGGTTCCGGCAAGGCCGAGGAGCTGGCGGACCTGGTGCGCGAGCACCAGGCTGACGTGGTGCTGTTCAACCATGGTCTGAGCGCCGGCCAGGAGCGCAACCTGGAGCGCGCGGTGAAATGCCGCGTGCTCGACCGCACCGGGCTGATCCTGGATATCTTCGCCCAGCGGGCACGCACCCACGAGGGCCGCCTGCAGGTGGAGCTGGCGCAATTGCAGCATCTGTCCACCCGGCTGGTGCGCGGCTGGACCCACCTGGAGCGGCAGAAGGGCGGTATCGGCCTGCGTGGCCCGGGTGAGACCCAGCTGGAAACCGACCGCCGCCTGCTGCGCGAACGGATTCGCTCGATCCAGGCCCGCCTCGACAAGGTGCGCAAGCAGCGCGCCCAGGGGCGGCGCGCCCGGGACCGCTCGGAAACCCCGCTGATTTCCCTGGTGGGCTATACCAACGCCGGTAAATCGACGCTGTTCAATGCGTTGACCACCGGCGATGTCTACGTGGCGGACAAGCTGTTCGCCACCCTGGACCCGACCCTGCGTAAAGTGCGGGTGCCGGGGGTGGGGCCGGCGATCCTGGCGGATACCGTGGGCTTTATCCGCCACCTGCCGCACCGGCTGGTGCAGGCGTTCCGCGCCACCCTGGAGGAGACCGTTAACGCGTCCTTGCTGCTGCATGTGACAGACAGTAGTGTCGAAGAAAGCGACGCCAACGTGGCCGCGGTGAACGAAGTCCTGGAAGAAATCGGCGCGGATACCGTGCCCGTGCTGCATGTTTACAATAAGGTGGACGCCCTGGAAGACGCGTCGCCGCACCTGGAACGCGACGAACAGGGGCTGCCCTGGCGTGTCTGGTTGTCGGCGCGCACCGGCGAGGGCTTCGACCTTTTGCACCAGGCGATCGCCGAGCGACTGGCGGACCGCTGGGTCGACCGCTGGTTGCGGTTGCCTCCGGAGGCCGGCCGTTTGCGTTCGCGTCTCCATGAAGCCGGCGAGGTGCGCGAGGAACAGGCGGCCACCGACGGCGGCATGCTGCTGCGGGTACATGTCAATCGGGTGCACTTCGAACGTCTGCTGCGCGAGGCCGGCCTGCGTGAAGAACAGGTCCGTGTTACTGACCCTTCGGTTGCAGAGACGGATACCCCTTCCTACAATCCTGAACGCTCGCACAGAGCGGGATAACGGAGAATTCAATGGCCTGGAATGAACCCGGCGGAAACAAACCCAGGGACCCCTGGGGCGGGGGCGGCGGCGGTGGCGATCAGCGACCGCCCGATCTTGATGAAGCGCTGAAAAACCTTAAGGACCGCATCAACAACCTGTTCGGCGGCAAAAGCGGCGGCGGTGGCGGCGGCAACAAGTCGTCCGGCGGCTTCCCCGGCGGCCTGCTGGCGGTGGCGCTGGTGGTCCTGGTGGTGGGCTATGTGCTGATGGGCTTTTACCTGGTGGACCAGCGGGAGCGCGGCGTGGTGCTGCGTTTCGGTGAGTTCAACCGCATGGTGGACCCGGGCCTGAACTGGCGCGCGCCGATCATCGAACAGAGTATGGAAGTGGATGTGGGCCAGAACCGCAGCTACGAAATCAGCGAGGAAATGCTCACCGAGGACACCAACATTGTCGCGGTGACCCTGGAAGTCCAGTACAAGGTGCTCGACCCCCAGGCGTTCCTGCTGCGCGTCGGCGCCCCGGAAACCATTCTTCAACACGCCACCAGCTCGGCGCTGCGCCATGTGGTGGGCAGCTCGACCATGGACGACGTGCTGCGCGACCGCCGCGAGGACATTCGTCTGCTGGTGCGCGAGCGGTTGCAGGAGTATCTGGACCGTTACAACACCGGCCTGGTGATCAACCAGGTGGTGCTGGACAAAACCGCCGCGCCGGAAGCGGTGCGTGATGCCTTCGACGACGTGGCCAAGGCCAAGGAAGACGAAGACCGCTTCAAGAAAGAAGCCGAGGCCTACTACAACTCGGTGATTCCCGAAGCCCGCGGCCAGGCCGCGCGCATCACCGAAGAAGCGGAAGCCTACAAGGTCCGCGTGGTGGCCGAAGCCGAGGGTGACGCCGCCCGCTTCACCGACCTGGTAACGGAATACCGCAAGGCACCGGAAGTGACCCGTCAGCGTCTCTACCTGGACAGCCTCACCGAGGTGTTCAGCAACTCCAGCAAGGTGTTGCTGGACGCGCAGGGCAGTGACAGCCTGATGTACCTGCCTCTGGACCAGATGTTCAAAGGCAAGCAGCCAGTGTCCGGCGACAGCGGCGCTTCCAACCGCGGCAGTGGAACCGGCTCCTCTTCGCCGACCACCTCGAGCGCCGGCGCCGATGACGGCGGCAGTGGCCGCTCCGGCTCGCGCAGTCTGTACCAAAGCAACCGCACGGAGATTCGCTAATGGGCACACGTAGCTGGCTTATGCTGGTGGCATTGGGCGTGCTGTTGCTACTGGCTCTGGACTCGTTTTACATCGTCAACGAAACCGAAAAAGCCGTGCTGAAGCGATTCGCGCGGGTGGAGAAAGCGGACATCGAGCCGGGCATTTACCCGAAGGTGCCGCTGATCGACGACGTGGTGCGCGTAGACGGCCGTCTGCTCACCCACGATGTACCCACCCAATCGTTTCTGACCGCGGAAAAGAAACTGCTCAATGTGGACGCCTTCGTGACCTGGCGCATCGCTGACGTGCAGCGCTACATCGTCAGTGTCGGCGCCGGCGTCAACGACGGCCTGGCCATGGAACGCCGCGCTCGGGAGCTGCTCGATCCGCGCGTCAACGAGGCGCTGCGGAACCAGTTCGCCGACCGTACCGTGCAGGAAGTGGTGGCCGGTCGGGGCGGGGCCCTGCCCGATGACGCCCTGGACCCCACTGCGGTGAGCACCGAGGAGTTGCTCAACGGCAGCGACGAAGGCGCACCGAAGACCACCTCCGAGGCGGAGGCTGAAGCCGAGGCCGAGGCCGCCGACGACGGCGGAGAGCCCACCGACACGGCGGCGTCCTCACTGGGTGACGAGACTGATCAGCGCGAGAAGCTGATGAACTCCGTGGCCCAGGAGGTAAACGCCGCCACCCTGGAGGATCTGGGCATCGAAGTGGTCGACGTGCGCGTCAAGCAGGTGGACTGGCCGGACCAGGTGCGCGGCAGGGTGTTCGATCGGATGCGCGCCGAGCGTGCCCGGGACGCCGCCGAGCACCGGGCCCGGGGCCGCGAGGACGCCGAGCGCATCCGCGCCGCCGCCGACCGTCAGCAGACACAGACCATCGCCCAGGCCTACGAGGAAGCGCAGCGTCTGCGCGGTGCCGGTGACGCCCGCGCCACCGCGATCTACGCCAATGCCTACGGCAAGGACGAGGAGTTCTTCCGCTTCTACCGCAGCCTGCAGGCGTACCGGGAAAGCTTCGATTCCAAGGAAGACGTGCTGATCCTCTCCCCGGACAGCGAGTTCTTCCAGTACCTGAAGCAGAACCGCGGGCGCTGAACGCGGGATGCCCGCCGCCGGGCGGCGGGTATCTGCCCCTCGGGGGACGTGTTAGAATCCATCAACCGGGTCACGAGGCCCGGTTTTTTTGTGGCCGCCACCTCTGTCGGCCCTCCGTTGGACCCCTGTGTCGATTGAATACCCTCGGGATCGTAAGATGAATCAGGAAGAACAGTGGTTGTTGCCCGACGGCGTCGAGGAAGTGCTTCCCGAGCGCGCCCGGGCCATTGAACAACTGCGCCGCCGGGCTCTGGATTTGTACCAGTCCTGGGGCTATGAGCTGGTGTATCCGCCGCTGATCGAATTCCTGGAGTCCCTGCTTAACGGCGCCGGCCGTGATCTGGAGCGTGATACCTTCAAAATCACCGACCAGCTCACCGGACGTCTGATGGGCGTACGCGCGGACATGACCCCGCAGGTGGCGCGCATCGACGCCCACAGCCTGCGTCGCAACGCGCCCACCCGTTTGTGTTACTGCTCCACGGCGCTGCGCGCCCGGCCCACCCAGGTGGGCGGCACCCGGCTGCCTTACCAGCTGGGCGTGGAGCTGTTCGGCCACGCCGGCGGCGACAGCGATCTGGAAGTGATCGTGCTGATGGGCGAGACCCTGGCCCTGGCCGGCGCCAGCGACAAAGTGGTGCTGGACCTGGGGCACGTGGGCATTTTCCGCGCCCTGGTGGACGCCTGCGATCTGGACGCCGCCGCCCAGGCGACCCTGGAAGACATCTACCTGCGCAAAGCGCGCACTGAGCTGAGCCGTTTCCTGGACGGCCAGGCCCTGCCGGATGCCGCCGCGCGGGCGCTGGCGGCCTTGCCGTTCCTGGACGGCGACACCGGCGTGTTCGCCCAGGCCCGCACCCTGCTGGCCGATTTCCCGGACGCCACCGAGGCACTTGCCGATCTGGAGCGGCTGGTGTCGGTGCTCGCCGAGCGTGGCCTGGAGGTGCACCTGGATCTGGGCGAACTGCGCGGCTATCACTACCACACCGGCTGTGTGTTTGCCGTCTACCTGCCTGGTGACAGCGAGCCGCTGGCCAAGGGCGGCCGCTACGATCACATCGGTGAAGTGTTCGGCCGGGCGCGCCCGGCCACCGGCTTCAGCGCCGACCTGAAGAAACTCGCTTCGCTGGCGCCGGTGCCGCGCGCCGGTGCGGTGCTCGCCCGCGGTGAGCTGGCGGACGCCGGCTTTGCCGCCCGCGTGGCGGAACTGCGCGCCGAGGGCGAGCGCGTGGTGCTGGCTCTGGCCGGCGCCGATAACGACCCCGCTGAATTGGGGTGCGACCGTGAGCTGGTGTCCGCCGGCGACGGCTGGACCCTGCAATCCATTTCCTCCTGACAGGCCAAAGCGAACAGCCATGGGCAAGAACGTCGTAATTCTCGGTACCCAATGGGGTGATGAAGGCAAGGGCAAGATCGTCGATCTGCTCACCGATCAGGCCGCCTACGTGGCCCGTTTCCAGGGCGGCCATAACGCCGGCCACACCCTGGTGATCGACGGCGAGAAGACCGTCCTCCACCTGATTCCCTCCGGCATTCTGCGCGACAACGTGCAATGTCTGATCGGCAACGGCGTGGTGTTGTCCCTGGAGGCCCTGCTCAAGGAAATCGGTGGGCTGGAAGACAAGGGCGTGCCGGTGCGCGAGCGCCTGCGGCTGTCCTCCGCCTGCCCGCTGATCCTGCCGGTGCACGCGGCGCTGGACCAGGCCCGCGAAGTGGCCCGTGGCGCGCAGAAGATCGGCACCACCGGGCGCGGCATCGGCCCGGCCTACGAAGACAAAGTGGCGCGCCGCGGCGTGCGCCTGGGCGACGTCTTCCACCGGGAGCGCTTCGCCGCCAAGCTGGGCGAAGTGATGGATTACCACAACTTCATCCTGCGCAGCTTCTACAACGCCGAGCCGGTGGATTTCCAGAAAACCCTGGACGACACCCTGGCCCAGGCCGAGAACATCCGCGCCATGGTGTGCGACGTCACCGCCACTCTGCACGGCGCCCGCGAGCGCGATGAGAACATCATGTTCGAAGGGGCACAGGGTACGCTGCTGGACATCGACCACGGCACCTACCCCTACGTGACCAGCTCCAACACCACCGCCGGCGGCACCGCCACCGGCACCGGTTTCGGGCCGCTGTATCTGGATTACGTGCTGGGCATCACCAAGGCCTACACCACCCGCGTGGGCAGCGGGCCCTTCCCCACCGAGCTGTTCGACGAAACCGGCCGCTACCTGGCGGAGAAAGGCCACGAATTCGGCTCCACCACCGGCCGTGCCCGCCGTTGTGGCTGGTTCGACGCGGTGGCCCTGAAGCGTGCCATCCAGATCAACTCGATCAGCGGGTTGTGCCTGACCAAGCTGGACGTGCTCGACGGCCTCGAGGAAGTGAATATCTGCGTGGGCTACCAGGGCCCGGACGGCAAAGCCCTGGAGTGCGCCTGGGACGCGGACAGCTATTCCGAGGTGACGCCGGTGTACGAGTCGGTGCCCGGCTGGTCCGAGTCCACCATCGGCGTTAAGAAACTCGAGGACCTGCCGGCCAACGCCCGGGCCTACCTCAAGCGCATCGAGGAGGTCACCGGCGCCCCCATCGACATCATCTCCACCGGCCCGGACCGGGCCGAGACCATCGTCCAGCGCCACCCGTTCGGGTAGCGCCGTCGCGGCCGGTTGTCACTCCGTGGCGCCGGCCGCCGACCAGTCCAGGCGGATGTCATAGCCGTCGATACGCTTCTCCGGCTTCAGCGGCGTCACTTCATCGGGGTTGATATGACGGTAGACGTTTTCCGCCGGCTTCAGCGTGGCATCGCGGCCGTACAGATAGCTCTGCTCTTCGACGATCAGCTTGTAGGCTTTGTTTAGCGCCAGTGCCCGGTCACGGCTGGGCGTGATCAGTTCGTAGACGTCGGCGTTGGCCACTTTATCCCGCTTCAGGCTGCCATCCTCGTTGAACCAACGCGCCTGCATCTCGTCGTTCTCCCGGAACTCATTGCCGCCGCCCACCAGCCGCAGGTATTGGGCGATTTCGCCCTCGCCCTGGTTGATCGCCGGGGCATCGGGCATGCCCTTGATGTCGATGTAACCCCAGCCCTCGGCGCCGGTGACCTTGCGCGGAAAGGCAAAGGTCTGGTCGATGGTGGTGCCCACCGTGGTGTGACAACCCATGCAGAAGCGCTGCTCCTGATTGCTCTGCGGGCGCAGGCTGCCGTCGTCCTTCTCGATAAAGCCCAGCACCATCCAGCCGAAGCCGTTGTCCATGCCCCGGTCACCGTGGTCGGTGTAGTAGGGCAGGTTGCCCTCGGCTTTTTCCTGGTGCTCGTTGCCGTACAGGGATTTCAGGTGGGCACTGTTGTAGAAGCGGATCTTGTTCATATAGCGCACTTCCTTCATGCGTGGCGGCAGGCCGATGCCGCCGTGCGCGTCCACACCCACGTAGCGAACCGTGTGCAGGAACTCGATGCCTTCCGGGTAAAGCATGTCGGTGACCGGCACCTCGGCGGCACCGCCCAGATAACGGTCCCGGCGCAACAGGACGCGGGCGGTGCTCAAGGTGCCGTCGCCGTCCAGGTCGGCGCACACCGCCTGTTCGTCGATGGGCGGCGTGCTGATGCGGTCCAGCTCTTTGATCGCCATCTCCATCAGTGACAGGTTGGCCAGATAGACGTCCCGGGAAGCCTGCGCACCTTCGGCGCAGGCGCTGGTGCGGAACGGCTCCGGCAGGCGCACCATGACGTCGTCGGTGCTGCCGTTGGTGGGCCAGAAGGTGCTGGGTAGTGGCTTGTAGTTGAACGCCACCCAGTCGCTGCCGTCTTTCGCGAAACCCTGTTCGTCGAACGCGGTGGCGCCGTTTTGCAGCCCCTCTATGTACGGCACCGGGCCGTCCCACTCGGCGTCTTCGGCGAGCGAGGTCATCGCCGGGGTGTAATTGTCCTGGTTGATGTAGTCGATGATGGCCTGGTCGGACATCTTCGCCACCTGCTCGCGGCGGTCCACGAACAGGTTGAGCCAGTGGTTGGTTTCCCCCAGCTCGGAAAAATCGTAAGCCCCCTGCAGGTAGCCGTCCCACATGGTGTTGGGTCGGGCCCGGTCCTCGTAGGTCTGGTGGCAGGTGTAGCAGGGGTTAAAGTCGCCTTCGGTGCGCGTATAGCACTGCGGCGGGATCGGTGCTTCGTGGTTATAAATGGCGTCCAGGTCCGGCGGCAGTTGACGCTGGAGCGCCGTGTCGTCCGCGGCGGGCGGGCTGGCTGTCGCCTTGCGGGTCTCTGCCGGTTTGCTTTCCGCCGGATCGCAGCCGGCCACAAGCAGCGCTGCGAACAGCATTGGGAGGATAGATTTCATGATCGCGAACCCTGAACATAAAAACAGAAAAAGGGGAGGGCGCGACGCGCTCCTCCCCGGGTCCGGAAAGCCGGATCAATCAGGCTTTCGGGTCCAGCAGCCACACCATGTTGTTCTCGTGGTTGCCGGTGTCTTCGCCGATCAGCAGGCGGCCGTCGTCCATCACTTCCACGTTGTCCGGGCCGGACAGGCCGTCCACGCTGCAGGTGTTGGCCGCGTCGGTGGGGTCGTAGGGACCACCCAGTTCCACCATCTCCAGGCGTGACACGTTGTAGTCCGCTTCCAGGGGCATGTGGAAGGCGCCGCCGCAGCGGGCGTCCTGGTTGGTCAGTTGGATGGCGCCGTCGCTGTCCAGCATGTTGCCGGCGATGTCGGACATCACCACGTAGACATAGGCCTGCGCACCGTCGCCTTCGACGCTGGCCTGGGCGCGCTTCTGGTTCACGTTAATGCCTTCCATCTTGTTGAACTCGCCGGTGGCGCCCAGCTTCACCGCCGCCTTGCGCGATTCCAGGAACGCCGGACGGTCGTCGGCGAACGGGCTGGCGGCGACGCTGCCGCTGTTGTCCAGGTCCTGGTTGAGCTTGGCTTCCGCCCAGTCGTTGATCTGCTGGTCGGAAATGTAGCTGTTGTCGCCGTCCACGTAGTCGGCGGTGGTGACGTCGTCGTACTCGTCCACCCAGCTTTCGATGTCCGCGTTGCTGCCGCTCGCCAGCTCCACCCAGCTGATGTCGAAGCCGGCTTCGGCGGCGTCCATGGGCAGGGTGTCTTGGGTCACCTGGGCGGCGTACAGGGTGCCGCTGCTCAGATCACCGGCGCTGTCGGCCACGAACTTGAACAGGATTACGCCGCCGCCGTCGTCGCTCATGTAGACGGTTTTCTGATCCGGCATCACCACCGCGTTTTCGTGAGAGTAGCGGCCCAGGGTGAAGTGCTTCACCGGCGTCGGTGTGCCGGTGGGGTCGGTCAGCTCGACGATGTAGCCGTAATCGTAGGGGTTGGGGTAGGTCACCGTGTAATCGGTGTTGATCTCACCGGCCAGGTAGTCGGCCAGGTCCTGGACGCTGCCCTCGCCCGGCGCGTTCCAGTCGATGGTGTCATCGAAGTACAACTCTTCGGAGGTCAGCGGCGTATTCCAGGGCGACACGGTGCCGAAGCAGTTCACCCAGGTGCCCTTCACGGCGGAAAAATCCACCATGGAGGCGTCGTTGTCTTGTACCACCCAGCGGCCTGCGTCGGTGCGGATCAGGTGCAGGCGGCTCATGGCGCCGGGGCGGTCTTCCCAGTTGGTGAACAGGTAGCCTTCGTCCTCGCTGACTTCCACCCAGCCGTTGAAGTCCGGGTCATTGGACACGCGGATCAGGGCGCTGCCGTCCTGCACGGCAATGCCGCCCAGGCCGGGCTGCGGGGCACCGGCCCAGGCGTCGCCTTGCTGGCCGAGCACGTTATAGCGGCCGGTGGCCACCCGCATGATCTGCTTTTCTTCGTCGGTTTCCGGCACCGACACGCCCTTGAACGGCTTGTTGATGTCGGTGTTTTCGATCAGGCCCACGGTGGCGTAGCGGTACACGTTGCCTTCGGCGTCCGGCGTCACGTTGGCGTCGGAGGGGTGCTGGATGTTGGTGAACACCTCGCCGTCCTGTTTCAGGAACAGGCCGGTGGCCTCCGAGCCCAGCGGCAGGGTGGCGACCCGGGTCAGGCGTTCCATCTGGATGCCGCCGGTGTCGCCGCCGTCGTTGCTGTCGCTGTCGCCGCCGCAGGCGGCCAGGGCGAGCGAGGTGGCGATGGCCAGCGCGCTCAGTTTAAAACGGGCGTCGTTCCGCAGATACATGGGGTTCTCCGTCTTATTCAGAATGGGATTGGGGGAGGTGGCCAATCCTGACGGAGAAAAATGTCAATTCAGTGTGCGGAAAATGGCGGCTTTATGAAGGCGGTCTTCACTGCGACAGAGTTCACGCTATTTCTTGCGGCGGCGGGTGATCACGATCAGGGCGATGGTGATGCCGAGGGCGCCGGCGGGGAACAGCAGCAGCATGCGTTCGCGGCGTTTGGCCCGCTCCAGCTGGGCGTCGGCTTTCTGGATTTCCGGGTTCACGGCCTGGTCGGTCTGTTCCTGCGCGGCGACCGGAGTGGCCACACTCAAACCCAGAGCCAGAATCAAGGAAGCAAGAAAAAGGCGCATGCTGAAGGGGCCTTTAGAGCGGATACAAAAAGGGCTCCCATGGGGAGCCCTTTTCTGAATTGGTGCCGAGGAGAGGACTTGAACCTCCACGGGGTTGCCCCCACTAGCACCTGAAGCTAGCGTGTCTACCAATTTCACCACCTCGGCTTGTTTCGTTGAACGACCGATTCCGGCCCTTCATCGCGAAAGCGCGTGCATTCTAGTATATGATGCCGGGATGTCAACGGTTAGTTCCGAAAACATTGGGCGTTTCGCCCCTCCGACAGCGCCAGCCCGGCTCTTCGTGTCCGGCTCGATTTCGCCGGCCCCCGTGGTGCGTGAGTCCCCTGCTGGGTTATGGTAGCGCCCGCCGGCGCCATCCGGCGGGTTTATACACATGTATTTTATTAGAGGTTATTGAATGGCATCCAGGAAACGCTATAAGGATCCCCACGCGGACCGGGAGGCGTCGAAGTACGAGAATCCGGTTCCCAGCCGCGAGTTGATCCTGCAGGTCCTCGACGACCAGGGAAAGCCGCTCGGTAAGCACGACCTTGCCGGGCTCCTGGACGTGGACGAAGACGGCGAGGTGGGCCTGGAGCGCCGCCTCAAGGCGATGCTGCGCGATGGCCAGCTGGTGGAAAACCGCAACGGCAAGGTGGGCATCGCCTCGCGCATGGATCTGATCGCCGGCCGGGTGCAGGGCCACCGCGACGGCTTCGGCTTTCTGATCGCCGATGAGCCCGGTCGCAAGGACCTGTTCCTGGCGCCCCGGCAGATGGAAAAAGTGATGGACGGCGACCGGGTGCTGGTCAGCACCGCCGGCGTCAACCGCTTCGGTAAGGAAGAAGCGCGCATCGTGGAGATCACCGAGCGCGCCGTGACCGAAATCGTCGGTCGCTACCACCGCGAAGCCGGGGTCAGCTTCATCGAGCCGGAAAACCGCCGCATCACCAAGGAAGTGCTGGTCGAGGATCTCAACGGCATCAAGCCGGAGCACGGCGACCATGTGCGTGCCGAGATCACCCAGTACCCGTCCCGCGACCAGCATGTGCTGGTGCGCCTGATCGAGGTGATCGCCACCCCGGACCAGGCCGGCATGGAAGTGGAAGTGGCCCTGCGCCGCTTCGAGATTCCCCACCAGTGGCCCAAGGGCGTGCCCGAGGAAGCCGAGCGCTTCGGTGCCGAGGTGCCGCACCCCGCCAAGGCGCACCGGGTGGACCTGCGCGACCTGCCGCTGGTCACCATCGACGACGAGAGCGCCAAGGATTTCGACGACGCCGTCTATGTGGAGAGCCGCCAGCGCGGCGGCTGGCGGCTGATCGTGGCGATTGCCGATGTCAGCCACTATGTGCATCCGGGCACCGCCCTGGACAACGAGGGCCACAAACGGGGCAACTCGGTGTACTTCCCCAACCGGGTGGTGCCGATGCTGCCTGAGGCGCTGTCCAACGGCCTCTGCTCGCTGAATCCGCACGTCGACCGGCTGTGTCTGTACTGCGACATGCTGGTGTCCGCCAACGGCCGCATCTCCCGCTTCGTGTTCCGCGAAGGCGTGATGCGCTCCCGCCATCGCCTGACCTATAACAAGGTGGGCGCGATCATCGAGGAGCCGGAGTCCGAGCTCGCCACGGAAACCGTGAAGAGCCTGGACGATGAAACCCTGGATTCGGTGTGGGCGTTCCACGAGATGTACCTGGCCCTGCGCCGCCGCCGCGAACTGCGCGGTGCGATCGATTTCGAGAGCAACGAAAGCCGCATCCTGTTCGATGAGCAGTCCAAGATCCGCGACATCGTGCCGGTGCAGCGCAACGTCGCCCACGTGATGATCGAGGAGGCGATGCTGGCGGCCAATATCTGCGCCGCGCGCCTGCTGGAGAAAGCGGAGCTGCCGGCGCTCTATCGGAACCACGAGCCGCCCAAGGAAGAGCGCCTGACCAACCTGCAGCAGTTCCTGGGCGGGCTGGGCCTGAGCATCCCCTGGTCGGAGGGGCCGATCGGCCCGCAGGTGTTCCAGCAACTCGGCGAGACCATCGCCGAACGCCCGGACCGCCAGGTGATCCAGACCATGATGCTGCGCACCATGAGTCAGGCCAAGTACGAGGCCAACGTGAAAGGCCACTTCGGGCTGGCGTACAACGCCTACACCCACTTCACCTCGCCGATCCGTCGTTACCCGGACCTGCTGGTGCACCGCGCCATCCGCTACCTGATCCGCAGCGGTGCCGACACCCCGCACGCGGACAACCCGGGCGGTCTGCCGGCGATTCAGCGCGATCACATTCTGCCGTTCAGCCTCAACGACATGATCGCCATGGGCGAGCACTGCTCAATGACCGAGCGGCGCGCCGACGACGCCACCCGCGATGTGGAACAGTGGCTCAAGTGCCAGTACATGGAAGACCACCTGGGCGGTGAGTTCGAGGGTGTGGTCAGCGGCGTGGCGGCCTTCGGCCTGTTCGTGCAGATCAACAACCTGCATATCGACGGCCTGGTCCACGTGGCCAACCTGGACAGCGACTACTACCACTTCGACGACGTCAATATGGCTCTGGTGGGCGAGTCCTCCGGGCGCCGCTTCAGCCTCGGTGACGCGGTGACGGTGAAAGTGGCCGGTGTGCACACCGACGAGCGCAAGATCGACCTGGAGCTGATCAGTTCCACCCCGGCGCCGGGCAAGCGTGGCGGCCCCAAACCCAAGGCGGCGGCCAAGAAGGGCGCCCGCAAAGGCGCCAAGAAAGGCGCCGGCCGCAAGAAGCCGGCCGCCGCCAAGGGCGGCGGTGACGCCGGCGGTGGTGGTTCCGAGCGGGAAAAGATCGCGCGCGGTGACATCCCCGGCGACGGCAACAGCGGTGATGGGGCCAAGAAGAGCGGCCAGCGTAAGCCGCGCCGCCGCCGATGAACAAACCGCTCATGTATTCCGGCATCCACGCGGTGGAGTCGCTGTTGCGGCACCGCCCGGAAGGGGTGCTGGAATTGTTCGTGCTGGACACCCGCGCCAAGCGCGGCGACGCCCGGCTGGAGACCTTGATTATCGCCGCCCGGGACCAGGGCATCGCGGTGCAGTACAGCCGCCGCGAGTCGCTGGACAAGCTGGCCGGCCCGCAGAACCAGGGCGTGGTGGCCCGCGCCCGGCCGCGTGCCGCCGGCGACGAGCAGGCCCTGGCGGCGCATCTGGACGGCCTGGAGCATCCGCCCCTGCTGCTGATCCTGGAAGGCGTCACCGACCCGCATAACCTGGGCGCCTGCCTGCGCAGCGCCGACGCCGCCGGCGTCGACGCGGTGGTGGTGCCGCGCCGCCACGCCGCCGGGCTCACCCCGGTGGCCTGCCGCAGCGCCGCCGGCGCCGCCGAGGCGCTGGCCTATTTCGAGGTGGGCAACCTGGCGCGGGTGCTGGAAATGCTCAAGGACCGCCGTATCCGGGTGGCCGGCACCGCGCTGAACGAGCGCAGCCAGTCATTGTTCGACTTCCAGCCGGACGCCGCCCTGGCGCTGGTGATGGGGGCCGAGGGCGAGGGGCTGCGGCGCCTGACCCTGGAGCGCTGTGACGATCTGATCGCCATTCCCATGGCCGGGGACGTGCAGAGCCTCAACGTCTCGGTGGCCACCGGGGTGGTGTTGTTCCACATCCGCGCCGCTTGCGGCGGCGCCCGGTTCTGAGCTAGACTCCCCGCCCTTCCGTGCCCTCCGGGGCGCGGACTCCTTGCCTCACCGCCTGTCGCGGGAGGCTGCGCAATCCGTAAGGAGCCAACAATGCGTCATTATGAAGTCGTGTTCCTGGTCCACCCGGACCAGAGTGAACAGGTTCCCGCCATGGTCGAGCGCTACAGCGCTATCGTGACCGACGGCAAGGGCACCATCCACCGCCAGGAAGATTGGGGCCGCCGTCAGCTGGCCTACCCGATCAACAAGATTCATAAAGCACACTACGTGCTGATGAATATTGAATGTGACGGCGACACTCTCGAAGAGCTGGAAAACACCTTCCGCTTTAACGATGCCGTTATCCGTCACCTCGTGGTGCGTCGCGAGCGGGCTATCACCGAGCCTTCGCCGCTGTCCAAAGCCAACGAGAAGGAGGAGGCCGCCAGCTGATTTCCGGACACAATCACTGCCAACTCACCGGCGTCATCGCCAGCCTGGAAAAGGTTGCGGTTACACCGGCCGGCGTTCCCCGCCAGCGTTTCTGGCTGGAGCACCGGTCCCGGCAAGTGGAAGACGGTCAACCCCGTGAAGTCCGAGCCCGCATCGCCATTGTTCTGGTCGGCGGCAACGCCAGCCTGATCCAGGGCCTGCGAGAAGGGCAAAGCGTCACGGTAACCGGATTTCTCTGCCAGGCCGGCTACAAGGGCGAAGCCCGGGACCGTTTGCAGTTGATCGCGGAAACACTGGAGCCCCACTAAGGAATCGAGAGGAGTTTACCCATGGCCCGTTTTTATCGCCGTCGCAAGTTCTGCCGCTTTACCGCGGAAGGTGTCGAGTTCATTGATTTCAAGGATCTGGACACCCTGAAAGCCTACATCACCGAAACCGGCAAGATCGTGCCCAGCCGTATCACCGGCACCAAAGCACGCTATCAGCGTCAGCTGGCCTCCGCTGTCAAGCAGGCCCGCTTCCTGGCGCTGCTGCCGTACGCCGACAGCCACGACAATTAAGCCGAGGGGACCGTCATGCAAGTGATCCTGCTGGAAACCATCAAGAACCTGGGTGACCTGGGCTCCGTGGTGGACGTTCGCCCCGGTTACGGTCGTAACTTCCTGATCCCGCAAGGCAAAGCCCTGCCGGCCACGAAGAACAACCTGGCCGAAGTGGAAGAGCGTCGCGCGGAACTGGAAAAACAGGCCGCCGAGCTGCTGAGCGCCGCCGAAGCGCGCGCCGAGAAGCTGGCTGAAGCCACCATCACCGTGGGCGCCAAGTCCGGTGACGAAGGCAAGCTGTTCGGCTCCGTTGGCACCAACAACATCGCCGACGCGATCAGCGAGCAGACCGGTGTGCAAGTCGAGAAAGCGGAAGTGAAGCTGCCGCTGGGCGCGATTCGCCAGACCGGCGAGTACGAGATCGACCTGAGCCTGCACGCCGACGTGACCGTGACCATCAAACTGACCGTGGTGCCCCAGGAGTAATCCCGGCCTGCGTAAGCGGTTTGCCCCCACGGGGGCACGGTGACAGAATCAGGGCACTGTCCGGCAACGGGCGGTGCCCTTTTCGTTTAACGGACCTGCCATGAACGAACCCCTGAGTCTGGACGATCATCTCCCGGATAATCTGCGTATCCCGCCCCATTCCCAGGAGGCGGAGCAAGCCGTGCTGGGGGGGTTGCTGCTCAATAATGAAGCCTGGGACGAAGTGGCCGAGCGGGTCGGGCCCAAGGACTTCTACCGCAAGGAACACCGGCTGATCTTCCAGGTGGTTGACCAGCTGGTGGAAGAAGAAAAGCCCTGTGACCTGGTGACCGTGTCCCAGGCGCTGACCCACCGTGGCGAGCTGGACGACGTGGGCGGCATGACCTACCTGTCGGACCTCGCCCGCAACACGCCCAGCGCCGCCAACATCAACGCCTACGCGGACATCGTCCGTGAGCGCAGCATCCTGCGTCAGTTGATCCAGGTGTCCCACGGCATCGCCGAGCAGTCCTTCAACCCCAAGGGCACGCCGTCGCTGGAAATCCTCGACGCGGCGGAGTCGGCGATCTTCGAGATCGCCGAGCAGCAAAAGAAGGGCAGCGGCCCCCAGGACATCAAGACGGTCCTGAAGAAAGCGGTGGACCGCATCGACGAGCTGTACAAGAACAAGAACTCGCTGACCGGCCTGACCACCGGTTTCGAGGAGCTGGACAAGATGACCTCCGGCCTGCAGCCCTCGGACATGGTGGTGGTGGCGGGACGTCCCTCCATGGGCAAAACCACCTTCGCCATGAACCTGTGCGAGAATGTGGCGCTCAAGTCGCACAAGCCGGTGCTGGTGTTCTCCATGGAGATGCCCGCCGACGCCATCGTCATGCGGATGCTGTCGTCGCTGGGGCGCATCAACCAGACCTCGATCCGTTCCGGGCGTCTGGATCAGGACGACTGGCCGCGCATCACTTCCGCCATTCAGATGCTCAGTGAGCAGAAGTTCTTCATCGACGACACGCCGGCTCTGAGCCCTCTGGAGCTGCGTACCCGTGCGCGAAGAGTGGCGCGCGAATGCGGCGGCCAGCTGGGCATGATCATGATCGATTACCTGCAATTGATGCAGGTGCCCGGCGCCGACAGCCGCGTCAACGAGATCTCGGAAATCTCCCGCTCGTTGAAGGGGCTGGCCAAGGAACTGAACTGCCCGGTGGTAGCGCTCTCGCAGCTTAACCGCTCCCTGGAACAACGGCCCAACAAGCGCCCGGTGATGTCCGACCTGCGGGAATCCGGGGCCATCGAGCAGGACGCCGACGTGATCATGTTCCTGTATCGGGATGAGGTCTATAACCAGGACACCACCGAAAAGGGCATCGGCGAAGTGATCATCGGCAAGCAGCGGAACGGTCCCATCGGTACCGTGCGCGTGGCGTTCCGGGGCGAGTACCTGCGCTTCGACGACCTGGCGCCGGAATACTATCAGCAGTACGCCGGCGACGAGTAACTGCGCATGCGCGGTACCTTTCTGGAAATCCGCCCCCGGGCCCTGACCGACAACGCGCGCCGCGCCCGTGCCCTGGCCAACGGCGCGCGGGTGTTCGCCATGGTCAAGGCCAACGGCTACGGCCACGGCCTGGGCCTGGCGGCCCGCGCCTTCGCCAACGCCGTGGACGGGCTGGGCGTGGCGGTGATCGAAGAGGCTCAGGCGCTGCGGCATCTGGGGCTGGCCCACCCGGTGCTGGTGGCGGAAGGCTTCTTCGACGCCGACGAACTGGCCCTGGCCTCCCGGCTGCACGCGGAAGTGGTGGTGCATTCACCCTGGCAGGTGGACCTGCTGGCGACGCGGCCGGCCCCGCTGGGGGTCTGGCTCAAGGTCAACACCGGCATGAACCGGCTCGGCATGGCGCCGGACCTGGCCCGCGCCCAGGCGGCGCGCCTGCGCGCCATCCCCGGGGTGCGGCTGCTCGGCGTGATGAGCCACTTCGCCTGCGCTGACGCCGAGGACGACACCTTCACCGACCACCAACTGGCCATCGCCGACACCCTGGCCAAAGAGTTGAATGTACCGCTCAGCGCCGCCAATTCCGCCGCGCTGATCCGCTATCCCCAGGCCCGCGCCCGGCGCGTGCGTCCCGGCATCATGCTGTACGGCTCGTCGCCGTTTCCCTGGCGCAGCGCCGCCGACCTGGCGCTGTCGGTGACGCAGCGTTTCAGCGCCCGGCTGATCGCCATCAACCCGATTCAGGCCGGCGACACCGTCGGCTACGGCGCCACCTGGCGCGCCGACGCCCCGGGCCGCATCGGCGTGGTGGCGGTGGGCTACGGCGACGGCTACCCGCGCCACGCGCCCAGCGGCACCCCGGTGGCGGTGAACGGCCACCGCACCCGGCTGGTGGGCCGCGTTTCCATGGACATGATCACCGTGGACCTCACCGGCCTGGACGCCCGGGTTGGCGACAGCGTCGAGCTGTGGGGCGATACCGTGGCCGTGGACGAAGTGGCCGCCGCCTGCGGTACCATCAGCTACGAGCTGTTTTGTCAGATCACCGGCCGGCCGGTACGAGTCATCGCCGAATAAGGAGCTTTCGTGGCGAAAAAGAAAACCGCGTTCGTCTGCAACGAGTGCGGCGCCGACTTCCCCAAATGGCAGGGCCAGTGCCCGGCCTGCGGCGCCTGGAACACCCTGCAGGAATTCGTCGTCGACCCGGCCATGCCCAAGAGCCGCTCCTCGGAACGCAGCGGCTTCAGCGGCCAGCTCTCCGAAGTGCGCCAGCTCAACGAAATCGCCCTGGAAGACAGCCCGCGCATCAGCGCCGGCATGGACGAGCTGGACCGGGTGCTGGGCGGCGGCCTGGTGCCCGGCTCGGCGATCCTGCTGGGCGGCCACCCGGGGGCCGGCAAATCCACCCTGCTGCTGCAGGTGCTGTGCCGGCTGGCGGACCGGGAAAAGTGCTTCTATATCACCGGTGAGGAATCCCTGGCCCAGGTGGCGATGCGCGCCGACCGCCTCAAGCTGCCCAAGGAAAAGCTGCGCCTGGCGGCGGAAACCGACGTTGAGCAGATCCTCGAGCTGGCCCGCAAGGAGCAGCCGCGGCTGCTGGTGGTGGACTCGATCCAGGTGATGTATCTCGCCGGCCTGCAGTCGGCGCCGGGCAGCGTCGCCCAGGTGCGCGAAGGCGCCGCCGCCCTGACCCGCTTCGCCAAGCAGACCGGCACGGTGCTGCTGCTGGTCGGGCACGTCACCAAGGACGGCACCCTGGCCGGCCCCAAGGTGCTGGAACACATGATCGACTGCTCGCTGATGCTGGAAGGCTCCGCCGATGCCCGCTTCCGCACCCTGCGTGGCCTCAAGAACCGCTTCGGCGCGGTCAACGAACTGGGCGTGTTCGCGATGACCGGCGAAGGCCTCAAAGAGGTCAAGAACCCGTCCGCGATCTTCCTTAACCGCGCTGACGACATCGCCCCCGGCTCGCTGGTGACGGTGGTCTGGGAAGGCACCCGGCCGCTGCTGGTTGAACTGCAGGCGCTGGTCGATGCCAGCCACTTCGGCAACCCGCGACGGGTGTGCGTGGGCCTGGAAGCCAACCGCCTGGCCATGCTGCTGGCGGTGCTGCACCGTCACGGCGGTATCCAGGTGGGCGACCAGGACGTGTTCGCCAATGTGGTGGGCGGCGTTAAAGTGGCGGAGACCGCCGCCGATCTGGCGCTGGTGCTGGCGATCGTGTCCAGCTTCCGCGACCGGCCCCTGGGCCGTGATCTGGTGGTGTTCGGCGAGATCGGCCTGTCCGGTGAGATCCGCCCGGTGCCACAGGGCCAGGAGCGCCTGTACGAGGCGGTCAAGCACGGCTTTAAGCGCGCCATCATTCCCAAGGCCAACAAGCCCCGTCAACTGCCGGACGGCGTCGAAGTGATCGCCGTGAGCACCTTGGCGGAAGCTCTGGAGCAACTATGAAAAAACAATTCGCGGTAATCGGCCTGGGCGGCTTTGGCGAATCCGTCGCTCTCGAGCTGATGCGTCTCGGCCATGACGTGCTGGGCATCGACTGTAGCGAAGACAAGGCCAACCAGATGGCCGACAAACTGACCCAGACGGTGATCGCCAACGCCAGCGACGAGGAGGCCCTGCGCGAGCTGGACCTGCACCGTTTCGACGCCGTGCTGATCGCCATCGGCGAGCACATCGAAGCCAGTGTGCTGTGCACCATGCATGTGATTTCCCTGGAGGCCAAGGAAGTCTGGGTCAAGGCGATCACGCCCACGCACCACAAGATCGTCGAGAAGCTCGGCGCCAACCGGGTGTTCCACCCGGAGTACGAGATGGGGCTGCGCATCGCCCAGTCCCTGGCGCACCCCAACATGCTCGACTACATCAGCCTGGGCGATAACTACTTCGTGATTGAAATCCGGCCCGGCGAAGTGCTCGAGGACCGGCCGTTGTCCGAGCTGCGCATCGACGACAAGGAAGTGCGCCTGTTGGCGATCAAGCACGGCCAGAGTGTCAGCCTGAACCCGTCGCCGGATCAGCGCCTGCGCCGCAACGACCATCTGGTGTTGGTGGGCGAGGAAGAAGCGCTGCGCCACTTCTCGGAAAACCTGTGAGCCCGGGCCGATGAGAACCTGGCTTCCCGGCTTGCGCGGCCGCGCAAGCCGTCAGTTACGACGCGCCTGGCGTTACAGCCCGCCGGTGATTCTGGCCGCCAGCTTCGCCGTGCTGATTCTGCTGGGGGCGTTGCTGCTGTGGACGCCCTGGGCCAGTCCACAGCAGGACCTGGGGTTCTGGCGCGCCCTGTTCACCGCCTGTTCGGCGGTCACCGTGACCGGGCTGGTGGTGGTGGACACCGGCGCCGACCTGACGCTGTTCGGGCAGGCGGTGGTGCTGGTGCTGATTCACCTCGGCGGGCTGGGTCTGATGAGTTTCGCCGCGCTCACCGTAATGGCCCTGGGTGGTCGTTTTGGCCTGCGTGGCCAGCGCCTGGTGCGTGAAGCCATGGACCAGACTTCCCCCGGGGATGTGCTCATTCTGGTGCGTTATATCGCGATCCTGGCGCTGTCCCTGGAAGCTCTGGGCACGGTGCTGTTGGCCCTGGTCTGGGTGCCGGAGATGGGGCTGGCGCGGGGCCTCTGGTTCAGTGTTTTTCATGCCGTCTCGGCGTTCAATAACGCCGGCTTCGGTTTGCTGCCGGAGAGCCTGTCCCCCTGGGCCGGGCAGCCGCTGGTGAATGGGGTGATTACCGCCTTGTTCATCATCGGTGGGCTGGGTTTCACGGTGCTCATGGACCTGTGGCGGCAACGCCGATTCGCCACGCTCGGCCTGCACAGCAAGCTCACCATCACCGGCACCCTGGTGCTGGCGATCGGCGCCTGGCTGTTGATCATGCTGTTTGAATGGCGCAACGGCGAGACCCTGGGCGCGCTGCCGGTGGGTGATCGGGTTTGGGCGGCCTGGTTCACGGCGGTCACGCCGCGCACCGCCGGTTTCAATACCCTCGACACCGGCGCCCTGGCGTTACCCAGCGTGCTGTTGATCATGTTCCTGATGTTTATCGGCGGGGGCAGCAATTCCACCGCTTCGGGCATCAAAGTGAGCACCTTCATGGTGGTGATGCTGGCGACCCGGTCGTTTCTGATGGGGCGTTCCCAGACCACCGCGTTCCGCCGGGGCATTGCCCTCAGTTCGGTGTTTCGGGCCCATGCGGTGGTGGTGCTCAGCCTGATGCTATTGATGCTGGGTAACTTTCTGCTGGTGATTCTGGAACCGGATCTGCGCCCGTTGGATGTGCTGTTCGAGGGCTTTTCAGCGTTCGGCACCGTGGGGCTGTCGCGGGGCGTGACCACCGAGATATCGCCCGCCGGCCAGGGGGTGCTTATGTTCCTGATGTTCGTTGGCCGGATCGGGCCGCTGGCGCTGGCGTTTTCCCTGGCGCGCCCCCGTGACGCCAAAGTGCGCTACGTGGAAAACGAGGTGCAGATCGGCTGACCCGGAACGCGGCTCAGAGGCCGTCCGCCTCCAGGTTGAGGTGGCGGGAGCGCCACCAGCGCCAGGAGGCCACGGTGTCGAAGAACAGCGCCACCGAGTTGACCATCACCACCAGCACCGCCAGCAGCCACTCGTCCAGATGCATGGCGTCGGCGCCCCAGCCGCCGATCAGACGGGCCACCAGGGCCACCTGCAACGGCACCCAGGCGATTAAATGAGGCAGCGCCAGCGCCCGGTTCACGGACGCGTAGTGCCACAGCGTGACGCCATTGGCCGCCAGCACGAACAGGGTGGCCAGCGCCACCAGGCCGCCGCTGGCGGTATGCAGCATGAAGAAGCCGGTGGCATTGACGGGGATCAGGACCAGCAGGATCCAGGCGCGCATCCATAGCGGCAGGCGTTGATAAGAGGCCTGGATGCGGTCCAGGCGTTCGAGATGACTCATGGCGCGTCCCTGATAGAGGAGGAGAGTAAAGTCCATTTCCGGCCGCCGGCGGTTTCGGCACTGCCGTGACGATAATATGACCGGGTCAGGGTCACAATATCGTGATGAACAGGGGGTGAGAAGTAGGGCTCACACCCCCTTTATTCAAGTCTATTCAGGTCGAACCCGGTAAACAGGGCAGTCAAAAATCCAGGCTGTAGCCCAGGGTCACGGTGCGGCCACGGCCTTTGAAGTAGTACTCATCGCTGGCGCGGGCGGCTTGGGAGTAGTAGGTGAAATAGTCCTTGTCCAGCAGATTCGCGATGCCCAGGTCGAGTTTGCCCGCCGGCAGCTCGTAGGCCAGGGACGCATCGAGCAGACCGTGGCCGTCGAAGTCGAGGGTCGGGTCTTCCGCGTCGCGGGCGAAGTAATGGTTGTATTGCAGAAGGGATGACAGCTTGGCGTTCCAGCGCGCGGTCCAGGCCAGGCGCAGGGTGTCCGGGGCGATATTCAAACCGGTCAGTTCCGTGTCCAGGGAGCCGTCGCCATCGGTGTCCGATTCGCCCCCGGCCTGGCTATAGGTCAGTTTCAGGAGGTGGCTGCCGAGCCGCGCGTCGCCGGACACTTCGACGCCCCGAATCTTGGTTTTCTCGCGGTTGCCCACCCAGACGCCGTTCTCCTCGGTGAGCCGCTCGCCGTAATCGGAGCGCGATTCGTAGTAGCTTACTTCCAGGCCGTAGCGATCCCAATGAAAGCGCGAGCCCACTTCTCTGTTATCGGTAACGATAGGTCTCAATTGCAGCAGCGTGTCCACGTCCTGACCGGGCTGGTCGATGCCGCGCAGCACCCGGCCCACGTCAGGCATGCCGAAGCCTTCGGAGTAGTTGGTGTAGAGCTGGGCCCAGGAGGTCGCCTGGTAGACCAGACCGGCGTTGAGCAGCGTTTCGTCGAACTCCGGGCTGCCGCCGTCGACGATCACGCCGTCGCTCATTACCGGGCCGCTGCGGTCGACGGCCTGGTAGGTGTCGACGTTGAGTTTGGCCTGTTCGTGGCGGGCACCGGCCTGCAGGGTCAGCGTTTCGGTCAGGCTGAAGTCCGCCTGGGCGAACACGGCGGCATTGCGAAACTGGGTCTCGGGTACATAGGTGCGGCCGGTCTCGATCAGCATCTGCCGGGTTTCGTCCTGCAGCAGGTCCAGGCCGGTGGTCACTTTCAGGTGGTCATCAAGCAGGCCGTCCCGGCTCAGGGTGAACTTGGCGCCCAGCTTGTCGGATTCGTTGCGGGTCTGGTCGAGCTGCTTTTCGCCGTCGGGGCCCTCATAGGGGAAGAAGGGCGTGGTGGCGAACCGGGCGCGGAAACGCTGGCTGTAAAGCTGGGCGTCCACCTGGCTGCCCAGCCAGTCCGTGTGGGTGTAGGAGAGCCGGGCCGTGGTCACCTTGTTGAAGCCGGGTTCGCCGTCGGGGGTGCCTTTGCGCGACCGCGTAGCGATGCCGTTGTCGCGATCGCCCGGCACGGGCACGTAATCGCCTTCGCCTTCCAGCTCGAAGCGGTTGACCATGAACTCCACGTTTTGATGGTCATCGATCCAGTAGCCCAGCCGGCCCATCAAATCGTGGCTGGTGGAGTTCTGCAGCTCACCGGGGTAGGCGATCCCCACCAGTCTGTCGTCGCCGGAGTAGAACACGCCGCGTTCCTGGCGGGTGGCGGCGGCCAGGTAATCCCAGTCTCCTTGCTGGCCGCCGATCCGGTAGTTCAGCTTGTGGCCGAGGCTGTCGGAATCCACATCGTCATCGGCGGTCACGCTGACACTGGCGTGCTGGTTGATCTGCCCCGGATCGGCGCGTTTGGTGACGAAATTAATGATGCCGCCGGTGGCGCCCAGACCGTGCTCCGCGCTGGCCCCATGGATCACTTCGATGCGTTCCACCATGGACAGATCAATGGTGTAGCTGTCGCGGGCGCTGTCGCGCAACGGATTGCTTTGCGGGACGCCGTCGATCAGAAACAGAGGCGAACGACCGCGGAAAGTCTCGCCGGCATTGGAGAGTTTTTGCCGGCTGGGTGAGTAGGACGGAATCAAGTTGCTGAGCACCTGGCCGGGATCCTCGCTGATCGACAACTGCTGCTCGATCTCTTCCCGGGTGATGAGGGTGATCTTCTGCGGTGACTCTTCCACGGTGCTGTGGGCGCGGGTCGCGGTCACCGTCACCGCTTTCAGGGTGTTGTTATCGGTTTGCGCCTGCAGAGGCGCGGCCATGGCGAAAAAAGACAAAGGCAAGCACAAGCGTAAGAAACGCACGGAGGTTCTCCTTGCGGTACATAAGTGTAAGAGGCGTAAGGACCGCGGGGGAACTTATTGAAAATGAGAATCAATGTCAACTTTGGGGTCGACGGCGCCTCCGTGGCTTTCGCTTGCGCCACCACAGGTAGAGGCCGGTGGCGAACAACAAACCCGGGAGCAGCCCACTGACCAGGATCAGCCAGCGGCCGGCCAGGCCCAGGGCGTCACCGTTGTGCAACGGGAATTGCCAGGACATAACCTGGCTGCCGGCAGCCGAGGTAAGCGGATTGTAGATGTCCAGGATGGCGCCGTTGTACTGATCCACCCAGACGCGGGTGGCGCCGTAGTTCGACCAGGGCTCGTCGGGCTGGTTGAAGGCGAGCCGGTAGGGATCGGTTCGGACGCCGGGCAAGTCCACCCGTGTGAGCACCGCGTCCGGGAAGGCGCGCCGGCCCCTGGCCACCACCTGGTCCACGTTCAGGGTGGCGCCGTTGGGCTCGACGTGTGGCGCCGGTGGGGCGTCCAATGGCAGCACCGCGCCGACCAGGGCCCGTACCGCGCCCGGGAACACCAGGCTTACCCCGGAGAACGCCACCACCAGCAGCACCGGCAGCAGGTAGAAGCCGGCGGTGCGGTGCAGATCAAAATAGAAGCGGAAGCGACCGGCGTCGCGGCGCAGGGTCAGTGCCCGTCGCCAGCGGCCGGCGCGGCGGCCCCGGGGCCACCACAGATACAGGCCGCTCAAACAGAAAAACAGTAGCAGCAGGCCGCCGGCGCCCACCACGTAGTGGCCGGTGGTGCCCGCCAGGAGATTGTAGTGCAGGCGGTAAACCCAACTGCTCGGGTATTGGCCCCAGTCGCGAATGGCCCGTACCTCGCCGGCGGGCGTTACGCTCACCTGCAGCGGCCCGGGCGCGCCGGGCCGTGCTTCGAAACGCACCTCGTGGGGGCTGCCCGGGCCGCGCGACAGGTTCAGCCGTTGCGGCGCCTTGCCGGGCACGGCCGCGTCGGCGGCGGCCAGCACGGTTTCCAGGGAGACCGCCTCGGCGGTCGGGTCGCTGAGCAAGCGTGGTGTCAGCCACTCGTCGAGGGTGTCGTGGAACACCAGCAGACTGCCGCTGACGCCGCTTACGGCCAGCAGCAGGCCGGCGATCAGGCCGGCGTATTTGTGCAGCTTGAACAGCATGGACGCTCGATGCGGGTGTTAGAAGTCGAGATTGTACCCCAGTGAGACGACCCGGCCACGGCCGGCGAAGTAGCGGCTGTCCAGCGTCGAGGCGGCCTGCGAGAAGTAGGTGATGTACTGTTCGTTGAACAGATTTTCCACGCCCACGGTGACCTGGCCCTTGCCCAGACGGTAGCCGGCGAAGGCATCGAACAGCTGGTAGCTGTCGAAGTCGAGCTCCGGTCCGGGGATGCCGCGACTGAAGTAGTGATTGCCTTGCACCTGGGTGGTCAGCTTGGGCGACCAGTTGGCCTGCCAGCGTACCGTGACCCGGTCCGGGCCGATATTGCGCCCGTCCAGGCGGGTGTCGACTACGCCGTTGTCGTTGGAATCGAATTTGCCGCTGACGTGGGCGTAGGCCGTGCTCAGGCGATGGCCCTCGCGGAAACGCCAGCCCAGATCCGCTTCCACGCCGTGGATTTCGGTCTTCTCCCGCTGCACTTCGAACACGCCGTTGCGCAGCGCCAGCCGTGAGCCGAAGTCGGAATCGGATTGGTAGTAGCTGACCTCGAAGTCCACGGTGCCCTGGGACAGGCGCGCGCCGATCTCGCGGTTGTCGGTGACGATCGGCTCGAGATTGACGTAGTCGTCCACGTCGCGGTTCGGTTGATCCACGGCGCGCAGCACCCGGCCCACGTCCGGCATGCCGAAGCCTTCCGAGTAGTTGGCGAACAGTTGCGCCCAGTCGGTGGCCTGGAACACCACACCGGCGTTGAACAGGGTTTCCTCGAAGCTTGGGCTGCCGCCTTGCACCGTCTGGCTGCCGTAGGAGGCCAGGGTGGTGTAGGTGTCCACATCCAGCTTGGCGTATTCATGGCGCACGCCGCCGTGCAGGGACAGCCGGTCGGTGGCCTGGTATTCCAGTTGCAGGAAGGGCGCCGCGTTCTGGAACTCGGTCTCCGGCACCCATTCACGGCCGGTCTGCGCCAGAATCTGGCTGGTCTGGTCCTGCAGCAGGTCCAGGCCGGTGGTGGCTTTCAGGTTGCCGTCGAGCAGGCCGTCCCGGGTCAGGGTGAACTTGGCGCCGTACTTATCGGACTCGTTCTGCGACTGATCGAACACGTTGGGGCCGAAGGCCGGGTCCTGGAAGGTGGCGAAGGTGTCGCCGCCGTAGCGGGCGCGGAAGCGCTGGGTGTACAGCTGCAGGCGCACGTCGTTGCCGGCCAGATCGGTGTTGCGGTAGGACAGGCTGGTGGTGAGCGCCTCGTTGCGCACCGGGTCGCCGGCCGGGTCGCCCTTCACCGAGGTGGCGGGCACGCCGTTGTCGCGGTCGCCTTCGATGCCCACGTAGTCGTGGTTGCCTTCCAGCTCGAAGCGGTTCACCGACAGCTCCAGGTTCTGGGTGTCGTCCAGCCAGTAGCCGACCTTCATGAACACGTCGTAGCTCTGTGAGTCCATGGTGTCGCCCTGGGCCTGGTCGATGCCCACGGCCCGACCGTCGGCGTCGTAGAACAGACCCCGGGATTTATAGGCGCCGCCGAGCAGGAAGTCCCAATCGCCGTGGATGCCTTCCAGGCGGTAATCGGTTTGGTAGCTGAGGCCATCGGATTCGTAGTCGGTGGGGGCGCTCACGCCCACCCCGATGTGCTGGCGCAGCTCGGTGCCTTCCGGGCGGCGGGTGACGAAGTTGATGATGCCGCCGGTGGCGCCCAGGCCGTGCTCGGCGCTGGCGCCATGGATCACCTCGATGCGTTCCACCATGGCCAGATCAATGGTGTAGCCGTCCCGGCTGCCGTCGCGCAACGGGTTGGACTGCGGAATGCCGTCGATCAGGAACAGCGGGTCGCGGCCGCGGAAGGTTTCGCCGGAATTGGTCAGCTTCTGACGGCTGGGCGAATAGGAGGGGATCAGATTGCTGAGCACCTGGGCCTGATCATTGGTGATCGCCATTTGCTGCTCGATCTCGTCCCGCGTGATCACGGTGATTTTCTGCGGTGTTTCGCCGGCCTCGCTGTTGCCCCGGGTGGTGGTCACGGTGACCGGTTCGAGTTGGTTGGAGGTTTGCGCTTGGGCGGCGGTGGACACCGACGCCGTCAGGGGCAGCAGGGAACAGGATAGCAACGACAGCGGCAAGCCGGAACGTAAGCGGAGCACGGTGATCTCCTCCGAAAGGAATCGATTGTCAGTTTTGTAAGGACGGAGGGGAACCTATAGGTAATGAGAATTATAGTCAATACGGTTCAGGTTACGGGGCAAGTTACGAAGAGGTGGGCGCTAGCTGTCATGACCGGATGTCGCCCGGTCGCCCTGCAGCCAGCCCCAGGAATCCACCAGATCGAACAACAGGCTGATCGTGTTCACCACCAAAACGGCCACCGCCAGCAGCCATTCGGAAAGCTCCAGCGGACCTTCTCCGTAGGCGCCCACTAAACGGCCGACCAAGGCCACATGCAGCGGGATCCAGGCGAACAGGTGGGGGATCGACATAGCCTTATTCATGCCGGCGTAGTGCCACATGATCGGCAGATTGGTGAGCACCACGACGACCGCCGCCAAGGCGGTCGCCTGGCCGGAGAAGGTACCCAGCAGGAAAAAGCCCGCCGCGTTGACGGGGGTTAGAACCAAGCCGACCCAGATTTGCACCCAGCCGGGCAGGCTGCGATAGGAATCGTGGATGGCGGTCAGGCGCGCGGCGGAGTTCATTGTGTGTTGTCCTCGGTATTCAGGGCCCAGTTATAGTCCAGGAAGCGAATCGGCAGATCCCCGGCCGCCAGGGTGTTGCGCGCGTCGGGCGTCAGCCCCAGGGCCTTGGCATGGTCCGCCAGGTAGCCGCCCAGGCTGCCGGCGGCTTTGGTGAAATCCTTCCCGTACCAGTCGAAAATCGGTGACACCAGCAAGACTCCGCTTTCCTCGTCGTAGCGGTTGCGCTGGCGGTCGGAAAGGAAGCGGCGGGTGCTGTCAGCGAGCTGTTGGTCCAGACGGTCGCCGTTAAAGGCTTGCGGGCGTAGCGCCGGGCAGCCCACCGAGGCGCAATTGACCGCGAAATGGATGCGTGGGTCCATTAGCTCGGGATTGCCGCGAATCATTTGATGCTCCACCTCATCCAGGGTTCGCTGTTTACCGAGCAAAGTGAAAAAACGCTGGCTCCAGGGCCCGGAAAACAGTGAACCGATATCGCGGATGGAGGCCGGGCGCTCGTCCTGTTTAAGAATCAGCTTTACCGTGAAGGCGTTATACGCATTAATTAAAAACGCCAACCGGTGGTCGCGGTCGAAGCCTTCGAAAGTGTCAGCGTCCACCTCGCTGAGCTTCGTTAGATAGGCGTCCAGGGTGTCTTCGTCGTCGGCCAGTCCCGAGTAGTCGACGACGCTGGTCACTCCGTTGCGCCGCCATTCGACATGCTCTTCAAGCAAGCCGTCCCAGGCGCCGTGATCGAACGCCGCCGCTTTCCCGGCGAGCGCCAGGCCGGTGATAAAAAACAGACCCAGTGTCACTAGCGATAGCGTCCTTGGCGGTAAGGCGTGCAGTGTCATTGATTGACCTCCGGTCAGCGTTGCCAGGCGTGGAAGCGTTCCACCCAGCGCAACACGCCTTCCGGCTTGTGCGCCTTCTTCCACTCGCCGGCGGCGAATTTGTTGGCTTCCGCCATGGTCGGGTAAATATGGATGGTGCCGAGAATCTTGTTCAAACCCAGGCCGTGCTTCATGGCCAGCACGTATTCGCTGATCAGGTCGGACGCGGACTCGCCGACAATGGTGACGCCCAAGATGGTGTCCTTGCCCGGCGGTGTCAGTACCTTCACGAAACCGTGGTCGGTGCTGTCGGCGATCGCCCGGTCGAGATCATCGATGCCGTAACGGGTCACTTCCACTTCAATGCCTTGCTCTCTGGCTTCGTCCTCACTCAGCCCGACACGAGCCACTTCCGGGTCGGTGAAGGTGGCCCAGGGGATCACCCGATAGTCCACCTGGAACTTCTTGAGGCGGCCGAATAGCGCGTTCACCGAGGCGTACCAGGCCTGGTGGGCAGCCACATGGGTGAACTGATAGGGCCCGGCCACGTCGCCGCAGGCGAAAATATTGGGGAAGCGGGTGCGCAGGAAACCGTCCACCGCTACGGTACCGTTCTTTTCGGTGGCGATGTTCATGGCGTCCAGGCCCAGGCCGTCGGTGTTGGCGCGCCGGCCCACCGCCACCAGCACGGCGTCGAACGGCAGGCGTTTCTCGCCGTCGTCGGCTTGCACATACAGCACCTTCTCGCCGTCCTCCACCGCGAAACGCGCCGCCTTGTGGTTGGTGAGCACGGTGACGCCGCTGTCGCGCAGGGACGAGGTCACCAGGGCGGCGGCGTCTTCGTCCTCGCGCGGCATCAGGCGCGGCAGCATCTCCACCTGGGTCACTTCGCTGCCCAGGCGCGCGAAGCTTTGCGCCAGCTCACAGCCTATCGGCCCGCCGCCCAGCACGATCAGCCGGCGAGGCTGTTCCGTCAGCGTCCACAGGTTTTCCGACGTGAGAATGTCGATCTCTTCGATGCCGGGAATCGGCGGCACGAACGGCCGCGCGCCGGAGGCGATAATGATATTGCGGGTGGTCAGGGTGCGTTCGCCCTCGGCGGTGTCCACGGCCACTTCCCAGGGCGAGGTGATACGCGCGCTGCCCTGCACGCAGTCCACGCCCAGTTCCGTATAGCGATCCACCGAATCATGGGGTTCGATCTTACCGATGACCTTATGGATGCGCGCCATGATGTCGGCGAAATCGAAGCGCGGGGTGATGCTGGCGAAACCGTAACGTTCCGGCTTGCGCTCCAGGTGCGCCAGCCGCGCGCTCTTGATCAACGCCTTGGACGGCACGCAGCCGGTGTTCAGGCAGTCGCCGCCCATCTCGCCTTTCTCGATCAGCGTCACACTGGCTTTCACCGTGGCGGCGATGTAGGCGCTCACCAGCCCGGCGGAGCCGGCGCCGATCACCACCAGATTACGGTCGAAATGCTTCGGCTTTTTATAGCCCCGGTACACCTTACGCGCCTGCAGAAACGCCATCACCGCCTTCGCCAGCCACGGGAACAACCCCAGCAACACGAACGCGCCGATCAGATCCACCGACAGCAACCCGGACAAGGTGTCCAGCTCGCCCAGCTGGGTGCCGGCGTTCACATACACCGCCGTGCCCGCCAGCATGCCCACCTGACTGACCCAGTAAAACGTCCAGGTCTTCAGCGGCGTCAACCCCATCACCAGATTGATCACGAAAAACGGAAACGCCGGAATCAAACGCAACGTGAACAAATAAAACGCCCCGTCTTTCTCCACCCCCGCGTTGATCTTCTTCAGCCGCTCACCGAACCGGCTCTGCACCGCATCCTTGAACAAAAACCGCGACGCCAGAAACGCCAGAGTCGCCCCCACGCTGGACGCAAACGACACCAGCAGCAACGCCACCCAGAACCCGAACAACGCCCCCGCCGCCAGCGTCATGATCGCCGCCCCCGGCAAACTCAACGCCGTCACCGCCACATACAACAAAAAGAACCCGCCCAGCACCAGCACCGGCTGCTCCGCCGCCAACGCCTGAAAGGCCCCGCGCTGCGCTTTCAAATAATCCAGGCTCAGATACTGCCCCAGATCAAACACAAAATAAGACGCCATCAGCGCCACGATTACGCCCAACAGAGCCAGCTTCTTAACGTTCATTCCATCACATCCTTAATGACCAGGCGGAATCTGCCCCGGAACCTTTCGGCCGACTCCGACGCGGTGTGTGTTGGTGATGTCCAGAACCGTTGAGCGCAGGGATGCGCGAATCGAGCCCCCAGGGACGGGTTCACGGCGTGTTCTGGACATCACCAACACACACCGCGGCCCCAGCTGGAGAAAGAGCTTAGCAGCAGCTTCCATCACTCACTGAGCCTGATTCGTCTTCGAAGGGCACATTCAACCCACACCCCTCAAAAATCCCAAAGTGCGAATCGAAGCTACCAATAAACTCAAAATGACCCCGGAACCGACTCTCCGCCAACATCAACCAGGTATTCCCGCACACCGGAAACACCTTGCCGGTCTCAATCACATGATGGTCGTCCAGCACGAACGAATGCGGATGATGGTCCACCGTGCCTTTATAGATCACCGCCTGCCCATAGTCCTCGCAGGCCGGCTCCAGCGCGTCAATGTTGAACAACCGGTAGGTGGCTGAGTAGAAGCGGATGTTCCCCAGCTTGGCTTCGATGGCCGGGTTCTCAATGGTCAGCCGGCGCGATTCCACCAGACGGGGATCACCGAACCCACAGCCTTTGGCCAGGTTGAGAAAGTCGTTCCAGTATAAGGCCCCGGACAGGCACTCACCGTAGAGAACCGGGTCCGCGGTCAGCGCCGCCGGCACACGACGGTCGGCGTACACGTCGGAAAAATAGAATTCCCCACCGGGCTTGAGCAGCCGTTTCACGTCGCTAATCACCTTGGCCTTGTCGGTGCTCAGGTTGATCACGCAATTGGACACCACAATATCGAAGTGGCCGTCCTGCAGGTCGAGTTGATCCAGCTCTTCGATGTAGCCCTTCAAGAAGCGCACATTGCTGCGCGCGTGGCCGAATTCCTGGCGGTGGTATTCCTGATGGCGCGTCGCCACCGCCAGTTGCTCGTCGGTCATGTCCACGCCGACCACTTCGCCGCTGTCGCCCACCAGGGCCGAGAGCACGTAAACGTCCCGGCCGGAGCCGCAGCCCAGATCGAGGATGCGCATGCCTTCCAACGACTCGGGCGCGACCAGGCCGCATCCGTAGTATCGGGTTACCACCTCGTCGTGCAAGCGGGCCAGCAGCGGTTTGAGGTGATCCGGTGGGCTCTGATCGCAGCAGGCGTTGGTCTGTAAATCGTCGCTGCCGGTAAGTTGCTTGCCGTAGTAATCCTGAACCTCTTCACGCATCTTTGACCCTCTTAGCATCTTACCCTGCAACGGGATTCACCCTTGGATGCGAAGCATGGCGCTTTGTTACACCCTGGTGCTGTAACCTTACGGCGATCCTGGCATCCAAGTCATTCATGATCCGTGAAGAAACGCTGATGGGGCGTGGGGTGGGCTGAGCCTCCCGCTAGAACCCGGTCTGGAACGAGCGGGTCTGCGACAGGGGCATCGGCCGGCCGATATAGAAGCCCTGCACCTTTTCCACCCCCAGCCGGCGCAGTTCTTCCAACTCCGTTTCGGTTTCCACGCCCTCGGCGATCACGGTGCTGCCGGTGACTTCCGCGAACTTGATCAAGGCGGCGGCCAGCGCCCGGCGCGCGGTGTCAGCGTGAATGTTGCGGATCAGGCTGATATCCAGCTTGATGATGTCGACGTTAAGCTCAAGGATATGCTGAAAGCTGGCGTAGCCCGCCCCCGCGTCGTCGACGGCGATGCGAATGCCCTGTTGCCGCATCGGCTTCAGCGCGGCCAGAAAAGCCTGATAATCGGAAATGCGCGCGTGCTCGGTGATTTCCAGCACCACGCTTTGCGCCGGGCAGTCGGCGAGAAGCGCCATGATCTCGCCGCTGAGCAGGGCGCTGGGCGATACGTTCAGCGACAAATAGCAATCGTCGGGCAGCGCAGGCACGCCTTTCAACGCTTCTCGTACCGCCAGTAGCTCCAGCGCCTCGCCGAGGCCGGCCCGTTCCGCTTCCGCGAACCACAGGTGCGGTGCCTGGTACGGCTCTGTGTGGAAGCGCGCCAGCGCTTCAAAGCCGACGATGCGCTGCTCACGAACATGGTAGATCGGTTGGTAAGCCATATCGAGCCGTGCTTCGTCGATGATATCGCCGACCCGTCTTTTCAGTTCATTGCGTTTATGTTCGCCGCGGCGCTCTTTGTCGAGCAGCTTGCCGGTGAAATCGGCGAAGGCACGGAGTATCGATAGATCCCGCAGGGTTAGCGGCGCGCCGGGCTTCTGATCGAAACAGCAAAAGGTGCCGTAGACGCTACCGTCAGGCATGCGGATCGGCACGCCGATATAGCTGCTGATGGCGAGCGCGCGGGTAATGGCCAGATCGCGAGTGGTCGGGTTGGCGTGGGTGTCGGGGATGATCTCCGGTAAGTCGCCGGTCACGATACGGTGGCAGTAGGTTTCTTCAAGAGGGTGGGCGTCGCCGGCCTTGAGTGGCGCATGCTGATGGTCCGTATCCACGTAGCGGAGGAAGCGGCAGTCGTCGGAAAACTCGGAAATGAAGGCCACATCCATGCCCAGGTGGCTTCGTAAGGTACTCAAAACACGTTGGAGGTCCTCGGTCAGTGAGGCGGTGCCCCCGTTTGTGTTGGCGAGAATCGGCTTCGCCAGTGCGTCATCGTCCATGAGTGGCCTCCCGGTGCGGCACGTCTCTCAGCGTCTCTCAAAGACTATTAGCCGTTCCGGGAAAGATCAATTCGGGGTGCGGCTCATGCCGACCAGTGGCGCTGGGCGGAATCACTGGCGAAAGCGTCGCGCGATCCAATAGTCCAGGCTTAGGAAGCGGCCCGCGCCTTGAAAAAACAACACCAGCAGCATGATGAAATAGGTGGCGGCGAACTCGATGCCGTTATTGAGAATAACGAAGTTGCCTTTCTCGGTGAGCCATCCGTACTGGCCGTGCTCACGCAGGAGGCCTTTTGCCGCCGTCAGCCGCTTGCCCACCTCGACACTGTTTTCCAGGCTTTGTTGGGCCGCGGGAATGCCCACAGCGGCCAACGGCTGAGCCATGCTGGTTGCGGGGTTCGAAGGGGCGATCGCGAACCAGCCGTTGTCCCAATGCACCGACAGCGCCGCCACCAGCATGGTGACCATCAGAGGGACGGCGAAGTAACGGGTGGCGAGGCCTAGCAGCAAAAAGACGCCGCCGGCCAATTCCGCACCGGTGGCAAGAAACGCCATAACAGCGGGAAAAGGCAAACCGAGCCCCCAATCGGGATTGCCGAACCAGGCGACAGTGGAATCAAAGCTGGCCAGCTTGTTCCAACCGGCGGAAATAAACACGACGGATAGGAAAAGCCGTAGCAGGAATGGTGCCAGGAAATCCCATTTCTTGGTGGCCTTCAGAAAGTCATGGATTCGATTTGCGAAGGTCACTAGGCCGTTCATTGTCATTCCCCTTTATTGACGCTTGGCAGGTTGCCCCGGTCAGATATTAAATAAGATGCTTGAGAGAGGGCTGTGTTACACCGGCTTTCTTCTGTTTCCGGTTGCTACCGCCGAAAAGCTGTTTTTATTATTCAAAAAAATGCCCCGCAAAATGGCGAAAGCGGGGCGATAGGGGGGGATTCAGTTCCGGTTCCGTTAGCCTTTCTTTGTCCAGGCAAACTTTTCGAAGGGTTTATCCACCGGCGTTTCCGCGAGGTGGTTGGTGTAGTTGCTCATGACCTTTTGAGCCAAGCCCAGAATGACTTCCAGGATGTGGCGCTGCTGGTAACCGGCATCCAAAAATGCCTTTACGTCTTCGTCGCTCAGGTTTCCATGCTGGCGCATCACTTTGAGCGTGAAGGTGCGGAGCGCTTCCAGCTTGTCATCGGGCAGAGCGGTTTCATCGCGTAGCGCATTGATGATGTCATCGGAGACCTTCATCGATTTAGCGATGCCGGTATGGGCCGGGACGCAGTAGTGGCATTCGTTTTCCACGTTGATCGTCTGCCAGACCACGGTGATTTCGTCGGCGTTGAAGCTCGATTCGCTGAACAGTCGGTGGAGGGTCTGGTACGCCTCCAGCAACCCGGGTGCTTCGGCCATCACGGCGTGAAGGTTGGGGATCATGCCGAACGATTTCTTTGAACCTTCCAGTAATGAGCGAGCAGCTTCCGGCGCGCTGGTCTCATCATGGAGTTTGAAATCCGTCATGCGTCTCTCCTTGATCATGGCGCGGCTTTCGCGCCAGTAAGCGATGCGATTTACGCTACCTGTTGTTGAGCGATCATTCAAGTTAAGATTGCGGGAAACTCCCCAACCCCGAGTAGGTATGTCACGTCGCTCCCGTTACAGCCGTGCCGAGTCCCTGGGCCGCGCCATGGACCTGTTCTGGTCCCGTGGATACATGGGTACGTCCATGAAGGACCTGGAGGAGGGCCTGGATATGCGCCCGGGGAGCATCTATGCCGCCTTTGGCAGCAAAGAGCAGTTATTTCTGGATGCCTTGGAATGGTACGCGACCGGAATGCAGGAGGAGATCGCCACCTTGATGGGCGACCGGCCCTTGGCGGAGGGGCTTGCCATCTACTTTCAGGCGCTGGCGAAAGGCACGGCGTCCATCGGCGTGGGCAGGGCCTGTTTGATCGTAAGGTCCTTGCTCGAGGCTGCTGAAACTCAACCGGTGATTGTCGAGCGGGCGGAAGCGTTTCTCAGCCAGGCGGAAGCCGGATTCAGCGTGCTTCTGGAAGCCGCGTCGGCGCGCGGGGAAATGCCCGCGGACATTAATTGCCCCCGGTTGGCCCGCTATCTGCAAAGTCAGATCATGGGGCTGCGGGTCATTCTTCAGAGACCGGGGCTGACTCCGGCGGCACGCTTGGCGTTGGCCGATGACATGCTGGCCGGCTTTCTCGCCGTGGTGGCCCCCCCCCCCCCCCCCCCCGCGACACTGAATTCTGTAAGGGAGCGCTGTGATGGCACGACGCGTGATCGTCTTCGACGTCAATGAAACGCTGCTTGATCTGGGCGGCCTTGATGACCTTTTTGAGTCGACCTTCGGTGATGCGCTGGCCAGAAGCCAATGGTTCGCGCAACTGCTCAGCCTGTCGATGACCGCCACCATTGTTGAGGACTACCGCGATTTCTCATCGTTGGCCGGTGGTGCACTGGATCAGGTGGCAGCCCGATACCGAGTGCGACCGGCCGACGATGAGCTTCAGCACATCTTGCAGCGTATGCAGCAGCTGGCACCCCACGGCGATGCCCGCCCGGCCTTGGAGCGCCTGAGGGCCGGTGGGTTTCGCCTGGCGGCCCTCACCAACTCGGCGCCGAGCGTGGCCCGAGCGCAGTTGCGGTATGCGGCGCTGGATGGCTTCTTTGAGGCCATTCTGTCAGTGGATGAAGCCCGCCGCTTCAAACCGGCCCCGGCACCTTATCGCATGGCCGCCCGGCACATGCGGGTGAGCATGCCGGAACTGCGCATGGTGGCGGCGCACGATTGGGACATCATCGGTGCGATGGCCGCCGGCTGCCAGGGCGCCTTCGTGGCGCGTGGAGGTGGTGCTTTTCCTGCGCTGGCACCCCAGCCCGATGTATGCGAACCCGACCTGAACGCGGTCGCCGAGGCCATCATCCGGACCGACGGTTGATCGGCGCTCGTCGGCCATGTCCCATGCGAACTAGCGTCAACATATGGATCCAGAGGTGTTGTGGTGCGTTCCATGAACCCACGACAAGACAAGTCCGAAGCGCAGGTCGCTGAATGGCGCAGGGTGACCGATGCAGTCACGATGATGATCCCATGGCGACCTTTGGCCTTTTGGGCGAGCGACTGAACGACACCGACATAGACTACATCGAGATCGTCGAGGACTCGTTCCAGGGCAACCATGCCAAGGGCCGGCCCAAGTCGGTGGATCCGTGCGAGTGGATCGTCGTAGGCCGCTCGCGTCCTTAATGCGCTGCGTTTGCGCAGGAGGAATTCATATGACCCGACTCAGGAGTGATATCGTTTACGGCGTGACCTGTCCGCGGTGCCCGATCGGTTACCGGCGATTGCAACGGGCGGTGCGGACGTTGACGCAGGAAGATTTCTCCTTCGATGTCGTCCGGCAGCCGTTCGAGTTGGCCCCGGACATGCCCGCCGATGGAGGAGAAATCCTGCCAGCTCAGGCGGTGCCCACCTTTATGGTCGATGGCAAACCGCTGCTGCAGCGTACGCACTTCGATGCTCTCCCGTGGCGGTTCGTCGGCGTCGGGTATGGTCGAAGATGATTACCTGGGAAGCGCCCGTGGCTTTTTTCACCAGCGTTTCGATGTCCGGGTAGTAGTCCCGCTTAACGTGTGCGTCGCTGTATAAGTCTTCGGCGGAGCTTGGTCGCTGGTGCAGTTCTAATCCGTGGTGGTCCAGGGACAACTCCCCGACCCGGGCGCGAGCATCGTGGATAACCACCGTGCGTCGTTGGAGCTCGGTATAATAGCGTGACTCGGGCTCGCCGGTAAGCGCTTCCGTGTGCACATAGGGGCGCTGTCCGGTCGGGACCATGAAGGTAATCTCCCCGGTCACCGTGCCTTCTGCGGTGGGCGTGCTTTCGGCCACTGTGGTCATCTGATTCTCCGTTAGCAGGTGCCTAAAACAGATGTGCGTGCCACCTTCTCCGATTTCAAGATTCGGGTCAGCCCATCGGCAGCTTCAACGACATGAACAACGGGATGCGATGGACATTGACCTAGCCCGCGCAGCACGACAACTGTTCTACGTCCTTGGTGAAGGTCTGGGCGCAGAGCTTGAGGCCTTCCACCATGGTCAGGTAGGGGAACAGCTCATCGCCGATGGCCTGCACTGTCATCCCCGCCCGCAGCGCCATTGCGGCGGTCTGGATCAGCTCACCGGCCTCGGTGGTCACCGCCTGCGCGCCCAGCAGACGGCCCGAATCCCGCTCGGCCACCATCTTGATGAAACCGCCAGTGTCGAAGTTGACCAGTGCCCGGGGCACGTTCTTCAGATCCAGCGTGCGCGTATCCACGTCAAAGCCCTGCCTGAGTGCCTCGGCCTCCGTCAGGCCCACGGTGGCAACCTGCGGGTCGGTGAACATCACGCCCGGCATGGCGCTGAGGTTCAAAGTGGCGTTGCCTCCGGTCATATTAATGGCGGCGCGGCTGCCGCCCGCGGCAGCCACATAAACAAACTCTGGCTGATCGGTGCAGTCACCGGCGGCGTAAATGCCCGGCACCGTGGTTTGCAGATGCTCGTCCACCCGAACCGCGCCCTGGCTGGTTTCCACCCCGACGCCCTCCAGGTTGAGCGCCTCGGTGTTGGGCGTGCGCCCGGTGGCCACCAGCAGTTGGTCGGCACGCAAGGTGCCGGCGTTGGTCTCCAACACGAACCCCCGGTTGTCGTGATGCACGCGACTGGCCCGGGTCTGTTTGAGCACCTCGATGCCTTCGCGGTGGAACGCGGCTTCCACCGCCTCGCCAATGGCCGGATCCTCGCTCGACAGCAGCCTGCTACGAGCCAGCACGGTTACCCGGCTGCCCAGTCTGGAGAAAGCCTGGGCCAGTTCCAGGGCCACGAACCCGGCCCCGATCACCACCAGTCTTTCGGGCAGGGTTTCCAGCACCAGCGCACTGGTGGAGGTCAGATACGGGGTCTGCGCCAGCCCTGGGACCCGGGGCTCGGCCGGGCGGGCACCGGTGCCGATAAAGGCGCGATCAAAGTGGAGTGTTCGTTCGCCGCCAGCGTTCAGGGCGACCGTCAGGTGATGGGGGTCGACAAACCGGGCTTCACCGTGCAACACCGAGATGGCCGGGTGGTCACGCAGAATGCCTTCGTACTTGGTGTCGCGCAGCTCCTCGACGCGGGCCTGTTGCTGCCGTACCAGCGCCGCTCGATCCACCGTGGGTGCCTGGGCGCTCACGCCTTCGTCGAACGGACTGTTCCGGCGCAGATGGGCCACGTGGGCAGCACGGATCAGAATCTTCGAGGGCACGCAGCCGACGTTCACGCAGGTGCCGCCGAGGGTGCCGCGCTCGATCAACGTGATTCGGGCGCCGCGCTCGGCGGCTTTCAACGCCGCCGCCATGGCCGCGCCACCACTGCCGATAACGGCGATGTGCAGTGTCTCGCCATCGTCTCGCGACCCCGCTGAGGGTGACGGTTGATCTGCAGAGGGATAGGACACGGTGGTCGCGCGCACGCCCGGCACGCTTTGCAGGGCGGTTTTCACCCGTTCGGCACAGCCTTTGCAGGTCATGCCTGAAATCTTCAGTCGCATCATGGGTTCACCTCATCCGCTCTTTGGCGTTGCTCTTGCTGGGTGTCTCGCACCCATCCGGCTCGCAGCGACGGTTAGCCGGAGACAGCATGTCCCAAATGGCGAATACCGTCATGACCACTAATCCGGTGTACAACACGCCCCTCGCCACCCCGGGGCTCAGGATGCCGTCGGTGAACGCATAACGTCCGATCAGCACCAGTGTCGGACCTATCACGCCCAGCACGCTGCGGCGCCATTGCTTGTGGCTGAACCATCCCAGCGCGTTCACCACCAGGACGAGGGACGCAAACCACGGCAGCGATGTCAGGAAAAGCGGTTCCCAGTGGGAGAGAAAGCCCAGCCCGATCGCCGTCCCGAGGCTGGCCGCCGCCGGAAAACACATGGCGCAGGACATCGTCGATACCAAGGTGCCGGCCACGCCGGCTTTATCGGCAAGACTGGGAAGACTGAATTTCATGGCGTTAACTCCCGTATTGTGGACACCTTTCATGAAGTTATTATCTGGAATAAGATTACTTCCGTAGTCGACTACGGAGTCAAGAGTTATGCGGGATAAGGCGAATACCCTGACCATTGGTGGTTTGGCGAAAGCCACCAACGTGCATATCGAGACGATTCGTTACTATCAACGACGAAGTTTGTTGGTAGAGCCGGAACGCCCTCCCGGTGGCATCCGGCGTTATGGCTCCGCCGATGTCGACAGGCTGACGTTCGTGAAAACGGCCCAGAAGTTGGGCTTCAGCCTGGATGAGATCGGAGATTTGTTGCGCCTTGAAGACGGCGCTCACTGTCTGGAAGCCGGCGCACTCGCCGAGCAGAAGTTGCAAAGTGTGCGCGAGAAAATTGCGCGATTGGAACGGATCGAGGGGGTGCTCAATGGCATGGTGCATCAATGTCGTGCCAACCGGGGCTCGGTCTCCTGCCCGCTCATCGATTCATTGCATGAAGGCGTTGTGACGACCACGGACCCCGGTAACTGAAGAGAGAGCGTCTCTTTTATCACCGGGGTCCGATCAGCGGCGTCCTTATTCGTCGAAAGCGATCTGGTGGGGAGAGCGCACGCTGGCCACGGCATCAAAAAATAACGTCGGGCGTCCCCATAAGGAGTTAACGAAGATGGCGGTGACGCTGGCCGCCATGGCCACCATGGCCCATACCGGATAGATCAGCCCGCTGGCTGCCAGGGGTATGCCTATACCGTTAAAGAGAAAGGCCAGCGATACGTTCTGGATCATCTTGCGGTAGCCCCAGCGGCTGATATCCAGCGCCGTAATCACGCCATCGACGCGATGGTTGAGGATCACCACATCGGCGGCGTCAATGGCGATGTCCGTGCCTCCGCCCATGGCGATGCCGACGTCCGCTTGCATCAGGGCCGGCGCGTCGTTGATACCGTCGCCGACCATGGCCACACGATATCGGTGTTGCAGGTCTCTCACATAGGCGGCCTTGTCATCGGGCAGTCTGTCCGCAAGGACCTCGTCGATGCCGAGGTGTCCGGCGAGGTATTCGCCCGCCTTCTGGCTGTCACCGGTGAGCAGTACGGTGCGAATGCCGCGCATCTTCACTGCCTTGATGGTGTCCGCCGCTTCCGGTCGAGCCGCGTCGCCCAGTGCCAGGCCACCCAGTACTTCGTTATCCCTGGCGACAATAATAAAGGTCCGGCCCTGCGCCTGGGCGCCATCAATGGCGCTTTTCAATACCTCGATATTCAGATTCAACCCGGTCATCAAGGCGGGACTGCCGGCACGCACCCGGGCGTCGCCGATTTGCGCGGAGACGCCGCGCCCGGGCATCGCCTCGAACCGCTCGACATCGGGGATCGGAATATTCTTTTCCATGGCGGCTTCGACAATCGCCCGGGCCAGGGGGTGTTCGGAGGCGGCCTCGACGGCGGCCGCCAGAGCCAGCACGGTGTCTTCGTCGTCATTCAGGCTGATCAGTTCGCGCACCGCCGGGCGCCCCTCGGTCAGAGTTCCTGTCTTATCGAAGACCATGGTGTTGACTTTTCTCAAGGCCTGAAAAGCTTCGCCGGTACGCATTAGCACACCTTTATCCGCCGCCTCTCCCGCGCCGCGGACGATGGAAAGAGGAGCGGAAATGCCCACCGCGCAGGGGTAGCCCATGATCAGTACGGTCAAGGCCGCATAGGCCGCCCGTTCGATGTCCGGTGCATCGCCCCATAATAGCGGTGCGATCAGCCAGAACAGGAAGGCGGCGACGGCGATAAGCAAAACCGCAGGGGTATAGATTCGCAGCACGCGGTCCACCAGATGCAGCAGGCCGGGCTTCAGGGCCCGGGCTTCATTGAGGCTGTGCGCCACGCGCTGGAGAAAGCTCTCTTCGCCGGTGGCGGTGACGCGGATCCGCAGCGCGCCGGTACTGTTCAAGGTCCCACCAATAACGCGATCGCCCGCTGTCTTCTCCACGGGTAGCGGTTCTCCAGTGACCATGGATTCGTTCACCGTCGAGTGTCCGCTTTCCACTTCGCCGTCCACGGGGACGCGTTCGCCGGGGCGAATGCTCACCAGCATGCCGGTTTCCACCGCGTCGGCGGCGATCGTTTGTTCGCCGGTCTCGGTGATCACGCGAGCGGTGTCTGGCTGCAACGCCAGGAGTTTACGCACCGACTGAGAGCTTCGTGTTTTGACGATCAACGACAGCCATTCGGAAAAAAGATGATAGGTCAGAACCATCACCGTGACGGCGAAAAAAGCCGCTGTCGGGTAGTTATGCGGATCAAGCAGCAGTCCGATGGCGCCGCCGGCCAGGCCGGCGAAGGCGCCGATCTCTACCAACACATGTTGATTGAGGATGCCCCGGCGCAGGGATTGGAACGCCATCGACAGCATCGGTCGGGCGATGCCCAGTACCATGATCAGCGCGAGCAGGGCGACCACAACCGGCTCCCGGCCGGCCACAAGGCCGAGAGCTCTCAGCCCCAGTAACAATGCCCCGCCGCCGGCTAGCCACAAAGCGCCGGCGATCGCCTTGCGATTGCCTTGTCCGCGCCGCACCGCGTAAGCGAACAAAACCAGGCTCAGATAGATCAGGGCGGACAGCGCCAGACTCCAGGGGCTGGTGATATTCACGATCAAAGCCACCGCCGCGAGGCTGGCGGCCAGCGCCAGGGAAAAACGGTTTCGCTCCCGAGCCAGCTCGGCTTCCTGCTCCTCGAACGGCGACACTTTGTCCGGGTCCCGGAGTGTGTAGCCGATCGCCTGCAAGGTGCCCATGAGTGACGCCGCCGACGTCAGCGACGGGTCGAAGTCGACCAGCGCTTGCTCGTGGGTCAGGCTCACGGACACACGATGAACGCCGTCCAGCTTGCCCAGGGCCTGTTCAATGGTGCCGGTGCACAGTGAACAGTGCAGTCCGCCAATGTGGGCGCGGGCCCGGCGTAGCCCGGAATCACCGATGTTTTGTTCGCTCCAGAGATCGGGGTGAGAGGCTGTCGTATTCATTTCGAAACTCCCTGTATTGAGGCGTCCTACATTCTTGAGGACGTATCTCGGTACGGAGTCAAGAGGATTGTTGAACCGCAAGATACAGAGACCAGCTCCCCAGTATCATCAATACCACCCCGGTCAGCCGTGGCATGCGGCTGCTGATGCGGGCAATGCGGGTCATCAGGCGTCCGCCGACGTCGGTGAACGCCGCTACCAGAATCGGCGCCGACAATGCCAGGCCAAACACGAACAGTGTCACGGCGCCGAACAACACGCCTTGACCGGCCGCCATTCGGGCCGCCGCCTGCCCGAGCAGAACGGCCAACAAGGGCGCCGCGCAAGCCGGTATGTTGAGACCGAACAGCAACCCAAGAGCGGCTGCGTTGCCGGCGCGGTGTTCAGGCAGGGGCAGCCGGGTTCCAATCCGACGCATCACCCAGCCCGCCCCGCCAGACAGGTACAATATTCCTAGCCCGAAATACACCAGACCCAGGAACCCCCATAGCATCGTTTGCAGGCCTGAGAAGGCGGCGCCGATCAACGCTGCCGCCACACCCAGTGTCGCCATCAGTGCTGAGCGGGTCAGGGTGAAGATCAAAGTGGGGACCAATCGTTTTTTTTTCGAACCTTCGGGAAGGCTTTTAATGAACAGGAGATGGCCGCCTACCGAGCACGGCTCCAGAAAGGCCAGCAGGCCCAAGCCCAAAGCCAGCGCCGCCGCCTGCCACAGCGTCATTACCTCCATTAAGACGATTCCCGAACAGAGGCGCTGTAACCCGCACCCTGGATGATTTCCACCAGGCGTTGTGAAGACACTTGTTCCGGGTCGTAGGCAACGCTGACCTGCCGCTGCGTGTGGGAGGCCGTGCAAGCGTTGACACCGAGTTCGCTTTCCAGAACATGGCGGATCACCTGCTCGCAGCCTCCGCAATGCATGCCGGTGACATCCAGGGTGACAGTTTTCATGGTTGAACTCTCTTGGGTTGAGTGCGCTGGCTTCGTACCGGGATGGGCCGGGTTTTCCAGTTCTTGAAGAATACCGCAATGACAGAGCTGGCCCTGCCCAGGGCAGGCCGCGACCAGGACGGATAATTCCCTGCGCATGGTTTCCAGGCCGATAATGCGCTCTTCAATTTGCCGGAGTTTGGTGGAGGCCCACTGGCGTACTTCCGCGGCATCGGCAAGGGGGCTCTCCCGCAGGTCCAGCAGGGTGGCGATTTCCTGAAGTGAAAACCCCAGGCTCTGAGCCTGTTTGATAAAGCGAATTCTGGAAACGGTGCGTTCTGGATAGCGCCGGTAGCCGCCACCGGCGGGCTTGGGCGGGCGCTCGATTAGGTGCTTTCGCTCGTAGAAGCGGATGGTTTCCACATGGACCCCGGCGCGGCTTGCCGCCGCGCCAATGGTTGCGCTGGCCATGGCGGTTTCTCCCTGACTGGAAAGAACACTTCGATCATACTGCGGCCCGTACCCTGATACGGAGTCAAATGCCTATTCTGGAAATGGCATTCAAGGAACAAGATTTGGAATCCGTGGGCTATTTGCCACCCTTAAAGGCGATCCAGGACTGTTTGGACCTGGCCGTCGTCCGCAGGCGCTGGTTCGCTGTGGCGCAGGTGGGCAGTAAGTGCCCGCAGTTGGCGCAGATAGCGCCGACAGTGGCGGCACATAAGTAAATGCATGCCGAGAGCCATGCGTTCGCGGCGTGATAACGGCGTACCGTCTACCAGGGCGTCAGCGCGCTGCTCCACTTGCTGGCATTTCAACATTCGCCGGTCTCCTGAAAACGATCCACCATCTCGAACAAGCGGGCGCGGGCGCGGTGCACCAGCACACGAACATTGGATGCACTGACGTCCAGGATGTTACAGATGTCGTCGAAATCCAGGCCTTGAATGTCCCTCAGCTGCAGCGCCAGGCGCTGGTTGTCCGGCATCGCGGTGATGTGGCTTTCCAGGCAGTGTTGCAGCTCGTCACGGGTGAGCAGGGCGTCCGGGCCGCTCAGGGCCCAGGCGCGGGGCGGCTCCTGCCAGTGTCCGTTGGCGTTGAAGCGATGCGCCAGGGCGTCGGCGCCGCCTTCCTCGGTGGGGTCGAACTGAACTTCCCGGCCGCCCTTGCGCAGTTGCATGCGCGCCTGATTGATGACGATACGGGTCAGCCAGGTGAGCAGGGCACTGCGGCCCTCGAATTTGGGCAGCGCCCGGTGGGCGGCGATCCAGCCGTCCTGGACTGCCTCTTCCGCGTCCGCCGGCTGCAGCAGCGTGCGCGCGGCGCCCAGCAGGCGCGGATGGTAGTGCTTGACCACCAGGGCGAACGCGGCCCGGTCACCCGCCCGCAGGCGTTCGATGAACTCAGGGGTTTCCAGATCCGGATTCGCCATGGGCCGTCAGCCGCTCTCGTTCAGACCTCGATGCGCTTGTACTTCATGCGCTTGGGCTGCAAGGCCTCGTCACCGAGTTGCTTGCGGCGGTACTCTTCAAACTCGGTGTAGGAGCCCTCGAACCACTCCACCTGGGCGTCGCCTTCGAACGCCAGAATGTGCGTGGCCACCCGGTCCAGGAACCAGCGGTCGTGGGAAATCACGATGGCGCAACCGGGGAAGGCGAGTAACGCTTCCTCGAGGGCCCGCAGGGTTTCCACGTCCAGGTCGTTGGTGGGCTCATCGAGCAGCAGCACATTGGCGCCCTGCTTGAGCAGCTTGGCCAGGTGCAGACGGTTGCGTTCGCCACCGGACAGGTCGCCGACGTGCTTTTGCTGGTCGCCGCCTTTGAAGTTGAAGCGGCCCAGGTAGGCGCGGCTGGGCACCTCATAGTTACCGATCTTGAGAATATCGTTGCCGTCGGAGACTTCTTCCCAGACCGTCTTCTTGCTGTCCAGGTCCTCGCGGCTCTGATCCACATAGGCCAGGTCGACGGTGTCGCCCACCTCGATGTCGCCGGAATCCGGGGTTTCCTCGCCGGCGAACATGCGGAACAGGGTGGTCTTACCCGCGCCGTTGGGGCCGATGATGCCGACAATGGCGCCGCGCGGCACCGAGAAGCTCAAGTCTTCATAGAGCAGCTTGCCGTCGAACTGCTTGGAGACGCCGTTGATCTCGAACACTTTCTCGCCGAGGCGCTCGCCGGGCGGAATGTAGAGCTCCTGGGTTTCGTTGCGCTTCTGGAAGTCCTGGCTGGCCAGTTCCTCGAAGGCGCTCACCCGGGCCTTGTTCTTGGCGCGGCGGCCCTTGGGATTCTGGCGCACCCATTCCAGCTCTTTCTCCACCGTCTTGCGGTGGGCGCTTTCCTTCTTCTCTTCCTGCTCCAGGCGCTGCTCCTTCTGTTCCAGCCAGGAGGAGTAGTTGCCCTTCCAGGGAATGCCGTGGCCCCGGTCCAGTTCCAGGATCCACTCGCAGGAGTTGTCCAGGAAGTAGCGGTCGTGGGTCACCGCCACCACGGTGCCGGAGAACTCGTGCAGGAAGCGCTCCAGCCAGGCCACGGACTCGGCGTCCAGGTGGTTGGTGGGCTCATCCAGCAGCAGCATGTCCGGGGCGCTCATCAGCAGGCGGCACAGCGCCACGCGGCGGCGCTCACCACCGGACAGGTTGGCCACATTGGCGTCCCAGGGCGGCAGACGCAGGGCGTCGGCGGCGATGTCCAGGCGGCGCTCGATATTGTGCGCGTCGGTGGCCTCGATGATGCCTTCCAGCTTGGCCTGCTCTTCGGCCAGTTTCTCGAAATCCGCGTCTTCCTCGGCGTAGGCGGCGTACACCTCTTCCAGGCGCTCCTGGGCGTTACGGATCTCGGAGAGGGACTCCTCGACGATCTCGCGCACGTTCTTGTCCGGGTCCAGCTCCGGTTCCTGGGGCAGGTAACCGATGTTGATGCCCGGCTGCGGGCGCGCCTCGCCCAGGTAGTCCTTGTCGATGCCGGCCATGATGCGCAGCAGCGTGGACTTACCGGAGCCGTTGAGGCCCAGCACGCCGATCTTGGCGCCCGGGAAGAAGGACAGGGAGATGTCCTTGAGGATCTGTTTCTTAGGCGGGACGACCTTGCCCACCTTATCCATGGTGAAAATGTATTGGGCCATAAAAAGAGATATGCCTGAAAACGTAAGAAAAGCCCGTATGACGGGGCACGGGCGGGTTGGCGCCTAAACTAACCGAACCCGGCCCGGGATGAAAGTCCAGCCCGCCGGCGCGGCGGCCAGCGGCCGGCCCAGGACGGCCTCAAGTTACAAGTCGGCTTGCCGATATCAGGCATGGAATGTGATTTCACTTTCGGGCCCGTGTTGCCCGTCGCGCTGAGCAGGAGTTGTGCTGTGTTCGCTAAATTCAACCGCATCAATATTAAATACGGCGCCGCCTTCATCGGCGTGGCCCTGGCCTTGCTGGTGGTGGTGACCGCCAACGCCTTGCTGGTCAACTCAGTCAAGGAGCGCATGGTCGAGATGACCTCGACCCTCAATAAGGCCATTTCCCTGGTGCTCAACGCGGACCGTGACCTGTATCAGGCGCGCCTGGCTGAAATGGCCTACCTGCGCGGTATTCCCGGCACGCCCGAAGCCGAGGCGCAGATCGCCAGCTATGAGGAAAACGCCGCCCAGGCCCGGGAGCGCATCCAGCAGGTGGCCGGACTGATGGCCAACTACGGCGATGTGTCCGAGAGCGTGGGCAAATTCGAAGGGCTGTACGAGCGCTGGCGCCAGGAATCCGGGCGCTCGATCCAGATGTACGCCGACGAAGACATCGGCGGCGCCATGGAGCAGATCGACGGCCCTTCCAGGGACAGCTTCGAACAACTGCGCACCTTCTACGACGCCACCGGCCAGGCCGTGGACGAGCGTGTCCATGAGTTGGAAGTCACCACCCTGGCCCGGGTCAGCCGCCAGCAAACCCTGGTGATCGGCTTCGCCGTGGTGGTCGGCCTGGTGGCCATCGCCATCGCCCTGATCGGCCCGCACCTGATGTCCAAGGCGATTCGTCAGGTCAGTGCGCGGATCCGCGAGATCACCGACGGTGACGGCGACCTCACCGCCCGAATTCAAAGCCACCGGGGCGACGAAATCGGCGACCTGGCCGAGCAGTTCAACCGGTTTATTGATCGCATCGACACCACCCTGCAGTCCGTGCGCACCAGCACCCTGAGCGTCAACCAAGCCTCCGACGAGATCGCCAAGGGCAGCCAGGAGTTGGCCTCGCGCACCGAGCAGTCCGCCGCCAATCTGCAGCAGACCTCCGCCTCCATGGAGGAAATCACCACCACCGTGCGCAATACCTCCGACGCCGCCCGCCAGGCCGACGAGCTGGTCCAGTCCACCGTGCAGGTGGCCCGGCGCGGCCAGGACGCCATGCGCGAGGTGGAAACCACCATGGGTGAGATCAGCGCCTCCTCGGAGAAGATCAACGAGATCATCACCCTGATTGACGGCATCGCCTTCCAGACCAACATCCTGGCCCTGAACGCCTCCGTGGAAGCGGCCCGTGCCGGCGAGCACGGCCGCGGCTTCGCCGTGGTGGCCCAGGAAGTACGTACCCTGGCGGGCCGCTCCGGCGACGCCTCCCGGGAGATCCGCGAGCTGGTGGACCGTTCGGTGAGCAGCACCCAAACCGGCGCCGGCCTGGTCAAGAACGCCGGGCGCACCATGGAAGACATCGTCGCCAGCATCGACAAGGTGACCCGCGTGATCAGCGAGATCAGCACCGGCGCCCAGGAGCAGAGCCAGGGCATCGGCCAGGTGAACACCGCCGTCGCCGAGCTGGACACCATGACCCAGCACAACGCCTCGATGGTGGAAGAAACCAGCTCCGCCGCCGAAGAGATGCGCCACCAGGCCGAGCAACTGGCGGCGCTGATCGCCACCTTCCGCCTCAGCGGTCAGGAGGCCGACGCCGTGGACGAGCGCCTGCCCACCCTGCGGGCCGTGGACCGGGACAGCGGCGACGCCTGGCACGACTACGCCGCCTGACCCGGAACCGTCACACGCCGGCTCCCCATGAGCCCCTCTCACCGTGGTGATGAGGGGCTTTCATGTGTCAAAGCGACCGGTTTTGGTTAGAATACGCGCCCCTGATCCCGCAATCCGACCCACAGGTAGCCCATGTTCTCTAAATCCATGTCCATCGCCGAGTTCGACCCGGAAATCCAGGCCGCCATCGACGCCGAGCGCGAGCGCCAGGAGCAGCACATCGAGCTGATCGCCTCCGAGAACTACGCCTCCCCCCGGGCCATGGAAGCCCAGGGCTCCGTACTCACCAACAAGTACGCCGAGGGCTACCCGGGCAAGCGCTACTACGGCGGTTGCGAAAACGTGGACGTGGTCGAGAACCTGGCCATTGAGCGTGCCTGCCAGCTGTTCGGCGCCGACTGGGCCAACGTCCAGCCCCACGCCGGCTCCCAGGCCAACGCGGCGGTCTACATGGCGGTGCTCAAGCCCGGTGACACCGTGCTCGGCATGAGCCTGGACGCCGGCGGCCACCTGACCCACGGCGCCAAGCCCAACTTCTCCGGCAAGATGTACAACGCCATTCAGTACGGCCTGGACAACGACACCGGCCTGATCGACTACGACCAGGTGGAAAAGCTGGCCCGCGAGCACCAGCCGAAGATGATCGTGGCCGGCTTCTCCGCCTATTCCCAGATCGTCGACTGGCAGCGCTTCCGTGACATCGCCGACGAAGTGGGCGCCATTCTGCTGGTGGACATGGCCCACGTGGCCGGCCTGGTCGCCGCCGGGGTTTACCCCAGCCCGGTGGGCATCGCCGACATCACCACCACCACCACCCACAAGACCCTGGGCGGCCCGCGCGGCGGCCTGATCATGGGCAAGGCCAACGACGACCTGCAGAAGAAGATCAACTCCGCCGTCTTCCCCGGCGGCCAGGGCGGCCCGCTGGAGCACGTGATCGCCGCCAAGGCGATCTGCTTCAAGGAAGCCATGGAGCCGTCCTTCAAGACCTACCAGCAGCAGGTGGTGAAGAACGCCCAGGCGATGGCCAAGGTGTTCATCGAGCGCGGCTTCGACGTGGTCTCCAACGGCACCGAAAACCACCTGTTCCTGCTCAGCCTGGTCAAGCAGGACATCACCGGCAAGGACGCGGACGCCGCTCTGGGCCGCGCCCACATCACCGTCAACAAGAACGCCGTGCCCAACGACCCGCGCTCGCCCTTCGTCACCTCCGGCCTGCGCATCGGCTCCCCGGCCATCACCCGCCGCGGCTTCAATGAAGCCGACGCCACCGAACTGGCCGGCTGGATCTGCGACATCCTCGACAACATGGGCGACGAAGCGGTGATCGACGAAGTGCGCGGCAAAGTCAGCGAGATCTGTAAGCGCTTGCCGGTTTATGAGCAATAAGCGATGAGTTGATAGTTGACAGTGGAGAGTTGACAGCGAAAACAGAACGAGGCGTCAGGGATGACGGGAAAATTTGTAGCGCGGGAGAAATCCCGCGCTTTTGCGTTGCGGGTGGTGAAACTCTGCCGGCTCCTCCAGGAGCGGGATCGGGAGTATGTGCTGAGCAGGCAGTTGCTGCGCAGTGGTACGGCGATTGGGGCTTTGATCCGCGAGGCTGAGCAGGCGGAGAGCCGCGCGGATTTCGTTCACAAGCTGTCTATCGCCCTGAAGGAAGCCAGTGAAACGGGATACTGGCTGGATTTACTGACGGAGTCCGGGTATTTAGATTCCGTGCACGGTCAGTCTATGATGACCGATACCGAAGAGCTCCTGAAAATCCTGACGGCGATTATCCGAACCACCAAGCGCCGCAGATAACCCGGGTTGTTGATCTCTTAGCTATCAACTGTCAACTATCAACTATCAACTGGTCCTCTCATGTTTTGTCCGTTTTGCGCTGCCCAAGACACCAAGGTGATCGACTCGCGTCTGGTCGCGGACGGCGGGCAGGTGCGCCGGCGCCGGGAGTGCCTGAGCTGTAACGAGCGTTTCACCACCTTCGAGACCGCCGAGCTGGTGATGCCCCGGGTGATCAAGTCCGACGGCACCCGCGAGCCGTTCAACGAGCAGAAGCTGCGCGCCGGCATGCTGCGCGCCCTGGAGAAGCGGCCGGTGAGCGTCGAGGACCTGGAAGCGGCGATCAGCCGGCTCTGTCACCGTCTGCGCGCCACCGGCGAGCGGGAAGTGCCGGCCCGGCAGGTGGGTGGCTTCGTGATGGAGGCGCTGCAGCAGCTGGACGATGTGGCCTATGTGCGCTTCGCCTCGGTCTACCGCAGCTTCCAGGACATTTCCGAATTCGCCGCCGAGGTGGACCGCCTGCGCGGCCGCGCCGGCGGCGGCGAACCGCAAGACGACGATACCCCGCAGCAATGAGCGCCGGGCGGTTCAGCGATTTCGATCATCAGTGCATGGCCCGGGCCCTGGAGCTGGCCCGGCGCGCGCTCTATACCACCGACCCCAACCCGCGCGTCGGCTGCGTGCTGGCCCATGACGGCCTGATCATCGCCGAGGGCTTCCACGCCCGCGCCGGCGAGCCCCACGCGGAGCGCAACGCCCTGGCCACCGCCGGTGAGCACGCCCGCGGCGCCACCGCCTACGTCACCCTGGAGCCTTGCTCGCACACCGGCCGCACCGGCCCCTGCGCGGATGCCCTGATCGACGCCGGGGTGGCACGGGTGGTGGCGGCCATGCAGGACCCCAACCCCCAGGTGGCCGGCAGCGGCCTGCAACGGCTCCGCGACGCCGGTATCCAGGTGGACACCGGTCTGCAGGAAGCGGACGCCCGCGCGCTGAATCCGGGCTTCGTGCTGCGCATGAGCCAGGGGCGGCCGCTGATCCGCATCAAGGCCGCCGCCAGCCTGGACGGCCGCACCGCCATGGCCAGCGGCGAATCCCAGTGGATCACCGGTCCCGAGGCCCGCGAGGACGTGCAACGTCTGCGCGCCCGCAGCAGCGCCATCGTCACCGGTATCGGCACGGTGCTGGCGGACCGGCCCTCCTACACCGTGCGCCCGGAGCAATGGCGCCATGGCGAGTACGCCGACGGCCCGGTCCGCGCGCCGCTGCGGGTGATCCTGGACCCGGCCTTGCGCACCCCGGTGGACAGCCCGGTGGTCACCGCCGACGGCCCCTGCCTGATCGCCCACGCCGACCAGCCGGGCGCCGCCCCGGACGACCGCCGCCGGGCGCTGGAACACGCCGGCGCCGAGCTGCTGGCGCTGCCCCGCGCCCGCGCCGCCAGCGATTCCGCCGAGCCCGCCGCGACCGCCCGCGCGGAGCGGCGTGGCCTCGACCTGCACGCCCTGATCGCCGAGCTGACCCGCCGTGAATGCAACGAAGTGCTGGTGGAATGCGGCGCCACCCTGTCCGGCGCCTTCGTCCGCGAGGGCTTGTTCGACGAACTGATCGTCTACCTGGCCCCGACGCTGTTGGGTTCCGACGCCCGCGGTCTGCTGGACTTGCCGTTCGAGCGCATGGACCAGCAGGTCCGCCTGCAATGGCGCGACCTGCGCCGTGTCGGCGACGACCTCCGCCTGACGCTCACCCGACCGTAACCCGGCGTTTTCGCAGACATTGATATGAGCCTGCATCTCGTGGAACGCTTGCATAGCCGTACCCTGGCGGTCGCCACGGCACGGCAGATGGATTTTCACCGGGCGGACTGATTTCGGGGGAGGTCGCCGTCATGCAATGCCCCAAATGCGAGCACCCGCGCGGCGCCGGGGACACCACCTGCGGCGGGTGCGGGCTGGTGTTCTACAAGTACGAAGCCTATCTGGAGCGCCAGCGCGAGCTGCGGGAAAACCAGACGCCACCCGGCCCGGATCGCAGCGAGCGGCTGAAGGCGTTTTTTCACAGCCTGCTGGTGCCACCGGACACGCTCCACCGTTACCCGGCCCTGTACGCGCTGCTCTGGGTGGGCCTGGTGGTGTGGGGCTGGAGCTACATCACGCAGAGCCTTCATCAGCTCGGCTACCAGCCCGCCTTCCTGCACAACGTGAACCTGCCGTTTCACGAAGCCGGTCATGTGATCTTCGGTATTTTCGGTGAGTTCATCGGTTCCCTGGGGGGCACCCTGGGGCAGCTTCTGGTGCCGGTGATTTGCGGCATCGCTTTGCTGCGGCGCCACGACACCTTCGGCGCCAGTGTCTGCCTGTGGTGGTTCGGCGAGAACTTCCTCGACATCGCGCCCTACATGGCCGACGCCCGTGCCGGCGAGCTGCCGTTGCTGGGCGGCAACTACGGCAAGTCCTCCCCCTACGGTTTCCATGATTGGGAATTCATTCTCGGTGAGACCGGGCTGCTGGCCTGGGACAAGACGCTGGCGGCGCTGACCCTGAACAGTGGCCGGGCGATCATGGTGCTGGCGATGGTGTGGGGCGCCTGGCTGCTCTGGCGGGGCTGGCGCCGGCAGCACAGCTGACGTCAGGAGGCGATGGCGACGCTGCCCCGGCCCTGGTCCTTGGCCTGGTACAGCGCCTGATCGGCGCGCCGCAGGGTGCGCCGCCAGTCGCCGTCGGTGAGCTCGGCGAAGCCCATGCTGGCGCCGATACGTGGCAAATCCTGTTCCCCCGGTGCGATCCGCTGGAAGGCGTCCAGCAGCCGCCGGGCAATAGAGTCCGCCGCGTCCGGGTTGGCGTCCGCCAGATAGACCACGAATTCGTCGCCGCCCCAGCGGCAGGCGATATCGCCGTCGCGCATGGTGTCGTCGATGCGTTGCGCCACGGCGCGCAGCAGGGCGTCGCCCCGGGCGTGCCCGAAGCGGTCGTTGACCACCTTGAAGTGATCCAGGTCGATGAACAGCAAGCCGCCGCGGGCATTGTTGCCCAGGTTGTCCAGATGGTTTTCCAGGAACGCCCGGTTAAACAGCCCGGACAAAGGATCGCGAGTCGCCTTGTCGGCCAGATGCCGCAGTTGATGGTCGGTTTCGGTGCGTTCGCTGAGCGTGCGGGAATAGTGAATCACCATGGCCGCCAGCGCCGCCAGTTGGAATACCACGAAACCCGGTGTCAGGGTGCTCAGCGGCAGCAACTCCAGGCCCAGCTCGCGCAGCGTGTCGTGCACCCCGGTCAGGAACACCAGCGCAAAGCCGATCACCGTCAGCCACCAGGCCAGGGAGCCGCCGGCCCGTCTTGCCCGGCTCAGCATTCGCCAGTTGATCAGCGTCACCAGTACCATGCAGAGCGCGAAAAACGGCGCCCCGGCGGCGCCGTAGTCGGCGAACACCTGGGTGCCGCGAATCGTGGCCTGGTCGCTGGCGATGATCAGCGCCGGGTGGTCCACCCAGATCAATCCCGCCAGCAGGGCGCCCACGGCGTAGATGCCCGCCAGCCGCCAGCGCGGCTCGCGGCGGCGGCTCAACACCCGGTGGAAGCAGAGTAGCGCGGCGAGCCCCATGACCACCGCGCCCAGAGCCAGCCGGTAGGGTGGCATGACACCGTCCACGTTGCCGACCAGGGCGTCGACCCGGGACACCAGGTCGCCGGTGATGTACACCGTGGCGAACAGATTGGCCAGCGTGAAATGCAGCGCCGCCGATGCCTCCCGGTCGCGGTACAGGTACAGCGCCAGGGTGAACACGCTCAGCAGCACCAGCAATGCCATGGCGGCGCCGGTGGCCATGATGTTCAGCCATAACGTCCAGGTGTCCGTTCCGGCGCCGGCCAGAAAAGCGGAAGGAGTGTGCTCGGGCATGGGTTCCGGGTGACCAAAAAATGAGCGGCAAGAATACCAAAATCAGCCGGGGAAACCGTTGTATCTTCGTTTCAGAGCCGCCGGTGGCCCGCGGTCAGCACGCCACCGCCAACCGGTTGCGGCCCTCCGCTTTGGCGCGCAGCAGCGCCTGATCCGCGCGCTGCAGGGTCAGGCGCCAGTCGCCATCAGTGAGGACGGCGACGCCCACGCTGGCGCTCATGGCCGGGCCGCCGGCCCCTTGATCCAAATGGCGGAACGCGCGCAGCAGGCGCTCCGCCACCGCCAGCGCCGCCGTCTGGTCAGCGTCGTTCAGGTAGACCACGAACTCGTCGCCGCCCCAACGGCAGGCGATGTCGTGATCGCGCAGGGTGGCGCGGATGCCCTCCGCCACCGCCTGGATCAGCCGGTCGCCCCGGTCATGGCCGAAGTGATCGTTGACCACCTTGAAATGGTCCAGGTCGATAAACAGCAGGGCGCCGGTGGCCCAGGGCGCGCCTTGATCCAATTGCTGCTCCAGGTAGGCGCGGTTGAACAGGCCGGAAAGCGGGTCGCGGGTGGCCTTGTCCGCCAGCCTGCGCATCTGGTGGTTGTGGTGAGTGCGCTCACGCAGGGTGCGTGAATAATGCATGGTCATGGCGGCGAAGGCGCCGAACTGGAACAGCACGCAGGCGCTCGCCAGGGTGCTGAACGGCAGCCACTCCCAGCCCAGCTCGCGGAAGGCATCGTGCACCCCGGCGGCGAAGAACAGCGAAAAGCCGAATACCGTCATGCGCCACAGCACCCGGCCGCGGGCCTGGTGCGCCCGGCGCAGCATGGCCACCGCGACCACGGCCAGCACCGCCAGGCAGACGGCGTAGAAGGGGCCGGCGAGGGCGCCGTAGTCGGCGAACACGCCCACTGCTGTGAGCCGGTAGTCGTGCGATGCCAGCACCAGCCAGGGATGCTCCAGCCAGATCAGGCCGGTGAGCGCGGCCCCGACCATGTAGATCGCCGCCAGCCGGCGCCCGCCGGGGCGGTCCCCCAGCACCTGGTACAGCGCGATCAGCGACGCGAGCGCCAGCACCACCGCGCTTAACGACAACCGGTACGGCACCATCACGGCGCCCAGGTTATCGGTGAGCAGACACAGCCGCACGGCGATGTCGCTGGCCACATAGGTGGTGGCGCACAGGTTGGCGACGGTGAAATGCAAGGCCGCCGAAGCGGCTTGATCCCGGTGGCGGTACAGCGCCCAGGTGAAAAGCGTCAGCAGCGCCGACAAGGTGACCGTGGCCCCGGCGCCCATGATTTTTGCCCACAGCGCCCAGGTATCCACACCCGCCCCGCTCAGGCCGGCGACCACGATTTCATACGGCATACGCCCACCCAGAAACAGACTCCCCCTGGGCGAAGAATAGCAAAGCCCCACCGGGGCGTCCCTTGCGGAAACATCGGGTAGCGCCTTGCCTTCGTGCCTCGTTGGGAGGAAATGTGGGTTGCAAATGTGTATCGGTTTGGTGGTTGTTTTTAGCCCTGGTGCTGCCGTCGAAAAGCCCAAGTTTCGATATTGCTGTATTTATAGCCATTAAAAACAGCGGCTTAGTGTGTATTTGGCTTGTCTTTCCTGGCGCGCCCCTGAAGTGACACGCAAAATAGGAATTGACATAAAATTATGTGTCGTATAAAAATGAACCCTCAATGCGGACAGCGCGAGGGAGGCACCCATGTACGCACAACAGGTCGACACCGGCAGTAACAGCCTGAAAACCCTGGACGAAATGGGCCCGGAAGAGCGGCACTTTCAAGAGAAGGTGAACGCGGAAACCAAGATCGAGCCCAAGAACTGGATGCCCGACGGCTACCGCAAAACGTTGATCCGCCAGATCTCCCAGCACGCCCACTCGGAAATCGTCGGCATGCTGCCCGAGGGCAACTGGCTGACCCGCGCCCCCAACCTCAAGCGCAAGCTGCAGCTGATGGCCAAGATCCAGGATGAAGCCGGCCACGGCCTCTACCTGTACAGCGCCATGGAAACCCTGGGCGCCGACCGCGACGAAGAAATCGAAAAGCTGCACCGCGGCGAAGTGAAGTTCTCCTCCATCTTCACCTACCCGACGCTCAGCTGGGCGGACATGGGCGCCATCGGCTGGCTGGTCGACGGCGCCGCCATCGTTAACCAGGTGCCGCTGCAGCGCTGCTCCTACGGCCCTTATGCGCGGGCCATGATCCGCGTCTGCAAGGAAGAGAGCTTCCATCAGCGCCAGGGCTACGAAGTGCTGCTGACCATGATGCGCGAGGGCACCGACGAGCAGAAAGAGATGGTGCAGGACGCCATCAATCGCTTCTGGTGGCCTTCCTTGATGATGTTCGGCCCCTCCGACGACAACTCGCCCAACTCCGCCCAATCCATGGCCTGGAAGATCAAGCGTCACAGCAACGACGAGCTGCGCCAGCGCTTCCTCGACCAGACCGTGCCGCAGCTGGAGTTCCTCGGCTGCACCGCGCCGGACCCGGACCTGAAATGGAACGAGGACACCGGCCACTACGACTTCGGTGCCATCGACTGGCAGGAATTCTTCGACGTGCTCAAGGGCCACAGCCCCACCGGCATCGAACGCATCCAGCAGCGCAAGAGCGCCATCGACGACGGCAAATGGGTGCGCGACGCCGCGGTGGCTTATGCAGAAAAGCAGAAAGCCAGCGCCGCCTGAGACGGCGCCGATACAGGATGAAGGAAGCGGGCCTTGTGGGAGCGGGCCCCGCCCGCGAAAGGGGCGAAGCCCCGGCAAACAATGAACCAACGAGAACCGAAATGGCTGAATGGACCCTCTTTGAAGTCTTCGTGCGCAGCAAGCACGGCCTCAACCACAAACACGTGGGCAGCGTGCACGCGGCGGACGCCACCATGGCGCTGGAAAACGCCCGCGAGCTCTACACCCGCCGCAACGAGGGCGTGAGCATCTGGGTGGTGCCCGCCGCGCAGATCACCGCCACCGCCGGCGACGAAAAAGACGCCTTCTTCGACCCGGCCGAAGACAAGGTCTACCGCCACGCCAGCTTCTACAAGCTGCCCCCGGAAGTGGATCAGATGTAATGAACACACTCACTGAATACCTGCTGCGCCTCGCCGACACCGACATGGTGCTCGCCCAGCGCCTGTGCGAATGGTGCGGCAAAGCGCCGGCGCTGGAAGAAGAAGTGGCGATGATGAACGTGGGCCTGGACCTGCTCGGCCAGGCGCGCAATTGGTACGACTACGCCGCTGAGTTGCTCGATGACGGCAGCGACGCCGACCAGCTCGCCTTCCGCCGCAACGAACGGGAATACCGCAACCTGTTGCTGGCGGAATACCCGCGCGGTGACTACGCGGTGACCACCGCCAAACAGTTCTTCTTCGACGTCTGGCACCACCTGGTGCTGACGCGACTGAGCGGCTCCAGCGACGAACGCATCGCCGGCCTGGCCGCCAAGGGCCTCAAGGAAGCCAGCTACCACCGCCGCCGTTCCACTGAATGGATGCTGCGCCTGGGGCAGGGCACCGAAGAAAGCCACCGCCGCCTCGCCGATGCGGTACAGAACCTTTGGCGCTTCACCTACGAACTCACCGACACCGACGCCGTGGAAGACGAACTGGCGGAAGCCGGCATCGGCGCCGGCAACGTGGGCGACGCCTGGCGCGCGGAAGTCAGCCGGGTGCTGGAGCAGGCCGGCCTGGACGTGCCCGAACCGGCGCGCCACTTCTACCTGGACGGCAAGAACGGCAAGCACACCGAACAGCTCGGTTTTTTGCTCGCCGAAATGCAGTACCTGCCGCGGGCCTATCCTGATGCCACCTGGTGAGCTGATTTTCCGTGAGCGGGCGGTCTTCACCGGCACGCCCCTGGGCGAAGCGGATCTGCCGCGCGCCTGGGACTGCCTGGGCGACGTGATGGACCCGGAAGTGCCGGTGGTAAGCGTCGTCGACCTGGGCATGATCCGCGCCGTGGAATGGGAAGACGGCCACCTGTACGTAAAAGTCTCGCCCACCTATTCCGGCTGCCCGGCCACCGAAGTGATCGAGCGCGACGTGGAGCAGGCGCTGATCGAAACCGGCTTCCAGAACCCGCGCATCAAGCGCGTGCTGGCGCCGGCCTGGACCACCGACTGGATCACCGAGAAAGGCCGCCAACAGCTACAGGACTACGGCATCGCGCCGCCGGCGGTGGGGCAGGGCAGAGAGATCCTGCGCGATCCCGGCCCCGCCGAGTGCCCGCACTGCGGCAGCACCGCCACCGAACAAGTCAGCGAATTCGGCTCCACCGCCTGCAAGGCGCTCTACCAGTGCCGCGACTGCCTGGAACCGTTTGATTACTTCAAGTGCCTGTAAGCCGGCACCGTTAACGCAAAGCGGCCGTCGCCCATCGACGACGCGGCGTCCGCCAACAACCGTGAAGAGTTCGCGCCATGAACCAATTCCACTCGCTGAAAATTCGTGAAGTGCGCCCCGAGACCCGCGAAGCCGTATCCATCGCCTTCGACGTGCCCCAGGAGCTCAGCGACGCCTTCCGCTTCACCCAGGGCCAGCACCTGATCGTGCGCACCCACATGGACGGCGAGGAAGTGCGCCGCTCCTACTCGATCTGCACCGGCGTCAACGACGGCGACCTGCGCGTGGCGGTGAAGAAAGTCCCCGGCGGCCGCTTCTCCGGCTTCGCCAACGGCGAACTCAAGGAAGGCGACACCCTGGAAGTAATGCCGCCCACCGGCCACTTCCACATCGACCTGGACCCGCAACGCGAAGCCCACTACCTGGCGGTGGCCGCCGGCAGCGGCATCACGCCGATTCTGTCGATTATCAAGACCACCCTGGAAACCGAACCCAACAGCCGGTTCACCCTGATCTACGGCAATCGCTCCAGCGGCTCCACCCTGTTCCGCGAAGCGCTCAGCGACCTGAAAAACGCCTACCTCGGCCGGCTGAACATCATCTATATGTTCAGCCGCGAACAGCAGGACGTGGATCTCTACAACGGCCGCATCGACGCGCACAAATGCGACGCCATCTTCAGCCGCTGGCTGGACACCCCGAACCTGCACGCCGCCTTCCTCTGCGGCCCGCAATCCATGACCGACACCGTCAAGGAGCGGCTCATCGCCAACGGGCTGGAAAAAAGCCGCGTGCACTTCGAACTGTTCGGCGTCGAAGGCCAGCCGCAACGCAAACACCGCGCCCCGGAAGAAGTGGCCGAAGACGAAGCCAAAACCGAAGTCTCGATCATCAGTGATGGTCGCCAGCTCGACTTCCGCGTGCCCCGCGACAGCGTCAACATCCTCGACGCCGCCAACAAAGAAGGCGCCGACCTGCCGTTCTCCTGCAAGGCCGGCGTCTGCTCCACCTGCCGCTGCAAGGTGGTGGAAGGCGAAGTGGAAATGGACAACAACTTCGCCCTGGAAGATTACGAAATCGATGCAGGCTATGTGCTCTCGTGCCAGAGCTACCCGCTTACCGACAAGGTCGTCCTCGACTTCGATCAGCCTTAAACCCTTCGCGGGCAGGCCCGCTCCCACAAGGGAGCAACCGCTGCAGAGGCGGTCCTGGAGATAACCAAGGTGCCAGGCCCTTGTGGGAGCGGGCCTCGCCCGCGAATAAGCGGCCCCGCCGCGAACAACACACCGATCAAAAAGGAGCCACGCCATGACCGTCCTCCAAAGCTACCTCGCCGGCCAATGGCTCGGCAGCCAGCCCGGCAAACCGCTGGCCAGCGCCATCAACGGCGAGATCGTCGCCCACGCCCACGACGACACCCCGGACTTCGCCGCCGCCGTGCACTACGGCCGCACCACCGGCGTCAAAGCTCTGCTCAAGCTCGACTTCCAGCAACGCGCCGCCCGCCTCAAGGCCATGGCGCTGCACCTGCAGGAACACAAAAAAGAGCTCTATAAACTGTCGCGCCACACCGGCGCCACCAAAGGCGACAACGCCTTCGACATCGACGGCGGCTTCGGCACCCTGTTCGCCTACGCCAGCATGGGCCGCAAAGAGCTGCCCTCCGGCAACGTCCTCCACGAAGGCCCGGTGATCCCCCTCGGCAAGAACAACCATTTCGCCGGCACCCACATCCTGGTGCCGCGCGGCGGTGTCGCCGTGCACATCAACGCCTTCAACTTCCCGGTTTGGGGCATGCTGGAAAAGTTCGCCGCCAGCTTCCTCGCCGGCATGCCCTGCATCGTTAAACCGGCCACCGCCACCAGCTATGTCACCGAAGCCTGCGTGCGCCTCATGCAAGACTCCGGCGCACTGCCCGAAGGCGCCCTGCAACTGGTGATCGGCGGCACCGGTGATTTGCTCGACCAGCTCGACGAACAGGACGTGATCACCTTCACCGGCTCCGCGGACACCGCCCGCAAACTGCGCGCGCACCCCAACGTCATCAACCGATCGATCCCCTTCAACGCCGAAGCGGACTCGCTCAACAGCGCCATCCTCGCCCCGGACGTCACCCCCGACGACGAAGAGTTCGACCTACTCGCCAAGGAAATCGTCCGCGAGATGACCGTCAAAGCCGGCCAGAAGTGCACCGCCATCCGCCGCATCATGGTGCCCCAACAGCACCTGGACGCCTTCGCCGACCGCCTGATCCAGCGCCTGGAAAAAATCACCCTCGGCGACCCGGACGAAGAAGGCGTGCGCATGGGCGCGCTCGCCTCCCTCGCCCAGAAAGAGGACGTCACCGCCGCCGTTAACGACCTGCTCAACACCAGCGAATGCCTCTTCGGCGCCGACGGCGGCGCCGCCCCCATCGGCAAAGGCACCGAAAACGGCGCCTTCTTCGCCCCGCGCCTGCTGCGCAGCAACGACCCCCACGCCGACGGCGGCGCCCACGACATCGAAGCCTTCGGCCCGGTCAGCACCCTGATGGGCTACGGCGACCTGGACGAAGCTGTGGCCCTGGCCGCCAAAGGCAAAGGCAGCCTGGTCACCACCTTCGCCACCAAGGATCCGAACAACGCCGCCCGCGCCATCCCGGCCCTGGCCGCCCGCCACGGCCGCCTGCAAGTGCTCAACGCCGAAGCCGCGAAAGAATCCACCGGCCACGGCGCGCCTCTGCCCATGCTCAAACACGGCGGCCCCGGCCGCGCCGGCGGCGGTGAAGAACTCGGCGGCATCCGCGCCGTCCACCACTACCTGCAACGCACCGCCATCCAGGGCTCGCCGACCATGCTCGCCGCCGTCACCGGCGAATACGTGCGCGGCGCCGACGTGCTCGAAACCGAAGTCCACCCCTTCCGCCGCCACTTCGACGACCTCGCCATCGGCGAATCCCTGCTCACCCACCGCCGCACCGTCACCGAAGCCGACATCGTCAACTTCGGCTGCCTCTCCGGCGACCACTTCTACATGCACTTCGACGAAATCGCCGCCAAAGACTCCCAGTTCGGCAAACGCATCGCCCACGGCTACTTCCTCCTCTCCGCCGCCGCCGGCCTGTTCGTCTCCCCGGCCCCCGGCCCCGTGCTCGCCAACTACGGCCTCGACACCCTGCGCTTCATCAACCCAGTCGGCGCCGGCGACACCATCCAGGCCCGCCTCACCTGCAAACGCAAAATCGACCAGGGCAAAGCCGCCCCCGACGGCACCCCGCAAGGCGTGGTGGTGTGGGACGTGCAGGTGAAGAGCCAGGACGACGAGCTGGTTGCCAGCTACGACATCCTCACGCTGGTGGCGAAAAAGAAAGGGGACGCATAACCGCCGCGTGGTGAGTTAGTACTTACTCTTTAAATCCAGGCTTCCTTGGTGATGGCCGCTCCTTTTGGGGCGGCCTTTTTTTAGTTATCTTGACGGAAATAGATAAAGAGATAGGACGGGTCGATGGAGAGGATCAAAGAGCTAAAAAGGAAACAGTTTTCCCCTCTGGTTTTATGGGTGGATGATATTCAAAGGATAGAAGCCGTTCTTTCAGGATTTGAGGGGTTCTGCTGGATTTGCGGTAATTACAAATACGAAAGATTCGCTGAACTAGTCGAGCATGTTGGTGGAGAGGCAATTGTTCAGGTCGAAGCGGAATGCTCTAACCCTTATGTGTCGCTCGATTTAGATAAGGGTGGTGCATCTCTCTATGTTTATTCTAATAATGAGAATGCCTCGTTGGCATTTTATGAGATAGCTGAAATTTTGGGAAAAGGCCAGAGATTCCCGAAATTTATTTACAATTTTATATTTTTAATTTCAATCAGCATCTTCGTTCAGGCTGCATTCTGGTTGACGGAGAACGCATGGTCTCTTGCCGCGCTTCTTGCTTTCTTTTGCTGGTTTTTGTATGCAGGGATTGTTGATATGAGAGTCCATTCCAAAATTTTCTTTAATAAGAGGAATGAGCAGAAAAGTTTTTTTGTTAGAAATATGGACAAAATATTTGTCGGTGCAGTGTGTGCTCTCCTGGGTGCGGTGGCTTCCTCACTCGTCACGGTTCTTCTTCCCCGGTATATGGGATGAATTGAATTGGGTTGACTATCTATTATTTCATTGTTTAATTTGGAAACACTGCCTCCGGGTGCGGCAACACCCGAAGGCAGCTAACCACAACAGACTGTCTAGGAGTCCATCATGGCTGAGCGCAATCATAAGCCACGCGCCCGCGTGGGTAAAAGCGAAACCCGCAAATCCAACCGCGATTTCCCCTACACCCGGCACCTTAAAGTGCATCCCGGGCAATATTACCAATCCTTAGATCCCGTCCGCGTCCATCGCCTTAAACTACCCAGGCCGCCCGTACCCTGGGTACACGTGAAAGGCTATTGGCTTGCGGAAGCCGGCTTTGACGTCGGCACGTCCCTGCAGGTGGAGGTCAGCGAGGGCCGCCTCGTGATTTCCGCTGCCCCGGAGCCCTCTGGCGTTTGATCGCCGCCCGTGTCGCCGCTTTGCCGGGCGGCGGCCTTATTGCTTGATCCGCTCTTGCATCGCCGTGGCCGATGAGGCGAAATAGACGGGTGCCGCAGGCGTCGCTGATGTGTTGAGTTGTAGGAGTGCAGAACCATGTCTAATGTGAAGGAGCGTATGACTGCTGTCATCCAGGCTCAGCCTGAGGATTCTTCCTATGAGGAGATTATTCGGGAACTGGCCTTCGAGCGGATGGTAGAGCGCGGCCTGGAAGATTCCCGGCAAGGCAAGGTGCTGTCCAATGCTGACATGGAGCGTCGCATCCAGGAATGGTCGAAATAGTTTGGACTCAAGAAGCCGCCCTCTGGCTCGAAGAAATTCATAATTACATTGCGGAAGACAATCCGCAGGCGGCCCGCACGGTCGTGGCCGGTATCTACCAAAAAGCCCAATTGCTTCAACTCCACCCCGAAGCTGGCTATCTCCTTCAAACCGCCTCTGGTGCGGACATCCGTATTTTGCTCTATGGGCATTATCGCATTGCTTATATCCAAGTTGCAGATTCTCGTATCGATATCCTTGGTGTGTTTCACGGCGCAATGAGCCTAGACCGCTATTTGCCGTAGCAAGGCGGGTAGGTGATGGCCTGTCTATATATGGGTTGGTTTATAGGTGGTGATCTATAAGCCGCTTGGTTCCGGCTGGGTCGGCAGTAAGGCGGCGAAAATGGGGAATAAGTCAATGGCAGAGAATTACGGCCATCTCGCAGGCATTCAATATCTTGGCGAGCCAGGCATTTCCCAGCATTGCCGTAAGGCAGTGATGGACCTCGTGCAAGGAGGCCATGTTCTGGTCGAAGTGAAGTTGTTGACCTGTGAGGCGGAATACAGCGCCAGTCATTGCCTGCTGATTAGGTCAAACTACGAGGTGCTCTATGCCGTGAAGAGTGGCTTTGCTTCTGGATACTCTGGAGAAGGTCCTCGAGCACTGTCCTACGTTTTGGAGCTGCTAAGACTGGTCTGTGATGACATCAATGAGTACGTGGTTTCGCCCGCTGTCATTGAGAGGATCGATCATTCCTGCTTGTGCTCGTCAGATATTGAGCAACTAGAAAGCGCAAGGTGCATTCTACCTCAGCGTTGGCATGACTATATTCAGCATCCAAGACATGGTGAAGCGTCTATCTTTGGTGAGTTTCCTGTAGAAATTCCCTATTCCCTTATTGATGCAAGGCTCATTCCTTTTGCTCTGAAGTTTAAGAACGATCCCGATGCCGCGCTGATCGGCGCGTATCGACTTCTGGAAGAAGCGGTTCGCCGGAAGGCCGGTATAGAAGGCGAGCAAGGCAGCAAGCTGTTTTCGCTGGCGTTTATCAAGGAAGATTCCCCTCTTTGGTGGGGAAAGGGGCATGAACAAGAGCTGGCTGGCAGAGCCCAGCTTTTCTCTCAAATATTTATGGCTTTTAGGAATCCCCGGGTTCATCGAAAGATAAATACTTCACTGCAAGATGATGTTAGAGAGTTTTTGCTGATCAACCAACTTTTCGTTCTGGAGGCCGCCTCTCGACGCCGGCCGGAGCAGCCAGAGGGTGGTGCGGGCCCGTAGTTCAATGAGCGCGGCTCCCCGATGAGGGGGCGCTCCACCCCTCTCGTCATCCCTTCCTGTGCACTGAATTCGGGTTTAGCTCTACCCCGGGCTGCACGCCAGAGCGTATACCCGCTATGATCCCTAACGAACAATAACGGTTGACGCTCTGGCCTTCGGGCTTGGCGTCCTGGCAGTACGTTTCGCTCGGGGAAGTACGTGTTTGAAGTGGGGAAAGAGTATCACCGTCGGTCCCAGATCCATGATGTTTATGGCGGGCAGCAGCAGGGCGGCATTTCTACGCCGAAAGACTATCCTATGGTCTTTCTCTTCGCCTCTGACGCCGGGGACCAGCATGGCTACCGGAATGAATTTAAGGACGGCGTCTTCTTCTATACCGGTGAGGGGCAAGTCGGGGACATGGCGCTTACGGGTGGCAACAGGGCGATCGCCCTCCACCAGCAATCCGGCAAGACGCTACACCTCTTCGAATACACGCGCGGCAGCTATGTACGATACGTCGGCCAAGCGGATTGCATTGGCCATCACCAGGAAGAACGGCCCGACCGGAACGGTGCCCTGCGTCAGGCGCTGGTATTTCGCCTTGATTTAGATTCGTCACCAGAATGGCGAGTGGCCAAGGATGTACCGGCGCTGTTCGACGCTGGGAACGTGAAGCCGTTGGGAGGTTATTCGCTGGAACAGCTTCGTGACGCCGCCATGCCGAAGGCCGTCAGCGCTTTGGCGCCACAGACTCGAGTGCAGGTCGCCTACTACCGGGCCGAAGCCATTCGGCGCTATGCGTTGGCGCGTGCCAATGGCTATTGCGAGGGCTGCGCCCAGCCGGCGCCGTTCTCCTCTTCACAAGGCCCCTATTTGGAATGCCACCACCTTCATCGCGTGGCCGATGGCGGGCCGGATCACCCAGAGAACGTGATCGCTCTGTGCCCTAACTGTCACCGGCGCGCGCACTACGCTAAGGATGCCGCGCGTTTTAATGCTCAGTTGGTAGAGGTGGCGAAAGCCGCGGAGGCCGCTTTGTAGGTTGGGTATTGAACGAGGCAGGGCGCGGTCGTTCCTGTTCTCAGGTGAAATCCCTGCGGGTAGTTTAAAAAATAAACCAATATGTGCATTTATAGGATATTCTGGGCTACAAATTAAACTATCGATGGTTTAATTTATGGCCTGATATGTTCTTCATGGGTTTATATCAGTGAAAAATGTAAACCAGCTCCTCCAGCAATGGCCCGCCGGCGCGGTCCTCTCCCAGCCCTGGCTGACGGCTCATGGTGTCTCCAGCGTGGCCGCCGGGCGTTGGGCGCGGGAGGGTTGGCTGGCGCGCGTGGGGCACGGCGCCTACCGGCGGGCCGGCGAAAAGGTGGATTGGCAGGGCGGACTGTACGGGTTGCAGCAGCCGCTCGGCGAAGGGCCGGCCTTCTGGTTGGGCGGGTTGTCGGCGCTGGAGCTCAGTGAGGGCAGCCATTTCCTGCGCTTTGGTGAGGAAGCGCTCACTCTCTGGGGCGAGCCGGGACGGCGGCTGCCGCGCTGGTTCGCCGGGTACGACTGGGGTGTGAGGGTGAGTTATCAGCAGTACGCCTTGTTCGGCCGGGCGCCTGCGGAGAGTATCCAGCCTTATACGCCGCCGGGGCGGGATTTCGCTATCCCGGTGGCCACGCCAGAGCGCGCGGTGTTGGAGTGGTTCTATGCGCTGTCCGGCGAGGCGTTCTTCGGCAGCTTGGTGTCGGAGACGTTCGGCGGGCTGGTCACGCTGCGGCCCCGGCGTTTGCAGGTATTGCTGGAGGCCTGTCGCTCGGTCAAAGTGAAGCGGGCTTTCCTGTTGCTGGCCCGTCATTACGGTCATGCCTGGTATCGGCGCCTGGACACGGGGCGTATCGATCTGGGCGCGGGTAAGCGTCAGTTGTATCCGGGCGGTCGGCTGGACAGGAACTTTCAGGTAACGGTACCCAGGGAGTGGGGGGATGACGTTTGATGCACGCTATGCGGATCAGGTGCGGTTGCTGCTGCGGGTGCTGCCGCTTGTGGCGGAAGAAAAAGACTTTGCCCTGAAAGGCGGCACGGCCATTAATCTCTTCGTGCGCGATATGCCGCGGCTGTCCGTGGACATTGATCTGGCGTACCTGCCGGACCACGGGCGCGACGACGCCCTGGGGCGCTCCCGTGAGGCCCTGACTCGGATACAAGGGCGTATCAAGGCGCAGCTGCCCGGGATCCGCTGCCTTCAACACAACCGAGGGGATGACGATCTCAAGCTGATCGTTCGTCAGGGGCGGGTTCAGGTCAAAGTGGAGGTAAACCCGGTCGTCCGTGGCTCGTTGCACGCCCCGGAAGAACGTGAAGTCAGCGAGGCCGTGGAAGATCAGTTCGGTTTCGCATCAGCGTCGGTTCTGGCGCTGCCGGATTTGTATGGCGGCAAGCTGTGTGCGGCCCTGGATCGCCAGCATCCCCGTGATCTTTTCGATGTTCACCTGTTACTGGAAAACGAAGGCATAGACCGGCCGCTTTTTGAGGGCTTTCTGGTCTATCTGATGAGCCACCCCCGGCCGATGGCGGAGTTGCTCGCTCCACACTGGAAGGCCCTGGATCAGGTGCACGCCGATGAGTTCGCCGGCATGAGCCGGGAGGCTGTCTCCGCCGAAACGCTGCAAGCCGTTGGCGATGCCTTGCTCAAAGCCCTGGCTGCCCACCTTACCGATGCAGACATTGAGTTCCTCCTTTCCTTCAAGCGCGGCGAGCCTGATTGGCAACGGTGTCCGGTACCAAAAGCCGAATCGCTGCCCGCTGTGCAGTGGAAACTTCGCAATATCAACGCGATGACTCCGGAGAAGCGGGCGGCGGCGGTGGCCCGTCTGGAGGAGGTGCTCCGTCTCTTGTCAGCCAGTACCGTGGAGCCATAATGATTCCGTCGGGCCCCCGGTTGAGGAGAGCATCATGATCAAACGCATCTGGCACGGCTGGACCACCCAGGCCAACGCCGACCGCTACGAAGCGCTGCTCAAGGAAGAGATCTTCCCGGGCATCGAAGCCAAGCAGGTGCCCGGCTATCGCGGTATCCAATTGCTGCGCCGCGAACACGCCGATGAGGTGGAGTTCATCACCCTGATGGAGTTCGATTCCCTGGACGCCATCAAGGCGTTCGTGGGCGAGGACATCACGACCTCCTACGTGCCGGACAAGGCCCGGGAGGTGCTGGCGCACTGGGACAGCCATTCCCAGCACTACGAGGTGCGCGAGCAGCGCCGGTACTGATTGCAGGAGCTCTTCATGGCCGACTATCAAGCCACCATTCGCTGGCAACACCAGACTGACGAAGCCTTCAACGATAACCGCTACAGCCGCGCCCACGACTGGGAGTTCGACGGCGGCGTGGTGGTGCCGGCGTCCGCGTCGCCGCACATCGTGCCGTTGCCGCATTCCGTGGCGGAGAATGTGGACCCGGAGGAGGCGTTCGTGGCGGCGCTGTCCAGTTGCCACATGCTGGTGTTCCTGGGCATCGCCGCCAAACGCCGCTACGTGGTGGACCGCTATACCGATCAGGCCGTGGGCACCATGGCGGAGAACGAGCACGGCAAGCTGGCGATTACCCGCGTGGTGCTGCGCCCGGATGCTCGCTTCTCCGGTGAGCGCCAGCCAAGCCGCGCGCAGATCGAGAAGATGCACCACCAGGCCCACAGCGAGTGCTTTATCGCCAATTCAGTGCGGACGGAGGTGGTGACGGAGCTGCCGGCGTAGCCCATCCCGAAGCCGGATCTCATGCGCTCAGCGCTCTCATCTGGGGACATTTCGGGGTGTGATTGCTCGCCTGGTGGTAACGCTTTACGTTAATAACGCCATGCGTTAGCATTTGCTAATGATCAGTTCGTTCAAATGCCAGGACACGGAAGCGCTGGCGAGCGGCAGGCGCGTCCGACGTTTCGTTGCTATCGAGCGCGTCGCGCTGCGTAAGCTTCGGCAGTTGCAAATTGCCGAGCGGTTGGATGATCTGCGACCGCCGCCGGGGCTGCGGACGTTGAGATCGTGGACTACCACTAGGAGGGCATCATGACTCGCATTGCACCCGTGACGCCCGGTGAGCTGCTTCTCGAGGAATTCCTCAAGCCTCTGGGTATCACCAAATATCGCCTTGCTAAAGAGATCGGCGTGCCGGCGCAGCGCATCGGCGATATCGTCGCCGGTAAGCGCGCCGTCACCGCGGATACCGATCTGCGCCTGTGTCGTTTCTTCGGCCTGTCCCGTGGCTATTGGCTGCGGGCGCAGGTGGAGCACGATACCGAGTTGGCGGAGCGCGAGTTGGCGGAGACGCTGGCGGCGATCCGTCCCTGGAATGAGCGCGAGAGCGCTTAGGCGCTGCCGCCGATTCTTCTAAATACCCATTCTGGGTAGTTGGAAACCCAACGTGGGTATCTTCCTTGTTCGGCGATCGATGAGCCGAATCCGCGCGCTAATCGGCTCACGGTCTGAGCCGATTCAAAATCGAATCTCTTTACCGCTAATCCCCTTCGCCGGCCGCGCCCGCCAACCTTTCCCTCAACGGCTCCTCCACCGCCTCCATAAAATGCCGCACCCGCGGCGAGAGCAGCCGGCTGTGCGGGAACACGAACTGCACGGGCATCGGCGGCGAGTTGGGTGTCGATCTGGTTGGCGCGTATCAGCGGGTCAATGCGCTGTGACCAGGGTTTGCCGTCCACCTGGAAGTGCCAGGTGCTGCCGGCGGGGGCGAAGCAGACGGTGGGCCAGTCGGCAAGGTCCTGGGGGTGGCTTGGGTGCCCGCGTTGTTCGAGGAGTTCGGGGCTGGCGCAGAGCACGTAGCCGGTGTGGCCGAGGGGGCGGGCGATGAGGGTGCTGTCGGCCAGGTGGCCGATACGCAGGGCCAGGTCGAAGCCTTCTTCGAGCAGGTCGGTGACGCGGTCGAGCAGGGTGAGCTCGGCGCGCATTTGCGGGTGTTGTTTGAGCCACTGGTTGAGCAGGGGCGTGAGGTGCTGGTGGCCGAACATCACCGGCGCGGTGATGGAGAGAGTGCCGGCGGGTTCGGTGCGGCGGCTGTCCAGGCGGGCTTCGGCGCCTTGGATGTCGGCGAGGATCTGCCGACAGTGTTGCAGGTAGTCGCGGCCTTCGTCGGTGAGGGCGAGGCGGCGGGTGCTGCGGTTGAGCAGGCGCATGCCCAGGTGGCGTTCCAGGCCGGCGAGGGTGCGGACGATGGCGGCGGGGGAGCGGTCCAGTTTGTTGCCGGCGGCGGAGAGGCTGCCCTGGTCGACGATGGCGACGAAGGTGTTCATGGCTTTGAGTTTGTCCATGGGAGGCGCGCGGCTCCATTTGTGCGAAAACCTGAATAAAGCTAACAGGTTGGCACCATTTATTGAATCCGGCGATGGGCGTTTACTGGCGTTCCCTGTTTCACAGAAGGAGCTAGTGATGAAACAACCGCAGCCCATTCGTGAGTACGACCACGTGGGTATCCGCGTCAGCGACCGCCAGGAGGCGGTGGCGTTCTACGAGCAGCTCGGGTTCACGGAGGTGCGCCGTTTCGAGCAGTTTGAGGCCAATGAAATGGAGACGCCGGACGGCGTGCGCATCAATCTGATTTTCAACGGCACGCGCCTGCCCCATGGCCGCAACGTGCTGCTGGACGAGCCGGTGAAGTTGCCGGGCGTCACCCACCCGGCGTTCGTGGTGGACGACCTCTATGCCCTGAAGGATTGGTTGGACCAGGCCGGCATCGAGATCACCGAGGGCATCCACCGCCTGGGCCCGCGCCGCATCACCCTGTTTATCCGCGACCCGGATCGCAACGTGCTGGAGTTCAACCAGCTGCTGCCAGAAACCGAATGAGGAGCCTCGCCATGAAACTCTACGATATGGAATTGTCCGGTAACGCCTACAAGGTGCGTCTGTTCGCCGCGCTGGTGGGCTTGGATGTGGAACTGGTGCCGGTGGATCTGGCCGCCGGCGAGCATAAGCAATCGCCGTTTATCGAACTGAACCCCTGGGCGCAGGTGCCGGTGCTCGAAGATGGCGATGTGGTGCTGCGCGATTCCCAGGCGATCCTGGTGTATCTGGCGCGCCAATACGGCGGCCACCAATGGTGGCCGGACAGCGCCGCCCACCAGGGCGACGTGATGCAGTGGCTGTCCACGGCAGCCAACGAGATTAACCACGGCCCCAACGCAGCCCGTTTGATCGACAAGTTCGGCTACCCGTTGGACAAAGAAAGGGCACTGGAGATCAGTGCGCGGGCGCTGCCGTTGATCGAGCAACACCTGAGCGAGCATCAGTGGCTCGCCATGGGCCGCCCGACGATTGCCGAGTGCGCGGTGTTTCCTTACATCGCCCTGGGCTGGGAAGGCGGCGTGACGCTGGAGCCGTACCCGGCGATCCGCGCCTGGATTGAGCGCATCAAGGCACTGCCGGGTTACGTCGGCATGCCCGGGATCGAATAACGGGCATCAGCAGAGAATGGGGCACAATGGACGGGCCGGCGATGGGCCGGCCTCCGAAACGCTACCTTCAGACGGACAGCCCTATGACGTTACTGGATCACGTGGAATTCGCCGTGCGCGACGCCGAGGTGTCGCGCCGTTTCTATGAGCAGGCGCTGGCGCCGCTGGGCATGACCCGCATTATCACGGTCGGGCCGGAGCGCACCCGCAGCGGCGGCACGCGCCACGGCTTCGGCAGGGACGGCTACCCCCGTTTGTGGGTGCACGATAATGAGCAGGCCGGGGCGGGCACCCATGTAGCGTTCGCGGCGGCGGAGCGGTCCGTGGTGGATGCCTTCCATCGCGCGGCGCTGGCGGCGGGCGGTGTCGACAACGGCGCGCCCGGGGTTCGGGCGCACTATCACTATTACGCCGCCTATGTGCTGGACCCGGACGGCGTCAATGTGGAAGTGGTGTGCCAGGCGGTGCCCGCCTGAAACCCCGGCCGTAGCGCGGCGACGTTCAGTGCTGCCAGCTTTTGTACACGAACTCCAGGCTGTAGCCGTCCGGGTCGAGCACGTTGGCGGCGTAGTAGCGCGGGTCGTAGTGCAGGCGCGGGCCGGGGGCGCCGTTGTCGGTGGCGCCGGCGGCCATGGCTTCGGCGTAGGCGGCGTCCACGGCTTGCTCGTTGTCGGCGACAAAGCCGATGTGCGCCGCGCGGGCGTCCACCTGGCCGGGCCGCAGCCAGAAGAAGATGCGGCCGTGGGCGCCGAAGCCTTTCAGGTCCGGGTGGCCCGGCGGGCCGTCCTTGCCGTGGTAGTCGTGGCGGTTGACGATGCCCAGCGGCGCCAGCGCCCGGGTGTAGAAGGCGATGGAGCGTTCCGGGTCGCTGACGGATACGAAGAGGTGATCGAGCATGGTGTCTCCTGACGGGGGCAAGGGATTGATTACACGATAGGGAAGCGCCTGAGACCGGGCACACCGGTTCCTGCCTGAAACCTGCCTGTTTCTGCTTTGCCGCTTGTGCCGGCGCCGGCGCCGGCGTCCAATAAGCGGATGAACGACGCCCTGAACGAACTGCGGGCGCTGGCCGCCCACGCGCAGAACCGTCGCACCGAGACCGGCATCCCCCGCGTGGCGATGGTCCAGGGCGCGATCCCCGAGCACCATCTTGCCGCCGTGTACGATCCGATGATCAATCTGATTTTGCAGGGCAGTAAGTCGATGACCGTGGGCGGGCAAACTCTGCATTACGATCCCGCCACCTACTTCGTGATGTCGGTGGATCTGCCGGCGGCGGGGGTGGTGCGCCCGGCGGCGTCCGGCGAGCCCTACCTGGCGGTGAGCCTGACCCTGGACGCGCGGATTCTGGCGGACCTGCTGTCGGATTTGCCTGATTCTGCCGGCCGGGGTGACCGGGACGCGGGCTTTTCCGTGGCGGCGGTGACGTCGGAGTTGCTGGATGCCTGGGTGCGTCTGCTGCGCCTGATACGGCGGCCGGAGGACATTCCTGCCCTGGCGCCGGCTTACGAGCGCGAGATTCTCTACCGGGTGCTGCAGGGGCCGCTGGGCTGGATGCTGCGCGACATCGCCACGCCGGACACCGCCCTGGCGCGGGTGAACCGGGCGATTCAGCGGCTGCGCCGGGATTACGCGCGGCCGCTGCGCATGGAGGCGCTGGCCGAGGAGGCGGCGATGAGCTTGTCCGCCTTTCACCGCCACTTCAAAGCGGTGACCCACCTCAGCCCGCTGCAGTACCAGAAGCAGCTGCGCCTGCTGCAGGCGCGCACCCTGCTGGTGGCCGCCGGCTACGGCGTCACCCGCGCCGCCCACGAAGTGGGCTATGAAAGCCCCACCCAGTTCAGCCGGGAATACGCCCGCGCCTTCGGTCGGCCGCCGTCCAGGGACGCGGCGCGCATCGTCGCCGGTTTGCGGGGCTGATACGGCCCTGGAGCATTCTCAGAAACCCCTCCCAAGAAACTCATTCACGACAGAGTGAATGCGCATAAAAAAAGCACTATGCTCTAGATGCACCCTGCCCGGGCATCACCGGGACGGTGCTCTCAACAACAAAGAGCCCCTGAATAATTACAAGATCGGGAGAGTGTGATGAAAACAAGAAACAGTTTTAGATGGTTGGGCATTTCATTGTGCTGCGTGTCCAGCGCCCTGTTTACGGGCTGCGGCGGCGACAGCAGCGATTCCCCGGTGGCCGAGCAACCCCAGGCCAGATCCTGCGATCAGCTGGTGGGCCTGGACATTCCGGCCGCCTCCATCGGGTTGGCGACCTCCGGCGGTGAAGTCACCGCGGCGGAGGTGATCGCCGCCAGTGGTAGCGGCGCGGCCACCATTCCCGAGCACTGCATGGTGTCCGGGCGCATCGGCCCGGTGGACCCGACGGCGCCGGATATTCTGTTCAAGGTGGCACTGCCCACGGAATGGAACTCGAAGGTGCTGATGTTCGGCGGCGGCGGTTTTAACGGCAGCATTCCCAACATCACCGGCCATGTGGCGCAGGGCGCGGTGGACCAGCCCACGCCGCTGGGCCGGGGCTACGCCACCTTCGCCAGCGATTCCGGTCACCAGGCCAACGCCTTGGGCTCCCAGGATGGCCGCTGGGGCCTGAACGATGAAGCGGTGGATAATTTCGCCGGCGACGCCCTGAAGAAAACCCGCGACGCTTCCGTCTTTATTGTGCAGAAACGCTACGCCAGCGCGCCCAAGCAGCATTACTTCGCCGGCGGCTCCACCGGCGGCCGCGAGGCGCTCACCAGCATTCAACGCTGGCCCGATGATTGGGACGGCGCCATTGCCTGGTATCCGGCCTGGAACGATGTGGAAGCGTTACTGGCGGGGCAGTACATCAGCCGGGCCCTGTCGCAGCCGGGCGCCTATCCGAGCTTCGCCAAGCGTCAGTTGTTGCTGGACGCGGCCCTGGAGGCCTGCGATGAGCTGGACGGGCTGGCGGACGAGTTGATTAATGATCAGCGCCGGTGCAACGCGATTTTCGATCCGTCCACGGCGATGGTGAACGGCAACCCGCTACGCTGCCCCGGTGGCGCGGACGATGGTGACAGCTGCTTGTCCGACGCGCAGATCGAGGCCCTGAAAGCGATGGAAAGCGGCGTGGTGTTCAATTTCCCGCTGGCCAGCGGCGAGACCCGCTACCCGGGCAGCAATGTGTGGGGCGCGGATCTGGGCATCGATACGGTGTCGTCGGTGGGCAACACCGTGACCTTCCTGAACCTGGGTTACACCGCCCCCACGTATCCGGACATGCCGCGCTACGCGCCCTACCTGAGCGTGCTGGTGGATCAGTGGGTGAAATATTCCGTGGCCCGCGATGCGTCGTTTAATTCCTATAACCTGGACCCGATCAACCCGGAGCCGGAGTACGCCCAGCGCATCAGCGAGCTGAGTGTGGGGCTCAATGCGGGCACCAACATTGCCGAGTTCCAGGAAGGTGGCGGCAAGCTGTTGCTGGCGCACGGTTTGACGGACGTGCTGGTCAGCACCCGCGCCACCGAGATGTACTACGGCCGGCTGCTGAATCAGATGGGCGAGGACAAAGTCGATTCGTTCGTGCGCTTCTATGAAGTGGCCGGCTTCGGCCATGGCGCCAGCCTCAGCTTTAACGCCACCTGGGATTCCCTGACGGCGCTGGAAGAGTGGGTGGAAGACGGCACCGCCCCGGAGAATCAGATCACCACGGACACCGTCGGTGAACCGGGCCGTACCCGGCCGCTGTGTGACTACCCGGCGTGGCCGCGTTATATCGACGGTGGCGATCCGATGGTCGCGGCGTCGTTCGAGTGCGTGGAATAAGCGTTAAGCGATTGAAACGATAGTCAGCGGGAAAAGCGCCCGGTTTCGTTCCTCAGGGAACGGCGCCGGGCGTTTTTTTGTTGCGGCTGGGGTCAGTGCGTGGCGCCGGTCAGGCGATGAAAAATCACCTCCAGGCCGGGGGCGAAGCAGCCGTCACCCGCAAAGTGGCTCTCACCGTGCTCGTGCCCATGGCTGGCCAGCGCCGGGGCCAGGCCCAGGGCGGGCGGCGCATTAACGGCGGTGCCGGGCTCGCGATGGTAAATGCTTTGCCCTTCCTTGATGGTTTCTTCCACGCGCAGGTCGATCAGGCTCTTCGGCGGTACCGTCAGCGGGTTGCCCGACAGCACCACGAAATCCGCCAGCTTGCCCACTTCGATGGAGCCCTTGCTGTCTTCCTCGAAGTGCTGCCACGCCGACCACAATGTCATCGCCTTCAGTGCGGTCATCACATCCACTTTCTGGTTTTCCCCGAGCACCCGGCCGCTGCGGGTAGTGCGGTTCACGGTGGCGTCGAGCACGCGCATGGAATCTGGTAGCGCCACCGGGGCGTCGTGGTGGGTGGTGAAGCGCATTCCGCGCTCGCGCAGCCAGCCGGTGGGCGAGATGTTTTCCGCGCGCTGCGGGCCGAGTACGGAGTCCCGGTGCCAGTCGCCCCAGTAGAAGGTGTGCATGGGGAACAGGGACGGGAAGATGCCGAGTTCTTCAAGCGCGGGGATCTGATCTTTACGCAGAGTTTGCCCGTGGATCAGTACCGGCCGCACGTCCACGTCCGGCACGCGGGCCTCGGCTTCGCGCCAGCCCATGATCATCTGGTCGATGGCGCGGTCGCCGTTGGCGTGGGTGAGTGTTTGCCAGCGGTTCTCCAGGGCCTGGGTATAGACCTCGATCACCTTGTCGTCGTCCACCACGCCGTAGCCGGCGTAGTCGTCCGCCTTGCCTTCCGGCGGCTGGTAATAGGGCTCGGTGAGCCAGGCGGTCTTGCCTTGCGGCGAGCCGTCCAGCGTCAGCTTGATGCCGCCGATGCGGAAATGATTGTGGTATTGCGGCGCGCTGTCCACGTTGTGATAGAACGGCGTCACCATCAGATCCGCCACGCCGGGGTTGAGAATATCCGGATAGGAGACGATGTCCGCCCGCAGTGCGCCGGCGTTGGCCGCGGCCTCGGCGATCTTAACGTGTTGCGGCGCGCTGCGGCCGTCCTGCAGGGTGGTGTAGCCGTAACTGGTGTAGAGCTTCTCGCCTTGCTGGAGCATGGCGATGGCTTGCTGCGCATTCATTTTCGGGAACAGTTTGCCCAGCGCCATGAAGAAGGCGTTCTCTTCCAGCAGCCCGGTGGGTTCGCCAGTGGCCGGGTCTTTGACGATCACGCCACCCTTGGGGTTGTCGCTGTCGGCGGTGATGCCCAGTTGTTTCAGGCCGGCGCTGTTGACCACGCCGAAGTGGGCGGACTGATGAATCACCAGCACCGGCTGGTCCTGGCTCACCCGGTCCAGTTCGGCGCGGGTGGGGTGGCGCTGTTCGGTCAGTTGCGAATCGTCGTAGCCGAAGCCGTAGATCAAACCGAATTCCTCGCGCAGCCGCGAGTCCTCGGCGAAGGTTTTCAGTGTCTCGACCAGGGACGCCACGTCGGAAACGCCGCCGTCCGGCGGTGGCAACAGGTTGGCGCTCATCGCCTGGAAGCCGGTGAAGAACACATGGCCATGGGCGTCCACGAAGCCGGGCAGCAGGGTGCGGCCGTTCAGATCGTGCACGGTGGTGGCGTCACCACGGTGGCGCAGCACCGCTTTGCGTTTACCCACGGCGACGATACGACCATCGCGGACCGCCACGGCGTCCGCTTCCGGTTGGGCGTCGTCGACGGTAATGATCGGACCGTTCAGCCAGATCGCGTCCGCCGGCTCAGCCGGCGGTGCGTGCTGGCACCCCGCCAGCGCCGCCAGCGTTACCGCCGGCAGCAGTTTCTTTAACAAGCTCATAGCTCTCCCTCTTTCTTTGTCATTGTTAATTATTCGGGCGCATCTGTTATGCCCGGGCGTCATCATACCTTGTCCAAGATGTGGGGGCGTTCTAAGGCGAGGGGGGAGGCGTCGGATATGGGAGAGGCCGGGCGGCGTACGCCGCCCGGTTTGCTCGCTGCCGGTCAGCGTTGGTCGGCGACCGATTTCAGGCAGTAGTCAGTGGCGTCCAGGGCGGGCAGGGTCTGGTCGGGAAGCTCTTCGCGGAAGTATTCCAGTAGCGGCACCACGTAGGCCACGTTGGAATCCTCGAAGGCGTCCGGGCGGGCTTGCTGCACCTCGCCAAAAGTGATGTAGCCGTCCTTGCCCTGGCCGGTGAACGAGTTGGTGGCCACGGAGTAGGTCTGGCTGTTGACGATCGGGGTCCAGTTGCCGTTCTCGTCGCGCACGTCCACGTTCTGGATGCCGGAGCCTTCCGCCGCGCCCAGGGTGACGTCATAGCGCAGGCCCGCGGAGTAGGGGAAGGCGCCGGTCGAGGCGGAGATGCCTTGAGCGTAATCGAGCCCTTCGTTGAGCACCTTAATGATCTCCGCGCCGGTCATGTCGATGGTGACCACGGTGTTGGAGAACGGCAGGATGCTGTAGGCGTCGGCAACGGTGAAGGTGCCGTCGTTAAGCGGCGCGCGCACGCCGCCGGCGTTCTGAATCGCCACATCGGCCTTGGGCAGGTATTTCAGGAAGGCGTCGGCGACCACATAGGCCGCGTAGCTGCCGGTGGGTGTTTCACCGGTGTTGAACGGCGCGGGGATGCGCTCGAACGGCATCAGCTCGCTGACCTGACCCAGCGTATCCTGCTTGAAGCTTTCCATCTCCTCTTTGTAGGGGGCGAGGATATCCAGGATCTGCTGGGATTCCTCGGCGGTGCGGAGGGTGGTGAGGCCGTCGATCACGCTGTTGATGCGGGCGGTCTGGTCCGTGTCCGCCGCCACCCAGTCGTTGTCGTTGTTCTGAACCTGATAGGACTCGCCCACCAGCAGTTCCACCTTGCCGTTGATATCGGTGACCACGCCGTCGGCGTCGAAGTCGATGTTGAGCCGGCCCAGCCCCTTGGCGTATTCCCAGGCCTGGACGATGTACACCGGCTGGCCGTCGGGATTCTGAACCACGGTGGGGTAGTCGCCGTCCACTTCAATGCCCATAGCCTGGAATTCGCCGGTGGAATCGAGCACGTCATGGGTGTCGCCGCCCACGATCACATCGATGTCGCGCACGCTTTCCGCCAGAACCTGATCAAAATCGTAGCCCAGGTGACTGAGCACGATGAACTTGTTGATGCCTTGATCCTTCAAGGTGTAGATGTGGTCACGCACCGACAGGATTTCATCGTCGAATTCCACGGCGTCGGTGACCAGGGAAGATTCCCGGGTTTTCTCCACTTTCAACACACCGATGATGGCGACCTTTTCGCCGTCGATTTCCTTGACCACATAGGGCTTGATGTCGGCGCCGAACAGCGGGCTGTCCACGGTCGGGCGCACGTTGCCGGCGATTACCGGAAAATCCACCGTTTCCAGCAGATCCCGAAGGTGCGCTTCGCCTTCGTCGAATTCGTGGTTGCCCAGTTCGTAGGCGTCCAGGCCGATGGTGTTGAATACCTTGAAGTCCACTTCGCCCTTGAACAGGCTGAAGTACAAGGTGCCGTTCAGTTCGCCACTGTTGAGAACCAGGGTGTGGTCATCACGGTATTCTTCGATGGCGGTGGCGATACGGGGGAAACCGCCGAGACTGAGGCGCACTGGCTCGCTACCCGCCTGGTTTTCATCGTAGTCCAGTGACAGATCGTAGGTCTGGCCTTCGAAGTAGGAATGGTGATCGTTGGTGTGCAGCACTTGCAGGCTCAGCGCCTTGGCTTGCTGTTCAGGCGTGTTGCTACTGTTGTCGCCACCGCAGGCGGCGAGAAGCAGGGCCAGGCCGGTTGCCACACCGGTCGGCAATGCAGTTTTCAGGATCATGGCAAGCTCCGGGCAATCTGAAGACGAAATAGAATGTCAGCAGAGGAGCCTAGGCAGAGACGGTGACAAACCGGTGGCAGTTTTGTGGCGTGGATCTGGTCTGGGTGATCGTTTCGATGGCCGTGCCATAAAAAAAGCGCTACGCAGGGGTAGTGGCGTAGCGCCTGCTCAATAATCCTGGTCGAGGGTCATCCGCCCAGGTAGGCGGCTTTCACACTGTCGTCGTTGAGCAGCGTTTCGCCGCTGCCGGTGGCGACAATGTCGCCGGTCTCCAGCACGTAGCCGCGGTCCGCGATGGCCAGCGCTTCGGAGGCGTTCTGTTCCACCACGAAAATAGTGATGCCTTCCTGTTTCAGCTCTGTGATGATGCCGAAAATCTCGTCGATGATCAGCGGCGCCAGGCCCATGCTGGGTTCGTCGAGCAGCAGCAGCTTGGGTTTGGCCATCAGCGCGCGGGCCATGGCCAGCATCTGCTGCTGGCCGCCGGACAGGTTGCCGGCGTGCAGGCGGCGCTTTTCCTTGAGAATCGGGAAGCGCTGGTACATGGCGTCCAGGTCGTCGGGGACGGTCTTGTCCCGGCGGCGGCTGAAGGCGCCCAGGGTCAGGTTGTCTTCCACCGACAGGCCGGCGAACACCTGGCGGCCTTCGGGTACCTGGACGATGCCACGGTGGACGCGGTTGGCGGCCTTACAGCGGGCCAAGTCCTGGCCATCGAAAGTGACGGTGCCGGCGCTCAGCGGTTGCAGCCCGGAGATCACTCGCAGCAGCGTGGATTTGCCGGCGCCGTTGGCGCCCACCAGGGCCACGGTTTCGCCCTTGGCAATGGTCACGTCCAGGCCGTGCAGCGCTTCGATGCGGCCGTAGCCGGTGCGGATGCCGCTCAGGTCGAGCAGGGTCTCGCTCATGCTATGGCCTCCTCTTCGGGCTTGCGGCTGCCCAGGTAGGCGTCGATCACATCCGGGTTGGCGCGGATCTGATCCGGCGTGCCGTCCGCCAGTTGCCGGCCGTAGCAGAGCACCAGTACCTGGTCGGACACGCTCATCACCAGTTTCATGTCGTGCTCCACCAGCACCACGGTGATGCCCTTGTCGGCGATCTTGCGGATCACTTCCCGCAGGGCGTCGGTCTCGGTGCGGTTGAGGCCGGCGGCGGGTTCGTCGAGCAGCAGGATGTCCGGTTCGGACGCCAGGGCGCGGGCAATCTCGAGGCGCTTGAGCGCGCCGTAGGGCATTGCCGAGGCGTGGTGGTTCAGGTACTGACCGCAGCCGACGAATTCCATCAGCTCGGCGCACTGTTGCCGGCAAGCCCGGTCGCCGCGCCGCAGCGCCGGCAGCGTCAGCAGCGAAGCGAGCGTGCCCTGGCCGAGATGCCGGTGGCGGCCCAGCATCACGTTTTCCAGGGCGCTCATGTTCATGCAGATCTGCAGGTTCTGAAACGTACGGCACATGCCCAGCGGCGCCAGCTCGTGGGGCTTGTGGCCGGCCAGGCTGCGCCCGTTCAGATGCACGCTGCCGGCGCTGGGTTGGTAAAGCCCGGTGATCAGATTGAACAGCGTGGTTTTGCCGGCGCCGTTGGGGCCGATGATGGAATGGATGCGGCCTTTTTCCACCTCGAAGCTCAGGTCTTCCACGGCGTGCACGCCGCCGAATTCCTTGCTCAGGTTGTTAACCGAAAGCAGTGCGCTCATGCGGCCTCCTTCTGGAAGCGCCGCGCGATGGTGGGCACCAGGCCGCGCGGCATGAAAATCATCACCGCCATCAGGATGGCGCCGAACAGCACCATCTCCAGCTCCTGGAAGCCGGTCAGGAACTGCGGGATCAGCAGCAGGATGGCGGCGCCCAGAATCACCCCGTAGGTGGAGGCCATGCCGCCCAGTACCACGATGGTGATCAGCTCGATGGAGTGGCCGAAGGAGGCGATGTCCGGTGTGATAAAACCGCTGTAGTGGGCGTACAGGCTGCCCGCCACGCTGGCGTACACCGCCGAGATCACGAACACGCGCAGCTTGTATCTGGCGGTGTCGACGCCGGCCACCTGGGCGGCGATCTCGGAGCCGTGCAGGGCGCGCAGGGCGCGGCCCAGCGGTGAGTCGATCAGGTTCAGCGCCAGCCACACCGCCAGAAACAACGCGCCGGCGGCGAGCAGGTACCAGAGCTGGGTGCCGGTAATCGTCATGCCGAACCACTCATAGCTGCCGAACACGCTCAGCTCGTGACCGAACAAAGACAGCGGCGCCACCGGCAGGCCATCCGGCCCGCCGGTGATCTGGTCTTCGTTGTTGATCACGATGGCGGCGATCACCCCCAGGCCCAGGGTGGCCATGGACAGGTAGTGACCCTTCAAATGCAGAATCGGCCGGCCCACCAGCCAGGCCAGGATGCCCACCGCCACGGCGGCGGTGAGCATCGCCGGCAGCGGGGCGAATTCATAATTCTGAGTGAGCAGCGCGCTGGCGTAGGCGCCGCCGGCATAGAAGGCGGCGTGGCCCAGGCTCACCTGGCCGGCGTAGCCCACCAGCAGGTTCAGCCCCACCGCCACGATCGCGGTCAGGCAGATTTTGATCATCAGGTCATAGTGGAAGGCGTTGGCGGCCAGCAGCGGCGCCACCGCGAGGATCACGAACAGGGCAATCAGGCCGGGCGCTTTACGGTGGGTTTTGACGGTCGCCATTACACGCGCTCCACGGCCCGGCTGCCCAACAAACCATTGGGCAGGAAAAACAGAATCACCAGAATCAGCACGAAAGGCACCGCGTCTTTGTAGTCCGACGAGATGTAGCCGGCGGTGTAGGCTTCCGCCAGGCCCAGCAGCAGGCCGCCGAGAATGGCGCCGGTGCTGCTGCCCAGGCCGCCGATGGCGGCGGCGATGAAGCCTTTCAGGCCGAGCATGATGCCGATGTCGTAGGCGGTGAACGTAATCGGTGCGACGATCACGCCGGCCACCGCGCCCAGCAGCGCGGCGATGCCGAACGCCAGCGTCAGAATGGCGCCGGTCTTGATGCCCACCATGCTGGCGGCATCCTTGTTCATCGACGTGGCAAGCAGGGCTTTACCCAGGGCGGTGCGGGTGAAGAACAGCCCCAGGGCGGTCACCAGCAGCGCGGCGATGCCGAGAATCCAAAGGCTCTGGGTGAGCAGCACCGCGCCGCCCACGGACAGGGATTCGGTGTCACTGAAGGCGGGCAGGGCGTGGTAGTCCTTGCCCCAGAAAATCTGCGCCAGGCCGCGCAGGAAAATCGACGCACCGATGGTGATGATGATCAGCGTCACCACGTCGGCGTTTTTCGCCGGCGCGATCGCCAGCTTGTGCAGCAGTACCCCGGCGATGCCGGCCATCACGATGGCGCCGGGAATCGCCAGATAGATAGGCGCGCCGGCGTCCATCAGCACCACGGTGCCCATGCCGCCGATCATCAGAAACTCGCCCTGGGCGAAGTTGATCACGTGGCTGGCGTTGTAGATCAGGGTGAAGCCCAGCGCCACCAGTGCGTAGATGGCGCCCAGGGTGATCCCCGAGAAACTGAACTGGAAAAACTCGCTGAACATGTGGGTGCCCGGAGTAGTCGGTGAAGGGTGGTCGGTGAGACGCGGTGGAACAGGGCCGGGGCACGGCGACGGCCGTGCCCCGGGGCGGGCTTACTGTGTCAGCGCCCAGTCGCCGTCTTTCACTTCCAGGATGCGGAAGGACTCGGCGTCCAGACCCATGTGGTCGTCCGCGCTCAGCCGGTAGGTGCCGGTGACGCCCACATAGCCGTCGATGCTTTCCAGGGCGTCGCGCACCTTGGCCTTATCGGTGGAGCCGGCTTGTTTGATCGCCCGGATCGCCAGTTGCAGACCGTCGTAGGCGTAGGCCCCGAAGGTAGAGACCGACTCGTTATAGTGGCCTTCGTAGTCGTTCTTGTAGCGGTTCAGCACTTGATACTGCGGGTCGGACTTGGGCAGTTTGTCCGCCACCAGCAGGGCGGAAGCGGGCAGGCGCAGGCCGTTGGCGGCGTCGCCGGCCAGCTCCAGGAAGCTGTCGGAAGCGACGCCGTGGGACTGGTAGAACGGCAGATCGATGCCCAACTGGTCGTAGTTGCGGGTGACGATGGCCGGGCCCTGCCCGAAGTCGAAGTTCAGGATCGCCTGCACGCCCTCGGTGCCGCGGATGCGCGTCAGCTGAGAGGTGACGTCGGTGTCCTTAGGGTTGTAGGTCTCGTCGGCGACGATTTCCACGCCCATGTCACCGGCGATTTCCTTGGTGACGTTGCGGCCGGACGCGCCGAAGCCGCCGGTGCCGGAAATCAGGCCGATCTTGGTGATGCCCCGTTCTTTCATGTCGATCAGCACGCGGCGGGCCGCCTGGCGGTCGGACTGCGGGGTTTTGAACACCCACTTTTTCACCGGCGTGGTGATGGTTTCGGCGCCCGCCAGGGAAATGAACGGCACGCCGGCCTGTTCGATCAACGGCACCGCGGCCATGGTGGCGCCGGTGGTGGAGCCGCCGACGATGATATCGACGCGGTCCTGGCGCAGCAGGCGGTTGGCGAAGGTGCGCGCCTTGGCGGCGTCGCCCACGTCATCGTAGTGCACCAGCTCCACTTGCTTGCCGAGCAGGCCGCCGTCTTCGTTCAGTTTGTCGATGTAGAGTTCCAGGGTTTTCAGTTCCGGATCGCCCAAAAACGAAGCGGGTCCGGTAACAGAAAGGAAGGAGCCAATACGAATGGTATCCGCGGCCAGCGCGGGGGCGGCCATCAGGCCGAGGCTCAGGGCGGCGACCGCGCCGGCGGCCAGCTGTTTCAGCGTTGTTTTCATTATCACACCTATACACGTATGCCCGGGGGCGAATTTGTTGTTTTCAAGCGGCCATCAGGTCCCATGCGGGCCGCGCTATGGGTACAGGTATAAAGCGATACGCCATACAAGTCAATACGTCGTTTAGTGTGTCATAAAAGTGAGGTCGATGCGCCAAGTGCCCGTTTTTGCTTGGATTTCGTGAGTGGTTTGTGTCATATAGAAAAACCGTTTGGTAGTATGTCGAATCATTTAAAGGGGTAAGGGAACGCCGTGGATTTGCAGTCTGACCACCTGGAACTGTTGATTAAACGCTTTCAGCAGCAGCGCCCGCTGCGCACCGGATCACTGATTATTACCCTGTTCGGCGACGCCATCGTGCCGCGTGGCGGCACCGTGTGGCTGGGCAGCCTGATTGAGTTGCTGGCGCCCATGGGCGTGAGCCAGCGGCTGGTGCGTACCTCGGTGTTCCGGCTCACTCGCGAAGGCTGGCTGATGGCGGAAAAAGTGGGGCGGCGCAGCTATTACGGCCTCACCGGCGCCGGCCGGCGCCGCTTCGAGAAAGCCTTTAAGCGCGTCTATTCCGGGGTGCAGCCGGCCTGGGACGGGGCCTGGACCCTGGTGGTGCTGAATCAGCTGAGCCCGGATCTGCGCCGCGATACCCGCCAGGAACTGGAGTGGATGGGCTTCGGCGCGTTCGCGCCCACCGTGCTGGCGCACCCCGGCGTGGACCGTGCCGAGCTGAACGCGTCGCTGCAGGAGCTGGGCGCCCTGGACGACGCCATCATCTTCCAGACCGACACCCATGAGAGCTTCGCCGCCAGACCGCTGCGGCTGCAGGTGCGTGAAGCCTGGAATCTGGATCAGCTCGCCGACGGCTACCGGGACTTTCTGGATCAGTTCCGGCCGCTTTGGAACCAGATGAAAAAGCAGAAGAACCTGCCGCCCCGGGAGTGCTTTCTGGCGCGGGTATTACTGATTCACGAATACCGCAAGCTGCTGCTGCGTGACCCGCTGCTCCCCGAAGAGCTGCTGCCCGCCGACTGGGAAGGGCGCGCCGCCCGCCAACTGGCCCGCAATCTCTACCGGCTGACCCATCAGGGCGCGGAAGCCTGGATCTCCCAGCACGCCGAAACCGCCCAGGGCCCCCTGCCCGAACCCGGCGAGAGCTTCTACCAGCGCTTCGGCGGGCTCGATTAGGCTGCCTTTAAGCCGGTTGGGGGGGCACTTGTGCGAGCGGGCCTTGCCCGCGAAAGGGCGGCTCCGCCGCCCGGCAGGATCCCACAAAACTTTCCCTTCGACTGTCCTGACAGAGCCCCCCGTTGCTACGCGGGTTCGAGTGGTTCTGAGGTAGAAGGCGGGGTATTTGACCTGTAATCAGCGGCTTGTTCCCCGATTTTGTAACATTATGGAGTTCGCCCGATTTGTGTTTGTAGGGCATTGATAATAAAGAGAAAATAAAAGTAGCGGGGCAATCCCGGAGTCGCGATCCCTTCCTATTCGATACATGAATTTCCGTGATGTGTATTGACTGGTGTCATGTTTTGGCTATGCTCGAAGGCAGGTCGCGGCCCGCCCTGGGCGGCCGCTTTTCCGCCGCTTTTCGATTTCAAACAGGGGCGCCTCATGGCCTTCGACACCATCGAATTCAGTCTCCAGGACGGCGTGGCCACGCTGGTCCTGAACCGCCCGGACAGCCTCAACAGCTTCAATGAAGCCATGCACCGGGAGGTGCGCGAAGCGCTCGGCCTGGTGGAACAGGCCCGTCAGGACGGTGAGTGCCGGGCGTTGCTGATTACCGGTAACGGCCGCGGCTTCTGCGCCGGCCAGGATCTTTCCGACCGGGCGGTATCCCCCGACACCGGCGCCGACGCCGCGCCCGACCTGGGGCACTCCATCGAGACCTGGTACAACCCGCTGGTGCGCACGCTCACCGCGCTGCCGCTGCCGGTGATCTGCGCGGTCAACGGCGTGGCCGCCGGCGCCGGTGCCAACATCGCCCTGGCCTGTGATCTGGTGATCGCCGCCCGCTCCGCCAAATTCATCCAGGCGTTCTGCAAGCTCGGCCTGGTGCCGGATTCCGGCGGCACCTGGCAGCTGCCGCGCCTGGTGGGCACCGCCCGCGCCAAGGGCCTGGCGATGCTTGGCGACAAACTGAGCGCGGAGCAGGCCGCCGACTGGGGGCTGATCTGGCAGGTGGTGGAGGATGACGCCCTGCGCCAGACCGCCACCGACCTGGCCCGGCATCTGGCCACCCAGCCCACCCGTGGGCTGGCGCTGATCAAACAGGCGCTGAACGACAGCACCGGCAATGACCTGGACACGCAATTGGACCTGGAGCGCGACCTGCAGCGCCAGGCCGGCCGCAGCCAGGATTACCGTGAAGGCGTCAGTGCCTTTATGGAGAAGCGCTCGCCGCGGTTCACCGGCGAATAGCCGCTCTCCAACGCACCAACGTGGAATAACAACGAGGACGCCCTTGATGTCTGATGCCCGCGAATCGTTCGACGCCGGCCCGCTGGCCGCCCAGGCTTCGGAACAGCAACTGGCGCGCCGCTGCGCGGACGCCATGTATCAGCGTGACCGTGCCAGCCAGCACCTGGATATGCAGGTGGAAGAAATCGGCCCCGGCCGGGCGGTGCTGTCCATGCCGGTCACCGAGGCGATGATCCAGGGCCACGATTCCTGCCACGGCGGTTATATTTTCACGCTGGCGGATTCCGCGTTCGCGTTCGCCTGTAATACCTACAACGAAGCCACCGTGGCGTCCGGCTGTTCGATCGATTACGTGGCGCCGGGCAAGCTCGGCGACGTGCTCACCGCCGAAGCCCGCGAACAGACCCGCAAAGGGCGCACCGGGGTTTACGATGTCCGTGTCAGTAACGGCCGTGATGAACTGGTGGCCCTGTTCCGTGGCAAGTCCTACAAGGTCCGCGGCCCGGTGATCCACGAGGCCGAAAGCGAGCAGTAATACAACAAAATCAGCAAAGAGAAAGGCAGTGATGGATATGCCGTTTAATCTTGAGAATCGTTTTGACCCGGTGGAGCGGGGCGATCTGGCCCAGCTTCGTGAACTGCAGCTCGACCGCATGCGTTGGAGCCTGACCCACGCCTACAACAACGTGGCGCACTACCGAAAAAGCTTCGACGCCGCCGGCGTGCACCCTTACGACCTGCGCAGCCTGGACGACCTGAAGCATTTTCCGTTCACGGTGAAAAACGACCTGCGTGACAACTATCCGTTCGGCATGATCGCCACGCCCATGCGCGACGTGGTGCGTGTGCACGCCTCCAGTGGCACCACCGGCAAACCCACCGTGGTGGCCTACACCCAGAACGACATCGACGTCTGGTCCAGCGTCATGGCGCGCTCGATCCGCGCCGCTGGCGGTCACGCCGGCGACATCGTTCATGTGGCCTACGGCTACGGCCTGTTCACCGGCGGCCTGGGCGCGCATTACGGCGCCGAGAAACTGGGCTGCACCGTGGTGCCCATGTCCGGCGGCCAGACCGAGAAGCAGGTGCAGCTGATCCAGGACTTCAAGCCCAACATCATCATGGTGACGCCGTCCTACATGCTCAACATCGCCGACGAGATGGAGCGCCAGGGCATCGACCCGAAAAGCACCAGCCTGCGGGTCGGCATCTTTGGCGCCGAACCCTGGACCCAGACCATGCGCGAGGAACTGGAAGCGCGGCTCGGTATCCATGCGCTGGATATCTATGGCCTGTCCGAAGTGATGGGGCCCGGCGTCGGCATGGAATGCATCGAAAGCAAGGACGGCCCCACCATCTGGGAAGACCATTTCTACCCGGAGATCATCAACCCGGAAACCGGTGAGGTGGTGCCCGACGGTGAATACGGCGAGCTGGTATTCACCTCGCTCACCAAGGAAGCGCTGCCCATCGTGCGCTACCGCACCCGCGACCTGACCCGGCTGCTGCCGGGCCACGCGCGGCCCATGCGCCGGATCGACAAGATCACCGGCCGCAGCGACGACATGCTGATCATCCGTGGCGTCAACGTCTTCCCCACCCAGGTGGAAGAGCAGATCCTCAAGATCGAAGCGCTGTCGCCGCACTATGAAATCCACGTGGAAAAAGACGGCAACCTGGACATGGTCACCGTGCGCGTGGAACTGAAGCCGGAAGCGGCCGGCGGCGACAGCGCCACCGGCGACGCCGCCAAGGAACTGCAGCACCGGGTGAAAACTCACATCGGTATCAGCACCAAAATCGAAGTCGCTGTACCGGGTACGCTGGCCCGCTCCGAAGGCAAGGCCAAACACGTCTTCGACAAGCGCCCGAAATAGCGAAACGTACAAAACCGAACCGCGCGCTCACCGCGTCGGCCCGGCCCGCGCTTTTACCCAGGCGCGGGCCGCTTTCCAGAAAAGCCGCCCACAAGGCGGCTTTTGCTTTATCAGGGCCGCCAGGGCTAAGCTCCTGAAAAAATGAGGGCTTCGCCATGACCACCAAAACCTTTCGCTTGCTGCTTGTCCTGTGGGCGGCGCTGTTCACGCTGCTGTTTGTTGTTATCGTGATTCCCCCGCTGATCGGCGATCCGGACCTGCTGGCTGCCATGGCCGCCGGCTTCGTCAATCCCTACGCTACCGGCTATTCCCTGGACACCATCATGTGCTGGGTGGTGCTCACCACCTGGGTGGTTTACGAAGCCAAAACCCGGCCGGTAAAGCACGGTTGGATCGCACCGCTGTTGGGGCTGGTGCCCGGCGTCGCCACCGGCTTCGCGGTCTATCTGCTGTTGCGGCTCAATTCAGGACCCGGTAAGTGATCACACCGCTGCTCTATATCGCCGCTGCTCTGGCGGAAATCGCCGGCTGCTTTTCGGTCTGGGCCTGGTGGCGGCTGGAGAAGTCGCCACTGTGGCTGGTGCCCGGCCTGGTGAGCCTGGCGCTGTTCGCCTGGCTGCTCAGCCTGGTGGACACTGACTACGCCGGGCGCGCCTACGCCGCCTACGGCGGCGTCTATATCGCTATGTCGCTGCTCTGGTTATGGCTGGTGGAGCAGCGCGCCCCGGATCGCTGGGACCTGCTCGGCGCCGTTGTCTGTCTGCTCGGCGCCGGCGTCATTTTGTTCGGCCCGCGCGGCGCCTAACGCAACCCCAGCACCCACTCCCGCACCGCCGCGATGGCGGGCTCGCGCAGCCGTTCTTCCGGGTACACCAGGTGGAAGGGTTTGGCGGGCAGTTCCGGCCCGAACGGCTGTACCAGCCGGCCGCTTTCCAGTTCGTCGCTGATCAGTGCCCGGCTCATCAGGGCGATGCCCTGGCCGCCCAGGGCGGCGGTGATGGTGTGAGTTTCGTCGGAAAACACCAGGCCGGCGCTGATATCCAGGCCGGGCACCCGGGCCAGCTTTTGCCAGGACGTCCAGCTGAGCAGGGCGCCGGAATGGCTGGGCGGCTGGTAGTGCAGCAGGGTGTGCCGGTGCAGATCGTCGTGCCGGGTGATGCCCAGGACCGGGCTGCAGGCGGGGATAAAGACGTTATCGAACAGCTTTTCCGACACCAGACCGGGCCAGTGGCCGTCGCCGTAGCGGATCGCCATATCGGCGGCCACGCCGTCCAGCGCCGTCAGGTCGTGGGAGATCTGCAGGTTCAGATTCAGGTGCGGGTGGCGGTCCCGCAACAGGCACACCCAGGGCAACAGAAAACGCCCGGCCACCGCCGGGATGGTCGACAGCGTGACGGTCTGGTGGCCCGGGTCGTGGCGCAGCCGGGCCACCGTTTCGGCGAGGGTGTCGAACGCTTCGCTGGATGCCGCCAGCAGGGTCTGGCCGGCGCCGGTGAGCACCAGTTGGCGCGGTTTGCGCACGAACAGGGCCTGGCCCAGGTAGTCCTCCAGTTGCCGCAACTGGTGGCTGATGGCGGTGGGCGTCACCGACAGTTCCGCGGCGGCGGCCTTGGCGCTGCGGTGGCGGGCCGCCGCTTCGAAGGCGCGCAACGCGGAAAGGGAAGGCAGTTTGCGGGCGCTCATGGGGTGCCTCATGGATGAGTTATATTTTGCCATTAAGGCAAGAATTCATCGTTTGTCGCCGTATCGAGCCTCCGGTTTCATGGGAAGCCTGTCAAGCAGGAATGAGATCAACTCACCTGCGAACCAACCCGACCGGAGATACCGACATGACCCGTTTACTGCACCTCGACGCCAGCCCCCGCCCCGGATGTTCTGGCACCCACGAGCACGGCTCACACAGCCGGCGGCTGAGCCACCACTTCATTGAGCACTGGAAAGCCGCCCGCCCGGACGACGCGGTGATGCGCCGGGATCTTGGCGCCCGGCCGCCGTCGCTGCTGACCGTGGACTGGATCGAGGCCGCGTTCACCCCGTCGGAACATCGGCCGTCCGCTATGAACCGGGTGCTGGCGGAAAGCGACCGCCTGGTGGACGAGGTGATCGACGCGGACGTGCTGGTGCTGGGCGTGCCCCTGTACAACTACAGCTATCCGGCGGCGTTCAAGGCCTGGATCGACCAGATCGTGCGGGTGGAGCGCACCATCTATTTCGATCCGGCCAATACTGAGCACCCGGTGGGCCCGCTGCTCAACGACCGACCGCGCCACGCGGTGATCCTGTCGTCCCGGGGCGGGTTCGGCCTGGGGGCCGGTGGCCCGCTGGCGCACCTGAACCATCTGGAAGCCAGTGTGCGCACCGCTCTGGAGTTGATCGGCATCGAGCACTTCCACGAGATCGCCATTGAGTACCAGGAGGAGGGCGGCGAGCGGCTGGACGCGTCGATACGCGACGCCCTGGCCGATGTGGAGCGGCTGGTGAGCCGGCTGCAGCGGGAGCGCGCCGCCGTGCGTGAGGCGGTATCCGCCTGACGCGTGCCGGTGCGCCAGCGTTTGGTTTACACTGTAAGCCTTTGCCGCCCGGCCCTGTGCCCGCAGACCATGGAGCGCCTCGTTGCCCAAGAAGCCGAAAACCGACCAGGAGATCGCCGCCTTCCGCGAGCGCGTCTGCGAGGTGGCCACGGAACTGTTCGTGGAGCGCGGGCCGGACAACGTCACCATGCGGCAGATCGCCGCCGGGGTGGGCGTCAGCCCGATGACGCCGTACCGCTATTTCCAGGATAAGGACGAGATTCTCGCCACCGTGCGCGCCGCCGCGCTGGACCGCTTCGCCGCCGCCCTGGAGGCGGGCCTGGCCCAGGGCAGTGACGCCCGCGAGCGCGCCCGCGCCATCGGCGACGCCTATGTGCGCTTCGCCACCGAGCATCCGGCCGCCTACCAGCTGATGTCGGAGATTTCCCAGGTGGACGAGAGCCGCTACCCGGCGCTGGTACGCGCCAGCCGCCGCGCCCGGGAGACCATGGTCGGCTATGTGCGCGACATGATCCGCGAGGGAATGATGGACGGCGACGCGGACCTGATCGGCTATATGTTCTGGTCCACCCTGCACGGCATCGTGGTGCTGGATATGGCCGGGCGGCTGGGCGGCGAGGTGGACGCGGACACCCTGCGCAAGAAAACCATGCGCACCCTGCTGGCGGGGATGGCGGTGTCGCCGCCGCGCCGGGAGGAGGAATCCTGACCGAATCGCTCACCGGCGGGTGAGCGCCGAAGTCAGGAAGCGCTTGATTTTATAAAATGTACGTTGTAAATATTTGGCCTCCGAACCGAATACCGGGCCAGAACACCGTGCCGGTTCGTCCGAATTCGAAAGATTTACAAAGTAAACGTCACCCACTTAACAGGAATCGCCATGTCTCTGCCCCCGGAAATCGCCAAACGCCTGCGGCTGCCCGTGATCTGCTCGCCGCTGTTCATCATTTCCAACCCGGAATTGACCATCGCCCAATGCAAGGCCGGGGTGGTGGGGTCGTTTCCGTCGTTGAACGCGCGGCCTTTGTCCCAGCTTGATGAGTGGTTGGCGCAAATCACCGAGGAACTGGCCGCCTGGGACCGGGCGCACCCGGATCAGCTGTCGGCGCCGTTCGCGGTCAACCAGATCGTGCACAAGACCAACGACCGCCTGGAGAAAGACCTGGAGCTGTGCGAGAAGTACAAGGTGCCGATGGTGATTACCTCCCTGGGCGCCCGTGAAGAGCTGAACCAGGCGGTGCACGGCTGGGGCGGCACGGTGATGCACGACATCATCAACGACCGCTTCGCCCGCAAGGCGATCGAGAAGGGCGCCGACGGCCTGATCGCGGTGGCGTCCGGTGCCGGCGGCCACGCCGGCCAGTTGTCCCCGTTCGCGCTGATCCAGGAAATCCGTCAGTGGTTTGACGGCCCGGTAGCGTTGTCCGGCTCCATCGCCAACGGCTCCTCGGTGCTGGCGGCCCAGGCCATGGGCGCGGATCTCGCCTACATCGGTTCCCTGTTCATCGCCAGCGAGGAGGCCAACGCCGACCAGGCCTACAAGCAGATGATCGTCGACAGCAAGGCCACCGATATCGTCTACAGCAACCTGTTCACCGGCGTGCACGGCAACTACCTGGCGCCGTCCATCGTCAAGGCCGGCATGGACCCGGCCAACCTGCCGGAGAGCGACCCCTCGGCGATGAATTTCGGCTCCGGCGGCAGTTCCAAAGCCAAGGCCTGGAAAGACATCTGGGGCTGCGGCCAGGGCATCGGCGTGGTGGATGCGGTGCGCCCGGCGGCGAATATCGTTGACCAGCTCGCCGACGAGTACCACGCCGCCGCCGCCGCGCTGGACGCCAAGCGCTACTAACGCTTCTGAAGCGCTCTAAAGGAGCGCGCCAGCCGTTAAAGACGCCGGACCAGGGCTTCCCTGGGCCGGCGTACTTTTTTCTGGCCCGCCTGCCGGTCGTTGTCGGTGTCGCGGTAGCCCAGCCCCATCAGCGCCACGCTGCGCAGCCCTTGTTCACGCAGCCCCAGCAGCTGGTCCAGCCCGGGCGGATCGAAGCCTTCCATGGGCGAGGCGTCGACCCGCTCCATGGCGGCGGCCGCCAGTGCCATGCCGAGGCCCAGGTACGCCTGGCGGGCGGCCCATTGGAAGCCCTCTTCGTCGGACGCGAAGCCGGCCACCTTGCCTTTCACGGTATTCTCCAGCCCGGCCAGCTTGTCCCGGGGCAGGCCGCGCTCCTCGGCGATCAGCGCCACCATCTCCTCGACCTGGGCTTCGGTGACCGGGCTCCAGGCGGCGAAAATGATCAGGTGCGAGCACTCGGTAATCTGCGGCTGGTTCATCGCCACTGGCGCGATGCGCTGGCGCAGCTCCAGCGGCTCGGCGACCAACAGGGTGTAGGGCTGCAGGCCGAAGGACGACGGCGCCAGCCGCGCCGCCTCCAGAATCCGGTCCACTTTCTCTTCGGGGACGTTCTCCCCGGTCATGCGTTTGGTGGCGTAGCGCCAGTTGAGGGCGTCTTCAAGCGTCATGAGGGACTCCGTGGCGAGAGGGACTGGCCGTTAGTGTGCCGCAAGGCGATGCAGACCCGCGACCGTTGCTCACATAAACTGACCGGATCGCAACCGGAGAACGAAAGGAGACAGTGGATGAGCGGTTATACCGGAAGCTGCCTGTGTGGTGGTGTTGCCTTTAAAATCAATGGTGAGATCGCTCCGATCCAGGTGTGTCATTGCCAGCAGTGCCGCAAAGCGCAAGGCGCTCCCTTTGCGACCAACACTCCGGTGAAAGAGGCAGCGTTTGAACTGCGCAGCGGCCGGGATCTGATCACCGAGTACCAATCCTCGCCGGGCAAGTGGCGCGCCTTCTGTGGTCGCTGCGGGTCGCCTGTGTACAGCCGCAAAGGCGACTTGCCTGGCGTTCTGCGCATCCGCGCGGGCTTGATCAACGAGCCCCTGGATACGCGACCGGTATTTCACGCTTATGTCGCGTCCAAAGCCAACTGGTGGCCGATCCTGGATGATCTGCCGCAATTCAGTGAGACCTGGAAGCCGGAGCATGGATGAACTTCAGCTCCAGAACTATTGCGAGGCAGGCAAGAAGGTGTCCAGGTTTTTCAGTCTGTTCTTCCTTAACAGCTTCGTTTTGCTTTTGGTCACGCTTTCCCCCCGTGAGCGAACCTTCGACGTACCGGTGTTGAATCTCGTCATGCAGCGCGATGACGCCATATCGGCGCTAATCTTCATCAATGGCGTGATTTCATTTTGCCTCCTGGCCGCGGTCCAGTACGAACGGGTGCTCGGGCGCTGTTTGAGGGAGGCTAAAGGGCTCGGTGACAAAGCGATGCTTCGAATTTCCTATCCCAGTCTTATGAATTACCACCGCTACAGCGATTTTATGGACGTTCACCGCCGGTCAGGGCTGATGATCAACGTGTTCGTGCTGGTTTGGACGTTGTCCTGGGTGGCCATACCGATCTTGGGTTTGGCCGTGATCGAATGGTCGCCTGAGCGCTGGGCTCAGCTGATGCCGGCGGTTTGCGGTGGCATCGCCGTTGGCTACACCTTTGTTGTCGCGCCAGGCTCCCGGAAGCTGGCGCGAAGACGGGGTGCCTAAGGACCGGGGAACGAAGGGGTGCTCGACGGCAGGTTTGGACTGAAATCGCCCGGGCGTTTATCATTGCGCTCCTGCTTTTCCCGTGCGCCGGGCGGTTGTCCGCACGCTTGGCCGCTTCCACCGGTGCCCCGTATCCGCATCACGCAGAGGTAAGTCATGTTCACAGGCATCATCGAGGCCCAGGGCCATGTGGCGGCGCTGACGCCCGCCGGCGGCGACGTGACGCTGCGCATCCACAGTGACGAGCTGGATTTCGGCGACGTGAAGCTGGGCGACTCGATTGCCGTCAACGGCGTGTGCCTGACGGTCACCGCGCTGGCCGGCGGCGACGGTTTCAGCGCCGATGTGTCCGGCGAAACCCTGTCGCTGACCTCGCTGAAGCAGCTCAAGAGCGGTAGCCGGGTGAACCTGGAGAAGGCGATGACGCCTTCCACGCGCATGGGCGGACACCTGGTGAGCGGCCATGTGGACGGCCTGGGCACGGTGAAGGCGATGACCCCGGACGCCCGCTCGGTGCGCATCGACATCGAGGCGCCGGCGGAGCTGGCCCGCTACATCGCCCAGAAAGGCTCGATCACTGTGGACGGCATCAGCCTGACGGTGAACAGCGTGGACGGCGCGCTGTTCTCCCTGAACATTATTCCCCACACCCAGGACGTCACCACCATCCAGGATTGGAAACCGGGGACGCCAGTGAACCTGGAAGTTGATATCATTGCGCGCTATCTGGAGCGGCTGCTGCTCGGCGAGCGCGCCGCCCAGCCCGGTTCGGAGGGCATGTCCATGTCGTTCCTGGCCGAGCACGGTTTCCTGAAGTAGCTCGCGGCGGTCGCCCGAGGGCGCGCAAACACCGGCACGCGCGGCGTGCATTAAAAGGTAGGTTTCATGCAACTGAACAGCATTGAAGAACTGATCGAGGACATCCGTCAGGGCAAGATGGTGATCCTGATGGATGACGAGGACCGGGAAAACGAAGGCGACCTGGTAATGGCCGCCGAGCACGTGACCCCCGAGGCGATCAACTTCATGGCGCGCTTCGGGCGCGGCCTGATCTGCATGCCGATGTCCAAGGAACGTTGCGAACAACTGGATCTGCCGCTGATGGTACGTTCCAACGGCAGCGGTTTCGGCACCAAGTTCACCGTGTCCATCGAGGCCCGCGAAGGCGTCACCACCGGTATTTCCGCCGCCGACCGGGCGCGCACCGTGCAGGCCGCCGCCGCCAAACACGCCAAGGCGTCGGACATCGTCCAGCCGGGGCATATTTTCCCGCTGATGGCGGAGCCGGGTGGCGTGCTGCGCCGCGCCGGGCACACCGAGGCCTCCTGCGATCTGGCGGTGATGGCCGGCTGCGAGCCCGCCGGCGTGATCTGCGAAGTGATGAACGAGGACGGCTCCATGGCGCGCCGGCCGGACCTGGAAAGCTTCGCCCAGGAGCACGGCATCAAGATCGGCACCATCGCCGACCTGATTCAGTACCGGGCGCTCAACGAACAGACCATCGAGCCGGTGTCCGAGCATCCGCTGGACACCTGGTACGGTGAATTCCGGCTGGTGGCGTTCCGCGATACCGTGGACGGCCATGTGCACATCGCCCTGGTGAAAGGTGAGGTGCACGAGGACAAAGAGGTGACCGTGCGGGTGCATCAGGTGGACCCGCTGCGCGACCTGATGAGCGCCAAGCTCAACGGTCGCACCGGCTGGAACATGCACCGGGTGCTGGAAGCGGTGGCCGACGCGGAGACCGGGGTGGTGATCATTCTCGGCCAGGACGAAGACTCCGAGCCCACCCTGGACCGCCTGCAGGCGTTCTTCGACGGCACCGCCAATAAGCCCAAGGGCGAGTCGCGTACCTACCGCAACATCGGCACCGGCTCACAGATTCTCAAGGCGCTGGGCGTGCGCAAGATGCGCCTGCTCAGCTCGCCGATGAAATTCAACGCGCTTTCCGGCTTCGACCTGGAGATCGTCGAATACGTGGAAGCGGACGGCTAAGGAAAAAACGACATGCACGATATCAAAACCTTCGAAGGCACTCTGAATAACGTGGGCGGCCGTTACGCCCTGGTGGTGGCGCGTTTCAACAGCTTCGTGGTGGAAGCGCTGCTGGCCGGCGCGGTGGACACCCTGGTGCGCCACGGCGTGGCCCGCGATGACATCGAGATCATCCGCGTACCCGGCGCCTGGGAGCTGCCGGTGGCGGTGAAGAAGATCCTGGAAAAGCGCGACTACGACGCGGTGATCGCGCTGGGCGCGGTGATCCGGGGCGGCACCGCCCACTTCGAGTACGTGGCCGGTGAGGCCGCCAAGGGCATCGCCGCGGTGCAGAACGACACCGGCGTGCCGGTGGCCTTCGGTGTGCTCACCGTGGAGTCCATCGAGCAGGCGATCGAGCGCAGCGGCACCAAGGCCGGCAATAAAGGCGCCGAGGCCGCGATGTCCGCTCTGGAAATGGTTTCTCTGTTCAAGGCGCTTTAATGACCCAGTCCGCCGTACCGTCTTCCCCCGCCGCGCGCCGCAAGGCGCGCCGCTACGCGTTGCAGGCGCTGTACCAGTGGCAGCTCGCCGGCACCACGCTGAGCGATATCGAGGCCCAGTTCCTGGCCGCCAACGATATGCAGAAAGTGGACCGCACCTACTTCCACGACCTGCTGCACGGCGTGCCCGCCGAGGTGACCGGCCTGGATGAGGCACTGCGCCCGTTCCTGGACCGGCGGGTGGAGGAGTTGTCCCAGGTGGAGAAGGCGCTGCTGCGTATCGGCGCCTTCGAGCTCAAGGAGCGTCTGGATGTGCCCTACCGGGTGGTGATCAACGAAAGCATCGAGCTGGCCAAGGTGTTTGGCGCCGACGACTCCTTCAAGTACGTTAACGGCGTGCTGGACAAACTGGCGCGGCGGCTGCGTTCCGCCGAGACCGCCCACCGCCCCGCCGCGTCCCGGCAGGCGCCGGACGACGACGGAGCGGACAAGGACTGACCGTGGTATGACAAGGGAGCGTTTGGCTATGGACGAATTCGCTCTGATAGAACGCTACTTCCGCCGCCCGGACCACCCGCCGGGCGATGGCGTGGTGCTGGGCCCTGGTGACGACGCGGCCCTGCTGCTCCCCCCTTCCGGCGAAGAACTGGTGATGACCCTGGACACCAGCCTCGGCGGCCATCATTTCCCCGACGATCTGCCTGCCGCCGACGTGGGCCACCGCTGCCTGGCGGTGAACCTTTCCGATCTCTACGCCATGGGCGCCCGCCCGCTGTGGTTCCTGCTGTCGGTGACGTTGCCGGAGGCCGACGAGGCCTGGCTGGCGGGCTTCGCCCAGGGCCTGTTCGATCTGGCGGACCGGGCCGGCATCGCGCTGGTCGGCGGAGACGTCACGCGCGGCCCCTTGAGCGTGAGCATCCAGGCCACCGGGCGGGTGCCGCGCGGGCAGGCAGTGCGCCGCGACGGTGCCCGCCCGGGCCAGCGGCTGGCGATTGGTGGCGTGCCCGGGCAGGGCGGTCTGGGGCTGCGTCACTGGCAGGCCGGTGAGCGCGCCACGGTGAGCGCCCGCCACCTGGCCCGGCCCGCCTTCCCGTTGGATCTGGGCGCCGCCCTGGTGGGTCGGGCGGGGGCCGCCATCGACGTGTCCGACGGACTGTTGCAGGACCTGGGGCACATCCTTAAGGCGAGCGGCGGGTTGGGCGCGGAGCTGGATCTGGCAACGCTGCCGGTGAACGAGGAGCTGGCGGCCCTGGACGAGGCGGACCGCTATCCGCTGCAGCTTACCGGCGGTGACGATTACTGTTTGCTGTTCACCTGGCCCGACGCCCGGCCCCTGCCGCCGGGCACCAGCGACATCGGCATGGTCACCGAGGCGGGGCCGATTCTGCTGCGTTACCCGGACGGCCGCACCGAGCCCGCCAAGCCCGGGGGCTGGCGGCACTTTTAGTCGGGTTCAGGCAGGCCGGTTCAGGCGCGGTGGGGCAGGGCGTCGTGCAGTCGCTTCAGGCGCTGGCGCACGCTCGCTTCGATGCCGGCGGCGTCCAGGCCGTGCTCGGCGAGCAGGGCGTCCCGTTTGCCGTGGTGGATGAAGTGATCCGGAAGGCCCAGATTCAGTACCGGCACTACCACGCCTTCGTCCATCAGCAGCTCGTTGACCGCCGAGCCGGCGCCGCCCATGCGCTGGTGGTCTTCCAGAGTTACCAGCAGATCGTGGCGCGCAGCGGCGTCCAGCACCGCGCCCCGGTCCAGGGGCTTCACCCAGCGCATATCGATCACCGTGGCGTCCAGTTTCTCGGCGGCTTCCAGCGCCGCCGGCACCAGCGCGCCGAAGGCGAGCAGGGCGGCGTCGCCCTTGCCTTGGCGCAGGGTGCGGCTTTCACCCACTGGCAGGGCGGTCATCGCCTCTTCAATCCTGGCGCCGGGGCCGGTGCCGCGCGGGTAGCGCACCGCCGCCGGGCCGTCGTGCAGCCAGGCGGTGTAGAGCAGCTGCCGGCATTCGTTCTCGTCCGACGGCGCCGCCACGATCATGTTGGGCACGGTGCGCAGGTAGGCGAGGTCGAACACGCCGCCGTGGGTGGCGCCGTCCTCGCCCACCAGGCCGGCCCGGTCGATGCCGAAGGTCACGTCCAGATTCTGCAACGCCACGTCATGGATCAACTGGTCGTAGGCGCGCTGCAGGAAAGTGGAGTAGATCGCCACCACCGGTTTACGGCCTTCGCAGGCCATGCCGCCGGCCAGCGTCAGTGAGTGCTGCTCGCAGATCGCCACGTCGTGGTAGCGGTCCGGGAAGCGGCGCGCGAAATCCACCATGCCGGAGCCTTCGCACATGGCCGGGGTAATGCCGATCAGGCGCGGGTCTTGCTTGGCCAGGTCGCACAGCCACTGGCCGAACACTTCCTGGTACTTTGGGCTTTTCGGTTTGGCCGGCTTGGCCACTTCCACCTTCGCCTTGGGCTCGATCTTGTTGATCGCGTGGTAGCCCACCGGGTCCGCTTCCGCCGGGCCGAAACCCTTGCCCTTGGTGGTGTAGACGTGCAGCAGTTGCGGCCCTTCCAGGTCGCGCATGGTTTCCAGGGTGGCGGTCAGTTCATCGATGTCGTGGCCGTCGATGGGGCCGATGTAGTTGAAGCCGATTGCCTCGAACAGCATGTCCGGGCTCACCATGTTCTTCATGCTCTCTTCGGTGCGGCGCACGAAATCCCAGGCCGCCGGCATCGCCGACAGCACTTTCTTGCCGCCTTCGCGCAGGGCGATGTAGGTCTTGGACGACCAGATGCGCGCGAAGTAGTTGGCCAGCCCGCCAACGTTGTGGCCGATCGACATGGTGTTGTCGTTGAGGATCACCAGCAGGTTGGCGCGGGTGTGGGCGGCGTGGCTCATCGCCTCGAAGGCCTGGCCGGCGGTCATCGCGCCGTCGCCGATCACCGCCACGGTGCGGCGCTTGTCGCCGGCCTGCTCGGCGCCCAGTGCCATGCCCAGCGCCGCGCTGATCGAGGTGGAGGAATGACCCACCCCGAAAGTGTCGTATTCCGATTCGGTGCGTTTCGGGAAGCCGGATAGACCGTGCTGTTGCCGCACGCTGAGAAGCTCGTCGCGGCGGCCGGTGAGAATCTTGTGCGGGTAGCACTGGTGGCCCACGTCCCACACCAGCCGGTCGTAGGGGGTGTCGAACAGGTAGTGCAGGGCCACGGTCAGTTCCACCACGCCCAGGCCCGCACCGAAGTGCCCGCCGGCGCGGCCCACGGCGTAGAGCAGGTAGGCGCGCAGTTCGTCCACCATCTGCTCCAGGTCCGTTTCGGGCAGTCGCCGCAGGTCCGCCGGCGCGCCTATGCGGTCCAGCAACGGCGTGTGGGGGCGGGTCAGCGGAATGTCGGTAAACGTCTTTTGCATTGATTGGGAGCCTGAATCAGTCGGCGTCGGCTTGGCAAGGGGAGGGCATTATAACGATCCTTGGGGCCCGCCGTCAGTGATTGCGCGGGGCGATCTAGTGAGACGCGCTAGTGAGAGCGTTGCACGATGTAGTCCGCCAATTGTTGCAGCGGGCCGGCGGCGTCCCCGTAGCCGGCGAGGGCGGCGCGGGCCTGCTGGCACAGCGCCTGGGCCCGCTCGCGGCTGGCTTGCAGGCCGAGCAGGGCGGGAAAGGTGCTTTTACCGTGTTTTTCGTCGGACTTGCTGGGTTTGCCAAGCTGTTCGGTGTCCATGGTCACGTCGAGGATGTCGTCCTGGATCTGGAACGCCAGCCCGATGGCGTCGCCGTAGGCGGCCAGGTTGCGCGCCAGATCCGCGTCCGCACGGCCCGCGGCCAGGTAGCCCAGGGTCAGGCTGGCGGTGATCAGGCGGCCGGTTTTCAGGTAATGCATGCGTTCCAGGGCGGCCACGTCCTGTAATTGGCCGTGGGCGGCCATATCCTGCATCTGCCCGGCGGCCATGCCGGCGCCCCCGGTCGCCTGGGTGAGCGCACGCACCATGCCGATGCGGGCGCCGTCGGGGTAGTCGCCGGCGCGGCTGAGCAGCTCGAAGGCGAGGGTGTGCAGGGTGTCCCCGGCGAGAATCGCGGTGGCTTCGTCGAAGGCCCGGTGGCAGGTGGGCTGGCCCCGGCGCAGGTCGTCGTCGTCCATCGCCGGCAGGTCGTCGTGGACCAGGGAATAGGCGTGGATCAGCTCCACCGCCACCGCCGGCACGTCGGCCTGTGCCAGGCTGCCGCCGGCGAGCCGGCAGGCGGCGTACACCAGCATCGGGCGAATCCGCTTGCCGCCCGCCAGGGCCGCGTAGCGCATCGCTTCCGCGAGGCGGGGCGCATCGCTGGCCGCGGGGTCGGGCAGATGGTCGCGCAGGGCCTGGTCGAGCCGCGCGCGCACGGTGGCGTTAAGCGGGTCCAGAGCGTTGAGATTACTGGTCATCGCGGCCTTCGAAAGGCACCGGTTCGGCTTGCGGGTCCTGCTCCAGCAGGATGCGCACTTTCTGCTCCGCTTGGCTGAGGGCCTGCTGGCACTCACGGGTCAGTTTGACGCCCTGCTCGAACGCCTGCAGGGACTCTTCCAGGGTCAGCTCGCCGGATTCCATTCGTTCCACCAGGGCTTCCAGGCTGTCCAGGGATTGTTCCAGTTGCGGGGTCTTTTTGGCCATGTGTGCGATAACCTCTGGTGACCTCGTGGGATGGCCGGCGCAACATACTGCAGCGCCGCCGGGGGGTCAATTGGGGCCGTTGCCGGCCCCGATTCAAGCCCCGGGCGGGCCGTCATACTTCTTCGCGCCCAGGCCGGCGTCGTACCAGTCGGCCCGATTCGCATAGAAAAGGTGATCGTTGGGGTCAATGCCCGGGGTGCCGTCCAGACCGCCGGCGGGCACGATCACGCCGCTGCCGTCGCGTTTCTCATGGGGCACCATGCTGCCGCACTGCACGCAAAACGCCCGGGCGAAGCTTTTCGCCCCGGACAGATCGAAACGGCGTACCTGGTCCTCGCCTTTGAGCCATTCCAGCGCGTCCGCCGCGGCGATCAGATTGGCGGCGTGGGCGGTGCCGCTGAAGCGCTGGCAACGCGAGCAATGACACAGGTGAAACTGGTGAAACGGGCCGTTGATCCGGTAGCGGACCTGGCCGCACAAACAGCCGCCTTCGTAGGTTGTCATTGGCGCAACTCCTGACACTGGAAGTGTGTAAGTGCTCACATCGGTTGGTGCTGTAATGAGCAGTTCTGGTTGATTCCAAAAGGGTCTAAACACGCCCTTCCGCCTCACGGGGCGCCGTCCTATAGTGAAATGCCCGCCGGGTCGTCGCAAGCGGCTTCTTCCTCTGATCTCCTTAATCTATGGCGTTTCGCTTGCGGAGCCGGCGGGGCTCCTGCCTGTTTGTCAGCGTGCTAGAATCCGCGCCCATGAAACGGATCCTCGCCCCCATGGAGGGCCTGGCGGACTTCTGGGTACGCCGGGCCCTCACCGATGTCGGCACCTACGATTGGTGTGTCAGCGAGTTCGTGCGCGTGAGCGGCGAGCTGTTGCCGCCCCGTGTCTTTTACCGTTGGTGCCCGGAGTTGCGCGACGACGCCCGCACCCGTTCCGGCACCCCGGTGCATCTGCAGTTGCTGGGCTCCGACCCGGTGAGCATGGCGGACAACGCCGCCCAGGCGGTGACGCTGGGGGCGCCGGCCATCGATCTTAATTTCGGTTGCCCGGCGAAGATCGTCAATCGCCATGGTGGCGGCGCGATCCTGCTGGATGAGCCGGAGCGGGTGCACGCGGTGACCCGCGCGGTGCGGGCGGCGGTGCCCGGCCATATTCCGGTGTCGGTGAAGATGCGGCTCGGCAACGAGGACATGGACCTGGCGCTGGATAACGCCGTGGCGGTGGAAGAGGCCGGTGCGGCCTGGCTCACCGTGCACGGGCGCACCAAACGGCAGGGTTACCGGCCGCCGGCCTATTGGGACCGGATCGGCGCGATCCGTGAGCGGGTCACGGTGCCGGTGATCGCCAACGGCGAAATATGGACCCTTGAGGATGCCCGCCGCTGCCAGGCGGAGAGTGGTTGCCAGGACCTGATGCTGGGTCGCGGCGCCGTCGCCAACCCGTTGTTGACCCGGGAAGTGGCGGGTGGCGAACCGGCCGGTTGGCCGGAAGTGCTGGCGGTATTGCGTGATTTCGGCGCCGACATCGTCGGCACCGGCAGCGAGGCGCAGCTGTGTGGCCGGGTCAAGCAGTGGCTGAGCTACAGCCGCCGGCGCTGGCCCGAAGCCGGGCCGCTGATGGAGTCGGTGAAGCGCGAGACGCGCCTGGCGGAGCTGCGCGCCATCCTGGAACGCGAATCAGAGGGAAACAACTCTGAGACGGTTGTATCTTTTTAGGCCGAAACCTGCCTTTCCAAAGGGTCTTTCGTGGCCTTGCCCGGCCTTGTCAGAGCCGGGTTCCGCACCCCGTTCCTGATACGTTGTTGCCGCTGTAAGGCCCGAAATGCGTACTTCTCAGGTATGCCTCCGGCGTGCCCTGGCGCATGTTTTCATTTTTTTAGGGGGGGCTTTAACCTTTTTTCGATCACGACACCGGCATGGTCCGTGCTATCCCTTAAAAGACGGTTATGTGAACCGGGTTTTGCAGGAGAGCGGAACATGTACGAGGTGCACGCTTTTTTCGCCGAAGGTGAGGCGACCAAAGCAATGGAACCGGACTATGAGGCGGGCGAGCGCTATGTGCTTATTGTTTTATGCCGCCGCCCCCGACATAGCGTCCACGACTTCAAACTGGTGGAAGAGACCGCCCGCCGGTTCGGGTGGGAAGATGTGCAGGTCTCCCACGGGGGCGTGCTTCAGCCGGAATTTCTCAACGGTGATTTGTGCGACCTTCAGGATAGTTTTATCGAAGCCTTGCGCAAGGGCGGCGCGGTGGTGTCCCTGAACGAATGGCTGATGCAGGCGCTTTACGTCCGTTAACCCACGCCCCGGGGCCGTCCGCGCCCTTCGACTAAAGTCATACTGTGGCTGAACACACCTTTGTTTACTCTTGAGCGAGCTGGCCCGTGTCAACACGGGTCCCGTGTTTGTCAGTGCGCAAAGGGGTAAACAAATGAGAGAAGAAAACGCCCGTGCCTACTGGGCCGCTAATCTCAAGCTCATCTTCACCTATCTCATCATCTGGTTCGTAGTGTCCTACGGTTGCGGCATCCTGTTCGTGGATGCACTCAACAACATTCAGTTCTTCGGTTTCAAACTGGGTTTCTGGTTCGCCCAGCAGGGCTCGATCTATGTGTTCCTGGTGCTGATCTGGATGTACGCCTTCACCATGAACAAGCTCGACCGGAAATTCGACGTCCACGAAGAGTGACGCCGCGAAAATAACAAAGAGGACCAAGAGATGGATGTTCAACTACTAACGTATCTTTTCGTCGGTGGCTCGTTCGCGCTCTATATCGGGATCGCGATCTGGTCGCGGGCGTCGTCCACCAAAGACTTCTACGTCGCCGGCGGCGGCGTGTCGCCGATCGCTAACGGCGCCGCCACGGCGGCGGACTGGATGTCCGCGGCGTCGTTTATTTCCATGGCGGGGATCATCGCCTTCGCCGGCTATGACGCCTCGGTCTACCTGATGGGCTGGACCGGCGGCTATGTGCTACTGGCGATGCTGCTCGCGCCCTACCTGAGAAAATTCGGCAAGTTTACCGTGCCGGACTTTATCGGCGACCGTTACTATTCCAATGTGGCGCGTACGGTCGCGGTTATCTGCGTGATCTTTATTTCCTTCACCTATGTGGCCGGCCAGATGCGCGGCGTGGGTATCGTGTTCGCCCGCTTCCTGGAAGTCGACGTCAATATTGGCGTGGTGATCGGCATGGCGATCGTGTTCTTCTACGCCGTTCTTGGCGGCATGAAGGGCATCACCTACACTCAGGTGGCTCAGTACTGCGTGTTGATTTTCGCCTTCCTGGTGCCTGCGGTATTCCTGTCCATTCTGATGACCGGGCACGTGTTGCCGCAGACCGGCTTCGGCGCCACCGTGCTGGATGCCGCCGGTAACGACACCGGTGTTTATCTGCTCGAGCGACTGGACGGCATCGTTCAGGATCTCGGCTTCGGTGCGTACACCGAAGGCCAGAAATCCACCATCGATGTGTTCTTCATCGCTGCCGCTCTGATGTGCGGTACCGCCGGTCTGCCCCACGTCATTGTCCGCTTCTTCACCGTACCCACGGTGCGTGACGCGCGTATCAGTGCCGGCTGGGCGCTGCTGTTCATCGCCCTGCTGTACACCACCGCTCCGGCGGTTGGCGCTTTCGCCCGTACCAATCTGATCGAAACCGTGAACGAAACCCAGTACGAGGAACTGCCTGGCTGGTTCTACAACTGGGAAAACTCCGGCTTGATCGGCTGGGTGGACAAGAACGACGACGGCCGTGTGCAGATGTCCGCCGGTGCGCCCTTCAAGGGTACCCCCGCCTTCGCTGGTGACCGCGTTGATGTAAGCGGTCCGCATGGTGAGCGTGTGGTAACCAACGAAGTCACCGACAATGATGCGGAAGTCTATATCGACCGGGATATCATCGTGCTGGCCAACCCGGAGATCGGTAATTTGCCAGCCTGGGTGATCGCCCTGGTGGCTGCCGGTGGCGTGGCCGCGGCGCTGTCGACGGCGGCCGGCCTGTTGCTGGTGATCTCCTCGGCGGTGTCCCATGACTTGCTGAAGAAGACGCTCAAGCCTGACATCAGCGAAAAACAGGAACTGTTGGCGGCGCGTCTGGCCGCGGTGGTGGCGATCCTGATCGCCGGTTACTTCGGTATTAATCCACCGGGCTTCGTGGCGCAGGTGGTGGCGTTTGCCTTCGGTCTTGCCGCGGCCAGCTTCTTCCCGGTGATTCTGATGGGCATCTTCTACAAGCGCATGAACAAAGAAGGCGCGATTGCCGGTATGGCGGTGGGGCTGATCTTCACCTTCTCCTACATCGTCTACTTCAAGTTCGTGTCTCCGGAACTGAACAGCGCTGAAAACTGGCTGTTCGGGGTATCACCGGAGGGCATCGGTACCGTCGGCATGGTCCTCAACTTTATCGTCGCGTTCGCGGTCTCCCGCGTCACCGCGCCGCCGCCGGAGCACATCCAGCATATTGTTGAAGATATCCGCGTACCGCGTGGCGCTGGCGGGGCTTCCGCCCACTAACGGCGTCATCACAAACGGAGTAAGCTGAATATCGGGGCCGTGCGTCAGTGCGGCCCCGATCTCCGTTCAGGGCCTGGCTATGATCGACGTGGATTTTTCCCAGTTACCGTTTTCATTGCTGGACGACGAGCGCCGTGCGCGCCTTGAAGGCGCCATGGAGATGGCGTTTTTCGAAGCCGACACGGTGATCCTTGAAGCCCGGCATCCGTCGGAGTTCGTATATCTGGTCCATAAAGGCGCGGTGCTGGAACTGGATCCGACCCTGCCCGCGGAGGCGGGACGGCTTGGCGTCTACAGTGCCGGTGACCTGTTCGGCGCGCTCAGCGTGCTCAACGGTCGCAGCCGTTATCGTTTTATCACTGAAGAAGAAACCCTGTGTTACCTGATTCCCGCGGCCCTGTTCCAGGCGCTGTGCGAGGAACAGAAAGAATTTGACGATTACTTCCGCCAGCGCCTCGCCAGCAAGAATCAGTTGCTCGCCGAGCGCCGCGAGGGCGGGGTAACCATGGCGGGCTTCATGCTCGCCAAGGTCCATCAGTGCATGCGTCAGCCACTGATATTGGACAGCGCGGGCACCATTGCCCAGGCGGTGGCCGCGCTCAATGAGCATAACGCCGACAGCCTCCTGATGGAGCGCGACGGCCATGTCGGTGTAATCACCAAAACCGATCTGTTACGCGGCCTGGTCAACGACGGGCTGACACCGGAGTCCCGGGCCCTGGCGCTGGCCAGTTTCGAGCTGGTCACGGTGCCGCCGGATCAGTTTCTGTTCGCCGCTCTGGTGAGTATGACCCGCCATGAGGTGCAAAGGGTGGTGGTCATGGACGGTCGTCGCCCGGTGGGCGTGGTGGAGCTCACCGATGTGCTGAGCTTCTTCTCCAGCCGTTCCTATGTGGTCGGGCTCGAGGTGGAGAAGGCGGATAACCTGGAGGCGCTGGCGATGGCCAGCGCGCGTCTGCCGGAGCTGATCCAGGCGCTGATGGCCCAGGGCGTCAAGATGCGCTTCGCGATGGATCTGCTGGCGGCGTTGAATGGCCGCATTATCAGCAAGGCGTTCCAATTCGTGGTGCCGGAGAGTCATCAGGACCACGGCTGCCTGCTGGTACTGGGCAGCGAGGGCCGTGGCGAGCAAATCCTCAAGACCGATCAGGATAACGCCCTGATCGTCGACGACCCGGAGCGCTGGCCGGAGCGCGACGCGCACATGCAGCGCTTCACGGAAACCCTGTTGCGGCTCGGTTACCCGCGTTGCCCGGGCAACATCATGGTGTCTAACCCGGAGTGGGTGGGCAGCGTCACTGACTGGAAGGCGCGCGTCGGCCGCTGGGCCAAGCAGGGCGACGACGCCTCGATGATGAACCTGGCGATTCTGCTGGACGCGCACCCGGCCGCGGGGCGCACGGAACTGGTCGATCAGCTGCGCCGGGATCTGTTCCGGGTGTGTAGCAGTAACGATCTGATTTTATCGCGGTTCGCCCGGCCGCTGTTGAAATTCTCTACCCCATTGAATTGGTTCGGCGCGCTCAAGAAACCGCAGCAGGGTATTGATATTAAGAAGGGGGGCTTGTTCCCGGTGGTGCACGGGGTTCGTGCTCTGTCCCTTCAGCACCGTGTCGGTGAGACCGGCACCTTCGCACGTCTGGAGAAACTGGTGGAGGCCGGGCATATGGAGACGGGCTTTTCCGAAGAGCTTGGTGAGTCCATGGCGCTGTTCGCCGAGCTGCGGCTAAAGCAGCAGTTAGCCCGGCTTGAGGGCAGTAACGAAGAGGGGCGCAACAACCAATTGCTGATACAAGCGCTTTCGCCGCTTGAGAGAGACCTGCTGCGCGAGTCTCTGCAGGTGGTCAATGAGTTCAAGAAGCGCCTGACGCGGCGTTTTCATCTGGAGTATTAATGATGTTGAAGCGTCTTGTGCAGCGGAGGCGTCACGGCAAGGGCCCCTATGGCCATTTGTTCACGGCGCCGCCGGGCGATGAGGTGATGGCGCTGGATTGTGAGACCACTGGCCTTAATACCCGCACCGCCGAGTTGGTGTCGGTGGCGGCGGTGCCGGTCAGCGCCGGACGCGTTCAGGCGGGCGCGGCGCTGGACCTGCGCATGGCGCGGCCGGCCAGCCTGGATGGCGGATCGATTTGCATTCATGGTCTGCGCGGTGTGGACTTGCACGATGGTGTGCCGGTGCAAGAGGGGCTCGAGCGGCTGCTTGAGTTTATCGGCAACCGGCCTCTGGTGGGCTGGTGTCTGGATTTCGATCTGGGGATTATTAATCGCTATTTGCGTGCCAGTCTGGGTTTCGACTTGCCCAATCCGGTGATTGAATTGTCCGATCTGTACCGGCGGCGGCATCATTATCGTAATCCGCACTCCTTGCCGGACCTGCGTTTCGAGCGTGTCGCCGGCGAGCTGGGAGTGCCGGTGATCGGCCGGCACAGTGCCCGCGGTGACGCCACCACCGCCGCGCTGATGTACTTGAAGTTAACAACCGAATGAGAAACGGAGAATAATAATGCAATACCTGCAAGCGGCGCTGTTCGCGCTCGGCGTGGTGCTGGTGCTGGTCGCCTACAGTCAGTATATCCGTCGTACTGGCGACTGGGGCGGGGTGCTGCGTTTCTGGCGCCGCGGCATGTCGCTGTCGGTCACCGAATTCAAGATCCAGCGCGCCGGTTTGATGATCATGATTCTGGCGGTGGTGGTACGTTTCGTGTCGGTGCTGTTTCAATGGTAAAGCCCCAGTGATCGAACGGAGGCGTTCTTTTGTTTAGTCTCTGGCAGTTGGGTGTGTTCGCCCTGCTGTACGTCATGGTGTTGTTCGTCATCGCCTGGTGGGGGGACCGCGCCGAACGACGCGGCCTGGGGGTGGTCAATAACGCCTGGACCTACAGTCTGGGCCTGGGAGTGTATTGCACCTCCTGGACCTTTTATGGCGCGGTGGGCGAGGCGAGTGGCAACGGCTGGACCTATCTGCCCATCTATCTGGGCCCGATCCTCACCATGCTGCTCGGTGGCGAGCTGATTTATAAGCTGGTGTCGGTGGGTAAGCAGCATCACATCACGTCGATCGCCGACTTCATGGCCGCCCGGTACGGCAAGTCCCGCCAGTTGGCGGTGCTGGTCACCCTGGTGGCGGTGGTCGGGGTGCTGCCTTATATCGCGTTGCAGCTTAAGGCGGTGACGCTGTCCTTCGAGCATGTGGTCGGTCCTCAGGTGGCGCCGTCGCCGGACATCGCTCTGGTGGTGGCCACTCTGATGGCGATTTTCACGTTGTTGTTCGGCACTCGCCATATCGACGCCACCGAGCACCAGTCCGGCCTGATGCTGGCGGTGAGCTTCGAATCCTTCATCAAGCTGGTGGCGTTCGTGATCATCGGCCTGTTCTGCCTGTTCGCGGTGTTCGACGGCCCGGTGGATATGTGGCAACGGGTGCGTGATGTGCCGGAAATCAGGACGGTGTTCGAGCCGGCGCTGTTTTCGCAGAGCTTCGTCACCGCGCTGCTGCTGTCGATGCTGGCGATCATCTGTCTGCCCCGGCAGTTCCACGCCGGCGTGGTGGAGAACAATGATCTGCAGCACCTGCGTACCGCGCGCTGGGTGTTGCCCACCTACCTGGGCCTGTTCGCGCTGTTCGTGCTGCCGATCGTGGCGGCGGGCATGATTACCCAGCCCGGCTCCGCGCAGCCGGATATGTACATGCTGGCGTTGCCCATGGCGGCCGGCAACCAGGGGCTGCTACTGCTGTCGTTCATTGGTGGCATCGCCGCCGCCACCGGCATGGTGATCGTGTCGACCATGGCGCTGGCGATCATGCTGACCAACGAGGTATTGATGCCCGCCTGGGTGCAGTACCGGATTCAGGGGGACGAGGAGCTCTCGGACCTGAGTAATCAAGTGCGCCTGCTCAGACGGCTGAGCATCGTGGTGATGCTGGCGCTGGCGTTCCTGTTCCATATCCTGATCGATCGTTTTGAAGGCCTGGCCCGCATCGGTCTGTTGTCGTTCGCCGCGGTGGCGCAGCTGGCGCCGGCGCTACTGGGCGGTCTTTATTGGCGGCGTGGCCATCAGAGCGGTGCCTTTGTCGGCCTTGCCGTGGGTTTCCTGGTGTGGGGCTACTGCCTGCTGTTGCCGCTGATGCTGCCGGTGGAGTGGGTGGATTATCTCAACCGGGCCGGGCTGCTGGGGCTTGGCATACTGCGCCCCAACGCGTTGTTCGCCATCGAGGGGCTGGAGCCGCTCACCCACGGTGTGTTCTGGAGCCTGAGCCTTAATCTTCTGGCCTATGTGTGGCTGTCCCGGCGCGCCACCCAGGCGCCGCTGGACGACACCCAGGCGACCCGTTTCGTGGACACCCCCACCGACTGGTGGCGCGAGGGCATGGGCCACCCGCTGATCACCACCGGCGAGCTGCTGCAGGTGTGCGAGCGGGGCCTGGGCCACCCACGCGCGCGGGCGCTGTTCTTTGACTATTTGCAGCGCCGCCAGATATCCGAGGACCCGGCGCTGCCGGCGCCGCTGCACCTGGTGCGCTATGTGGAGCGTCTGCTGGCCGGTGCCATGGGGGCGTCCACCGCGCGTATCGTGATGGGCTCCCTGCTCAGTAAGCAGAACGTGCGCCGCGACGACATGGTGCGGATCATGGATGAGGCTTCGCAGCTGATCCAGTTCAATCACCAGTTGCTGCGCACCACCATCGAGACCATCAGCCAGGGCATTTGCGTGGTCGATCGGGACCTCAATATCGTCGCCTGGAACCAGGCCTATGTGAACCTGTTCGACTATCCGGAAGGCTTCATCCGGTTGGGTCGGCCGATTCAGGAAGTGTACCGGCATAACGCGGAGCGGGGCTTTTACGCCGGCGAAGACCTGGAGCAGGACGTCAATAAGCGGGTGCAGCTGCTGCGTGAGGGCAGCGCCCACCGGTTCGAGCGGGAGCTGCCCAACGGGGTAATCGTGGAGGTGCGCGGCAACCCGATGGAAGGCGGCGGCTTCGTCAGCACCTACATGGACATTACCGAACGCAAGCGTGATGAGATTGCGCTGCGTCAGATCAACGAAAACCTTGAGCAGATGGTCTCCGAGCGGACCCGGCGGCTGTCCGAGCTGAACAGTCAGCTGGAACAGGCCAATGAGGGTAAAACCCGCTTCCTCGCCGCCGCCGGCCACGATCTGATGCAGCCGCTGAACGCCGCGCAGCTGTTTGCCTCGTCGCTTTCTCAGCGCCTGGCACGCCAGGACAACGAATTCGGCTACGAGCGCGAAGTGTTGGGGCATATCGATAGCTCGCTGCGTGCCGCCGAGCAGATTATTTCCGCGCTGCTGGAAATCAGCCGGCTGGATACCGGCACCATGCAGGCGCACCCGCGCACCGTGGCGGTACGGCCGCTGATGCAGCAGCTGGGCCAGGAATTCAGTGTCCTGGCGCAGGCGGAAGGGCTGACCCTGCGCACTGTGTTCAGTGATCTCCAGGTGCGTACGGACGAGGCGCTGTTGCGCCGTGTGCTGCAGAACCTGCTCTCCAACGCGGTGCGCTATACCGAGCGCGGCCGGGTGCTGTTCGGCTGCCGCCGTCGCGGCGATATGCTGCGCATCGAGATCTGGGATACCGGCCCGGGCATCCCTGATGATCAGCAGGCGAGGGTGTTCCACGAATTCCAGCGCCTGCCGCAACTGGGGCGCCGTCAGATCAAGGGGCTGGGCCTGGGCCTGGCGATTGCCGATCGTATTTGCCGGCTGCTCGAGCATCGCATCAGTGTGCGTTCCTGGCCCGGGCGGGGCACCGTCTTCACGGTGTCGGTGCCGCTGGTGGTGGGTGAGGCGGAAGTGGCCAAGGCGCCTGAGCCGGTGGCGCTGTCCGACCAACGTGATGTGGCCGGGTTAAGGGTGTTCTGTGTCGATAACGACCCGGCGTTGCTGGCCAGCCTGGAGGCTTTGCTACGCGCCCTGGGCTGCGATCCGGTGGTGGCCCGCTCCCGTGCGGAGGCCCTTGAGCAGGCACAGGAGCGGCCCGCGCCGGACCTGTTACTGGTGGATTATCAGCTCGACGATGGCGAGACCGGTTTTCAGGTGATCGAGGCGCTGGACGGCTGCTGGGATGACGTGGTGCCGGCGATGTTGATTACCGCCGACCGCAGGGCGGAGGTCCGCGTGCGGGCCCGCGAGCAGGGGGTCGGCTTTCTACAAAAGCCGGTCAGCGAGGGCGCTTTGCTGGAGGTGCTGCGCGCGCTCTAGGCGTGGCGCTGCAGGTGTGGAGGGCTCAGGCCAGGCCGGGGGGGTCGATGGCCAGGTCCTTCAGCGCCAGCACCGCCTGGGTGCGGTTGCGGACTCCGAGCTTGCGGAATATGGCGGTCATGTGGGCTTTGACGGTGGCTTCGGACACGTCCAGTTGATAGGCGATCACCTTGTTCTGGAGCCCTTCCATAAGCATGCCCATGACGCGGAACTGCTGCGGTGTCAGGCTGGTGATGCGCTCGCGCATGGCGGCGAAGTCGGGCAGATCCGGCGGCAGCGGGCGGCGCGCCTTCTCCGGCACCCAGCGCTCGCCGTCCATCACCTTCAGGACGGCCTGGGTCATCGCTTCCACCGAGGCGGATTTGGGGATGAAGCCGTCGGCGCCGAACTGCAGCGCGCGCTGAATCACTTCCAGTTCTTCGTTGGCGGAGATCACCACCAGTGGCACTCGCCGGTACAGTTCCCTCAGGTAGATCAGCCCGGAGAAGCCGTGGGTGCCTGGCATGTGCAGGTCGAGGAGAATCAGGTCAAAGGGGACCTGGTCGTCGCCCAGCTTTTCCAGCGAGGCCAGGGAATCGGCCTCCTGGATACGGGCGTCGTTGAAGCTTACTTCCACGGCCTGACGCAATGCGGCGCGGAACAGCGGATGGTCGTCGGCGATCAGTATTCTCATTATTAGGACCTGTTTTATCTCCGGACGATACAATACTAGCGTCTAAGCGGCGCCAGTGCGCCCCGCCGTGCGAGGAATCAGAAATAAAAAGAGGGGCCGCCGCCTGGCAGCCGAGGTAAGGACGTGGAAAATCAGAATCAGCTTGATGTTCAAGCGGACGATCCGCGCGGCTTGGCGCGGGCGTCCAGGGTCTTGCGGAAAACTCTCCCAAGCCGTTTGTTCGGGATCCGATTTATTGTTATCCGGCTGTCGGCGGGTCTCGCCCGCACTTGATATGCGCAAGATGTTGCCTGCTGGCCGGGCCCCGTGGAATTAGACCTTTGTCGAGTCAGCAGGGTGGCGGCCAAAAAAAAAGCGGAACCCTGGGGTTCCGCTTCTCTTGCTTCGCTGGAAGGCGTGGCAGTCAGTCAAGATCGGCCGGGTAGACGCCGTTCTCGTCGTGCACTTCCTTGCCGCTGAGCGGCGGGGTGAAGGCGCAGGCCACCACCATGTCTTCGTTCTCGCCACCATAGAGATAGTGCTCGTCGTGCTGGTCGAGCAGATAAATGGTGCCTGGCGTCAGCTCGTGTACGTCGCCGCTGTCGACCATCTCGATTTTGCCCTTGCCGGAAATCACGTAAACGGATTCCCAGTGGTTGGCGTATTTGATGTGGGTCTTGGTGCCTTTAAAGATGGTGGTGATATTGAAGGAATGGCCCATCTTGTCTTCTTTCAGGGACAGGCGAACGGATTGCCAATTGCCGTTTTTCGCTACCACGCGACGGTCGGTTTTCTCGGCTTCCGCCAGAGTGCGAACGATCATCTAGACCTCCAAAAACAGAAAAATAGAAAAGCAGGGAAGCCCGGCCGCACGCTGCGGCCGGGAAGTCGGGAGGGGTTCAGCCCGCCAGGCTGGAAACGGAATTGGCGTCGCCGCGCTTGATGCGGTCTTTCATTACTTCTTCGACGCTTTCCTTGAGCACGTCCATGGCGTGGTTGATTTCGTCCTCGGTCACGGTCAGCGGGCACAGGGTCTTGATCACCTGATCGTCGGCGCCGGAGGTTTCGATCACCAGCTTGCGCTTGAACGCGGCCTTGGTGATTTCCTCGGCCATTTCGCCGTCGCGGCACACCAGGCCCTGCATCATGCCGCGGCCGTTCAGGTAGAACCAGTGATCGTCGTAGCCGGAGGCGATGTCGCGGAACCGGTCGGTGATCAGGTCACCCTTCTTCTGCACTTCCTTGGCGAAAGTGTCGTCGCTCCAGAAGTGCTCCAGCGCTTTGGCGGCGGTGGCGAAAGCCAGGTTGTGGCCACGGAAGGTGCCGTTGTGCTCGCCGGGTTTCCACTGGTCCAGCTCGGGTTTGAGCAGCACCACGGCGAGGGGCAGGCCATAGCCGCTCAGCGACTTGGACAGGGTGATGATGTCCGGCTTGATGCCGACATTGTCGAAGCTGAAGAAGGAGCCGGTACGGCCGCAGCCGGCCTGGATGTCGTCCAGAATCAGCAGCATGTCGTGCTTGCGGCAGACGCGTTCCAGGTTGCGCAGCCAGTCAAAGCTGGCCGCGTTGATGCCGCCCTCGCCCTGTACGGTTTCCACGATCACGGCGGCGGGATGGTCCACGCCGCTTGAGGAATCCAGCAGCACCTTGTCCAGGTACTCGGTGGTGTCGAAAGCGTCGCCCAGGTAGCCGTCGTACGGCATCACGCTGACGCCGCCCATGGTCACGCCGGCGGCGCCACGGTGGTGGCTGTTACCGGTGGTGGACAGCGCGCCCAGGGTCACGCCGTGGAAGCCGTTGGTGAAGCTGATGATGTTCTCGCGGCCCTTGATGTTACGGGCGACCTTCAGCGCCGCTTCCACCGCGTTGGTGCCGGTGGGGCCGGGGAACTGGACCACGTGGTCCATGTCGCGCGGCTTGAGCACGTAGTCTTCCAGCGCTTGCAGAAAGTCACGCTTGGCCACGGTGTGCATGTCCAGGCCGTGCACGATGGAATCGTTCTCGATGTAATCCAGCAGGACTTTTTTCAGGACCGGGTTGTTGTGGCCGTAGTTCAAGGTGCCCGCGCCGGCCAGGAAGTCCAGATACTCCACGCCTTCTTCGTCGTACAGGTAGCTGCCCTTGGCTCTCTCGAACACCACCGGGAAGCTTCGCGCGTAGCTTTGAACTTCGGACTCAATACTGTCAAAAATTTCCGTATCCATGGTTCTCTCTACCTCGCTGTGTCTCTTTCAATTCGGTTTAGGCGTCGTCGCGGTTAAACGGCCCGATGCGCAGCAAATGTTCATCATTGTGCTCGCCGGCGAAATGGATGCGTGAATCGAAGAGGATGAACTCTTCGGTGGGCATCCGGCGCTCGTAAGCGAAGCTGCGGAACATACCCCAGGACGCTTCATTGTCCGGGGTGATGGTGGTCTCGATGAACTGCACGTCTTCCGCTTCGTCGCGCTTGATCAGTTCCGCCAGCATGCGCTTGGCGAGACCCTTGCCGCGTGCCTTGCCGTGCACCGCCACCTGCCACACGAACAGCGTGTTCTGCTGCTTGGGCGGGATGTACCCGGAGATGAAGCCCACCAGATCGCCATCCATTTCCACGGCCACCGAAGTGTCCGCGAAGTGCGTGCATTGCAGCAGATTGCAGTACACGGAATTCTCATCCAGCGGCTTACATTCCGCGATCAGCTTGTGCACCCGCGGGCCGTCCGGGCTCTCGGGCTTGCGGAAAATGATGTCGTCTTTTGTGTCAGCGGAGGATGAATCCGCCTTTTTCGCTTCGTCTGCAGACATTGATGTCACTTCTGGTCGGTTTGGAAAGAAGGGTCGGGTCGCGACCGGCGGCGCTGGGCCTCGGCGGCGGGCTGGATGCGGTCAATGGCACCCAGGTCAAGAACCGGCGCGGCATCGATATCACCGGCGTTCATCATGGCGGCCACGCGTTGCAGGGAGCTGAGGATCTGTGACTGTTCCCAGTCCTGTAACCGTGAAAAACGGTCCATGAATTCCTCCTGCAGGGGCGTGGGCGCCCGTTCCATGATATCGCGTCCGGCGGTGGTCAAATAAGCATAGACCCGGCGCTTATCCCGTTCACCCCTTTTCCGCTCGATCAGGCCGCGCTTTTCGAGCCGGTCAAGGATGGTGGTGACGGTGGCCTGGCTGACGGATACCTCGGTGGCGATATCGCCCATGGTCATTTCGCCATGGGCGTTGATCGCCTGCAGGATCAGCAGCTGGGGGGCGGTGAGCCCGGCCACCTTGCTCAACTTGCGGGAGTAGAGGTCGGTGGCCCGAATAATCTGTCTCAGGGCGATTAACACTTCGTCGTGTTTGGCCATGGTGGTCAATTCTCTGGATAACAAATCAATGTGACTGTCTGACGACACGAGCGAAAAACCGGGTTGTCGTGGCGCCGTCACTTTGATGTGAAAGCAATGTTTGCCTCGGCATCAGCTCAGGAATCAATCGCACGGCCAAGATATTCCTTGCCATAAGTGGTACGCTAGCTTAGAGATAAAACATTTAGATGTCAAAGTAATTAGAGGCGTGCTGCCCCGAGGGACGTGTTTCATGCTGCTTGCCAGTTTTCTCGGTTTTCTCCTTTTGTTCCTGCTAATCGGTTTCTCATCGGTCCTGGTCCGCTCCAAGGAACAGTCCGATTATCTGCTCGCCGGCAGCTCCGTGCCGCCGTCCCTGACCGGTCTGTCCGCAGTGGCCACCAATAACTCCGGTTTCATGTTCATCGGTGTCATCGGCTATACCTACGCCACCGGCTTGCCCGCATTCACCATGATGGTGGGCTGGATTCTGGGCGACTGGATGGCCGCCACCCTGGTGACCCGTAAAGTCCGTGAGGTGTCCGAGGAGCGCGGCACGCTGACCATCCCGGAATTGCTGTCGCGCTGGGGCGGCGGCCATTTCCAGGTGCTCAAGGTGGTAGCGGCGCTGATCGCGGTGTCGCTGCTGGGGGTCTACGCGGCCGCCCAGTTCAAGGCCGGCGGCAAGGCGCTGCAGGCGTTGTTCGACTGGGACCTGCGCACCGGCGCCATCATCGGCGCGGTAATGGTGCTTTGCTACGGCTTCTCCGGTGGCCTGCGCGCCTCGGTGTGGACCGACGCCGCCCAGTCGGTGGTGATGATCATCGCGATGACGGTGATGCTCACCACCGCGGTGTTCACCGTCGGCGGCTGGCAGGCCGCCTGGACCGGGCTGCACGAGGTGTCGCCCACCTTCTTCCAGTTTTTCCCCCCCGAATCCGCCGCCAGTGGTCTGACCGGCGCCTTGTTGTTCCTGGTCGGCTGGACCTTCGCCGGGGCGGCGGTGATCGGGCAACCCCATGTGATGGTCCGTTTCATGGCCGTCAACGACGTGAAAAGCATCCGCCGGGCGCGCACCTACTACTACCTCTGGTTCGTGGCCTTCTACACCCTGGCGGTGGGCGTGGGCATGATGGCGCGCCTGCTCATGGATCAGGGCGCCGTGGACCCGTCGCTGGTGATGAGCGGTGGCGAACTGGACGCCGAGCTGGCGTTGCCGGTGATGGCGGACGTGCTGCTGCACCCGGTGGCCACCGGCCTGGTGCTGGCCGGGCTGTTCGCCGCCACTATTTCCACCGTCGATTCGCTGATTCTCAGCTGCAGCGCCTGCCTGTCCCGGGATCTGATGCCCAAGCGCTGGCAGGGCTACGGCACCGCGCGGATCGCCACTCTGGTGGTGGTGGGCGTATCGCTGATGATCGCCCTGTTCGCCAAGGAGAACGTCTTTAATCTGGTGTTGTTCGCCTGGGGCGTGCTGGGCGCCGCGTTCGGTGGTTTGCTGGTGGTCTACGCGTTGGGCGGCCGCCCCCGTGAGCCGCTCGCCATCGCGATGATCGTTGTCGCCAGTTCAGTGGCAATTGGCTGGCGCCTGTCCGGGCTAAATGCGACCATATTCGAGGTTTTGCCGGCGCTCGTCAGCGCCTGGCTGGTATACGGCGCAGGCCGGGTGTGCGGATTGTCCGGCCCGGCGAAATAATCGAGGACCGGGTCTTGATGCGAGTACTGCCGTGGCGGCATTGGCTACTGCTATTTTTGTTGGTGTGCGGCCCCGTGGGGGCGCAGCAGAACCGTGCCGGGGAGCCTGAACAGGCGCCGGTGGAGTCGCAGAGCGAGATTGAGAAAGGACCGGTGATTTCCCAGTTTCGCGAGAACTGGATTCTCGGCGAGTTGCGCAGCCTCCGTCAGGACATGATGGAGTACCGCAACGACATGAACATGATCGTCACCGACCGGGAACTGGAAGTGGCCGACAAGGCCATGGGCTACGCCACCAACACGGTGACCTATTTCTTCTATCTGATCGCCGGCGCCGCCTCCATTCTGGCGCTGGTGGGCTGGTCGACGATTCGTGACCTCAAGGACAACATCCGCGTCTACGCCGAGAAAGAGATGTCCCGGTTGACGGTGGAATACGAATCGCGCCTGGCGGACCTGGAGCAGGAGCTGCGGCGAAAATCGCGCACCATCACCGAAAACCAGGAAGAGATCGAGCGCACCAACGAGATTCACAGTCTGTGGCTGAAGGCCACCAAGGAAACCAGCTATAAGGAGAAGATCGAGCTTTACGATCGGATCCTGGAGCTGCGCCCAGACGACCCGGAGGCGCTGGCCTGGAAGGCCGACGCCGCGCTGGAACTGGGCGAGCAGCGCTGGGCCCTGAGCCTGTGCGACCGGGTGCTGGAGGTGGACGAGGACAACGCCCACGCCCTCTACCAGCGCGCCTGCGCCTGGGCCGGGCTGGGCGAGACCGAGAACGCTCTGCGCGACCTGCGCCAGGCGGTGGCGATCTCCGAAGCCCTGCGCCAGCACGCCCGCGCCGAGGAAATGTTCGTTCCGCTGCGCGAGATGGAGCGTTTCCAGGAGCTGGTGGGGCGCGCCGAGGACGACGAAACGCCCCTGTGACGGGGCCTCCGGCCGATAGTCCCGGGCTGTCGCTTTTATCGCCAATCCCGTCGTTCCGGTCTGTCTATTTGCCGGGCGGTTTCTGCTACACTCTGCGCCCCTGAGAGGTCGGGCGGCATCGCCTGGGGATTGTCCTTGCCTTCACCGGGCAACAGCCATTCTTCGTCCTTTGCCGTCCCAGCGGAGATTTCCATGAAGCGCGATAGCAGTTCGGAAACCACCAAGTCGATGCCCGATGTGGCAACCAACTCCATGGTGGAGCACATTCACAGCACCCTGGACTGGGTGGGCATGAGTGAGATTCATCTGCCTGCCCGCATCAGCGATACGCTGGCCGGCGAGCGCCCGGTGAGCACGTCGATCCAGGCCTATGTGAACCTGTCTAACCCGGACGCCAAGGGCATTCACATGTCCCGGCTTTACCTGATGCTGGAGGAAACCTTCGGGGATCATTCGGTAAGCGCCTATTCGATCCGCAAACTGCTGCAGAATTTCCTCGACTCCCACGAAGGGCTCAGCGACCGGGGCTTCGTGCAGTTCGATTTCGAATACTCGATGCGCCGCCCGGCGCTGAAAAGCAGCTACTCCGGCTGGAAGAGCTACCCGGTGACCATCAAGGCGACCCTGGCCCCGGAAGGCATGCGCATGGAACTGGCGGTGGAAGTCCCTTATTCCTCTACCTGCCCGTGCTCCGCGGCGCTGGCCCGGCAACTGATCCAGGAACAGTTCCGCAAGGACTTCGAAGGCGAAGGCTCCGTGGACATGGAAAAGGTATTCGAGTGGCTCGGCACCGAGGAAGGCATCATGGCGACGCCCCACAGCCAGCGCTCCGTGGCGCAGGTGCGGGTGGTGCTGGACACCGACTGCGACGAGGCTTTTCCGATTACCGCTCTGATTGATTCCATCGAAGGCGCGCTGAAAACGCCGGTGCAGACCGCCGTGAAGCGTGTCGACGAGCAGGAATTCGCCAAGCTCAACGGCCAGAACCTGATGTTCTGCGAGGATTCCGCGCGGCGCCTGAAGCGCGCGCTGGACGGCCAGCCCTGCTACCAGGATTTCTGGCTGCGGGTGAACCACCTGGAAAGCCTGCACGCCCACAACGCGGTGGCCATCGCCACCAAGGAAGTGGAGGGCGGCTACCTGCCGATTCCCTGACCGCGCCCGCAAGCCGCCATAAAAAAGCCGCGCTTAGCGCGGCTTTTTTTGTGCCGGGTCGCCGGGTCGGGGCTGGTTCAGAAGCGACCGTTGAGACCCAGGGACAGGTTGGTGACTTCGTCGCCGCCGCTGTCCACCGCGCGCATGTATTCCACGCTGACAAAGACCACGTCGGTCAGGCTCACGTCGGCGCCAAGACCAATGGACAGGCCGGAATAGTTTTCGCCGCTGGAGCCGCCGCCGGGGAAGTTCTCGGTGGTTTCCATGCGGGTCAGGCCGATCAGACCATAGGGGCGCACCGGCAGGGTATTGGGGAACTGGCCACGGAAATAGGCGCCGTAGTAACGGTCGATTTCCACATCGGTGCCACGGCCCAGGTCGTCTTCATCAATACCCAGGCCCAGGCGCAGTTCGCCGCCCAGGGTTTCATTGCGGTTAATCCAGGTACCGAACTTGAACTGCAGCGCGGAGGGGTCGGCGCTGCCGCCGTCGTCCGGCTCGATTTCGCTGCTGACAATATCGATGCCCGCGAAGCCCGCGGCGCCGGCGGCGATCGGCAGGGCGGTCAGGGGAAGCGCAAGGCTCGCGGCTAACAGGAAAGGCTTCATGGGTACTCCGGTCATTACTGCGGATGGTTTCTAGGGATGCTGTCCGTGAACGCATTGTAGTGAAAAGACGCGCGCAAGGCGACGCGCAAAGCCCCGGCCGGAAGGCCGGGGCGGAGGGCGTTAGTGATCGTGGTCGTGGTCTTCGCCGGTGTCGTCGTGGTCGTGGGCCTCGCCAACGCCGGTCCAGGCCAGGCCGGTGGGCGGGAACGCCAACGGCACCGTTTCCAGGCTCAGAGCTTCCAGATCAACAATGTGGATCGCCGGCGCCGCCGGGTCGCTGACGAACGCCTGATCCCCGGCGCCACTGACGGCCAGCGCCGGTGACGGGCCGGCGGCGGGCACGCTGTCGAGCACCGCGATGCGGCCCCGGTGGCTCCAGTCGCTGCTCTCCAGCACGTGCAGATCGCCGTTGCTGTCCAGAATCAGCAGATGCTCGCCATGGCCGTCAAAGCCTCGGGCCAGCGCCGTGACCGGGTCACCGGCGCCATCCACGGCACCGTCACGCCAATCCACCTGGGTGGCGGTGCTTGCCTCCGGGTCGAGCGCATAGAGATTGCCGCCGGGGTAGGAAAAAGCGGCAAACTGCGCCACATCGGCGTGGCCCAGTACCGTGGCCAGGCGTTCCGCCACCGCGATCTTGCCATCGTGGAAGTGGTCGCCATGCAGCTCCGCTACCAGGGCGCCGTCGTTGCAGCCGAACACCGAGAAGGAGCCGTTGGAGGCGCCGCCGTGCAGGCCCGGGCAGGCGGTCGCCAGCTCGCCTTCGTTGTGGAAGTGATCGCCGTGCAGCTCGAACACCGAAACGCCGTCCGGCGCGTCGCCGCTGGCGGCGGCGTGGCTGGCCAGCACCAGGCCGCCGAGGGGCTCGGCGATACCGTGATGGGCGGTGTCCAGGGTCTGGTGGGCGAGGGTGCCGCCGCTTTCCAGGCTCTCGTCGCTGAGCAGGTGGAACTGGCTCAGGACGGCGTTGCCGCTGTCGCCGTCGAAGAACAGCGCGGCCTGCTCGCCGTGGGCCCGGTAGTGGGTGGGTCGCACGCCGGACAGGGTGAACGGCAGCATGGTCGGGGCGCCTTCGTCGATGTGGTCGTCATGTCGGTAGACGCCGCCGTCCAGGAATTCCACCTGGTCGTCGTCGCGCTGCACGATCACCGCGTAGCGGTGTTCCGGGCTGCTGTGGACCGCCGTGGCCGGGTGCACCAGGGCGAAGTCCGCCAGCGTGGACTGGCTCTCCAGGTCGTGAACATAGACGCGGGAGTTGTTGCCGTCGGCGTGGGTGAACACCAGCCGGCCGGCGCTTTCGGCGCCGTGGTCGTGATCGTGGTCGTCTTCGCCGCCGGGCAGCGCGGTGCCGCCGGTGTCGTTGTTACAGGCGGCAAGCAGTACCGACGCGGCCAGCAGGGCGGCGGCGGTGGGGGAAAATGAGCGTTTCATTGAGCTCTCTCCATTGTCTTGTTGCTGTGGATGGTTCGCGTCAAAAGGTCAGGCGCACGCCGGCGGTCAGGTTGCGACCGGGTTCCGGTACCGTGCGCGCCAGAAACGACGCGTGGTTCCACACTTCCTCGCCGAGCAGATTGCTGCCGCGCAGGAAGACGCTGTACTGGGGGTTGCCGGTGAAGGTGTAGCTCACCGTCGCGTTGAGCATGTCGTGGCCCGCGGTGCGGGTTTCGAAGCCGGCGATACGGTCCTGGGCGAACACGCGGTAGAACTCCAGCTCCGCGTCGAAGGCGCGCCAGTAGGTGTTGAGGCGCGCGCCCAGCCGCTGTGCCGGGATGCGCGGCAGCTCGTCGCCGTTGTCCTCGAATTGCGCGTAGACCGTGTCGCCGAACGCGGTGGTGGAGACGCGGTCGGTCCACTGGTAGGTGGCTTCCGCTTCGGCACCGGTGAACTCCACATCCTCCTGGCTGTACTTGATCAGGCGGAATTCCTCGATCTGGTCCAGGGTGCGGGCGTAGATGTAGTTCTGCACCCGATTGTGGAACACGCCGATATCGAAGGTCAGATCCCCTTGCACCTTGCGCAGGTTCAGCCCCACGTTATGCGACGTCTCGGTCTCCAGGTCGGCGTTGTTGGCGGCGCCACCGCAGGTGAAGGTGTCGGAAAGCAGGCCGCACTCATAGGTGTTGGTGGCCAGGTGCACGCCGCGTGCGTAGACCTCCTGGGTCTGCGGCAAACGCTGCGAGCGGGCCAGCGACAGGGACACGTTGTAAGCCGGCCGGAACGCCCAGGTCAGCGCGCTGGAAATCGACGTGGCGGAATCGCTCACCGAAGGCAGCGGGCGCTGGGCGTCATCGGGGTCCAGGTCCTGGTGCTCGTAGCGGGCGCCGGCCTCCAGCTGCCACTGATCGTTGAAGCGGTAGCGCTCCACGGCGAACAGGGCCGCCACCCGGGTGTCGGTTTTCGGCAGCAGGCCTTCCTCGCCGGTGGTTTCGATCTGGCCGTCGGTGAACTGGGTGCCCACCGTGCCGCGCCAGCCCAGGATCGGCGCGTGCTCCGCTTCCACCCGGGCGTCCACGCCGCGGTGGCGGAAGGTGGTGCCGATTTCGCCTTCCTCGATCTCATGGTGACGGTAGTCCGTGTGGCTGGCGCGCAGGCGCACCGCTTCCACGCCGTCGAACGGCTGGCGGTACTCGCCGCGCAGGTCCACTCGGCGGCTGTCCAGGTCCACGAACGGCGCTTCCTCTTCGCCGTGCTCGTGGTCGTGGCCGCCTTCCGCGCAATCCAGGCTGGCGCCGTTGGTGGTGCAGCCCTCGAACTCGTGGCTGTGGCCGGGCAGGCCGTAGAGGTCGCCCCGGTAGGAATAGGCGACCCCCAGGTAGCCCCGGTCACCGATCCAGGACAGCCCCAGGCTGGCGTTGTTGCTCTCCGCCCAGGTGCCGTCGATCTCCTGCTCGGTGAAGCCGTTCACCTCGTAGTTGTCGGCGTCGCGGCGGGCGCCTTCCACATGGATGGCCACGTTGTCGCCGGCGCGGGTGGTCAGCCCCACGGCGCCGGCCTGTTCGTCGGCCACGGTGTTGCCCCGGGCGGAGACGAAGCCTTCCACCGGGCGGTCCGGCATGCGCGTGGGGATTTTGTTGTCGAGCACGTTGACCACGCCGCCGATGGCGCCGCCGCCATACAGCAGAGTGGAGGGGCCGCGCAGCACTTCCACCTTGCGCGACAGCATCGGTTCCACGGTGGTGGCGTGGTCCGGCGAGATGGTGGACATGTCGAACAGTTGCGCGCCGTCGGACAGCACGCTGACACGGGGCGCGGTCTGGCCGCGGATCACCGGCCGGCCGGCGCCGCCGCCGTAGGTGTCGGCGTGCACGCCGGGCAGGCCGTCCAGGGTGTCGCCCAGGGTGGCTTCGCTTTGCTGGAACAGCAGTTGGTCTTCAAGCAGGTCGAAAGAAGCCGGCGTCAGGTTGGCGTCGCTGCCCAGCGGCAGGGCGGACACTTCCACGGCGTCGAGTTGGTTGGTGTCGGTGGACGCGGGCTCGGCGGCCGGCGCCACGGACCAGACCATGGCGGCCACGGTGGCGGCCGCCATGGGGGGCGTAAAGCGTTTCATGTTGTCTCCTGAATACAACCACGGGCCGCCATGGCGCTGCGCCATGGTCGGGCCCTGTAAGGGAAGTCAGTACTTGGAATTCAGGAGAAGTGGGGTGGCGCGCGCGCCGGGTGGATCTTGGTCGGGGTGACCGCCACCGGACGACTGACGTCGACCGGCGGTGTGGTGGTGTCGGGAAGAACCGGTGGCGGCGTGAACAGGGTGGGCACGCCCACCAGGCCGTGGCCCTGCACGCACAGGTCGCAGTCGTGGGCGACCACCGCGGACTGGCCGTCGTGGCCGTCGAGGATGTGCGCCGGCGCGTGCCAGGCGAGCAGCGTTTGCGCGACCAGCAGTAGGGCGACGAACAGTAACCGACCCTGAGGACGCCGCTCAGTCATGGGCGTCCCCGCAACGGTGGCCGGGCACCGGGTCGAAGCCGCCGGGGTGCCAGGGGTGGCACTTGCACAGCCGCTTTACCGCCAGACCGGAGCCGCGCAGGCTGCCGTGGGCCTCCACCGCCTGACGCGCGTACTCCGAACAGGTCGGATAGAACCGGCACTGATTCCCCAGCCAGGGGCTCAGTACGGTCTGGTACACACGCAGGGCGGCCAGCAGAAGGCGTTTCACGTTGGCATCCGGTCATAACTGGGGTTGATTCAACGGGGCATCATAGCGGTTATCGGGCGGATCTCGCCACCGCGATCTGCGAAAGGGGCCAGCCCGAAGCCCGTCGGACGGCTCAGCCGCGCGTCCAGCGGGTGCCTTCGCGGGTGTCCTCGAGCTGGATGCCGGCGTCCTTGAGCTGGTCGCGAATTTCATCCGCGCGGGCGAAGTTCCGGTCTTTCTTGGCCTGGGTGCGTTCCGCCACCAGGCCGTCGATGGTGGCGTTGTCGAGGCCGTCTTCGCCGGCTTTTTTGTCCTGGAACCAGGCGCTGGGGTCGGCTTCAAGCAAGCCGAGCAGGTGCGCGGCGGCCTGCAGCTCCGCTTTAAGCGCCGGTTTCTCGCTCAGCTCGGCCTTGTTGAGGCGTGCCGCGATCGCGTGCAGGGCGCTGATCGCCTCGGAGGTGTTCAGATCGTCGAGCAGAGCGATGAGCACCGGATGGTCCTCGGGCAGCCGGTAGTCCGCGTCGGCCTCCACCGTCTCGCCACGCCCGAGCAGGGCGTAGTAGAGGGAATCCAGGCTGCTCTCCGCCTGCTCCAGCAATTCGGCGGAAAAGTTGAGCGGCGACCGGTAGTGGCTGGACAGCAGCGCGAAGCGCAGCACCTCGCCGGGAAACTTCGCCAGCAGATCACGCACCAGCCGGAAGTTGCCCAGGGATTTGGACATCTTCTCGCCGTCGATATTGATGTAGCCGTTGTGCATCCAGTAGCGCACGTAGTCGGTGCCGTGGGCGCAGCAGCCCTGGGCGATCTCGTTCTCGTGGTGCGGGAAGATCAGATCCTGCCCGCCGCCGTGAATATCGATCACATCGCCCAGGTGCTTATGGATCATCGCCGAGCATTCGATGTGCCAGCCCGGGCGGCCGCGGCCCCAGGGGGAGTCCCAGCCGGGCTGATCGTCGCTGCTCGGCTTCCACAACACGAAATCGCCGGGGTGGCGTTTGTAGTCCGCCACTTCCACCCGGGCGCCGGCGCGCATGTCTTCCAGGTTGCGCCCGGACAGCTTGCCGTAGTCGGGCATCGACTCCACCGCGAACAGCACATGGCCGTCCGCTTCATAGGCGTGGCCCTTGGTGATCAGGGTTTCGATCATGGCGGTCATCTCGCCGATATGATCGGTGGCCTTGGGCACGATGTCCGGCGGCAGAGTATTGAGCGCCGCCATGTCGTCACGGAAGGCGTCGGTGAAGCGCTCGGTGAGCGCGGTCATCGGCTCGCCGGTTTCCGCGCAGGCGGTGATGATCTTGTCGTCGATGTCGGTGATATTGCGGGCGTAGACCACCTTCGGATACAGCCGGCACAGCAGCCGGTAGAGCACGTCGAACACCACCACCGGCCGCGCGTTGCCGATATGCACGTAGTTATAGACCGTCGGCCCGCACACATAGAGTGTTACCCGTTGCGGGTCGAGCGGCTGGAACGCGTCCTTGTGGCCGGTGAGGGTGTTATGCAGTGTCAGCATGCTGGTCCGTCAGTGGTCATAAAGGTCCTTGGGATCGATAAGCGGTGACGTATCGATGCGTGCGGTGTCTCTGTCCAGTTTCCAGAAGAAACAGTCGCGCCGTCCAGTGTGGCAGGCCGCCCCGGTCTGCTCGACGCTGGCCAGCAGCACGTCGCCGTCACAGTCCACGCGCAGTTCCTTGAGCGTCTGCGTCTGGCCGGAGGATTCCCCCTTGCGCCACAGTGTCTGGCGCGAGCGGGAGTAATAACATACCCGCCCGGTGGCCAGGGTTTCCTCGATTGCCGCCCGGTTCATCCAGGCGAACATCAACACCTCGCCGGTGTCGTGTTGCTGGGCGATCACCGGCACCAGGCCGGCGTCGTTGAACGCCAGATTGTCCAGCGCCTCGCCGAGCGGGACGCTGAAGCCTTCCGGTTGCTGTTCGTTGTCCTTGAACATGGGCGTTCCTCAGATCGGCGCGCGGGTTTCCTGAAACAACTGCTCCACGGCGTCTTCAAGGCCCAGTTCCTGGGTGTCCTTGGAGCCCAGGCTGCGGATCGCCACCTTGCGTTCTTCCGCTTCCTTTTCGCCCACCACCCAGATACGAGCGGTCTTGGCTTTGGAGTGTTCGCGAACCTTGAAACCGATTTTTTCGTTGCGGGTATCCAGCTCCGCCGGAATGCCCTTGGCTTTGAGCAGCGCCACCGCCTCGGCGGCGTAGTCGTCCACCGCGTTGGTAATGGTCGCCACCACCACCGGGCTGGGTGACATCCACAGCGGCAGATGGCCGGCGGTGGATTCGATCAGAATGCCCAGGAAGCGTTCCAGCGAACCGAGCACCGCCCGGTGCAGCATCACCGGCCGCTGGCGGGAGCCGTCCTCGGCCACGTATTCCGCGTCCAGCCGTTCGGGGAGCACGAAATCCACCTGCAGGGTGCCGCACTGCCAGTCCCGGCCAATGGCGTCACGCAGCACGAACTCCAGTTTGGGGCCGTAGAAGGCGCCTTCTCCGGGGTTCAGCTCGCATTCCAGGCCCAGGGACTCCACCGCGCCGCGCAGCGCCGCTTCGGCCTTGTCCCAGGTCTCGTCGGAACCGGCACGCTTTTCCGGGCGGTCGGAGAACTTGATGCGGAATTCGTCGAAGCCGAAGTCCTTGTACACCTCGCGCAGCATTTCAATAAAGCTGGCGGTTTCCGGGTTGATCTGACCTTCGGTGCAGAAAATATGGGCGTCGTCCTGGCTGAACGAACGCGCCCGCATCAGACCGTGCAACGCGCCGTGGGCTTCGTTGCGGAACAGCGCCGTGAACTCGCCCATGCGGATCGGCAGGTCGCGGTAGCTCTTGATGCCCTGGTTGAAAATCTGCACGTGGCCGGGGCAGTTCATCGGCTTGATCGCCATTTCCCGGTCGTCGTGGGTGCAGACCGTGAACATGTCGTCGCCGTACTTGTCCCAATGCCCGGATTTTTCCCACAGGATGCGGTCCATCAACTGAGGGGTCGCGACCTCTTCATAGTCGTACTTGACCATCTTGTCGCGGATGTAATTTTCCAGGTTCTTGCGCAGACGCCAGCCCTTGGGGTGCCAGAACATGCTGCCCACCGCTTCCTGCTGAATATGGAACAGGCCCATTTCCCGGGCCAGTTTGCGGTGGTCACGCTTCTCCGCTTCCTCGAGCTGCTTGAGGTAGGCGTTGAGTTCCTTCTTGTCGCGCCAGGCGGTGCCGTAGATGCGCTGCAACTGGGCGTTGTCGGCGTTGCCGCGCCAGTAGGCGCCGGCCACTTTCATCAGTTTGAAGCCGTCGCCGAGCTTGCTGGTGGCGGGCAGGTGCGGGCCCCGGCACAGATCAATGAACTCACCCTGGCGGTACAGCGACACTTCCTGGTCGGCGGGCAGGTCGCGGATGATCTCGGCCTTGAAGTCCTCGCCCTGCTTCAGAAAGAAGCTGACCGCCTCGTCCCGGTCCCAGACTTCACGGCGGATATCCTCGTTACGGCGTACGATCTCCTGCATGCGCTTTTCAATCGCACCCAGGTCGTCCGGGGTGAAGGGCGCTTCCCGGTAGAAGTCGTAATAAAAGCCGTTCTCGATGGTCGGGCCGATGGTCACCTGGGTGTCCGGGAACAATTCCTGCACCGCTTCGGCCATCACATGGGCGGCGTCGTGGCGAATCAGTTCCAGCGCGTCGTCGTGTTCGCGGGTGATGATCTCCACTTCGCTGCCGTCGGTGAGCGGCAGGTACACGTCCGTGAGACGACCGTCGGCTTTCGCCGCCAGGGCCTGTTTGGCGAGTTTTTTGCTGATCCGTCCGGCGATCTCCAGGGCGGAGGCCGGCTGATCAAACTCCATAGTTGCCCCGTCGGGCAGTCGATAGCTCACGCTCATGGGTGACACGGAATCCGAGTAATGGGTTGGCTGGGGAAAAATCCCCATCAGAACCGGGGAATGGTAGGCAATCGCCCTCTCACGTTCAAGCAAGGTTCCTTTACGCTGGTGACAGCCTGTGCCTATGCTTATCCCTTCGGATCCACAGGACAACCGAATGAATAAGTTGCAGCGGGTGCCGGACCCCCACCTTCCCCCTCTGTTGCGGGTGGCCCGGCAGATCAATGAGCAGCGCGATCTGGCGCCGCTGATCGAGGCCGTGCTGGAAGAGGCGCAGGCGCTCGCCGGCGCCGAAGCCGGCGTGCTCTGGCTGTACCGTGAAGAGGGCGGCAGCGAATGGCTGGACTGCGCCCGGCACTGCAGCAACGGCCCGGAAGGGGCGCCGGTGTGCGCCCTGGAGGGGCCGCGCCTGCCCCTGGATGATGACCACGCCGAGCGGCCCGCGGCGCGGGTGGCGCGCTCCGGGCAGCCCTTGCACTTGACCGACGCCGACCGCCTTGACGCGCAGGACCTGGCCCTGCTGGTGCCGCTGCTGGTTCGCCAGGTGGACGCCCTGCTGCTGGTGCCGATGCGCAACCACGAAGGCGTGGTGGTGGGCGTGCTGCAGCTGGTGAACCCCCATTCGGACCGCACGCGGCACGACGACGCCGTGCCCGCATCGGTGCTGGCGTTGCTTGAGGCGTTGGCCGGGTACGCCGGCATCGCCCTCAACAACCTGCTGCTGGTTCAGGAACTCAAGGATCTGCTCGACGCTTTCGTCAAGGTGATCGCCCGCGCCATCGACGCCAAGAGCTCGCACACCAGCGCGCACTGCGAGCGGGTGCCCCTGCTCACCGAGTTGCTGGCCCGGGCCGCCTGTGACGACCAGGCCCGGTTCGCTGATTTTCAGCTCGACGAAGACGGCTGGTACGAATTGACGGTGGCCGCCTGGCTGCACGACTGCGGCAAGCTGGCGACCCCGGACTCGGTGCTGGATAAGTCCACCAAACTGCACAGCCTGCACGACCGCATCGAAATGGTGGCGGCCCGCTTCGCGGTACTGCGCAGCGAGGCGGAGCGCCGCTATGAAAGGGAGGCCCTGACGGAACCGGCCCGCGAGCCGCTGTTCCGCGAGCGCATGGAAGAGACCGTGCAGACTCTCAGCGACGATCTCGCCTTTCTCGAGCGCATTAATAAAGGCGGTGAATCCATGGCGCCGGAGGACCAGGCGAGAGTGCGGCGTATCGCGGAAACCGTTTGGATCGACGCGCACGGACAGCGGCGCCCGCTGTTATCCGAGGACGAGGTCAAAAACCTCTGCATTCCCAGGGGCACGCTCACCGAAGAAGAACGCCGCATTATCAACGGGCATATGGACATCACCCTGGAGATGCTCGAATCCCTGCCGTTCCCGCGCAAGCTGCGCCGGGTGCCGGAATACGCCGGCGGTCATCATGAACGCATGGACGGGCGCGGCTTCCCGCGCGGGCTGACCCGCGAGCAGATGTCGGTGCCGGCACGGATCATGGCGATCGCCGATGTGTTCGAGGCGCTGACCTCCCGAGAGCGGCCTTATAAAGAACCGCTCAAGCTGTCCGAAGCGCTCGGCATCATGCAGCGCATGCGCGACAACCAGCACCTGGACCCGGACCTGTACCGCTTGTTTCTGGACGCCGGTGTCTGGCGCGACTACGCGCTGACTGCCCTGGATCCGGCGCAGCTGGACGTGGACGACGCCTCGCCCTATTACTAGGCCCGGGCGTCGCCCTCAGAGAGTGACCACGCGGCCCTGGTCGCTCATATAGGCGACCCGGTTCCGGCCCGCGCCCTTGGCCTGATAGAGCGCTTCGTCGGCGCATTTGATCAGGTTGGTAGCGTCATTGTCGCAGTTGCCGGCACTGGCGACGCCGACACTGATGGTCACGACCTGGCTGATGCGGGAACCGGTGTGGGGCAGGCCAAGCTGTTCAATGCGTGTGCGCATGCGCTCCGCGAACACCAGGGCGTCCTTGAGGCTGGTATCCACCAGCACCACCACGAATTCCTCACCGCCGTAACGGGCGACGAAATCCTTGCTGCCCTGGGCCATGGAGCGGGGGATGGACGCCACGGTTTTCAGGCAGTCGTCCCCGGCCAGGTGCCCGTAGGTGTCGTTGTACTGCTTGAAAAAATCAATATCGAACAGCACCAGGGTGATGCGTTCGGACACGCCGCCCCGGCCGAAACCGTGCAGCACCTCGTCGAGGCGGTTTTCCATGCCGCGGCGGTTCAGGCAGCCGGTGAGGCCGTCCACGGTGGCCTGGTTTTCCAGGATGCGATTGGCGGAGTGCAGCTCGTCACGGTGCTGGAAGAGCACGTTTTCGGAAAGGAAATGCTGGCGCAGCAGCCGTTCGTAGATGTATTGGCCGAACAGGCTCATGCTGGCACTGGCCACCGACAACAGCAGCAAAACCAGGGACAGATCCCGGTCCACGCGGTCGCTGCCGAACAGCGTCAGGAACAGAATGCCAAGCATCACCAGGCTGCTGGCGGCGGCCAGATGGAAGGGCACGCGCAACACCACACAGGCCATCAGGATCGCCAGCGGGGTCTGCAGGAACAGCCCGAACGCCATGGTGTGATCCACGTGCAGGCCCATCCAGTTGCCGGTCAGCGCCACCGCGAACGCCACGGCGAGACTGGACACATGCAGCCAGCGGCGCCAATCCGCCCGGCGCGCGATCAGGGCGTTGGCCACGACCAGCATCACGCACAGTAAGCGCGGCCGCCAGGTCGTCGCCGCGGCCTCCGGGGAAATGGTGTATTCCACGATCAATGCAAGGATCAGCAGCGCCACCAGGCTGGCCGCCGCCCAGGGTGTCACGCTGGCCACGCTACCACGGAAATAGTCCGCGAAATCGCGCTCCAGCGGGGCGGGCAAACGCAGGTGCCAGGGCAGTCGTATATCGTTGCCGTTGGGTAAACTGCTCGTCCGTTGAGGTTCGTTTTTCAACTGCTTTTATCCCCCCGATACCGCCGGTGTGATTACTTCGCCAGCCGGTCGGCATCGCAACCATCGGGTCTTCGCATGACAAGTTTAGAGTAACGACGTTGGTTGCCCTAAACCATCGCGCGCCGAACGCGCCGTCGCTATGGCCAGTTTTCAGGCGGTCGGCCGGGAGCCGTCCAGCAGCGCGATCAGCGCGCGCCGTTTGGCGGCGGGCAGGCGGCGGAAATGATCAAGCAGGAAACGCTCCTCGTCTCCCGCCGGCACCGCGGGCTCGTCGCCGGGCAGCTGGACCGGCCAATTGTTCATACTGTGCCTGAGTCGCGCGACGATCTCCGCGTTCATGCTGCGGTGACTCATGCCGGCCGCCTGGGCGACCCAGTCCCGCATGCCGAGAGGAAAGCGAACCACGAACTTCTCGGACCGGGTACGTTCCGCCTGTTTCATAGTGCGTACAACACCCTGAGAAAAACATCACGATACGCATTTTTTTGCTTTAAATCGATACGTCTGTCCCAGGGGACGCCCAGAAAGCGACACGGTTAACATCTTGTCGCGGTTTGGTATACCCTTCGCTCTTATATCCTGCTCCGGGCATTCACGCCATGAATCTTGCCAGCGCCGACCTCAACCTGCTCAAGTACCTGGACGTGCTGCTGCGCGAGAAGAACGTGACCCGCGCCGCCGAACAATTGGGCATCACCCAGCCGGCGATGAGCAACTGCCTTAAGCGCCTGCGGCACATGTTCGGCGACCCCCTGCTGATCCGCACCAGCGAAGGCATGACCGCCACCGACCGGGCGTTGGAACTACAACCCCTGGTGCGGCAATTGATCAGTCAGGCCGAGTCGCTGTTTACGCCGGAAGATGTCTTCCGGCCCGCCGAGAGCCGCCGCGTATTCCGCATCATGACCAGTGATTACGCCGAGGCTACCTTGGTACCGCATATCGTGCGCCGATTGCGTGAAGAAGCCCCCAACGTGGTTCTGGATTTCCTGACGCCCTCGGACGTGAGCTACCCGGATATGGAGCAGGGGCGGGTAGACATGGCCGTGAACCGGTTCAACGAGATCCCCGGTTCGTTTCATCAGGTGACCCTGTGGCGGGATTCGTTTTCCTGTCTGCTCAACCGGGACAACCCCATCGCCCGACGCTTCGACCTCAACAGCTACCTGTCCGCCCAGCATATCTGGGTGTCGAAGACCGGCTTCGGGGTGGGGTTCGGCATGAACCCGGAAAAGCTCGGCGGCCTGGGCTGGATCGACCACGCCCTGCAGCGCATCGGGCGTGCCCGCAAGATCAGCATCTTCACCCGCCACTATCAGATGCCCGCCCTGCTGGCGATGAACAACGACCTGGTCGCCACCCTGCCCAGCCGGGTGGCGCGCATGCAGGCGCAGAACGCGCGGCTGGTGATTAAATCGCCGCCGTTCGAGATTCCCGAGTTCGAACTGAAAATGGCCTGGTCGCCGCTGCTCCACCACAACACCGCCCACCGCTGGCTGCGCCGCCTGATCCAGGAAGAAGCCGAGCAAATCCTCGCGGAAGACCCATGAAAGCAGTTAACAGTTGATAGTTGACAGTTGATAGCTGCGCGGGAGGGCGTGTTGCGGGCTGACGTGGGAGGGGCCGCGTTTAGGGCGGAGGGTGGGCTTGCCGATATGCAAAGGCGGCGCTGCGAATCCGCAACGCCTTGTTTCGCTATCAACTGTCCACTATCAACTATCAACTGGCTCTTCAGTGCTGTGGTCACAGCACTGAAGAGCCCTGCAGCCAGCCCGCTTTGGCGCGGCCGGGGTTGTCTTCGCCGGCCTCGGCGATGGCGCCTTTGCCGACGCCTTCGAAGGCGCGCACCCGGAAGCGCTTGCCGGGGGCTTCGCGGGCCAGTTCTTCGGCGATATGTTCGGCGAGATTTTCCACCGTGGAGTCGGTGTCCACCAGGTAGCAGTGGTCCTCGGGGATCACCAGCTCGAAATGGCCCTGCTCGGCGTCGTAGCGGAAACGATGGTGGGGCACCTCTTCCACGTAGTAGGTGCCTTCCAGATCCGCGCGGGTGCCGATGTAGATGTCTTCCCAGCGGTCGGCCCAGAGCTTTTCCCAGTAACGGCTGCGGCGCCCGTTTTCGAAGATCTCGATGCCGGAGCGGTGGCCGTGGGCAATGCGCTGGCAATTGCCGTCGTGCTTCTTGAGGCCGTGGGAATAGTGGTAGAACGGCGCCGTGCCGGTATCCTGCTCGCGCAGCACCACCCGTACCTCGGTGACGTTGTCGGGCACGGCGTCCTGGATCAGATCCATCAGATAGAGGGTGACACCGGCCTTGGTGATGGCGGTGCCGGACAACTCCAGAATGCTGTCGGCCGGCGCCACCATGCGGATCTCGCCGGCCAGGTAGCGCCACTCCAGGCTGATGTGGCCGTCATCGCGGCGGTGCAGGCCGAGCAGATCGCTCTCGCCGGGTAGCAGCAGGCGGTGGTCCACCCGTTCGTCCACGGCGTGCTTCAGGGCTTTCTTGATGTGACCGAAATCGAACACCATGCCCTGGGCGTCCAGGTCGCCGGACAGCTCCAGGTCCACGATCCAGGATTCGCCCACCATGCCGCGTTTGGCGTGCAGGTAGGAAAAATCCACCACGGTCAGATTTTCAACGAAAAGCGTGGCCATAGAGCCCCGTCGGTTGGAGGGTGAGCGGTTATTGCCGCCATTATAGTCAGTCGGGGCGCCAGGACTCACCCCAAGTTCGATAAATAAGCCCCCGTTCTTCCCGGTGTTGTGAACAGGAACACGCGGCCCGGCCCGCGGTCCACCTGTCTGGCAACCGGCTCCGGCTTGTTCTATGGTTGGGAGCCTCTGAACGCGCCTCTGCCTGCCCGAAAACCGGACGTCCGCGCGCCAGTCCGCGCGGTGAAAGGAAAAGACCATGAGCGAAACGATTTTCTCCAAGATCATCGACCGGGAAATTCCGGCGGATATCCTCTACGAGGACGACCTGTGCCTGGCGTTCAAGGACGTCAATCCGCAGGCGCCGACCCACTTCCTGGTGATTCCCAAGAAGCCGATTCCCAAACTTTCCGACGCCCAGCCGGGCGACAAAGAGCTGCTCGGGCACCTTTTATTGGTCGCCGGCCAGGTGGCCGGGGAACAAGGGCTTGAGGATTTCCGTCTGAATGTGAACAACGGCGCCGGCGCCAGCCAGACCGTGTTCCATTTGCACGTGCATGTGCTGGGCGGACGCCCGTTCAGCTGGCCGCCGGGCTGATGCCCGGCCACCCGTTTGAATGAATCAGGCGGGCACAATAAAAACGCAGAATAAAAAGGAGCACACCATGAATAAGTCCTTGGTTGTTATTACCCTGTTGTTGACCGTCACCGGCCTGGCCCGGGCGGTCCCGCCGCAAAACCCCGAGCAGGTCAACGCCATGATCGCGGAGCTGAAAACCCTGCATCAACAGGGCGTTGAGCTGCACCGTGACTACGACGCCAACGATAAGGCGCAGCTCAAGGCCTGCCAGGCGGAACACACCGGGCTGGGCGCCCAGGCCACGGAACTGCGTAACCGCGCCGCCAAGCTGCCGGAACTGGCCTACCGGGTGAACCTCACCATGGCCGCCAATGACGCCGTGGGCTGTGTGTCGTGCACCAGCGATGGCAGCGATTGCGATGCGATACCCGCCGCCCTCAAACGGGTCGACCGGCAAATGAAAGCCGGCACCGACGCCGCCGGCGGCGACTGACGCCGATATCCGTTATTCTGAAGGCCCCGAACCGACAGGATGACCCCCAATGGCGGCATGGATAGAACCGGTCACGCTGGAAGGCGAGCACGTGGTGCTGGAACCCCTGGCGCTCGACCACGCCGGCGCGCTGGCCGAGGCCACCGCCGACGGTGAACTCTGGAAATTGTGGTACACCTTCGTGCCGGCGCCGGACCAGGTGGCCAACTACATCGATACCGCCCTGGAAGGCCGCGACCGGCATGGTGACCTGCCGTTCGCGGTCCGCCACCGGCAAAGCGGGCGGGTGATCGGCAGCACCCGCTTTTTCCGCGCCGACCCGGATAACCGCCGCCTGGAACTGGGGCACACCTGGTACGCCCGGCGTTTCCAACGCAGCGCCGTGAACAGTGAATGCAAACTGCTGTTGCTGGGCCACGCCTTCGAACGCCTGGAGGCAATCGCCGTGGAGCTGCGCACCCACTGGCACAACCACGCCTCGCGCAACGCCATTGCCCGCCTCGGCGCCAAGCAGGACGGCGTGTTGCGACACCACACGCTGAGTGCCGACGGCATCTACCGGGACACGGTGGTGTTCTCCATTCTCAGTCAGGAATGGCCGGCGGTGCGCCAGAATCTCAACCTGCGGCTGGGCCGCTAGTATGAATTACTTCGCGCATCTCACCTTGGCGCGGCCCACGGTGCCGTCCAAGGTGGGGAACCTGCTGGGGGATTTCATGCGCGGTGTCCGTGAGCCGGATCTGCCTGAAGCCGTGCGTCTCGGGCTGCACAATCACCGGCTGGTGGACCGCTTCACCGACCACCACCCCCTGGTGGTCGAGAGCCGCGCGTTGTTCTCTCCGCAGCGGCGCCGGTTCGCCGGTGTGGCGCTGGACGTGTTGTTCGATCACTTCCTGATCCGCCACTGGTCCCGCTTCCACGACACGCCGCTGGCCCACGCCATCGACAAGGACTATCGCTTGCTGCGCGACGGCGCCGACTTGATGCCGGCGCCCATGCGGGCCACCACCGGGCGTATCGTCGAGCACGACTGGTTCGGGCATTACGCGGAGCTGGAGAACGTGGGCCGGGCGCTGGACCGGATCGCCGCCCGGGTGCGTTTCGCCAACCGCTTTGACGGTGCGCTTGAGGATATCGAGCGTCACCATGACCGGCTGGAAGCGGTCTTTTTGGCGCTTTACCCGGCGTTGCGGGAACACGTCGACGAGCAGGCCCTGGAAGCCCGGCCCGCTGACGACGGGGGCGTTACAGCGGGTTGATGTCGAGCGCCGCCATGGTCTCCTGGTAGAGACTTTCCGCCCGCTTCTTGTTGCGCGCCAGCGGTGAGCGGGCGGCGGGGCCCTTGGCGTCGAAATAGCCGCCGGTGACGCCGTAGAATTCCTCGTCCAGGGCCATGCGCACCGGCAGACGCGCCGCTTTTTCCGGGGTGGTCAGGGTGGGGCGGATCAGCTTCATCGCCAGGTTCGGCACATGGCGGAAAATCGGCGTGTCCACGCCGCCAGGGTGCAGGGCGTTGCTGGTGATCCCCTGGGCGGCGAGCCGCTGGGCCAGCACGTCGCTGAACAGAATATTGGCGAGCTTGGACTGACCGTAGGCGTCCATCACCAGATACGGCCGGCGGCCGCGCCAGGTGTTGCTGTTAATGCGGCCGAGCCAGTGGGCCACCGACGCCACATGGATCACCCGGGCGTCCTCGCGCTGGTGCAGCAACGGCAGCAGCAGGTGGGTAAGCAGCACCGGGGCCAGATAGTTCACGCCGATCTGCATTTCGAAGCCGTCCTGGGTGAACTGCTGGCGGGTCGGCACCACCCCGGCGTTATTGATCAGCACGTCGATGCCGTCCAGCTCGTCGTTGAGGCGGCGGGCACAGCCGCGCACCTGGGCCAGGTCGGACAGGTCGAGCGGGAACAGCCGCACCCGCGCCTGGGGATGGCCGCCCTTGATGCGCGCCAGCGCCGCCTGTCCCTTGGTCTGGTCGCGGCAGGCAAGCACCACTTCCGCGCCGCGCCCGGCCAGTTGCTGCGCGGTGCAAAACCCGATGCCGGAGTTGCCGCCGGTGATCAGAACCCGTTTATTCATCTGCGTTCCCTCCTTTGTGAAGCGGCCAGACTAGCATAGAAAAAATGCCGAAAGCGGTACCCGGAAAGCGCCGTTGCACGGGCGCTGCGGCCTGTTACCGGGGCGCTGCCCGAGCACCGGCCCAGCGCTTGATGGCGGCGGTGACCCTGGGCCAGTGTCGCCCTTGCAGCAGCAGATGCGGCCCCTGCGGAAAAGTCTGATAATCGCCGCGCGGGCCGAGCCGTTCGCGCAGCCGCTGAATACCCACGGCCGGCACCGAGGTGTCGAGGTCGCCGTACAGCAACAGCGTGGGCACGCGGATCAGGCCGGCCTCGTCGCTGGCGCTGTCGGCCAGCTGAATCAGGCCCCAGTAGGCGTCCATGCGCACCTGATGCATCACCAGCGGGTCGCTGGCGCGCCGCCGGGCGGCCGCCGGTTGCAGGTCCGGGTCATGCGGGGGCCGGGCCACATCCAGAGCGTAGCCCGGCGCCAGGGTGGCCGCCGAGGCGATCAGAACGTTCCAGCCGTAGCGCAGTCGAATGCCTTCGCGGACCGCTGGCGCCGCCAGAATCAGGCCGTTCAGCGGTATTTCCGGGTGGCGGCTGGCCACCAGCATGGCCACCGCGCCGCCCAGGCTTTCGCCGAGCAGGAACAGGGGCGTGCCGGGGTGCTGATCGGCAAGCCGGCGCGCGGCTCCGGCGGCCTCGGCCACCAGACGCGTTTCCCCGGCCCAGCGGCCGTCGGCGAGCATGCGGGTGCCGAAGCCGGCCTGATCAAAGCTGTACACCTGGTAGCCGGCGGCGGCCAGATCCGGCGCCGCCAGGTCGAACGCGGCGCTGTAGTCGCCGAAGCTGTGCAGCGCCAGAATCACGGCTTTGGGCTCGCCCGGTGTGTCCCAGGCGCGCAGCTCCAAGGGCGGCGGCACCGGCGCGCGCCCGGCGCAGGCCGACAGGCTGCTGATCAGTAACAGGAGAACAAGGGGTTTCAATGCGGACATCGACCCAGTATGGGCAAGGCCTCGTGAATGCCGGGTGGGTACTATTCGCTCTGTTGTTGGCGGGCCCGGCGCCCGCCGAGGACTTTTCCCAGCGGCGTACGGTCACCGCCACCGCCTTCAATTCGTTGCCGGGCCAGGGGCATGGCGAAGACCACAGTCTGGCGGCCTGGGGCGACACCCTGGTACCGGGCATGAAAGCCATCGCCGTGTCCCGGGACCTGCTCGCCGCCGGGCTGGATTACGGCACCGCAGTGAAAATTGAAGGGCTGGACGGCACCTGGTACGTGCGCGACAAGATGCACGCCCGCTGGCGCAACAAGATCGATATCTACCTGGGCGAGGACCGGGAGGCGGCCCTGGAATGGGGCCGCCGGCGCGTCGAGATCCGCTACTAATCGCGGCTCAACCACGCCATCAGGGCGCGGGTGGCCCGCTGCGGCACGACTTTCTCCAACAGCACGGTGAAGCGGAACGGCAGCCCCACCGGCACATGCACCCGGGGGTCGCCTTGCAGGGTGTCGAAGGCGGCCCGGGCCACATCGTCGGCGCTCAGTTTCACGCCCATGCGGCGCACCACCGGCGCCTCGAACGCCTGCTTGTTGACCATGCCGGTGTTCACGAACGGTGGCATCAGGTCCTGCACGCGGATGCCGTGGTGCCGCCATTCCAGATCCAGCGCCTCGGTGAGGCCGCGCACCGCGAATTTCGACGCCGAGTAGCTGGCCAGGTGCGGCACACCGTACAGCGCCGACGCGGAGCTCATATTGAGCACTCGGGGGGAGCGGGATTGTTTCAGGTAGGGCAGGGCGGCCAGGCACATCTGCAGGGTGCCGGCCACGTTCACGTCCAGGGTGAAACGGTGCTGCTCGGCGCTCAGGTCCTCGAAATGCCCCATGCGCAACACGCCGGCGCTGTTGAAAAGCACATCCAGACGGCCGCCGGTGCTCTCCGCAAAGGCCGCCACCGCCGCCTCGCACTGGGCCATGTCGGTGACGTCCAGGCGCTGGTACCAGCAACGCTCCCCCAGCTCGGCGTGCACCGCCTGCAGGGCGCCTTCATTGACGTCCAGCAGGCCCACCCGCCAGCCGTCGGTATGAAAGCGGCGCGCGGTGGCCAGGCCGATGCCGCTGGCGGCACCGGTGATCAGAATGCTGTCCATCTTGTTCCCCCAGGATTATTGTGCCGGCGGGGTGCCTATCGGCAGCGTGAATTCCCCTTCCCGGTCGAAGTGGATCGGAAACGCCAGCCCGGCCACCCGCGCGCTGCCCTTGAGCTGATAGTTCAGCGGCTCGCCGGCGTTTTGCTGCAGGCGTTGCAGTTGCTGCAGGGTGCCCAGCAGGCTGGTGGACACGCTGGTGGTGATCAGCACATCGTCCAGTGCCGGCAGCGTGATCGCTTCGTTATTGTTGCCCCGCGCCAGGCGTTCGCCATTGACCAGAATCTCGTAATCCAGGGCCTTGATGGTCACCGCCCGGTCATTGGGGTTGCGTGCGCGCAGCACCGCTTGCCACCGTTGTTCGAATACGCCGACGCTTTCCAGGCGCAATGACGACAGGCTCACTTCCGGCGCCTCCAGGCCGGAAAAACTCTGGCAGGCGGTGGTGAGCAGCAACAGAACGGGCAGGCTTAAACGGGCCAGCATTGACATAACGACTCCATCAGATCTTCGGCGACCCCCGATGGCAATGATACCGCAGTCGCGCCGGCCCCGCCCGCCCCGCGCCCGGCGCACTCTTGACCCCAACGGTACTTGAAAAGCCGCCCCGGTGAGGTCAGACATAGGGGGAGTGAAGGATTACCCACGCCGACTGGAGTCTCAATGGACGCTCTCTGGCCCTCGGAGCGGGAACTGGCCCTGCTTACGGACCTGTACGAACTGACCATGGCGCAGGCCTACTGGCGGGACGATCACCGCGGCGAGGCGGTGTTCAGCCTGTTTTTCCGCAAGCTGCCGGCGGGGCGTCGCTTCGCGGTGGCCTGCGGGCAGGAGTACGCCGCCCACCTGATTCGCGGGCTGCGTTTCCATCCCGAGCAGATCGAGCGGCTGCGGCAACTGGATCTGTTCGAGGACGCCTTCCTGCGCTGGCTGGCGGATTTCCGCTTCGAGGGCGAGATCCGGGCGTTGCCGGAGGGCTCGGTGGTGTTCCCCAATGAGCCGCTGCTGGAAGTGCGGGCGCCGGTGATCCAGGGACAGCTGCTGGAAAGCTTGTTGATGAACTACGTCAACCTGGAAACGCTGCTCGCTTCCAAAGCGGCGCGCATGGTGCTGGCCGCCGACGGCGTGCCGGTGGTGGACTTCGGCATGCGCCGCATGCACGGGCTGGAAGCGGCCTGGCGCGGCGTGCGCGCCTACCGGGTGGCGGGCATCGCCGGCACCAGCAACGTGCTGGGCGGCTTGAGTTTCGATCTGCCGGTGCGCGGCACCATGGCGCATTCCTATGTCCAGTCCCACGATGACGAAACCGACGCACTGCGCCGTTACGCCCGGGACTACCCCGGCACCACTCTGCTGGTGGACACCTACGACACTCTTCGTGGCGTCGACCGGGTGATCGCTCTGGTACGCGATGAAGGGCTGGACGTGGGCGCCGTGCGGATCGACTCCGGTGACCTCGGCGAGCTGGCCGGTCAGGCGCGGCGCAAGCTTGATGACGCCGGGCTCGACCGTGTCCGCATTGTGGTCAGCGGTGGTCTGGACGAGGAAAAAATCCAGGCGCTGGTGCGAGCCGGGGCGCCCATCGACGGTTTCGGCGTGGGTACGGAAATGGGCTCGGTGGCGGACGCCCCGTCGCTGGATTTCGCCTACAAGCTCACCGAGTACCAGGGCCGCCCGCGCCTCAAGACGTCGCCGGGCAAGCCGCTCTACCCGGGCGCCAAGCAGGTGTGGCGCTTCAGTGACGGCGACGGCGCTTGCCAATACGACGAGATCACCGGCCGCGACGAGGCCCGTGACGGGGTACCGCTGTTGCGGCCGGTGGTGGAAAACGGCGAGGCGGTGGCGCCGCCACCGGACCCGGATCAGGCCCGCCAGCGGCTGCGGGATCAGCTGACCAGCCTGCCGGAGGCGGTGCGTTCACTGGCCCCGTTGGAGGAGGCCGGCGGCGTTTATCCGGTGCGCCTCAGCGAGGCGCTGGAAACTCTGCGCCGCGACACGGTGTCGGCGCTGGACTGATCAGCGCCAGTGCCGGTGCAGGAAGTCGCGGCACTCCGTCAGCGCCAGGTCGGCGTCGTGCAGCATGCCGGCGTGCAGTTGGAACACGTGCCAGCGGCCCGGGTAGCACTGGTAGCGGGCGTCGCAGTCGGCGCCGTCCAGCGCTTCGGCCAGGCGCTCGCTGTCGTTGGCGAGAATCTCGTCGCTGCCGGTCTGGATCAGCAGGGGCGGCAGCCCGTCCAGATTGCCCAGCAAGGGGGACGCGCCGGCGCCGTCGCGCTGCTCGCCGGCGTAGGCGTTGGCGGCGAACGCCAGCCAATGCCGGTTGAGCATGGCTTCGCCGGGCACGGTGAGCGGTGTTTCCGTCAGCGTCAGATCCACCCAGGGCGAGAACATCAACGCGCAGGCGGGCAGCGGCTGGCCTTCGTCGCGCAGCCGCTGCAATAACGCCAGGGTCAGGCCGCCGCCGGCGGAGTCGCCGGCCACCGCCAGGCGCTCCGGCGGGTGGCCTTTCTCCAGCAGCGCCAGGTAGGCGCGGTGGGCGTCGTCCAGGGCCGCCGGGAACGGGTGCTCCGGCGCCAGCCGGTAATCGGCCACCGCCACGCTGGCGTCCGCCAGCCTTGCCAGATGACTGGTCAGCGCCCGGTGGGTGACCGGCGCGCCGCTCACATAGCCGCCGCCGTGCAAATAGAGCACCGTACCGCTGTGGCCGTTGCCGGTCAGTTCCACCGGCACCGGGCCCAGCACCGTGCGCCGTCTGGGCACGCCGCGGGCGGGCAGGGTGGTGCGTGACAGCGCCGCCAGCCAGCGCCGTTGCAGGGCCACAGGGCTGCGGGACAGGAACGCGGGTTTCAGCAGAACGCTGAGGCTGCCGCGCAGCGTGGCAGCCAGTAGTTTCTGGCCGCGCGTGGGCGCGGCGCCGCCGGTTTCACGGGTGCAACTCATAGTCTTCCGGGTCCAGGTGTCGGGTGCGTTGCCGGTAGCTGAAGGTAAAGCCCGGCCAGTTGTTGGTGTTCTTGCCGCTGGCGGTTTTGTACCAGCTCTCGCAGCCCTGGTCCCAGACGGTGTCGCGCATGCGGGCCTGCAGCTGGCGGTTGAAATCGTCCTGCACGCCGGGGCGCACGTCCACGAAGCGGTGGCCGTCCCGCTCCAGGGTTTCCAGGGCGCTGATCACATAGGCGATCTGCGATTCGATCATGTAGATGATCGAGTTGTGGCCCAGGTTGGTGTTGGGCCCGTACAGCATGAACAGGTTGGGGAAGCCGTGCACGGTGATGCCCAGGTAGGCTTCGGCGCCGTCGCGCCAGGCCTGGTTGAGGTCCTGGCCGCGCCGGCCGGTGATCGCCATCGGCGCGAGAAAGTCGGTGGCCTGGAAGCCGGTACCGTAAATGATCACGTCCGCCGGGTGGTGTTCACCATCGACGTCTTCCACGCCGTCAGTGGTGATTGCGCGCACGCCGCCGGTGAGCACCGGAATCCGGTATTTCGTCAACGCCTGGTAATAATCGTTGGAAATCAGGATGCGCTTGCAGCCCATCGGATAGTCCGGCGTTAGTTTGGCGCGGGTGTCCGGGTCCGGCACGCACTGGTTCAGGTGCTTCTTGAACAGGTATTCGTGAAAACGCATGGCGCCCTGCAGGCTGGTGAAGCCCAGCACCCGCGCCTCGTTCTGCGCGTACACCCGCGCCCGGTCCAGTTTTTGAAGCAGCGGAAAGCGCGCCATCAGGCGTTGCTCGGTGGCCGAGTAAGGCCGGTCCGGTTTGGGGATCACATAGGGCGCCGACCGTTGGAACAGCAGGACCTGTTTCGCCTGTTTGGCGATTTCCGGTACGAACTGAATCGCACTGGCGCCGGTGCCGATCACTGCCACGGTCTTGCCGGTGAGGTCCACATCGTGGTTCCAGCGGGCGCTGTGAAAAGTCTCGCCGGTGAAGCTGTCGCGCCCCGGCAGATTCGGCCAGGCCGGCCGGTTGAGCTGGCCGGTGGCGGTGATCAGTGCCCGCGCGGTGATCGGGCCGTTGCTGGTGTCCAGATGCCAGAGCCCGGTCGCCTCGTCGAAGCGGGCGCCGTTGACGCTGGTGCCGAAGCGGATGTGCGGGTGCAGCCGGTACTTGTCCGCGCAATGGCGCAGGTAGGCGAGAATTTCCGCCTGTGGCGCGAACCGCCGCGACCAGTCGAATTTCTTCTCGAAGGAAAACGAGTACAGGTGGGATGGCACGTCGCAGGCGGCGCCGGGGTAGGTGTTGTCGCGCCAGCAGCCGCCCACGTCGTTTTCTTTTTCGAGCACCACGAAGGCGTGCTGGCCCCGGTCCTTGAGCGCGATGGCCATGCCCAGGCCGCCGAAGCCGGCGCCGATGATGGCGACTTGATAATCCGGTTGCATAACAGACCCCGCCATTGAGTTGGCACCACTGTAGCGCGGGCCGGACACGCTGTTTATGGCCGCTCTGTAACCACCCCGGTTTTTTTAGTCAGGCCGTGGGGTTGCCAGGGGGGGTTACAGGGTGTCGGTGAGCAGGATGCCGAGGCTGAAGCGGGTTTCGTAATCGTCGTAATTGATCAGCGAGTCGCCGTAGCCGGTGAATACCTGCACCAGGCCTTTGAAGCGGTCGTTGATGGGGAACGAATAGTTAATCTGTCCGGCGCCTTTGTTATCGGAGCGCAGGTTGTTGCGCACCATCAATTCCAGCACGTGGTTGCCGAACACCCGGGCCACTTCCAGCTGGAAATTACCCATGTATTTTTCGATGTCCGGGTTGTTGTCGCCGCGCGGGTCGAGTGGGAAATCCTTTTCTTCCTCGGGGATGCGGTACCAGGGCATCACCGACACATAGTAGGAGCCGATCTGTGACACGTGGCGCAGATACAGGCGGTTCCAGCTGCGCGAGGTAGGCTCGTCCTCGCCGTTGGAGTCGTGGCGGAAGCCGAACGCCAGCAATTCGGACTGCACCGGGCCGAGCTGCCAGTCGACGGGTTTGGCGAGGAACACCTCCGGGGTGAAATTGATCTCCCTGAACGGGCGCGACTCCTCGCTGTTGTAGCCTTGCCAGAAAAACACCGAGGTAAACGCTATGTACACGGTGCTGCCGTCCCAGAAGTCGTCATACACCGGGGCTTTCAGGGAGAACTGAAACTTCACCTCGCCGGAATCCAGGTTCTGGTCCTCGCGATCCGGGTCGTTCCACTGAGGGTTGCTCCAGTGGCTGTAGGGCATCAGATAGTTGCGCCGGTGTGGCGTGATGACGAACGGGTTTTCCTGGCTGGTCTGCTCCAGCGCCAGGCGGGCGCGCAAGGCGTCCTCGTGGGGCAGCCGACGCTTGAGGCCGTTGTCGCACCAGCCCCGCAGCTGTTCCAGGGTGACGTCGTCGCCGGCGGTCTGCGCCGCGCGCAGCAGGCAGGCTTCGCGCTGCTGGAGGGCTTTTTCCTGAGCGGCCGCCGCGGCGTTCTCGTTGCCGGGGGCGTCTTCGGTCGCGCCGACGTTATCGGTCGCCGCCTGCTGGGCGAAGGCGGCCTGGCCGGCGGTGAAAACAAAGAAGAAAAGTAACAGCGATGAGGAGAGCAGCCGTTTCATCGGGGGTCCTTGCGGTGGTTCTCGGGCTTACAGAGAGCGGAGTTCGTCGTCTTCCATGGTGCGAGCTTCTTCTTCCAACATGACAGGAATGCCGTCGCGCACCGGGTAGGCGAGGCCGCTCGCCTTGCACATCAGTTCGTTCTTCCGCTCGTCGAAAATCAGCGGTGCCTTGCTCACCGGACAGACCAGAATGTCCAGCAGGTTGGGGTCGATCATGGCGGGTCGCTCCTGTTTTTGTGCCCTGATACTGAGCGGAACTATACCAGCCTTGCCGGGCGAAAAGTGGTTTCAAACGCTTGTTTGACTTGTGGGTCACAAATAGTTGTGGGCACCGCCTTTGGGGCGGCGCTACCATTGCCGTCCTGACGATGGACCCGCCCCGTTTCGCTGCTCTTTTCACAGACCTCCGGGGCCGGTTTCCCTGCATTGCAAACCACTCCGGGAGATCCGACATGCCTGACTATAAGGCTCCCCTGCGCGACATGCGCTTTGTGCTGAACGAAGTCCTGGACCTGGACGGCCACTACGCCAAGCTGGGTCTGGAAGAAGTGAACAGTGAACTGCTGAACGCCTTTCTTGAGGAAGGCGCCAAATTCGCCGAAAACGAGCTGTCCCCCCTGAACCGTTCCGGTGACGAGGAAGGCTGTGGTTTCGAGAACGGCGTGGTCACCACCCCCAAAGGCTTCAAGGAAGCCTACGGCAAGTACGTGGAAGGCGGCTGGCCGGCCATGGGCGGCGACCCGGAATTCGGCGGCCAGGGCCTGCCCGGCTCCTCCAGCATCGCCATCTCCGAAATGACCGGCACCGCCAACTGGTCCTGGAGCATGTACCCGGGCCTGTCCCACGGCGCGGTGGCCACCATCGAAGCCCACGGCACCGACGAGCAGAAGCAGGCCTACCTGCCCAAGCTCACCAGCGGCGAATGGACCGGCACCATGTGCCTGACCGAAGCTCACTGTGGTTCCGACCTGGGTCTGCTCAAGACCAAGGCCGAGCCCCAGGCGGACGGCTCCTACAAGATCACCGGCACCAAGATCTTCATCTCCGCCGGCGAACACGACATGGCCGATAACATCGTCCACATCGTGCTGGCCCGCCTGCCGGACGCGCCCAAGGGCACCAAGGGTATCTCCCTGTTCATCGTGCCCAAGTTCCTCACCGACGGTGACGGCGGCGTGGGCGAGCGAAACGGCGTGGCCTGCGGCTCCATCGAACACAAGATGGGGATCAAGGCGTCCGCCACCTGCGTGATGAACTTCGACGGCGCCACCGGCTACCTGATCGGCCCGGAGAACAAAGGCCTGAACTGCATGTTCACCTTTATGAACTTCGCCCGTCTGGGTACCGCGATCCAGGGCGTGGCCCACGCCGAGCTGGGTTTCCAGGGCGGTCTGACCTACGCCAAGGACCGCCTCGCCATGCGCAGCCTGTCCGGCGCCAAGAACGCCGACGGCCCGGCGGACCCGATCATCGTGCACCCGGACGTGCGCCGCATGCTGCTGACCAGCAAGGCGTTCGCCGAAGGCGGCCGCGCGCTGGTGTATTTCTGTGCCCAGCTGGGTGACACCGTGAAGCTGGCCAAGGACGAGGAAGAGCGCAAAGAGGCCGATGCCCTGATGGCGCTGCTGACCCCGATCGCCAAGGCGTTCGTCACCGAAGTGGGCCTGGAAGCGGCCAATCACGGCGTGCAGATCTATGGCGGCCACGGTTTCATCCGTGAGTGGGGCATGGAGCAGAACCTGCGTGACGCGCGCATCTCCACCCTGTACGAAGGCACCACCGGCATTCAGGCGCTGGACCTGCTGGGCCGCAAGGTGTTGATGACCCAGGGCCAGGCGCTGCGCAACTTCACCAAGATCATCCACAAGTTCTGTGAAGCCAACGCCGACAACGAGACGCTGAAAGAGCTGATCGAGCCGCTGGCGGCCAGCAACAAAGAGTGGGGCGATCTGACCCAGGCTATCGGTATGCAGGCGATGCAGAACCCGGACTACGCCGGCGGCGCGTCCGTGGATTACCTGATGTACTCCGGTTACGTGACCCTGGCGTATCTGTGGGCGCTGATGGCCAGCAAGGCCCAGGCGCAGCTCGACGCCGGCGCCGGCGACGAGGACTTCTACAAGGCCAAGATCAGCACCGCGCGCTTTTACTTCAAGCGCATCCTGCCCCGTGTGGCCGGCCACAAAGGCGCCATCGAGGGTGGTATCGACAGCCTGATGGAGCTGGACGCGGAGCACTTCGCGTTCTGATTCCGGCCGTCACTGGTCCGAACGAAAAGCCCGGCCTTCGCGCCGGGCTTTTTTGTTTGTGGGAGCTTGCCTTGCAAGCGAAAGGGTGGCGTTAGCCACCCGGCAGGATTCCAGAGACCTTTTTGTTTCGTTGTTTTGGTGCTCCGTATCGGAGACGCGGTGCAATGGTGGTGCCTTCCGGGACCGCTCAAGCCATCCATGGCCGCTGTTAGTTTGGCCGTCCCTGGCCAAACAGCTCCCTCCAGGCACCACCATTGCCCCGCTCACTGGGCAGCGGAACCGCCACGGGTCATAACACCGTCCGGACCTTTGCAGAACACAGACATGCGCCCCGGCTGGAGAGAGCGTTCCCGCTAAAGCGTGAGAAACCTTTTTTATGGGCCAACCCGACGGTAAAAATTTCCCGGCGATACCGCTATAGTTAGCGGCTGGGGGTACCGGCTGCCGGCCGGAACAATAATATTGTGGGGGAAAAATGAAAAAACTGCTTCTCGCCGTCCTGGTTCTGGGCGGGCTTTGGTTGGCCGCCGGCTATCTGATCGGCAATAAGGTGGAAGGCACGGTGCGGGCCCAGGTGGCCGCCCAGGAGATCATACCCGGCTCCGACATGGTGCGGCTGGAAATCGCCGAGTACGACAAGGGGCTTTTGGGTGCTAACTCGCGTATTTGCCTGGTGTTCGACCGGTTGCCGCCGGACATGGCCATGCTGCAGGCCTATTCAGGCAAGCTTTGTGATCGCGCCGAGGTTCGTTACGGGCCGCTGTTGTTTGGCCCGGACGGCCCGTCGTTGGGGCTCGCCTACGCGCGCAGCGAACTGGACCTGAGCGCGCTGCCGCCGGAAATAAAACAGATGGTCGACGGCCTGTTCGCCGGCCAGCCGCCGGTGATCGGTCACAGCTGGTATACCTTTGACGGCGGCGTGGATTTGCGTGTGCAGGTGTCGCCGTTCCAGTTCGAAAGCCCGGCCTTGAGTGCCTCGCTGGCGGAGTTGCGCATGGACGGTCGTATCGACGACCCCGCCGCCAAGCTCGGCGATTTCTTTATGCGTGCCCGTGATCTGCGCGTGGCTGGCCCGCAGGGCGCCCTGGTGCTGCCCGAGCTGGAGGCGGAAGTCCGCCTCAAGGCCATGCTCGGCGACGTGCTGCCGCTGATCGACATGACCATGGCGGCCAACGGCCTCAGTGTCAGCGCCGGTGGCCGGGAGCAGGTGGCGGGCAACGTGACCCTGCGGACCCGCACCCGGGAAGACGGCGACACCCTGAGCGGCGATAGCGGCCTGTGGCTGGACGCACTGAGCGGTGATCAGGTGCCGGAGCGCGTCGACAGCGCCTGGCTGGGCGTCGACTGGCACGGCTTCGACCGTGCCGCCACCATCCGCGTGCAGCGCATCTCCCAGGAGTTGGACAAGCTGCAGATGGAAATGATGATGCAGGCGATGAGCGGCGACGGTGACTCCGCCGCGATGCAGGAGAAGGCGGAGCGCATGGCCGTGCTGGGGGAAGAGATGATCACCGTGATGAGCACCCAGCTGCTGCACCCCGAACGCACCGGCATGACCTTGAAGATGGTGGTGGACGGCGCCGGCGAGCGTCAGCTCACCCTGGACAGCGCCCTCGACTACAACGGCCTGGACGGGCTCAACCCGAGTTTCGCGGAACTGCAGATGCTGCCGCCCGTGGCATTGGCCCGGCTGGCGGACCTGAGTGTTGATTTCGACGCCGCCGCCGCGCTGCTGCCGCCCGGTCTGCGCGCCGGCCTGGTGGATTACCAAAGCAGTGGCTGGCTGCGCCAGCAGAATGGCCGGTTGCGTACCCGCCTGACGCTGGAGCAGGGCAAGGTCACTCTCAATGGGGAGTCGATGACGGTCGAGGAACTGATGAGCAAGGGCCAGGCGGCCGCCCGCGGTGGCGTGAGTGCTGACTTGCCGAAGACATTGGACAGCGGCGGCTATTAACCCCGCTGCCGGGGCGCCCGCCGTTTCGGCGAGCGCCCACCGGGTCAGGCTTTCGAGGTCAGGGTGGTGTAGCTGGTGATCAGATTGCGGTAATCCGGAATGTGGTTGGAGAACAGCGCGCCCAGACCTTCGACGTCGTTGCGCCAGTCGCGGTGCAGCTCACAGGCGGCGCCAAACCAGGTCATCAACTGCGCGCCGCCGGCGACCATCCGCTGCCAGGCCGCGTCGCGGGTCATGGCGTTGAAGGTGCCCGACGCATCCGTGATTACGAACACCTCGTAGCCTTCCTCCAGAGCGGACAGAGCGGGAAACGCCACGCACACCTCGGTGACCACGCCGGCGATGATCAGCTGCTTCTTGCCGGTGGCCTTCACCGCCTGCACGAAATCCTCGTTGTCCCAGGCGTTGATCTGGCCGGGCCGCGCGATGTAGGGCGCGTGCGGAAACTGTTCCTTGAGTTCCGGTACCAGTGGGCCGTTGGGGCCGTCCTCGAAACTGGTGGTGAGGATGGTGGGCAGTTCGAAGTACTCGGCCATATCCGCCAGGGCCAGCACGTTGTTCTTGAAGCGGTCCGGGTCGATGTCGCGGACCAGTGACAACAGGCCGGCCTGATGGTCCACCAGCAATACCGCCGCGTCGTCCTTATTCAAGCGATTGTAAGTACTCATGATATAGCTCCTTGGTTGCCGGAGAAGCCGACGGCCTCTCCATGGGTAAATGCTATAAATGAGACGCCTGGAGCGGTAGATGGCTAAAATGCTACGCTTCGTTCTATTAATGGGACGGTGATGGCGGCGATGGAAAACCTGAACGACCTTTATTACTTCGCGCAGACCGTGGAGCACGGCGGCTTCGCGCCGGCCGGGCGCGCCATCGGCGTGCCCAAATCCAAGCTGAGCCGCCGGGTGGCGGCCCTGGAAGAACGGCTCGGCGTGCGCCTGATTCACCGTTCCACCCGCCACTTCTCGACCACCGACACCGGGCACACCTACTACGAGCACTGCAAGGCCATGCTGGTGGAGGCGGAAGCCGCCCAGGAGGCCATCGACAGCGTGCGGGCGGAACCCCGCGGGGTGATCCGGCTGGCTTGTCCGGTGACGCTGTTGCATGTGCATGTGGGCCCGTTCCTGGCCGGGTTCATGCGCGATTATCCCGGTATCACCGTGCATCTGGAGGCCACCAACCGCCGTGTCGATCTGGTCCACGAAGCGGTGGACGTGGCGATCCGCGTCCGCCAGCCGCCGCTGGAGGACAGCGACCTGGTGATGAAAGTGCTGTCCGAGCGCCACCTGGGGCTGCTCGCCAGCCCGGATTTGATTGAGCGCCAGGGCCCGCCGGCCGGGCCGGAAGCGCTGGCCGGTTGGCCCAGCCTTTGGCTGGGTGCCCCGGCGCCGCGCTATGAATGGGCGTTGCACGGGCCCGGCGACCGGCAGTTGTCGGTGCGTCACACACCGCGCTTCGTGACCACCGACATGGTGGCCTTGCGCCGGGCGGCGCTGGGCGGCGTCGGCGTGGTGCAACTGCCGTTGCTGACCGTCCGTGACGCTTTGGCGAGCGGCGAGCTGGTTCATCTACTGCCGGACTGGGCCCCGCGCCGGGACATCATTCATGCGGTCTTTCCGTCCCGCCGCGGCATGTTGCCGGCGGTGCGGACTCTGATCGACAGCCTGGCCGACTATTACGCCTCCTTCGAGGAACAGTAGCCCGCCGCTGGCCCGGCGGGCCCCCGTCGTGCTGTAATCGTTCCATGATCAAGGTATTCCTGTGGCGTGCCCTGGCGCTGGTGTGCGTGGCCCTGGGTTTGATCGGCGTGGTTCTGCCGGGCATGCCCACCGTGGTGTTCATGCTGGTGGCCGCCTGGGCCGGGGCCAGGGGCTGGCCGCGCCTGGAAGCCTGGTTGCTGGGCCATCCCCGTTATGGGCCGCCGATCCACCACTGGCGCGAGCACGGCGCCCTGTCCCGGCGCGGTAAATGCGCCGCCTCCACCATGATGCTGATCAGCATCGGTATCATCGCCTTGTCCCCCGTGCCGAACCCGGTCAAGATCGGCGTCCCGCTGTTTCTGTGCGCCCTGATGCTGTGGTTGTGGCGCCGCCCGGAGCCCCCGGAAGAGGATGAACGGCGGGTCACAAATAAACATTTACGCCCTGTTCGCCGGGACTAAACTATCGTCCCGCCGTCTTAGGTTAAGTGAGTAGCCAGTTTCGGGAGATATGCCAATGGCCACCTATAAAGCGCCCCTGGAAGACATGCGCTTCGTCCTTAATGATGTGTTCGAGGCCGATAAGCTCTGGGCTTCCATGTCCGCCACCGCCGAGGTGACCCGCGATCTGTCCGACGCGATCCTCGATGAAGCGGGCAAGATGGTGGAAAACCTGCTGTTCCCCCTCAACCGGGAAGGCGACGAACAGGGTTGCCACTTCGACAACGGCGCAGTGACCACCCCGGAAGGCTTCAAGGAAGCCTTCAAGACCTATGCCGAGAACGGCTGGAGCGCGTTTTCCGGTAACCCGGAATTCGGTGGCCAGGGCATGCCTAAATCCCTGGCGGTGTTGTTCGAGGAAATGATGCACAGCGCCAATTCCTCGTTCGCGCTGTACCCGGCGCTCACCAACGGCGCCACCCTGTGCCTGGACGCCCACGCCTCCGAGGAGCTCAAGCAGGCCTACCTGCCCAAGCTGTACAGCGGCGAGTGGAGCGGCACCATGTGTCTCACCGAGCCGCACTGCGGCACCGATCTGGGCATCATGCGCAGCAAAGCGGTGCCCAACGACGACGGCTCCTACAATATCTCCGGCACCAAAATCTTCATCACCGGCGGTGAGCACGACCTGGTGGACAACATCATCCACCTGGTACTGGCCAAGCTGCCGGACGCCCCCGCCGGCTCCAAGGGCATTTCCCTGTTCCTGGTGCCCAAGTTCGTGCCCGACGCCAACGGCGATGCCGGTGAGCGTAACGGCGTGGCCGCCGGGTCCATCGAGCACAAGATGGGCATCAAGGGCTCCGCCACCTGCGTGATGAACTTCGACGACGCCAAGGGCTGGATCATCGGCGAGCCCAACCAGGGTCTGGCGGCCATGTTCACGATGATGAACTATGAGCGCCTGTCCATCGGCATCCAGGGCCTGGGCCTGGGCGAAGTGAGCTACCAGAGCGCCGCCGACTACGCCTGCGAGCGCCTGCAGGGCCGCGCCGCCACCGGCGTCCAGAACGAAGGCGGCAACGCCGACCCGATCATCGTGCACGGTGACGTGCGCCGTATGCTGCTGACCATGCGCGCCCTCAACGAGGGCGGCCGGGCGCTGTCCACCTATGTGGGCATGGAGCTCGACAAGGCCAAGTTCTCCGAGGACGACGCCGAGCAAAAAGCCGCCCAGGACCGGGTCGCCCTGATGACCCCGATCGCCAAAGCGTTCTTCACCGACCGCGGCTTCGACACCACGGTGATCGGCCAGCAGGTGTTCGGCGGCCACGGCTACGTGCGCGAATGGGGCATGGAGCAGTTCGTGCGCGACTGCCGTATCTCACAGATTTACGAAGGCACCAACGGCATTCAGGCGCTGGACCTGGCCGGCCGTAAAGTGACCCGCAACGGCGGCCAATACGTGGAAGCGTACCTCGCCGACATCCGCCGCTGGATCGACGACAACGGCAACGAGCCGGGCATGGACGGCATCAAGGAACGTCTGGTGAGTGCCGTGGACCTGCTGGAAAGCACCACCACCGAGATGCTGCGCCAGGCCGGCGACAACCCGGACGCGGTCAATGCCAACGCGGTGGAGTATCTGGACCTGTTCGGCTACGTCACCTACGCCTGGCTGTGGGCGCGCATGATGGTCACCGCCGCGCAACGCGACGACGACTTCGGCCGCGCCAAGGTCACCGTGGGCCGCTTCTACTACGAGCGCCTGCTGCCCCGCGCCGGCGCCCTGGCCGAGCAGATCAAGGCCGGTGCCGGCACCATGATGAGTCTGGATCAGGACCTGTTCTGATCACTCGGTTCTGATTCGGAAACCTAAAAAGCGGCCTTCGGGCCGCTTTTTTTTGCGCTGACATAAATGCTGTCACGTTCTCTTCACGCCCCTGCAATCAATGGCAACTAACTTACCGTTTTGGCCGCTGGCCTGTCAGTCAGTCCTTTCTACACCGGGAGAGAAAATCGTGAGTTGCCATCATTGGCGGCGTTGGATGCGCGCCGCTTCGCTGACTCTGTTGACCGCTGTTGCATTGAGCGGTTGCGGAGGCGATACGGATACGGAGTATCTCGATACCACCACGGACGTCCCTTATGTCGATGATCTGTCCGGCGCCGAGTCGTTCTCCGCCAACGTGATCGCGCCCCCAGAGGACGCGGATCAGCAATTCGAGACGGCAACGTCGCCGACGGTTTCCGGCACCACCGCGCGCGAGCCGGAGAGCACGGAAATCACCGACTTCCATCGCTACGCGGTGAACCAGGATTTGACGCTCACCGAAGGCCGCCTGAACCATACCCGCGACGAAGCCATCATCAGCGCCGAGTTCACTCTCGGTGACAGCTTGTCGCTGGTGCCGCTGACCCGCTCGCGCGGGCAGTTCTCCTTCGAGCGAACCACGGTCTCGGCCAACCATGCCATCGATAACGGCGAAAACCTGATCCTGGCGGTCAACGCGGATCCTTACAGCATGACCCAGGGCTGGAACAGCGGTCTGATCAAGAAAGACGGTATCACCTACACCGGTTTTTCCGACCGCAATGAAGACGTGATCGTGGTTTATGAAGACGGCGGCGCCGACATTCTTCAGGACGTGCCCACCTTTACTCTGAATCTGTACCAGGACGGCAACGCCCTGGGTGAATTGGGCGCGGTTCATTACTTCGACAATGCCAGCCAGGTGAACACCAGCTTTACCCGCGGCACCGGCGACGCGGAACTGTATCTGGCGGAAAGCTACCGAGGCACCGTGGATCTGGCCGGCCGTTCCGCCGCGCTGATTGAGGCAGAACCCAACGGCATCAGCGTGGTGACCCTGGAACACGGCGGTATCAGCGCCCAATTGCCGCCGCTCAGTGGCACCGTGGTGGATCGCATCGAGGACCGCAACGGTTATGTACTGCCGGCCGGCCACGCTCTGTTGGTTGACGGCGGCACCCTCACCACCGGCTCCCGGGTGGACATCCGTTACGAAACCGATGCCCCGGGCTGGGCCCAGGTGAAAAGCGCCCTGGGCGGCGGTTTCGGTCGCGGCCTGCTGGTGGAAGACGGTCAGCTCGGCGCCAACCAGGACGAGAACGCCATCAGTGGCCGTACCGCTTTCGGCGTGCGCAATGACGGCAGCTACTTCTTCCTGGTGGTGGACAAACCGGTGGGCTCGCTCACCGACGGCATCACCCAGACCAAACTGGGCCAGTTAATGATCGCCTACGGCGCCGACCGTGCCATCAACCTGGATGGCGGCGGCTCCACGACCCTGGCGGCGCGCCTGCCCGGTGAACGGTACACCCATCTGCTTAACACGCCGTCCGACGGCGGCGAGCGTGTTACCGCCACCAAATGGGGGCTGGCGTTGAACAGCGAACGGGCGCGCGCGGCCAGCAACGCGGTGGCCGTTTACCCGCGCACCATCACGCTGATGGCCGGCTCCACCTATCGTCGTTTCAAAGGTGTGGGCTATGACGCCAGTTCTTGGGAGCAGGGCGGTGAGATTCCCGAGTACGGCATCAGTGATACGTCCCTGGGTCTGATCGACGCGCGCACCGGCGCCTTCCGCGCCGGCGACGGCGCCAGCGAAGGGTACGTGGTGGTTCAGGTCGGTGACCGCAAGGGCGTGGCCCGGGTTCGCGTCACCGACGAGCTGGACGGGATTCGCTTCCCCAGCGAAGCCATCGCCGTGGACAGCGGCGCCACCGTAACCCTGCAGCCGGAGCTGATCAGTGACGGTGAGTCGGTGACCTTCTCCGCCGAAGCGCTGGAGTATCAGGTGGACAACACCGCTCTGTGCCAGGTGAACCCGGAGAACGGCAGCGTCACCACCGCCCGCGTGCAGGGCGAAAGCTGCACCGTCACCGTTTCCGCCGCCGACCGCCGCGCCGAACTGACCATCAATATCGGTGTGGCGCCGGCAATCGTCGCCGACTTCGAAGGCGACGTCAGCGCCTTCCGGGCCGCCGGTGCGCGACACAATCAGGTCAACATCGAGCGTGTCGAGGATCAGGTCTTCGACGGTAACTACTCCATGGAACTGAACTGGGAAGCCAACCCGGACCAGCCCGGCACCTTCGGTGCCTATCTCACCGACCCCGGTGGCGTCACCGCGCTGCCCGGCTATCCCAAGTATCTGGGCGTCAACGTGTACATCCCCGATGAACTGGCCGGCAAGGTCTGGTGGGTGCGCGGCAGCCTCAAGGACGCCGACGGCAAGACCGTGACCATCAACTACAACGACGAAGGCGAAGCGCTGCCGGAACGCGGCTGGCATTTCATGAAGGCGAGCATCGGCAGCGGCTACAAGGAACCGCTGACATTCTACCAGCCGTTCCGCTTCCTGGTATTGAAGACCGCCGAGCGTATCGACTCCCATGTGGTGCTGGATGATTTCACCGCGATCTATAGCGACGACACCGATCTGGCCGGCCCCGGCGTCACCGCCAGTCCCGCCTCCGGCGAGACGGTGGACAGCGCCGATCCGCTGATTACCCTGCAGGTCAACGATGCCTCCGGCGTGGACTTCGCCGCCAGCCAGTTGACCCTGGACGGCCAGGACGTTTCCTCGTCCCTGACCCACAACGGCAGCGATCGCATCCGCTACCAGGCGCAGGGCTTGGATGACGGCTGGCATCGCCTGGATTACCGTCTGTTCGACGTCAACGGCAACGTCACCGCCGGCAACTATCTTTTTAATGTGGTTACCGGCGCGCCGCGCGTTTATCTGGACAGCGAGAATCTGAGTCTGTACCCGGGCGGCACCTTCAGTATTCCCATCCGTGTTACCGGCGGCGGTGCCTTCAACGACCTGTCTCTGACCCTGGATTACGACAGCACCAAGACCAGCATGACGGTGGAAGATGCCGACCTCACCGCTTCCGGGGTCGGCGAAACCAACGGGCGCTGGCAGGGCAACTTCAGCGGTTTCAGCGATGCCACCGGCGTGGTCGCTTATCTGAACCTGCGTGTGCGCGATTACATTCAGAATACCTTCGTCTCGGTGGTGGTCGATGGCGAACTGGACGGCGACACCTTCCATCATCCGGTGGTGCGCAAGGAAGTAGGCAGCCGCTATCGCTTGCTGACCGACTGGGGCGTCGAAGGCGAAAGCACCAACATGTTGGTGGTGAACCAGGCTGGCGAACCGGCCCAGGGTGTCACCCTGGAGACCTTCGAGTACAACAGCGGCACCGACCAGATCAGCAATGTCAATGTGCTGGGCGACACCGACGCCGACGGTATGCTCCAGGTCACTCTGCCGGCGTCCGCCGACACGCAGTCATTGTTGTTCCGCGCTTACGACGCTCAGGGCTCCTCGCTGATGACCGACGTACGCGCCCTGGTCGAGCGCCTGGGCGAGGCGCCGCGTCATGTCTTCCTGACCCCCGGCCACGACGCCACGTCCATGAATGTGGCCTGGTTCACCGACACCTCGGTGGCCGAGTCGCGGGTACGCTTCGGCACGGATGGCCTGAACCAGGAAGTGGCCGGGCAGTCCGCGGTGGTGCCGTTCTTCTACGGCAGCGAGGCCGGCGTAGTGCGCGTACACCAAGCCACTCTGGAGGGGTTGCTGCCGGGGGGCGGCTACCAGTATCAGGTGGGCGCCACCGGGGCCATGAGCGAGACCTTTGGTTTCACCACCGACGACGGCGACGACCGCGTACGCATCCATCTGTTCGGCGACACCCAGACCCTGTCCGACGAAAACATCTTCAATGGCAGCGGCCTGGTCACCGAACTGTATCGCAAGATGCAGGCGCAACTGCCGGATGGTGATCTGATCCTGCACGTCGGCGACGTCACCGAGGACCTCACCGATTACCGTCTGGTGCGGTTGTTCCTGGAAGCTCTGGAAGGCGACGACATGCTGGCCTCGCATCCGTTCGTGCCCACTCAGGGGAACCATGAGGTTTACAACGAAGGCGCACAGAAATTCGCCGACCTGTTCCCGCTGCCGGAAAGCGATAACGGCCTGCCAGCGCCCTACGACCGGGCGGTGTACAGCTTCGATTACGGCCCGGCCCACATCGCCGTGGTCACTTCCGAGCTGCAGGCCGAAGAAGACTGGCCGGTAATGATGGACTGGCTGCGCCGGGATATGAACGCCAGTGACGCCACCTGGAAGATGCTGATGGTGCACCGCCCGCCGTACAACGGTAACGCCGCCTCCGGCAACGGCCGCTCACTGGCTTACATCCCACCTGTGGTGGATGAAACCGGCATCGATCTGGTGCTTTCCGGTCACGATCACATGTACTCGCGCAGCCTGCCGCTGAACGGCGGCAAGCCGACGCCGGGTGGGGCCACCTACTTGATCGCCGGCTCCGATTCCGCCAAATACTACGACAACAACGGCGGCGGGATCGCCCTGGTGGCGGACGTGCTGTTCGACGACAACGTGAACACCTACACCACTCTGGACATCCAGGGCGACGACCTGCATGTGCTGACCCGTACCCTGGACGGCACCGTGGTGGATGACGTCACCCTGCAGCCGCGCACTGATCGCTGAGGAGAGCCGTAATGAGATTGAAGAACATCTTGCCTGTAGTGCTGCTCGCCGCCGCTTTGGCCGCCTGCGGCGGCGACGATACCCGCTACGTGGAGCGCGACGTACCGGCGCCGGTGGAGTACATGCCGGTGGACGGCTTCGTGCTGGGCTTCTGGGTCATGGAAGAACAGGAAAACTGCGACAGCCCCTGCATTGACGATGCCTCCCCCTATGGCGATGCGCTCTACGTCCTCGACAGCGCCGGTGAGCCGGTGGCGCCGGCACTTGAAGGCGGCGGCGCCGTCGGCCGGGTCGCGGTTTTCAACGGCGATTCCCGGTTTGCCACCCGCACCACCAGCGCGTTGAACAATACTGTGATCGGGGAGCGCTTCTCGCTGCACCTGAGGGCGCGTAGCGACCAGGCGGACACCGGGCCGGTGTTGTCGCTGGCGTCCACCAGCGGCGCCGCGCTGACGGTGGCTCTCAGCAACGATCGCTTGTTGGTGGATTTGCCCGCGCAAAGCCAGCGCATGCTGACCAGTCTGGAAAGCGGTGATGGCTGGCGGGAAATACAGCTCGCCTCGGACGGTGAGCGTGTCACCCTCGCGGTGGATTGTGACGTCGTGGCCACCTTCGACGCCGAACCCGGCGTGCCGGTGTTGAGCACCGACGCTCTGGGCGCCACTGTCGGGGGAGATGGCGACGCTTATTTCACTGGCGCGGTGGACCTGGTGCGCTTGAGTCGCCAATACGAGGGAAATTTGTTCTGCGAGGAATGAACGCCGACTAAGGTCAGGCCGGCACCCGGATCCAACTGAGCACACCGTCGTCTTCCCGCCACTGGTAGGGCAGGACCATACCCTGTCGCCAGTCGGCGGACAGCGTGGTCAGCAGCCGGATCCGGCCTTCTCCGTCCAGGGCCGCGTCCTGGAAATAAAAGCGCCGCCCGGTAAGCGGGTAGAGCGCCTTGAACAGCGTCTCTTTCACCGAGAACGTCAGCGTGATCCGGCGTGCCTGCTCGGCCTCATCCAGGCCCTGCAGGGCCTGGCGTTCCTCTTCGGTCAGTATCTCCTCGGCCAGGCGTAGCGCCCGGCGCGGCGCCAGCCAGGCCTCGTAATCCAGCCCCACACCCCGCCAATGGTCGCGGTGGCCCACCAGGGCCGCGGCGCGCCCGTGGCTGTGGGTGATGGCGCCCACCAGCGGCGCCGGCCACAGCGGCGCGCGGTCTTCTCCCAATGCCGGAATCAGGCTCTCACCGGTGAGGGCTTCGCCGGCGGTGGCGGCGCACACCCGGCCGGCCAGATACTCGCAGCGGCGCTTGGCGATGGCGCCGTGCAGGGTGTCCGGTTCGGGGACGCGGGCCAGAGGGAAGGCGTCGTCGAGCAGCTGCTCCGGGCGGAACCGGCAGCGCGCCAGATACAGCCCGGTGTCCCAGGCGCTAACGTCCAGATCGTGCAGGCAGGGCGGTAACGGGCGGTGGTGGCTCATGGACTCGGTCGTGGCGCGGAGGAGCCGTCATTGTACGCACCGGGGCGGACCGCTGTCTTTTTCGCCGCCGCGGACGTCGCATGTCGCCACGCTCCCCGCCGCTGGTTTTGTGGTACAACGAAGAGACCAGCATCGGCGTGAGGAGGTGGGTATGACACGGTCGTTAGCGATTCTGGGTGCCAGCGGGCACGGCAAGGTGCTCGCCGACACGGCGATGGCGTCCGGGTGGCGGAAGATCGAGTTCTACGACGACGCCTGGCCGGACAAGCAGGCCAACGAGCGGTGGCAGATTGTCGGTTGCAGCGGCGCGCTGCTCGACGCCCTGATGCACATCGACTCGGTGGCGGTGGGCATCGGCCGCAACGACGCCCGCCTGGACCGTCTTCGCGAGCTGGTGTCGAAGAGCGTGAGCCTGGCCACCATTATCCATCCCCAGGCGTCGGTGAGCCGTTTCGCCGAGGTCACCCCGGGGGCGGTGGTGCTGGCCGGCGGCGTGGTCAGTGTGGACAGCCGCATCGGCCTGGGCGTGATCGTCAACACCGGCGCCACGGTGGACCGGGATTGTGTTATCGACGACGGCGCCCACCTTTGCCCCGGTTCCCATCTGGCCAGCAACGTCAGCGTGGGCGAGGGCAGCTTTATCGGCATCGGCGCGGTGGTGCGCGAAGGCGTCACCATTGGCAACAAGGTGGTGGTCGGCGCCGGCGCCGTGGTGCTGCACGATGTCCCCGATGGCGCCACCGTGAAAGGCGTGCCGGCCCGCTGAGCGGGCCTTTTCGTGCCCCGTTGTTACCCGAGCGTTGTTACCCGAGGTAACCCCGCGAGCCTCGAATCTCTTCCGTCCGTGGCGCCGCTTGCCCTGATCCAGGGGGAGGTCAGGCCTAACGTATTGTTTTGACTGCTTTTGAGAGCCCCCGATTTGGCCAATGGACAAATCCGTGCATTGATTTCTATTATTTATCGTGTGAGTGAATTAGTTGTCCGATCATAATAACAATGCACGGGAGAGCTTATGTGTTTCAACAAAGGGTTGTTGGGGCTGCGTCCTTTTTTGTTTGTGCTGGTGTGCCTGCTGGCGTCCTGTTCCGGTTCCGACTCCTCCGATCCACCGGAGCCCGATGAGCGGCCACGGGTTACGGTGGCCCAGGGCCGTTTGGCCGGTACCTATGCCGGCGGGTTATCGGTCTTCAAGGGCATCCCCTATGCCGCGCCTCCGGTGGGTGATTTGCGCTGGCGTCCACCGGTTCCCCCGGCGCCTTGGGCCGGGGTTCGCGACGCCAAGGCGTTCGGGGCCAGTTGCATGCAACCGGATCTGGCTGCAACCAGTCTTTATTACGATCCGCTTCCGGAAACCAGCGAGGACTGTCTGACGCTCAACGTGTGGGCGCCGAGCGATGCCGACGACCTGCCGGTGATCGTCTGGATCCATGGCGGCTCCCTGGCCATCGGCGGCAGCGCCCAGCCGGTGTTCGACGGCGCCGGGCTGGCCCGTGGCGGCGCGGTGATCGTGTCCATCAATTATCGTCTGGGTGTGCTGGGCTGGATGGCGTTGTCGTCGCTCAGTGACGAATCCGATCAGGGTGTATCGGGGAACTACGGCCTGCTCGACCAGATTCAGGCGTTGCGGTGGGTGCGCGACAACATTGGCCAGTTCGGTGGCGACCCGGGCAATGTCACCATCATGGGGGAGTCGGCGGGGGCGTTCAGCGTCAGTTACCTGCTGACCAGCCCGTTGGCCCGCGACCTGTTCGATAAAGCGATCGCGCAAAGCGCCAATACACGCTCCTTGCCGATGTTGGAAACCGCCGCCAACGGCTTGCCGTCGGCGGAACAAGTGGGCGCCAACGTTATGAATGAGGCGGGGGTAAGCGATCTTGGCCAGCTCCGCGCCATGGAGGCGCAACAGCTGGTCGCCATCGGGTTGGCGGTGGGCTTCCGCGCCGAGGGCACGGTGGACGGTTGGGCGCTGCCTGACCAGTTGGTGGCCACCTTTGACGCCGGGGAGCAGGCCAGAGTGCCGTTGCTGGCCGGTTTCACCGAAGGGGAAGTCCGTTCCCAGCGGGCATTGGTCGCTCCGGCCCCGGGCGACGCCGCCACCTATGAAAGCCGTATCCAGACGCTGTATGGCAACCTTGCCGATGACTTCCTGGCGCTCTACCCCGCCGCCGAGATGGACTACAGCCTGATGGCCACGGCCCGCGACGGCCTCTACGGCTGGGCCGCCGAGCGCATGGTCCGCAAACAGACCGAGAACGGTATCCCCGCCTACCTGTATCGTTTCGATCACTGTTATCCGCAGGCCCGGGCGCTGGATTTGTGTGCCTTCCACGCCAGCGACGTGCCCTTCGTGTTCGGCCATGTCGGCGCGCAGGCGCCGTTGTCGGATAACTGGCCCCGCCCGGAGGGGGACACGCAACAACAACTGTCGCAGGCGATGATGGACTACTGGCTGTCCTTTGCCGCGACCGGGGTGCCGGCCAGCAGCGGTGAGGCCGTATGGCAGCCCTACGGCACCGACCAGAACTATATGCGGTTCGCCGATCAGCCGGAGGCCGACACCAACCTTCAACCGGGAATGTTCGAGTTGCACGAAGAGGTGGTTTGCCGGCGCCGCTCGGCCGGTCAGCAGTGGTTCTTCAATATCGGCTTGTACGCCGATCCGGTCGCCGATATGACGGACTGTGCCGGTCCGTGATAATCAACCCTGGGCCGGAGCGCCGTGGTGTTGCACGATGTCCGCCACGGCGCCACCGTTAAAGGCGTGCCGGCCCGCTGAGCGGGCCTTTTCAATTGGAGAGCAGTATGACCACGCAAAGAACCTATTTGATCACCGGGGCCAGCAAGGGCATCGGCCGGGCCCTGTCCCAGCGGCTGGCGGCCGCCGGCCACGGGGTGGTGGGCATTGCCCGCCGCGCGGACGACGCCGACTTCCCCGGTACCCTGGTCCCGGCGGATTTGTCCGACCGCCAGCAGGCGGAAGCCGTGTTCGCCGATCTGGCCGGCCGCTTCCGGTTCGACGGCGTGGTTAATAACGTGGGTCTGGTGCGCCCGCAGCCGCTCGGCGAGATCGATCTGGACAGCTTCGACGCGGTCATGGGCGTCAACCTGCACTCCGCCATCCAGGCCACCCAGGCGGTGCTGCCGAACATGCGCGAACAGGGCTGGGGCCGGGTGCTCAATGTGTCCAGCCTGACCGTGCTGGGCATGCCCGGGCGCACCGCCTACGCCTCCGCCAAGGCGGCGCTGGTCAACTTCACCCGCACCTGGGCGCTGGAGCTGGCCCGCACCGGCATCACCGTCAACGCGGTGGCGCCGGGCCCCACCGAGACCGAGCTGTTCCGTGAGAACAACCCGCCGGGCAGCGACGGCGAGGCCCGCTACCTGGCGTCCGTGCCCATGGACCGTTTCGGCAAACCGGACGAAATCGCCGCCGCCATGGAATTCCTGCTCGGCGAGCACAGTGGTTACATCACCGGACAGACCCTGTTTATCGACGGCGGTGCGTCGGTGGGGCGGGCGGCGTTTTAATCATGCAAGACGATCTGAAATTCTGTCTCACCCAGCCCACTGAAATACCTGTGCCGGACGGCCTGCAAGCCTGGTGTGAGCAATGGCGGCGGCTGGCCGCCGAACATCATGACCCTGTGGGGCTGGCCCTGCGCGGCGGCTTCGCCGCCGACCGGGTGGGCTGGGCGTTCGCCGCCGGCTATCAGTCGGCGCTGCGGCAGCTTATTCAAGTGAACGGCGGCGCCGTGGACGACCACGAACTGCTGGCCATGTGCGCCACCGAAGCCGGCGGCAACCGTCCCCGGAACATCGAAACGCGCATCGCCGACAGCGGCGCGGACGGCGCCACCGTCACCGGCCGGAAAACCTGGACCACCCTGGGCTCCGCCTGCACTGGTTTGCTGGTGGTGGGGAGTGTGGACGGCGGCGGCGACAACGACCGCCCGGCGCTCAAGATCGCCAAGGTCGACACCCACGCCCGGGGCGTCAGCCTGGTGGAAAAGCCGCCGCTGGATTTCGTTCCCGAAGTGCCCCATGTGGCCGCCGTGTTCGACGGCGCCAAGGCCGAAGCGGTGCTGCCCGGTGATGGCTACAGTGATTTCGTGAAGCCGTTCCGAACCGTGGAGGACACCTTCATCGCGCTGGCGGTGCAGGCGTGGCTGGTGCGCGAGGGCCGCGCCCGCCGGTGGCCGGCGTCTTTTCTGGAAAGTCTCACCGCCAGCCTGGCCGGGCTCGCCGCCGTGGCGGCGCAACCCGCCGGGGCGCCGGCCACCCATATCACGCTGGCCGGTGCTCTGGCGCGTACCAACGACCTTTACCAGCAAGCGGACGCGCTTTGGGCCGGCGAGCAGGACGCCGCCGCCGAACGCTGGCGGCGCGACCGCCCGCTGTTCCAGGTCGCCGGCAAGCCGCGCGCGTTGCGCGCGCAGCGTGCCTGGGAGCAGCTCGGCGTTAGCGCACCGGCATAAAGCGGCCGCGCACCCAGTCCATGGCGTCGGCCCGTGAGTCCGGCACCGTGGCCTGGTGGTTGCTCACCGTGGCGTCCTCGCCGATGGTGTAGAGGCGGTACTCCACGTTCGCGCCGACATTCTTGAAGCGCGAGACCATGGCGTCGGTGAACTGCTTGAGCACCACCCGGTCGTTGTCCGCCTGCAGCACCAGCAGCGGCACCGCCGGACGCAGGTTCTCACTGTCGCCGAGCGTGTCGAACACCTGGTTGAAGGCGGTGAAGTCCGCGTTCAGCTTCATGACGTCCCGTGAGGTGAGGCCCTTGAAGCCGTCTTCGCCGGCCAGTTGCCCGACGCACAGATCCTCGGTCATGGCGGTGCGTTCCTGGCCCAGCGGAGTGAGGATCTCATCCAGCTTCACCTGAGACGACATCGCCGCCGCCGAATTGAGCATCAGCGCGCCGTAGGCGGAAGAGGGCGTTTCCGGGTGGGTCTGCGCGTAGCGCACCTGCTCGCCCAGGTGGGACGCCGGCGAGATCGCCACCGCGCCGGTCAGGTTCAGCTCCGGCGCGTACAACGGGCCCAGATAGGACGCATAGACCGCCGCCTGGCCGCCCTGGGAATGCCCCATCGCCAGCCAGTCCCGGCTCAGGTTCGGGTCGATGCGGCGCGCCGCGCGCACCATATCCACGGCGCCGCGCGCTTCCACTTCGCCGATCAAATAAGGATGCGGCCCGGGCGTGCCCAGGCCCTGGTAGTCGGTTTTCACCACCGCGTACCCCTGGCGCACCCACTCGTTCAAACCCTCGTTCATCAGGCTCACGTAGGCGCGGGCCGGATACTCCGGGCCGTTGCGGGACGGCGCGCAGATATCCGCGATGCCGGTGGTGCCGTGGGTCCAGCTGATCACCGGCCAGCCGCCCGCCGGCGGCGTGCCCTCGGGTACCGCCACGGTGCCGGACACCGCGATCGGCTGGCCGTCGATGTCGGTGGAGCGGTACAGCACCAGCCAGTTGGCCCCGGCCGCCGGCAGCGCCGCCTCGTTGGTGAGCGCCCGCTTCCAGATCACATCGCCGGGCGCGCCCTCCGGCAGCGGCGCCGGCGGTGCGTAGAAATTATCGCCGGCGGGCGGCGGGGTGGTCGCCCCGGCGGTCTCGCCGTTGTTACCGCTGAAGTGGGCGCAGCCGGCCAGCAGCGTCAGCGAACAGGCCGCCGTCAGGGCCGCCAAGGCGGAGCGAGCGGATCGGGAAGGGACTCGATGCACGGTTGTTCTCCTTATTCGATTAACGTCGATCCACAAAGTGGCATGGCCACCCGGTGCCGCCAAGGGCGAGATGCGACGGATTTATAACCGGTTACGCAGCGCCCCAGATAAAGAAAGCCCCCTTCCTGCGTGCTTATCAGGCGACGCTGATCAGCGTCAAACGCAGCATCTTCCCCTTGCTGGGCCAGTCGATGCTGGCGCCCACGGATAAACCCAGCAGGGCCGCGCCCACCGGGCTGAGGATGGAGAGCCGGTCCGGGCCTTCGCTCACTTCCGTCGGCATCACCAGCATCAGGCGGTGCTCCCGGCCGTTGTCCTGGTTTTTGAAGTAGGCCCAGCGGTGCAGTGTCACCACGTCGTCGGGCATCGCTTTCAGGGGGCGGCACTCGGCCCGGTCCAGCTCGTCATAAAGATGGTCGACCACTTCAGGGTCCTCCTGGTGGTGCTCCAGCAGGGCGTACAGGCGGTCGCGGTCAAGGGTGGAAATAATAATAGGGGGCAGATTGGCCATGCCATCTTCTCCAATGGAAACGTCAGGATGCGTTTGTCCCCGGCGGCGCCGAACCCCCGGGGACGTTCCATTGGGGTGCGGCGTCAGGAATGGAAGACGGGCGTCGAGGCCGCCCGGCGAGGGGTGGCGAAGTTCGGGTATTGAGGGCGTGAAGGAATCATCCGGCTACCCTACCAGCCCCGCCTTTTTTTGCCATCGATTCTTGCTGTGGTGGGGGCAGGCGAGGGCCGTGATGATTGAGCAGTAGAGCTCTGAGGCGCTAACGCTTTTCGAGATACATCTTCAGCGCTAACGCGTTGTTGTGCGCTTCATCCTTGGCCGCGTAGAGCAGCGTCAGGGTACCGCCATTGGCGCTGCCCAGAATGGACTCCACGGCCTCGCGTTGTTGTTCCAGTTCAGCGTGGAATTTCTGGTAGAACGCCGCCCAGCGTTTCGGGTCGTGGTTGAACCATTTTCTCAGATCGCTGGAAGGCGCCAGTTCCTTGCGCCACTCGTCGGCCTGCAGATCTTCCTTTTTGATGCCGCGCGGCCAGACCCGGTCCACCAGCACTCGGTGGCCGTCCGACGTCTCCGCTTTCTCGTAGACGCGCTTGCACTGGATACGGCTCGGTTGCTTCATGATGCGCTCCTTGCGGGTTATCACTGTTCTGATGGTTTGTTCCCGTGCCGGCGATTTCAAGTCGCCCTGGTGCGTCTCGACGGCCGCCCCGCGCGCCCTTATACTGCTGCCATCCGCAGGAGAGAGGGCAGCAGGCCCCGCCGGAGGCGCAACCTCCCATAAACGCTCAGGCACAGGTACTGCGGACATCATTCAATGCCGTCTGGAGAGAGGCTGCCGAGGCGCAGTCCACCGAAGGGGCAAGCAGACTCGCTCTGTAAACTCTCAGGTATCAGGACAGGGGGAGAGGCCACGTAAACGCAGGAGTACTGTGTGCTGACCTCTATCTACCTGATCGCCATCATCGCCGAAGCCATGTCCGGAGCACTGGCCGCCGGACGCCGCAATATGGATCTGTTCGGGGTGGCCGTCATCGCCTTTCTCACCGCTCTGGGGGGCGGCACCGTTCGCGACATCCTGCTGGGCAACTTCCCGGTCACCTGGACCCAGCATCCCAGCTACATCTATATGACCCTCACCGGTGGCCTGGTCACCATTGTGATCGCCCGGTTTATGCGCCACTTGCGTCAGCTGTTTCTGGTTCTCGATGCTATCGGGCTGGTCGCTTTCACCATTATCGGTTGCAACGTGGCGCTGGATCTGGGGTATGAGCCCATCGTGGTGGTCATGTCGGGCATCACCACCGGCATCTTCGGCGGGATCATCAGGGACATTATGTGCGGCCGGGTGCCCCAGGTGCTGCGCCGGGAAATCTACGCCTGCGTCTCTCTGGTGGTAGCCTTGCTGTACCTGTTCCTGTTGCGCCAGGGCGTGGACCAAAGCACCACGTTGCTCGCGGCGTTCAGCGTGGGGTTACTGCTGCGCATGGTGGCGATCCGCTGGCGTGTCTCATTGCCGGTATTTCGCTATTCGCAGGCGCGCTGGGGTTAGGTGCAGATTCAATCGCCCAGCTATCGCGAATCACGAGGGGCAGTATTAGTGCACAGACAGTTCAGTGAATCGCAAAGTCTCGAATGGCTTGCGTCCCGTTGCCGTCCTTATCAAGCGCTATTTCGGCAAAGCGGGCGAGCTCATCACGGACGTCACGAAACGCAAAATCACGCTTGCGGAAATCCAGGGAATCGGTGATTTGTGGGCCCTTAACGGCGAATAGGACTCGCTCAGGCATAAGCTGCATGTCTTTCAGGCGCTTGAGTTTAGCGATCCAGCGGTCTGCGTGGTCATAGATGGCATTTGGAGTCTGTTGGCCGAGGTAAAAGGGTTTAATCGCTTTTATTTCGCGGTCATTGATGGTCTGAACAAACGGAAACTGAACAGCAAAGAGTTCATTGCCAACCTTCTTGTTCTTGAAGGGGGCAGCCAGTTTCAGTTCCTTAAGATAATTTTTAACCTTCCGCTCCAGCTCCGTTTCGTAATTGGCATCCTTGGCAAAGCCGTGGCGGACGTAGTGCTCGAAGAGGTCGTCCAGCTCTTGGATAGGGTTATCCGTCAGAACAACCCTCGGGATGCCGAAGCGGAGAATGGTTTCTCTAGGGTGGGTCAGGCTGGCGAAGGCCTTGATCGGATCGTATTTGAGACCATGGGCAGTCAAGTTTCGGATACGCTTCATCTCCTCCGCCAGATTTTTGGTCGCGTACCGGTAAAGGCCCGCATCCAGGTTCTGGAAGAAGGAGGTATAACGGCTAGTCCGCTTGGTTTCCAGGCGGAAATCCAAAAGCCCAGTCTTCTCACATACCAGCAGAACGCCGACGTTAGCGAACTCGCCGGTTTCTGGGTAGGGGAGAAACTGAATAACGCTGTATCTGCAGGCTAGACGTTCCATTATATATTCCAAAAACTTCTATCGGTACATCTTTTTATAGCTTTTTCGCAATTCTGTGTGTCGAAATTGCTCGGCACTGTAGCGTCGCTATCGTACCATTTCCACTCTTCTGGCGCCTCAGCGATCGCCTTGCTGAAAACGGGGATGAGCTGTCTAAATTCGTTCTGTAGCGCGTCTCGCTCAATGTAGTCGGAAAACAGATTTCTGCCCTCATCAGCGAAGATGTGCTGCTGAATAAACTGTTGTGGATCAAAATCCGTGTCGAAAGCGTTGTTGTGGTCAATAACAACGAGCGACCCTTCGTCCAGCAGCAGGTTGGGGTTATGGCTGCCCCTGTCCAAATTCTGAATCCACCAGTCAAACGCGACTACTCGGCGTTGTAGATGGGCTGGTATGTTGCCTACTGAGGCTTGCTCGAACCAGATAGCCTTCTGGATGGCCTTGGATCCGAAGGCCAGACCAGCACCAATGTCTGCTAAATCTGGCGGGAGCGCATCGACGAGGGCTGGATCTAGCTCAACCAGCGCATAGTCAGGGATAGGTAGATTCAGGCTTTCAGCGAGGTGGGCACAGCCCCATTCCTTGTACATGCTATCAGGGTCAGTGTTCCTGCCTTTCACATAATAAAGGTCATTACTGACACTACGGCAGAGGTAGGGGCGGCTAAATCCTTGATCGGCGGGCCTGATTACCTCTTTTATCTGAACTGGATCGGCCATTCATTCCCCAAAAGCTGAAAAGCGGTTCACGCTGGGTCCACTATATCCCATACCTGCTTCAAGCGTTCAACGGTGTGGGTCCACTTGGCCGTTGTAGGCTTGCAGACGGAATTCTGGTTGCCAAACAGTCCGGTTTCCGTAAAGGCTTGACTGGCGGGAACGGCATGCTCCCAGCGGATTGGCACGACGTATTCGGTGGTCTCATCGGGTTCAGAAGCCAGAGCCTTATAATCAACACTGCTCTGAAGCTCGGTTAGAGATGTACCCTCCACTTTGAACTCGCGTAACGGCATACGCTCACCGGTGACGGTACCAACGCCCACATAGCCCGTTTTCGGGATGTTGACCCAGACGCGGTCGCCTTCCGACAGCATATTGAGGGTATTGGAGTACCAGGTGCCGCCGCCGGCACTGATGAAACCATAGCGTCGAGCGTCGTCCCAATCCCGGCGAAAGTCGGTGCCGAACGAAACGTAGAACTCGCCATTCCAGGGCTGGCGAACACCCCGCGTAGTGGCGAGATGCTGCGTCTCCTGCGGGTCGATCATCCAGGCGCGGGACAGGTAGCGATTGTCGCCATCGCTGAAGGAGGAGAAAAAGACCGCATTGATGCCGACGCCATGGCGGTCGTTCAGGTAGTTGATAATTCGCTCGGTGCTAGCGTCCAGCTCGGAGGCCACAATAACCATTTGGTGGGATTCATTCAGGCCCACATCGGAAAGCGGCAAGCCAAAGCGCGTTTGGAAAGCGGTATCCAGGCTGGTGCTCGGGAGCTGATGTCGGGTGGCGAAATCCACGTAGCAATCCACCAAATCCGAATCTTCCAGGGTTTCCACCCAGGAGGCATAGTCGATGGCCTGGGCAACCACATCGCGGGGCGTCTTATCGCGCTTGAGCTCAATGATGATCACGCTGCCATTGGCATCCAGTGCCAGCAGGTCGATGCGCTTGTCAAAGGCGGTACGGACCTGCCGGCCAATCAGCAGCCAGTCGGCGTTGAGAATGGAGGCATCCCGGACGATTAGCTCTTCCAGCTGGTTTTCGCCATCCAGTCGAGCGGTGTTGAGGCGCTGTGGAGTAGCGATGGTGTTATCCGTCGCTGGATTGATACGCCAAATGCCTTGTTGGATTGCCATGATTTCTCCTCTGGCCCTTCAGTCGAGAGCGCATTTAACAATTGCCGCAGCGAGTTGGCATCGGGTTTCGCTAGTTTGATTTAGGCGTCCTTTGAGTTGGTCGCAAAGGGCTATGAGCTCATCAACTTTTTGAACGATACGCTCTTGCTCCTGAAGAGGGGGGATGGCAACAGCTATCTCTTTTAATTTTGATGCTTTTATGCCTGTTGCCGTCATGCCGGTAGCATTTTTTACTAGCTGTTCCTGAAACGGAGAGGCCATAATCTGAATCAGCATGAATTGGGAGATTTCAGGGACATGCCACTGAAAACAAATGGCGCGCTGAGCCAATGCGAACTCTTGGTCTAAGTTGACTATTGCAGCGTTTCCTAAAGGAGCTTCTGGAGTAAATAAGAGATCATTTTTTCGAGGAAATCCTCGGGTCATCCAATCCGTGTAATCTTGCTCGCTGATAAATTCGTCTGGAGTTAGGTCAATGTATCCTTGACGAATGTTCTTGGCGGTAATTAACCGCTTCCCCTGGTTGACTTTTCGAGGTGTTTTTCCTCGGTAGTCGATGAACTTGGCTGTGTTCCCTAACCTTATCCATATCCAATTTTCAGGTATGGATAGGTATGTATCATTGGGGTCGATTGTCTCGCTGGCCTTTGTCTTCATGTTTCCTGCTTTGGCCAACTGGTCTCGGGTATATAAAATTTTTGAGATTAAAGAATTGGCGTCTTTCCCTTGCTTTTTCTGTTCCACGAGAAGCCCCATAACCGCCAGCTGCGAGATGGTCTGCTTGAGCTTGTCGATGCTCTGTTCGGTAGTGAACAGAGTGTCGAAGTGGGCGGCGAGGCGGGTCCAGTTTTCGGCCAGTTCGGTGGCGTTTTGAGATTGGGTCAGAGTGCCGAGGAGGGTGTCCACGAGGGTGTCGTGGGCGGCGATCTGGTCGCTGGTTTGCTGTTCCAGTCGGTCGCATAGGGCCATTAGCTCATCGACTTTTTGGACAATGCGATGTTGTTCTTCTATTGGTGGCAAGCCTATTACCAAGGGATTTAGCTTACCTATGGAGATGTTGGCTATGTTTGTTGTTTGGCTGGCATTACCAATCAATGTCTCTCGTGAGTGAGGTGCGCGTAAAACAGCCATTAAGAACTTCGGGTGAAGGAGGATCGGCCGCAACACTCCCAGAAAGCCACCGAACGTCATCGGTTCATCGGGTTGTTCCTCAACAAAGGCCACTTTCCCAACAAGCTCTCTACTGTTAGCCATGGACATGACGATGTCGTTCTTCTGGATGTATTGGGAGTTTTTAGTGACGAACGACTCTTTGATGTAAAGCAGGTCACGCACCTCAATGGTGTCCTGAACGTTCGTTGTGCGTAAACACGCCAGCCGCTCGGGCGCAGGAGATTTCGACTTTTCACTTGCGGGAAAGGTGATGCCGCGAATGATTTCCACTGCGTCTCCCAACCGGATGAACTTCCATGAGGCGGGTATTTGAAACGGCAGCTCCGCGCCATCTATGGAAGGGAGATTTTTCGGATTTTTGATTTCCCCTCTTTCGATTCGCTTATTCTTTTCAGCGAAGATTTTTTTCAACAGCTCACTCGAAGGCTCATCTTCTTGGCTCTGGTCTACTAGCTTCCCTCGTACAGCCAGCTCCAGAATCAACTCCCGTAGTTTGTTAACTCCGGTCAGTTGAATCTTGCCATTACTTCCTCGGCCACTGCTGGACTTCTTTGTGATTGCCTCATTCCATAAATCCAGATGGTCCGTGATCAGCGTTTCAGCGCTCATGCCGCCCCCTCTTGCTCTGAGCGGCCCAGCGCCTCAGCCAGAATTCCTTTCAACTGATCCCGAATCTCCTGAATCGCCGCCTGCTGCTGCTCATACTTGGCCAGCAGCTCATCTGGATCATGATTTTCTTCCTCGGCCTGCCAGGGGTTCTTGATGTCCAGGTTATAGTTGCGCTCGCGGATCTCGTCGATGCTGACCTTCCAGGCCTGTTCGGTCTCTTTACGGCTGACAAAACCGTCTGACTCATCACCCCACCAATCCATCTCAGTCTGAAATTCTTCAAACTTCATTGGTTTGGTCTTGCTGTAGCTCTTGTAGCCCTCCGGGTAGGGATGTTCGTAATACCAGACGGTCTCGGTCGGTTTGCCCTTTCTAAAGAACAGCAAGTTGGTCTTGATGCCTGTATAGGGATTGAACACTCCATTGGGCAGCCGAACGATGGTGTGGAGATTGCATTCGGTGAGCAGCTTTTCTTTGAGGCGGGTTTTCATGCCTTCGCCGAACAGGAAGCCATCCGGCAGAACCACGGCGGCGCGGCCCCCGCTCTTGAGGAGCTGAATAAACAGAGTCATGAATAGGTCGGCGGTTTCCCGAGTACGGAAGGCCTGGGGGAAGTTGGTCTCGATGCCGTCTTCCTCCATGCCGCCGAAGGGCGGGTTGGCGACGATCACGTCTACTCGCTCTTTGGGGCCCCAGCTAATCAGGGGGCGGGCCAGGGCGTTGTCGTGGCGGATCTGGTTGGGCACCTCGATGCCGTGGAGAATCATGTTGGTGGTGGCCAGGAGGTGGGGCAGCGGCTTTTTCTCGATGCCGTGGATGGTGCGCTGGAGGATCTGTTCGTCCTCCACGGTGCTGACATAGTGCTGGCGCTTGTGGTCGATGCTACAGGTCAGAAAGCCGCCGGTGCCACAGGCCGGGTCCATGATGCTTTCGTCCAGCTTGGGATCGACGCGATTTACCATAAAGCGCGTCATGGCCCGAGGGGTGTAAAACTCTCCGGCGTTACCGGCGCTCTGTAGGTCTTTGAGTATCTGCTCGTACACATCTCCCAGCTCGTGGCGCTCGGAAGACTTGTTGAAGTTAATGCCTTCCTGGATCTTGTTGATGACCTGCCGAATCAGCTGGCCGGACTTCATGTAGTTGTAGGCATCCTCGAACACGGCCCGGATCACAAAGGCGCGCTGGTCATTGCCCTTGGCTTCCAGTTTCTGGAGGCCGGGGAAAAGTTTGTTGTCGAGGAAGGCTTTCAGCTCGTCACCGGTGATGCCTTCGGCGTCTGCAGCCCAGTTGCGCCAACGTAGAGCCTCAGGAATGGGCGATTGGTAGTTATCGTCCATCAGCTCCCATTCTTCTTCACGGGCGTCATAGATCTTGAGAAACAGCATCCAGACCAGCTGGCCAATACGCTGGGCGTCCCCGTCGACGCCTACGTCTTTGCGCATGATGTCCTGGATGGATTTGATGACGGTCGAAATGCTCACGGATTATCCTTTAAATTCGTTGTCGCGATGCCAGATGAGGTATTCCTGATGTTGGGCATCGAGTTTTCTGAGTTTCATGCTTGGTGTGATGCCAAAGTCGCGGGCCTCGCTAAACCCTTTGGAAATTAGAATGTCGCCCTGGGAGGAAAAGGTAATTAAGCCGCTATCAAAGGCAGCATCCAAGTTCGCGGACAGCAATAGGCCGTTGTAGGGATTAAGGCGTTCCGTATTGTCGGAAAATCGCCAGGGCTTCATGTGTGAGGCTTTCAATAACTCAGGCTGGCGGGCCCCGGTGACAGCGCAGCCGTTCCAATAGCTGAGAAGGGCCTTGCGATACTTGCCTTGACCAATGCGCGCCAGTGCCAGCGTTGCTTTTTCTGTTTCAGAAAGAGAGGCGTTTTCTGACTCATGGCTGTCGTCGAAATACGGCAGGTCCGAAATATCCAAATCACAGATCAAGGTTAACAGTTTGTCGAGGGCTTGTTTGTTCTCAACACTTACTGGCAGCCCCCTATAATTGATCTTACCTCTGGAAGAAATGCCCTGAGGGAAGTCTCTGAGGTTGGAGTTGTGGAAGAAGGCTTCTCTGTTCGGATAAACACCTTCAATCCCGCCAACCGTGTCGAGGAGAGGTAGCCACTCTGGTCTCAATAAAAGGGGCTCTTTGATTACAGGGCTATCTTCATTTCCTTTGCCTGAGGCCGTCTTCACATAGACAGTGGTTTCGCCATGAGTGAACTTGGCTATTCTTACTTTAATGTCCGGCGTAAACCTTGCTTGGACAAGGCAGTCTTGTAACTCGAATGAATTAAGCATTCTGACTATAGATCTCTGATTCCAGGTCATTAACGGCTTTCAGGTAGCCGTCTTTGCCGCCAAAGGCGCTGACTAGCTCGGGGAGAGTGCCGAACTGTCGGAAGGGGTCGAGCTGGAGGACTTTGATGTCTTCCACTTCCTCGATGCCGGCATCCGCGTATTTGTCCAGCAGGGTTTCCAGAACTTGCCGGGCTTGGCCTTCGTAGCGGGCGAAGTAGTTGCGCTTTTTAACGCTTTCGGCCCGCTCTTTGCGAGAGAGCGGCGGCTGGCCGTAGGCCACATGGCAAACAAGATCGAAAGGTCCGGCGTGTTTGCCGGTCTTGCGTTCCACCTCTTCCGCCAGAGCCTCCCAGAGGATGCCTTGCTCCGCCAGCTCTTCAATAACCGCCTGTTTACGCTCAGACGCGCTCCAACGACGCAGGAAGTCGTCCAAGGAAGCGAATCGCTCCGTGACTTTTTTCTTCGTGTAATCACGTAGGCTTTCAGTGATGAGTTTTCCGTCCGGGCCCAGGTATTGGACCCGCTCCGCGACGACTTTAACTTCCACGTTGTCGACAATGAATGTCTCGCGACGCTTCGCTTCCTGTCCATCGGAATCAAGGCTCCCAACGACAGGTCCATCATCGGTATGCCAGTCGCCCTCAGCCCCCATCGGGTTATACCCGCCCCGCTCTTCACGCAGGCCGGCGTCCGTTTCGTCCTCGGATACGATATCGTCGTCATCACCTATCTCGTAGACCTTCACCGGGTCGCCATCGAAAGCGGGGTCAGCAAAGAGCTCAGTGGCCTTCTTGAAGTCCATGATGGTGAACCAGTGTTTCTTGTAATCGTCGTTGATCCGGGTGCCGCGACCGATGATCTGCTTGAATTCGGTCATGGAGCGAATGCTCTGATCTAGGACGATTAGCTTGCAGGTCTGGGCGTCCACGCCCGTGGTCATTAGCTTGCTGGTGGTCGCTATGACCGGGTAGCGTTCTTCCGGGTTGATGAAATTGTCCAGCTCGGCCTTGCCTTCATTCTCGTCGCCGGTGATACGCATGACGTATTTGCGGTTTTCGGCGACGCGCCTGGGATTCAGGTTGACCAAGGCCTGGCGCATACGTTCCGCGTGGTCGATGTTCTCGCAGAAGATAATAGTCTTCTGGTATGGGTCGGTCCGCTCCATGAAGCGCGCGACCGTGGCGGCGACGGTTTGCGCCCGCTTCTTCAGTATCAAGGTTTTGTCGAAGTCCTTGGCATTGTATATACGGTCCTCAATAAGTTTGCCGTCCGTGTCGAGTTGCCCCTTCTCGGGTCGCCAGCCCTGTAAGTCTTTATCCAAGTCCACCCGGATGACCTTATAGGGGGCAAGGAAGCCGTCTTCGATCCCCTGTTTTAAAGAGTAGGTATAGACCGGTTCTCCGAAGTAGTCGGTGTTGGAGACGTCTTTGGTCTCTTTAGGTGTAGCTGTGAGGCCCACGTGGGTGGCCGAGGAGAAGTAGTCGAGGATCTCTCGCCAGGCGGAGTCCTCTGCGGCGCTGCCACGGTGGCACTCGTCGATGACCACCAGATCGAAGAAATCCCGCGAGAACTGTTTGTAGATATTCTTCTCTTCCTCGCTGCCGGTGACAGCTTGATAGAGGGAGAGATAGATTTCGTAGGATTTCTCGATACGGCGCCTGGAGACCTTGGTCATGGCGTCGCCAAAGGGCTTGAAATCGTTGCTCTTGGTCTGGTCCACCAGGATGTTACGGTCAGCCAGGAACAGGATGCGTTTCTTCTGGCGGGCCTTCCAAAGTCGCCAGATGATCTGAAAGGCGGTATAGGTCTTGCCGGTGCCCGTGGCCATTACCAGCAGGATTCGGTCCTGGCCACGCGCTACGGCCTCTACAGTCCGGTTGATCGCGTTGGCCTGATAGTAGCGTGGGGTGCGGCCGCTGCCGTCGTTGTAGTAGGGCTGTTCCACCGTTTCCTGGGCGGCGCTATCAAGCTCTTTCCACTCGCAGTAGCGCGCCCAGAGCACTTCCGGGGAGGGGAATTCGTCCAGGCTGAGTTCCGTCTCGGTTTGGTCGCCTAGCCCGGTGCGATCGTGAAACAGGAAGCCATCACCATTGCTGGAGAAGACGAAAGGCGCGTCGAGGGCGTCGCTGTAGGCCAGCGCTTGCTGTATGCCATCACCCAGACTGTGTTTGTTGTCTTTGGCCTCAATGATGGCGATGGGCTGGTTCTCTTGGTAGCTGAGCACGTAATCCGCACGCCGTTGTTTAGCGCGGGTATGTAAGCGCCCACGTACCAGGATTCGCCCGGCGGTGAAGGATAGCTCTTCCCTGACCTGGCTCTGGATATCCCAGCCGGCTTTCTGGACAGCCGGGGTGATAAATTTCGTACAGATGTCTCTTTCGCTGAGTTTCTTCTTATCCATACGCTCAGTCGTTCCCCTCAAAGGCATCAGTGGAGCTGTTAAACCCGGATGCCAAAATTGAACCTGAATCGTACTACTTAGGACGAGCTCGGACTATTCCTAGCCTGCGGCTCGATTACGTGGGAAGTCGTTCGGTCGGGGGCTGGAGCCTCAAGTCGCCGATCAGCAAGCTCCGAGGTTCTGTTGGACAACGAAATGGTGGGCCCACCAGGACTTGAACCTGGAACCAACGGATTATGAGTCCGCTGCTCTAACCAGTTGAGCTATAGGCCCGACGCTATTTTTGATTGTTTTTTGCCGCGGGCTGCGCCCGCTTTCGCGGGCGAGGCCCGCTCGCACGGGCCGTATCCGGGCGGGTAGTTATATACCGAATTACATGTCCGCGTCGAGGAAGCTGCGGAGATGTTCGCTGCGCGAGGGGTGGCGGAGCTTGCGCAGCGCCTTGGCCTCTATTTGACGAATCCGCTCCCGGGTGACGTCGAACTGCTTGCCCACTTCCTCGAGGGTGTGGTCGGTGTTCATGTCGATACCGAAGCGCATGCGCAGCACCTTGGCTTCGCGGGCGGTGAGGTTGGCCAGTACTTCCCGGGTGGCTTCTTCCAGGCCCAGGGAGGTGGCGGAATCCACCGGGGAATCCACGTTGCCGTCTTCGATGAAGTCGCCCAGGCTGGAGTCCTCGTCGTCGCCGATCGGGGTCTCCATGGAGATCGGTTCCTTGGCGATCTTGAGCACCTTGCGAACCTTGTCTTCCGGCATTTCCAGGCGCACGCCCAGCTCTTCCGGGGTCGGCTCGCGGCCCATTTCCTGCAGCATCTGGCGTTGCACCCGGTTGATCTTGTTGATCGTCTCTATCATGTGCACCGGAATCCGGATGGTGCGTGCCTGGTCGGCGATGGAGCGGGTGATGGCCTGGCGAATCCACCAGGTGGCGTAGGTGGAGAACTTATAGCCCCGGCGGTATTCGAACTTGTCCACGGCTTTCATCAGGCCGATGTTGCCTTCCTGGATCAGGTCCAGGAACTGCAGGCCGCGGTTGGTGTATTTCTTGGCGATGGAGATCACCAGGCGCAGGTTGGCCTCGACCATTTCTTTCTTGGCGCGGCGCGCCTTGGCTTCGCCGATGGAGATACGGCGGTTGATCTCCTTGATGTCGGCCACGGGCAGGCCGATGACCTCTTCCAGGGTCATGATCTTGCGCTGGTTGCGCTGGATGTCTTCTTTCACCAGGCGCAGCTTGTCGGCGTAGTCCTTGGACTTCTTGCTCTTGAGCGTCTGATCCACCCAGTCCATGTTGGTTTCGTTGCCGGGGAAGATCTTGATGAAGTCACGGCGCGGCACGCCGGCGCGGCGGATCGCCAGCGCCATGATGTGGCGCTCGAAGCGGCGCACGGTGTCCAGGTGGGTGCGGGCGCCGACCAGCAGCTGGTCGTAGATGCGCGGCACCAGTTTGAACAGGGTGAAGTGCGCGGCCAGGGCTTCCTGAGCCTTGGCTGTGCTGGCGTGGTCACGGCCGTTGCGCTTGAACGAACGCTGGGCTTTTTCGTAGAGCTTCTTGAGCTCGGCGAAACGCTCCGCCGCCAGGATCGGGTCCAGGCCGCCTTCGTCCTCTTCTTCCTCGTCCGCCTCGTTGTTGGTGCTGTTCTTGTCCGTGTCTTCTTCTTCGTCGTCGTCTTTCTGCTTGGCTTTCTCTTTTTCCTTCTCGCGCTCTTTTTCCTTCGCCGCTTTTTCCGCTTCCTCGCGCTTCTTCTGGCTGAAGCGCGGTTCTTTGTTGGCGTTGGTGGCGGCGGCGCCGTCGTCGTTGGGGTCCAGGTAGCCGGCGATCACATCGGTGAGCTTGCGCTCTTCGTCGGTGATCCGCTGGTACTCGTCGAGGACCATCTCCACGGCGCCGGGCCAGAAGGCGAGGGCGTGCATGACTTCACGGGTGCCTTCCTCAATGCGCTTGGCGATCTCGATTTCGCCTTCCCGGGTGAGCAGCTCCACGGTGCCCATTTCGCGCATGTACATGCGCACCGGGTCGGTGGTGCGGCCCGGTTCGTTCTCCACGGAGGCGAGTACGGCGGCGGCTTCTTCGGCGGCCATCTCGTCGGTGCTTTCCGCGCTTTCATCCATCATGATCTGATCGGCGTCGGTGGCTTTTTCCACCACGCTGATGCCCATGTCGTTGATCATCTGGATGATGTCTTCCACCTGATCCGTGTCGGTGATGGACTCGGGCAGGTGGTCGTTCACCTCGGCATAGGTCAGGTAGCCCTGTTCCTTGCCCAGCGCGATCAACTGCTTCAGCTGTGATTGCTGCTGTTTCTGAGTCGTCATGCGAAAAGCCCGTGCAGTTTGGAAGAGTGTTGTGGAAGACGAGATGTCGTTGGGAAACGGCGTATTATACGGGGATATGGGGCCCGGGGCCAGTTTGTACAAGGGGCGGCGCCAGAGCCCGGCCCGGGCGGCGTCAGTCGCTGATCGGCGCCTGGCGGGCCCGGTTGCGGGCCTCGGCGAGCGCCTTGATCAGCTCTGAAAGCCGGGCCCCGTCTGGCGTCGGGCGGCGCTGCTCCAGTTCCAGGGCCTGCTCCAGCGCGAGGGCGTTGAGGTGCTCCAGGGCGTCGTGCCAGTAGCGCCGCGCCGTGGCCCCGTCCATGGGCGGTTTAAGCGCCTCGCGCAGCAGCACTGACAGGGATTCCCCCTGTTCCAGCGCCATGATTTCGCCCAGCAGCGCCGGCGGCGAATGGATCTGGTTGCTGGCGGCGCCGGCCACCTGGATCAGCAGGTCCAGTTGCGGGATATCCAGCTCTTCCAGGCCCTCCGGCAGAGGGTGCTCCTCCAGCACTTCCGGGTGCGACAGCAACACCAGCACCAGGCGTTCCACCAAGCCCAGGCCGCCGGCGCTGCCCCGCCGGCGCTGAGGGCGCCGGGGCCGGGCGCGGGCGGCCCGGGCCTCGGCGTCGGCGTCCCAGTCCGGCGGTGGGGCGTCGCCGGCCGGTTCGTAGCCGTAGTCGTCCGGTGGCGGCGCCGCTTCCGTGGGCGCCGGCGGGCGGCCCCGTTGGGCGGGCAGGCTCTGGCGCAGCTTTTCCAGCGAGCTTTGCTCCAGGCGGGTGAGGCGCGCCAGCTCTTCTTCCAGCAGGGCGCGGTAGACCGGCCCCGCCGGCTTGTCGAGAAAGGGCAGCGCCAGCCGCGCCAGCCGCGCCCGGCCGTCCACGGTGGCCAGGTCCAGACCCTCGGAGAGGTGTCGGAACAGGTAGGTGGACAGGGCGTCGGCCTTGTCAGTAAGCGCTAACAACGCCTCCGGGCCCTGGGTGCGCACCAGGGTGTCCGGGTCTTCCCCTTCGTCCAGGAACAGGAAGCGGGCCTGCTTGCCGTCGTCCAGCACCGGCAGGATCGATTCCAGCGCCCGCCAGGCGGCGCGCCGGCCGGCTTCGTCGCCGTCGAAGCAGAACACCACCTCGTTGACCTGACGGAACAGCAGCTGGCCGTGGTCCTCGCTGGTGGCGGTGCCCAGGGTGGCCACCGCGTTGGGCACCCCGTGCTGGGCCAGGGCGATCACGTCCATGTAGCCTTCCACCACATACAGGCGGTCGCTTTTGTCGCGGCTCTGGCGCCATTCCCATAACCCGTAGAGTTCGCGGCCCTTGTGGAACACCGGGGTTTCCGGGCTGTTCAGATACTTGGGCTTACCGTCGCCCAGCACCCGGCCGCCGAAGCCGATGGTGCGGCCCCGGTGGTCGCGGATCGGGAACTGGATGCGGTCGCGGAACTTGTCGTAGGTGCGGCCGTTGTCTTCCCGGCGCACCAGCAGACCGGCGGTGACCGCCTGCTCCAGGCTCTCCTTATCCAGGGACAGGCCGTTGATCAGGTTGTCGAACCCCGGCGGCGCGAAGCCCAGGCCGTAGCGGGCGGCGATCTCACCGGTCAGGCCGCGCCCTTTCAGGTAATTCACCGCTTTCTGCTTCTCCGGTGCGCTTTTCAGCTGCTGCCGGTAGAAGCGCTCGGCGCGGGCGAGCAGGTCGTAGAGGGTCTGCAGGCGGTCCCGCTTGGCTTTGTCCTTGCGCGCGTCATGACCTTCCTCGCGGGGCACTTCCATGCCGGCGCGGGTGGCCAGTTGCTCCACCGCCTCGGGAAAATTGAGGTGGTCGTACTCCATCAGGAAGCCCACGGCGTTGCCGGAGGCGCCGCAGCCGAAGCAGTAGTAGAACTGTTTGTCCGGGGCGACCGTGAACGAGGGGGTCTTTTCCTGGTGGAACGGGCAGCAGGCGGCGTAGTTGCGGCCGGTCTTCTTCAGCGGCACGCGGCTGTCTATCAGCGCCACGATATCGCTGCGCGCGAGGAGATCCTGAATGAAGTGTTCGGGAATGCGACCGGCCATGGGGGGATATTCCTCGCGGCGGGGCCGCGAATCAAGATCGGGCGGACGGCCCGATCAGGCCGTCAGGCGTTTCTTCACCTTGCCGCTGGCGGCGCCGATGTCGGCACGGCCCTGCAGCTGCGGCTTCAACACGCCCATGACCTTGCCCATGTCCTGCATGCCGGCGGCGCCGGTGCGGGTGATGGCGTCATCGATCAGGGCGTCGACCTCCGCCTCGCTGAGCGGTGCGGGCAGGAAGGTCTGCAGCACCTGGATTTCCGCTTCCTCGATGTCGGCGAGATCGTCCCGGCCGGCGTCGCGGTATTGAGTGGCGGAATCCTTGCGCTGTTTGATCAGCTTGTCGAGCACCGCCAGGCTGCGCTCATCGTCCAGTTCGATGCGTTCATCCACTTCGATCTGTTTGATGGCGGACAGGGCCATACGCACAACGCCCAGGCGCGCCTTGTCCTTGGCGCGCATGGCGTCTTTCATGGCCGTGGTGAGCTGTTCTTTAAGAGCGCTCATGGCGATTCCTGACTGTGCGGCCCCTTGCCGGGGCGGCCTCTACTTAGTAGAGACGCTTACGGGCGAGCTGCTCGCGCTGGAGCTTCTTCAGGTGACGCTTTACAGCGGCGGCACGCTTGCGCTTACGCTCCTGAGTGGGCTTCTCGTAGTTCTCGCGACGACGGACTTCGGAGAGCACACCGGCTTTCTCGCAGGAACGCTTGAAACGACGCAGGGCCACGTCGAAGGGTTCGCCTTCTTTCACTTTCACCTGAGGCATGAAGTATCACCTACCTTGAAATTGGATTAATGAGTGCGCTGAGGGGCTCAGGTGGAGGGCCCGGACAGCAGGGCGCGAATTCTACCTGAGCTCGGAGGAAATGCAAAGAGGCGGGCTTGGCGGTATCATGCGCCTCCTTATTCAGGGAGTCTCCATGCGCGTATTGGGCATCGAATCCAGCTGTGACGAGACCGGCGTGGCCATCTTCGACACCGAACAGGGCCTGCTCGGCCAGGCGCTGTACAGCCAGATCGACATGCACGCCGCCTACGGCGGCGTGGTGCCGGAACTGGCCAGCCGCGACCATGTGCGCCGGCTGCTGCCGCTGGTGCGCCAGGTTATGGGCGAGGCCGGCACCACCCCCGAGCAGCTCGACGGCGTGGCGTTCACCGCCGGCCCGGGTCTGGCCGGGGCGCTGCTGGTGGGCGCCGGCGTCGGCCGCAGCCTGGCCTACGGCTGGGGCCTGCCGGCGGTGCCCGTGCACCATATGGAAGGGCACCTGCTGGCGCCGATGCTTGAAGAGGATGGGCCGGATTTCCCGTTCGTGGCGCTGCTGGTGAGCGGCGGCCACTCTTTGTTGCTGGAGGCGCGCGCCCTGGGCGATTACGCGCCGCTGGGCGAGTCCGTCGACGACGCCGCCGGCGAAGCCTTCGACAAGGTGGCCAAGATGATGGGCCTGGGCTACCCCGGTGGCCCGCGTCTGGCGAAGCTGGCCGAGAGCGGCAGCGCCGGGCGGTTCCGCTTTCCCCGGCCGATGACCGACCGGCCCGGCCTGGACATGAGCTTTTCCGGGCTCAAGACCTTCACCCTGAACACCATCAACGACCTGGGCGGCGTCGACGCGCTGAGCGAACAGGACCGCTGCGACATCGCGTTGGCGTTTCAGGAAGCGGCGGTGGACACCCTGGTGATCAAATGCCGCCGCGCCATGGAGCAGACCGGCGCGAAACGGCTGGTGGTGGCCGGCGGCGTCAGCGCCAACGTGATGCTGCGCGAGCGCCTGGACGCGGCCATGGCGAAGAAGGGCGTGCGGGTGTTCTACCCGGGGCTGGCCTACTGCACCGACAACGGCGCCATGATTGCCTACGCCGGCGCGTTGCGGCTGGCCGGCGGTGAGCGCTGCGGCCTGCCGATCGCGGTGCGCCCGCGCTGGCCGCTGGCGGAGCTGGCCCCGCTGGCGCCGGACGCGTCCTAGCCCGCTTCAGCGCTTACCGCGAAATCCCAGCTCTTCGCCGCTGAGCAGCTTGGCCAGGTTGGCCCGGTGGCGAATCACCATGATCACGGTGAGCGCCACCATCGGCCAGAAGGCGGTGGGCAGCCAGAACCACAGGCTGATCGGCGCGGCGACGAACGCCAGCAGCGACGCCACCGAGGAGATCCGCGTGGCGCCGAACACCGCCAGCCAGACCGCCCCCGCCACCAGGCCGGTGGGCCAGTGCAGCGGAAACAGCAGACCGAAGGCGGTGGCCACGCCCTTGCCGCCCCGGAACTGGAAAAACACCGGAAACAGGTGGCCGAGGAAGGCGCAGAAGCCGACCAGCGCCGCCGCCGTGGCGGACAGCCCCAGGCCATAGGCCACCAGTACCGGCAGGGTGCCCTTGAGCACGTCGCCCAGCAGGGTCAGGGCGGCGGCGGGTTTGCCGCCGATGCGCAGCACATTGGTGGCGCCGGGGTTGCTGGACCCCTGGGTGCGCGGGTCCGGATAGCCGAACAGCCGGCACACCAGAATGGCGCTGGAGATCGAACCCAGCAGGTAAGCGGCCGCGCACAAAGGCAGCAACCAGCCCCAGCTTTCCTGTAATGCTATGGTGTCCACCGGCTATAATCCTGTTTTTTCAAAGTCTCGAAACCCCGGGCATTATCAAGGACCAACATGGATATCGTCTATATCAGTGATCTGAAGGTGGACACGGTAATCGGCATTTTCGATTGGGAGCGCCGCATCCGTCAGACCGTAAGCCTGGATCTGGAAATGGCCACCGACATACGCAAGGCCGCCGCCAGCGATCACATTGATGACGCTCTGGACTATAAGAGTATCGGCAAGCGGGTGATTCAGTTCATCGAAGACAGCGACTTCCAGTTGGTGGAAACCCTGGCCGAGCGGGTCGCCGACGTGGTCCGCGAGGAATTCGGGGTGGCCTGGCTGAAGCTGCGCCTGAGCAAGCCCGGCGCCCTGCGCGGGTCGCGGGATGTGGGCGTGATTATCGAACGGGGGGAGCGCACCTGATGACCACGGTATTTCTCAGCCTCGGCTCCAACATCGACCGGCAGCACAACATCGGCTCGGGGCTGGATGATCTCGCCACCGCCTTTGGCGAGCTGCGCTTGAGCCCGGTGTATGAAAGCGAGGCGGTGGGCTTCAAGGGCAGCCCGTTCTTTAATCTGGTGGTGGCGCTGGAAACCGATCTGCCGGTGGCGGCACTGGCGGACCGGCTGCGCGATATCGAGCGCGCCCACGGCCGGGTGCGTGGTGAAAAGAAATTCGCCAGCCGGACCCTGGATATCGACATTCTTACCTACGGCGATCTCACCGGCGAGATCGACGGCGTCAGCCTGCCCCGCGACGAAATCCTCAAGCACGCTTTCGTGCTGCGGCCGCTGGCCGATCTGGCGCCGGAAGCCACCCATCCCCAGCTTGGCCGTACCTACGCGGCACTGTTCGATGAATACCGTTTCCCCGAGCAGCGCCTCTGGCAGGTGTCGTTCGTCTGGCCCTGAAGCGGATCAGGCGCCGGGGAAGGAGAGCGAGCGGCCGCCGTCCACGGCCACAATCTGGCCGGTGATGTAGGGCGCTTCCAGGGCCAGCCAGGCCACGGTGGCGGCGATATCGTCGGGATCGCCGGCGCGGCCCAGGGCGGTGGCGTCGAGGATGTCTTGCTGGTTTTCCTGGCCCTGCTCCGGCCACAGAATGGCCCCCGGCGACACGCCGTTGACGCGCACCGCCGGCCCCAGTTCACGGGCCAGGCTCTTGGTCATCATCGCCAGCCCGGCCTTCGCCATGCAGTACAGCGGGTGACCGGCCAGCGGCTTTTCCGCGTAGACGTCGACAATATTCACGATCGCCCCGCCGGACGCCTTGAGATCGCCGGCCAACTGCTGGCTGAGCAGGAAGGGGGCACGCAGGTTGCTGTGCATCAGCGTGTCCCAGTCGTCGTCGGACGCCTCGCCCAGCGGGGTGGGGTAGAAGCTGGAGGCGTTATTGATCAGCACATCAAGACCGCCGAAGGCGTCGCGGGCGCGCACCGCCAGATCGCGCACCGCCACCGGGTCGCGCAGATCGGCGGCCAGGCACACGGCGCTGTCCGGCCGTTCCCGGTTGAGGCCGTCGGCCAGTTGGCGCGCCTCCTGTTCGCTCCGGTGGTAGTGAATCACCACCCGGCAGCCTTTCCGGTGCAGGGTTTCCGCGATGCGGGCGCCGATGCGCCGGGCGCTGCCTGTGATCAGGGCGATGGGGGCTGCTGCCATTTTTCCAGGAACTCCTTTTTGTATTCCTTGATGCGTTTAATGCGTTTGTCGTCCAGCGCACGGCCGAGCGCCGGGCCGGTGAGGCCCGCTTCCCGCAGGCCGGCCACGTCCACGTCGCGCACCGCGTCACTGAGGCCGAGCAAAAACGCCCCCTGAATGTAGGGCGTTTTGTAGTCCGCCGTGCACACGCGGGCGTCCGCCTCGCAGGCGTCGACCAGAAACTTCAGGCGCCGGGGGCGGCGCAGCACATCCAGGTTGTGCAGCAGTTCCCAGACTTCCGGCGGGCGCAATTTCAGCACCCGCTGCACCCGTGATTGCCAGCGCGCCATGGTCATGGCGGCGTCGGTCATTTCCTTCGGTACGCGCAGCCGTTGGGACATGGTCTTGGCCACGTGCATGCCGCGGCGTTCATGGCCACGGTGTTCCGGCCAGCCGTCCGGCGGCGTTTCCGCTTTGCCAAAATCGTGGCAGAGCAGGGCGTAGCGCGACGTCAACGGCAGTTTCAGACGCGCCGCCTGGGCCAGGCAGCGCCACTGGTGGCTGAGCACATCCAGGGCCGGTTGGTGGTCCGGCGACTGCGGGATACCGTCCAGGTTGGCCACCTCGGGAAACAGTTCGGCGAGCGCCCCGCATTCGTGCAGCACCTGGAAAAAGACCTGGGGCGAGCGCTCCATCATGGCGCGGCTGGTTTCCTTCCAGACCCGCTCGGCGGCCAGATGCGTCATCTCGCCGCTCATCACGATATCGCCCATCAGTTCCAGGGTGGTGTCCGCCACCCGAAAGCCCATCCAGTGATAGCGGGCGGCGAAGCGGGCCACGCGCAGCACGCGCAGGGGGTCTTCGGCGAAGGCCGGCGACACATGGCGCAGAATACGCGCCTTCAGGTCGCGCTTGCCGTTAAAGGGGTCGACGACCTCGCCGCCCGGCGTCTTCGCCATGGCGTTGATGGTGAGGTCGCGCCGGATCAGGTCGTCTTCCAGCGTCACATCGACGTCGGTGTGGAACACAAAGCCGCCGTAACCGTGGCCGCTTTTCCGCTCGGTGCGGGCGAGGGCGTATTCCTCGCGGGTGTCCGGGTGCAGAAACACGGGGAAGTCGTTACCCACCGGTTTAAAACCCTGGTCCACCAGCTGTTGTGGCGTGGCGCCGACCACTACCCAGTCTCTTTCCTTGACCGGCAGCCCGAGCAGTTGATCGCGCACGGCACCGCCTACCAGATAAATGTCCATGTTGTTGTTACCAACCCTTTAACGCAGAATGGTTGCATGTCTGTTTTTATTAGCAAACCGGGAATGGCATTTCGGCTGAATACGGCCCGCCGCCCGCATGCGTGGTGCGTGCGTGGGTCGCCGCCGTGTGCCTGACCGGTTTGTACCGACCCAGGCCGCGGCGCTGTTAAGCCCGCGGCTTTTTTGTTTCCGGAACCTTATTCCAGGTCGGTGGGCTCCTTAGTGAACGCATTTTCACTGGGGCGCCCCCGAGGTACAAGTTTTACGAACGGATAAACACCATGAATACCCTGGCCGCCTATTTGATCGTGATCGCCGTTTGGGCGACCACGCCACTGGGCATTAAGTGGAGTGGCGAGGCGCTGCCGGCGTTCGCCGCCGCCGGTTCGCGGATGGCGATCGCCGCCGCCCTGGGGTTGCTGTGGCTGGCGGCGCGGCGTCAGGGGCTGCCCCTGCACCGCCGCGCCTTGTCCAGCTACGCGGCGGCGCTGCCGGGGATTTTCGGCGCCATGGGCTGCAGCTACATGGCGGCGCGGGACTTGCCGTCCGGCCTGATCTCGGTGGTGTTCGGGCTGGCGCCGTTGATCTCCGGGTTGATGATGCAGTGGTTGCCCGGCGGCACCCGGCTGAACCGCTGGCACTGGCTGGCCTGCCTGCTGGGCCTGGCCGGCCTGGCGCTGGTGTTCGGGGACAGCTTCGCGCTGTTGTTCCAGGACGGCGCCGCGCTGGTCGGCGACGAGGCGCGGCGCGGGCGCGGGCTGCTGTGGATTCTCAGCGCGGTGACCTTGTTCGCGGCGTCCGGCATCGTGGTGCAGCGGGTCGGTGCCGGGCTGGCGCCGATGCAGCAGACCGTGGGCGGCCTGCTGTTTTCCCTGCCGCTGTACGCCCTGGCCATGTTGTTGAGTGGTCAGGGGTTCGATTACAGCGGCGACCAGCGCGGCCTGGGCGCGATCGTCTATCTGGCGGTGTTCGGTTCGCTGCTGGGCTTCTATTGCTACTTCCAGGTGCTGGCCCGGTTGCCCGCCGCCACGGTGGCGCTGGTGACCCTGATCACGCCGGTGCTGGCGTTAATGCTGGGCGCCGCGCTCAACGATGAACTGCTCGGCGGGCGGGTACTGGCCGGGGCCGCCGTGATCGTTGCGGCGCTGGGGCTGTACCTGCTCGGCGACCGGCGGGTGCGGCGCGGTGTCGTTTCCACCGCCGCAGGCGACGGATAAGATCATTGCGCCCACGGCGGCCTCTGAGTAGGGTCACTGGGTCACGACGGGAGAGTGAATCAATGAAAACACGTCTTACAGAATTGCTGGGTACCCGCTACCCGATTATCCAGGGCGGCATGCAGAATGTCGGCTACGCGGAACTGGCGGCGGCGGTATCCAACGCCGGCGCGCTGGGCATCATCACCGGGCTGACGCAGCCCACGCCGGAAGATCTCGCCAAGGAGATCGCCCGCTGCAAGGAGATGACCGACCAGCCGTTCGGCGTCAATCTGACCTTGCTGCCGACCATCAAGCCGGTGCCCTACGAAGAGTACGCCCAGGTGATCGTCGACGCCGGCGTTAAGATCGTGGAAACCGCCGGGCGCAGCCCGGAGCCCTTCATGCCCCTGTTCAACGAGCACGGCATCAAGGTGATCCATAAGTGCACCTCGGTGCGCCACTCCCTGAAAGCTCAGAGCCTGGGCTGCGCGGCGGTGTCCGTGGACGGCTTTGAGTGCGCCGGCCACCCCGGCGAGGACGACGTCACCAACCTGGTGCTGCTGCCCGCCGCCGCCCGCGTGCTGGATATCCCCATGGTCGCTTCCGGCGGCATCGGCACCGGCGCGCAGATGGCCGCCTGCCTGGCCCTGGGTGCCGACGGCATCAACATGGGCACGCGCTTCATGGCCACCAAGGAAGCGCCCATCCACGAGAACATCAAGCGCGCCATCGTTGAAGGCAGCGAGCGCGACACCGCCCTGGTCTACCGGCCGTTGCGCAACACCGCCCGGGTCTACAAGAACAAGGTCGCCGAGCGGGTCAACGAGATCGAGCGCGAGCAGGGCAAGGACATGAAGTTCGAGCTGATCAGCGACATGGTGGCCGGCGCCAAGGGCAAGGTGGCGCTCACCGAGGGCGACGTGGATTACGGCATCTGGACCAGCGGTATGGTGCAGGGGCTGATCGACGCGATTCCGTCCTGCGAGGATCTGGTGCAGGAAATCATCCGCGAGTGCGAAGGCACCATCCGCGATCGGCTGTCGGTGTTCGCCGCTTCCTGATTGTGGAGGAGAGGGCTACCGACCGACCGGGGTGAAGGTCACCAGGTGGTCCATTTCCAGCTCGATACCGATGCGCCCCCCGACCGGGTGGGCGTGGTGGCTGGGTGCCATGCACGGCACCCGCACGCCGCCGTCCAACTCCAACGTATAAAGCATGTGGGCGCCACGAAAGGCGCGGTCCACCACCCGGGCGGTGCGTGGGCTGTCGTCGTTGTGGAGGATGTCGTCCGGGCGGATCATCACGTCGACCCGATCACCGGGCCCGGCGCCGTCCGGCAGGGCGCCGGCGAAGACGCCCAGGCAGGTTTCCACCCTGGCGTCGGCGGTCACGGTGCCGGGGATAAAGCTGCTGCGGCCGATAAAGTCGGCCACGAAGCGGGTGCTCGGCCGGTGGTAGATGCGGTAGGGCGTGTCCCACTGCGCCAGCCGTCCGGCGTCCATCACACCCACCCGGTCGGCGATGGCGAAGGCTTCGTTCTGGTCGTGGGTGACGAACAGGGCGGTGATGCCTTCTTCCAGCAGGATGGCGCGCACATCACGGCTGATCTGTTCGCGCAGTTCCGCGTCCAGTGCCGAGAAGGGTTCGTCCAGCAGCAGCAGGCGGGGCTTCGGTGCCAGCGCCCGCGCCAGCGCCACCCGCTGTTGCTGGCCGCCGGAAAGTTGATGGGGATAACGCCCGCCCATGCCGGGCAGGCCCACCAGGGCGAGCAGGTCCTCGATTCGCGCGCGGCGCTGGTCCGCGCTCCAGCGGTCCAGGCCGAAGCCGATGTTGGCGGCCACGTCCAGGTGCGGAAACAGGGCGATGTCCTGGAACACCATGCCCACCCGGCGCTGCTCGGCGGGCACCCGCAGCCGGTCGCCGGTGACGATCTCGCCGTGCAGGGCGATCCGTCCACGGTCCGGGGCCAGGAAGCCGGCCACCAGGCGCAGCAGGGTGGTCTTGCCGCAGCCGGAGGGGCCGATCAGGCAGCCGATCAGGCCCTGGTCCAGGGCCAGGGAAACGTCTTCCAGCACCGGCTGGCCGTCGAACCGCACGTTCAGGTCGTCAATGGTCAGCATGGGGGCTCTCTCGATCGGGGCTCCGTATTGAGCGGGTCAGCAGTATCACCGGCGCCACGCCGGCGAGCAAAATGGTCAGCGCCGGCAGCGCCGCGTCCGCCAGCCGCTCGTCGGATGCCAGCTCGAAGGCGCGCACCGCCAGGGTGTTGGTGTTGAAGGGGCGCAATACCAGCGCGGCGGGCAGCTCCTTGAGGGTATCCACGAACACCAGCAGCGCGCTGGTGGCCAGCGGCACCCGCAGCAAGGGCAGATGCACCCGCCGCAGCATTGGCAGCGGCGCCGTGCCCAGGGAGCGCGCGGCGTTATCCAGGTTGGGGGACAGGGCCTGCAGGCCGGCGTCCAGCCCCTGGATGGGAATGGTCAGAAAGCGCACCGTGCAGGCGAACACCACCGCGAACAGGGTGCCGGAGAACAGCAGCCCCGGCTCCGGCAAGCCGACGGACGCCAGCAGGTCGTTGAGGCCGCGATCCAGGCTGGCGAGCACCAGCACCACGCCCACCGCCAGCACGGTGCCCGGCACCGCGTAGCCGAAGCCGGCGAGCCCGGCGGCCAGGCGGCGCGGGCGGTCGCCGCGCAGCCGCCGCGCCCAGATCAACAGCAGGCCCAGGCCGGTGGCGGCCAGCGCGGTGCACAGGGCGATCAGCAGGCTGGTGCCGAGCAGGCCCAGGAAGCCCGGCTCCGCCAGGTCGCGCCAGCGCGGCAGGCTCCAGACCAGCAATTGCAGGGCGGGCAGGATGAACCCCAGCAGTACCGGCAGCCACAGCGTCGCCGCCAGCAGCAGGCCCGGCCCCCGGCCCAGCGGCAAGGGCACCGCCGCCCGCGCCGAGGCGACGCTGATGCGCCGTTCCTTGCGGGCGCTCCGCTCCAGGGTGAGCAGCACCACCATGGCGAGCAGCAGTACCCCGGCCAGTTGCGCCGCCGCCAGGGCGTCGCCCAGGCCAAACCAGGTGCGGTAGATGCCGGTGCTCAGGGTGGGCACGCCGAAGTAGGCCACGGTGCCGTAGTCCGCCAGGGTTTCCATCAACACCAGCGCCAGCCCGGCGATGATCGCCGGGCGTGCCAGCGGCAGGGCCACCCGGAAGAACCGCCGCCAGGGCCCGGCGCCCAGGGTGCGCGCCACTTCCAACGCCACCGCGGACTGGCTGACAAAGGCGGCGCGGGTCATCAGATACACATAGGGATAGAGCACCAGCGTCAGCATCAGGCCAGCCCCGGCCGGGCTGCGGATGTCCGGCAGGGGCAGCGGCAGCGCCTGCTGCAGGGCGCCCTCGCTGGCCAGCATGCCGGTCCAGGTGTAGGCGATCAGGTAGGCCGGGCAGGCCAGTGGCAGCAGCAGTGCCCATTCCAGCACCCGGCGCCCGGGGAACCGAAAGCGGGCCACCGCCCAGGCGGCGGACACACCGATCAGTAGCGTCCCGGTGCCGGTGAACATAGCCAGAAACAAGGAGTGGCGCAGGTATGACGGCAGCACCGTGCTGCTCAGATGGGCCCAATTGGGCGAGGCGCCGGCCAGCCAGCTGCCGGCCACCACCAATACCGGTGTGGCCAGCGCCAGGGCCAGCAGCAGAAGACACAGGGAGCGCAGGGCGGGCGACGAAAACATGGCCGGATTATACCGATCCGCCGCCGCCTTGCCCGTCTTGATCGGTTATTTCCAGCCGGCGCGATCCATCACTTTGACCGCGTCGGCGTTCAATTCACCCAGCTTGACCAGTGGCAGGCCGTCCTGCTTGAACTCGCCCCATTCCTGCAGCAGGTCGCTCACCGGCACATCGGCGCGCACCGGGTACTCGTAGTTGGTCTCGGCGTACCACTGTTGGGACTCGTCGTTGACCAGGAACTCGATCAGACGCACGGCGTTGTCCGGGTTGGGGGCGTTGGCGGCCACGCCGGCGCCGGAAATGTTGATGTGGGCGCCGCGGCCGTCCTGGTTGGGCCAGAACACCGCCACCTGGTTGGCGATCTCGCGGCTGTCGGCGTCGTCGCCGCCTTGCATCATGCCCAGGTAGTAGGTGTTGACCACCGCCAGGTCGCACTCGCCGGCGGCCAGCGCCTTGATCTGGTCGCGGTCACCGCCCACCGGATCGCGGGCCATGTTGGACACCAGGCCCTCGGCCCATTGCTCGGTGTCCGCTTCGCCGTTGTGGGCGATCAGGCTGGCGGTGAGGGACTGGTTATAGATGTTGTCCGAGGAGCGGATGCAGATGCGGTCGTCCCACTGCTCGTCGGCCAGGGCTTCGTAGGTGGAGAGCTCGGACGGATCCACCCGGTCCGGGGCGTAGACCACCACCCGGGCGCGCACGGACAGGCCGTACCAGTGGCCGGCGGGGTCACGCAATGCCGCCGGCACCTGATCGGTGAGGGTGTCGCTTTCCGTGGTGGCCAGCTGGCCTTCCTGTTGGGCGCGGTACAGACGGCCGGCGTCGGTGGTGATCAGCACATCGGCGGGGCTGTGTTCGCCTTCGGCTTTCATGCGCTCCACCAGGGCGTCGGCGCTGCCGGTGATCAGGTTGACGGTGATCCCGGTTTCCGAGGTGAAGCGGTCCAGCAAGGGCTTGATCAGTGCTTCCTTACGGGCGGAGTAGACGTTCACTTCTTCGCTTTGCGAGCTGCATCCGGTCACCACCAGGGCGGCCATTAGCGAGAAGAGGACACTGAGTCGACGCATGAAAAGGGTCTCCGGCGAATGAACGAATAGGGTTGCGCCGGATATAAACATTAATGAGAACGTTTATCAATAAAGGTTGTGTGAAGCTTGCCCGCCTCCCGGTTCAGCGTAGGGGGATCGACAGCCGCTCCACCACGCTGCCGTTGTCGACGCTCTCCAGGTGCACGTCAAAGCCCCACAAACGGTGCAGGTGGCGCAACACTTCCTGGGCGGTGTCCGCCTCCAGGGGGCGGTGGTGCTGGCGCAGGTGCTGCAGGGTCAGGGAGCGGTCGCCGCGCACGTCCGCCGAGTACACCTGGATGTTGGGTTCCTGGATGCTCAGGTTGTACTGCTCGGACAGCCGGTTACGGATTGCCTGGTAACCGGGTTCGTTATGGATGGCGTTGATTTCGATGTAGTCACGCTCGGAATCGTCCATCAGGCTGAACAGTTTGAATTCGCGGATCAGCCGTGGCGACAGAAACTGCTGGATAAAGCTTTCGTCCTTGAAGCTTTCCATGGCGAACTTGAGCGTCGCCAGCCAGTCGCTGCCGGCGATGTCCGGGAACCACTGGCGGTCCTCGTCGGTGGGCGCTTCGCAGATGCGGCGGATGTCCTGGAACATGGCGAACCCCAGAGCGTAGGGGTTGATGCCGGAATAATAGGGCGAATCGAACGGCGGCTGGTAAATCACCTGGCTGTGGTTTTGCAGGAATTCGAGCATGAAGCCGTCGTCCACACGCCCCTGGTCGTAGAGCTCATTGAGCAGCGTGTAGTGCCAGAAGGTGGCCCAACCCTCGTTCATCACCTGGGTCTGGCGTTGGGGGTAAAAGTACTGTGCCATCTTGCGCACGATGCGGATCACTTCCCGTTGCCACGGCTCCAGCAACGGGGCGTTCTTTTCCAGGAAGTAGAGCAGGTTTTCCTGGGGTTCGGAGGGGAAGCGCCGGCTGGGTTCGCGGCGCTGCACCATCGGCTGCATATCGGGAAAGGTCTTCCACAATTCCGAGACCTGCCGTTGCAGGGCCTCTTCCCGGTCGCGCTGGCGACGCTTTTCTTCGTGGGCGGAAATCGGCGTGGGCCGTTTGTAGCGGTCGACGCCGTAGTTCATCAGGGCGTGGCAGGAATCCAGGGTTTCTTCCACCGCGGTGACGCCGTGGCGTTGCTCACACTCGGCCAGGTAGTGGCGGGCGAACACCAGGTAATCGATGATCGCCGAGGCGTCGGTCCAGGTTTTGAACAGGTAGTTGCCCTTGAAGAAGGAGTTGTGGCCGTAGCCGGCGTGGGCGATCACCAGCGCCTGCATGGTGATGGTGTTCTCTTCCATCAGGTAGGCGATGCAGGGGTTGGAATTGATCACGATTTCGTAGGCGAGGCCCATCTGACCGCGTCGGTAGCGGTTTTCCACCTCCACGAACTGTTTGCCGAACGACCAGTGGTTGTAGCCCACCGGCATACCCACCGAGGAATAGGCGTCCATCATTTGTTCCGAGGAAATCACTTCGATCTGGTTGGGGTAGGTGTCGAGCCCGAACTTGCCGTGGGCCAGCTCGGCGATGGCGTGGTCGTATTCGGCCAGGGTGTCGAAGTCCCAGTCGGAACCGCTGGAGATCAGTGTGCTGTCGGCCACGGTCATGCCACCTCCATACGCTTTTTGAACAGGCGCCGGAAGACCGGGTAGATGTCGCCCGGGTCGTCGATCTGAGCCATGGAAAACACATCACCATGGCGCTCCTGCACGCTTTGGTAATGTTCCCACAGCGCCTGGTGACTGCGCGGCATCACTTCCACATAGGAGAAGTGCTGCATGCGCGGCAGCAGTTCCTTTTCAAGCAGCGCGGCGCAGCCCGGCGAATCGTCGTTCCAGTTGTCGCCGTCCGAGGCCTGGGCGCCGTACAGGTTCCACTCGTCCACCGGGTAGCGTGCCTTGATGGTATCCAGGGTCAGCTTCAGCGCGCTCGACACGATGGTGCCGCCGGTTTCCCGGGAGTAGAAGAATTCTTCCTCGCTGACTTCCTTGGCGCTGGTGTGGTGGCGGATAAACACCACCTCGGTGTGTTCGTAGTTGCGCTGCAGAAACAGGTAGAGCAGCAGGAAGAAGCGCTTTGCCAGGTCCTTCATGTCCTGGTTCATGGAGCCGGACACGTCCATGATGCAGAACATCACCGCCCGGCTCACCGGCACCGGGACTTTGACGTGGTGGTTGAAGCGCAGGTCCACCTCATCGAGAAACGGAATGCGCTCGATGCGCCGGCGCACCCGGTCGATCTGATCGTCCAGTTCGTTGACGCGTTCGTTGCGCTCCGGCGACTGGTCCTGGTCCAGCAGCGCGTCACGCTCTTCCTCAAGCAGGCGCAGCCGGCGGCGGCTGGCGGCGGTGAGCGCGCGCCGGCGCATGGACGCCTGGCGCATGGAGCGCACGATATTGATCTTGGCCGGCAGGCCATGGCTGACGATGCCGCCGTGGCGGCGGTGGAAGGAGCGGCTGCCCTCAAGATGCCGCTTGATCAGGTTGGGCAGCTCCAGGTCCTCGAACAGGAAATTCAGAAACTCACGCTGGTCGATTTCGAATGCGAACTCGTCGGCGCCCTCGCCGGAATCGCTGGCGTCCCGCCCGCCGGCACCGCCTTCGCCGCCGGACGGCTTCTTGACCCGGTCGCCGGCCTGGAACTCCCGGTTGCCCGGGTGCACCACGTTACGCCGGCCACCGGAGCCATGCAGAAAACGCGGCTCGGACAAATCCTTCTCCGGGATGCTGATGCGCTCCCCTTGCTCCATATCGGTGATCGAGCGCCGCCCCACCGCCTCGTTCACCGCTTCACGAATATGCCGCCGATAACGCTCCAGAAAACGCTGCCGGTTCACCGTACTCTTGTTCTTCCCGTTGAGACGCCGGTCAATGATATAACTCATACCGCTCTCCACTACTGACACCCGCCGGGCTCAATCCGACCCGACCCGCGCGCTATCAACTATCCACTGTCAACTATCAACTGCTCTTTCATTGCGCCTTACGCACCCGCAAATACCACTCCGACAACAACCGAACCTGCTTCTCCGTATACCCCCGATCCATCATCCGCTTGACGAAGTTGTCGTGCTTGCGGCGGTCGTCCTCGCTGCCTTTGGGGTTGAACGAAATCACCGGCAGCAGCTCTTCGGTGTTGGAGAACATCTTCTTCTCAATCACGTCGCGCAGCTTCTGGTAACTCATCCAGCTCGGGTTGCGGCCACTGTTGTTGGCGCGGGCGCGCAACACGAAGTTGACCACCTCGTTGCGAAAGTCCTTGGGGTTGGAGATGCCCGCCGGCTTTTCGATTTTTTCCAGCTCCTCGTTGAGGGACTGGCGGTCGAAAATCTCGCCGGTGTCCGGGTCGCGGAACTCCTGATCCTGAATCCAGAAATCCGCGTACATCACATAGCGGTCGAAAATGTTCTGGCCGTACTCGGAGTAGGATTCCAGGTAGGCGGTCTGGATTTCCTTGCCGATAAATTCCACGTAGTGCGGTACCAGAAACTCCTTGATGAAGCGGCGGTACTGCTCTTGCAGCTCCTGGGGAAATTGTTCCTGTTCGATGCGCTGTTCGAGCACATGCATCAAATGCACCGGGTTGGCCGCCACTTCGGAGTGATCGAAATTGAACACCTTGGACAGAATCTTGAAGGCGAAACGGGTGGACAGGCCGTCCATGCCCTCATCCACGCCGGCCATATCCCGGTATTCCTGCATCGACTTGGCGCGCGGATCCACGTCCTTGAGGTTTTCGCCGTCGTAGACCCGCATCTTGGAGTAGATGCTGGAATTCTCCGGTTCCTTGAGGCGCGTGAGCACCGAGAACTGGGCCAGCATGCGCAGGGTGTCCGGCGCGCAGTGCGCCTCGCGCAGGCTGGAGTTGCGCAGCAGCTTGTCGTAGATCTGCTGTTCCTCGGTGACTCTCAGGCAGTAGGGCACCTTGACGATAAAGACCCGGTCGATAAAGGCTTCGTTGTTCTTGTTATGGCGGAACGTCTGCCACTCCGCTTCGTTGGAGTGCGCCAGCACGATGCCGTCGAACGGAATCGCGCCCATGTGCTCGGTGCCGTTGTAGTTGCCCTCCTGGGTGGCGGTGAGCAGCGGGTGCAGCACTTTGATCGGCGCTTTGAACATTTCCACGAATTCGAGCAGGCCCTGGTTGGCCCGGCACAGGCCGCCGGAAAAGCTGTAGGCGTCCGGGTCTTCCTGGGCGAATTCCTCCAGCTTGCGGATGTCCACCTTGCCCACCAGGGACGAGATGTCCTGATTGTTTTCGTCGCCGGGCTCGGTCTTGGCCACCGCCACCTGGTCGAGGATCGACGGGTAGCGCCGGACCACGCGGAACTGGCTCAGGTCGCCGCCGTAGTCTTTCAGGCGTTTCACCGCCCAGGGCGACATGATGGTGCGCACATAACGGCGCGGGATGCCGTACTCCTCTTCCAGAATCGGGCCGTCTTCTTCCGCGTCGAACAGGCACAGCGGTGACTCGTTCACCGGAGAATCCTTGATCGCGTAGAACGGCACCTTCTGCATCAGCGCTTTCAGTTTTTCCGCCAGCGACGACTTGCCGCCACCCACCGGCCCCAGCAGGTAAAGAATTTGTTTCTTCTCTTCCAGACCCTGGGCGGCGTGGCGGAAGTAACTGACGATGTTTTCGATCACGTCTTCCAGACCGTAGAACTCGTCAAAGGCCGGGTAGCGGCGGATCATTTTGTTGGAAAAAATCCGTGACAGGCGAGGGTCCTTGGAGGTGTCCACCAGCTCCGGCTCGCCGATCGCCATCAGCATGCGCTCCGGGGCGGAGGCGTATACGCCGGGGTCGCTTTTACACAGGGCGAGGTATTCCTCCAGGGACATTTCGTCTTCCTGTCCTGCTTCGAAACGGGCCTGGTAATGACGGAGAATACTCATGCTTGACTCCCTCCTGGCGGCACGCCGCGCCTGCGGGCACCGATTGTCGGTGTGACGGGGAAAACCATGCGAGTTTCGTTCCAACCGGACTGGGAACGATGGGGAAAGGGATAAAGCGGGCCCTGGTGCCGATCAGCGGCACAAAAAAGGAGGTTAAGGGTCCATGCCTGACGCATTCGGACGCTCCTGGCCGGCGGGCTGGCGCCGGCGGCTTAAGCGGGCGGAATCGAATCACTTCGGTTTTAGCATGGCGCTAAAACGAAAGCCAAGTCAAAAACAAAAATGTTTTTTGGCGGGGTTTTTTCTATAAATAAACGGATTGTGGGCGCGCGTTAACAACGCGCGAAGACGGCGCCGCCGGGCGGGGTCAGTGGCAGGCGCACTGAAAGCGGCGGCCGTCTTCCAGGCGCAGGGCGGTCAGGCAGCCGCCCCAGACGCAGCCGGTGTCCAGGGCGTCCACGCCGGCGGTGCCGGCGCGGCCCTCCAGGGCGGCCCAATGGCCGAACAGCACCCGCACCCCGCGTTCACGGCGCCGCGGGTGTTCAAACCAGGGCATGAAGCCCGCCGGCGGTTGGTCCGGCTCGCCCTTGCTGCCCAGGTCCAGCTCGCCGGCGTCGTTGACGAAGCGCATGCGGGTGAAATAGTTGGTGATCACCCGCCAGCGGTCGGTGCCTTGCAGGCTGTCGTGCCAGCCGGCGGGGGAATTGCCGTACATGTTGGCGAAAAACGCTTCCGCCTTGGCCGGCGAGGCCAGTACGGTTTCCACCTCCAGCGCGCGGGCGCGCGCCTCGTCCAGCCGCCACAGCGGCGGCAGTCCGGCGTGGGTCATCACCGCTTTGAACTCGGGCACATCGACCAGCAGCGGCTGGCTTTGCAGCCAGCCCAGCAGTTGGTCCCGGTCCGGGGCGTCCAGGATCGGCTGCAGGGTATCCTTGCTTTTCAGGTCCGCGTGGCCGTGCGCCACCGCCAGCAGATGCAGATCGTGGTTGCCCAGCACCACGCGGGCGTTGTCCCGCAGCTCATACACCCGGCGCAGGGCGCCCAGGGAATCCGGGCCGCGGTTGACCAGATCGCCGGCCAGCAGCAGCCGGTCGCGGTCCGCGTTAAAGCCGATGTCGTCGAGCAGGGCGTTAAAAGGCGCCAGGCAGCCCTGCAGGTCGCCGATCGCGTAGGTGCTCATGGCCGGCCCCTCAATGCAGTGCGCGCGGCACGGCGAGGGTGAAGGCGGGCACCTCCGCGTCAAAGCAGGTGCCATCTTCGGCGATCATCTGGTAACTGCCCTCCATGGTGCCTACTTCGGTCTCGAGAATGGCGCCGCTGGAGTAATGGAATTCCTCCCCCGGCGCGATGCTCGGCTGCTCGCCCACCACGCCTTCGCCGTGCACCTCGCGGGAGCGTTCCTCGCCGTCGGTGATCACCCAGTGACGGGTCAGCAGGCGCGCGGTCACCGCGCCCCGATTGATAATGCGGATATGGTAGGCGAACACCCAGCGCTGGCCGTCCTGGTCGCTCTGGTCGGGCAGATACTCGGTTTCCACGGTGACTTGCATGCGGTAGCGGTCGGTATCGATGGCGGTGTCGTCCACGGCGGTCATGGTGTCGGCTCCTTGGTTGTTCCCGGTCCCGGCGCGGTGGCATTGGCCAGGGCCACGTAGTCCGCGACCGACAGGTGATCCGGGCGCAGGCCGGGATCAATGCCGGTGGTGTCGAACACCTCCGGGGCGATCAGTGTTTTCAGGCTGTTGCGAATCGCCTTGCGGCGCTGGCTGAAGGCCTGCGCCACCAGCCGGCTCAGCCAGGCCGGATCAATCGCCGGCCACGGCGGGTGGGCGTAGGGCATCAGCCGCACCACGGCGGAATCCACCTTGGGGGGCGGTTGAAACGCGCCGGGCGGCACCGGAAACAGGTAATCCGCCTGGCAATGATACTGCACCATCACCGACAGGCGCCCGTAATCCTTGCCGCCGGGGGCGGCGGTGAGCCGCTCCACCACTTCCTTCTGCAGCATGAAGGTCATATCGGCGATGGCGCCGGTCTGTGCCAGCAGATGGAAGATCAGCGGCGTGGAGATGTTGTAGGGCAGGTTGCCCACCACCCGCAGCGGCCCCTGTTCGGCGAGCGCGGCGAAGTCGAAGCGCAGGGCGTCGCTCTGATGGATGGTGAGCCGCTCCTCGGATACCTGATCGCGTAGCCGGCCGATCAGGTCCCGGTCCAGTTCCACCACGGTCAGGTGCGCCACCTGTTCCAGCAGCGGGAACGTCAAGGCGCCCTGGCCGGGGCCGATCTCCACCACGGTTTCGCCGTCGCGGGGCGCTACCGAGCGCACCAGCCGGTCGATGATCTCGGCATCGTGCAGGAAGTGCTGGCCGAAACGCTTGCGGGCGCGATGTTCGCTCATGGTGTCTCCTGGCCGTCGGCCCGGGCGGCCAGGTCCGCCGCCAGGCGGGTGGCGGCCAGCAGGCTGCCGGCGCGCGCCCGCCCGGTGCCGGCCAGATCGAAGGCGGTGCCGTGGTCCACCGAGGTGCGGATGAACGGCAGCCCCAGGGTCAGGTTCACCGCCTCGCCGAAGCCGGCGTATTTCAGCACCGGCAGGCCCTGGTCGTGGTACATGGCCAGCACCGCGTCGTGTTGCGCCAGCAGGTCCGGTTGGAAGGCGGTGTCCGCCGGCACCGGGCCGGTCAGTTGCAGGCCCTGTTCGCGCAGGCGCGCCAGGGTGGGAATGATCACATCCAGTTCCTCGCGGCCGAGATGGCCGCCTTCGCCGGCGTGGGGGTTGAGCCCCAGCACCAGAATTCGGGGGCGCGGCAGGGCGAACTTGCGGCGCAGGTCATCGTCCAGGATGGTCAGGGTGCGCGTCAGGGCGGCGTCGGTGATGGCCGCCGGCACCCGCGCCAGGGGCAGATGGGTGGTGGCCAGGGCCACCCGCAGATCGCCGGCGGCGAGCATCATCACCACCTGGTCGACGCCGGCCCGTTCGGCCAGGAATTCGGTGTGGCCGGTGAAGGCCGGGTCGGCGCCGTCACAGATAATGTTCTTGGCCACCGGCGCGGTGACCATGGCGGCGAAGGTGCCGTCCAGGCAGCCGTCGGCGGCCCGCTCCAACATGGCCAGGGTGCCGGCGCCGGTGGCCGGGTCCGGCTGCCCGGCGGTCACCGCGGCGCCGGCCGGGCAGTGCCAGAGGGCGGCGCCGTGCTCCGGCAGGGGCCGGCCCGGCGCCCATTCCGGCAAGTTAAGGTCGAGGCCGAGCGCGGCGGCCCGTGCCGTCAGCACGTCGCGGTCGGCGAGCAGCACCAGGGGCAGGTCCGGCAGGGCCGCCGGCAGCGCGGCCAGCAGGTCCGGGCCGATGCCGGCCGGATCGCCGGTGGTGATGGCGATCGGGCGCCGCTTCATGATTGCAGGCGGATGTCCACGTAGGCTTCCGCGCGCTGCTCCTGCAGCCAGGTTTGCAGCTCCTCGTCGAAGCGGCGCTTCTGCAGCGCCTGACGGGCCTGCAGCTCGCGGAACTGGTCGCTCATGTCCGCTTCCCGGGTTTCCTCCACGCGCAGGAAATGCCAGCCGAACTGGCTCTGGAACACCGGCGACAGCTGGCCGGGCGGGGTTTCCACCATCATTTGCTCGAATTCGGGCACCATTTCGCCCGGCGTGACCCAGCCCAGCTCGCCGCCCTGGCGGCCGCTGCCCGGGTCGTCGGAGTGTTCCGCCGCCGCTTCCGCGAAGCTCAGCTGGCCACTGTCGACCTGGTCGTGGACCCGGTTGATCTCCGCGCGGGCCTGCTCTTCGCTGGTGAGGGTGTCGGCGCGCACCAGAATGTGGCGTACCTGATACTGGGTGACCACTTTTTCGGCGCCGCCGCCACGGCGGTCGATCATCTTGAGAATGTGGAAGCCGGCGCCGGAGCGCAGCGGCTCGCTGATCTCGCCTTGGCTCATATCGATGGCGGCGTCGGAGAACAGGCTCGGCCACTGGGCCGCTTCCCGCCAGCCCAGGTCGCCGCCTTCCAGCGCCTGCGGGCCGTCCGATTCGGATACCGCGGTTTCGGCGAAGTCGGCGCCGCCGCGCAGACGCTGCACCAGGGCCTCGGCCTCGTGCTGCGCCGCGCTGACCTGCTCCGGGCTGGCGTTGCCGGGCACCTTGACCAGGATGTGGCCGAGGTGGAAATCCGCCTGGAACATCTGGCGGCCGCTTTCCGACTCCAGGAACCGTTGCACCTCGCGGTCGGTGACCCGCACCCGGGACGCCACGCTGCGCTGCTGCAGCCGGGACACCACCATTTCGTTGCGCACCTGTTCGCGGAACCGGGACCAATTGTAGCCGTCGGCGCGCAGCGCCTCGGAGAACTGCTGCAGGGTCATGTTGTTCTGACGGGCGATGCCGGACAGCGCCTGGTTGAGGGCGCCGTCGTCCACGCGGATGCCGGCGCGCTCCGCCATCTGCAATTGCAGACGCTCCAGGATCACCCGGTCCAGGACCTGTTCGCGCAGCACGTCGCGGGGCGGCAGCGGGCGATTCTCGCCGCGGAACTGGGCGGCGATGTCATCCACCCGTTCCTGCAGCTCGCTTTCCATGATTACACCGTCGTTGACCACCGCCACGATGCGGTCGAGCATTTCCACCTGGGCATGGGCGCCCGGGGACAGCAAAATCGTCGCGCTCAGCAACCAGGTTGCCAGAGACCTAATCATATTCACTCCTGTATCCGGGAATGCTGCGTTCCAGCAGGGAATCCACCCGGCCGCCGAAGCCGCCCAGCCCGGTCATCTGAATCTGTAATAGCACGGTGGTGTCCGCTTCCAGCGTGGTGTCACCGTCTTCGTCGGTGAGTTCCCGCTGGCTCAGCAAACGGATTTTCCAGCAGCAGTTGCGCCATTCCGCGCCCGCCAGTGTTTCCACGGTACGCTGGTTCTCATAGTCGTAGAGCCAGCGGCCCACCAGCCGCCAGTTGTTGTGGATCGGCCAGATGGTGGCGATCTCCGACTGGCGAATGTCGTCGGCGGGACGATCGTGGAAGGCCAGGTTGAACACCCGCCGTTCCCGGTCCGTGTAGCCCAGCCGCACCGAGGAGCGCTGCCGTTCATTGGCGTGGGTGTCCCATTGTCCCTCCGTGTAGAGGTACCAATCGTGTCCAAAGTTCCAGCGCATGTCGGCGACCATGGGGGTCTGGTCGGCGTCGTCCGGCGGTTCGCCGTTCAACTGCACCTTGCGCTCGCCCCGGTAGAAGCCCTGGCCGAGGCGCAATCGTAACTGTTCGCGGCCGTCGGCGTTACGCAGAAAGCGGCTGGTCAGGCCCAGCGACGCCTTTTCCTCGTCGCCGAAGCGGTCGTAACCGATAAACCGGTTCTGACGGAACAGCGTATTGTACGAGAAGGTCAGCTCGCCGCTGTCGAAATTAGGCAGCTGGTCCTGCTGTTCGTAGGCCAGTTTGTTGATGAACAGCCGCGGCTCCAGGGTCTGCGTGTAGCCACGCCCGAACAGGCCGGTGTCGCGCTCCAGGAACAGCCCGGAATCCACGCTCGCCCCCCAGGTGCTCAGGGTCGCGTCGCTGGCGGAGGTCTCCGCGTCGTCGAGCTGGTAGCGGTTATGGTAAAGCCGCGCCTGGGGTTCCACATAGCCCCAGCTTTCCTCCATGCGCACCGCCAGGCCCGGGGCCAGGTGCACGCGGGCGCCGGTGGGGTTGTTGCTGGTGTCCTTGTCGGAGCGGTCGAAGGCGGTCACGTCGCTGAGCCACAGGCCGCGCACCGGGCCCAGCAGCTCCGGGTCGCCGGAAAGCTGCAGCTGCGGCAGGCGGCGGTAGGGCAGCTGGTCATCGGGTAGCGTCGGGTCGATGGTCTGCCAGGATTGCACGCGCGCCAGCGCCCGCCAGTCGCGGCCGAAATAGCGGGCCTGGCCCAGCCGGGGCAGATGGGTCCGGGAGCTGACCTCCAGGCCGGTATCCAGGTCCTTGAAATAGAAGTCGTCGGATACGTAGTTCACGTCGGAGGTGAGCGCCCAGCGGCCCACCGAGCCGTCGTGCTGCCAGGCGGCCAGCTCCCGGTTCTCGCCATCGAATTCGCGATCGTTGAACAGCACGCCATAGCTGAGGCTGCCCTGGCCCAGGTCGGAAAGATAGCGGAACTCGCCCTCCACGCCGCTGCCCCGGCCGTCGATGTAGCGCGGCGCGATGGTGGCGTCCATCTGCGGGTGGATGTTGATGTAGATCGGCTGGGTGATGTCCACACCACCGCTGTCGCTGGTGGTGATGGTGGGAAACAGCAGGCCGGTCTTGCGGCGCTCGTCGATCGGGAAGGTGATCCACGGCAGCCACAGTAGCGGCATGCCCTTGACGCGCAGGGTCACGTCGCGGGCTTCGCCCCAGCCCTCCTGGCGGTCCAGCCGGATTTGCCGGCCGCTCAGCTCCCAGCCGTTGGAGCCGGGCGCGCAGGTGGTGTAGGTGCCCTGCTCGATGGTGGTGAAATTCTCGACCAGATCAATGTGCTCCGCGGTGCCCCGGGCGCCGGGACCGAACAGCGCGTAGCGGACCCGGTTGAGGCTGGCCTCGCGGCGCTGGGTCTGGCCGCTCATGCCGTCGGCGATAAAGGTGAACTGGTCGGTTTCCAGGCGCAGGCTGTTGGCCACCTCGAACTTGCCGCTGGACTGGTCGAGCAGCGCGGATTGGGTGGTCAGACGCCGGCCGGGGCGCTCGATCAGCACCTCGCCGTCCATATTGATCAGCCCGTCCTGGGTAAGGCTGGTGCTGTCGGCGGTGATGATGATGTCGCTTTGATCCGCCGGCACGCCCACGGACGGATTGTAATAAATGCCGCTGCACCAGACCGGAATCGGCCGCTGCTGGACCGGCGGCAATGTCGTCATAGTGTCGCGGTCGACCCAATTCAGGTCGTCGTCGGCTCCAGCGACGCCGGCCAGCAATAGGGCGAGGCCGGGTAAAAACAATCGTGAGGGCAGTGGCATCGGCTGCTCGGAACAGGTAAAAAGGGCCGTTTCGCAATCGCGGCAGTGTAATGGATTGATGGTGGCAATGCAGCCAGAGAAGGGTAACTCCGATATTCGCCGCCGGGCACTGGACCAATGGGTCGGTGACTGGCTGGGCGCGCCGGTGAGCGGCGAAGTGGCGTCCGCCGACGCCAGTTTCCGGCGCTATTTCCGCTACCGGCACGGCGACCGCACGCTGGTGGCCATGGACGCGCCGCCGGAGCAGGAGGATTGCCGGCCCTTCGTGGATGTGGCCGGCCGCCTGGCCCGCGCCGGCGTGGCGGTGCCGGAAATCCTGCATCAGGACCTGGAGCAGGGTTTTTTGCTGCTCACCGACATGGGCCGCGAGACCTGGCTCACCGCCCTCGACGAGAGCAACGCGGACGGTTGGTTCAGCGCCGCCCTGGACACCTTGATCACCCAGCAGCGCTTCGCCGATACCGCCGGCCTGCCCGAGTACGACCGGCCCCTGCTGCGCCGCGAGCTGGATCTGTTTCCGCACTGGTATCTGGGCGAGCACCGGGGGCTGCGCCTGGACGGCGACACCGCCGGGCGCCTGGACGCGGTGTTCGAGACGCTGATCGAGTCCGCCCTGGCTCTGCCCCGGGTGTTCGTGCACCGCGATTTCATGCCGCGCAATCTGATGGTCAGCGACCCCAACCCCGGAGTGATCGATTTCCAGGACGCGGTGGCGGGGCCGATCAGTTACGATCTGATCAGCCTGTTCAAGGACGCTTTTTTGAGCTGGCCGGAGGCGCGCGTGCTCGATTGGCTGCGCGATTACCACCGGCGCGCCGCCGCGGCCGGGCTGCCGGTGCCGGAGGCGTTCGACGACCTGCTGCGCTGGTGCGATCTGATGGGCGCCCAGCGTCATCTTAAGGTGATCGGCATTTTCGCCCGCATCCGCCACCGTGACGGCAAGCCCAAGTACCTGGAAGACGCGCCCCGTTTCTTCGCCTACCTGCGCACCGTGATTGCCCGCCGCCCGGACGAGCTGGGCGACCTGGGCCAGCTGTTGGATCTCTGGGAGTGCCCTTGATGCGCGCCATGATCCTGGCCGCCGGCTACGGCAAACGGATGCGACCCCTCACCGACCACACCCCCAAGCCGCTGCTGCTGGCCGGCGGCAAGCCGCTGATCGAGCATCATATCGAGGCGCTGCGCGGTGCCGGTGTCGAAGAGCTGGTGATCAACACCGGCTGGCTGGGTGAGCAGCTGGAGGCGCACCTGGGCGACGGCGGGCGCCTGGGCGTGTCGATTCGCTGGTCGCGGGAAGGCACGCCGCTGGAAACCGCCGGCGGCATCCGCCGCGCCTTGCCGTTATTGGGGGCGGACCCTTTTCTGCTGGTCAACGGCGACATCTGGACCGACTACGATTTCCGCGCCTTGATCGAGGCGCCCATCGGCGATGACCTGGCCCGGCTGGTGCTGGTGGACAACCCGGCCCACCACGACGCCGGCGATTTCCATTTAACAGCCGGGGGCCGGGTAAGCGATAATGCCGAGCCCCGGCTTACCTATGCCGGTATCGCCCGGCTCGACCCGGCCCTGTTCGCCGCGCTGGACGACGGTGAGCGCCGGCTGGCGCCGGTGCTGCGCGCCGCCATGGCGCAAGGGCGGGTCAGTGGTGAGCACCACCACGGCCACTGGTGGGACATCGGCACCCCGGAACGGTTGGCCGCGCTCAACCGTTTTCTGGCCGCCCCGGACACTGACTAAGGACATTGCATGGCCAAGCAAACCGACTTCATCGCCCCCTCCATTCTCGCCGCCGACTTCGCGCGCCTGGGCGAGGAGTGCGACGCGGTGCTTGCCGCCGGCGCCGACATGATCCACTTCGACGTCATGGACAACCACTATGTGCCCAACCTGACCATCGGCCCGATGGTCTGCAAGGCGCTGCGCCAGCACGGCATCAGCGCGCCCATCGACGTGCACCTGATGGTCAGCCCGGTGGACGACCTGATCCGCATGTTCGCCGACGCCGGCGCGTCCATGATCACCTTTCACCCGGAAGCCTCCGCCCATGTGGACCGCTCCCTGCAGCTTATCCACGACGCCGGCTGCCAGGCCGGGCTGGTGCTCAACCCGGCGACCAGCCCGGCGTGCCTGGAGTACGTCATGGACAAGCTCGACATGGTGCTGCTGATGAGCGTCAACCCCGGCTTCGGCGGCCAGTCGTTCATCCCCGGCACCCTGGGCAAGATCGAGCAGGTGCGTGCTCTGATCGACGCCAGCGGTCGGGATATCCGCCTGGAAGTGGACGGTGGCGTCTCGGAAAAGAACATTCGGCAGGTGGCCGCCGCCGGCGCCGACACCTTCGTGGCCGGGTCGGCGATTTTCGGCAAGGACGACTACCCGGCGGTGATCGGCGAACTGCGCCGGGAGCTGGCCGGCGCCTGACGCGTTGTGAAATTTCGTAATAATCCCGGGTCCGAGCTTGCGAACCCGTCCTGCCTCCGCCGAAGCTGAGCCCCTTTCTTCGCGTGATGAATGCGAGAATGCAAGGAGGCGATATGCTCTCTCAATGGCTGACCTGGCCGGTGCTGGCGGTCTGGGCCCTGGTGTCTCTGGCGTGCGCGGCCTGGGTAATCCACGACCTGCGTCGTCACAATGCTTTTCTGGGCGGTATGATGAAGGTGGCCTGGGTGCTGACGGTGCTTTATTCCGGGCCCCTGGGCCTGGCGGTGTACTGGTACACCGGGCGTGGCCAGATCCGTCATGACTCGCTATGGCGCAAGAGCTTCCGCTCCGTGGCGCACTGCTATTCCGGCTGCGGCCTGGGCGAAATCATCGGGGTGCTGACGCTGGCGGGGCTGCTCGCCATCAGCGGCTGGCCGGTGAACCTGGTGTCCTTCGCGCTCGCTTACATCATCGGCTTCGCCTTCACGTTGGGTCCGCTGATGCAGGCCGGCGAAGCGTTCCGGGTGGCGCTGAAGGATTCGGTGGTGGCGGAGTCGCTCAGTATCACCGCCATGGAAGTGTCGGCGCTGGCGGTGAACGCCGGTCTCGCCGGCGATGCCCGGATCGGTGATCCGGTGTTCTGGGGCGCGCTGATTATCTCCCTGTCGGTGGGGCTGCTGGTGGCCTACCCGGTCAACGTGCTGCTGATCCGTTTCGGGGTGAAAGAGGGCATGCATAATCCCAAGCATATGATGGAACACCAGGGACACCACTGAATCCGGCGTTGGCCCGCGGCCCCGGGCGGCGGTATAGTCCGCGAAACGCCGTTCCGAAAACGCCAGGGAGAAGTCGTTTCCGTGCGCCACACCCCCGCCCAGCAACACCTGTTTCCACTTCTGGCCCTGGTGCTGGCGGCCCTGCTCGCCGGCTGCGCCAGCCGGCCGGCGCCCCACGTGGAAGAGCGCGACGCCGGCGGTGACCCGCCGCCGCTGCTGCGCGACGATGTGCCCGCCGAGAGCCTGGATGGCGAGGCGTCACCGGTGCTGCCGCTGCTACGGGCTCAGGCGGAGCGCTGGCGCGGCGTGCCCTACCGCCTGGGCGGCAGCAGCGAGGCCGGGGTGGACTGTTCCGCGTTCGTGCAGATCACCTTCCGATCAAAGCTCGGCGTGGACCTGCCGCGCACCACCGAGGAGCTGGCCCGGGAAGGGGAGCGCGTGGACCGTTCCGAGCTTCAGGCCGGCGATCTGGTGTTCTTCAAGACCGGTTTCCGGCAGCGCCACGTGGGCATCTACATGGGCGGCAAGCGCTTTCTGCACGCCTCCACCAGCCGCGGCGTGATGACGTCGTCGCTGAACAATGTCTATTGGAAGGAGCGCTACTGGAAGGCCCGTCGCATCGAACTGGCCGATCAGCCCGCGGCGCTGTCGGTCTCCGACGAGTCCCGGTAGACCACCGAGCGCACGTCCAGCGCGCGGCCATCGCTGCTCTGCACCGTTACCGTTCGCACCGGTTCGCCGTTGGCCCGGTCGACCAGCTCCGGGCCGTCACTTTCGCCGTTCCAGCGGTCGCTCCACTGACGCAGTGCGGTGACCACCGTGAACAGATCCCGGCCTTTTTCGGTGAGCCGGTACTCGTAGCGGGTGCCGTGCTCGCCCACGTCCTGCTTGATCAGCACGCCGTTCTCCAGCAGCCGCGCCAGCCGGTCGCAGAGAATATTGCGGGCAATACCCAGGTTCTGCTGAAAGTCCACGAACCGGCGGGTGCCGAGCATGGCTTCTTTCACCACCAGAAGAGACCACCAGTCGCCCACGTCGTTGAGCGCGCGGGCCACCGAGCAGTGGGTGTCGGGAAAACGTTTACGGACCATGGGGGCAGTGTGCCAAATACGGTTGCAAGAAGAAACCGTTATGGGTACGGTTTCGAAACGCAACCGAATTGCACCGTCTCGAACCTGTCTGGAGTGCCCCAATGAGCGCTGATCTGGCCCCTTTGTTCCGTCCTTTTGAATGCAAATCCCTGAAGCTGCGTAACCGGGTGGCGATGGCGCCCATGACCCGCAATTTCTCGCCGGGCCAGGTGCCCACCGAGGAAGTGGCGGGTTATTACCGGCGCCGCGCCGAGGGCGAAGTGGGGCTGTTGATCACCGAGGGCACCACCGTGGGCCACCCCGGCGCGCCGGGTCACGACAGCGTGCCGGCGTTCCACGGCGAAACGGCGCTCAACGGCTGGAAGGAAGTGGTGCGCCAGGTGCACGCCGCCAACGGCGCGATCATTCCCCAGCTGTGGCATGTGGGCGGCACCCGCCGGCCCGGCGTGGGCCCGGACAAGGACGCGCCGGGCTATTCCCCGTCCGGCCTGTTCAAGCCCGGCAAACCCAACGGCGAAGCCATGACCCTGAAGGACATCCAGGACGTGATCCAGGCGTTCGCGGATTCCGCCCGCGCCGCCAAGGAGATCGGCTTCGACGGCGTGGAGATCCACGGTGCCCACGGCTATCTGTTGGACCAGTTCTTCTGGGAAGGCACCAACCAGCGTGACGACCAGTACGGCGGCTCGCTGGAAAACCGCGCTCGCTTCGGTGTGGAAATCGTTGAGGCGGTGCGCGCGGCGGTGGGCGAGGACTTCGCCATCGTGCTGCGCTTCTCCCAGTGGAAGCAGCAGGACTACGAAGCGCGTCTGGCGGAAACCCCGGAAGAGCTGGAGCGCTTCCTGAAGCTGTTCACCGACGCCGGCGTGGATGTGTTCCACGCCTCCACGCGCCGCTTCTGGACCCCGGAATTCGAAGGCTCCGACCTGAATCTGGCCGGCTGGACCCGCAAACTCACCGGCAAACCGGTGATCTCGGTGGGCAGCGTGGGCCTGGACGATGACTTTATCGGTTCCAACAATCAGGGCATCGGCGGCGACGCCAACCCCAAGGGCATCGAGGATCTGGCCAAGCGCCTGGCGGCGGACGAGTTCGACCTGATCGCGGTGGGCCGCGCGTTGCTGCAGGACCCCAACTGGCTGGTCAAAATGCGCGACGGCCAGCATGATGAGATCGAGCCGTTCACCAAGGCGGCACTGGGCTCACTCAGCTAGCGGCGCTCGCGGCGCGGGCGATAAAAAGGAGAACACCGATGCCCTCCGAGCAGCACAACGACGCCCTCCAGGCGATCGACGCCTGGCGGGCCGGCGGTTCGACTTTCAGCTGGCGTGGCCAGGACATCTGGTACCGGGACGAGGGCGACGATGAACGCCCGGTGCTGGTGATGATCCACGGCTTTCCCACTGCCAGCTGGGACTGGCGGCATATTCTGCCGGCGTTCACCGCCGACTACCGGGTGATCATGATGGACCTGCTGGGCTTCGGGCTCAGCGCCAAACCGCGCCGCTTTCCCTACAGCATCCTCGCCCAGGCGGACATGGTGGAAGCGCTGCTCGACGAGCTGGGCGTGGCCCGCTGCCGGATACTGGCCCACGATTATGGCGACACCGTCACCCAGGAGCTGCTGGCCCGCCACGGCGAGCGTGCCGACCGGCAACAGCCGGGTCTGGATATCCGGAGCGTGGTGCTGCTCAATGGCGGCCTGTTCCCGGAAACCCATCTGCCGGTGCGCCTGCAGAAACTGCTGATCAGCCCGCTCGGCCCCTTGGTGGTGAAGTTCTTCACCTTCGAGAAGATGCAAGCCGCCTTCCGTCACATCTGCGCCCGGCCCTTGCCGGATGGCGAGGTGGCGGGCTATTGGGCCTTGCTGCAGTACAACAACGGCCGCGCGGTGATGCCGCGTCTGATTCGCTATATGGAAGAGCGGCGCCGCCACCGCGAGCGCTGGGTGGGTGCGCTGCGCGACGCGGCCGGGCGCGGTATCCCGGTGCGCCTGATCGACGGCACCGAGGACCCGGTGTCCGGCGGCCACATGGTGGCGCGCTACCGGGAGCTGATTCCCGATCCGGACGTGGTGGAACTGGCCGGGGTCGGCCACTACCCGCAGACCGAAGCGCCGGACGCCGTCATCGACGCCGCCCGGCCCTTCCTTGTGTGAACAAGCCCTAGTCGCTGGCTTCCAGCGACTTGTTGATGCGTAGCGCCAGCAGCGTGCAGACCACCCCGGACAGCAGGTAGACACTGACGTAGGCGAGGCCGAAGTTGGCCGACAGCCCGAGCGCCACCAGCGGCGCGAAGGCGGCGCCGAACAGCCAGGCGAAATCGGACGTCAGGGCCGCGCCGGTATAGCGGAAGCGGCGCTCGAAGTTGGTGGTCACGGTGCCAGCGGCCTGGCCGTAGGACACGCCCAGCAGCGTGAATCCGATCAGGATAAAGGCGTCCTGTTGCAGCGCCGAGCCGTCCAGCAGCATCGGCGTGAACAGCGCGAATACGCCGATCAGGCAGGCCAGCAGGGCCACGGTGGTACGCTTGCCGATGCGATCGGCGATCCAGCCGGAGGCGATGGTGCCGAACACGGCGAGCACCGCGCCGGCAAGCTGGACGCCGAGCACGTCGCGGATCGACTGGCTTTCGTTAAAGCTGATCCAGGACAACGGGAAAATGGTCACCATGTGGAACAGGGCGTAGCTGGCGAGCGCCGCGAACGAGCCGATAAAGATGTTGTAACCCTGCCGGCGCAGCATCTCGCGGGTACCGATGGGCTCCAGTTCGCCTTCTTCCAGGGCCTGGGTGTACTCATCGGTGACCACCAGGCGCAGGCGCGCGAACAGAGCCACCACATTGATCGCGAAGGCGACGAAGAACGGATAGCGCCAGCCCCAGCCCAGGAAATCCTCGCTGGAGAGGCTGACCACCAGATACAGGAACAGGGCCCCGGCCACCAGGAAGCCGATCGGCGCGCCGAGCTGGCCGAGCATGGCGTACCAGCTGCGCCGATGGCGCGGCGCGTTGAGCGCCAGCAGGGAGGGCAGGCCGTCCCAGGAGCCGCCCAGCGCAAAGCCCTGGAGAATACGGAACAGCGCCAGCAGCAGAATGGTCCAGACGCCCAGGGTTTCATAGGTCGGCAGCAGCGCCATGCCGACGGTGGCGGTGCCCAGCATGAACAGCGCCACGGTGAGCTTCACGCTGCGGCCCCAGTGGCGCTGGATGGTCATGAACAGGGCGGTGCCGAAGGGCCGGGCCAGGAACGCGAAGGAAAAAATAATGAACGCCGCCAGCATGCCTTCCAGCCGCCCCAGGAACGGGAAGAACACGTACGGGAACACCAGCACCGAGGCGATGCCGAATACGAAGAAATCGAAGTACTCCGAGGCGCGGCCGATCACCACGCCCACGGCGATCTCCCCGGGTGCCACCTTGGAGCGGTCGGCGGCGGTGTTACGCAGATCCTGTTCCATGGTGGCGACGGGTGTCGTGGTTTGATCTTGGCTGCTGGACATGATGCGGGCTCTTTTATTCGAACAAAGGATTAGGCGCGTCAACGGACGATCAGTGCATAGCATCGCCTGAACCCGGGGGCGCCGCCATAGGACAAAATGTCCAATTCCCGGAGCGTCCCCGAACGAGTACAGTCGTTCGTATCGTGGGCCACAAATCCTGATCCGGCAATGGTATTTCCCAAGCTGCTTTCATTTTCCAGGCCGCTTCAAGGCGCCCTTCTATCCGTTCCCCTGGCCCTGCTGGCGGGCTGTGACATGGTGGTGATGTCACCCTCCGGGGACGTCGCCATGCAACAGCGTGACCTGATTCTCTGGGCCACCGGTCTGATGCTGATCGTGATCGTGCCAGTGATCATCATGACGCTGATGTTCGCCTGGCGGTATCGCGCTTCCAACCGGGACGCGGAGTACTCGCCGGATTGGGACCACTCGACCATGCTCGAGCTGGTCATCTGGGCGGTGCCGTTGTTGATCATCATCGCGTTGGGCGCGATCACCTGGGTGAGCACCCACAAGCTGGACCCGTATCGACCACTGGACCGCATTGACGCCGGCCGGCCCGTGCCCGAGGGCACCGAGCCGCTGGTGGTGCAGGTGGTGTCCCTGGAATGGAAGTGGCTGTTCTTCTATCCCGAGCAGGGCATTGCCGTCGTCAACGAACTGGCGGCACCGGTGGATCGGCCGATTCGCTTCGAGATCACCTCGCACTCGAACATGAACTCTTTTTACATTCCCGCCCTGGCCGGCCAGATTTACTCCATGGCGGGCATGGAAACCAAGCTGCATGGCGTGATCAATGAACCCGGCGTGTACGATGGCTTTTCCGCCAACTACAGTGGCGCCGGTTTTTCCCACATGCGTTTCCATTTTCACGGACTGGAAACGGAGGCGGACTTTGAAAGCTGGGTGGACAAGGTGCGTGACGGCGGCGGCGAACTGGACCGGGCCGCCTACAAGCAACTTGCCGAACCCAGCCAGAAGGAACCCGTGCGCTATTACGCCGATGTCGATCCCGGGCTGTACGACGCCATTCTGAACCGTTGCGTGGACCCGGGCACGGTGTGCATGAAGGATATGATGGACCACCACGGACCGGATCATGACCACGGATCTCATGGGAATTGAACATGTTTGAGCAACTCGATCTCACCCGATTGATTTTCGGACGCCTCTCCTGGGACGCCATTCCGCTTCATGATCCGGTGATCGTGGCGACGTTCGTGGTCGTGGCGCTGGGCGGCGCCGCCCTCCTGGGGGCGATGACCTATTACCGCGTGTGGGGCTATTTGTGGAAGGAATGGTTCACCAGCATCGACCACAAAAAGATCGGCATCATGTACATGGTGCTGGGCCTGGTGATGCTGCTGCGCGGCTTCGCCGACGCCATCATGATGCGCATCCAGCAGGCCTGGGCGTTCGGCGACGCCACCGGTTACCTGCCGCCGGATCATTACGATCAGATTTTTACCGCCCATGGCGTGATCATGATCTTCTTCGTCGCCATGCCGTTGATCACCGGCATCATGAACTACATCATCCCGTTGCAGATCGGCGCCCGGGACGTGGCCTTCCCGTTTCTTAACAACTTCAGCTTCTGGATGACCGTCAGTGGCGCCGTGCTGGTGATGGCGTCCTTGTTCATCGGTGAGTTCGCCAAGACCGGCTGGCTGGCCTACCCACCTCTCTCGGGGATCATGGAAAGCCCCGGGGTAGGGGTGGATTATTATCTATGGGCGTTGCAGATCGCCGGGGTGGGGACGTTGCTATCGGGCATCAACCTGTTGGTGACGATCGTCAAGATGCGTGCCCCCGGCATGAATCTGATGAAAATGCCGGTGTTCACCTGGACCTCCCTGTGCACCAACGTGCTGATCGTCGCCGCTTTCCCGGTCCTTACCGCGGTGCTGGGCATGCTGTTGCTGGACCGTTATCTCGGCACCGCCTTCTTCACCAATGATCTGGGCGGCAACGTGATGATGTACATCAACCTGATCTGGATCTGGGGTCACCCGGAGGTGTACATCCTGATCTTGCCGGCCTTCGGTATCTTCTCCGAGGTGGTGTCCACCTACAGCGGCAAGCGCCTGTTCGGCTATGCCTCCATGGTCTACGCCACGGTGGTGATCACGGTGCTTTCCTACATGGTCTGGTTGCACCACTTTTTCACCATGGGTTCCGGGGCCAGCGTTAATTCGTTCTTCGGTATCACCACGATGATCATCTCGATCCCCACCGGGGCGAAGATCTTCAACTGGCTGTTCACCATGTACCGGGGCCGTATCCGCTTCGAGGTGCCCATGCTGTGGACCATCGGCTTCATCATCACTTTCGTGATCGGTGGCATGACCGGCGTGTTGCTGGCGGTGCCGCCGGCGGACTTCGTGCTGCACAACAGCCTGTTCCTGGTGGCGCATTTCCATAACGTGATTATCGGCGGTGTGCTGTTCGGTCTGTTCGCGGGTATCACTTACTGGTACCCCAAGGCGTTCGGTTACAAGCTGGATCCGTTCTGGGGCAAGATGTCGTTCTGGTTCTGGACCATCGGCTTCTACTTCGCCTTCATGCCGCTTTACGTGCTCGGTCTGATGGGCGTGACCCGTCGCATGAGCCAGTTCGAGGCGGATGCCGCCATGCAGTTCTGGTTCCAGGTGGCCGCCTTCGGTGCCTTCCTGATCGCCCTGGGTATTCTGTTCTTCATCGTGCAATTCGTGGTGAGCTACCGTCGCCGGGATCAGCTGCGCGACACCACCGGCGACCCTTGGGACGGCCGCACCCTGGAGTGGGCCACCTCGTCGCCGCCGCCACATTACAATTTCGCCTTCACGCCCCGGGTGCATGACCTGGATGCCTGGTGGCAGATGAAGCAGCACAAGTATCAGCGGCCGGAGCAGGGCTTCAAGGCCATCCATATGCCGAAGAATACCGCCGCGGGGATCATTCTCGCCGGCATCTCTACGGTGCTGGGTTTCGCCCTGATCTGGCACATGTGGTTGCTGGCCGGGGTGAGCTTTGCCGCGCTGCTGGCGACCGCTATCGGCCATACCTTTAATTATGACCGTGACTATCACATTCCCGCCGAAGAAGTGGAGCGGGTGGAAGCGGAACGTACGCGGATGTTAGCCAGCCATGTCTGAGACCACCTACACCCCGGAAAGCGGTGATATGGAAGCCCTGGAGTTTCACGTCACCGAGGATCACCACCCGGAAACCGGCACGTTGCTGGGGTTCTGGCTCTACCTGATGAGCGACTGCCTGATCTTCGCTTGCCTGTTCGCCACCTATGGCGTGCTGGGGCGCAGCTATGCGGGTGGTCCCACCGGCGCCGAGTTGTTCGATCTGCCGCTGGTGGCGATCAACACCTCGTTCCTGCTGCTGTCGTCGATCACCTATGGCTTCGCCATGCTGGAGACGCAGCGCAAGCGGGTCGGCGCCACCATCGGCTGGCTGGCGGTGACCGGCCTGTTGGGCGCGGCCTTCCTGGGCCTGGAGCTGTATGAATTCGCCCATCTGTTGAATGAAGGCGCGGGCCCGCAGCGCAGCGCCTTCCTGACTTCGTTTTTTGCCCTGGTGGGCACGCACGGCCTGCACGTGCTGTTCGGTATCATCTGGCTGGTGGTGCTGGTGGTGCAGCTGCGTAAGCACGGGCTGATCGTCGAGAACCAGCGCCGCCTGTTCTGTTTGTCCATGTTCTGGCATTTCCTGGATGTGGTCTGGATCGGCGTTTTCACCTTTGTTTATCTGATGGGAGTCCTGCCATGAGCGATCATCACGACGCGGCTCACGACGATGTCCTCCCCGATGCGCCGCACAGTACCTTCAAGGGGTACATGACCGGCTTCGTGCTCGCCGTGGTGCTCACGGTGATCCCGTTCTGGGTGGTGATGGCGGATGTGTTCGAGAGCACCGGCGTCACGGCCCTGGTGATTTTGAGCCTGGCGGCGGTGCAAATCGTGGTGCACATGATCTATTTCCTGCACATGAACTTCCGCTCCCAAGGCGGCTGGAACATGCTGGCGCTGATTTTCACGGCGGTGATCGTGTTCATTACCCTGGCCGGCTCGCTGTGGGTCATGTACCACCTGAACGTGAACATGATGCCGGGAATGATGCAGGACCCCTGGGGCTAGGATGGCCCGGCGGACTGCCCGTCGCTGGCTGGGGCGGCTGCTGTGGGGCACGCTGGCGCTGCTGGCCTTTGTCGGCTTCCTGGCGCTCGGTCAGTGGCAGTTGGAACGGCGGACCTGGAAGCTGGACCTGATCGAACGGGTTGAGCAGCGCGTGGATGCGCCGCCGGTGGCGGCCCCGGCGGGCGCCGACATCGACCCGGAAGCCTACGAATACCTGCGGGTACGCCTGCACGGCGAGTTCCTGCACCGGCGGGAGACGCTGGTCCAGGCCAGCACCCGTCTGGGCAGTGGTTATTGGGTCTTGGCCCCACTGCGCCGCCAGGACGGCACCACGGTGCTGGTGAACCGGGGGTTCGTGGCACCGGAAAACCGGCATCGGACGCAGCGCCGGCAGGGCGAGCCGCGCGGGCCGGTCACGGTCACCGGCTTGCTGCGTCCCAGTGAACCGGGCGGCGCCTTTCTGCGCGACAACGTCCCGTCTGAAAACCGCTGGTATTCCCGCGACGTGGCCGCCATCGCCGAGGCCCGTGGCCTGAGCGGCGTGGCGCCGTACTTCGTCGACGCCGACGCGCCGCCGCTGGCCGCCGGCAGCGGCGCCGGTCAGCCGGTGTCCGGCCTCACCGTGATCCAATTTCGCAACAATCACCTGGTCTATGCGCTCACCTGGTTTATGCTCGCGTTGATGGTGGCCGGCGGTGCCGGCTACGTGGCCCGGGAGGAATTCCGGCCGCGCCGCTCAGGAGACCCGCGATGATTCCGCCCAGCCCGACCGCGCCGCTGGATGACGACGCCACCGGCCGTAAGAACATGCAGCAGCTGATTCAGCTTCGCTGGATCGCCGTGCTCGGGCAGGTGGGCACTATCGCGGTGGTCTACTTCGTGTTCAAGATCGAGCTGCCGCTGCTGTATATGTTCGCGGTGCTGGCCGGGCTGGTGGCGTTCAACGGCGCCAGCCTGCTGCGCTTGCGGCTGCGCCGGCCGGTCAGTAACGGCGAGTTGTTCGTCGCCCTGCTGGTGGACGTGGTCACGCTCACCATGCAGCTCTATCTCAGCGGCGGCGCCACCAACCCCTTTATTTTCCTTTACCTGCTGCAGGTGGTGCTGGCGGCGGTGCTGCTGGAGGCCTGGTCCACCTGGATTATTCTGCTGGTCACCGCCGCCTGTTTCGTCGCTCTGGAGTTCGCCGGCCAGCCGCTGCCGCTGCCGCTCGACTACGAGCTGGGTCCGTTGAGTCTTTATATCCAGGGCATGCTGCTGTGCTTCGTGCTCAACGCGGTGCTGCTGGTGATCTTTATCAACCGTATTACCCGTAACCGGCGCGACCGGGACGCGCGTCTGGCGGCCCTGCGGCAGCGCGCCGCCGAGGAAGAGCACATCGTGCGCATGGGCCTGCTGGCCTCCGGCGCCGCCCATGAACTGGGCACGCCACTGGCCACCCTGGCGGTGATTCTGGGCGATTGGCGGCGCATGCCGGTGTTCCGCTCCGACCCGGATCTGGCCCAGGAAATCGGCGAAATGCAGACCCAGGTGCTGCGCTGCAAATCCATTGTCAGCGGTATTTTGTTGTCCGCCGGCGAGGCCCGTGGTGAAGCCCTGGAAGAGACCACCGTGCAGGCGTTCGTCGACGAGCTGGTGGCGGAATGGCGCGCCACCCGGCCGGTGAACGACTTCGAATACCGCAACCTGTTCGGTGAGGATCTGGCGATCATCTCCGATTCCGCGCTCAAGCAGACCCTCGGCAACGTGCTCGATAACGCCCTGGAAGCGTCGCCGCACTGGGTGGGGCTGGAAGTCAGCCGCCGCGACGATACCCTGATTGTCTCGGTGATGGACCAGGGCGCCGGCTTTTCCGACGCCATGCTCCGCGACCTGGGGCGCCCCTACCAGTCCACCAAGGGCCGTCCCGGCGGCGGCCTGGGCCTGTTCCTGGTGTTCAATGTGGTGCGCACCCTGGGCGGTAACATTAGCGCCGGCAACCGCCCCCAGGGTGGCGCGGTGGTGACGCTGACGCTGCCGTTGTCGGCGCTTACCATTGATGAGCAGGGGATGGATGAACCGGACCAGAAGGAGGACGGTTATGACCACTGAGCAGCCGGCACCGCAGCGGACGCTGTTGATTGTCGAGGACGACGCCGCGTTCGCCCGTACCCTGGGCCGTTCGTTCGAACGGCGCGATTACCAGGTGCGCAACGCGGACAGCCTGGAAGCGGTGCGCGAAGTGCTGAGCGAACAGACCCCGGACTACGCGGTGGTGGATCTCAAACTGAAAGGCGGCGCCTCCGGGCTGGCCTGTGTGCAGGCCCTGCACGAACACAACCCGGAAACCCTGATCGTGGTGCTCACCGGGTACGCCAGCATCGCCACCGCGGTGGAGGCGGTCAAGCTGGGCGCCTGCCATTACCTGGCCAAACCCTCCAACACCGACGACATCGAAGCCGCCTTCGAGCGCGCCGAGGGCAACGCGGAGGTGGAAGTCACCGGCCGCCCCACCTCGATCAAAACCCTGGAGTGGGAACGCATCCACCAAACCCTCGCCGACACCGACTTCAACATCTCCGAAACCGCCCGCCGCCTCGGCATGCACCGCCGCACCCTCGCCCGCAAACTCGGCAAACGACAAGTAAAATAGAAGCAGTTGATAGTTGATAATTGACAGTTGATAGCTCGCGGATGAAAGCACTGCCACTCTGAAATGAAAGAGGCCGCGCCCAGATGAGGGTTGCGGCCTCTTTCGTTTTTGGTTCGCGGGCAGCGGCCGCGTTGTTTTAGCTATCAACTGTCCACTATCAACTGTCAACTGGCGTTAAGGCACAAGCCGCGTCGGCGGCGCCTTGCCTTCGCCATGGTATTGCCAGTGGCGGTGGGGGGATTCGGCGAGTTCGAGGACGTCGACGTGGTCGGCGGTGAGCACCAGGATGGAGAAGTCCTCCGCCGGTTGGTGGTCCGGGCAGGTGCGCGGGTAGCGGTAGTGGTCGGACTTCGGCGGGCGCCAGAGGCTGCCCGGCGGCGGGCCGCAGAAGCGCGATTGCGCTTCACGGTCGAGCAGGCGCCACAGGCGCAGGGTGTCCTCGGGGTGCTGCTGCGGGGTGAGGAAGTGCACGCGGCCACGGAAGCGCCATTGGGTGCGGCTGGAGAGGTCGTACCAGCAGGCTTCGGCGCCGGCCTGACGCTCCAGCTGCATGGTTTTTTCACTGCGCTGGTCGGTGGTGAACCACAGGGCGCGGCCGTGACGCTCGCGCAGGCTCAGGGTGCGGCAGCGCGCACCGCCGTCGTCGCCCACGGTGGCGAGCTGCATAAAGCAGTGGGGGGCGGCCTTGCGGGTGGCCTCGAACCAGTCTGTCCATCGCTGGGGTAAGCTCATGGGCACGCAGTATGGCGTCTTGACGGGCTGTTGGCCATTCTCCGGACGGGTGTTGGCAGCGGCCCGCGGCGGCGCTAGAATCCGCCCATGGACCGTTCAAACCCGCTTAATGCGTACCTGCCTTTCTCCCCCGCCGGCTGGCGATGGTGACGCTCGCCCTCGGGAGTCTCCCGGCACCGCTCGTTGCCTGAGAGTCTCCGCTGTTTTTCCGCTACAATTTACGGCTTGCGATTGCCGCACCTGAACAAAGACCGGGGACCACCATGTCACCACGCAATCTGGACGATTACGCCCGCCAGGGTTATAGCCGCGTACCCATCGTGCGCGAAGTGCTGGCGGATCTGGACACGCCGCTGTCCGCCTACCGCAAGCTGGCCGCCGGGCCCTACAGCTATCTGTTCGAATCGGTGCAGGGCGGCGAGCGCTGGGGCCGTTATTCGATTATCGGCCTGCCGGCCCGCGAGGTGGTGCGCATCACCGGCCCGCGCATCACCGTGAGCGATGCAGACGGCGTCGTCGTTGAGGAGATCGAAAGCGACGACCCGATCGCCTGGATCGAGGACTATCGCCTCCAGTATCGAGCCCCGGACGTGCCCGGGCTACCCCGCTTCAACGGCGGCCTGGTGGGTTACTTCGGCTACGACAGCGTGCGCTATTTCGAACCCCGCCTGGGGCCGGCGCGCGGCGAGGACGTGCTGCAGGTGCCGGACATCCTGTTGATGAGCTCCGAGGAAGTGGTGGTGTTCGATAACCTGCGCGGTAGCCTGTTCCTGATCGTGCATGTGAGCCCCGAGGATCCGCATGCGGCGGCCAGCGCCGAGACCCGTCTGGACGAGTTGCAGCGCCGCCTGCGCGCGCCGTTGCCGGAACCGGAGGACCAGGTGTACGGCGAACCGGTGGACGAGAACGATTTTGTCTCCGAGTTTCCCCGTGAGCAGCACGCCGCCGCCGTGGAGAAAATTCGCGAGTACATTCTCGCCGGCGACGTCATGCAGGTGGTGCCGGCCCAGCGTATGAGCTGCGATTTCCCCGCCCCGGCCATCGACCTGTACCGGGCGCTGCGCTACCTGAACCCGTCCCCTTATATGTTCTATCTGGACCTGGAGGATTTTCACATCGCCGGCTCCTCGCCGGAGATTCTCACCCGGGTGGAGGACGATCAGGTCACGGTGCGGCCCATCGCCGGCACCCGCAAACGAGGCGCCACGCCGCAACGCGACAAGGAACTGGAAGAAGAGCTGCTCGCCGACCCCAAGGAAATCGCCGAGCACCTGATGCTGATCGACCTGGGCCGCAACGACGTGGGTCGGGTGGCGGAGCCCGGCCAGGTGCGCGTCACCGGCAACATGGAGATCGAGCGCTACTCCCACGTGATGCACATCGTGTCCAATGTGGAAGGCACCCTGCGCAAGGGTCTGGGGCCGCTGGAAGTGCTGGCGGCGACCTTCCCGGCGGGCACCCTGAGCGGTGCGCCCAAGATCCGCGCCATGGAGATCATCGACGAGGTGGAGCCCACCAAGCGCGGGGTCTACGGCGGCGCCGTGGGCTATATCGGCTTCAACGATGATATGGACATGGCCATCGCCATTCGCACCGCCGTGGTCAAGGATGGCCGGCTGTACGTGCAGGCGGGCGGCGGCATCGTCGCCGATTCGGTGCCCGAGCTGGAATGGAAGGAAACCATGAACAAAGCGCGCGCCGTGTTCCGCGCCGTGAATATGGCGCTGGGCGGCCTCGACCTGGGCGGTGCCAACGCGGACGGGGGGACCCAGTAATGCGCGTGCTGATGATCGACAACTACGACAGCTTTACCTACAACCTGGTGCAGTACCTGCAGGAGCTGGGCGCCGAGGTGCTGGTGCACCGCAACGACAAGATCGATCTGGCCGGCATGGAAGCGCTCAACGCCGACCGGCTGATGATCTCGCCGGGGCCCTGCACGCCCAACGAGGCGGGCATCTCGGTGGAGGCGATCCGCCATTTCGCCGGCAAGATGCCGATTCTCGGCGTTTGCCTGGGCCACCAGGCCCTGGGTCAGGCGTTCGGCGGCCAGGTGGTGCGCGCCCGCACGGTGATGCACGGCAAGACCTCGCCGGTGCATCATACCGGCAAGGGGGTGTTCCGCGGCCTGCCCAGTCCCTACACGGCCACCCGCTATCATTCACTGGTGGTGGACAAGGCCAGCCTGCCGGACTGTTTCGAAGTGACCGCCTGGACCCTGGACGACAACGGCGACATGGACGAGATCATGGGCATGCGCCACCGGGAGCTGCCGCTGGAAGGCGTGCAGTATCACCCGGAGTCGATTCTTACCGAGCACGGCCATGATCTGCTCAACAACTTTCTGAAGGGGGAAAGCGCATGAACATCCAGGAGGCCCTGGCCACGGTGGTCGAGCATATCGATCTGTCCACCGAGCAGATGAACGACGTGATGCGCCAGATCATGACCGGCGGCGCCACCGATGCGCAGATCGGCGGCTTTCTGGTGGCGCTGCGCATGAAAAGCGAATCCCTGGACGAGATCACCGGCGCCGCCATGGTGATGCGCGAGCTGGTCACCCCGGTGGTGATCGACAACCGCCGTCATCTGGTGGACATCGTCGGCACCGGCGGCGACGGCGCCAATCTGTTCAATGTGTCCACCGCCAGCGCCTTCGTGGCGGCGGCCGCGGGCTGTCGGGTGGCCAAGCACGGCAACCGCTCGGTGAGCTCGAAAAGCGGCTCCTCGGACCTTCTGGAAGAGGCCGGCATTCGCCTGGATCTGAGCCCCAACGAGGTGGCCCAGTGCGTGGACGCGGTGGGCGTCGGCTTCATGTTCGCGCCGTCGCACCACAGCGCCATGAAGTACGCCATCGGGCCGCGTAAGGAACTGGGCATGCGCACCCTGTTCAATATTCTCGGACCCATGACCAACCCGGCCGGCGTCCAGCGGCTGGTGGTGGGCGTGTTCTCCGACAAACTCTGCAAGCCGATGGCGGAAGTGATGGGGCGCCTGGGCGCCGAACACGTGATGGTGGTGCACGGCCTCGACGGGCTGGATGAAATCAGCCTGGCCGGGCGCACCCATGTGGCGGAATTCAAGAACGGAGAAGTACGCGAATACAGCCTTACCCCGGAAGACGTGGGTATCGATTCGGCCTCCCTGGTGGGGCTGGACGTGACCGACCCGAAGGCGTCCCTGGCGCTGATCCGCGAGGCGTTCAGCAAGCGCAAAGAAGGCGACGCCGCCAAGGCCGCCGATATGATCACCCTCAACGCCGGGGCCGCCATTTACGTGTCCGGCGTCACCCGCACCCTGGAAGAAGGGGTTCGGATGGCCGAGGATCTGGTCCACAATGGGGAAGCCGCCGAGCGGATGCGCGAACTGGCGCAGTTCACTTTCGCATTGAAGGAAGAGGTATGAGCGAAGCAGTGATCAGCGGAACCATTCTGGAACGCATCATCGAGCGCAAGCGCGAAGAGATCCAGGCCGGTCAGCAGCGCTACAGCCTGGGTGAACTGGAAGCCATGGCCGACAACCAGGGCAAGGCCCGGGGCTTCGCCAAATCGCTGTACGCCAGCGTGGCCGCCGGCCGGCCGGCGGTGATCGCCGAGGTCAAGAAAGCCTCCCCCAGCAAGGGGCTGATCCGCGAGGACTTCGACCCGGTGGATATCGCCCGCCGCTACGAAGGCGCCGGCGCCAGCGCCCTGTCGGTGCTCACCGACCAGGATTTCTTCCAGGGCCACGAAGATTATCTGCGCGCCGCCCGCAACGCGGTCAACCTGCCGGTGTTGCGCAAGGACTTCATTATCGACCCCTGGCAGGTGTTCGAAACCCGCGCCATGGGCGCCGACGCGGTGCTGCTGATCGTGGCGGCGCTGTCCGACGCCCAGCTCGATCAGCTCTACCACGCCGCCCTGCGGGCCGGCTGCGATGTGCTGGTGGAAGTGCACACCGCCGACGAGCTGGCCCGGGCGCTGAAGCTCAACATCGAGCTGATCGGCATCAACAACCGCGACCTGCACACCTTCGACACCCGGCTGGACACCACCCTGGAGCTCGCCGAGCAGGTCCCCGGCGACCACCTGGTGATCACCGAAAGCGGCATCCACACCCGCGACGACGTCCGCCTGATGCGCAAAAACGGCATCAATGGCTTTCTCGTCGGCGAAGCCTTTATGAGGGCTGAGGACCCGGGTGCGGCCCTTAAAGCGCTGTTCTTCTAGTTGATAGTGGACAGTTGATAGTTGATAGCTCGCGGATGAAACCGCTGCCAGTCTGAAACGAAAGAGGCCGCGCCCCAACCGGGAACGCGGCCTCTTTGTTTTCTGTTCGCGGGCGTCGCCCGCGTTGTTTTAGCTATCAACTGTCCACTATCAACTGTCAACTAACCCTCAGCGGGTGCCGTAGACCACCATAGTCTTGCCCTTCACCGACACCAGACCTTGCTCCTCGAGGTTCTTGAGGACCCGGCCGACCATCTCGCGGGAGCAGCCGACGATGCGGCCGATTTCCTGGCGGGTGACCTTGATCTGCATGCCGTCCGGGTGGGTCATGGCGTCGGGCTGCTTGCACAGGTCCAGCAGGGTGCCGGCGACGCGGCCGGTGACGTCCAGGAACGCCAGGTCACCCACCTTACGGGTGGTGGCGCGCAGGCGCCCGGCGATCTGGGCGGACACCGCGAACAGGATCTCGGCGTCTTCGCGGGCCAGCTGGCGGAATTTGGGGTAGCTGACTTCCGCTACCTCGCACTCCGTTTTCGCTTTCACCCAGGCGGAACGGGACGGATCGGCCTCGAACAGGCCCATCTCACCGAAGAAGTCGCCTTCATTCAGGTAAGCCATGATCATCTCACGGCCATCATCGTCCTCGATCATCACCGTCACGGAGCCCTTGAGAATGTAGTACAGGGCGTCCGACTCGTCACCGGCGTAAATAATGGTGCTCTTGGCCGGGTACTTTCGGCGATGACAATTGGCGAGAAATTGGTCCAGATTTGGAATTATCTTGTTACCGTCGCTCATGGGCTCTCTGCTTCTGGGCACGCTGCTTAAAAGCCGGAAAAAAGTCTTAGCTATTTAAGCTTATGGAGTTTGCCTGTTTTTCACGTGACTGCCAAGGGAACCGGTCCACAGTCTGCCCCTTCCCGGCGCCGTCCGCCAGCCCGGCGGTGTTCTACGTTCGCCGGGGTATGGCGTGGGGGTGGTCTGTGGTAGTCTTCGCGGCCATTCCGCGAGGGCGTGATCAGGAGACTCCAATGAAAGCGGTGGTTGATTGGCAGGGCGATGTCTGTTTCCAGGCCGAGTCGGAAACCGGCCATACTCTGGTGATGGACGGACCGCCGGATCACGGCGGCAAAAACCGTGGCGCGCGGCCCATGGAAACCGTGCTGATGGGCGTCGGCGGCTGCTCCAGCTTCGACGTGGTGCACATCCTGCGCAAAGCCCGCCAGGACGTGACCGGCTGTCGCTGCGAGATGGAAGCGGAACGGGCCGAGGATGAGATTCCCGCCGTTTTTACCAAAATTCACCTGCATTTCCGGGTCAGTGGCAATAACCTCAAGGAAAATCAGGTCAAGCGGGCCGTGGAACTGTCCGCGGAGAAGTATTGCTCCGCCGCGATTATGCTCACGCGTGGTGGCGTGGAAGTGACTCACAGCTACAGCATCGAATCCTGATACCGGCCAGCGGGGAAATAACGCCGTGGTGAAAGATCCCAATCCCAAGATTTCGGTTCATGGTTTTAACAACCTGACCAAGTCCCTCAGCTTTAATATCTTCGATATCGCCTATGCGAAAACCGAGCAGCATCGCAAGGAATACATCGAGTATATCGACGAGCTGTACAACGCCGAACGTCTCACAGAGATCCTCACCAATGTGACCCGGATCATCGGCGCCAACATTCTCAATATCGCCCGCCAGGATTACGACCCTCAGGGCGCCAGCGTGACCATGTTGATCGCCGAGCACGAGTCCCCGCCCACCGACGGCGACTGGGACGAGGAAGCCCCGGGCCCGCTGCCGGATTCGGTGGTCGCCCATCTGAACAAGAGCCATGTGACGGTGCACACCTATCCGGAGTCGCACCCGGATAACGGCATCTCCACCTTCCGGGTGGACGTGGATGTGTCCACCTGCGGGGTGATCTCACCGCTGCGGGCGCTCAACTACCTGATCCACAGCTTTGATTCCGACATCGTCACCATCGACTACCGGGTTCGCGGCATGACCCGCGACGTGGACGGCACCAAGCACTACATCGACCACGACATCAACTCGATTCAGAACTTCCTCACCGAGGACACCCAGAACGGGTACCAGATGATCGATGTGAACGTGTACCAGGAGAACATCTTCCACACCAAGATGTTGCTCAAGGAATTCGACATCAACAACTACCTGTTCGGCGCCGGCAGCGACGAGTTCAACGACAAGGAACTGGCCAACATCCGCGAACGCCTGCAAACCGAAATGCTCGAAATCTTCTACAGCCGCAATATGTAAAAAGGGCAGTTGATAGTGGACAGTTGATAGTTGATAGCTAAAACAACGCGGGCGTAGCCCGCGAACAGAAAATAAAGAGGCCGCGTCCTAAATCAGGGGCGCGGCCTCTTTCGTTTCAGGCTGGCAGCGGTTTCGCCCGCGAGCTGTCAACTGTCCACTATCAACTGTCAACTAGATCCGGTAGGTGGTGAACGTCATGACTTTGCTCATCAGCGCCATGGCGCCCTTGATCGGGGGCGGCAGGGGGGCGCCGCCGGCGCCTTCGGCGGTGACGGCGTGGCGCAGCTCGTCTTCGCGCATTTGTTCGAGAATCGCGCGGCTGCGGCGGTCGCCGTCCGGCAGGCGGGTGAGGTGATTCTCCAGGTGGCGCACTACCTGATGTTCGGTTTCCGAGACGAACCCCAGACTCCAGCGGTCGCCGGCCAGGCCGGCGCCGGCGCCGAGGGCGTAGCTGACGGCATAGAACAGCGGGTTCAGCCGGCTGGGCACACCGCCCAGTTCGCGGATGCGGTCGTCGCACCAGGACAGGTGGTCCTCTTCTTCGCGGGCCGCCGCCTCCATGGCGTGGCGTACATGGGGCAGGGTGGCGGTGCTGGCCTGGCCCTGGTAGAGCGCCTGGGCGCACACTTCGCCGGTGTGGTTGATGCGCATCAACCCGGTGACGTGGCGGCGCTGTTCGGGGTTCAAGGGCGCTTCCGGCCCGGGGTCCGCGTTCGGCGGCTGCCGCTCGGCGCGGGCGGAGCCCGGCGTCAGGGTGCGCAGCGCGCTGTCCACGCGGCTGAGCAGGCGGTCCATGGGGCTAAAATGTCGTTCGGTCATCGTTCCGGTCTCCGGGCGCCAATCACGGGCATGCTAGCATAACCGCTTCATTGAACAGTGAACCAGAGGGCCAGGGCATCATGCACATCAGTCCCGCGGTGGCCGGCACCGACCGCAGCGTGTCCGCCGCCTTTGTCGACTCGGTGCTGCCGGATTTGCTGGCGCACTATCGCTTGCAGCGGGCCACGGTGCTGGAACAGGCGGGCATCGACGGCGCGGTGTTCAACGATCCGGGGCGGCTGCTGCCGCTGCTCGACGTGATGCGCTTGTTCCTGGTGATTCTGGAAGCTTGCGGCGACCCTGGCCTGGGTTTTGAAACCGGGCGCCGGGTGCGGCCCCGCTCCTATCAGGTGCTGGGCTACGTGATTCTCGCCAGCCGCGATCTGGACGAGGCCATCGGGCGGCTGATGCGCTTCGAGAAGCTGTCCGGCAATCTGGGGCGCACCGAACGCCACGATGAGGGCGACCAGGTGCGCCTGTGCTGGCAATGCCCGGTGGCGGGCGAGCCGGGCCGCATGCTCACCGAGGCGGCGATCACCGGCTGGGTGACCTTCATGCGCCCGCTGATGCCGCCGGGCGCGGCGCCGTTGGAAGTGTGCTTCCGCCATCCGTCGCCGGTGGACACCGCCCGTTACCAGGACTGGTTCCAGGCCCCGGTGCGCTTTGACGCCGCCTTCGACGGCGTGCGTCTGCCGGCGGGGTTGTTGCGCCATTCGCTGGAAAGCGCCGACCCCGGGCTGGGGCGGATGATGGAGAAAGAAGCCGGGGCCTTGCTGGCGGACTTCGACGCCCACGGCAATCTGCTCAGCCGGGTGCGCTCGGCGATTTACCGGCGTCTGGGCAGCGGCGACCCGTCGGTGGACGCGGTGGCCGCGGAACTGGGGCTCACCGTGCGTACTCTGCAAAGCCGGCTGCAGCGCCAGGGCCTGGCCTATCAGGACGTGCTCGACGGTCTGCGCCGCAGCCTCGCCGAGCTCTACCTGCGCGACCCGGCGCTCAACCTGACGGAAATCGCCTTGTTGCTGGGGTTCGCCGAATCCAGCTCGTTCAGCCGCGCGTTCCGCCGCTGGCGCGGTGAATCGCCGGTCAGTTGGCGTCGTCGTCTGCCGCGCCCGGATCCCGCCGGGTAAAGCGCACCAGCGCCTCGCGCAGCACGCTCATTTCCACCGGTTTGGGAATGTGCGCGTTCATCCCCGACGCCAGGCTGCGCTCGCGGTGCTCGCGCAGAATGTGGGCGGTGAGGGCGACGATCGGCACCGCCACCAGACCCTGGCGGCGCTCGAACTCGCGGATCCGCTGGGTGGCTTCAAAGCCGTCCATCTCCGGCATTTCACAATCCATCAGGATCAGGTCGTAACGGTTTTCCATGGCCATCGCCAGCGCTTCCTTACCGTTGGCGGCCAGGTCCGCGCTCAGACCCAACTTGCTGAGCATGCCGCGAATCACCTTCTGGCTGAGTTTGTGGTCTTCCACCACCAGCAGTTTAAGGGCCGGGTCCGGCGTTTCCGGCTGGCCGTGCTCGCGCACCGGCCGGCGCAGCCCCATTTCTTCCGCCAGCGCCTGTTTCAGGCGCGGCGCCGAGACCGGCTTGGTGAGCACCCGGTGGATGCTCACGTTGCGCGCCTCGGTGGCGGTGGGCGCGTTGTTCACCCCGGTGAGCATGATCAGGGTGGTGGGGTGGGTGATCACCGGGTCCTCGTGGATGCGTGCCGCCAGCTGCAGGCCGTTCATGCCCGGCATGTGGTGATCCAGCAGCACGATGTCGTAGGGCTCGTTGATGTTGGCCTGGGTGCGCAGCGACGCCAGCGCTTCGCGCGGGTCGTGGCAGGCGGTGACACGCATGCCCCAGCCCAGCGCCAGATGGCGGATCACCCGGGTGACGGTGCTGGAGTCGTCCACCACCAGCATGCTGCGGCCCTGCAGGGCGCTGATGTCGGTGTCCGGCCCGCTGGGCGGCGCGTCCATGGCCGGCAGCGGCAGCACGAACCAGTAGGCCACGTCGCCGCCGTGCTCGTCGCGCTCCCCGGCGCGGCCCTGCATGGCGTCCACCAGCTGCTCGGCGATCGACAGGTTGAGGTTGCTGCTGTCCTGGCGGGCGGCGGGGTCGCGCAGGGCCCGGAAGGTGCCGGAGCGCAGGGCGGTGCCGCTGAATTCGAAACGCACCTGGCCGGCCCGCCCGGTGGGCTCCAGAGAAATATCGATGATCAGTTCGCCGGGCTGGGCATGGCGTATAAAGGCGCCCATCAGGTTGGTGAGCACCTGGCGCAGCCGGCCGGGGTCGCCTTCCATGCGCGCCGGCAGGTTGGTGTGCACGTGGGTGATCAACTCCACCTGCTTTTCTTCCGCCCGTTCGCGGAACAGATCCACCGCGCCCATCAGCAGCTCGTTGGCGTCCAGAGCCTCGCGGTTGATGTCCGCGCCCTGGTCGGACAGCTGCGAGTATTCCAGCACGTCGTTGATGATCTTCAGCAGGCTCTCGCCGGCATTGCGGATGCCGCCGACACAGTCTTTCTGGTTGGGGGTCAGCGGCGTGTCCTCGAGAATCTCGGCCATGCCGAGAATGCCGCTCAACGGGGTGCGCACGTCATGGCCCATGCGCGCCAGGGTTTCCCGGCGGGTGGTGTCAACGGTGTCCGCCACGCTCTGGCTGCGCCGGTGCTCCATCTTCATATGCAGATGCTGGTGATGCTGGATGCGCAGGCCGGCGGCCTGGATGAAGCCGGCCAGGTTGACGGTGATCATCACGCTCAGACCCAAATCCACGTTGCTTTGCACCAGGCCAAGCATGATCAGGCAGCCCAGCACCACCGGGCTGCCCACCAGCAGGCTGGTGAAGAAATACAGCGCGCCCAGCGGCACTTCCCGGTGCCAGGCCTGATAGCCCAGGGCCACCAGCACGGCCGCGGCCGCCAGGCCCAGCCCGAAGGCGGCGGCCAGGGCGCCGGTGATCGGCAGCCAGGGCACCGCCAGCAGAAACAGCAGCGCCAGCAGCGTTAAACCGCGCAGCAGGCGGTCCAGCAGCGGCGCGTTGAGGCGGCTGTCGACGAAGGTACGGCCGATGCCACAGGCGCCGATGATCGCCAGTAGCAGGCTGCCCATTTTGAGTTGCGGCAGCCAGTCGCCGATCAGCGAATGGCCGGCGAGCATGCCCGAGGAAAACAAAACCAGGCCGGCCAGGGCGAGCAGGAAGCCGGCGTGGTAGCCGTGGCTGATGCCGCCGCGCATGACCGCCACCAGGCCGTTGTAGCCGGCCAGCGCCAGCATCACGCCGAACAGCAGCCAATACAGCGCGAACAGCGGGTCGTTACCCAGGGCGGCGGGCAGGGTGCTCAGGTTGATGGAGTAAATCAGGCTGCCGCGCGGATTCACCCGCCAGTAAAACACCCGTGGCTCGCCGGGCGGCAGATCCACCAGATAGACCGGGGTGCGGTGGACAAAGCGTTCGCCGGGTCCGGCGGCCCGGTAGCCGTCGTCGTCGGGCAGGAAGAACTCACTGTCGAAGTAGTGGCGGGGGCCCTGCATCAGGGCGAAACGGCGCTGGTCGCCCAGTTCGTTTTGCACCGCGATGCGCACCCACCAGGGATGATCGCTCAGCCCCAGCCGTTCCACGAAGCGGGAGGCGGGTTTGAAGCGGCCATCGAAATCGCCGGCGGTGATCGCTTCCAGGCTCAGCGTGCCGTTCGGGTCGGGCAGGTATTCCGAGTAAATGGTGATGCGTTCGTTGTCGGGCAGGCTGCTGATCACGTACGGCGGCGGCGGGGCCCCCTGCACGGCGGTCGCCAACAGGACCAGCAGGCCGGGCAGCCAGCGTGCCCAGGTCCGCGCCCGTGGCAACCGCTTCCGTTCAGCCTTCGGCGTTCGCCGCCAGGCTCCGTTCGCTGTGTTCTTCTTCTTCCCTAGTGTCATCATGTCCCCGATCCAGCACATAGGCGTCCAAGCCCGCCTCGGAGAGGATATAGGCTCCCAGTTCACTGCGTCGACCTTCGGCGCAGAGGATGTAGGTGAATTCTTTCTCCAGCTTCGGGGCCTGCTCGCGTAATTGGTTGAGCGGCAGGTTGCGGGCGCCGGGAATCAGATCATGGCGGGCTTCCATGGGCAGGCGTACGTCGATCAGCACATGGGCCCGCTCGCCCTCCAGCACCCGGTCTTCCAGCTGATCCTCGCTGAGGCGGCGGATCACGGTGGCCTGCAGAATGGCCTGGAAGTCGGCTTTGTCCAGGCACATCAGCTCGCCGTCGCTGGTCATGGTCACGGTGGCGTTGCGCGGCTGGTCGCTGATCAGGGCGTCCTCGCCGAAGAAGCGGCCGGCGGTCAGGCCGGCCAGCGGCTGGTCGCCGCCGGCGCCGGCCCGGCTGACCATCGCCTTGCCGCGCTTGATCACATAGAAGGTTTCCCCGCTTTCGCCCTCGCGCACCACGGTTTCGCCGAGCTCCACTTCACGGGGTTGGAACTTCACGAACAGGGCGTGCAGCTTGGCCGGCGGCATCTGCGCGAACAGCCCCGAGGCGAGCAGCGCGTCCATCCAGTTGTGGTCCTCGCCGCTGCTGTGCGGTTCGCCGGGCAGCAGTTCCGTGGCCTGGGTCCAGGCCATCAGCAGGTCCAGCTTGTCCCGGTCGATGCTGTAGAGGGTGGCGCTGTCGCGGGAGATGGCGTTGACCGTATGGCGGGGGTAGTTGTCCACGGCCAGGTAGTTCTCATCGTCGTCGGCGGCGAACGGGCGCACCGTGAAGCCGGCATCGATCAGGTCCAGTTCGCCGTCGATCAGGAAGTAGGCCTTGTCGCCGCTCTGGCCCCGCTTGAACAGCAACCGTCCGGCGGGGAGCCGGTGCACGGTGATCTGCTGCTCGATGTCACGCAGGTGCGACGGGCTCAGGCCGTCGAAGGGAATAAAAGCGCTCAGGCGGGACACGTCGGGCGTGCCGGCGGTGTCCACCGGTGTGGATGCGGTCATGGCTCCCCCGGGGTTTTCTCATTCGTTATTCTGAGGGGGTATGCTAAGCCTTTTCCCGTGCCACTGCACGGTAGCCGATGTCACTTCTGTGATAGGCGTCGTCCCAGCCGATGCCCTGCACCGCCTGGTAGGCGCGTTGCTGGGCCTGGGCCACGGTGTCGCCCAGAGCGGTGACGCACAGCACGCGGCCGCCACTGGTCACCACCTGGCCGTGGTCCTCGCGGGTGCCGGCGTGGAATACTTTGACGGTGTCCGAATCGGCGCCGTCCAGGCCGTGGATCACGTCGCCCTTGCGGTAGGCGTCCGGGTAGCCGCCGGCGGCCAGCACCACGCCCAGAGCCGGGCGCGGGTCCCAGTCCGCGGTGGTGGTGTCCAGGGCGCCGTCCAGCGCCGCCAGACAGAGATCCGCCAGGCTGCTGTTCAGGCGCATCATGATCGGCTGGGTTTCCGGGTCGCCGAAGCGGCAGTTGTACTCGATCACCTTCGGGTGACCTTCCGGGCTGATCATCAGGCCGGCGTACAGAAAGCCGGTGTAGGGCATGCCTTCGGCGGCCATGCCGGCCACGGTGGGGCGGATCACCTCTTCCATGATGCGCTGGTGGACCTGATCGGTGACCACCGGCGCCGGTGAGTAGGCGCCCATGCCGCCGGTGTTGGGGCCGGTGTCGCCGTCGCCGACGCGCTTGTGGTCCTGGCTGGTGGCCATCGGCAGGATGTGCTCGCCGTCCACCATGACGATGAAGCTGGCTTCCTCGCCGTCGAGGAATTCCTCCACCACCACCCGGTGGCCGGCGTCGCCGAATTTGTTGCCGTCGAGCATGTCGCGCACGGCGGCTTCCGCTTCGTCCAGGGTCATCGCCACGATCACGCCCTTGCCGGCGGCCAGGCCGTCGGCCTTGATCACGATCGGTGCGCCCTGCTCGCGCACATAGGCAAGCGCTTCGTTCACGTCGGTGAAGTTGCCGTAGGCGGCGGTGGGAATGTTCTGGCGGGCGAGAAAGTCCTTGGTGAAGGCCTTGGAGCCTTCCAGCTGGGCGGCGGCCTTGCCGGGGCCGAAGCACTTCAGGCCGCGGCTCTGAAAGTAGTCTACCAGGCCGTCCACCAGCGGCGCTTCCGGGCCGACGATGGTCAGTGCCACGCCTTCCCGTTCGGCCAGGTCGGCCAGACCGGTCTGATCGTTGACGTCCAGCGCCACGTTTTCCAGCTTGGCGTCGCGGGCGGTGCCGGCGTTGCCCGGCGCCACCAGCACTTTCTCCACCTGTTCCGCTTGCGCTACTTTCCAGGCCAGAGCGTGCTCGCGGCCACCGCCGCCGATGATCAGAACTTTCATGGGCTCGATTCTCTTATGCTTGCTTAGTGCCGGAAATGACGCATGCCGGTGAACACCATGGCGATGTCCGCCTCGTCGGCGGCGGCGATCACTTCCTCGTCGCGGATCGAGCCGCCCGGCTGGATCACGCAGCGGACGCCCGCCTTGCCGGCGTTGTCCAGGCCGTCGCGGAACGGAAAGAAGGCGTCGGAGGCCATCACCGAGCCGGCCACTTCCAGGCCCGCGTGCTCCGCCTTGATGGCGGCGATGCGCGCGGAATTCACACGGCTCATCTGGCCGGCGCCGACGCCCACGGTCTGACGGTTCTTGGCGTACACGATGGCGTTGGATTTGACGAACTTCGCCACCTTCCAGGCGAAGATAGCGTCGTGCAGCTCCGCTTCGGTGGGCGCGCGCTTGGTCACCACCTTGAGGTCTTTCTCGGTGATCATGCCCACGTCCCGGTCCTGCACCAGCAGGCCGCCGTTGACGCGTTTGTAGTCCAGGCCCCCGGCGGTGGCGCCGTCCCATTCGCCGCACACCATGACGCGCACGTTCTTCTTGGCGGCGGTGATGGCCAGCGCCTCCTCGGACACCTTGGGCGCGATGATCACTTCCACGAACTGGCGGTCGACAATCGCCTTGGCGGTGGCCGCGTCCAGCTCCCGGTTAAAGGCGATGATGCCGCCGAAGGCGCTTTCCGGGTCGGTGGCGAAGGCCAGCTCGTAAGCCTGGTCGATGCCTTCCAGGCTGACCGCCACGCCGCACGGGTTGGCGTGCTTGACGATCACGCAGGCCGGTTTGCTGAAGGACTTCACGCACTCCAGGGCGGCGTCGGTGTCGGCGATGTTGTTGTAGCTGAGCGCCTTGCCCTGCAGCTGGCGGGCGGTGGCCACGGAGGCCTGGCCCGGCTGGCGCTCGACGTAGAACGCCGCCTTTTGATGGGGGTTCTCGCCGTAGCGCATGCTCTGCGCTTTCTTGAAATTCAGATTGATGGTGCGCGGGAAATCCTGATTGTCCTCGCCGACCAGCTTGCCGAAGTGGTTGGCGATGGCGCTGTCGTAGGCGGCGGTGTGCTCGAACGCCTTGATCGCCAGGTCGAAACGCAGGCCGTCGGACAGGGCGCCGCCGTTGCCGTTGAGGTCGTCGAGCACGCGGGCGTAATCGCCGGCGTCGGTGACGATGCCCACATGGGCGTGGTTCTTGGCCGCGGAACGCACCATGGTAGGGCCGCCGATATCGATGTTCTCGATGGCGTCCTCGAGGCTGCAGTCGGGCCGCGCCACGGTCTGTTCAAAGGGGTAGAGGTTGACCACCACCAGATCGATGGGGCGAATGTCGTTATCCGCCATTACCGCATCGTCCTGGCCGCGCCGGCCGAGAATACCGCCGTGCACCTTGGGGTGCAGGGTTTTCACCCGGCCGTCCATCATTTCCGGGAAGCCGGTGTAGTCGGACACTTCGCGTACTGAGATGCCGGCTTCCTGGAGGGCGCGGAAAGTGCCGCCGGTGGACAACAGCTCCACGCCCCGGTCGGCGAGGGCGCGGGCGAAATCGACGATGCCGGTTTTATCCGAGACGCTGATCAGCGCGCGTTCAACGGCCTTGCTCATGGGATCACCTTAAAAATAAGAAAGGGGCAGTCGAAAACTGCCCCTGTCGTCACGGGTTGCGTTCAGAGCAAGCCGTATTGCTTGAGTTTCTTGCGCAGCGTGCCGCGGTTCAGGCCCAGCAGCTCGGCGGCCTTGGTCTGGTTGCCGCGGGTGTACTCGAGCACTTTCTCAAGCAGAGGAATTTCCATTTCCGCCAGCACCATCTGATAGAGCTCGCTGACCGGCTCGCCTTCCAACTGGTTGAAATAATCGGCGAGGGACCGTCGCACGCAGTTGCGCAGCGTGTCGTGGGTTTCGCTGCGGGCCAGCGTGAGATGGGGTTTGCGCGATTCAGCGGTATTCATTTCTGTCAGTGTCCGTGCAGCAGCGGTCTTCATTGAAGAAAGGGTCATGCGGCCAATGCTCCGTCTTTTTTCCGGGCTAATGAGTTCCGGGCAGACACCTCGCCGTAGCCACCGATTCGAATCCGGTCGCCGAGGGCGCTGATCTGTTGGAAAAACTGCTCAACGGCCCGCCGTTGTTGGCCGGCCTTTTCCAGTTTGTTGAACCCGCGCCGAAAATCTTCTCCGCCGGGCAGATGTTGCGTATACCAGCCCAGATGCTTACGGGCGATGCGCACGCCGGAGTAGTCCCCGTAAAAGCGATGCAGGTCGATCAGGTGCGCGAGGACGCGCTCAGCCACGTCTTCGACCTTCGGCGCCGGGGGCAGCCGACCGTGATCCAGGTAATGCACGGTGTCCTGGAAGATCCAGGGATTACCCTGGGCAGCGCGGCCGATCATGATACCACTGGCACCCGTGGTTTCCAGTATCCGTTGGGCTTTTTGTGGCGAATTGATATCACCGTTGGCGATAACAGGGATGCCCACCGCGGCCACGACGTCGCGGACGGTGCGGAACTCCGCCTCGCCGTTGAACTTGTCGGCGCGGGTGCGTCCGTGGATCGCCAGCGCCTGGATACCGGCCTGCTCGGCGATGCGGGCGATGGCCACGGCATTGCGTTCGTCGCGGGTCGGGCCGGTGCGGATTTTCAAAGTCACCGGCACGTCCACCGCCGCCACCACCGCGTCCAGAATCCGGGCCACCAGGTCCGGGTCGGAAAGCAGTGCGGAGCCGGCGGCGCGCTTGCACACCTTTTTCGCCGGGCAGCCCATGTTGATATCGATGATCTGCGCGCCCCGGTCCACGTTGGCCCGGGCCGCGTGCGCCAGCATCTCTGGTTCGCCACCGGCGATCTGCACCGACACCGGCCCCGGCTCGCCGCTATGGTCGAGCCGGTGGGCGGACTTGCGGGTGTCCCACAGGCGGGTGTCGGACGTCACCATTTCGGATACCACCAGCCCGGCGCCCAGTTCCCGGCACAAACGCCGGAAAGGACGATCCGTCACGCCGGCCATGGGCGCGAGAATCAAGGGGTTGGGGAGCTGATAGGAGCCGATTTGCATGCTGGATTCGGGTTCGGTTGGCAGTCAGGTGTCGCCTGGAACACTGTTCAAAGTGCCCCGCGCGGGCCGCGCGGGGCGACAATGATAGTGACCCGGAGCTCCGGGGGAAAGGCCCGTGATCAATCAGGGCCGCTGGGAGACCCGGGACGGCGGCGCCGCCGGGGCGCGCAGACGCAGATTGTAGTTCACCGCCTGCTCGCCGGGGTCGACGATTTCCAGAGCGATGTGCACCGGCGTATTCACCGGCATGGCGTTCAGCCCGGCCAGCTCGCCGCGCAGATATTCCGCCGGCGCGAAGCGGCGCGTGGCCACGGTGTTGCCGCGCAGATCCTTGAAGGTCAGTTCCAGCGCCGGGAACGGCTGTGGCCAGTCGCCTTCATTGAACAGCAGGGCGTCCACCATCAGGGCGTTCTGGTAGTGCGGGTGGCTGCGCACCACCAGGTTGGCGCCGCGCAGCCGGCTCAGGTCGGTCTGTAGCGGCAGCTGGCAACCGAGCAGCTGGCAGGCCTGGGCGTACAGCGGCCGCCACTGGGGCGAGCGGGCCAGGGTGTCGAAATGAAAGAACGCGTACTGGGCGGCCAGCAGCACCAGCGCGAGCACCGACAGCAGCACCCATTTGGCCGTCACCGCCGGCCCGGAGGGCGGCGGGGCCATATAGTCCAGGCGTTCATTGGCGACTTTATGGCGCCGTGTCGAGGTGCTGTTAAGAAACTCGAACTGATCGTCGTCTTCGCTGATCGGGTCCGGCCGCGACTTGGTCGCCGGGCGGGGCTTCGGTGGCGGCGGTGTGGTGGCCGGGGCCGGGTCGTTCTCGTCGTCCAGGTCCTCCAGCAGGGCCTCCGCCCAGGCTTCGTCGGCGTCGTCGCTGCCACCGGCCCGGCTGGCCCCTTCCATGTCCGAGAAATCCTCGCCCAGGCCCTCGTCGCCGTCGCGGTCCAGGGACAGGAAAGAATCGCTCAACTCGCTATCACCAAACTTGCCGCCGCCGGTGGCCTTGCCGTCGTCCTGCGGGTCGGTTTCGTCGTCGAGGGCGTATTGCCACTGGCCGGCGTTATCGTCGGCCGGCGCCTTGTCGTCGTCGTTGGCGAGGGTGGGGGCGGGCGTATCACCGATGAAATGATCGGTGGCCTGGAAGATCTGCAGACAGGAGCCACAGCGCACCGCTCCCCGGGCCTGCCCCAGGTGCTCGTCGCTGATCTTGAATTGGGCACCGCAATGCGGGCAGCGGGTTTTGTACTGGCCGGCCATGGTTTTTATGTTTTGAGGGATAGAAAGTTTGTTGTACAGAAAAACAGGGGGTGGCGGCAAGCGCCGCGGCCGCTTATCTGTCCGCCTTGCGAACCCCGTCCACTCTGACCCAGTCGCCCCGTTGCCGGGTCGGGTTGAGGTCGAACCAGGGCGCGTAGGCGTCGCGAACACTTTGTGCCTGGTCGGCGAGGATGCCGGACAGCGCCATCGGCGCCCCCGGGCGGCAGCGGTCGGCCAGCACCGGCGCCAGCTCGATCAGCGGCGCGGCGAGAATATTGGCCACCAGCAGGTCGCAGCGATAGTCCGTCGCCAGGGCTTCCGGCAGACACAGTGCCAGCCGTTCACCGACGCCATTGGCGGCGGCGTTGTCGGCGCTGGCGGTGAGCGCCTGATGGTCGATGTCGGTGCCCAGCGCCCGGTCCGCGCCGAGGAGCAGCGCGGCGATGGCCAGCACCCCGGAGCCGCAGCCGAAGTCCAGCACCTGCTTGCCGTTCAGATCGGTCTGCTCCAGCCACTCCAGGCACAGGGCGGTGGTGTCATGGGTGCCGGTGCCGAAAGCCAGGCCCGGGTCCAGCTTCAGATTCACCGCGCCGGGCTCCGGGGGCTCGCTCCAGCTGGGCACGATCCACAGCCGCTCGCCGAAGCGCATGGGCTGAAAATCCGTCATCCAGGCTCGCTCCCAGACCTGGTCGGCCAGTGCCTCGACACGATGATCGGCGAACACCAGGCCCTGGTCGCCGAGGCGGGCCAGGACGGCGTCGGTATCGGTGTCGTGGCTGAACAGGGCGGTGACCACGGTGGTGCGCCACAGGGGGCGCGCCCCCGGGGGCGGCTCGAAGACCGGTTGGTCGGCGCCGTCGGTGAGCGTCACCGCGCCGGCGCCGAGCGCTTCCAGGGCATCCTGGAAGGCGTCGGCGTGGTCCGGGTCGGTGGCGATGTGGAGCTGAAGCCAGCTCATGAGCCGAGCTTCTTCTCCAGGTGGTGGATGTCCACGCCGCCTTCCTGGAAGGCGGGATCGCGGAAAATCTTGTCCCGGTGCAGGGCCACGTTGGTCTTGATGCCCTCCACCACGATTTCATCCAGGGCGTTGCGCATGCGCGCGAACGCCACGTCCCGGTTTTCGCCCCAGGTGATCAGTTTGCCGATCAGCGAGTCGTAGTAGGGCGGCACGGTGTAGCCGCCGTAGACGTGGGAATCCACCCGCACGCCGTTGCCGCCCGGGGCGTGGAAGTAGCTGATCCGGCCGGGGCTGGGCACGAAGCTGACCGGGTCCTCGGCGTTGATGCGCACTTCGATGGCATGGCCCAGGAAGGTGACGTCTTCCTGCTTCAGCCCCAGGGCGTTGTCGCCGGCGATGCGCAGCTGTTCCTTGACGATGTCCACGCCGGTGATCATTTCGCTGACCGGGTGTTCCACCTGCACGCGCGTGTTCATTTCAATAAAGTAGAAGCGCTCGTCCTCGTAGAGGAACTCGAAGGTGCCGGCGCCGCGGTAATTGATCTCTTTGCAGGCGTCCACGCAGCGTTTGGCCACTTCGTTTTTCAGGTGCAGCGGAATGTTGGGGGCCGGCGCCTCTTCCACCACCTTCTGGTGGCGGCGCTGCAGGGAGCAGTCCCGGTCGCCGAGATGGATGGCGTGGCCGGCGCCGTCGGACAGCACCTGGATTTCCACATGGCGGGGTTTCTGCAGAAACTTTTCCATGTAGACGGTGGCGTCGCCGAAGGCGTTCTTGGCTTCCGAGCGGGTCAGGGTGATGGCGTTGAGCAGCTGGTCGCGGCTTTCCACCACGCGCATGCCGCGCCCGCCGCCGCCGGAGGCCGCCTTGATGATCACCGGATAACCGATTTCCTCGGCCATCATCAGCGCCGCGTCGGCGTCGTCGCCCACCGAGCCGCTGGAGCCGGGCACCGTGGGCACGCCGGCTTTTTTCATCGCCTCAATGGCGGACACCTTGTTGCCCATCAGGCGGATGGTTTCCGCGCGCGGGCCGATAAAAATAAAGCCGGAGCGCTCGACGCTTTCGGCAAAGTCGGCGTTTTCCGCCAGGAAACCGTAGCCGGGGTGGATGGCGTCCGCGTCGGTGACTTCCGCGGCGCTGATGATCGCCGGGATGTTCAGGTAGGAATTCACCGACGGGGCCGGGCCGATGCACACCGCCTCGTCCGCCAGGCGCACATGCATCAAATCCCGGTCGGCCTTGGAATACACCGCCACGGTGCGAATGCCCATTTCCTTACAGGCGCGCAAGATCCGCAGAGCGATCTCGCCTCGGTTGGCAATCAGTACTTTTTCCAGCATGGGCAACCCCCGTTAAACGATGGAGAACAGGGGCTGGTCGAATTCCACCGGCTCGCCGTCCTCCACGAGAATGGCGTCGATGGTGCCGGATTTGTCCGCCTCGATCTGGTTCATCATTTTCATCGCCTCGACGATGCACAGCACGTCGCCGGCTTTCACTTTCTGACCCACTTCCACGAACGACGCCGCGCCCGGGGACGGCGACCGGTAGAAGGTGCCGACCATCGGCGAGCGTACGATGTGGCCGCTGGGCGTATCGTCCTGGGCGGGTGCCGCCGCTTCCGGAGCCGGGGCCGCCGGTGCGGGCGCGGGGGCCGCCGGTTGCGGGGCGTACACCGGCGCGGCGTGGCGGCTGCCACGGCTGATGCGCACGGATTCCTCGCCTTCCTGAATTTCCAGTTCTTCAATGCCGGACTCTTCCAGCAGTTCGATCAGCTTCTTGATTTTCCGAATGTCCATGCTCATTCCTGTGCCTGATCCAGTTTTTCCAGAGCGGCGGCCAGCGCCAGCCGGTAGCCGGTGGCGCCCAGGCCGCAAATGACGCCCTCGGCGATGTCGGAGAAGTAAGAGTGGTGCCGGAAGGTTTCACGGCGGTGCACGTTGGAAAGGTGCACCTCGATGAACGGAATCCGCACCGCCAGCAGAGCGTCGCGCAGTGCCACGCTGGTGTGGGTGAACGCGGCCGGGTTGAACAGAATGAAATCGATGCCTTCCGCGGGCGCGCCGTGGATCCGCTCGATCAATTCATACTCGGCGTTGCTTTGCAGATGCTGCAGGTGGTGTCCGGCCTCGGCGGCCTGGTCCATCAGTGCCTGATCGATCTCCGCCAGGGTGGCGGCGCCGTACTGGTCCGGCTCGCGGCGGCCCAGCAGGTTCAGGTTGGGCCCGTGCAGGACGAGGATGCTAGCCAAGGCGTATACCCCTGAATTTGTCGTTATCTGCGTTGAACGTGTGGCAAAAACCCAGTTTGTCCGGCTTTTCCCTATATTTGGGAGTCTAAGGGTATCTCATGAAGGAAAAAAGGACTTTACACCATTGGTTACAAGTAGAGTTCGCCCAGCGCTGGAGCGGCTTCGTATCCGAGACGCGGTGCAATGGTGGTGCCTTCCGGGACCGCTCAAGCCATCCCTGGCCGCTGTTAGTTTGGCCGTCCCTGGCCAAACAGCTCCCTCCAGGCACCACCATTGCCCCGCTCACTTGGCAGCGGAACCGCCACGGGTCATAGGAACCGCCAGGACCATTCTCAGAAGCACGGTTTGTGGCAGGGGGCTGTGGGAGCGGGCCTTGCCCGCGAAAGGGTGGCTTTCAGCCACCCGGCAGGATACCGGAGGCGCTGTTTGTGCCCTTGCTTAAAGGTGCGGCACTACGCGGCGGTCCAGGTGCTTCAGGAAGCGCTCGCTGTCCATTTCGCCGAGCACGCGGGATTCGGGGATTTCGTCGCCGTCGGGGGCGAAGAACACGAAGCTGGGCAGGCCGAAGATGTCGTAGTCGGCCATGATGTTCTGGTTTTCCTGGGTGATTTCGGTGATGTCGACCCGGTAGAGGTCGTAGTCGGCCATGGCGTCGAGCACGCGCGGGTCGCTGAGGGTGGTGTCTTCCATCACCTTGCAGGCGACGCACCACTCGGCGAAGAAATCCACCAGCACCGGTTTGTCCGCGTCGGCGGAGCGGGCCAGGGCGTCGCGCAGGCCCTGACGGCCGTCCACGTCGACCCAGGGGCCGTGCTGGGCGTCGTCCGTGGTGGCGGCGGTGTTGTCGCCGGCCTGGGCGCTGCTTGCGGACGGGGTCTGGGTGAGGGGTTTGAGCGGCTGCCAGGGGTCGCTGCCGCCGCCGGCAGCGCCCACTACCATGATCGCGCCATACAGGGCCATCACCAGGGCAAGGCCCCGTTTCAGGCGTGAGCCGCCTTCGCGGACCGGCTCCAGGGCGCCTAGCTGCACGCCGTACACCGCCAGTAACAGGCCGTAGAGCGCCAGGGTCAGGGTGTCGCTGACAATGCGCTCGAGCAGCCAGATGGCGACGCCCAGCATCACCACCCCGAAGAAGCGTTTGATGTCTTCCATCCACTGGCCGGCGCGGGGCAGGAAATGACCGCCGCCGGTGCCGAAGATGATCAGCGGCACGCCCATGCCCAGGGCCAGGGCGAACAGCGAGGCGGCGCCGGTGGCCGCGTCGCCGGTACCGGCCACATAAAGCAGCGCGCCGGCCAGGATCGGGGTGACGCAGGGGGACACCACCAGGGCGGAAATCACGCCCAGCAACACGGCGCCGCCCAGGCCGCCACGGCCGCTGGGGCCGGCGTTATTGAGCCGGTTGCGCAGCCGTTCCGGCAGCTGAAGCTCATAGAGCCCGAACATGGACAGCGCCAGCAGCACGAAGATCACCACGCTGGTGAGGATGGCCGCCGGCTGCTGGAGCAGAAACTGCAGGTTGAGGCCGGCGCCGAACACCGCCACCAGCAGGCCGGCCAGGGTGTAAGGCACCGCCACGCCGAGCACGTAGGCGCAGCTGAGTATAAAGCCGCGCCGGGCGCTGGCATCGCTTTGCCCGGCGATAATGCCGGACAGGATCGGCACCATGGGGAACACGCAGGGGGTGAAGGCGAGCAGCAGGCCGCCGGCGAAGAATAACGCCACGATCAGCCCCAGGTCGCGGTCGTGCATCCAGCTGTTGAAGGCATTGGCGTCCTCGGACAGCAGGATGCTGAAGAAACCGCCCTGGTCGTCGCGGGGCGCGCCGTCGCTTGCCGAGACCTCGGTGGCCGCCGGGCCGCCGGTCGCCGGGGCGCGCTCCGGGCCGGGCGCGCTGAAGGAGAAGGTGCGCACCTCCGGCGGGTAGCACAGCTTGTCCTCGATGCAACCCTGGTAGTGCACCTCCAGCTCGGTGTCGGCGAGGGGCACGCTGTCCAGTGGCAGGCGCACATCGAGCTGGCCGAAGTAGACGTTTACGTCGCCGTAGATCTCGTCGGTTTTGGCCTCGCCGGGGGGCAGCTCCAGATCGTTGAAATCGTCCAGCAGGTTGCCGTTGGCGTCGCGCAGGGTGAAGTCGAGGCGGTGGCGGTAGAGGTAGACCCGGTCGAGCAGGCTGAAGCTGACCAGCAGCTGCTGGCGGTCCCAGTCCGCGTCGGGCACCACCTGGATCGCTTCGTCCACATTGGGCAGGCGGTCCTGGCCGCCGCCGAACGGTTCATTGCCGCCGCCCAGAGACAGCGCCGAAGCCGTTGTGGCCAGGATCAACCCTGCTGTCAGCATCAGCAGCCGCAATGCCGGTCCGCGAAAAAAGCCTGTCATGCGTTCCTCCCAATCAGTCCCTGCTTGGATACTCCCGGTGCCAGGAGGTTCCGGCAGCCTGGCGGTGCCGTCTTAAGACAACGTTAAGGCGGCGTCGCCAGACTCGCACGCCCGGCGTGGAGCTGGCATTCTCCACCGATCCTTCCGGCGACGCAAAGTGGCGGTTTGGAGGGGCGGGGATCCACGCTTATAGTGCCATGGAGGCGGAACAGGACCGGTGAAGATGCGCATTCTTCTGGTGGAAGACGATGCTTTATTGGCGGACGGACTGCGGCGGGCGCTCCGGCATGATGGCTATACGGTGGACCATCTTGAGCGGGGGGATCTGGTGTTGCCGGCGTTGCGCGACGGGCATTTCGATGCCGTGCTGCTGGACTTGGGGTTGCCGGGCCTGGATGGTCTGGCGGCGCTGCGGCAAGCACGGCGTCACCAGCAGGATGTGCCGGTGATTATCATCAGCGCCCGAGACCAATTGGATGATCGTATTGTCGGGCTGGACAGCGGTGCCGATGATTATCTGATTAAACCGTTTCCGATGGAGGAGCTGCGCGCCCGACTGCGCGCTTGTCTGCGGCGACAGAGCGAGCCGGTGCGACGAGTGCTGACAGTGGGCGATATGATCCTGGACCTGGATTGTATGGCGCTGACGCGCGACGGTGAGCAGTTGACGTTGCCGCGCCGGGAAATGGCCTTGCTGGTTGAATTGGCTGGTCATCCCGGTCGCGTTTTCACCCGCGCTTATCTGGAGCAGGCGCTTTATGGGTGGAGCGACGAAGTGGAAAGCAATGCTTTGGAAGTTCATGTCCACCATCTGCGCCGCAAGCTCGGCAGTGACGTGATTCGCACCGTGCGCGGCGTCGGTTATTGCCTGGTGGTCCCGGACAGCCAGGGCGCGACGCCATGATGTTCTCCATACGTCGTTTTCTGATGCTGACTCTGCTGGCGGTGATTCTGGGCGGCGGCTTGTTGCTCGGTTGGGGGACTTATCGAACCCTCTATCACGAGCTTGACGAGCAATACGACGCGGAATTGGTGCAAAGCGGGCGCCTGATCGCTTCGTTTTGGAGTGAGGGTGAAGTGCCCGACCCGGCGGCGGTGGCGTTGGCCCCCGAGGAGCATCGCTACCAGCGCTATTTTATTTATCAGCTTTGGCAGCGCGGCCAACTTGTGCTGGGCAGCGCCGGCGCGCCGGATAAACCGTTGATACCGCTAACCGACAGCAACCAGCGGCGTCTTTTCGTCGAGCGTAATGGCTGGCATGTCTACGGCATCGCCTTACCGGGTGAGCGCTGGGTGGTGGTGGCGGAAAGCGACGCGGCGCGCCATTCCTTGGTGCGTAACATGGCCGGTACGGTGCTGGCGCCCTATTTGCTCAGCGTGCCATTGGTGCTGATCCTGGTGGCTTTGGCGATTCGTTGGGGGCTGTGGCCGCTGACCCGCCTGGCGCGGGCGGTGACGGCCCGCCATGAAGATAATTTGACGCCGCTTCGTCATCGCCGCGTGCGTGAGCTGGCGCCGCTTACCCAGGCGATTAACGCCTTGTTGGCGCGGCTGGTGGAGACGCTTGAGCGAGAAAAGCGCTTCACCGCCGACGCCGCCCATGAGTTGCGGACGCTGTTGATGGCGTTGCGCCTGCACGCCGATAACGCCGTGGAGTTAAGCGACCCGGAGGACGTGGCGGCGTCGATGTCTCAGTTGCGGCGCGCGATTGACCGGGCGTCGCGTACCGTTGAGCAATTGATGGTGCTCAGTCGGCTGGACCCTCGGAGCGCACCACGTACGGATGAGTACTGCGATGGCGCGGAGGTGGCCCAGGAGGTGCTCGCGATAGTGGAGCCTCTGGCGATGCAGCACGGCCATCAGGTGACGTCGGTGCTGGCACCGGGATTGTCGATTTCGATATCCGCGGAAATGCTGCAGATGGTGCTGCGTAATCTGCTCGATAATGCTTGCCGTTATTCACCGCCGGCTTCCCGGCTGGCGTTGTCGGGGTATCGCGATGGCGGCGAAATAGTGTTCGTGATCGCCGACGGTGGTCCGGGTTTGACGCAAACACAGCAGCAACGTTTTTCCGGCCGCTTCAGTCGTGGTCGCCATGATGTTCCCGGTGCCGGCCTGGGGTTGTCCATCGTCCAGCGTATTCTCGATTTGTACCACGGCACCCTGTGCTTCCAACTGCCGGCTCCCGACCGGCCTGCTGCCGCTGAAGTTCGCCTCCCCGCCGCCTGACGCCGCTGACGATTTCGCTGTTCAGATTGCCTTAAGTATTTCCCCGCACGCTGTGTGTGTCTTCAACGGCACCGCTACGGTGCGGGAGGTTTGATGGGGCACTGTTTTATTGCCGACGGTTGGGGCGCGTTGTTGCGGCGTCATGACCTGGATACGTTCGAGGCGCTTTGGCGTTTGCCGGAGCAATGGGTCGAGCCGCCCAATGTCCGCCGTGGCGGTTGGAGTGGCGTGACCCGGATGACCCTGGAAGGTGTCACGCTGTACGTGAAGCGGCAGCAGGGCCAGCGCCGCCGTTTTGCCCATCGTCCCTGGTGCTCCCGCCCGACTTACTACCATGAGTTTCTGGCGCTCAACCGGTTGTCCCGGTTGGGGGTGCCGGTGGTCGAGTGGTTGTTGTACGCCGAGCAAGACGGCGCCGCGATTCTGGTGACCCGGGCTCCGTCCGGTTTTGTCGACCTGAAAACACTCTCCGAGATGTCGAATGGCCCCCGCCTGCAGGCGGGGGCATCACGGCTGGGAGACGCCCTGGCGCGTATGCACGCCTTGCGCTGGCAACACGGCGCCTGCTATCCCGCGCATTTTCTGATCCATCCGGAAACCCTGGCGGTGCGGATGCTGGACCTTGAACGCTGTCGACGGCGGCGCTCGCGCATGGCGGCGTCGACTGCGGATCTGGACCAGTTGACGCGCCGCGCCGGATTCCTCCCGCCTCCCGTCTTGGCGCGCATCGTGGACGCCGCCACCGCGGCCGCCCGGCCGGTTGCAGCCCGGATTTTTTGATGCCTCGTCGCCTTTGGAGTACCCAACCCGATGAATAATCTCAGTACCGCCCCTTCCCGTGAACGCGTTAAATCCGACCCGCAAAGCGTGGCCGCTTATCGGCGACGCAAGCCCGCCAAACATCGGGCCGAGATGGCTTTGGTGGCCCGCACCATGCCGGTGTTACCCGCTGGCGAGCGGGTTCTGGATGCGCCCTGCGGGGCCGGCCGGTTGAGCCTTTGGATGGGCCGGCAGGGGTGGCGCGTCAGCGCCACGGATCTGGGCGCCGCCGCCGTGGAGCATACCCGGGCGTTAATGGCGGAGAAGGGGTTCGACGCCGAGGTGGTCGAAGGCGATATATTCCATATGCCCTGGGCAGACCGCCATTTCCGTGCCGTGGTGTGCTTCCGGCTGTTGCATCACTTCGCCGACGCCGACACCCGACGGGCCCTGGTCACCGAGCTGGCCCGCGTCAGTAGCGAGCATGTGTTGATTTCCTATCTGACTCCCTGGTCCCTGACCGGCGTAAGACGATGGTTGCGTTGGCGGCTTGGTGGACGGCGCCATCGTCAGAACCACACCCGGCAGGCGGAGTTGGTGGCGGATATGGCCACCCAGGGCTTCACCTTGGTAAGGGACGCCTCGCAGGGCGGCTGCTTTCACGCCTTACGTTTGGCGCACTTTGCGCGTACGCCACGGAAATGAGTCTGGCTCAGTTGGTCGAAGCCGGTCAGGCGCGACGATTCGTATTCGCCGGTGGCTTGGCGTCGATCCTGCATTGGTCGGTCATGGCGGCGCTGATGAACGCCGGTGTTGGCGCCCACCTCTCCACCGCGCTGGGGGCGTTGGCCGGTGCGTTTCTCAATTACCTGCTGCAATTCCGTTTCACCTACCGGGCGCGGGCCTCGCACCGTCGGGCGTTGCCCGCCTATGTGCTCACCTGCGCCGTCGCCTGGCTGCTCAATTCGCTGCTGTTTCTGTTGTTCTTTGGTATCGGAGGCGGGCCGGTAGGGTCGCAAATCCTGACCACGGCGGGGGTCGCCATCGCCAACTACCTGATCTACACCCAATGGGTATTCCATGAATCTCGGTGAGTTTTCATCTAACACGGGCGACAGTCGGCCGGTGATTAGCGTGATCGTGCCTTTCTACAACGAACGTCAGGTTCTGCCGCTTTGTCTGGATCGTCTGGAAAAGGTGCTTGGTGCGTTGGGCGAACCGTTCGAAGTGGTATTCGTCGATGACGGCAGCGACGATGGCGGTGACCACTACCTGATTGCCGAGGGGCACGCCCGGCCTTGGCTGCAACTGGTGCGTTTGAGCCGCAATTTTGGCAAGGAGGCGGCACTCACCGCCGGGCTCGACTACGCCACGGGACGGGCGGTCGTATTATTGGACGCAGATCTTCAAGATCCGCCGGAATACATTCCCGACATGCTGACACGCTGGCGGGCGGGGGCCGATGTGGTACTGATGCAGCGCCGTGACCGCGTTGGTGAAACTTGGTGCAAGCGCGTGACCGCCTACGCCTATTATCGTTTATTGCGCCGTCTGGCACAGGTGCCGATCCCCGCGGACAGCGGCGACTTCCGGCTGATGAGCCGGCGAGCGGTGGAGGCGGTGCGGCGATTGGATGAGCGCAACCGCTATATGAAAGGGCTGTTCGCCTGGGTCGGCATGCCGACGGTGGTGTGCGAGTACGACCGTGCGGCGCGGCCGGCCGGGCGCAGCAAATGGAGCTATCCGCGACTGCTGGCTCTGGCGCTGGAAGGCATTACGTCTTTTTCGGTGGCACCGTTGCGCTGGGCGACCGCCGCCGGCGGCGTGGCGGCGTTGTTTGGCGCCGGCTACGGCGCGGTGATCGTTGCTAAAGCGTTGTTGTTCGGCGATGTGGTCCAGGGCTACCCCTCTTTGGTGGCACTGATCACCTTCCTGGGCGGCCTGCAACTGCTCACCATCGGTCTGGTTGGCGAGTACGTGGGCAAAACCTATCTGGAGGCCAAGCGCCGGCCGATTTATTTGGTGCGCGACGTGGTAAAGCCGGTTTCATCGCGGAACGGGCGCCGCCAACCCACCTCCGGGGCATTGACCCATGCACGTTAACGGCCACGGGCGGCGCCACGAATGGCTCATGATCAATCGGCTTTGGTGGCTGCTAGTGGCGTTGTTGTTGTCGAGATGGGTGACCATGGCGGTGCTGCCTCTTACCGACACCAGCGAGGCTCGCTACGCCGAGATCGCACGGCTGATGGCTGTCAGTGGTGATTGGATCACCCCATGGTTTCGTGAGCGGATTCCTTTCTGGGGCAAACCGCCTCTCTCATTCTGGGCCCAGGCGTCGGCGTTGAACCTCTTGCCGGGCCGTGAGTTCGCGCCGCGCTTTCCCGCTTGGTTGGCGCATCTTGGCACCGTCTGGCTGATCAGTCGTTACGCCTTGGTGCTGGCGGGTCGGCACCGTGCCTTATGGACGGCGCTGATTTATTCGTCCATGGGGTTGGTGTATGTGTGCGCCGGTGCGGTACTGACGGACGGCTTCTTTACCTTGGGCACCACCGCTTCGCTGGTGTCCGCCGGGTTGGCGTTACGCGGCGAAGCGCGAGGCTGGCGGTGGCTGTTTTTTGTCGGCCTGGCGATCGGTTTGTTGGCCAAGGGGCCGCTCACCCTGGTGTTGGTGGGCGCGCCACTGGGCGGCTGGGTGCTTTGGACCGGGCGCTGGCGGTCTCTGTGGCGGGCGTTGCCCTGGTGGTGGGGCGGCGCCCTTACGTTGCTTTTGACCCTGCCCTGGTATCTGGCGGCGGAGGTTAAAACGCCCGGTTTTCTGGATTACTTTATCGTCGGCGAGCATATCAGCCGCTTCCTGGATCCGGGCTGGGCCGGTGACCGTTACGGCAGTGCTCATGACCAACCCCGAGGTACCATCTGGCTGCTTTGGTTCTGGGCGGCGTTGCCCTGGTCGCCGGTGATCCTGTGGCGGCTGATTCAAAGGCTGCGTCGGCATTGTGTGGCAAGGGCCGGCCGGCAACTGGACGACGATCAGAAGCTGCTGTTGCTGGCAGCCCTGGTTCCCGTTGTTTTCTTTACCTTTTCGGGCAATATCTTGGCCACCTATGTGCTACCGGGGTTGCCGTTCGTGGCCTTGTTGTTGGCGATGGGCGGTGGCACCGAACACCCGGCGCGCCGTGTTATCTGGCGGGTGCTGGTGGTTCTGTTGCCCGCGCTGGCGTTGTCCGGCGGCTTGTACGTGTGGCGTTATCCGCAAACGCTCAAGACCGAGAAAACGCTGATACAGTGTTACCGTGCCGCGGCCGCCTCGGCCTCACAGTCGCTGATCTATATTGGCGAGGCGCCGTTTTCCGCCCGCTATTACGGGCGCGGACAAGTTGTTGAAATGACATTGGAGCATTGGCTCGCCCAGGCTGGGAAGCCCCCCGGTGATGCGATGTTTGTCGCCGTCCGAAAGCGGCTCGTGGGCCCGCTGCGAGACCGCTCACCGATACCCTTGGTAGCACTGTGCGAGGACCGCCGTTATTCGCTGATGTCCGATTAGGAGCTGGTTATCCGTTTGGGGTCGCCCTTCGCCGCTGCTTGACGTTACTCTGGTAGCCTCGTGGGACAAGACGACACTCGGGAACGATAATGACGGACGACAAATTCGGACAAAAGGTCGGGGACACCCTGCTGGACCCCAGGAACAATCGTATCTGGAAAGGCCTGCTGTGGCTGCTGGCGATTCTGTTACTGGTGGACGTGGCGCTGGGCTGGTACTGGAGCTGGGAGCCGGAATTGTCGGAAGTGAACCGCCGCGATGGCGCGGTGGCCGGGGAGACCATGACCCGGGAAGTGATTCACGTAGCCAGCACCCTGCTCGACAAACCCGGTGGCTACCTCAGCAACGACATGCTGCCGCACCGTCTGTGGCTGGATAATATGCCGTCCTGGGAATTCGGCGTGCTGGTGCAGCTGCGTGACGTGACCCGGGTGATGCGCCGTGACATGAGCCGTTCCCAGTCGCAGAGCCAGGAAGACCCGTTCCTGGCGATCGCCGAGCCGCAGTTCAACTTCGACGCGGAAAGCTGGGCGATGCCGGCCACCGAGAGCGAGTACCGGCGCGGCATTCGCGCGCTGGAAAACTACCTGGAGGCGTTGCGCCGCCAGGACGGCAGCGCCCAGTTCTACGCCCGCGCCGATAACCTCAATTACTGGCTCAACGAAGTGCAGAACCGGCTCGGCTCCCTGAGCCTGAGCCTCAGCCAGAGCGTCGGCCGCACCCAGCTGAACACCGACAACGACACCCCGGTGGGTCAATTGGATAAGGAAGAGCGCTTTGTTAAAACCGGCTGGATGCAGATCGATAACGTCTTCTACGAGGCGCGGGGCGCGTCCTGGGCGCTGGTGCAGCTAATGCGCGCGATAGAGGTGGACTTCGCCGACGTGCTGCGCCGCAAGAACGCCACCGTCAGCTTCCGGCAGATGGTGCGCGAACTGGAGGCGACCCAGCAGACCCTTTGGAGTCCGGTGATTCTCAACGGCTCCGGCTTCGGGGTGTTCGCCAACCACTCGCTGGTGATGGCCAACTACATCACCCGCGCCAACGCCTCCCTGGTGGACCTGCGTAAGTTGTTGCAGGAGGGGTGATCAGGCCTTCACCCCTAAGAAACCAGCGAAGTTGTACCACTTGAAAAACATGTCCACGTTATCCAGGCCGCTGCGGGCGAGAATCTTGATGTTCTCGTCCGGGCGGTAGGGAATCAGCACGTTCTCCAGCGCCTCCCGCTTCTTGGCGATCTCGGTTTCCGAGTAGCCGTTACGCTTTTTCATGTCGTAGTAGAGCTTGATCCACAGCCGGTTGAGCAGGGCGTCGCTGCCCAGCACCTTTTCCACCAGGATCAACACGCCGCCGGGGTTGAGGCCGTCGACCACCGAGCGCAACAGGCTTTCCCGATTGACCGGGCGCACGAACTGCAGGGTCAGGTTTAACACCACCACGGACGCGTTCTCGATGCGGATGCCGTCGTTCAGGTCGGCGTGCTCCAGCCGCAGGCGGCCGGCCTGGTGCTGGCCGCTGAGGTTGCCCCGGGCCTTTTCCAGCATCGCCGGCGAATAGTCCACGCCCACCAGGGTGGCGCCGGCGTCCACGGTGCGGTCCAGGCTTTTCAGGGTGAGGCCGGTGGAGCAGCCCAGGTCGTAGACCCGCGAGTCGGGGGTGGCGAATTCGCCGGCCAGCTCGCCGATCATGCGTTGCAGTTCCGCGTACTGCGGGATGCTGCGGTCGAGCATGTCGTCGAACACCCGGGCGGTGCTCTCGCCGAAATCAAAGTCGCTGATCGCCCGGTCCTGTTCGGCGAACAGCCGGTCCTTGCCGGAGGCAGGTTTGGAAGTGGGATCGTTGTCCGAAGTCATGGGTCCGCCTGACGCTGAAAACCGCCCCAAAGGATGAAGGGGCGGTTTTCCGCTGTCCATTTTTTTCGCGGACCGGATCAGGCGGCGGCGGACACCGCCGGCTCGGGCAGGGTGGCGCGCCAGTCGTCCAGCAGGTGGGTGTTGTCGTCCTGCCAGGGATGGAAATCCGGGCGCAGGTACTGGAACCAGGCCGGTATCGCCGCGCTCACCACGCCCCGGTAGCCGAACATCTTCCACAGGCCCTTGGCCAGAGTCAGCGGCTGGCGGTTGACGCCGTCCTGCTTGAGGAACTGCCAGGTGAAGTAGGCGCTGAAGCCGATCAGATAGGCGGTGCCGGTAAAGAAAGTGCGCTGGCGGCGCCAGTAGCCGCCGTCCACGTCCTGGTACAGGTCGAAGGCCACCGCCTTGTGCTCGGTCTCCTCAATGGAGTGCCACACCCAAAGATCACGCACCGACGGGTCCATTTTTTCCACCATGTCGCCGCGTCGCAGAATGGTGTCGGCGAGAATCGCGGTGATGTGTTCCAGGCCGGCGGTGGCGGCCAGTTGCTCTTCGGCGCTGAGGTGTTTACGTCCGCCGGCGAGCAGGCGTTGGGTGACGCCCAGGGCCTTTTCCACCAGCGCTTCATAGCCCTTGCCGGACACCAGGTCGTTGAACGCCTGGTGCTCCAGGGAATGCATCGCCTCCTGGCCGATAAAGCCGGAGATGTCCTTCTGGCGCTGCGGGTCGTCGACCCGGTCGCGGAACGTGCGCACCGCGTCCACGAAGAAGCGCTCGCCGTCCGGGAAGGTCACCGACAGCACGTTCATGAAGTGGGTCAGCACAGGGTCGTCATCGAACCAGTATTTGGTGTTCTCCAGACCCTTGAAACGGAAGTTCATGCGGCGCGGCCGGATCGGCAAACGCTGAACGGCGCGGCGGGAACGGGAAAGCAGTTTCATGGCGACTCCGGGGTTTCTGCCATTGATTGATGTCAACAACTATGGTCCAGTCGTGCCTTCCCGTCTTGTTGTGGAGGGCCAACCTGTGGTCGTTTCAGGCCGGACCTGGTTCACCCCCGGTATTCCCGGCATCTATGTGGTGCTGCTGTGCGATGTCCTCCGCGATCTGGGGCACAATCCGGCGGCGCTGTTGAAGACGCTGGACCTTAAGCGTGAGCAACTGCTGGATTCCGAGTACCGGCTGCCCCTGGAGCAGGCCGACGCCGCCGCCGAAGCGGCACTGGCGCTGGTCGGCGATGCCGGCCTGGGATTCCGCTACGCCCGCGCCATGCGCATCACGTTGCATGGGCCGGTGGGGCTGCTGGCGCTGTCCAGCCCCACCATGGACGACGGCCTGGAGGCGGCGCGCCGCTATCTGGGGCTGCGCGCGCCGTTCCTGAGCGTGGAGCGGGTGCCCCTGGCCGAGCGGCGCCAGGCGCTCAGCTTCCGTACCGACTTCAGCCCCGGGCCGATACAAAGCTTTGTTATCGAGGCCATGGTGATCGGTTTCGTGTACATGCTGGAGCAACTGCTGGAAGCCAGCCCGGAGGGCGCGGAGGTGCACTTTCAGGGCGCGCCGCCGCCCCACGCCGAGGCCCTGCGCAGGGCGGTGCCGGTGCCGGTCCACTACGGCCAGGCGGGGGACGCGCTGATTGTCTCCGAAGCGTTGCTGGCGGCGCGGCCGAGGCTGGCCGACCCGCAGGCGGAAGCCCTGGCACGGGAGCAGTGCGAACTGGAATTCCGGCGCTGGCGCGCCAATCAGGAAGGCCCGTTGCCGGAGCGGGTGCGTGCCGTGCTGCGCGATCACGAGGCGCCGCTGCCGGAGCTCGCCGACATGGCCGAAAAGCTGGCCACCTCGCCGCGCACGCTCAAGCGCCACCTGCAGCAAGCGGATCTCACCTATCGACAGTTACAGGACGAGGCGCGCTATCGGCAGGCCTGCAAGTTGCTGGGGGAGCGCGGCACACGAATCAGCGAAGTCGCTTACGCACTGGGCTACAACGACGTCGCCAATTTCTCCCGCGCGTTTAAGCGATGGAGCGGTAAAACGCCTAGGGAATATAGAGAGGGGATCTAGAGGCAGTGTTTGTGGGAGCTTGCCTTGCAAGCGAAAGGCCGGCAAGGCCGGCCGGCAGGATCCCAGAGGCCTTTAAAAAAGAGTACAAACAGCGTCTCTGGCATCCCGCCGGGTGGCTGGCGCCATCCTTTCGCGGGCAGGGCCCGCTCCCACAGGCGGTTTCGAACAGGTGTTATTTCTTCTCGAAGGCCGCGACTGATTTCAGGATTTCTTCCTTGGCGGCGGCGGCGTCGGCCCAGCCGTCCACCTGCACCCATTTGCCGGCTTCCAGCTCTTTGTAGTGCTCGAAGAAGTGCTTGATCTGCGCCAGCAGCAGCTCGGGCAGGTCGGTGACTTCCTTGACGTCGTCATAGAGTTTGGTGAGCTTGGTGTGGGGCACCGCCACCAGTTTGGCGTCCTTGCCCGCTTCGTCGGTCATGTTCAGCACGCCCACCGGACGGCAGCGGATCACGGAGCCGGGCACCACCGGGTAGGGGGTGACCACCAGCACGTCCAGCGGGTCGCCGTCTTCGGACAGGGTGTTGGGGATGTACCCGTAGTTGGCCGGATAGAACATGGGCGTGGCCATGAAACGGTCGACGAAGATGGCGTTGCTGTCCTTGTCGATCTCGTATTTGATCGGGTCGGCGTTGGCCGGGATCTCAATGGCGACGTAGATATCTTCGGGAACGTCTTTCCCGGCGGGTACCTTTGCAAAATCCATGGTCTGTCCTTTAAGCGATTGGGTCATCGGTCAGGGACCGTGGCGGTGCCCTGTTGAACGGGCGCGGATTATAGCAACCGCGCGCCCCGCCTGGCTAATCGCCGAAAGTCGTAGCGGACGGTGCCTCCCGGCGGCGTGGCGGGTACAATCGCCCGGCGTCAGTACGAGGAGCCCGATACCATGCATGTTCATGAAATTGCCCATCCCCTGGTGAAGCACAAGCTGGGGCTGCTGCGGCAGCAATCCTTGAGCACCCGCAGCTTCCGCCAGCTCACCGCGGAAGTGGCCAGCCTGTTGACCTACGAAGCCACCAGCGACCTGTTGCTGGAGGACTACCAGGTGGACACCTGGATGGGTTCGGTGCCGGCGCAGCGCATCAAGGGCAAGAAAGTGACCGTGGTGCCGATTCTGCGCGCCGGCATCGGCATGCTGGACGGCGTGCTGGAGCTGATTCCCAGCGCCAAGGTCAGCGTGGTGGGGCTCTACCGCAACGAAGAGACCCTGGAGCCGGTGGCCTATTTCGAGAAGCTGGCCCACGGCCTGGAGGAGCGCCTGGCGCTGGTGATCGACCCGATGCTGGCCACCGGGGGCTCCATGGTGGCCACCATCGATATGCTCAAGAAGGCCGGCTGCAGTCAGATTCGCGCCCTGGTGCTGGTGGCGGCGCCGGAGGGCATTCGCCGCGTCCACGAGGCGCACCCGGATGTGACGCTCTACACCGCGTCCGTGGACAAGGGCCTCAACGAGGACGGCTACATCGTCCCCGGCCTGGGCGACGCCGGCGACAAGATCTTCGGCACCAAATGAATATCCTGATCGGCGCGCAGATGCTGTTCGTGGCGTTCGGCGCCATGGTACTGATGCCCCTGCTCACCGGGCTTGACCCCAGTGTGGCGCTGTTCACCGCCGGGCTTGGCACCCTGCTGTTTCAGTGGATCACGCGGCGGTCGGTGCCGGTGTTCCTGGCCTCGTCGTTCGTGTTCGTGGCGCCCATCGCCCACGGCGTCGAACAGTGGGGCATTCCCGCCACCATGGGCGCGCTGTTCTGCACCGCTGTGGTCTATGTGGTGCTGGGCGCTCTGGTGAAATGGCGCGGCCCGGGTTTTCTGCACCGGCTGATGCCGCCGGTGGTCACCGGGCCGATCATCATGGTGATCGGCCTGAGCCTGGCGCCCACCGCGGTGAACTTCGCCATGGGGCTGACCGGCAACGGCGCCGAACGGGTATTTCCCTACGGCGAGGCCCTGCTCGTGTCGATGGTGGCGCTGCTCACCACCATGCTGGTGGCGACCCTGGCCCACGGGTTGTTCCGGCTGCTGCCGATTCTGTGCGGCGTGGTGGTGGGCTATCTGGCCGCGCTGGCCTTGGGCATGGTGGATTTCGATGCCGTGGAAAAAGCGAGCTGGCTGGCGGTGCCGGACTTCGTGGCGCCCGCCTTCCACTGGCCGGCGATCCTGTTCATGGTGCCGGTGGCCCTGGCTCCGGCCATCGAGCATGTCGGCGACGTGCTGGCGATCAGCAACGTCACCGGCAAGGACTACATCAAGAAGCCGGGCCTGCATCGCACCCTCACCGGCGACGGCGTCGCCAGCATGGCCGCCGCCTTGTTCGGTGGCCCGCCCAACACCACCTATTCGGAAGTGACCGGCGCGGTGATGCTCACCAAGGTGTTCAACCCGGTGGTGATGACCTGGACCGCAGTGTTCGCCATCAGTCTGGCGTTCATCGGTAAGGTGGGGCTGCTGCTGCAGAGCATCCCCACGCCGGTGATGGGCGGCATCCTGATTCTGATGTTCGGCTCCATCGCCAGCGTCGGCATGAACACCCTGATCAAGGCCCGGGTGGATCTGCACGCCCAGCGCAACCTGGTGATCGTGGCGGTGACGCTGATTTTCGGCATCGGCGGCATGGTGATGGGCAATGGTGAGTTCACCCTGCAGGGCATCAGCCTGTGCGGTCTGGTGGCGGTGATCCTGAATCAAATACTGCCCGCCGCCCCGGCCACCGCCGACGACCTCCACGAAGAACAGGAATACGTCGACGACCTGCTCGACCACGCCCGGAAAGAGCGCGATTTGTAGGAGCGGGCCTTGCCCGCGAAAGGCCGGCTTGCCGGCCGGCAGGATCCCAGAGGCCTTGTTGGTCCCGCCGTTAGACAGGTCTCTGGAATCCTGCCGGGAGCTTCGCTCCCTTTCGCGGGCGGGGCCCGCTCCCACAAGAGCTCTCTCCCACAAGCCTGTTCCCTCGCGAGTCACAAGTCGTCTTTCTTCACCCACTGCTTGGACTGCGGCGGCTGGTAAGCGGCCATGCGGTTCAGTAGCGCGACCGGTTCGGATTCCACGATCAGCATGCCGCGGTGGTTCGGGCGCAGGAATTCCTCTTCGGTGGCGTGGTCCAGGAAGGTGCCCAGGCCGTCGTAGTAGCCGGCCACGTTGAACAGCGCGCAGGGTTTGTGGTGCCAGCCCAGCTGCGCCCAGGTCCAGATCTCGAACAGTTCTTCCAGTGTGCCGACGCCGCCGGGCATGGCTACGAAGCCGTCCGCCAGCTCGGCCATGCGCGTCTTGCGCTCGTGCATGGAGCCGGTCACGTGCAGTTCGGTGAGGCCCGGGTGCGCCAGCTCTTTTTCCTGCAGCGCCTGCGGGATCACCCCGGTGACCCGGCCGCCTTCGGCCAGCACCGCGTCCGCCACCGCGCCCATGACGCCCACGCTGGCGCCGCCGTAGACCAGCCCCATGCCCCGCGCCACCAGCTCCCGGGCGAATGCCCGCGCCGCCACCACATAGTCCGCCCGCCGCCCGGGACTGGACCCGCAATACACGCACACATTCCGCATCGGTTGTTTCTCCTTTGTGGGGGCTTGCCTGCAAGCGAAAGGCCGGCTACGCCGGCCGGCAGGATACCAGAGGCCTCGATAAATGCCTCTGGCATCCTGCCGGGCGACAAGTCGCCCTTTCGCGGGCGGGGCCCGCTCCCACAAAGACCGCGACCTACTTCGGGCAGGCACCGGCCTGGCCGTGATCACGGATCTGCGCCATCACGCTCTTGGCGCGCAGGGTCATGAAGGTGCGGATATCCACGCCGCCGTCGCGCAGCCGCTGGGCGGTCCAGGTGTTGCAGGTGCGCCCGAACCAGAAGTGGCCCCGGGCGGGGAAGAAGCGGCTGTCGCCGTACAGCCCCGGGTCCGCCGCCAGGGGCTGGCCGTCGTCACCCAGTTTGAAATCCTCCGCCAGGGTGGTCTGTAACCGCTTTAGTCCGTCGGCGGACAGGCACAGTGCCTGCACATCGCTGTTCGGCAGGTCCGCCGGGTGCTTGTCCAGCCCCACCACATGCAGCACCGTGTCGGTGGGCCAGAACAGCGCCTTGCCCAGCAGCCAGAGGTTGTCCGTGCGGCGATAGAAGTCGTTATCGCCCCAGCCGATTTCGTACCACGCCGGGTCGCTGAACTGGTCCTCCAGGAACGCCAGCGGCGGCGCCAGCCGGTCCGCCGGCAGCACAATGCCGGTGTGCCAGCGGTGGCGCACCACCAGCACGGTGGCGGCATCGTCGCTGGCGTGCGTCTCGACGGGCGCCAGTGTGATCAGCACCGCTGTTACCACGGCCGCAATCAATGTTTTCATGAGCCGATGTTAGCGAGACGCCGGTGTGTTGTAACCCGGCGCGCACCGGCTACCAAGGATGGGAGTGGTTATGCGGAGCGGACAATCGGTGCCCGGCGTCGGCCTGGTGCTGGTGGCATTGGCGGCGCTGTGTTGGGGTGTCTCAGGCGGGATCGCCGGGATACTGATTGAGCAGGGCTGGGAGGCCTCGGTGGTGTCCTTTTACAGAGCGGCGGTCGGGTTGCTGCTGGTTGGGGTCTATCTGGTCATCCGCCCGGGCGGCAACGGGATGCGCCATCCCCGGTTATGGCTATGGGCCGGGCTGGCTGGTCTGGGGGTGGCGGGCAACTTTACCTTCTACTTTCTCAGCATCGCCGAAGGGGGCCTCGCGGTGGCGGCCACGCTGATGTACTCGGCGCCGGTGTTCGTTTACCTGGTGGCGTTCGGCTTCAAACTGGAACGGCCCACCCCGGTCAAGGGGCTGGCCATCGCCCTGGTGATGCTCGGCATCGTGCTGCTCACCCGGCTGTATAACGTGGATGTCGGCAAGGTGACGGCGGCGGGTATTGGTTTCGGACTGCTGGCGGGGCTGTCCTACAGTGTTTTTATCTACGGCTTCAAATACGCCGCCGGCCAAGGCAGCCCGCAGGCGGTGCTTACCATCGCGCTGTCCTGCGCCGGCCTGATTCTGCTCGGGGTTAGCGGCACGACGCAGGCGGTGGCCGTACTGAACGCCTCGCAGTGGTGGATGTTTGCGCTGCTCGGGGTGCTCGGCGCCGGGCTGTCGTTTGCGTTTTACGTGGTGGGCCTGAAGCGCACCGCGCCCACGCTGGCGGCGATCGTCGCCATGGTCGAGCCGGTCACGGCCTCGTTATTCGGCGTTCTGGTGCTGGGGGAGACCCTGGCCACGCTGCAAATCCTGGGGCTGGTTCTGATCCTGGTGACGGTCACCGGGCTGAGCCTGTACTCGAACCTTCGCCGTTGAGACGCGTGCCGCGCGACGTGGCTCAGCGGCGCCGCGCTTTCATGGCCCAGCCGACGATCACCACCGGCGCCGCCAGGCCCACCCAGGACACCCAGTCGAACACGCCGTTGCCGAGCAGGGCGGCCAGCAGGCCGACCAGGCTCAGCAGCGCGATCAGGGTCGGCGTGGCGAAGATCTGCCAGGACGTCTTGCGGGCTTTGACGGGTTGCGAGGACATCAGGGTTTGCCTCCGGCGGGGTGTGCCGGCACGGTGGCGCTCTTTTGGGTATTGGCTTCGGCGCGGGCGCTGGCCGGGCTGGCGCGGCGGCGTGCCACCCACAGGTAGAGGCCGGTGATCAGCACCACGATGGTGATCACATCCAGCACCGCCCAGAGGATTTTCAGCGGCAGGCCGCCGTAGTCGCCGAAGTGCAGTGGCCCGGACAGCGACAGGGTCTTGTTGTACCAGGGCATTTCGCGCATGTCGGCGAATTCACCGCTGCGGGCGTCCACCAGGGCCGGGGTGATGATGTGTTCGGTCAGCGAGGTATTGCCGTGCAGGAAGATCGCGAAGTGGTGGTCGGTGGACCAGCCGCCGCCGGGGAAGGCGACGAACTGCAGCGTCATGTCCGGCGCCGCGTCCTCGGCCTGGGCCACGGCGCGGTCCAGCGAGGCCATTTCGTCGGGCGTGGGCACGGGGGCGTTCTTATACCCCTCGGTGAGGTCAGCCAGGGCCTGAGTGCGCCAGGTGTCCACGATCGGGGTGGAGAGCGTATTCACCACGCCGGTGATCGTCACCACGGTGAGCCAGGCGACGGTCACCACGCCCAGCAGGTTGTGATAGTCGAGCCACTTGATGCGCTTGGAGCGCTCGGTGCGCAGGGTGCCGAAATCCAGTTTGCGCATGAACGGCGCGTAGAGCACCACGCCGGACACGATGGCGATAAACAACAGGAACCCCATGGCGCCCAGAAACAGCATGCCGGGCAGACCCAGGAACATATCCATGTGCAACTGCAGGATGAAATCCATCACGCCGCCTTCGTGATGGTCCGGGACCAGCTCGCCGCTGGTGCGGTCGAAAGAAGCGAAGTGCATCTCGCCGTCGGCGGCATCCGGCGTCGGCCCGCTGGTGACGTTCACCACCGGCCGGTCGGTGTCGAAGCTCATGAACAGCGGCACGTGGTCCGGCCGGTTTTTGAGCGCCGCGTCCAGCATGCGGTCCAGCGACAGCAGCGGGCCGTCCGGATTAGCCGGTTGCCAGGTGCTGTCGTCCAGGGCCGCGTCGATCTCGTCGTGGAAGATCAGCGGCAGACCGGTGAGGCACAGCATCAGTATGAAGGCCGTGCAGATCAGGCTGGTCCATTTGTGTACCGCCGACCAGGCGCGGATGGTGCTTTGCTGCATGTTTGACTGCCTGGGCGCCCCGGTGTGAGACCGGGGCGCCTGAGTTGTCGTTTAAAAGTCCAGCGTGGCGGACACCAGCACCGTGCGCGGCGCGCCGAGGGTCAGGTAGCCGGCGCCCGGGAAGCCGCCGGCGGAGGCCCAGTAATCTTCGCCGGTAACGTTCTCCACCCGGCCACGCAGGGTCAGGAACTGGCTGTCGCCGAGGGCGATCAGGTAGCGCGCGCCCAGGTCCAGACGGGTCCAGCTGTCCACCTTCTGCTGGTTGGCTTCGTCCGCGTACTGCGAGCTGGTGTAGATCACGCGGCCGTCCACGGCCAGGTCCGGCAGCTGCGGCACCCGGTATTCCAGGTTCAGGTTGGCCTGGGTGTCCGGCGAGCCGATGGCGTCGTTGCCGTCCACGTCCGCGTCCAGGAAGCTGACCCCGCCCAGCACCGTCAGGTTCCGGGTGGCGTTGCCGTAGGCCATCAGTTCCACGCCGGTGTTTTCCTGGTCATCCAGCACTTCGTAGACGTTGGCGTCGTTGAGGCCGGCCACCGGCTTCTCGCTGCGATAAACCGACACGCTGCCGCCCAGGCCGCCACCATCGTACTTCAAGCCCACCTCGCCCTGTTCGGTGGTGTAGGGGTCCAGGGCGTCTCCGGCGTTGGCGGCACCGATGTTCTGGCCGACACGGTCGCCCTTCTGAAGACCTTCGATGTAGTTGGCGTAGGCGGACAGTGAGGGCGTCAGCTTGTAGAGAACCCCGACGGTCGGGGTAATGTCGTCCTCATCGTAGCTGGTGTCCTGGTTGCGGACGCCCGTGTTGTAGTCGTAATCGTCGGTTTTCAGTTTCTGGTAACGAGCGCCGAGAGTGACCAGCAGGCGCTCATCCAACATTGAAAGTTGGTCGGCTACTGCCAGGCTCTGAAAGCGGGTTCGGGCAGTCAGGTCCGGGTTATCCAAATCGCCACCAAAGAATGTGTTGGCCGGGCGCGGCACATCGGTGGGATTATAGATGTTGCCGGCCACCCCGCCGAATGAGAGCCCATAGGCATTATCAGATTCCAGCTCATAGCTGGAACCGGAAACGCTGAACTGGTGACCGATGTTCCCTGTGTTGAACGTGAAGCGCACGCCGGTTTCACCGGTGATAACACTATCCTCCCGGGCAGTATCAAAACGGCCGGCGGTGTAGTCTCCGTTCGCGTTGCTGACATCGGGGTTGGCGAAACTGGAGTTTTCTTCGCCCCGGTGCGCGCCGACCGCGGCCCAGCCAGTCACGTTATTCGCGAAGTCATACTCCGCACGGAGCGTGCCGAAGACGTCGTTGGAGTCCGAATACGTCCAAGGCTGGCCAATGGATTCGTCCGCGTCGGGTGCGTCAAGAATGGGCACGCCGGCGGCGAACGTAATGCTTGGCTGACCACCGTCGATGCGGTGCTTCTGGAAGCCCAGATCGGCGGACACCCGGAAGTTCTCTTCACGGAAGTCCATGCCAAGGTGGGCCATGGACAGCTCTGATTCCTCGCCGTCCACGGCGGTGTCGCCGTCTCGGCGGGCCACGTTCAAACGAATACCGAAGCGGCCGTCGTCAGAACGGTTGGCCAGGTCGGCGGCGACATAGGCCTGGCCGCCGCTCTGCGTGCCCAGGGTCACCTGGTTCAGTGCCTGATTCGGCGCTCGCTTCGGCACGATGTTGACGGCACCGCCCAGGCCGCTGCCACCCGGGGCCGCGCCCTTCAGGAAGGTGTTGGCGCCACGGAATACCTGCACCCGCTCAATGAAGTTCGACGCCAGGTACTGGCGCGGCAGCAAGCCGTACAGGCCGTTATAGGTAATGTCGTCGGAATAAATCGGCAAGCCGCGCACCAGATACACCTGCTGGTAGTTGCCGAAGCCGCGCGCCACCCGCACCGCCGGGTCGTTGAGCAACACCTCGCCGACGCTGGCGGCCTGCTGGTCCTCGATCAGCTGTTCGGTGTAGTTAGTGACGTTGTAAGGGGTATCCATGACGTCCTGGGCGCCGAGGATGCCGATGCTGCCGCCTTCCGCTACCTGGCCACCGGCATAGGCCTGGCTCAGGCCGCTTTCGGACGCGTCGGCGCTGGACTGCACCTCCACCGGGGCCAGGGTGTTGCCGTCGCCGCCTTGGTTGTCGCTGGATTGCGCGTGGGCGCTGGGAAAGGCGCCGCTGGCGAGAATGGCGAGGGAAAGCGCGGAAAGCCGGAAAGCAGGATGTCGCATGGTGGGCCCCGAATTGGCGTTATGGGTGATTCTCGGGCGGGATTCTACCCAAAATGAGAATTGCTTGCATTCTCTTTCGGGCGGGAGGACGGGAAGTGAGAATGTAGAGAATGTAGGTCGGGTTAGCGAAGCGTAACCCGACACGGTCTGTCCGACAGCAACGCTCGGCGCGTCCTTAAACGGCCGGCTGTCGGATTACGCCTGCGGCTAATCTGACCTACTTACACCTCGAAGGCGTCGTTGAGTTTCTTGGGTACGGCGACCAGCTTCAGTGCGGCGAACTGGGGCAGGCCGTTCTTGTAGGGCGGGTAGGATTCGCCGCCGATCAGCGGTTCCAGGTAGGCGCGGCCGGAGGGGGTGATGCCGAAACCGTCCTTGCTGATGAACTTGCGCGGCATCTTCTTTTCCACGTTGGCCACTTTGCTGAGTGGCGCCTCGCCGATGCTCCAGGCGTACTTTTTTGTGTCCTTGCGGACAATCGTGGGCATCACCGCGTTTTTACCGGCGACGGCGAATTCCACGGCGGCGCGGCCCACGGCGTAGGCCTGGTCCACGTCGGTCTTGGAGGCGATATGGCGCGCTGCCCTCTGTAGATAGTCGCTCACCGCCCAGTGGTATTTGTAGCCCAGCTCGCTTTTCACCATTTGCGCCAGCACCGGGGCCACGCCGCCGAGCTGTTTGTGGCCGAAGGCGTCGGTGCTGCCGGCGTCGGCCAGGAAGGTGCCGTCGGCGGTGCGCGCGCCTTCGGAGACCACGATCACGCAGTAGCCCACCTTCTTAACGGTGTCGTCGACTTTCTTGAGGAAGGCCTTCTGATCAAAGGCGATTTCCGGGAACAGGATAATGTGCGGGGCGTCGTCCGGGTTGTCCTTGGCAAGGCCGGCGCTGGCGGCGATCCAGCCGGCGTGGCGGCCCATCACTTCCATCACGAACACCTTGGTGGAGGTGGCGCACATGCTGGCCACGTCCAGGGACGCTTCGCGGCAGCTCACGGCGGTGTACTTGGCCACCGAGCCGAAGCCCGGGCTGACGTCGGTGATCGGCAGGTCGTTGTCCACCGTCTTGGGCACGTGGATGGCCTGGATCGGGTAGCCCATTTTTTCCGACAGTTGCGAGATCTTCAGGCAGGTGTCGGCGGAGTCGCCGCCGCCGTTGTAGAAGAAGTAGCCGATGTTGTGGGCCTTGAACACTTCAATCAGTCGCTCGTATTCGCGGCGGGAGCTTTCCAGGTCCTTGAGCTTGTAGCGGCAGGAGCCGAAGGCGCCGCCGGGAGTGTGCTTGAGCGCTTCGATGGCGCTTTTGCTTTCTTTGCTGGTGTCGATCAGGTCTTCGGTGAGGGCGCCGATGATGCCGTTGCGGCCGGCGTACACCTTGCCGATGGTCTGCTTGTTTTCCCGGGCGGCTTCGATCACCCCGGCGGCGGATGCGTTGATCACGGCGGTGACACCACCGGACTGAGCGTAGAAAGCGTTTTTGCGCGCCATTGCGGACCTCCTGCTGAAATTGGCGCGCATTTTAGCCTGCCTGGGGCGCCACTAACAGGCTGCCAGGGCATGGTGTCGAGCGCGGGGCTCTGGAACAATACGCGCCGGGAGGAACCATGAACGCTTTATTGAACGTATTCGCCCGCCTGTGCGTATTCCGCTGCGGGCCGGAAGACATGCCCTACGCGCCGCCCCTGGTGGGGATTTTGCTGGCGCTGTGGATGGTGATCCAGTTGCTCAGCGCCGCGCTGCAGGACGGGCTCTCGGTGGCACAGATGGTGGGCGTGCAACTGCTGGCCATGGGTCTGCTGCTGGGCTCCAGTGCCTTGGTGCTGGCGTTCAAGAATCTGCTGGGCCGCTGGACGCAGACCGCCATCGCGCTGATTGGCGTGGACATCGCCCTGTCGTTGCTGGCGCTGCCCATGCTGCTGATCGGCCATGCCGCCGGCGGCACGCCGTCGATACTGGAGGGCGTCTATCTGCTGCTGGTGAGCTGGCAGCTGGCGGTGCAGGCGTTTATTTTCCACCGTGCCTTCGCCATCGGCCCGCTGTTGGGTCTGGCGATGGCGTTCGGCCTGTTGATTCTCACCTTTATGCTGGTGGGCGCGCTGATGCCGGAGGTGCTGCAGGCCAGCCAGGCCGCGTAGCGCCTCAGGTGCGGGTCAGGCAGCGCAGTGCCATGGCCGCCGCGGCGGTGCGGTTTTCCACCCCCAGTTTGCGGAACACCTGCTCCAGGTGTTTGTTCACGGTGCGCGGGCTCAGTGACAGGATCTGGCCGATCTCCCGGTTGGTCTTACCCTGGGCGATCCACAGCAGTACCTGGGATTCCCGCCGGGTGAGCCGCAGCTGCTGACGCAGCAGTTCGCTTTCTTCCTCGCCGTCCCGTTGCAACAACCGGAACAGCGGTTCGCCGGAGCCGGTATCGCCCAGGTAGCGCAGACGCAGCTCGCCGTGGTCGCTGTCCAGGGCGGACTGGTCGCCGGGCTCCGGGGCGTGGCCCAGCCAGCGGCGAATGTGCGCGGCCAGCTGGTTGAGGCGTTCGTCGCGCTGGCCACCGGCCTCGGCGAGCAGGTGTTCGGCCTGGGGGGTGGCCCAGCGCCAGTGGCCCTGGCGGTCGGTGGAAAACGACGCCTGGCCGAGCCGGTCCAGGGCGGTGTGGGCGCCCTGGGTCATGCGCGCGTTGTGCAGGTGCACGCGGATCCGTGCGATCAGCTCGTCCGGGCGCACCGGCTTGGTGACATAGTCCACGCCGCCGGCCTCCAGGCCGCGTACCACATCCTCCGCGTCGGTGAGGCCGGTCATGAAAATCACCGGCACCGCCGCCAGTTCCGGGTGCCGTTTCAGGCGGCGGCAGGTTTCGAAGCCGTCCATGTTGGGCATCATGGCGTCCATCAGCACCAGGTCGGGCACCATTTTTTCCGCGATCCCCAGGGCTTGCTCGCCTTCCAGGGCGACCAGGGCGGTGAGCCCGGCCTGGTCCAGGGCGTGGTGGATCATGCCCAGGGAATCCGGAGAGTCGTCCACCACCAGAATCACGTCCTTACGGACCGAAGGGGTCATGGGGTCTGCTCCAGCAATTTGATCAGGGCCTGGAAATCAAAGCGTTCCAGGGGCGCTTGCAGGGTGCCGGCGAAGGACGGTGGCAGGCGCCGGTCCTGTTCAGCCCGGTTGAGGGCGTCGCGCAGGCCGGCCAGATGGCCGATCTCGGCCAGCGCCAGCAGTTCATCGCGCAGCCCGTCGTCGAGGCGAATCTGCGACACCGGAATGCGCCGCGTCTCACGCAGGTCGCCGTCCAGATGGTGACGCCAGGTGAGGTCCAGATGGCGTGCCAGTGTGTCCAGCAGGCCGCCCAGTTTGAACGGTTTGATCAGGTAGTCGTCGTGCAGGCCGGCGGGGGCGTCGGTTTGGCTCTCGCGGGCGTTGGCGGACAGCATCACCAGGCTGCCCCGGTAGCCGTTGGCGCGCAGGGCGGCGGCGGTTTGCCAGCCGTCCAGGCCGGGCATGGCGATGTCCAGCAGGACCAGGTCCGGGCTGCTTTGCCGGGCCATGTCCAGGCCGGTCTGGCCGTCCGGGGCTTCGGTGACCTGGAAGCCCAGCGGCGCCAGCAGATCGCTGACCAGGCCCCGGTGGGAGGGGTCGTCGTCCACCACCAGCAGGGATTTGGGCGGCCCCTGATAACCCACCACCGGGCGCTGGCTGTCCCGGTCCGCGTCCGCGTGGGCGACGCTGGACAGCATCACCCAGAGGCGGAATTCACTCCCTTCGCCCGGCGTGCTGCTGACCTGCAGATCGCCGCCCATGATATCCACCAGCAGTTTGGTGATGGTCAGCCCCAGGCCGGTGCCGTGCACCGCCGGCATGCCCGGTTTGCGGACCCGCTCGAAGGGCCGGAAGATGCGCTGCTGGTCTTCCTCGGCGATGCCCACGCCGGTGTCGCGGATGGTGAACTCGGCGACCTGATTGCGGTAGCGGATATGCAGCACCACCCGGCCCCGGCTGGTGAACTTGATGGCGTTGGACAGCAGGTTGATCAGCACCTGGCGCAGGCGCTTCTCATCGGTGGTCACCCATTCGGGGATGCGCCCCTGGCTGTGGAATTCGAAACCGATGCCTTTTTCTTCCGCCTGCAGCTGGAACATGGTGACCAGCTCGTCGATCAGCGAGCGCACCCGCACCCGGTTGCGGTACAGCTCCAGACGGCCGGCTTCGATCTTGGAGATTTCCAGCAGCCCTTCGATCAGATCGGACAGGTGGCCGGTACTGCGCCGGATCGCCGCTACCGCGCCGCGCCGGTTCTCCGGTATCGAGGGGTCGTTCTCCAGCAGCTGGGCGTAGCCGAAGGCGGCATTGAGCGGTGAGCGCAGCTCATGGCTGAGGCCAGTGAGGTAGCGGCTCTTGGCCTGGTTGGCGGCCTCCGCCAGTTCCTTGGCTTTCTGCAGTTTGCGGTCGGTTTTTTCGTGGGCTTTGATTTCCGCCATCAGCATGCGCGTCTGGCGGTGGGATTCCTCCTGGGCGACCACCCGGCTTTCGTGGGCGAGCACGAACAACCAGGCCACCACACCGCTGATAATGATCAGGATCGCGAACACCTTGGCCAGGGTGGTGGCCATCAGGTCGCGCACCTGAGGGTCGGTGATCGCCACCTGGGTGTAGACCAGCGTCAGCAGCCCGGCCATCACCAGGGTGACCAGGGCCAGCAACCCCACGAAATGCCCCAGACGGGAGCGCAGGTGCACCACGATGCGTTGCGGCAGCACGCCGCCGAGCCAGTCCATCAATTGTTCCTGAAAACGGGCGTGGTGCTTGCAGGCGTCGTTGCAGCGCGCGTCCAGCGAACAGCACAACGAACAGATCGGGCCGTTGTAGGCCGGGCAGAACGCCATGTCCTCGTCGTCGAAGCGGTGCTCGCAGATGCAGCAGGGCCGGCCGCGGGTGGCGGTGGCCGGCTCCGGTGTTCGGGCGATGTAGTAGCGGCCGTTGGTGAGCAGGGCGATCAACGGTGACGTTACGAACGCGGTGAGCAAAGCCAGGAAGGAGGCCAGAGCCTCGGCGTCGCCACCCCAGAAACCACTGCGCGCCACCAGGCCCACCAGGGTGGCCATCACCATGGCGCCGAAGCCCACCGGATTGATGTCGTACAGATAGGCCCGTTTGAATTCGATGCCCTTGGGGCTCAGCCCCAGCGGCTTGTTGATCACCAGGTCGGCCACCAGCGCGCCGATCCATGCCACCGCCACCATGGCGTAGCTGCCAAGGATCGATTCGAACGCCCGGTAGATGCCGATCTCCATCAACACCAGCGCGATCATCACGTTGAACACCAGCCACACCACCCGGCCCGGGTGGCTGTGGGTGAGCCGGGAAAAGAAGTTGGACCAGGCGATGGAGCCGGCGTAGGCGTTGGTCACGTTGATCTTCAGCTGGGACAGCACCACGAAAATACCGGCCAGGGCCATCAGCGTGGCCGGGTGCGTGGTGATGTGGCTGAACGCCACCAGATACATGTGCATGGGTTCCTGGGCCAGGCTGTGCGGCAGCCCGTGGGAAAACGCCAGCACCGCCAGGAAGGAACCGGCCAGTGCCTTGAGGCCGCCGACGATGATCCAGCCCGGGCCGCCGGCCAGCATCGCCAGCCACCAGCGCCGCCGCTGTTTGCGCTGCGGCCCTGGCTCCGGCATGAAGCGCAGGAAGTCCACCTGCTCACCGATCTGCGCCACCAGCGAAAACATTACCGTGGCGGCGGCGCCGAACAGCACCAGATTGAAGGCGCCGTCGCCGCCCAGGGCGCCGTCGAAACCCTGCCAGCGGCTCAGCGATTCCGGGTCCTGAAACAGGATGAACACGAACGGCGTTAGCTGCAGCACGACCCACACCGGCTGGGTCCAGAGCTGGAAGCGGCTGATATAGGTGATGCCATGGGTCACCAGCGGAATCGCCACCAGCGAGCTGACCACATAGCCCAGTGTCAGCGGCAGGCCGAACAGCACCTCCAGGGCCATCGCCATGATCGCCGCTTCCAGGGCGAAAAAGATAAAGGTGAAGGACGCATAGATCAGCGAGGTGAGGGTGGAGCCGAGGTAGCCGAAGCCGGCCCCACGGGTAAGCAGGTCAATGTCGACGCCGTAGCGGGCCGCGTAGTAGCTCACCGGCAGGCCGAGCAGAAAGATTACCGCGCTGACCACGGCGATCGCCGCCACCGCGTTGGTGAAGCCGTAGTTCAGGGTAATGGCACCGCCGATGGCCTCCAGCGCCAGGAAGGAAATGGCGCCCAGCGCGGTGTTCGCCACCCGCCCCGCCGACCAGCGGCGCGCCGCCTTGCCGGTGAAGCGCAGGGCGAAGTCTTCCAGGGTCTGGTTGGCGACCCACTTATTGTAGTTGCGCCGCACCCGGAAGATGCGTTGTTCGATGGCCATGCCTGATCGTCCGCAATACCCGAAAGCCGGGCCAAGAAGAAAGCACGATTCGTGCCGTACCCCCCAAACGTGGATACCCCAAGGGCGCAGCCTAGGGCCGCCGCCGGGATCGCGGAATGCGTCAAATGACGTAGGGGCATGGCGTATTCGCCGAATGGGAGCGGTGCGGGCGCCTTCCCATACTCGTTAGCGAGGGTCGACGGAGCCATCGGGCTCCCGGGGATCCATGAATGTCGCTAACGAGGGGTTAACCATGAAGACACCGAAGCATTCCTTGCCATCGCGTCCGCGCCGCCGCCTGCTGGCCGGGCTGCTGGCGTTGCCGGCGGTACTGGCGTTAAGCACGCCGTCGTTCGCCGCGCCGCCCACGTCCGAGGTCAACACCTCCGGCCTGGCGGTCACCGAAGACACCGTTAAGGTGGGCATCCTGCACTCCATCACCGGCACCATGGCGATCAGTGAGATCGGTTCGGTGCAGGCGGAGAAACTGGCCATCGAGCAGATCAACGCCCAGGGCGGCGTGCTCGGCCGGCAGATTGAGTATGTTCAGGAAGACGGCGCCAGCGACTGGCCCACCTTCGCCGAGAAAGCCCGCAAGCTGTTGCGGCAGGACGATGTGGCGGCGATCTTCGGCTGCTGGACCTCCGCTTCGCGCAAAGCGGTGCTGCCGGTGATCGAGCAGTTCAACGGCATGCTCTATTACCCCACCTTCTATGAGGGTCTGGAGCAGTCCCCCAATGTGATCTACACCGGCCAGGAAGCCACCCAGCAGATTCTCGCCGGCATCGACTGGGCGGTGAAAGAGAAGGGCGCCAAAACCTTCTACCTGCTCGGTTCCGACTATATCTGGCCGCGAACCTCCAACAAGATCGCGCGCATCCATATCGAGAAGAAGGGTCTCAAAGTGGTGGGCGAGGAGTACTACCCCCTCGGCCACACCCAGTTCAACTCGGTGATCAACAAGATCAAGTTGAGAAAACCGGATGTGATCTTCGCTTCCGTGGTGGGCGGCTCCAACGTGGCCTTCTACAAGCAGATGAAGGCCGCCGGTATCGACCTCACCGAGGAATCCCCGCTGCTGCTGACCATCTCCGTTACCGAGGATGAAATCCGCGGCATTGGTGGTGAAAACGTGGAGGGCGTGTACGCCTCCATGAAGTACTTCCAGAGCCTGGACAACGCCAACAACAAGGAATTCGTGGCCGCCTTCAAGGAGCGCTGGGGCGACGACATGGTGATTGGCGATGTGACCCAGGCGGCTTATCTGGGCCCGTGGTTGTGGAAAGCGGCGGTGGAGAAAGCCGGCTCGTTCGATATCGACAAGATCCGCGAAGCGTCTCCGGGGATTGAATTCAAGAAAGCGCCGGAAGGCTATGTGCGCATCCATGAAAACCATCACCTGTGGTCCAAGACCCGCATCGGCGTGGCGCAGACCAACGGCCAGTACAAGGTGGTCCACGAAACCAAGGACCTGATGGAGCCGGACCCCTTCCCTGAAGGTTACAAGTAACCGTCCGTACCCGGCGCCCCTGGTGGGCGTCGGGATTTTTTAACCGCAGGGGAGCATTGCCATGTTTGCTGATTATTCCTCAACGGAATTGATGTCCATCTTTGCCATGCAGGGGTTCGCCGGTCTGTCCCTGTTTTCCGTGTTCGTTCTCATGGCAATGGGCCTGGCGATTATTTTCGGCCAGATGGGCGTGATCAACATGGCCCACGGGGAATTCATGATCCTGGGGGCCTATACCACCTACCTGACGTCTCAGTTTTTCCAGAATTTCATGCCCGAGTTATTCGCCGGTTCGTTCTTCGTCGCCATGGTGCTGGCGTTCCTGGTGTCCGGGGCACTCGGCGCCTTTGTCGAGTGGGCCATGGTGCGGCATCTGTACCGGCGACCGCTGGATACGCTGCTCGCCACCTGGGGGCTGAGCCTGATTCTTCAGCAGGCCTACCGGTCGATCTTCGGCGCCCGGGAAGTGGGTGTGGATCTGCCCGACTGGATGATGGGCGCGTTCAACGTCACCGACATGGTGCAGCTACCGATTAACGGTCTGTTCGTAATGATCATCGCCTTGTCCATCGCGCTGGCGGTGTACCTGCTCATGTACCGCTCCGGCTGGGGCAAGAAAGTGCGCGCTGTGGTGCAGAACCGGCCCATGGCGGAAGCGGTGGGTATTAACACCGCCGGCGTCGACCGGGCCACCTTCGCGCTGGGGTGTGGCATCGCCGGGGTCGCCGGCAGCGCCTTCACCATGATCGGCTCCACCGGGCCGTCGTCCGGCCAGGCGTACATCGTCGATACCTTCCTGGTGGTGGTGTTCGGCGGCGCGCAAAGCCTGATCGGCACCATCGTGTCCGCGTTCGGCATCTCCCAGGCCCAGTCCACCATGGAGTTCTTCCTGAGTGGTTCCATGGCCAAGGTACTCACCCTGCTGGTGGTGGTGGGCATTCTCATGTTGCGTCCGGAAGGCCTGATGGCCTTGAAGGTCCGTCGCTAGGAGTCCGTGATGAAAACCAACTCTCCCCTTCAATGGCTGACTTCCCGGGAAGGCATCTACTACCTGTTGCTGGCTTTGCTGCTGGTGGTGGCGCTGCCGCTGCTGCTCGATCCCTTCCGCCTCAACATGGTGGGCAAGTACCTCACCTACGCGTTCGCCGCCGTTGGTCTGGTGATGTGCTGGGGCAAGGCCGGCATTCTCAGCCTCGGCCAGGGCGTGTTTTTCGGCCTGGGCGGCTACTGCATGGCCATGTTCCTGAAGCTCGAGGCGTCCACCCCGGAGGCCACCAAGCATCAGTCGACCCCGGGGATCCCGGATTTTATGGACTGGAACCAGATCACCGAGCTGCCGGCGTTCTGGCAGCCGTTTCATAGTTTCTCGTTCACCCTGATCGCGGTGATCGCGGTGCCGGTGCTGCTGGCCTTGATCATTGGCGTGGCGATGTTCAAACGCCGCGTGGGCGGCGTTTACTTCGCCATTATCACCCAGGCGATCGCCGCCATTCTGACCATCCTGATCATCGGTCAGCAGGGCCTCACCGGCGGCGTCAACGGCATCACCGATCTGCAAACCCTGATGGGCTGGAATATCCGCACCGACGCCGCCAAGTCGACGCTCTACTTTGTCTGCGTGGGTCTGCTGTTTCTCAGTTTATTCGTCTGCCGTCATGTCCAGAACGCCAAGCTGGGGCGGATTCTGGTGGCGATGCGCGACCAGGAGACCCGGGTGCGTTTCTCCGGCTACGACGTGGCCTCGTTCAAGGTCTTCGTCTTCTGCCTGGCCGCCGGCCTGGCGGGCATCGGCGGTGCCCTGTTCACCCTGCAGGTGGGCTTCATGTCGCCGTCGTTCGTGGGCATCGTGCCGTCCATCGAGATGGTGGTGTTCTGCGCGCTGGGCGGGCGTTACTCCCTGCTCGGCGGCGTGTACGGCGCGCTGCTGGTGAACGCGGCCAAAAGCGGCTTTTCCGAATCCTTCCCGGAACTCTGGCCCTATGCCATGGGGGCGCTGTTTATCGGCGTGGTGCTGGCCTTTCCCAACGGTCTGGCCGGTCTCTATGAGCGTTACATCATGCCGCTGGAGAAACGCTTGCCGGTGATTGGCAAGTACCTGGACAAGGATGATGACGCCGCGCCGCAAGCGCCGACGCCGGCCTCCGATCAACTCAGCGCGGAGAAACCCTGATGAATGCGCAAAAGGAAAACTTCCTGCTCGCCGTGGAAGGTTTGACGGTGTCTTTCGACGGCTTCAAAGCGGTGGACGACCTGTCCTTCTATCTCGACCCCAAGGAGATCCGCGTGATCATCGGCCCCAATGGGGCCGGTAAAACCACGGTGCTGGATCTGATCTGCGGCAAGACCCGCGCCACCCAGGGCTCGATCCGTTTCGGCGGCAAGGAGCTTACCAAAATGAAGGAGCACCAGATCGTCCACGCCGGGGTGGGGCGGAAATTCCAGAACCCTTCGGTGTTCGAGGACCTGACCGTGTTCGAGAACCTGGAAGTCTCTTACCCGCAGGGTCACACGGTGATGGGGGCGCTGGCCTTCAAGCGGGACACGGCGGTGATCGAAGCGGTGGAAAGCATCGCCGACACCATCTTCCTGAGCGACCAGCTCAACGAGCCGGCGGGGCTGCTCAGCCACGGTCAGAAGCAGTGGCTGGAGATCGGCATGCTGCTGATTCAGAAGCCGGACCTGCTGATGCTCGACGAACCGGTGGCCGGCATGTCGGTGGCGGAACGCAAAAAGACCGCCGAGCTGCTGCGCGTGATAACCCGCGACCACACCGTGCTGGTGATCGAGCACGACATGCAGTTCGTCGGCGACATCGCCGACCGGGTCACCGTGATGCACCAGGGCAAGGTGCTCTCGGAAGGCTCCATCGACCATGTGAAGAAAGACCCGAAAGTCATCGAAGTCTACTTGGGGCACTGATCATGCTGAAGGTTTCCAATCACTCCGTGGCCTATGGCCAGAGCACCATCATCCGCGACCTGAATCTGGACGTGAACGACAACGAGATCGTCGCGGTGGTGGGACGCAACGGCATGGGCAAAACCACGCTGATGAAGTCGCTGATCGGCATGACCCCCAGTCGCGCCGGCAGCGTGTCCCTGAACAACACCGATATAAGCGCCATGAAAAGCTTTCAGAGGGTGCGCGCCGGGCTCGGTTTCGTGCCCCAGGGGCGGATGATCTTCCCCGCGCTGACCGTGCGCGAAAACATCGAAACCGGTCTGGCCGCGGTGGGTGAAAAGAAAGTGCCCCGCGATCTTTATGAGCTGTTTCCGGTGCTGGAAGAAATGCAGCACCGGCGCGGCGGCAATCTGTCCGGCGGCCAGCAGCAGCAACTGGCCATCGCCCGCGCCCTGGCCACCCGCCCCAAGGTGCTGCTGCTGGACGAGCCCACCGAGGGCATCCAGCCCTCCATCATTCAGGAGATGGCGCGCACCTTGAAACGCATCCGCGACGAGCGCGGCCTGTCCATCGTGGTGTCCGAGCAGGTGCTCAGCTTCGTGATGGAGATCGCCGACCGGATTCTGGTGATCGAGAAGGGCGACATCGTTCACCAGGAAGACAAACAGGACGCCGACCAGAACAAGATCGCCAGCTATCTGGCGGTCTGAACACGCTAAACGAGAGCGAGGAGCAAGGTTATGCGACACGGTGATATTTCCAGCAGCAGCGATACCGTCGGAGTGGCGGTGGTCAACTACAAGATGCCGCGCCTGCACAGTCGCGCCGAAGTGCTCGACAACGCCCGCGCCATCGCCGAGATGATCAAGGGCATGAAGGTGGGCCTGCCGGGCATGGACCTGGTGGTGTTCCCGGAATACAGCACCATGGGCATCATGTACGACCCGGACGAGATGATGGACACCGCCGCCACCGTGCCCGGCGACGAAACCGCTATCTTCTCCGCCGCCTGCCGGGAAGCGAAAACCTGGGGCGTGTTCTCGCTCACCGGCGAGCGCCACGAGGAGCACCCGCACAAAGCCCCTTATAACACCCTGGTGTTGATCAACGACCAGGGCGAGGTGGTGCAGAAGTACCGCAAGTGCATCCCCTGGTGCCCCATTGAAGGCTGGTACCCCGGCGACACCACCTATGTGACCGAAGGCCCCAAGGGCATGAAGCTCAGCCTGATCATCTGCGATGACGGCAACTACCCGGAAATCTGGCGCGACTGCGCCATGAAAGGCGCCGAGCTGATCGTGCGCTGCCAGGGTTATATGTACCCGGCCAAGGAACAGCAGGTGATGATGTCCAAGAGCATGGCCTGGGCCAACAACTGCTATGTGGCGGTGGCCAACGCCGCCGGCTTCGACGGGGTGTATTCCTACTTCGGGCACTCGTCGATTATCGGCTTCGACGGGCGCACGCTCGGCGAGTGCGGCGAAGAGGAGATGGGCATTCAGTACGCCCAGCTCTCGATCAGCCAGATCCGCGACGCGCGCGCCAACGACCAGTCCCAGAACCACCTGTTCAAACTGCTGCACCGGGGCTACACCGGTATTCACGATTCCGGTGACGGCGACAAAGGCATTGCGGACTGCCCGTTCGAGTTCTACCGCACCTGGGTGATGGACGCCCAGAAAGCCCAGGAAAACGTGGAGGCCATGACCCGTACCACCGTGGGGGTGGCGGATTGCCCGGTGAAGGATTTGCCGGTGGACGGTAAAGAGAAAAATGCCTGAGTCCGCCATGCCCTTTATCAACGACCGCCTGAAGGAAAACCAGGAACGGCTGGCGCGGGAAGAACGGGCCAGCCGGCCGGAACGGGCGCCGCGCTTTGTGTTCGAGCCGGACGCGGTAATGGCGCGTCTGCGCGCCCGTATTGTCGGCCAGGCGCCGGTACTGGATGCCATGGAAGACATGCTGCGCGTGGTCAAGGCGGACATCGGCGACCCGCACCGGCCGCTGGCGGTGAATCTGTTCATGGGGCCCACCGGTGTCGGTAAAACCGAAACCGTGCGGCTGATCAGTGAAGCGATACACGGCCGCGCGGACGGCTTCTGCCGTATTGATATGAACACCCTGGCCCAGGAGCACTACGCCGCCGCGCTCACCGGAGCCCCGCCAGGCTATGTGGGCAGCAAGGAAGGCCACACTCTGTTCGACGTGGACCTGATTCAGGGCAGTTTCAGCAAGCCGGGCATTGTGTTGTTCGACGAGCTGGAAAAAGCCAGCACCGAAGTGATCCGCTCGTTGCTCAATGTGCTGGAAAGCGGCCGGCTGTTGTTGTCCGGCGGCACCCGCAGCATCGACTTCCGCAACACCCTTATTTTCATGACCAGCAACGTCGGCGCCCGCGAGGCCGGTGATTACCGCGCCCGCTTTCAGCACGGCTGGCGGCGCTGGCTGGGCCTGTCACCGCGCCGCGAGGATAGGGTGCTCGAGCGCGCTCTGCATCGTCACTTCGACCCGGAGTTCATCAACCGCATCGACCGGGTTCTGCCGTTCCAGCGTCTCGACGCCACCTGGCTGGACACCCTGCTGGATATCGAGCTGGGCAAACTCAATCAACGTCTGGCCCGGCGGCGCGCCCGTCTGGAGCTGGACAACAGCGCGCGGCAGTTTCTTTGTCGCGTCCATGACGACCGCTTCGGTGCCCGGGATCTTGCCCGCCGCCTGCGCGCCGAGCTGGAACCGGCGCTCGCCCGGGCTCTGCTGGACCGTCCCGCCGACGACACGTTTCTGGCGCTGCTGGACAGTGACCGGCTGAGTGTGGTGCCGGTGGACGGTTAGCCGGGCAATACGTCATCTGACGTAGTCGCCAGGGCCTTTTCGCGAATGGTGGACGGCACGCCGATCACCGATATTCAAACCCACGGAATCACGCTTGCCCGAAAAACTGGAGGAACCGACACCATGGCTGAGACCATCATTAAAATCGATCTCGACACTTCTCCCTACGACAACGATAGGGTGCACAACCGCTGGCATCCCGACATTCCCATGGCGGCGATGGTCAAACCCGGTGACGACTTTATCGTTGAATGCCACGACTGGACCGGCGGTCAGATCCATAACGACGACAACGCCGAGGACGTGCGCGACGTGGACCTCACCCAGGTGCACTTCCTGTCCGGCCCGGTGGGCGTGGAAGGCGCCGAGCCCGGCGATCTGCTGGTGGTGGATATCCTCGACATCGGCGCCTTCGACGAAAGCCAGTGGGGCTTCAACGGCTTCTTCTCCAAGCAGAATGGCGGCGGCTTTCTCACCGAACATTTCCCCGAGGCACAGAAAACCATCTGGGATTTCAACGGCATGTTCACCAAGTCCCGGCACATCCCCGGCGTCGAATTCGCCGGCCTGATCCACCCGGGGCTGATCGGCTGCCTGCCGTCCAAGGACATGCTCAACGAATGGAACACCCGCGAAAAAGAACTCTATGACACCGAGCCGGACCGGGTCCCCGGGCTGGTCAACCTGCCGTACGCCGACACCGCCCATATGGGCAAGCTCAAGGGCAGCGAAAAAGCGGCCGCCGCCGCCGAGGGCGCGCGCACCGTACCGCCCCGGGAGCACGGCGGTAACTGCGACATCAAGGACTTGTCGCGCGGCTCGCAGATCTACTTCCCGGTGTACGTCAAAGACGCCGGCCTGTCCGTGGGCGACCTGCACTTCAGCCAGGGCGACGGCGAGATCACTTTCTGTGGCGCCATCGAAATGGCCGGCTGGATTCACATGCGCGTCAGCCTGATCAAGGGCGGCATGGAGAAGTACGCGATCAAGAACCCGATTTTCAAACCCAGCAAGATCGCGCCCAAGTACGACGACTACCTGATCTTCGAAGGCATCTCCGTGGACGAGCAGGGCAAGCAACACTACCTGGACGTGCACATCGCCTACCGTCAGGCGTGCCTCAACGCCATCGAGTACCTGAAGAAGTTCGGCTATACCGGCGCCCAGGCCTATTCGCTGCTCGGCTGCGCGCCGGTGCAGGGCCACATCAGCGGGGTGGTGGACGTGCCCAACGCCTGCGCCACCTTGTGGCTGCCCACCGACATCTTCGACTTCGATCTCAAGCCCGGCGTCGACGGCCCGCAACACAGCGTTGCCGGCAGCACCGACGTGCCGCTGGCGAAGGATAAATAGGGGAGGGCGCCACCATGCCGCTGTACGACTATAAATGCACCGACCACGGCCTGTTCCACGAGCTGGTGCCGGTGCAGGCGTCCGGGGAAACCTGCCCCTGCCCCACCTGCGGCGTGCTCTCCGCGCGGGTTATTCTGGTCGCCCCGGAGGTCCTGGACATGGCCCCGGAGCGGCGCTCGGCCTTCGAGCGCAACGAACGGGCCCGCCACGAACCGCGCCGCGGCAACTCGCACTCGGAAAAGGAGCAAGGCTGCTGCCACCACGAACGCCACAAACCCAAGGTCTTCTACACCGCCGAAGGCAACAAGATGTTTCCGTCGGCCCGACCCTGGATGATCAGCCACTGAGTTAGTTGATAGTTGATAGTGGATAGTTGATAGCTGCGCGATTGAAGTTTTCGGCGCATTGAAGCGAAGAGGCCGCGCCCAAGGTTTGGGCGCGGCCTCTTTGTTGTCGGGCTCCGCGGGCGTTGCCCGCGTCGCTATCAACTATCCACTATCAACTGTCAACTAAAACAGGACCATGCCGAGGCTTTCGGCGACGCAGGCGGGTTTGTCGCTGCCTTCCAGTTCGATGGTGACTTCGTTGCAGAGCAGGTAGCGGCCGTCGCCCTTGGCGGCGACGGATTTCATTACGAAGCGGCCGCGTACGCGCGCGCCGGCGGGCACCGGGGCCAGAAAGCGGCAGCTGTTGAGGCCGTAGTTGAGGCCCGCCTTGGCGCCTTCGACGGTGTAGATCTCGTCCTTGAACATGGGGATCAGCGAGAGGGTCAGGTAGCCGTGTGCGATGGGGCCGCCCATCGGTGATTCCTTCTTGGCGCGCTCCACGTCCACGTGGATCCATTGGTGGTCGCCGGTGGCCTCGGCGAACTGGTTGATGCGCTCCTGGCTCACCGTCATCCATTCGGTGACGCCCAGTTCCTTGCCTTCCCAGCTTTTCAGCTCTTCGGGGCCGTTGATTGTCAGCATCTGTCTCTCCTCGAACGATTCAAAAAAAGAGATAGCTTCAGGCTTCACGCGGCAAGCTTCAAGCTCAAAAACAGCGGCGGCGGGGTGGCGCCGGCTTGTGGCCTGAGGCCGATGTTGTATCCTGCGTTCAGAGTTTCTTCGAGGTCTTCCATGCACATCCATATTCTCGGCGTCTGCGGCACCTTCATGGGGTCGCTGGCGCAGCTGGTGCGGGCCCAGGGGCACCGGGTCACCGGTTCCGACCAGAACGTCTACCCGCCGATGAGCGATCAGCTCAGCGCCGCCGGCATCGAGCTGATCCAGGGCTATGACCCGGCTCAGCTGGAGCCGGCCCCGGATCTGGTGGTGATCGGCAACGCCCTGAGCCGCGGCAACCCGGCGGTGGAGCATGTGCTCGACCAGGGCCTGCCCTATACCTCCGGCGCCCAGCTGCTCGCCGAGGTGGTGCTGCCCGGTCGCTGGGTGCTGGCGGTGGCGGGCACCCACGGCAAGACCACCACCGCCTCGATGCTGGCCTGGATTCTGGAGGACGCGGGCCTCGACCCGGGCTATCTGATCGGCGGCGTGCCCGGCAACTTCGGCGTCTCCGCGCGGCTCGGCGGCACGCCGTTTTTCGTGGTCGAAGCGGACGAATACGACACCGCCTTTTTCGACAAGCGCAGCAAGTTCGTCCACTACCGGCCGCGCACCGTGGTGCTCAACAATCTCGAGTTCGACCACGCGGATATCTTTGCGGACCTGGCCGCCATTCAGACCCAGTTTCACCATCTGCTGCGCACCGTGCCGTCCCTGGGCCGGGTGATCCTGCCCCACGGCGAAGCCGCCCTGGAGGAAACCCTGGCGCGGGGCTGCTGGAGCGAGGTGGAACGGTTCGGCGAGCAGGCGGCCCCCGGCTACCGGCTGGAGCGCCCGGACGGCTCCCGCTTCACGGTGCTGGAAAAGGGGACAGACATTGCCGTGGTGGACTGGTCGCTCACCGGCCGCCATAACGTCAATAACGCCATGGCCGCGCTGCTGGCGGCGCGCCATGTGGGCGTCACCCTGGAAGACGGCGCCGCCGCCCTGGGCCGCTTCCAGGGCGTGAAGCGCCGTATGGAGCTGCGCGGTGAAGTGGACGGCGTGCGCGTCTACGACGACTTCGCCCATCACCCCACCGCCATCGCCACCACGCTGGACGGCCTGCGCCGCCGGGTCGGTGACGAAAAGGTGCTGGCGGTGATCGAGCCCCGTTCCAACACCATGCGCCTGGGCCGCCACCGGGAGGCCCTGGCGGCCAGTGCCCGGGACGCGGATCAGGTCATCTGGTATCAGCCGCCGGGGCTGGAATGGTCCCTGGACGCGGTGGTCGCCGAGTCGCCGGTGCCGGCGCGGGTGGAAACCGACCTGGACGCCCTGGTGGCGTCGGTGGCGGCCCAGCCCGGGCCCCTCAACGTGGTGGTGATGAGTAACGGCGGCTTCGGCGGCGTGCACGACAAACTGCTGGCGGCGCTGCGACAGCGGCTGCCGAAAGGGAGTGGAAGCAATGACTGATAGCGCCCGCCAACGGGTCACCCTGGCGTTCACCGGGGCCTCCGGCGCCCCCTACGGATTGCGGCTACTGCAGTGTCTGCTGCGGGCGGACTGCGAGGTGTTCGTGATTCTGTCCAAGGCGGCGCGGGTGGTGATCGGCATGGAGACCGATCTCAGCCTGCCCGCCGGCACCGGCAAGGCGGAAACCGTGTTGCGCGAGTACGCCGGCACCGACCGGGGCGCGCTCACCGTGTGTGGCCTGGAACAGTGGACCGCGCCGGTGGCCTCGGGCTCCGGCGCGCCGGCGTCGATGGTGGTGTGCCCCTGTTCCACCGGCACCTTGTCGGCGATCGCCAGCGGCGCCAGCGACAACCTGATCGAGCGGGCCGCGGACGTGGCGCTCAAGGAGCGCCGCCAATTGATCCTGGTGCCCCGGGAAAGCCCGTTCTCGGCGATTCATCTGGAAAACATGCTCAAGCTGGCCCGTCTCGGCGTCACCATCCTGCCGGCGGCGCCCGGGTTCTATCACCGCCCGCAAAGCGTGGACGATCTGATCGACTTCGTGGTGGCGCGCATTCTCGATCAGCTGGGCGTCGCGCAGACCCTGGTCAAGCGCTGGGGCGAGTAACCGGCGCCGGGCTCAGCCACCGGCCATCAGATGGCCGGCGAGGCCCAGGGTAAAGCCCGCCACCGCGCCCAGCGGCGGCCCCCAATGACGGCGCAGCCGGGCTTGCGGGGCAATGTCCTGAAAGATCAGATAGAGAATGCCGCCGGCGGCGAACACCATGATGGCGCCCAGCAGCCGGTGGGCGTCCGCCAGCCAGACCGCGCCGATGGCGGCGGACAGCGGCCCCAATAAGGCCAGGGCGCTGAACACCCAGAGTAACCGCCGGGCACTGACGCCCGTTCCCTGACGCATTTCCCGAAACGCGTTGAAGCCTTCCGGGCCGTTCTGCAGGGCGATCAGCAGCGCCAGCAGAACGCCGCCGCCCTGGCCGGCGGCCAGAGTGGCGCCCAGGGCGATGGCTTCGGGAATGAAATCCAGCAGCATCGCCATCAACTGCGCCCCGGCGCCGCCACGCCGGGCCAGGGCCCGGTCGGCGAGCATGAACACCACGCCGCCGGCCACGAACGCCACCAGGGTGGCGGTGTGTGGCAGGCGGGCACTGCCTTCGGGAATCAGCACCAGGGCCACGGCGGCGAGCAGGGCGCCGCCACCAAAGGCGATCACGCTGTGCCGGAATTCCGCTTCCAGCCAATTGGGGTGAATACGTTCGAAACGGGCGAGCAGGCCGCCCAGCGGAATGGTGGCACCGGCCACCAGGCTGAGCAGCAGCGCTTGCGGTAACGCCTCCATGGGTCGGGCTCCGCGTTACAGGCTGTAGTGGATCGGCACGGTCACTTCAATCAGTTCCGAGGCCAGCTCCGAGGGGGGCTCCGGGAACCTCAGGCGGCGCACCAGCTCCAGGGATTGCTGGTCGAGGATACGGCTGTTGGAACTGGTCTTGAGGTTGACGTCCTGGGCGCGGCCATCGCTGTCCAGAAAGAATTCCACGACCACCACACCTTGCTGGCGCCGCATGCGCGCCCGTGCCGGATACTCCTTATTGTATTCAATGGTATCGCGGACCTTACCCAGATAGCGATCCATCAGGTTGTCGTGGTCGCCGCTTTGGCGCACGCCTTCGCCGGGGTCGCCGGCAATGCCCTTCTGGCCTTGGGGCTGCTGCTGGGCCTGGTCGGCGGTGCGGGTTTCCGTATCCTGCTTCTCCGCGGGCGCCGCCGATTCGGTTTCCGGCTCAGGTTCCGGTTCGGGCTTCGGCTCCGGTTTCGGTTCCGGTTTGGGCTCGGGTTTCGGCTTCGGCTCGGGCTTGGGTTCCGGTTTGGGTTTCGGTTTTGGCTCCGGCTTGGGTTCCGGCTTTGGCTCGGGTTGCGGTTTTGGTGCCGGCTCCGGGGCGGTGGCCACCGGGCTGTCACTGGGCTTTGGCGCCAGATTCAGGGTGACCGACTGCTGTTGGCCCTCCTTGGCGGGGCGCCCACCGGCCAGGGTCATGCTGCCCACACCCACCAGCAATACGGCGTGGGCGGCCAGGGCCAGGCTCCAGGCGAGAATCACGCGGGGTTTGGACATCACGGTGTGCTTTTACTCCGGGTTACCAGGCGTACTTCTTCCACGCCGGCGTCGCGCAGGGTTTCCAGGCTGTCACGCAGGGTGCTGAGCGCGGTGTCGGCGTCGGCCATCAGGCGCACCGGCTGTTTGGCGTCGGTGCCTTCGGCGGCCTTGGATTGTGTCGCGTCGGTGTCGGACGCGGCGGCCCGCCGGTGCTCACGGATCAAATCGGCCACCCGGGTCGTATCCACCGGCTGGCCCTGATGCAGCAGCCGGCCTTCCTTGTCCAGCACCAGCATGAACTGATCCAGGTTTTCCTTGGTGTCGGCGCTGGCGCTGTCCGGTGCATCCACGTTCCCTTCCGGTCGTGGCGCCAGCTGGCCAGCCACCATGAAGAAGATCAGCAGCAGGAACACCACATTGATCAGCGGCAGCACCGGCTCCAGGGGCGGGCGGCGGCCACTGTCCGGGGATTCCAGATTCATGGCATCAGCTCCAGCTGCACGTCCTCGATACCGGCGGCGCGGGCCGCGTCCAGGGTGGCCAGGGCGGCCTGCAGCGGCGCGTCCGCTTCGCCGGTGATCAATACCGTGTCGTCCCGCCCTTGCAGGCGCTCCGCCAGGGCCGTCACCGCATAGCGTTCGCCTTCCATCTCCACCTGACCGTCGGCGGTCACCGTCAGCGTCAGCCAGTCCTTATCCTCACGCTGCTCGCTGGCCTCGCTGGGCAGCACATTGACCGGCAGATCCTTCCAGTCGCCAAAGCGGCTGGCGAGCATGAAGAAAATCAACAGGATGAACACCACGTCGATCAGTGGTGTCAGGCTGATGGTCGGGGAGCGATGGCGTTCCGGTTCCAGGTGCATGGATCAGCCGCCGACGGCGACCCGGCGCGGGGCCTGATCGCGGGCCGGTGCTTCGGCGCTGGCCGGTTGCCCGGCGCCTTGCCGGCGTACCTGTACTTTCAGGCGGGCCAGGCGGTCCTGCAGTTTTTCCCGGCACAGCTCAATGGTGCGGTCGGCCCAATGGAAGGCCGCCAGCGCGGGGATCGCCACGGTAAGACCGGCGGCGGTGGTGAGCAGCGCTTCCCAGATGCCGCCGGACAGAATCGACGGGTCCACCTGGGAGCCGGCGGCTTCCAGCGCCTGGAAGGCGCCGATCATGCCGAACACGGTGCCCAGCAGACCGATCAACGGCGACAACGCGCTGATCACTTCCAGGGTGCGCAGGCCGCCGCGCATGTCTTCCAGCGCCTCGCGGCCGCGCCGCAGGCTGTCCTCTTCCCAGCTGTTCGCGTCCATGGCGCGATTGTGCCAGGCGCTCAACACCACCTGATCCACCGGCGAGCGCCCGGCGTCACCGACCACCGGCGCGTCGCCGCGTTCCAGGCTTTCCAGCAGGGCGTCGGCCTGCTTGCTGGCCACCGGCCGCAGGCGGGCGAACTGGAGCATCTTGGTGATCAGCGTGGCCAGAGCCACCACTGACAGCACCGCCAACAGCCACATGGCGGGGCCGCCGGCAACAAACCACTCCGGAAGTTGAAGCTGCAAGGAAGACATCATGTCCGAACTCCTGTTGACGGGCGCATACCGCCATCACGGAAACAAAGGGCAGAAAAAAGGGCGATATCGCCAGAGAGCCGGAGTCTAGCAGTTCAGGGCCTGAATGCAAGTCATTCCTATTTACATTTCAAGGTCTCTGGGAGCCTGCCGACCGGCGTTGCCGGCCTTTCGCTTGCAAGGCAAGCTCTCACAATTCCGGCTTGGCAGCGGCCTTGGCGGTGAAGTTCCCCAAGGAGCGCCGGGATCGGGTGGGCCCGTCCAGGACCGTGTTTGGCCAGGGATGGCCAAACGCCGAGCCTACATGGATGTACTCGTGGCGTGTCCTGGACGGGCCCACCCGATCCCGGTGCGCGCCTTCTGGAGAGGACGGGTTTCCCGGCCCGAACCAGCTTTAACGCTGCATCAGCGTGTAGTTGTAGTCGGACTCGATTTGCTCGCCGTCGGCGTTCAGCATTTCCACCGCATTGGTGGCTTTCTGCAGAAAGCGGAACTGCTCCGCCGGATCGGTGGGGTTAAGGATAAACAGCGGGTAGGACTTGCCGTTCACGGACTGGCGTTCCGCGATCCAGTTGCCCCGGTCCACGTCGCTGCCGCCGGCCTTGGCGCCGTCCAGAAAGGTCTGACGCAGCTCAAAGCGTGACGGTTGGTCCGCTTCATCCCGGTACAGCGTCAGGGTGGCCTGAATTCCAGAGCAGTCCGCGCAGGGCAGCACGCCCTGATAGACCGTTTTGCTGGCTTTCGGGTCCGGTTGCACTTCGGGCGCGGTTTGACAGCCGGCCAGTGCGAACACGGCGCCGAGAGTAAGAACGGAAAGGGCTTTTTTCATTTTGGTCTCCCTGACAAAGGATAAGAGTTGCCAGTATAGACCGCGCACCGTGAACGGATTCACAGCTTTAACAGTGTTTAACCGTGAAGAGCGGGTCAGTCCCGGCGGCGCGCCAGGTAGCGTTGCACCCCTTCCGCAATCAGGAAGACCACTCCCAAAGCGATTAGAAAATACAGCAGAATCATATTTCCCCAGACCAGTGAGTCAGCCGAAAGCTTGATGCCAAGCCATTTTTTGCATTTGAGAATAGGGCAGCGGCGGCCCTGAAAACAGTAACTTACTGTTAATGCTTGTAAGAATAAGGGCTTATGCAATTAGCGTCATTGGACTTTAGTAGAAAGGGGACCCGGGTCACAGTTCGCGGCCATCATGCCGGGTGACCGGGTCCGTCTGGAGGGGGGATTCAGCCGAGCAGTTCCAGCGGGCCGGTGCGCTCGATACCGCGCTGATAGGCCGGGCGCGCTTCCACGCGCTGAATGAAGTCGCGGATATGCGGCAAGGCGTCCAGGTTGGCGCGGGCGCCGGCGGCCTGCAGCGGGAAACTCATCTGCACGTCGGCGGCGGTCAGTGCCTCGCCGGCGAACCAGGTGTGGCTGGCGAGATGGCTTTCCACCAGGCGCAGCTGGTCTTCGATACGCGGCTGCACGAAGCCGCCCACCAGGCCGCCGCTGATTTTTTTGGCGATCGGCTTGGCGAAGAACGGCATCGGCGTCTTGGGGACCCGGCTGAAGATCAGCTTCATCACCATCAGCGGCATCAGTGAGCCTTCCGCGTAGTGCAGCCAGTACTGATAGTTCAGCCAGTTGGGGTCGTCCACGGCGGGTTTGAGGCGGCCGCCGCCGTGCTTTTCCACCAGGTACTCGATAATGGCGCCGGATTCGGCCACCACGGTGTCGCCGTCGGTGATCACCGGTGACTTGCCCAGGGGGTGCACCCGGCGCAGCGCTTCAGGGGCCAGCATGGTGTTGGGGTCGCGTTTGTAATGCTCGATTTCGTAGGGAATGCCGAGCTCCTCGAGCAGCCAGACAATGCGTTGCGAGCGGGATTTTTCCAGATGGTGGACGATGATCATTGAGCTTCCCCGATACGGTAAGGGTAGTGAATGCAGCGCAGAGCATAGCACCGGGCGGCCTGCTTTGCCGTCAAGGCAATACCTGAAAAGCTTACCGATGAACGGGGCGGAACACCGCGGCGGACATAAGATCAGCCGCCGCTGCCGGCGGCGCGCGCCTGGGCCTGGGTGACCGCCGCCGCGGCCTGGGCGCCGGGCAGACGGTGCACCGCCTCCAGCACGTCGTCGAGTACCGCCTGGCTCTTCCAGGCCGAGGGGGTGTTAACGATGGCCGATACCGCCCAGGTGGTGTTGTTGCTGTCGCGGGTGAAGCCGGCCACCGCGCGCACATTGGTGAGTGAGCCGGTCTTGATGTGGCCTTCGCCGCGCAGGCCGGTGTCGCGCAGCCGGTTGTGCATGGTGCCGTCCATGGCCACCAGCGGCAGCGAGGCGATCAGCTCGGCGGCGAACGGGCTGCGCCAGGCCTGCTGCAGCATTTTGATCTGCTCCATGGGGCTCATGCGCGCGTTGCGGGACAGGCCGGCGCCGTTGTCCAGCACTACCGCGCGCGGGTCCATGCCTTTCAGCGCCATCCAGTCCTTGATGGTGCGCTCGGCGGCGGCCAGGTCGTCGCGGTCCTCCGCCAGGCGGTGTTCGGCGCCGATGGTCAGGTAGAGCTGGCGCGCCATCACGTTGCTGCTCCACTTGTTGATGTCGCGGACCATGGTGACCAGGTCCGGCGATGAGGTGGTGGCGAGCAGGTCGGCGCCGGTGGGCAGGCGGTCGAAGCGGGTAGCGCCGGTAAGGGTGCCGCCCAGCTGTTGCCACAGGCCGCGGATAATGGCGGCGGTGTAGGTTTCCTGGCTCATCAGCGACAGATAGTCGCCGGCCCGGCACCCGGGCGGCAGCGAGCCGGTGGCGGTGACCGTGATGCGGCCGTTGTCCTGGTAGCTGGGCTCAAGTTTGAGGCGGCGGCCGGACGGGCAGCGGCCGCCGCGGGTCAGGGTGATCTGGTTGTCCAGGGTCACGGCGTCGGCGACCGGATCCATCCAGGCGCTGACCCCGTCCTTGCGGGCGGCGAACTGGAAGTGAAACACGTTCAGATTGGTGAGCAGGGCGTGGGGCTCCACCAGAAAGGGCGCGTGGGGGTCGTTGCCGTCATCGTCGAAATGCGGCTGGCCGTGGGGCAGCCGGAAGTAGGAATCGTCCAGCACCAGGTCGCCCTGGACCTGACGGATGCCGTAGGCGCGCAGATCGCGCAGCAACTGCCAGAGCCGTTCTTCGGTGAGCTTGGGGTCGCCGGCGCCGACCAGGAACAGGTCGCCTTGCAGGACATCGCCCTTCAGTTCGCCGTTGGTGTAAACGCGGGTGTGCCATTTGAAACTGGGGCCGAGCAGTTCCAGCGCCGCGTAGGTGGTCAGCAGCTTCATGGTGGAGCCCGGGTTCATCACCCGGTCGGCGTTGACGAAGCGCGCTTCGCCGGGGCCGTCGAGAGGCAAGGCGGCGAGGGCCAGCGCTTCGTCCGGCAGTTGCAGCGCTTCCATGCGCTCCATGATCCGCTCCGGCCAGTCTTCGGCGCCGGCGGGGGCGGTCAGGAGGGTGGCGGCAACAACAATCGACAGAACACGAACGGCAAGCCGCATAAGTCCGGAACTCTCCCTGTTTAGGGTTCAAGGGGTTAGTGAACACTAGCGTAAAGGAAAAGCCGGGGGCGGTCAGGAGGGCGTTGGTAGGGCAATTGTAAATTCTTAAAGCGCTCAACGTGGCGGCGTTCGTGCCGTGGTTTGTTATAGTGGCGTCGCGGATCGCCCACCCTGCCCAACGAGGAAACCTGGATGTCCAAACTGTTGCTTAACCTGCGCCGGGTGCCCGATGACGAGCGCGATGAGATCTGCGCGCTGCTGGATCAGCACGGCATCGCCCATTATCAGACCGAACCCAGCGTTTGGGGTGTTTCCGCCGGCGGCATCTGGCTGAGCGACGATCAGGATTGGGAGCGGGCCCGGCCGTTGCTGGCGGACTATCAGCGGCGCCGTCTCGAGCAGCAGCGCGCCGCCTTCGAGCAGGCGCACCAGCGCGGCGAACCCACCACCGTGTGGCGCAACCTGCGCGCCCGGCCCCTGCGGGCCTTGGCGTTTCTGATCGCCGCCATCGCCGTGCTGCTGATCACGGTGGTGCCGTTCGTAACGCTGGGCTAACCCGCCTTGTGCGAGCGGGCCATGCCCGCGAAAGGGAGCGAAGCTCCCGGCAGGATGCCAGAGAGATGTCTAACGGTAGCTCAAACAGCCTCTCTGGGATCCTGCCGGGTGGCTGGGAGCCACCCTTTCGCGGGCGAGGCCCGCTCCTACAAGGTGGTTAGGCCTTGCGCGCCAAGTTGTCGGGATCGCCGACATCGATGCCTTTGTGTTGCAGGTCGGCGTGGTAGGAGCTGCGCACCATGGGGCCGGAGGCCACCGAGGTGAAGCCCATCTTGCGGCCTTCCACCGCGAACATTCTGAAATCGTCCGGGTGCACGTAGCGCTCCACCGGCGCGTGGAACTTGCTGGGCTGCAGGTACTGGCCGATGGTGATCATATCCACGCCGTGGTCGCGCAGATCGCGCAGCGTTTCCAGAACCTGATCATTGGTCTCGCCCAGACCCACCATAATGCCGGACTTGGTGGGCACGTCCGGGCGCCGCTCGCCAAAGCGCTGCAGCAGTTTCAGAGAGTGCTCGTAGCGGGCGCCGGGGCGGGCCTTTTTGTACAGGTGCGGCACCGTTTCGATGTTGTGGTTGAACACGTCCGGCGGGGTGGCGTCGAGAATATCCAGGGCGTCGTCCAGGCAGGGGCGGAAATCCGGCGTCAGGATTTCCACCTTGGTGTCCGGGCTCAGCGCGCGCACTTCACGGATGCACTCGGCGAAATGGGCGGCGCCGCCGTCGGGCAGATCGTCCCGGTCCACCGAGGTGATCACCACGTACTTGAGCCCCAGGTCGGCCACCGATTCCGCCAGGTGCTTGGGTTCGTCCGGGTCGAGGCCGTTGGGCCGGCCGAAGCCCACGTCGCAGAACGAGCAGCGCCGGGTACAGATGTCGCCCATGATCATGAAGGTGGCGGTGCCGCCGCCGAAGCATTCCGGCAGGTTGGGGCAGGCCGCTTCCTCGCACACGGTGTGCAGCTTCTGCTTGCGCAGCATCGATTTGATGCGCTGAATTTCGCCGTTGGCGGGTACCCGCACGCGAATCCAGTCCGGTTTGCGCTCGCGCGTCGGACGGACTTCGTTGACCAGCGGGATGGTGCGGACCTTGTCGGCGCCGCGTAGTTTGTCGCCGATTTTAACCTTCGCTTTCACCGGGCGGTCGGCCTGGGCTTCGCTCATGGCGGTCTCTCTTACGGTTGTGTGCCTTTTGGGCGTCATTGATCGGCGCCAGTATACCAACTTGGTGGCGGGGCTGTCCGGGGCACGAGCCCCAGCCGGCGCGACAGAATGGTAACCAGATCCTGCTCCAGGGTCTGGCGGGACACCGACACGCCCTCGGCGGCCAGGCTGGTCACTGGCTGGCCAGCGTAGCCACAGGGGTTGATGCGCCGCCAGGGCGCCGGGTCCGGTTCGCGGTTGAGCGACAGACCGTGGTAGCTGCCGCGCTGGCGGATGCGCAGCCCCAGCGAGGCGATCTTGGCGCCCGCCACATAGACGCCGGGGGCGCCGGGCCGGTTTTCCGCGTCCAGGCCCTGGTCGCGCAGGTACTCCACCACGCTGTCTTCAATGGCGGTGACCACGGCGCGGGCGCCCAGGCCCAGCCGGCGCACGTCCAGCAGCAGGTAAATCACCGTCTGCCCGGGGCCGTGGTAGGTCACCTGGCCGCCCCGGTCGCTGTGCACCACCGGGATATCGCCGGGGTCGAGGATGTGTTCCGGCTTGCCGGCCTGGCCCAGGGTGTAAACCGGCGGGTGCTCCAATACCCAGAGTTCGTCGCCGGTGTGCGCGTCGCGCTGCTCGGTGAAATCCTTCATCGCCTGCCAGCAGGGCGGGTAGTCGACGCGGGGGAAATAACGCACGGTCACGGGCGAGGCTGGCATGGCGGGCGCCGGCTCAGAGGGTGATTTTAACGTGCGGGCAGGCATCCAGATCCCGGTAGATGTTTTCCACCTGTTCGCGGTGGTGCAGCGTCACGCTGGCGGTGATCGACACGAAGTTGCCTTTGGTGCTGGGGCGGCTGCTCAGATGGGCGTGGCGGTCGAAATCCGCCAGATGCTGTTCCAGGATGTCCGCCACCGCGTCTTCCAGGGGCGCGTCGGCGGCGCCCATGACCTTGAGCTGCATGTCGTGGGGGAAGTCCCACAGGTCTTCGCGGATCGCCATGGTCGGTCTCTCTTCGTCGGGTCGAGCTTCGGTTCGGTGTCTCAATCCAGGCCGCAAAGGCGGCGCTTGAACTGAATATAGTGGCGCGACAGCGTTTTCCAAGTGTCGCCGGGCCGGCCGTCGCCCACCGGGCGGTCATTCAGGCGGGTGACCGGCACCACATCCTTGGTGGAGCTGCTCACCCAGATTTCGTCGGCGTCGTGGAGCCGCGCCTCTGGAATCTCCCGCTCCACCACCGGGACGCCATGCTCGCGGCACAGCTCCACCACCAGATCGCGGGTGATGCCGCCGAGAATGCGCGCGCTGTGCGGCGGTGTACTGACCTCGCCGTTATGCACCGTGAACACGTTACTGGCAGCGCCTTCGGTGACCAGACCGTCGCGCAGCAGCACCGCCTCGAGCGCCCCGGACGCCACCGCCTGCTGGCGCAGCAGGATATTGGGCAGCAGCGAAATCGACTTGATGTCGCAGCGCGCCCAGCGGGTGTCCGCCAGGGTGATGGCGGCCGCGCCACGGGTCTGGTACAGGCTGTCGGCGGAGGGCACCGGGATCGGCGCGCTGGTAAGAAACACGGTGGGGGTCACCGGCGGGTCGGGAAAGGCATGGTCGCGCTTGTCGGCCACGCCCCGGGTGATCTGCAGATAGACGGACAGATTGCCGCCGCCGTTGGCCGCCACCATGTCCTCGCAGAGCCGCCGCCATCCGGCCCGGTGGTACGGGTTGGCGATGGACACCTCCGCCAGCGACCGCTCCAGGCGCTGCAGATGGGCGTCGAGACGGAACAGCACGCCATTGAAGGCGGGAATCACCTCGTAGACACCGTCGGCGAACAGAAAGCCCCGGTCCATGGGCGAAATACGGGCCCGGTCCGGGTCCATGAATTCGCCGTTAAGGTAGACCTTGCCGTTCGCCATGAGCGGCCTCTAGCTGAACAATCCTTTAAAGAACAATACGACGTGGTCCCAGATCTTGGCAAAGAAGCCGGCTTCTTCCACGTTTTCCAGCGCCACCAGCGGTCGTTGCGCCACGGTCTCGTCGGCCAGCGTGACCGTCAGGGTGCCGTACTGTTCGCCTTCGCGGATCGGCGCGCGCAGCTCCGGACGGATCGACATGGAGGCCTTCAGCTGGTCCTGGCTGTCCTTGGGCACGGTGAGAATCAGGTCCTCTTTCAGGCCCAGGCGCACCTGGTTGGCGGCGCCCATCCAGACTTCCGGTGTGTCGAGGACATCGCCGGCGCCGTAGCCTTCGTAGGTTTCGTAGAAGCGGAAGCCATAGCTGAGCAGCTTCTGGGACTCGCGCGCCCGCGCCGCTTCGGAATCGGTGCCCATCACCACCGCGATCAGGCGCATGCCGTCCTGCTTGGCGGAGGACACCAGGCAGTAGCCGGCTTCTTCGGTGTGGCCGGTTTTCAGGCCGTCGACGCTGTCGTCCCGCCACAGCAGCAGGTTGCGGTTGTGCTGGGTGATGCCGTTATAGGTGAATTCCTTCTGGGCGTAGAGATCATAGTGTTCGGGGAAGTCGCGGATGATCGCCCGCGCCAGAATCGCGAGGTCGTGGGCGGTGGTGTAGTGGTTCTCCGCCGGCCAGCCGGTGGCGTTCATGAAGTGGGTGTGGTCCATGCCCAGTTCGCGGGCCTGGTTGTTCATCAGGTCGGCGAAGGCGTCCTCGGAGCCGGCGATATATTCGGCCATGGCCACGCTGGCGTCATTGCCGGACTGAATCACGATGCCCTTGAGCAGATCGCCCACCGACACCCGCGTGCCTTCCTGGACAAACATGCGCGAGCCGCCCATGCGCCAGGCCTGCACGCTGATCGGCACCATGTCTTGTTCGGAGATGTTGCCGGCCTGGATTTCCTTTTCCGCCAGGTAGGCGGTCATCATTTTGGTAAGGCTTGCCGGCGGCAGCTCCTGCTCGGCGTTGTGTTCGACGATCACCTGGCCGCTTTTGGCGTCCATCAGCAGATAGCCGCGCGCGTCCACGTCGGGGGCGCGGGGAATCAGACTGTTGGCGGCGGTCAGCGGCGCCAGGGTGAGCAGGGAAAGACAGACGAGCACCCGGAACAGCAGGGTTTGCGGGGAACGGTATTGAGTCATCATTTCAGCCTTACGGGCGGATCAGTTCACGGGGATGGGTGGTGTGAAGCCCGCCTGGCTGATCGCCTGGCGGGCCCGGTCGCGGGCCTCGTTACTGGCAAACGGGCCCAGCCATACTTTGTACAGGGCACTGCTTTCCGGCTGTCGCACCGACACCGGCAGTTTCAGTTCGTCGCGCAGGGCGCGCTCCAGGTTGCGGGCGCTGTCCAGGGCCTGGAAGGCGCCGGCCTGCAGGTACAGCTCGTCGCCGTCGGTCGCCTGGGCCATATCCGGCGGCGGGCTGTCCACGGCGGCGCGCACGGCGGTGGGCACCGTGCCTTCGCGGCTGGGTTTGACCTTTTCGCGCACGGTCAGCGCTTCCACCCGCACGCGGCCGGTGCCCTTGCCCTCGATGCCGAGCCGCGCCGCCGCCGCCCAGGACAAGTCGATAATGCGCTCGGAGTGGAACGGGCCACGGTCGTTAACGCGCACCACCAGGCTCTTGCCGTTGTCCAGGTTGGTGACCCGGGCGTAGGTGGGCAGCGGCAGGGTCCGGTGGGCGGCGGTGAAGCGGTACATGTCGAACGGCTCGCCACTGGAGGTGCGATAGCCGTGGAACTTGCGGCCGTACCAGGAGGCCAGGCCCACCTCTTCATAGCCGGAGGCGGATTCCATCACCTGGTAGGTCTTGCCCCAGACGCTGTAGGTCTTGGGGTTGCCGTAGGCGCTCAGCGGCTCTTCCTTGGGCACCGGCTCGGGCTGGTTGTCCACGTCCGGGCGCTGCTCCGGGCCGGAATCCACCTTGTGCTCGTAGCGGTCGGAGCCGGGGGCGCCGTTGCCTGGCTTGGGCGTTTGGGCAGGGGGCTCGGTGGGCGCCGGCGCGGTGGCGCAGGCGCCCAGGGCGAGAGTCGCGGTGACAATAAAAAGCGCTCTAATCACAGAGATTGGGCCTCCAGGGCATCGGCTATACGGTGGGACAGTTGCAGGACCGCCATGGCGTACAGTTCGCTGTGGTTATAACGGGTAATGACATAAAAGTTGTCGCTGACCAGCCAGAACTCGTGGCCATCGTCGCCAATCAGGTCGAGCATCGCCACGGAGGTGCTGGCCGGCAGGTCGAAACAGTAATCACTGCCCAGGCTATCACCCTCGCAAGACACTGCCACTACGCCGTTTTTCCGGGCCTGCGCCAGGGTGAAGCCCGGTTTGTAACCCTTTTTCACCAGCGCGGCGTAGTTGTCGCCGTCGACCCGGGCGCGGGCGGCCACCGGCAGCCCGGGCTGCCACTTGTGCGCGGCGAAATAGCTGGCCACGCTGCCGATGGCGTCCGCCGGGCTGTTGACCAGGTCGATCACGTCGTCGCCGTCGAAATCCACCGCGTAGGCCTGGTAGCTGGTGGGAATGAACTGCGGGAAGCCCATGGCGCCGGCGTAGGAGCCGGTAATGGTGCTGGCGTCGATGTGCGCGTCGCGCTCCATTTCGAACAGCGCCACCAATTGCTTGCGGAAAAACGACGCCCGCGGCGGGTAGTCAAAGCCCAGCGTGGCCAGGGCGTCGAGCACCCGGTAGCTGCCTTTATTGCGGCCGTAGCTGGTTTCCACGCCGATGATGGCGAGGATGATCTCGCGGGGCACGTCGTATTTCTGCTCGGCGCGGGCCAGGGTGTCGGCGTGTTCGCGGGCGAACTGAACGCCCTGTTCCACCCGTGAATCCGTCAGGAAGATGCGGCCGTACTCGGCCCAGGTGAGGGATTTTTCCGCCGGCCGGGCAATGGCTTCAAGGATGCTGTCCTGGCGTTTGGCGTCGGCCAGCAGGCTGCGCACCCGGTCGGTATCGAAGCCCCTTTCGCCCAGCGCCTCGATCACCGCGCCGGCTTCCGGGTGTTCCGCGTAATTGCTGGTTTTGGTGGTCTCGGCCAGGGCGGCGCCGTTCAGCAGGGCGCCCGCCAGGGTCGCCCGCAGTACAACCGACAATCCTTTTTTCACCAACTGTCTCCTTTAATACGTCATCAGACGGCGATGGGTGTGAATCGACATCAGCATGCCGAAGCTGGCCATCAGGGTTACGATCGAAGTGCCACCGTAGCTCACCAGCGGTAAGGGTACTCCCACCACCGGTAAGAGTCCTGACACCATGCCGACGTTCACAAAAATATAAATAAAAAACGTCATGGTCAGCGCGGCCGCCAGTAGCCTCGAGAAGGTCTCCTGGGCCTGCCAGCTGATAAAAAAGCCACGCCCGACGATCACCAGATAGATGGAAATCAGCAGCACGAAGCCGATCAGGCCGAACTCCTCGCCGAGCACGGCGAGAATGAAATCGGTGGACGATTCGGGCAGAAAATCCAGCCGCGACTGGGTGCCGTCCAGCCAGCCCTTGCCGGTGACGCCGCCGGAGCCAATCGCGGTTTTCGACTGGATGATGTTCCAGCCGGCGCCGCGCGGGTCCGCTTCCGGGTTGAGGAAGGTGTCCACCCGGCTGCGCTGGTAGTCGTGCAGAACGAAGAAATACATCAGCGGCGCGGCGACCACCAGCACCAGCACCGCCAGGCTGATCAGCCGCCAGGACAGCCCGGCCATGAACAGCACCACCAGGCCGGCGGCGGCGATCAGGATCGAGGTGCCCAGGTCCGGCTGCACCGCGATCATGATAGCCGGCAGGAAAATCAGGCCCAGCGCCGCTAGCACGTCCAGCTTGGTGGGCGGCAGATTCCGTTCGCTGAAGAACCAGGCGACCATCGCCGGCACCGCCAGTTTCATCAGCTCGGCGGGCTGGAAACGGCCGATGCCGGGCAGTGTCAGCCAGCGGGTGGCGCCCTTGGCCTCGGTGCCTACTAGCACCACCAGCGCCAGCAATACCAGCCCCAGACCGTAGATCACCGGCGTCCAGAAGCGGTAACTGCGCGGCGGTATCTGCGCCAGCACCAGCAGGATCAGAAAGCCCGCGCCCAGGCGGATGGCCTGGCGCACCACCAGGTTCAGGTCGCCGCCACCGGCGCTGTAGAGCACGCTGAGCCCGCCCAGCACCAGAAGCAGCAGCGCCGCCAGCAAGGGGGCGTCCAGGTGCAGGCGCGATGACAGCTTGGTGCCCAGGCCGCCGTCCAGGGGCATCTGACGCTGGTATTCCCGTACGCTCATGGGGTGCCTCCCGGGGCCGTCGTGCCGGCGGTTTGCGTTTGCGGGGTGCGGTTCAGCGGCGGCGGCACCGCCAGCTCGCCGGCGTCATTGAGCAGCCAGGCGTCCATCACCTGGCGCGCCACCGGGCCGGCGGTGGAGCCGCCATGGCGGCCGTTTTCCACCAGCACCGCCACCGCGATGGCGGGCTCTTCCACCGGCGCGAAGGCGATAATCAGCGCGTGGTCGAGCAGCCGTTCGGCCAGCTCGTCCTCGTTATAGGTTTCTTCCTGGCCCACGGAAAACACCTGGGAGGTGCCGGTTTTGGCGCCCATCCGGTAGGGCGCGCCCTCGGCCATCACCCGGGCGGTGCCCCGGTCGCCGTGGACCACCTCCGCCATGGTGTCTTCCATGCGCTGCCAGTTTGCCGGTTTATTCAGGTTGATGTCCGGCCGCGGCGGCACGCGCAGGGCATCGGCGGCCAAGGTGGGCGTCACCTGCTTGCCGTGATGGGCGAGAATCGCGGTGGCGGTGGCGAGCTGCAGCGGCGTGGCGAGCATGAACCCCTGGCCGATGCTGGCGTTGATGGTGTCGCCGTGGTACCAGGTGGCGCCGCGCGCCGCGCGCTTCCACTCCTTGGACGGCAGCAGCCCCGAGGATTCGTTGAACAGGTCAATGCCGGTGGGCTGGCCCAGCGAAAAGTCGCTCAGGAAATCGTGCATGCGGGCAATGCCCAGCTTGAACCCGAGGTCGTAGAAATAGGTGTCGCAGGATTGCACCACCGCCTTGTTCAGGTCCACATGGCCGTGGCCCCAGCGCTTCCAGTCCCGGTACCGGTGCGGGTTGTCCTCCAGCTGGTAGTAGCCGGGGTCGAAGATGGTGCGTTGCCAGTCGGTGACCCCGGCGTCCAGGCCCGCCAGCCCGATAAAGGGTTTTACCGTGGAGCCGGGCGGGTAGCGGCCCTGCAAAGCGCGGTTGAACAACGGATTGTCGAGATCTTCCCGGTAGCGGGCATAGTCCTGGTGGGAAATGCCGTTGACGAACAGGTTGGGATCGAACACCGGGCGGCTGACGAACGCCAGCACGCTGCCGTCACGGGGGTCGATGGCCACCACCGCGCCGCGCCGGTCGCCGAGCGCTTCGTCGGCGGCCCGCTGCACGTCCATATCCAGGGTCAGGCGCAGGTTTTCACCGGGTACCGGCGGCTTCTGCTCCAGCACGCGCAGTATCCGGCCCCGGGCATTGGTTTCCACCTGCCGGTAGCCCACCTGGCCGTGCAGGCGGTTCTCGTAGTAGCGCTCCACGCCGGTGCGCCCGTAATAGTGGGTGCCGGCGTAGTCGCCCTGCTCGGTGAGAGTCATGGCGTCCAGGTCTTCGGTGTTGAGCCGGTTCACATACCCCAGCACATGGGAAAACAGCTTGCCGTGGGGGTAGTGGCGCACCGGGTTGGCGGCCACGCGCACGCCGGGCAGCCGGTGCTGGTTCACCGTGATGCGGGCGATCTCTTCCTCGCTGAGGCGCCCGCGCAGGGGAATCGGGTCCCAGGGGCGGCGCGGCCCCTGCAGGCGCTTGTTGAAGCGTTCGATATCGTCGCTTTCCAGCGGCACCAGTTGGTGGATCTCGCGCAGGGTCCGTTGCAGGTCGGGAATCTGCTCGACGATCACTTCCACGGTGAAGTCCGGCCGGTTGGCGGCGAGAATTTCGCCGTTGCGGTCGGTGATCAGCCCGCGCGGCGGCGGCACCGCCTGGGTCTGTACCCGGTTCTCGTCGCTGAGCGTGGTATAGCGGCTGTGCTGGAAAATCTGCAGCCAGGCCATGCGCCCCACCAGCCCCACGGTCAGCAGGGTGACCAGAATGGCGCTCACCAGCAGGCGGAAGCTGAAAATCCGCTGCTCGTGGTGGTGGTCTTTTAGAGTCAGAGGTCGGCGCATTGGGCCCTGATAGTCGGTGGTTCAGCGATGATACGGATGGCCGGCGAGCAGCGTCCAGCCGCGATACAGCTGCTCGGCGAGCAGCACCCGCACCAGCGGATGCGGCAGGGTCAGCGGTGACAGGGACCAGCGCTCGTGGGCGGCGGCGGAAACCCGCGGGCAAAGACCGTCCGGGCCGCCCACCAGCACCACCAGGTCCTGGCCCAGGTCCTTGAGGGTACCAAGGCGCTCGCTAAGCTGCTCCGTGGAGAGCGCCCGGCCGCCCACTTCGAGCGCCACCTGATGCGCACCGGGGTATTTTGTCAGCCGCTTCTCCAGCGCTTCGCCTTCGGCGCGCACCAGAGCGGCGGTGTCCCCCTTGCTTCTCTTAGGCAGCGGAATCTCCTCGAGTTCCAGGCGCATGTCCGGCGGCATCCTTTTTTGATACTCGCCGAACCCCTGAACCACCCAGGAGGGCATTTTGCCGCCAACAGCCAGAAGATGAATACGCAAACAGCACACCCGCCGCGCAAGTGAATGGCACAGGGTCAGTCGCTTTGCGGCGACCGGTCCGGATGATGCGCCGGATTCTGCCAAAGGCGCTCCAGATCATAAAATTCCCGGGTCGCCGGCAGCATCAGATGCACCACCACGTCGCCCAGGTCCACCAGAATCCATTCCGCGCCCCGTTCACCTTCGGTGCCCAGGGGCTTATAGCCGGACTTCTTGGCCTTTTCCATCACCGAATCCGCCAGGGCTTTAACGTGGCGGCTGGAGGTGCCGCTGGCGATCACCATATCGTCGGCGACGCTGGTGACGGCGCGCACATCCAGGCTGGTAATGTTCTTGGCTTTCATTTCTTCCAGAGCGTCGATTACCAGATCCAGCAAAGGGGGTTGAGAACTCATGGGGCCTCGTTGTGTGCGTGACGGGTTGTGTGAAGAGTGTCGGCATTATACAGGCCCAGGCGTTGGATATGGGCCAGCACCGCCGGTGTCAGGTGATAATCCGCGCCGTCGTGTTGCAGGGCGCGGCGGATATCGGTGGCGGCCACCGCCATTTCCGGGCGGCGCAGCATTAACCGGCGCCCGGCCGGAAGGCGCCGCAGTAACCTCGCCGGCGCTTGCGGAAAAGCACGTTGCACCGCCAGCGGCGCCGGCGGGCTGTGCGGGCGGGGCACCACCGCCAGATGGCAGAGGGCGGGGAATTCCCGCCAGCGGTGCCAGCGGTGCAGGCCGGCGAAACTGTCCGCGCCCACCACGAACACCAGCGGGCGCGCGCCAATCAGCCGTTTGTAGTGTTTCAGGGTGGCGAGCGTGTAGGACGGGCCCGTGGCGCGGCGCAGCTCCCAGTCGTCGGCCACCAGCTGCCGGTATCCGGCGCAGGCCCGGCGTACCATGGCCAGCCGCTGCTCACCGTTGGCCAGAGGCTGCGGCCGGTGGGGCGGCACCGCGTTGGGCAGCATATGCACCGGCGCATCGCCGAGCGCCCGGGATACCGCCAGAGCGGCCTGCAGATGGGCACGGTGAATCGGGTCGAAAGTGCCGCCGAACAGGATCAAAGGAAGGTCGGACGCGGAATCACGTCCGAACATGCCCGTCCCCGAGCACCACCCACTTCTGGCTGGTGAGCCCTTCCAGGCCCACCGGGCCGCGCGCGTGGAGCTTGTCCGTGGAGATGCCGATCTCCGCGCCCAGGCCGTACTCGAAGCCGTCCGCGAAACGGGTGGAGGCGTTGACCATCACCGAGCTGGAATCCACCTCGGCGAGAAAACGCCGCGCCAGGGTGTAGTTTTCGGTAATGATCGACTCGGTGTGCCCGGAACTGTAGCGGTGAATGTGCTCCAGAGCTTCGTCCAGGCTATCCACCAGCTTGATCGCCAGCACCGGCGCCAGATATTCCTCGGCCCAGTCGGTTTCGGTGGCCTCGTTGATGCCGTCCAGCAGGGCGCGGGTGCGTTCACAGCCGCGCAGTTCCACCCCGGCCGCCTGGTATTGGGCGGCCAGCTCCGGCAGCACCCGCTCGGCGATGCCGCTGTGCACCAGCAGGGTTTCCAGGGTGTTGCAGGTGCCGTAGCGCTGGGTCTTGGCGTTGTAGGCCACCTTGATGGCCTTGTCGGCGTCCGCCTGGGCGTCGATGTAGACGTGGCAGTTGCCGTCCAGATGCTTGATCACCGGCACCCGGGCGTCGTTGCTGATGCGCTCGATCAGGCCCTTGCCGCCGCGCGGCACGATCACGTCCACCCACTCGGGGTGGGTGATCAGCTCGCCCACGGCGGCGCGGTCGGTGGTCTCGAGCACCTGCACCGCGGTTTCCGGCAGGCCGGCCTCGCGCAGGCCGATGCGCAGGCACTCGGCGATCGCCTGGTTGGAATCGATGGCCTCGGAGCCGCCGCGCAGAATCGCCGCGTTGCCGGATTTCAGGCACAGCGCCGCCGCGTCGATGGTGACGTTGGGGCGCGACTCGTAAATGATGCCGATCACGCCCAGCGGCACGCGCATCTTGCCCACCTGGATGCCCGAGGGCCGATAGTTCAGATCGGTAATGCCGCCCACCGGGTCGGCCAGGGCGATCACCTGTTCCAGCCCTTCCACCATGCCGTCGAAGCGTTCCGGCGTCAGTTCCAGACGATCCAGCAGCGCCGGCTCCAGACCGTTGTCCCGGCCCCGGGCCAGGTCACGCTGGTTGGCGTCGAGGATGGCGCTGCGGTGCGCGCGCAGCGCGCCGGCGATGGCGCTCAGCGCGGCGTTCTTGTCGCCGGCGGTGGCCCGGGCCATGGCCCGGGACGCGCCGCGGGCCTGGTCGCCCACGGTCGCCATGTACTGCTGGATGTCCATGTTCTCTGCTATGCCCATTGTCTGACCGAAAAATGCTTGACCGGAAAAGAATCGGAAGGCGCCTAGTATAGGCGTTTCGCGGCCCCGGGCGAAACCAGCGCCTGCAGGCTTGTGGGTGCGAGCCTGGTGGCGGGTGGGAGCCGGTTGAGAGAGCGGCTCTGGGAGCAGTTGTGGGAGCGGGCCCCGCCCGCGAAAGGCAAGCGGAGCTTGCCGGCAGGATTCCAGAGACCTGGTTTTTCAGATGTCCGGTGCTCCGTATCCGAGACGCGGTGCAATGGTGGTGCCTTCCGGGACCGCTCAAGCCATCCATGGCCGCTGTTAGTTTGGCCCTCCCTGGCCAAACAGCTCCCTCCAGGCACCACCATTGCCCCGCTCACTAGGCAGCGGCACCGCCACGGGTCAGAAACGCCGCCCGGACCTTTCTACGAAACCCTGGCGGCGAATTTCCCAAGGAGCGCCGGGATCGGGTGGGCCCGTCCAGGACCGTGTTTGGCCAGGGATGGCCAAAGCGGTCCGCCGCCCGGCCGAGCCTACACGGATGTACTCGTGGCGTGTCCTGGACGGGCCCACCCGATCCCGGTGCGGGCTCTCTGGAGGGAAAAGTCTCTGGAATCCTGCCGGGTGGCTAAAGCCACCCTTTCGCGGGCGGGGCCCGCTCCTACAATGTCAGGAGACGGAGGCTTCGAGCACGCGCACCATGGGGGTGCCGCGGGTGCGGGGGATGGGCAGGGTGGTGTAGAAGTCCGCCGGGTCGTGGACGCTGAGGGCGTCGAAGCCCTGGTCCAGGAAATGGCGCTCGGTGTCGGCGTCGGAACGGAAGTGGAACGCCACCTGGCTGCGCGATATGGCGCCGAGCAGGCCGCCCAGGGTTTTCAGCGTGCGGTGGAAGCGCATGTTGGCGTACAGCGGGTAGTTGTCGCTGAGATAGACGCCCAGCGGAAAACGGCGCAGGGCGGTGGCCAGCCGGCCCCAGAACGGCGTCACGGTGTCCAGGTTGAAGTAGTTGATCAGCCCTTCGGTGATCACCGCCACTGGCCGGGCCGGGTCCAGGCCGTCGAGCAGGGCGGCGACGCTGTCCGGGCCGTCCTCGGCGAGGATATTCACCGGCACCACGCGGTGGGTGGCGCTGAGAAAGCCCTTGGCGGCGAGCAGGCGGCGTTTGCGGTCGGCCATGTCGGGCAGGTCCGCCTCCACGTAGGTGATCGACGGAAAGCGTTGCCGGAAGCGGCAGCCGCGCGGCGACAGGCCGCAGGCGATCTCCACCACCTGCAAATCCGGGTGCTCGGCGATCAGCGCTTCCAGGCGGGCGTCGATCAGATGATGACGCTGCAGCAGAAAGGTGCGGATATTGCCGCCCAGTACCCGCTTGCCGAGCGCCTCCATGGGGCTCATGGCGCCGTACAGCAGCGCGCCCGAGCGGGTCTGAAAGAACGGCTCGGAGAGGCCATTGCGCACCCACACCTGGCCGGTATAGAGCGCGGTGAAGCTGATCGAGGAGGTATCCGGGGCGTGCTTGTCCATGGCTATCCTGCCTGTGGTGGAATCCAACGCCGAAGGCTAGCAAAGCCGGCCCGCCGGCGCCGGGGGCGAAGGGGCCAAAACAGGCCTTCGGGGTGACACCGCTATACGCCGGGGGTCAGTTCCGGGAAGTACCAGGGCTCCGCGTGTTCCGGGATTTCCCAGCGCAGCGGTGATCGATTGTTGGTTTCGCTGAGCAGCCCCTCATCGCGTAGTTGGCTGAGCAGTCGCCTTGCGTTCCGTTCGGAATGCTCGCCGGTGAGCCCCAGGGCTTCGGAGCGTGCCAGCTCGCCCTCCTGAAAGGCGGCGAAAAGCACCCGGGCGGCGCCGGCCTTCAGGGGGCGTGTCTGGCCGGGCACACGGCCGTCATTGCGTGCCTCCACATAACGCCCAACGCGGTGGCGTAGCGATTGAAAATGGAGCAGTTCGCTGATGTAGGAGACCTGGTCCAGCGCCTGATCCAGCATGTAATCGCAAAATTCCATCAGGGTTTTCTCGGACAGCGCCCCCCGGCCATCCAGTTGCCCCTGCCTGGGATGATCCGCTTGATGCAGGAGTCGTTTGTAGTGATCGGAGCCGCGCGCCAGGCCCCGGCTCAGGCACCATACGCCCACACTTTCAAGCCCCGCCGTCTTGAGTGCCTCGTCGGTCCAGAGACGGGCCACGCGACCGTTGCCGTCAAGGAAAGGGTGAATCCATAGCAATCGATGGTGTGCCGCCATAACAGCGATGATTTTATCCGTTCCGGGGTGGCGATCCGGCTTGTAGATATCAAAAAAGCTGTCGACGAGCGTCGGCAGGTCTTCCGCTGCGGGGGCAATGTGGTGGCCCACGCTTACCGTCCGTCGACGGTATTGTCCGGGCTCCACCGTCTCGACCTCGCCGGTGGCTTCGTCGTGGACTTCCCGTTGGTGCTCGGGAAGTCGCTGGTAGAATGCTCTATGGAGCCAGCGCAAGGTATCGGAGGAAAACACCTTTTCCGCATCCAACTTCCGTTCGGCCAGAAGCGACTGCACCTGGATATGGGCAAGCGATTCCTGTTGCAGGTCTCGCGCTACCGGGTCGGCGCTGAAATCGCCGTGCTGAGCCTGTCGTATCTCGTGGGGTTTTGTCCGGTTGCCTTCGATCAGGTTCGAGTAATAGGAATTGATCACCTCCATATGCCTGCGGAGGGTGGCTGCCGTGACCGGATTTAATTGTCCGGCAAGGCCGGCCGCCCTGCCTTTCAGGTGGAGGGCTTTATCCGGCAAGCCCGATCGTTTGAGCTTTTCGTCGCTGGGAAGAAAAGGAGCGAGATCCAGGATACAGGTGGACATTATGCTGCCTTTTGGCCGGATACATGGCCGGATACTATTTCTTTGTAAGCCTTTAATCAATAGGGGTTTGGCATTTTTAATGTCCAGGAGTAAAGGGTTTTTGGCCGGTTCTTTGGCCGGTTCCAAAGGCGGTTACTTTTCCAGGATTGCCGGCAGCGGCTTGCCGCACAGGCGCAATACCAGGCCGGCGAGGAACTGCCAGGGGTCGCCGGGGCCCATGCCTTTGACGGCCTGGTCGGCGCGGATTGCCAGCGCCTGGCACTGGTGCAGTTGGCGCGGCGGCATGCGGCCGGCCTGGGCCTGCAGGGCGCGCAGCCGCTGGGGCGGCAGGCGCGGCGGGGCACCGCCGGTCGCCAGCGCGTCCAGGGCGCGGATTTCCCGGCCCAGGGCCCACAGCACCACCGGCGCTTCCACGCCCTCGGCGCGCAGGGTGCGCAGGATGCGCAGGGCGCGGTTGGCGTCGCCGCCGCTGGTGGCGTCGGTGAGGTCGAACGGGGTGTAGCGGCTGGAGTCGCCCACCGCTTGCTGCACGGTGGTGGCGTCGACACGGCCGTCGGTGGCCAGCAGGGCGAGCTTGTCCACTTCCTGGGCGGCGGCCAGCAGGTTGCCTTCGCTGCGCTGGATCAGCAGTTCCAGGGCGTCGTCGTCGATGGTCAGCTTGAGGCCGGCGAGCCGGTCACGCAGCCAGTGTTGCAGCTGCTTGCCTTCCACCGGCCAAATTTCCACCACCGCGCCGACCTTTTCCACCGCCTTTACCCAGGCGCTGTTCCAGTCCTTGCGACGGTCCAGCCGCGAGCAGCGGATCAGAATCAGGGTGTCGTCGTTGGGGTGGTCGAGCAGGTCACGCAGAATCTGGCTGCCGGCTTTGTCCGGGCGCTTTTCCAGCAGCACCAGTTCCAGAATCCGGCGGCCGCCGAACAGGCTCATGCTTTGCGATTCGTTGAGCAGGGCGTTCCAGTCGATGCCGGTGTCGGCGCTGAAGCGGTGGCGTTCGTCGAAGCCTTTCTGGCGGGCGGCGGCGCGCAGGGCGTCCAGGCATTCGTCCTGCTGCAGGGGCTCGTCGCCGGCCACCAGATAGACCGGCAGCAGATCGTTTTGCAGGTGCTTGGCGAGTTGCTCCACACGCAGGCGCATGGCGTTCAGCGGTCCCGGCTGTCGATTTTGCGGGCCGCGTTGGCCAGCTGGTTGATCAGCCGGTAGGCCACGTCCTCATAGAGATCGTCGCGCACCAGTTCTTCCTCGTCGGAGGTGGCGGTGACGTTATCCGGCGAGTAGGCGAAGCTGCGCAGCGCGGAAATGCGGCGCGGTGGGTTGAGCATGGCCTCGGTGTCGCGGTCCACCAGTTGCCAGGTGATCTCGTAGCGCAGCTCGCGCTCGGCGGCCCGGCCGCGGGCGTCCACCGCCGCGGTGCGGCTGTCCCAGCGCTCGTCGAGAATCATCACGATGTTCTGCGACTGGCCGTGGATCAGCACGCCGCTGGGTTCCAGTGCGTCCTCGAGGGTGTAGCGCAGCCGTGCGCTGGCGCCGTCCAGGGTGATTGATTCCAGCTCCGGCGTGGACGTCTGGCCGCGCAATTGCCAGCCGGAGCAGGCCGCCAGCAGCAGGCTGGCGGCGGTGAGCAGCAGGACGGTTCGGGCGTGACGTATCACTTGCGGTCTCCGATCAACGTTCAGTTGGCGACAATGTTAACCAGTTTGCCCGGCACCACGATCACCTTGCGGATGGTCTTGCCCTCGGTGAAGCGCACCACATTGGCTTCTTCCCGGGCCAGCGCTTCCACGCTGTCCTTGTCGGCGTTGGCCGGCACGGTCAGTTTGGCGCGCACCTTGCCGTTCACCTGCACCACCATTTCCAGGCTGTCCTTGACCAGGGCGCTTTCGTCCACCGCCGGCCAGGGGGCTGTGCTTATATCTTCACCAAAGTCCAAAGTCCGCCACAAAACGTGAGTAACGTGAGGAGCAATAGGATGAATTAACCGTAAAATAATAGAGAGTCCTTCGAGCTTGACGGCCCATTGCCAGTTAACCGAGGTATTCTCTACATCTTGTCCTTCAGATACATTGAACATGCCTGGAACGCGATGAAGGATATTCAGGATCTTCATGCACCCAGCGATAACTGTATTAAATTGATTCTTGTCAAAGTCGATCAAACATTGCCGTAAAATCGAGTGTATTTCTGATCTGCATTCTTTGATGGATTTCGGAGCGCTTTCGAGGGGCAATTCGTCGCCTCTATTCACGTGAAGAGTTCTGTAGTTGCTGAGGGAATCCTTCCAATCAATTGAGGCATTCCACAGCCGTTTGATAAAGCGGTGCGCGCCTTCCACGCCGGAATCGTTCCATTCCAGGGACTGCTCCGGCGGTGCCGCGAACATCATGAACAGGCGCACGGTGTCGGCGCCGAATTCCTCGATCATCTGCTGCGGGTCCACGGTGTTGCCTTTGGACTTGGACATCTTGGCGCCGTCCTTGAGCACCATGCCCTGGCACAGCAGCCGCTTGAACGGCTCGTCGGAATCCACCAGGCCGGTGTCGCGCAGCAGCTTATGGAAGAAGCGCGCGTACAGCAGGTGCAGGATGGCGTGCTCGATGCCGCCCACGTACTGGTCCACCGGCAGCCAGTAATTGGCGCGGGCCGGGTCCAGCATGGCCTGGTCTTCGTCCGGGCAGGTAAAGCGGGCGTAGTACCAGCTCGACTCCATGAAGGTGTCGAAGGTGTCGGTCTCGCGGAAGGCGGGTTGGCCCTGGTGTTCGGTTTTGGCCCACTCCGGGTCCGACTTGATCGGCGAGGTGACACCGTCCATGCGTACGTCCTCGGGCAGCACCACCGGCAGCTCGTCTTCCGGTACCGGCACCTGGGTGCCGTCTTCCAGCGAACGCATCGGGATCGGCGCGCCCCAGTAGCGCTGACGGGAGACGCCCCAGTCGCGCAGCCGGTAGTTCACTTTCTTCTCCCCCAGGCCGCGCTCGGACAGCCAGGCGGCGATGGCGTCGAACGCCTGCTCGGAGGTCAGGCCGTCGAACTCGCCGCTGTTCACCAGCTTACCCTTGGCGGTGAAGGCTTCGTTGTCCAGATCAATGGTCTCGCCGTGGGCGGGCTCGATCACTTGATTGATGGGCAGGCCGTACTTGTGGGCGAACTCGAAGTCGCGCTGGTCGTGGGCGGGCACCGCCATCACCGCGCCGGTGCCGTAGCTCATCAGCACGAAGTTGGCCACCCACACCGGCACGTCCTCGCCGGTGATCGGGTGCCGGGCATGGACGCCGGTGAAGATGCCTTTCTTCTCCATGGTGGCGATGTCCGCTTCCGCCACGCCGGCGTGCTGGCATTCGTCCACGAAGGCGGCCACTTCCGGGTCGCGCTCGGCGGCCGCCTTGGCCAGCGGGTGGCCGGCGGCCACCGCCATATAGCTGACCCCCATCAGGGTGTCCGGGCGGGTGGTGTAGACGCGCAGCAGCTCGTTGCCCTGGGGGCCTTCGATGGCGAAGTCCAGCTCCACGCCCTCGGAGCGGCCGATCCAGTTTTTCTGCATCGCCTTGACCTGCTCCGGCCAGCCGTCCAGCTGGTCCAGGTCGTTAAGCAGTTCGTCGGCGTAGTCGGTGATTTTGATAAACCACTGCGGAATGTCCTTCTGCTCCACCGGGGTGTCGCAGCGCCAGCAGCAGCCTTCGATGACCTGCTCGTTGGCGAGCACGGTCTGGTCGTTGGGGCACCAGTTGACGGTGGACTGCTTGCGGTACACCAGGCCTTTTTCAAACAGCCGGGTAAAGAACCACTGTTCCCAGCGGTAGTATTGCGGCGTGCAGGTGGCCAGTTCCCGGTCCCAGTCGTAGCCGAAGCCCAGGCGTTTGAGCTGACCGCGCATGTAATCGATGTTCTGGTAGGTCCAGGGCGCCGGCGCGGTGTCGTTCTTGATCGCCGCGTTTTCCGCCGGCAGACCGAAAGCGTCCCAGCCCATCGGCTGTAGCACGTTCTTGCCCAGCATCCGCTGGTAGCGGCTGATCACGTCGCCGATGGTGTAGTTGCGCACATGGCCCATGTGTAGCCGGCCGGACGGGTAGGGGAACATGCTCAGGCAATAGAAGGTCTCTTTACCGGGCTGCTCGGTGACCTTAAAACTGCGGGAGTTTTCCCAGTGTTGCTGGGCTTCCTGTTCTACCTGGTCGGGGCGATACTGTGCGTCCATCGGCTCTCTTAATTGATAAGCGGGTAATTAATAAACGGGATAATATCTACAAGGGGCCTAGGATACATGAGCACAAGGCGGGCAGACAGCGGATGCGCGGCATGTTGATCACCGCGGCCCTGGCACTGGTGCTGATCGGCGCTACCCTGCCGGCGGTGGTGCGGCAGTTCTATCCACCGTTGCCGGCCAAGGAGCCCGGCGCGCGCCCGGGCGCGGTGGTGGTGCTGGGCGCCGGGCGGCAGCGCGACGGCCAGGGCTACCGGCTCAACCCCACCGGCCTGCGGCGGGTGCAAGGCGGGCTGCGCGAAGCCTGGCAACGGGATTTGCCGATCGTGCTCAGCGGCGGCGCCGAGGACCGGGTGCCCGAGGATCCGGCCGAGTCCGAGGCCGGCATGATGGAACAGGAAGTGCTGCGGGTGTGGCCCGAGGCCCGCACCCACATCGAACCGAACAGCCGCAGCACCTGGGAAAACGCCCGCAACACCGCCGCCCTGTTGCGGCCCCTGGGGGTGCAGTCGGTGGTGCTGGTCACCGACCGTGCCCATATGCCGAGGGCGATACTCTGTTTTCAGCGCCACGGGCTTCGTGTCGAGGCGGTGGCGCTGGAATCCCTGCCCAAGCCCGCCTGGGCGCCGTCCGCCGGGGCGTTGTCGCAATTGCCGGTGATCTGGCGCGAGTGGGCCGCGCTGATCTGGTACCATCTGCGTTATTTCCGGTAGCGAGCCCGCCTGTCAGAACGACTCCAGCAGGCCGCGCGCGCGGCGGCCCCGGCCCAGCACCACGAACGCCAGCGCCAGTAACAGGGTGGGCCAGACGCCGGCCAGCATGAACGGGGTCTGGCCCTGGCGTGGCTGGTATTCGGCGATCAGCACGTCCCGCTCGAACTGCGGCAGCCGCTCCACCACCTTACCCCGGTAGTCGACCACCGCGGTGATGCCGTTATTGGTGCCGCGCAATAGCCAGCGGCCGGTTTCCAGGGCGCGCAGCCGGGTCATCTGAAAGTGCTGGTGGGGGCCGGCGGAGGTGCCAAACCAGGCGTCGTTGCTGATCGTCAGCAGCACGTCGGCGCTACCGGTACGGCTGGCCACCAGCTCCGGGTAGAGAATCTCGTAGCAAATGAAGGGCGCGATTTCATGGCCCAGGGCATGCAGATTGGGCTGGCGCGGGCTGCCTGGCGTGAAGCTCGACATGGGCATATCGAAAAACGGGATCAGCCCGCGAATCAAACCCTGCAGCGGCACGTACTCGCCGAACGGCACCAGCTTTTGCTTGTGGTAGACGCCGTCATCGCCTTCCGTGCCCACCACCGCGATGCTGTTGTGGTAGGTGGTCGGGGTGCGGCTTTCATCGCGCCACGGCAGGCCGCTGATCAGCGCGCCGCCCTTGGCCGCCACCGCTTCCCCCTGGCTGTCCACGAAGTCGTCGATGTCCTGGTAGAACTCGATCATCGCCGATTCCGGCCACACCACCAGGGTGCCGTCCGGCAGGCCCTCGGTGAGGCCGGCGTAGATCTCACGGGTTTCCTCGCGCATGGTGGCCAGCCATTTCAGGTCCTGGGGCACGTTGCCCTGCACCAGGGCCACCCGCTGCCGCTCGCCTTCGGCGTGGGTGAAGCTGAATTGACCGCCGACCACCCCGGCCACGATCAGCGCCAGGGACAGCACCAGCGGGCCGGTGCCCCGGCCCCGGCGCAGCACCAGCTCCACCGCGGTGACCGGCAAAATCACCGCCGCCAGGGTCATCAGCCAGATGCCGCCGAGCGGCGCCAGCCCGGCCAGCGGCGTGTCGATCAGCGCGTAGCCGCCATACAACCAGGGAAAGCCGGTGAGCAGCCAACCGCGCAACCAGTCCGCCAGCACCCAGGCGCCGGCGAACATCAGCCCGCCGCCGCCGAACCGCCGGGTCAGCCAGAACGCCAGGCCGAAGAACAACGCCAACAGCGCGGCGAACGCGGCGGTGGCGGGCACCGCCATCCACAGCGGCATATAGCCGTAGTCGGTCATCGACACCTGCAGCCAGGCGATGCCGAACCCGAACATGCCCAGGCCATAGACCCAACCGTTAAGCAGCGCCGCCTTGGCGGACCCGGCGCTGGCCTGCACCCAGTAGGCCAATGCCACGCTGACCAGCAGCAACGGCCATAAGCCGTAGGGGGCGAACGCCAGGGGAAACAGCAGGCCGGCGATCAGAGCCAGAAACAGATTGCGCATAAGCAAGGTCACGATTGCGAAAAGACAAAAAGAGGCCGGTTGGCGAAGCCCTGTTATACGCAAGTTGGCGCCGGCAATCCATGGCGCGCCGCCGGTGGCGGGCGGCGCGCGGCGCTCGCCGGGTTCAGGGCTGGCTGCTCAGCTGCCAGGTTTCCTCGCGCCAGAACGGGATTTCGCCGAAGTCGCCGTGCTGTTGCGGAAGCGCGCCCTCGTAGCGGTCGAAGGCCTTGAACACCAGCTCGCCGTTGGCGTCCCGCAGGGCTTCCTCGATCACAGCGATCGACGACAGCACGTTTACTTCCGAGCCGAAGGTGCGCCGCAAGGGGTGCTCCGGGCGCTCATGATGCTGGTCGATGGACACCAGCAACGAACCGGTGGGCACGCCGCCCCAGAGGTGCACCTCCGAGACTTCCGCTACCCGGTTCAGTGTCAAGTTGTAGAAATTCACCGGGTCCGGACCGGCGAGGATGGGTTTCAGCGCCGACAGGCTGTCCTCGATGCTGGCGGCGGCGGCCATGTAGACGATGTCGTCGATCAGGCGGCTGTCTTGCCACTGCTTCTGGAACCGCTGCAGGGCACCGTTGATCACCATGGTGCCCATGCTGTGGCCGACCAGCGTCAGGTTGGGGCAGTCGTTGTCACAGGTCTTGTTCTCGGACAGCGCCAGTATTTGACGGAAAATATGGCCGCCGGGCACGGGCTGCGCCCCCTTGGGCTCTGCATTGTTGAGTTCGGCACCCTTGGGTTGGGTATCTTCCGGCTGGTCATCCTTGGATTCGGCATCTCTGGGCTGCCAGCGCTTATCGAAATCCGAGGCGGGGAAGAACTGGGTCAGGGTGCGGCGCTTCATCACCTTCCAGGACGCCGACGATACGCCGCTATGCCAGACACTGCCCAGGGTGTAGCGGACCGGGACGGTGAGCACCTGCTGGGTGCCGCGCACCGCGGAGGGCCAGAGGCGGTTGTGGTACTCGCTCAGGTTGGCGGTGAGGTTGACGTCGTCGTCCTTGCCCTGATTTTTTCGGGGATAACTCCAGCGCTGATCGTCGCGGCAGCGTTGCATGCCGCAGAGGCGGTCGTTGGCGGTCTTCCAGGCGCCGGAACGCCAGCTTCGGGGCAGGCGGCCCCGGCTGGCCAGGCGGTCTTTTTCGTTGCTGACCTGGTACCAGAGGGTGGCGGGGAAGCGGCCCACGGTGGTGGCCACATCCACGATCAGGATGAACGGTGAGCCAAGTGCCCCAATGAACCGGTTGGCTTTCTTGCCTTCGCGCAGGCGAAACAGATGCTCGCCCCAGTTCGACAGGGCGTCTGATTTCCAGGAGATAAACACAGGGTAATGCCAGTCGTCCGGGTCGAACATGATGTCCCGTGCCAGGCCGTCATGAATTTTCTTGTCCGTGGCCTGATAGCCGTTCAGGCCGCCGTGCACATAAACCAGTAGCCGCGGTTGCGTGGCGCCGTGGTACCTGGCCAGACCTTTCGCCTCGCACATCATTCGCCGAAATGCCCGATCCGCTTCTTCAGGGGTGAAAGGCTGCTCGCGCACCGGGTCCACCATCAGGCCGTCCGGGTTCACCCTCACCACATGGTCCCGGACCTTTCGCCGCTTACGCAGCGGATTCTCCGTCGACAGCGGTTCGCAGTCCGCCGTCGGTCGTACAGCCTCCTTCGTTTCCAGGGCCGAGGAGACCATCGTGTCGTCGGGTGGGGTGGCGGTGCAGCCGGCCAGTAAGCACAGGGCGACCGTGGCAAACCAGAAATAACGCATGCTGTCTCTCCTTGACGCGGGGCCGGCGTCGTCCGGCCGGACCTCTCGGGTTTTATTATTGGTGGGCTCGGGAGTCATTTTACAATTGGAAAGACTACCAGCCCGGGCCGCCATTGCATCCCCCGAATGGGGTAGGGGCTCCGGTCATGCTGGTTGGCGGCGCGGCGTCAGGCGTGTGCGGTCAGGCAGTCTCGCACCGCCTGTTCGGAGGGGATCGCTTCCGCGCGCACCATCAGGATCAGGCTATCGGCGCTGAACTGGTGGTCGTGGGCGGGGTGGCAAACCACGGTTTCGTCGTCGCCGACGTAGGCCATCAGCGTGCCCAGGCCGGCGTTCATCAGGCGGCAGGCCACGTCCGCCCAGACCGCGTTTTCCACCGGCACCGCGTAGCGCATGGCGTGGTCGTCGTGGTGGGTGAACAGGTTTTCCAGGATTTTTTCGGTGCCCGGCGCCACCAGTGAACGCACCAGCATTTCCGGGTAGGCGCGCACCGGGCGCAGGGTGGTGCTGGCGCCGACGCTCAGCGCCCGGCGCCGGTTATCCTCGTGGACGCATTCGGCCACGGTGTAGGGCAGGGCGTCGCCATACAGCGCCTTGAGCTGCAGGATCACGTCCAGGGTGACACTGTCGGAGATGCGGCTGTATTCGTCCCGCGCCAGCACGATGATCGCTTTGGCGCGGTCCGGGTTCACCGCTTCCAGGGCGTCCCGGTCGGAGGACTCGGCGTGGTAGTGGACCACGCCCTGTTCGCGCAGCGAGGCGGGCAGGCCGTCGGGAAACACATCGGTGAGAATCAACACCGGGATCTCGGCGAACTGTTCGGTGGCGTGCAGCTGTTCCACCAGACGTTCGAAGTACAGGGCCGGGCTGTGTTTGGGGCTGTTGATGATTACCAGGTGGTCTTGCATTTGCCATCTCCAGCGGCCTTTGAGCATGTATTCCTTACGCTTGAGGCGGTGGTCGATATAGTCGCTGGCAAGCTGCGCCAGCAGGGTGATGCCGGCCACGTAGAGCAGCAGCACGGTGGCTACCCGGCCGGCGGGGGTGGCCGCCGACAGGTCGCCGTAGCCCACCGTGGTCAGGGTGGTGAGGGTCAGCCACAGGGCGTCGCCCCAGTGGAGCCCCTCGAACAGCATCATCGCGGTGGTGTGCAGCGCGGTGAGCACCAGCAACCAGCAGAACACCTGGCGCAACCGGGCTCTCAGGTTGAGATCCAGGCCCCGGGTGATTTGGTTGAAGGCACTGCGTCGGCGTACCAGGAAGCGCAGCGGTGTCATCAGCCGTCCGTGGTTTCGCGCCCGCCGTCCGCGTCCAGCGGCGCCACCCGCAGCAGACGGATGGTGCGGCCGTCGGCGCTGAGCACGGTGAAGCGCAGGTCGCCCATGTCCACCGATTCCTCCCGCTGCGGGAGATGGCCGAAGGCCTGCATCACCAGGCCGCCGATGGTGTCGAATTCATCGTCGCGGTACTGGGTTTTGAAGTGCTCGTTGAATTCATCGATGGGGGTGATCGCCTTGACCGTGAAGTCGTCGCCTTCCAGGTCCTTGATCAGGTAGTCGTCGTCATCGATGTCGTGTTCGTCCTCGATTTCGCCGACGATCTGTTCCAGCACGTCCTCGATGGTCACCAGGCCGGCCACGCCGCCGTATTCGTTCACCACGATGGCCATGTGGTTCTTGGTGATGCGGAATTCGCGCAGCAGCGAATCCAGCCGCTTGGATTCCGGCACCACCATCGCCGAGCGCACATGGTCCTTGATCACGAAACGCTCCATGCGCGCCGGCTCCAGGATCAGCGCCAGCAGATCCTTGGCGAGCAGGATGCCGATGATTTCGTCCGGGTCGTCGCCGAGCACCGGAAAGCGGCTGTGGGCGCAGTCGATAATGGTGGGCAGAAAGTCGCGCGGGTCGTCGGAGGCACGGATGCTGACCATCTGTGAACGGGGGATCAGAATTTCGCGCACCTGCATCTCGCTGACACAGATGGCGCCTTCGATGATGCCCAGGGTGTCGCCGTCAATAATGTCGCTGTCGCGCATGGAGCGCATCAGGTCCAGCAGTTCGTCCCGGGACCCCGGGGTGGAGGTGAAGAACTGGCCGACGCGCTCCAGCCAACTTCGGCTGGTGCCATTATCGGAATAGTCGTCCGACATTAGAGATGCAACTCCTTGCTTGAATGGGAAAGGGTGTAGGGATCAGGGTAACCCTGCTCGGCGAGGGCGCGGATTTCCAGGGCTTCCATCACGTCCGCGTCGTCCTCGTCGATGTGGTCAAAGCCGAGCAGGTGCAGCACGCCGTGGGTGACCATGTGCGCCCAGTGGGCTTCAATGGCTTTGTGCTGTTCGGCGGCTTCGCGCCGCACCACCGGGGCGCTGATCACGATGTCGCCGAGCAGCGGCGCGCAGGCGTCCTCGGGCAGGCCTTCCGGCATTTCGAAGGGAAAGGACAGCACATTGGTGGGCGCGTCCTTGCCGCGGTATTCCCGGTTCAGGGTCTGGATTTCCGCGTCGTCCACCACCCGCAGGGTGATGTCGCCGACCACGCCGCCGGCCACCGCCACGGCTTTAATGGCCCAGGCGCGTAAGTCGGCTTCGTCGGGGGCGTCCGGGGCATCGCTGGCCCACTGGACTTCAACGTTGGGGGTCGGTATCCCGCTCATGACGGTCGTAGGCCTCTACTATGCGTTGCACCAGCGGGTGGCGGACCACGTCGCGGCTGTCGAAACGGGTGACGCCGATTTCCTGTTCGCCGGCGAGCACTTCCAGGGCGTTGACCAGCCCGGATTTCTGATGGCGCGGCAGGTCCACCTGGGTGACGTCGCCGGTGATCACCGCCTTGGAGCCGAAGCCGATGCGGGTCAGGAACATCTTCATCTGCTCCGGGGTGGTGTTCTGCGCCTCGTCGAGGATCACGAAACTGTTGTTGAGCGTGCGCCCGCGCATATACGCCAGCGGCGCCACTTCGATCACCAGCCGGTCCATTAGCTTGGCCACTTTCTCAAAGCCGAGCATTTCATACAGGGCGTCATACAGCGGCCGCAAATAGGGGTCGATCTTCTCCGCCAGATCGCCGGGCAGGAAGCCCAGCTTCTCGCCGGCCTCCACCGCCGGGCGCACCAGCAGAATGCGCTGCACCTCGGACTTTTCCAGCGCGTCCACCGCGCAGGCCACCGCCAGCCAGGTCTTGCCGGTGCCCGCCGGGCCGATGCCGAAATTGATGTCGAAGCGGCGGATCGTTTTGACGTATTCGCGCTGGTGGCCGCCGCGCGGTTTGATGCGCACGCGCTTGGTGCGGATCACCACATCGTCGCTGGGGAACGCCACCGTGTTGTCGACCTTCTCGGACAGCTCCGACTGCTGCAGATGCAGGTGCACCATTTCCGGGGTCAGGTCCTCGGTGTCGGCGGTCTGGGCGTACAGGTCATTGAGCACCGAGGAGGCGGCCTGTACCGCCCGCGAGTCGCCGGACAGATGAAACAGGTTGCCGCGGTTGCGGATGTCCACGTGCAGGCGGTCGGCGATCTGCTTGATATGCTCGTCGAGACGGCCGCACAGGCTGGCCAGACGGCGGGAGTCGTAGGGTTCAAGACTGACTTGCTGGGAAGCGGCTGGTGTGTCCAAGTTGGGAGAGATGGCCCCTGGGGCTGTTGGCGATGAATTCAGAATACTCTCAAGGGTCCCGCTGGGGAACCCTCTCAGCCGGCACTCTAGCCCGGCCCCCGGCGTCGGGGCAAGCGCCGTGACCGGGTTGTCGGACAGGTTGGCTCAGGCGGGCGCCACGCGCGGGCCCAGATCGCCGTCGCAGGTGACCGTCTGCAGGCTGCGCGGCAACAGGTAGAGGGTCTCGTCGCGGCCCGGCGCCAGGGCCGCCCAGGTGTCCCGGTCCAGCTCCACTTCCAGCACGCCGCTGCCCCAGCCGCGCGGCTCCAGCTCCAGGGTGACGGTGCCGCCGAACACGCTGCGCGCGGCCAGTTTCACCGGCAGGTGGGCGTGTCCGGCCGGGGCCTTGGCCAGGGTCGCCTCGTGGGGGCGCAGGTACAAAGTCAGGGCGCCGTCCGGGCAGGCGCCATGGGTATCCAGGCGCAGGCGCGCCTCGCCGGACTGCCAGACGGCGCCGTCGTAGAGGCCTTCCAGGGCGTTGATGTGGCCGAGAAAGTCGAACACGAAGCGGCTGGCCGGCTGTTCGTAGACGGTCAGCGGGCTGCCGATCTGTTCGATATGGCCCTGGCTCATCACCACCACCTGGTCGGACACTTCCATGGCCTCTTCCTGGTCGTGGGTAACGAAGACACTGGTCACCGAGATTTGCTCGTGCAGGTGCCGCAGCCAGCGGCGCAGCTCCTTGCGCACCTTGGCGTCCAGGGCGCCGAAGGGTTCGTCGAGCAGCAGCACCTCCGGTTCCAGGGCCAGCGCCCGGGCCAGCGCCACGCGCTGCTTCTGGCCGCCGGACAGCTGCGCCGGGTAGCGGCCGGCCATGGTGTCCATCTGCACCAGCTCCAGCAGCTCGCGGACCCGGGCGCGTACCGCGTCGCGGCCGGGGCGCTGACCGCGCGGCAACATGCGCAGCCCGAAGGCCACGTTGTCGGCCACGGTGAGGTGGCGGAACAGGGCGTACTGCTGGAATACGAAGCCCACCTTGCGGCGGCGCACGTCCAGGGTGGTGACGTCGCGCTCGTTGAACAGCACCCGGCCCCGGTCCGGTTTTTCCAGGCCGGCGATAATGCGCAGCAGGGTGGTCTTACCGGAGCCGGACGGACCCAGCAGGCCCACCAGCTCGCCCTGGGGCACGTTCAGGGAAATGTCATCCAGTGCGGCGAAGCCGCCGAAGGTCTTGCGGATGCCGTCAACGCGGATGCTCATGTCAGGGTCTCCTCGGCGGCGTTCAGTTTGCTGCTCTGGCGCCATTCCAGCACGGTTTTCAGAAGCAGGGTGACCAGTGCCATGGCCGCCAGCAGGCCGGCGGCGGTGAAGGCGCCCACGGTGTTGTAGTCCTCGTTGAGCATCTGGATCAGCAGCGGCAGAGTCAGGGTCTCGCCGCGGATCAGGCCGGACACTACGCTCACCGCGCCGAACTCACCCACTGCCCGGGCGTTGGTGAGTACCACGCCGTACAGCAGCGCCCAGCGGATTCTCGGCAGCGTCACGTACCAGAACGCCTGCCAGCCGGAGGCGCCCAGCAGGATCGCCGCTTCCTCTTCCTCGGTGCCTTGGGACTGCATCAGCGGAATCAGCACCCGCGCCACATAGGGGCAGGTGACGAACACGGTGACCATCACCATGCCCGGCAGCGCGAACATCAACTGCACATTGAACTGGTCGTCCAGCCACTGGCCCACCAGACCCTGGCCGCCGTACACCACCAGATAGCAGAGGCCGGCGACCACCGGCGACATGGCGAACGGGATGTCGATCAGGGTGCTGAGCAGCTTGCGGCCGCGGAACTCGTAGCGGGTCACGCACCAGGCCAGCAGCACGCCGAACACCAGATTCACCGGCACCGTGATCAGCGCCACGATCACGGTGAGCTGGATGGCGCCGATCATGTCGTCGCTGGTCAGGTTGCTGGCCACCATGCCGGCGCCCTGGGCGAAGGCCTCGGCGAAGATCACCACCAGCGGCAACACCAGCAACACCACCACGGCGGCGAACGCGGCGGCGACCAGCGTCCATTGGTGCCATTTGTGGGGCCGGTTGGCGGAGGACATGAGCGGCGGGCTCCTTAATGTAGCGGGTCGGGCAGGGCGCGCCTGCCGGAAGGTGATGATTCTATATTCCGTAACAGCAAAATAAAGCGCTCATTTATATCCTTTCGCCATGCCGTTAGATCACGGCTCTCTCCGCGTGATTACAAAACGTTACGTTTTGCTACATCCGGGCCAGCCAAGCGCGGGTATCCCCTTACGGGATCTCGATTCCCGGTTCGGGCGACCTCCGGCCGCCCCCTTCATGATGAAGCAAGGAGAGAGAGCATGAACTTAAATACCAATGGTCTTTATTGGCTGTCGCCGCTGGCGCTGGCCGTGACCCTGGCCGCCTGTGGTGGCAATGGTGGCAGTAGTTTCGTTCCCGGCAACAACAACGGCGGCAATCAGGATTCGCCCCTGCTGGTGATGCATAACGGCGGCGGCAGCGTCGGCCAGATCGACCAGCTCGACAGCGGCCTGCAAGTGCAGTCCACGTTCAACGCCGACGCCAACGAAGGCATCGTGCTGGATCTGCTCGGTAACGTGCACGCCGCCGACGACACCGCGGTGCCCAGCAGCGTCCAGACCCTGCATAAACTCCTCGACCGCCAGGACGGCGCCAGCCCGGTGGCGACGCTTGATCGTTCCCACACAGCGACCGGCTCCGCCAATCTGAAAGGCGTGGCAATCGCCCACCAGGCGGGCCTGATCATGGCCGCCAATGTGAACGGCAACACCATTGAGGTGTACGGCACGACCGCCGGCCAGGGCGCTACGCCCTTGGCGTCCACCGCACTGGCCGGCAACGCCTGGGACCTGGCCTACGACGAAGCCGCCGACCGCGTCTTCCTGGCCATGACCGACGGCACCGTGCTGGTGGCCGACGATTACGTGGCCAACGGCTTCTCCGTTGGTGGCGCCCGGGTGATAACCCCGGACAGCGCCGGGATGACCTCCAACATCCACGGCATTGGCTACGACGCCGACAGCGATACGCTGGTGGTCACCGACGTGGGTGACGCCGCCATCGCCGATGATGGCCGCCTGTACGTGATCGAAAATGCCTCCACCGCCAACGGCACCGTGACCCCGGCCCGCACCGTCAACGGTCCGGCCACCATGCTGGGTAACCCGGTGGACCTGGTGCTCGACGGCGGCACCGCCTACATCGCGGAAAAATCCAACGACGCCATTCTGGTCTACCGCGGCGTGTTCAGCGGCCCCTCCGGTGACGTGGCGCCGGACAAAACCGTCGACAGCATCAAGCCGGAATCCCTGGCGCTGTTGATTGACAGCCCGGTGCAGCCGGACTTGTCCGATCTGGAAGACACTTCCGTGACGATTAACGGCGTGATGGTCACCCGCAACCCGGACCCGGATAACGCCGACCCGGATGTGCTGGTCTACAACACCGACCTGACCACCCAGACCCGCGACTTCTCCGTCGGTCAGCCGGTGGAAAGCATCAGCGTCAACCAGACCGGCGACGCCTACGCCACCTACGACAGCGGCATCGCCGTGCTTAACCGGGTGGGCGTGGACCGTGATGGCGAAAGCTTCAGCGTCAGCCGCGACCGCCTGATCTCCGGCGCCAACACCGGCCTGACCGCACCCAAGGGCTTCGACATCGCTGACGAGCTGGGCTGGGTGCTGGTCACCGAAAACAGCGCGCCGGGTTCCGTGCGCGTGTTCGGCGCCCAGGCCGACGGCAACGTCGCACCGATCTTCAGCATCGACCTCGCCGTGCAGCCCTGGGATCTGGACTACGACCCGGAAGGCGACCGCCTGTACGTGGCGCTCACCGACGGCACCGTGGCGGTCTATGACGATCTGAGCACCGACCGTGGCGCCGGCGGCGCCGACCGCACCATCGTCCCCGGGGAAGGCGGCACCGCGTTCGCGGCGCCCACCAACCTGCACGGCATCGTGCACGTGGCCGACGGCGACAAGCTGATCGTCTCCGACGTGGGCAGCGGCGCCAACCCCACCGACGGCAAGCTGTACGTGCTGGATAACGCCTCCAGCGCCGACGGCATCACCAACGTGGCGGTGCGCATCGACGACGAGGACAACGGCGCGGCCGGCAACACCATGCTCGGCAACCCGGTGGACATCGCCTTCGATGGCGCCAACCTCTATGTGGCTGAAAAGTCCCAGGGCATGGTGCTGCGTTTCGATAACATCCTCAGCTCCGCCGGCGGCGACGTCAGCCCGGACGCTTCCATCGCCCAGGCGGCGCCGGAATCCGTGGTCCTGATCGCCGACTACTTGGGCCGTGCGCCCGAATAACGGCAGAGAGAACGGCAAAGAGAACCGGAACGAGCCGCCCTCAAGGGCGGCTCTTTTCCCCGACTCAAGCAATAAAGCGTTCTACAAAACTGGCTTTGTAGCCCGACATTGACACATCCTTCTCGTGGCGCGGCGGACCATCGCGTTTTATTCACATCGCGCCGGACATGCCATGGACGAGTCGAATCACGAATTGGAGCAAGCCACGGTCTTACTGCTGGCCTGTGCTCGAGGCGACGGCACAGCCTTTCAAAGGCTGTATCGCTTGGAAGCGCCCCGGATGCTGGCGCTGGCACGCCGCCTCACCGGCGACCCCGGGCTGGCGGAAGAGGCGCTACAGGATACGTTTGTGCAGGTGTGGCGTAATGCGGTCCGCTTCCGGCCCGAAAAAGGCAGCGCCCGGGCCTGGTTGTACGCGCTGCTGCGCTATCGACTGATCAATCAACACCGTCGCGCCAGGCGTGACGAGGCCGAGGCTCTGCCCGGTGACGACTGGCCCGACCCCGAGCCCAACCCGGAGCAGTGTTCGATGCAATCCGACCAGCGACGCGCCATGCAGGAGTGTTTGCGTGGTTTGCAGGGCGACCGGCGCCGGCCGATATTGATGGCGTTCTACCACGGCTTTACGTACGAGCAGATTGCCGAAACATTAGCGGTGCCCCTGGGCACCATCAAAAGCCGGGTTCGCACCGGGCTTAAAGGGCTTCAGGAGTGTCTGCGGCTATGATTCCCGATAACCAGGAAGAACAACGTCTGCTGATCGCCGAGTACGTGCTCGGCCTGCACCGTGGCGAGCAGGCGGTAGAGATCGAGCGCTGGTTGGCGGAGGACGAGCAGGCCGCGCGGCAGGCCGCGTACTGGCGCGAACACTGGGTGGGCGCCGCCGAGCTGTTGGAGCCGGCGCGTTTGCCGCCCGGCCTGTGGCGGCGGCTGGCCCGCGAAACCGGCATCGCCGTGCCTTGGTGGCGTGGCCTGTGGCAGAGCACCCCCACCTGGCGTTTCGCCAGCGCCGCCCTGCTGGTGGCGCTGGTGCTGGCGGTGGGGCCGCTGCGCCAACCGGCTCCGATCTATACGGTGGTGCTGCAGGCGCCCGGCGAGGCGGCCCAGCCGGGCTGGCGGATCACCGTATCGGACAACGGCGACCTGCAACTGACGCCGCTGGTGCAGCAGGCGGATTACCGCGCCGACCGCAGCGTGCAATTCTGGACCCTGGAAAACAACGCCAAAGGCCCCCGTTCCCTGGGGCTGGTGGAGCCGGGCCGCAGCCTGGTGATTCCCGCCGAGCAGGTGGGCGGTGTGGAAAGCGGCCAGCTGTTCGAACTGACCCTGGAACCGCCGGGGGGCTCACCGGAACCCCGGCCCACCGGCCCGGTGCTCTTTATCGGCCGCGCCGTCGCACTGTAGAAAGCAGTTGAGAGTTGATAGTGGACAGTTGACAGTTAACTGGGGCGGGCTGGTGGGCTTTCCCGCGGCCTGCGGCCGGCAAGGCCTGTTCCCGCAGGCACGGCGGTCATCTCTCATGGGCCCATCCCGCGCAGCTATCAACTATCAACTGTTAACTATCAACTGTGTTCTTAGCTTCCGTGCCAGCGGCGGATCATTCGCCCCTGTATCATCTGGATGCCGAACAGCAGCACCAGGGAGGCGCCCAGGATCACCGAGGCGAGGGCGCTGGCGGCGGCGAAGTCGTACTCTTCCAGGCGGATGTTGACCAGCAGCGAGATGATCTCGGTTTCGAACGGCATGTTGCCGGCGATAAAGATCACCGCGCCGTACTCGCCCAGGCTGCGGGTAAACGCCAGGGCGGTGCCGGTGAGCAGCGCCGGCATCAGCTGCGCCAGCACCACGCGGAAGAACGATGCCATGGGCGTGGCGCCCAGGGTGGCGGCCGCTTCTTCCACGTCCGGGGTCAGGTCTTCCAACACCGGCTGCACCGCGCGCACCACGAACGGCAGGCTGGTGAAACTCATCGCGATCATGATGCCCAGTGGCGTGTAGGCCACCGGGATGCCGATCGCTTCGAACCACTGCCCCAGCCAGCCGTTGGCGGCGAACAGCGCCGACAGCGTCAGGCCGGCCACGGCGGTGGGCAGAGCGAAGGGCAGGTCCACCAGGGCGTCCATCACGCGGCGCCCGGGGAAGCGATAGCGCACCAGCACCCAGGCCAGCAATAACCCCACCACCGCGTTGACGGCGCTGGCGCCGGCGGCGGCCAGCAGCGTCACCTTGAAGCTGGCCAGGCTGCGCGGGTTGGTGATCACCGACCAGTAGCGGTCCCAGGTCATCTCGCTGACGTGCAGCACCAGCCCGGACAGCGGCACCAGAATCACCAGCGAAATAAACAACACGCTCAGCGCGAAGCTGAGCGTGAAGCCGGGCAATACCGAGTGCCGGGTGCGCAGGATGGCCAAATTAGCGGCTCCGCGCCTGCGCCTGCAGTTCGTCGAGCACGCCGCCGGAGGCGAAGTGGGTGTCCTGGGCGTTCTGCCAGGAGCCGAAGTAGTCCTCCACCTTAAGCAGCTTCACCGGCGGGAACTGGTCTTCGGTGGCTTTCACCACTTCCGGGTGATGCACGCGGTAGTTGAAGGTGGTCAGCAGCTGCTGGATCTCCTTGTCGTAGAGGTGCTCCAGGTAGGCGGTGGCGACCTCGCGGGTGCCGCGTTCGTCGACCACGTCATCCACCACGCTGACCGGGAATTCCGCCAGTACCGAGGTCTTCGGCACCACCACTTCGTAGTCGCCGGTGCCGTACTGCTTGCGGATGTTGTTCACTTCCGACTCAAAGCTGATCAGCACGTCGCCGATTTCACGGTCGGCGAAGGTCACGGTGGCGCCGCGGCCGCCGGAGTCGAACACCGCCACGTTGCCCAGGAAGCGGGTCATGTAATCGCGGATTTTCTTCTCGTCGCCGTCGAAGCGTTCCTCGGCGGCCATCCAGGCGGCCAGATAGGTGTAGCGGCCGTTACCGGAGGTCTTGGGGTTGGGGAACACCACATCGACCCCGTCCTTGGCCAGATCGTCCCAGCCCTGGATGTTCTTGGGGTTGCCCTTGCGCACCAGGAAGGCGGTGGTGGAATAGTAAGGGCTGGCGTTGTTGGGCAGCCGTTCGTTCCAGTCCTCGGGAATCAGGTTGCCCTTGTCGTGCAGCACATTGACGTCGGTGACCTGGTTGAAGGTCACCACGTCCGCTTCCAGCCCCTGGAGGATGGCGCGGGCCTGCTTGGAGGAGCCGGCGTGGGACTGCTTGATGGTGATGTCCTCGCCGGTTTTCTCTTTCCAGTAGGCCTGGAATTCCGGGTTATAGGCCTGGAACAGTTCCCGCGCGATATCGTAGGAGCTGTTCAGGATGGTTTGCTGGGCGGTGGCCGCGGAGGTCACGGCCAGCAGAATCAGAGAGAGCCAAACACGCATGTCCGCTATTCCTTAAACGTCGAAGCCAATGAGGCGACCTAGTTTATATAACCGAATGTTTAATGAAACAGGTCGCCTAGATTGATTTTGAATTTCAATATGAACATCAGGCCGTGACGGGCAGGCCACCGCGCAGGGAGTTGGGCAGCGCCTCGACGATCTCCACGTCGACGAAATCGCCGATCAGATCGATGTCGTCGCAGGCGAAGTTGACCACCCGGTTGTTCTCGGTGCGGCCCTTGAGCTGGCCCGGGTCTTTCTTGGAAAAGCCGTCCACCAGGATGCGCTGGGTGGTGCCCACCATCTTGCGGGAGATGTCCTGGGCGTTCTGGCTGAGGCGCTGCTGCAGAATGCGCAGGCGCTCTTTCTTCACCGCCAGCGGCACGTCGTCGGGCAGCTCCGCCGCCGGCGTGCCGGGACGGGCGCTGTAGATAAAGCTGAACGACGTGTCGAAGCCGATATCGCCGATCAGATTCATGGTGGCCTCGAAGTCGGCGTCGGTTTCGCCGGGGAAGCCGATGATGAAGTCGGAGCTGTAGGAAATATCCGGGCGGATGCGGCGTAACTTGCGCAGCTTGGATTTGTACTCCAGCACCGTGTGGTTGCGCTTCATCATCGCCAGAATGCGGTCGGAGCCGGACTGCACCGGCAGGTGCAGGTGGCTGACCAGCTCCGGCACTTCCTCGTACACCTGGATCAGCGCATCGGAGAACTCCACCGGGTGGCTGGTGGTGTAGCGGATGCGGTCAATGCCGTCGATATCACGGATCAGCAGAATCAGGTCGGCCAGATCCAGCGTCTCGCCGCCGGCGCCCTGGCCCCGGTAGGCGTTCACGTTCTGGCCCAGCAGGTTGATCTCGCGCACGCCCATGTCGGCCAGATGGCGGATCTCATCCAGCACCGGCTGTACCGGGCGGCTCACTTCCTCGCCCCGGGTGTAGGGCACCACGCAGAAGGTGCAGTACTTGGAGCAGCCTTCCATGATCGAGACGAAGGCGCTGGGGCCGTCCACGCTGGGCTCGGGCAGGTTGTCGAACTTCTCGATCTCGGGGAAGCTCACGTCGATGGCCAGCGAACGGCTGCTGGCCGCCTGGGTAATCAGCCCGGGCAGGCGGTGCAGCGTCTGGGGGCCGAACACCACGTCCACATAGGGCGCGCGCTCGCGGATCGCCTCGCCTTCCTGGCTGGCCACGCAGCCGCCGACGCCGATGATCAGCTCCGGATTGCGCTCCTTGAGGCGCTTCCAGCGGCCCAGCTGGTGAAACACCTTTTCCTGGGCCTTCTCGCGGATCGAGCAGGTGTTGAGCAGCAGCACATCCGCGTCTTCCGGATTGTCCGTGGGTTCCAGATTATGGGTGGACTCCAGCAGATCGACCATGCGGGTGGAGTCGTACTCGTTCATCTGGCAGCCGTGGGTCTGGATAAAGAGCTTGCGTGCCATGGATCGTGACCTCTGGGGCGGCGTGACGCGCGGCCGGCCCTATCTGTTGGAAATGTGGCGGGCGCGAATTATACCGCCGCAAGGCGCCTCTGGACACCAGGGCCCGCCGGCGCGGCGAATCGCCGCAGCCGGCGGGCTGGGAGCCGCGGCGCCGAAACGCTATGATCAGCGCCGTTCGCGCCACGGCGCGGTTTTGGACGGCGCGCGGCGCGTGGGAGAGGTGATGAAAACGAGGATTCGAAGCGGGGCCCTGCTGCTGCTGGCGGCCCTGACCCTGGCCGGTTGCGGCGACGACCCCGGCAGCGACTTGCCGGTGAACACCCGCCTTGGCGGTGACTTCACGCTCACCGATCACAATGGCGAACCGTTCCGGTTGTCGTCCCTGGAAGACCGGGTGGTGATTCTGTTCTTCGGCTACACCCACTGCCCGGACATCTGCCCGGCGGTGCTGGCGCGGGTGGCCCAGGCCTACCGCAATCTGGACGAGCAGGGCGACGCCGGGCCGGTGCAGCCGGTGTTCATCACCTTCGACCCGGAGCGGGACACCCCCGCCCACTTGCGCGACTACCTGCCCTGGTTCAAGGCCGACATCATCGGCCTCACCGGCAGCGTCGCGGAGATCGAGGCGGTGGCGGAGCAGTACGGGGTGGTATTCCTGAAGACGGATGGCCAGGATGAGGCCTACGACTTCACCCACAGTGATTACATTTACCTGCTGGACCGGCAGGGCCGGGTGCGCAAGCTCTACCCGGCGGATTTCGACATCGATGAGGTGGTCAATGATGTTCAAAGCCTTCTTTAAGCCCGTGGCCCTGGCGGCCCTGTTGGCGGCGGCCACGCCGGCCGCCGCCGCTGACCTGGAAATCAGCGGCGCCTGGCTGCGCGCGGTACCGCCGGTCTCGCCGACCATGGCCGGCTATTTCGAGATCCGTAATCGCGGCGACCGGGTGGTGAAACTGGAAGGCGCCGACGTGGCCTTCGCCGGCGGCGCCATGCTGCACGACAGCCGCACCGGCGAAGACGGCCAGCGGCGCATGGTGCACCTGGACAGTGTGCGCCTCGACCCCGGCGACCGGGTGCGCTTCGCCCCCGGCGGCAAGCACCTGATGCTGATGAAACTGAGCCAGGTGCCGCGCGCCGGCGAAAGCGTGGAGGTGTGCCTGACGTTCGCCAACCATGACGACCTCTGCACCGACTTCCCGGTGCGCCACAACGCGCCCTGAACGGGTGGCTTCCCGACGCGGCGCCGCGCTTTGGCTGCTGCTCGGCGCGCTGGCCGCCGGGCCGGCCGCCGCCGACTGCCGCGACCTGGCCGCGCCCCGGGCGGTGCCCGCCGCCGCCGAGGGGCAATGGAGCCTGGCCACCTTTAATCTCTGGCGCCTGCGCGACACCGAAAAGAACAGCCCCATCGACCGGCCCCTGGACGACGCCGTCTATCAGGCGCGCCTGGATGCCCTGGCCGGCTATATCATCGACACCCTCAAGGCGCCGGTACTGCTGGCGGTGCAGGAGGTGGAGAACCTCGCCATCCTGGAACAGCTCGCCCAGCGCGTGACCGCGCGGGGTGGGCCCCATTACCGGGCGCTGCTGCTGGAAGGCCACGACCCGGCGGGCATGGACGTGGCGCTGCTGCACCGGGCGCCGGCGGAAGTCGCCGATGTCCGTGCTTTGTTCGCCGACCAGCGCTTCCGGGGCCAGCCGCTGTTCAGCCGCCCGCCGCTGGCCGTCACCCTGACCGCGCCCCGCGACATGACCCTGGTCATCGTGCACCTGCGCAGCGCCAACGGCCTTGGCGAGAAAGCCTGGGTGGCGGAGAAACGGCGCCGCCAGGCGACCGGGCTGGCGCAGTGGTCGCGGGCCGGGAGTGATCAGGCCTTGGCGGTGGTCGGGGACTTCAACAGCGCGCCGGACAGCGGCGCTTTCAGTGAGCCGTGGACGGTGATGGCGGCGAGCGGGCTGTACAACAGCTGGGACAGAGTGAAAAAAGCGGAACGCTACAGTTATCGTCACCGTTGCCGGCCGCAGACGCTGGATTACGTCTGGCTGTCGGAGGCACTCAAAGGGAATTTGCGGGGCGTGGCGATCAGCCGGGGCAACGCCGGGCGCTATGATCGCTTGTACGGCGGTGACGGCACCGAGGTGGTGTCCGATCACGATGTATTGGTGACGTACTTTGATTAGGACGGGAGTCGTCTAAAAAACACCGTGGGGCCTGCTTGCGTTTCCAGCGAGGACCAGGGAGGGCCCCACGGTGCGAAAATAAGGGGCGGGGGGAGAGCGCCCGCCCCGTGTTCTTGGCGCCCTTAGAAAGACAGGGCGTAGGTCACTACGAACAGCGCGTCGTCGTTGTCTTCCATCGCGGACAGGTCATCAGCGTCCACCACCTTGGAAACGGTGAAGCCCAGCTCATCGGTGAGTGCGTAGCTCAGATCCACGTGGGTGTAGTTGGTGTCTTCGGCGTCGAAGTCCCAGGTGCCCACGGTGATGCCGTACTTGTCGTAGCTGTAGCCCACGGTGAAGTAGTTGTCTTCGTTTTCCACGGAGTCGTCACCGCGGCCGTAGTCGCCCACGCCGAAGTAACCGGCGGCGCTGAAGCCGGCGAAGCCCAGGTTCAGGATCACTTCCTGCAGGTCGCGGTATTCACCGGCGTACTCACCGGAGTTCGGGTAGTTGTAGTCCACGTAAGCGATGTCATAGCTGAAATCGCCCAGGGAGCCCGCGTAACCGGCGTACAGGTCGTATTCGGTGCCGCCCAGTTCGGAGCTGCCCCAGATACCGGCGTACAGGCCCGTGGAGTGCGCGTAATCCAGGCTACCGAACACCTGGGCATTGCCCTCGGTGAGGTCCTGACCACGCCAGAAGTACATGTTGGAAACGCCAACGGTGCCGCTGACTTCAGCAACGGCAATGGAAGGAGCGGCCAGGCCTGCTGCCATGGTGGCGGCCACGCTGGCGGCCAGAACGGTCTTTTTGATCCCAGATACGTGTTTCATGTGCAACCCTCTTTGCAAATAACAAATGTTCTGTGGTTTGTGCGCTCCTGGCGCACCGGCCTGGGAGGCTCGTATCGGTATAAAGCAGGGAGCGTGCCAAAAATGAAAACCCCTGATTTTTCAGGGGTTTAGAGAGAGAGGGGGAAAGAGGGAAGAGTAAAATCAGGTAAAGAGAGGAGGGCGGATGCGCCATTTCGGTGCCTTGCACCAAAACGGCGCTTTCATCAGGGGCAGTCCCAGCCCACCGGCACCGCGTCGGCTTGCACACCTTCCTCGCCGCGCACTTCCAAGCCGCACTGGCCGGCCTCGTTGCGGGTGAAGTGGGCCTGGTAGCGGGCGCCGGCGCGGGCGTTGAACTGTACCGCCACGCGGCAGTGGTTGCGGCGCATGTCGGTGTCGCGTTCGTTATAAACCACACCGATGCGGGTCTGGCCGTCGGCGGCCACGGTAACCGGCACTTGCTCGGCTTTTTTCATGGCGCTGAACAGCTCATTGAAGGCGTTGGTGTCCCAGGGCTTTACCGCCAGAGAGGTCTTGGTGTCCTTGAAGCCCCGGCCGGGCACGCAAACCACCGGCTGGGCCGCTTCGTTGCCGGTGAACACCACGGCGGCGGTGTCCCCGCCGGCGGGTTCCTGGTAATTGAGCATCTGGCAGCCCGCGAGCATCAGGGCGGGCAGAAGCAATAGCGTTTTTTTCATAATGACAGGTCCTCTGAATGAATATCGCCAGTGTAGGGCTGCAAGAATAGGACCACCAGGGAGCTAGGCGGGATCGTCGCCGAACCAGTGGGCAATGGCCTGGCGAGTGAGCGCTTCCCGGCGGGCGCCGGTGGGCAGCCAGTTGCCGGCGTTGGCGGTGAGCGCGGTGAGAAATTCCAGCAACGGCAGATGCTGGCGCAGCACGCGGTCGTGGCGGTGGCCGATCACCGGATTAAAGAAGCCGAAGAAATCCAGCATCTGCCGGGGGTTTTTACGCACCCACAGCCAGGACCCCATTTCCAGGGTGAACGGCAGGAACACTTTTTCCGGGTGCTGTTCGCGGGCGCGGTCGTAGAGATAGTCCCAGAGGTCGCCGTGGGTGGTGTAGTTCAGCGACTGGGGTTCAATCAGGTAGGGATGATGGTGCGGGTAGGTGGTCTCCAGTACCTGCTTGAGCCGATACACTTCGGCCAGGTGGGCGATCGGCTGGTGGGTGCGCGCGTAGCTGCACCAGATGCGGTCGCGCCGGCCGAAGCCGCTGTGGCAGTCGAGGCTCAGTGACACCGGCGCGCGCAGCAGCTTTTCTTCCACCACCCGCACCAGCGCCTGCGCTTCCGCTTCCATGGGGTCGCCGGCGCGGCCCCGGAACCAGGGCAGATGCCGGCTGATGCGCTGGCCGCCGACCAGAAACGACACCTTGCCGTCCGCTTCCACCGGGGCGTTGCGCATCAGGTCGACGCCGTTGGGGTTGCTGCGGGTGCGCCGCCAGACGCCGCCCGGGTTGACCATCGGCATGAACACCAAGCGGATATGTTCCAGGCGCCGGTGCAGCTGGTCGTCCCACTGCAGGCGGTGAATCAGGCTGTGCAGCCAGGACAGAATCACCTGGGTGCCGATCCGCTCGACGCCGTGCACTCCGCCGAAAAAGCCGATCGCCGGAGCGCCGGCGGCCTGGCTGCCCATCTCGATCACCCGTACCGGCAGGCGCAGGTCGCCCTGCGGCACGGTCAACACCTCGGTGACGCGCAGGTGCCGTTCCCCCAGGCGTATCAGGTTATCCAGGTGCAGTTGCTCGGGCAGGTGGCGTTGTAGCTGGTAGAGGTGTTGTTCCATAGGTCCGGCCGTTGTCGGAACGCCCAGACTAACGGCGCACTGTCACGGTTTTATGACAATGCGCCGGTGCCGCGAAGGTCACGCAAGCGTGATCAAACTGTCAGCGCACTGTCACCCGCCCCGGTCACGCTTGCCCTCGAGCCTGGCCTGCGGACCGCTGCCGTGACCGATGTTCAAGACCTGAATCTGTTGTCCCTGGAAACCGGCGATGTGCTGCTGTTTTCCGGCCGAGGACCGACCAGTTCGGTGATTCGTGTTTTCACCCGCAGCCCCTGGAGCCACATCGGGCTGGTGGTGCGATTGCCCGGCCACCCCGAGCCGCTGGTGTTGGAAGCCGCCGGCGGCGGGGATTCCGCCGACCTGCATCTGGGCCGGCCGGTGGCCGGGGTCACCCTGGTGCCCCTGGCGCGCAAACTCGATAACTACGCCGGCGATGTCGCGGTACGCCGCCGCCTCGGCCCGCCGCTCAGTGAGGCGCGTCAGCGCCTCGCCCGGCGTCTGGTGGCGCGCCTGCTGCACCGTCCCTACAAGAATTACCTGTGGTGCAATGTCCGCGATCTGCTCACCGGGTTCACCCGTCCGCCGGACCGGCGCGGCTGGTTCTGTTCGGAACTGGTCGCCGAGTTCTACCGGCGGCTGGGCTGGTTGCCCCGGGACGTGCGGGTGAGCGGTTTCGTACCGGGGCATTTTGGTTCCACGCGCATGACCCTGCTCGACGGCACCTTGCTGCCGCCGGAGTTTCTTAAACGGGACCGTCGCCGGACGGTCACCGATCCGCTTACAGCCAGCGCCGCACCTGTTGCCGATACGCTTGCCACTGCGCCCCGAACCGCTGTTCGTGAAAAGCTTCTTCCGCGGCGATCACGTGGCTATGCATGACCCACAGCACCGCCACCAGCATCAGCAGCATGCCCGGGCTGCCCAGGCTCAACGCACAGGCCAGATGCAACAGCGCGAACGCCAGATAAATCGGATTGCGGCTGAGCCGGAACACACCGCCAGTGATCAGTGCACTGGCGGGGCGGTGCGGCATCACCGTGGTACGGGCGCGCGCCAGCTGCAGCAAGGCGGTGAGCAACACCGCGATGGCGATCAACGCCAGGGTGGCGGCGATGCCCTGGCGGCCGGTGAACGCCGGCAACGCCCAGCCCAGGGCCTGATCCAGGCCGTAGCCGATCAACAGGCCGCCCAGGTGCAGCAGGGGCGGCGGCATGCGAACTTCAGGGTGTTCCAATGGCATTACGATCTCTCATTAATTCGTTGACGACTCTCGTTGTCAGCTGTGAAAAGCTGGGTTATGGTAATTTACATCCCGCCCTTGCGGGAGTGATCGCGATCCGAAGCTGAAAGCTAACCAGCAACCGCCGGTAGCACTGTAAACGGCGGCAGGAGCAGGCGTCACTCTCGTGCCCGTATCCCGCCGCCCTAACGTCACGCAAATAGGGGATACGCATGGAAGAGCGAGCGGCCACCTTGCATTCCGTTTCCGCCACATCCGACAGCCACTCATCCGACCAGCGCTTTGGGCAACCCGACACCACGCCGAAAACCTACGTTCTTGATACCAATGTTCTGATCCATGACCCCAACTCGTTGCTCAACTTCGAAGAGCACCGGGTGGCGATTCCCATGACCGTACTGGAGGAACTGGATCGTCTGAAAACCGGCAAGTCGCACACCGCCGCGGATTGCCGCGCCGCCATTCGCCAGATCGACCGGGTGCTGGGCCAGGCGACGCCGGCGGAAGTGGAAGCGGGCATCCCCATCGGGCGGGGTAACTATACCCAGGGCACGCTCACCGTGCTGATGCCGCGCGGCAGCGCCGGCGGTTCGGCACTGCCCGACCATCTCAACGACAACCGCATCATCAACGATGTGATGGCCATGAAGATGGCCGACCCGGACACCCGCTACGTACTGGTCACCAAGGACATCAACATGCGCCTCAAGGCGCGGGCCTGCGGCATCGACTCGGAGGACTACCACAACGACCAGCTGGTGTCGGACATCAAGCAGCTCACGCGCGGCTACTTTGAAGTGCCCGGTTCGTTCTGGGATCAGGTTACCGAGGTGGACACCGAGCAGGTGGGCGCGGAAACACTGCACCGGCTGCCCCATGGCCTGGTGGTGGGCGATATCCTTGGCGAGGAAGTCTATCCCAACCAGTACATTCTCGATGAGCAGGGCTTTGTCGGCCGCATCCTCAGCGTTGAGGGCGGTGTGGTGACGCTGCGCCATCACAAGGCGGAAACGCTGATGGAGCAGCAGGCGTGGGGCTTGCGGCCGATGAACATTCAACAGGCGGTGGCGCTGCAGTTGCTGCTCGACCCGGACATTCACCTGGTCACCCTGACCGGCGCGGCGGGCTCGGGGAAAACCATCCTGGCGCTGGCGGCCGCCATCGAAATGACCGTGGAGCAAAAGCGTTTCAATAAGATCATCGCCACCCGCTCCACGCCGCCGCTGGCGGAGGAGCACGGCTTTCTGCCCGGCACCGAGGAAGAGAAGATGGACCCCTGGCTGGGCGCCATTAACGACAACATCGAGGCGCTGCACCTCAACGATGAGAACCCCTCCGGCAGCATTCTCTACGTCAAAGAGCGCGCCAATATTCAGTTCAAGGCGCTCAACTACATCCGTGGCCGCAGCTTCCAGAAATCCCTGATTCTGATCGACGAGAGCCAGAACCTGACGCCCCATCAGATGAAGGCGATCATCACCCGGGCGGGGGAGGGCTCCAAGGTGGTGTGCCTGGGCAACCTGGCGCAGATCGATACGCCCTATCTGTCGCCGACCAGTTCCGGGCTCACCTATATGACCGAGCGCTTCAAGGGCTTCGTCTATGGCGGCTCCGTGAAGCTCAACGGCGTGCCCCGCTCACTGCTGGCGGAGTATGCGGAAACCTGGTTGTAGGGGACGCGCTGCGGCGGGCTTCGGGCGGCGGCTCCGTAGCCCGGTTCGGTCTCGGTGCCAGTGTCCAGGACCCGCCGTAAATACGTCCCTGTAGGCTTGTGTTCGGCTCCCTGCCTCACACAGTCCTGGACACTGGCACCGAGACCGAACCTCTCTTAGGTGCGAGCCGCAAAGTGCTGCTACGAAGCTGGGTTTGTGGGAGCGGGCCTTGCCCGCGAAAGGGTGGCGTCAGCCACCCGGCAGGATCCCAGAGAGCTCTCTAGGGATACCACAAACACCGTCTCTGGAATCCCGCCGGCCGGCAAGACCGAGCCGGGCTACGGAGTTCCGATCAGGGCAGGGCTTTCTCGAGGACGTCCTTGCAGGCGTCGCTGTCGTAGAAGTCGCTGACGGCTTGCTCGAGCCAGGGGGTGAGCACGCCCTGCTGGTCGAGCACGGCGGCGCCGGTGGCGAGGGCGGGGGCCAGGGACTGGCTGCGTTTTTTGGGGGTGGTGCCCATGGCTTTGAGCAGGGCGGGCAGGTCCTTTTCCAGCAGGGCCCGCACCGCCGCGTGTACGCCGGCGGCGACCAGGCGGCGGCTGTAGTCCAGGCGCGCGGCCTCGTCGCCGATGACGCAGGCGTGGGTGGCGATGTCGCCGGCCAGGCCCTTGGGCGCGGTTTTGATGATGTCCGCGGGCTTGAGCGGCGCCAGGCGCCGGTAGCCGTCGCGGGCCAGCTCGGCGATGCGCTGGTCGGTGAGCTGGCGGTTGAGCCATTGCTCGCCGGTTTTCAGGGTGGCGCGGGTGTTGTGGCGCAGGTAGTCGCGGATGCTGTCTTCCAACCCGCCCATGGCCTTGCCGACGCTTTTGCGGCCCAGTTTCATCATGCTGCTGACGCCAGGCAGTTTGGCGAGCACGTTTTCTTCCAGCAGGAAGTTCTTGATGCCGGTGTAGAGCATCTCGCTGACCATGTCGCTGACCAGGGGGTGGTTCAGGCAGGCGTGGATGGCTTTTTCCCGCAGGGTTTTCAGGCGCAGGGCCTGTTCCAGGATGGCCTCGAAGTGTGCTTCGTTCAGCAGTTCGCCCACCGTGGCCGGGTCGTCGCCGGCCTGTTCCAGAATCGCCTCGCTCACCTCGACGATCACCGGCCGCAGTCCCTGGGCGGTGTTCACGTTGGCCAGCCAGTCGTCCACCACCTTGGCCAGGGCGTCCGGGTCCACCAGGGCGCCCACCGGCGTTTTGCCCAGCGCTTTAACGCCGTCGTCCAGTTGCTGTTGCCAGTAGTTTTTTTCCTGCAGGCGCAGGCGGGCGTGTTCCACATGGGCGTGTTTGAGCGCGTCGGCCAGTTGGGCTGCGTTCATGGCGTTCCTCTTCTTAATCGCGGGATGTCATCGGTGCCCATGATGCGCCAATCAATGCAGCCCGGACGCAGCTATCGCGCCGGCGGGGGGCGGCGCTGGTGCTAATCGCTGTCCACGTGTTCGGGGTGGGCCTGGCGCCAGTGTTCAAAGCCGCCGTCGAGGCTTACCACGGCGTTGAAACCCTGCTCCGCCAGATAATCGCTGGCGCCCTGGCTGGAATGGCCGTGGTAGCAGTACACCACCAGCGGTTGCTGGCGGTCGGTGGTGGCGAGGAAGTCTTCCAGGTTGGTCTGGTTGAGCAGCAGGGAGCCGGGTATGCGGGCTTCCTGGTGGCTGGTCGGGTCGCGGACGTCCACGAACAGAGTCTCGCCGCTTTGCAGTTTGATAACCCCTTCTTCCGGGGTAATGCGTTCCGCCATGGGATGCTCCCTTCCGGGGCTACTGGTCGGCGACCAGCGCGGTTTCCGGGTGTACGCAGTTGAGTTTCATGCCGATGGCCTGCTCCAGCTGGGGCAGCAGAAAGGCGTCGTCTTCGCAGGCAAAGCTGATCGATACGCCGCTGGCGCCAGCGCGGCCGGTGCGGCCAATGCGGTGGACGTAGTCCTCCGGGTCTTCCGGCAGGTTGTAGTTGATCACGTGGGATACGCCTTCGATATGAATGCCGCGGCCGGCCACGTCGGTGGCGATCAACACCTGCAGGTCGCCGGCACGGAATCGTTCCAGAGTCTTCATGCGCTGGTTCTGAGGTACGTCGCCGGAGATCAGCGACACGTTCAGGCCCTTCTTGTGCAGCCGGTCGTTGAGCCGCCGGGTGATGTCGCGGCGGTTGGCGAACACGATCACTTTCGACATGTTTTCCCGGGTGATCAGGTTGTAGAGCAGGTTGAACTTGTCCTGGGTGGCGGTGATGTAGACCTTCTGGTCGACGGTGTCGGTGGTCACCTGGGTGGGTTCGATTTCCACCACCTGGGCGGCCTCGGTCCAGCGGCCGGCCAAGTTCATTACGTCGTCGTTAAAGGTGGCGGAGAACAACTGCGTCTGCCGGTAGCGGGTGTTCGGGGTCATGTTGACGATGCGTTTGACGTCGGGGATGAAGCCCATGTCCAGCATCCGGTCCGCTTCGTCGAGTACCAGCGCTTCCACCCGGTCCAGCCACAGGTCGCGGCGTTTGGCGAAATCCAGCAGGCGCCCGGGGGTCGCCACCAGAATGTCGATCAGCCGGCTTTGCAGGCGCTCCTGCTGACGGTTGAAGTTCATGCCGCCGACCACGCTCATCACCTGCAGGTCGGTGTGGTGGGCCAGCAGCTTGGCGTCCTTCTCGATCTGCATCGCCAGCTCGCGGGTGGGCGCGACGATCAGCGCCCGAGGCTCGCCGGCGTAGCGCGGCACCGTGATCGGGTGGCGCAGCAGATCGTTGATGATGGTGATCAGGAAGGCGGCGGTCTTGCCGGTGCCGGTCTGCGCCCGACCGATGGTGTCGGCGCCGGCCAGGGCGTGGGTCAGCACCTGGGCCTGGATCGGCGTGCAATACTGAAAACCGGCGTCCGCGATGCCGTGCATCAGGGCCGGCTCCAGATCAAAGTCGTGGAAGCGGGTTTCGCCTTCTTTTTCCGGGACCTGAAACTGCTCCAGGCTCCATTCGCTGGTGGTTTCGTTTTGCATCGATTCGCTCGGTTTGGGTGCTGCGGAAAACGGCCCGGCCATGGGAACGGGCACCTAGTGTATAAAAAGCGGGCAGCACTGTCAGAGGAATCTCGGGTTGTGTCTCAGCCGGTTCTTCAGCCGAATACGAGAATGCGGTTGTTGGCCGGCATGGCGTGGTCGCCGATCAGCTCGCGGCCGTGTTCGGCGAAGCGTTGCACCACCCACTCCTGGTCGCGGATGCCCATGGCGATATCGTGGGCTTTCAGGGACAGATCGAACTGACGGTTGCTGTCGCTGGTGTAGGTGCCCTGGTAATTGAACGGGCCGTACACCAGGAAGCGTCCGTCCGGCAGCAACCGCTCGCAGACCCGGCGGATGCAGAGTTCGACCAGCGGGCGGGACACGATATGGAAGGTGTTGGCGGTAAAGATGTAGCGGTAGGCCTGGTCCGGCCAGTCGCCTTCCACGTCCAGGGCCAGCGGATCGCCAAGGTTGTCGCTGGGGGCGCTGGCCAGCCATTGGGACAGGCCGTCCAGATTTTCCGGTACCTCGCTGGGCGTCCAGCGCACCCGGGGAAAATGCGGCGCCAGCCATACCGCGTGTTGCCCGGTGCCGGCGCCGATTTCCAGTAGATTGCCCTCGGCAGTGAGATAGTCGCGCAATACATCAAGGATCGGGCCCTTGTTGTTCTCGGCTGCCTGGGAGAAAGGCTTCATGATTATTTCCGCATCATCTTCTGTCCGGCCACCATAATACGCTGGTAGGCGGTGGGCATCAGGCGTTGCATGCTGTCGATGGCACGCGCGTCGGAGCCGATCAGCACCCGGCGTTTGTTGCCCTTCACGCCCTTGAGAATGGTCTGCGAGGCTTCTTCCGGCGTGGTTCGGAACATCTTCTCGAAATCGCGGCGCGCCTTATCCACGTCACCGCCGGTGATTTTCTCGACGCCGGCGCCCATGCGCGCGTTGCGGGCGATATTGGTTTTGATGCCGCCCGGATGCACCGAGGTGCAGGACACCCGGCCGCCTTCCATTTCCAGCTCCTGGCGCAGCGCTTCGGTGAAGCCGCGTACCGCGAACTTGGAGGCGTTGTAGGCCGACTGGGTGGGCACGCCGATCAGGCCGAACACGCTGGATACATTGACAATGTGCCCCTCGCCGGCCGCTTTCAAGTGCGGCAGGAACGCCTTGGTGCCGTACACCACGCCCCAGAAATTGATGCCCATGAGCCATTCGAAGTCTTCGTAGCTCATGTCTTCCACGGTGGCGCCGAGAGCGACGCCGGCGTTATTGAACACCAGATGGGCGGCGCCGAAATGGCCGGTGACGCGCTCGGCGAAGGCATAGAAGGCGTCCCGGTCGGCCACGTCGAAGGCTTCGGTGATCAGCCGGTCGCTGCCCAGCCCCAGGCTGTCGGCGGTTTCCTGCAGGCCGACCTGATTGACGTCGCTGAGCGCCAGCCGGGCGCCGGCGGCGGCCAGATCCCGGGCCAGCGCCCGGCCGATGCCGGAGCCGGCGCCGGTGATTACTGCTACTTTGTTCTGGAAGTCTTTCATGGTTGCTGTTCCGATTCCGTCTGAATGGCCGGAGTGTAGCGGCATCGGGCATGCAAAAGGGGCCAATTCCAACGTCGAAGCTGGCCATGTCGCCGGCGCCGGGCGACGCCAGGGTAACAAGGTGGCGTCAGGTCAGCTCCAGGTAGCCTTCGCCGACACTGGCGATGGCGGCGCGGCTACGAGCCATGGCCTCTTCCACGGCGGCGTCATCCTTGCCGGTGACGGCCACCGGGGCATGCAGGGTCAGGTCCACGGTGCCGGGGTGCATGCGCAGGGAATCCGCGGGCAGAATTTCCCGGGTGCCGATAATCGTGACCGGCAGAATCGGCAGATCCAGGTCCTGGGCCATGCGGAAGGCGCCTTTCTTGAACGGACGCAACTCGCCGCCGCGGCTGCGGGTGCCTTCCGGGAAAAACAGGATGCTGGTGCCGCCGGTGAGGCGCTGTTTGGCTTGCTCCAGGCTGGCCAGGGCGGACGCCCGGTCGCGGCGGTCGATGAACACATGGCCGAGCATCGCGCAGCACACGCCGATCACCGGCACGCGCCGCAATTCCTGTTTCATCACCCAGCGGAAATCCTGCTCCAGGTGGCCATAGAGCACCCAGATGTCGTACTGGCTGAGGTGGTTGGCGACGATCACATAGCTGCGTGACGGGTCCACGTTTTCCAGGCCGTGCACGCGCACCTGCACACCGCTGAGCAGCAGGCCCAGGCGTGCCCAGGGCACGGCACTCAGGCGCGCCACCCGGCGCGGGCCGAGAAACGGTACCAGGCACAGGCAGACGGCGCCGGCCAGTGCCGTGGCCAGCAGCATCAGCGGTACGAAAATAAACCAGGAGTAGATAAAGAAAAGCGCGTTCACCATGCCAGTGGTCTCCGCCTGGTCGGCATCGAGAAAAACCACGTCAATGGTAGCGAAAAGGGCCGAATATGACAGGTGTCAGGGTTTTTTTGTTACGTTTTTCAGCGGCTCCGGGCGGCCCGGGCCGCGCAGGTCCAGCCAGTCGTAATAGTGGCCCTGGTATTCGGCGCGGTGCACCACCCGGCGCAGCCGCTCCAGGGTGAAGTACGGGGCGTCGCGCAGCAGAATATTGGCCAGCCAGGCGGGGATGTACCCGCCCGGGTTCATCTCCAGCTGGTACACCACTTCCACCTGGTCCTGCGCCACACGGCGGAAGCGCAGCATGCCTTCCATATGCGGAAAGCGTACGTAATCCGGGTCGGGCGGCAGCAGGTCCGGCCGGTTGCTGAGATCCACCACCACTTCCTTGCCGTCCGGGCCGTCCCCCTGGATCACCCGGGTCTGCAGCACCGCTTCCCGGTCGGCCAGTGGCCAGGGCAGCAGCGTGGTGAAGTGCAGTTGGCGCACCTGCTGGTTGCTGCGGCCCAGTTCCCGCGCGTTGTCCACGAAGTGCAGCCAGTCCGGGTAGGCCTGGTAGTCGTTGAGCAGGGCCACCATGGCGTACTCGTCCGCAAGCGCGAGGCGGGTCACGCCGCGGAACGTCTTCAGCGGCGTCCGGTCTCCAGGCTGCATGTAGACCTGAATGCCGTTGCGGTCGCTGACCAGCTGCCAGGCGCCGGCCTGGGCGGGGAGCCGCCCGGCGGCCAGCAAGGCCGCCAACAGCACCAGGTAGGGGATTGCCCGGAGAGAGGTTTGCATATAAGAGTCACCCGAAAGTCGTAGATGCATTATGCCATCATCGTGGTCGCTTGTCCTCGCCGGGGTAGGGTAATCCCCGCAGGCCGGTGTTAGACTCCGTTCCTTTGCTCGCACCTTGACAAACGGATGCCGAATGCCCATGGCAAGACGTGTTTTTCATTGGTTGCTTGGCGCCTTATTGCTGGTGAGTTTCGTGGCGGTGCTGCCGGAACACCAGGAACGGGTCTCCAAGCCTGAATTCAAGCCGGACTATGTGCCCGGCCATGACCGTTTGAACGGTCAATGGCAGATGCGCTTCGCCTCCGACGGCGAGACGCCGATGGTGCATGCGCCCTCCATGGTGGCGCTGCCGGACGGTCGTCTGCGTGCCTTCTGGTTCGCCGGCAAGCGTGAAGGCGGCCCGGACGTGGCGATTCATTCGGCGATCTTCGACCCGAAAAAGGGCGCCTGGAGTGAGGAAGAGCGGGTGGTCACCCGCGAGCAGATTCGCCTGCAGTGGGGCCGCCATGTGCGCAAGCTGGGCAACGCCGTGCCGGTGCTGGACGACGATGGCCGCATGCGCCTGTTCGTGGTGGCGGTGAGCTTCGGCGGTTGGGCGGCGAGCCGCCTGGTGGTGCTGGAGTCCGAGGACATGGGCGCCACCTGGCGTTTCGATGAAGCCCTGATCACTTCCCCGTTTCTGAACATCAGCACGCTGGTGAAAACCCCGCCGATCCGCTACCAGGACGGCACCGTGGGCTTGCCGGTGTACCACGAGATGGTGGGCAAGTTCGGCGAAATACTGCGCCTGGACGAGCATAACCGGATCGTCGATAAGGAGCGTATCGGCCACGGGCGTAAGGCGATTCAGCCGCTGGTGCTGGTGGACGGACCGAAACGCGCCACCGCCTTCCTGCGCAATGAAACCGATACCCACCCGGGCTTCCTGTACCGCAGCGAAACCCGTGACGGTGGCGGTGACTGGTCGCCGCTGCGCCCGTCCCAGTTGCAGAACCCCTCGTCGGCGGTGGGCGGCGTGGTGCTGTCGCCGGGGCACTGGCTGCTGGTGGCCAACTGCAACCCCATGGAGCGCGACGATCTTTGCCTGCGTGAAACCCATGATGGCGGCAAGACCTGGTCCGGGCGCTATTTCTTCCATAACCGGGCGCAATGGCGGGAAGGCAACGTGCCGCGGACCCAGTACATGGAAATGATTTCCGAGGAAGTGGCCGGCACCCTGGAGACCGAAAGCCCGGCGCTGTTGCGTCAACGCGTGGCGCGCAACAAGTGCGCGGAAAAGGGCTGCGAGTTTCAGTATGACTATCCGTATGTGATTCAGGCCGCCAACGGCGACGTGCATATCCTCTACACTTGGAATAAATCCGCGATTCGCCACGCCTGGCTGCCCGACAGCCAGCCGTTATTGGGAGGAACAGCCGGTGATTTCTAGCCTTATCTGTGCCCTGGTGTTGGCGGCCATCTGGCTGCGCTTGAGCGCCCGCCTGCCGTTGCCGGTGCGGGGCGGGCTGGCCGCCGCGCTGGTGGTGTGGGCGATGTTGCCGTTTCCGGTGGGGCTGGCCGGCTGGGCAATGAGTTACCTCAGCCACCTGAGCATTACTTCGGGGCTGCTCGCGCTGGCCGCCATTCAGCACCGCCTTCGTGGCCGTTACTGGTTGCCGGTGGGGCAGTTGCGGGCGGTGTGCCTGATGCTGGTGGCGCTGGCGCTGTTCTTTTATCCCATGAGCCTGGGGTCCAGCTATGCCGACCCCTACGCGCTGGGCTTCGGTGACATCCTGTTCAGCAGCGTGTTACTGCTGATCGGCCTGTTCGCCTGGATGAACCGGGCCTACGCCCCTTGCGTGGTGTTGATCGCGGCCCAGGGCGCGTTCTACTTCAACCTGCTGCACTCGGATAATCTCTGGGATTACCTGATCGACCCCTGGTTGGTGTTCTGGGCCACCGGCTGGCTGGTGCGTGACCGGCTGGTGGTGCGCCGGGACGTGCGCGCCGTCAGCCGTCAGGCGCTCGCGACCGCTGATGACGCCAGTCAGCCCGCCTCCGAACCCGCCGGTTCCCGCTCCTGAGCCTTCCGGTACCGCCTCAGGCCGCCGCCGGGCGGCGGCCGAGCAGGCGGGCCATGCCGTAGCCCACCAGGAACATCACCAGGTTGCCGATCAAGCCGGTGTAGTAGAGGTCGAACGGCGCGCTCAGCGCCGCCGGCATCAGGCCTTTGTTGGTGAGCACCGTCCAGCCGGTGAACAGCAATGTCATGCCGATGCCACACCAAGCGGCGCGCGCGTCCCCGGCGCGGGTCAGGAAGCCGAGCAGATACAACCCCAGCATGCCGCCGCCGAACAGCGACACCAGAATCGTGGAGGTGTCCTGCAGCGTATGGGTGCTGGCGCCGTTGAGCCACAGCGCGCCGACGATCATCAACACCGTCACCAGCGCCGCCACGGTGCGCGCCACCCGCAGGTAATGGCGGTCGCTGAGCCCGGTGCGCAGATGACGCCGGTACAGATCGACGATCGATACCGTGCTCACCGAATTGATGCTGGAATCCAGGGAACTCATCGCCGCCGCCAGCGCCGCCGCCACCACCAGGCCGGCGATACCGGACGGCAGATACTCGGTGATGAACCAGGGCATGATGGATTCGGCCCGGGCCTCCCCGGTGAGCACCGCCACGGCGGTGGGGTCGGGGTAGTGCTGGAAGAACACCCACAGGGCGGTGCCCAGCAACATATAAAACGCCCACACCGGCAGCGCGGTGAACAGGTAAACCCATAAACCCCGGCGTGCCTCTTTCATGGAGCGCGAGGCGCAGTAGCGTTGCACGGTGTTCTGGTTGCTGGAGTATTCGGTCAGCCAATTGGTCAGGCCGATCAGCAGCATCATGGTGACGGTTTTCTCACTCAGTGACGGCTGCCAGCGCACCGGTTGCGGGGTGCCGTTCTCGAACTCCGCCAGCGCGAACTTGCCCGCCGCCGAGGCTTCCCGGAATACCTGCCCCAGACCGCCGGGCAGCGCTTCCACCACCACCCAGATGCACAACAGCCCGCCGATCATCAGCACCACGGTTTGCAGCACGTCGGTCCAGATCACCGCGTCGATGCCGCCGACAATGGTATAGAGGCCGACGAACAGGCCGGCGCCGATGATCGCGGTGGCGGGCGTCACGTCCACCAGTTGCTGGATCAGCAACGACAGCAGCCACAGGATCATCGCCAGCCGCACCAACTGGGCGACGATGAACGCCAGTGCCCCGTACACCCGCACACTGGGGCCGAAGCGCTGCTCCAGAAATTCATAGGCGCTGGTCATATTGCCGCGCCGGAAAAACGGCAGGAACACATAGGCCGCCACGAACAACGCCACCGGCAGTGCCAGATTGGGCAGATAGCGCAGCCAGCCGGTCTTGTAGGCGTCAGCGGGGTAGGCCAGAAAGGTGATCGAGCTGATCGAGGTGCCCACCAGCGACAAGCCGATCACCCAGCCGCGGAAGCGCCGCCCGCCGACGAAATACTCTTCGGTGCTGGTATTGCGGCGGGCGAAGTAAAACCCGATCAGCAGCACCACGGCCAGATAGGCCAGGAGTACGCTCCAGTCGAGTAACGACAGGGTCATTGCTGAATGTACACGTCGTCGGCTTGCTCGCCGCGATCCGAATCGCGGGTCACGAAGCGCACGCGGGTGCCGGTGCGCAGGCTGCGGCGGCCGCCGTTCCGCACCGCCTTGAAGTGGACGAAAATCTCTTCGCCGTTATCGTCGAGAATAAACCCGAACCCCTTATTGGGGTTGAACCACTTCACCTCGCCCTGGCGGCGACCGTCCCGGGCCAGACGGCCCCAGGGCGCCAGTGGCAGCAGGTAAACCAGCACCGGAGCCCACAACCAGGCGCCGTCCAGGGTGAACACCGGCGCGCCGTGGCTGGCCACCAGCCCGGCCAGATAGAAGAACACCGCCACGTGCAGGGCGTTGCGCGTGCGGCCGCCGGCCAGGCAGACCAGATTCACCGCCGCCGCCAGCAGCAGGCCCAGACCGGTTTGCTGGCTGAGCAAGGGAGACACCAGCAGAGTTTGATCGCCGCCGTGTACAAAAAGAATGAAGGCATGCGGGGCGAACAGCAGCCAGGCACCGGGTAACGCAAGCAAAAGGGCGGCGAGGACGTAGAACGCCGCCAGGGGTTTTGAAACTTTCATTGATCGACGGACCTTGTTGGTGACTCGAAAGCGGCTTCGGGAGGCTCCCGCGTTGTCATTATCGCCGCGCCGCCATTGTAACGAAGCGGCACGGTAATCTCATGTTCACGTTGGCCTCGCCTGGCCGCCCCCGGGTCAGTATCCTGTCGCCATGGAGTTTCCCTTTCTCACCGACGCCTTTCTTAACGCCCTGCAAGACACCGGCGCCGCCACCCCGAGCCGTGGCTGGGGGCCTTGTCACCTGCGTGACGGCGATGCCCTGATGCCGATGTACGCCCGTGACGGCTCGCGCGGCGAATACGTCTTTGATTTCGCCTGGGCGGACGCCTATGAGCGTAACGGGCTGGCCTATTACCCCAAGCTGGTCACCGCGATTCCGTTCACACCGGTGGTTGGCCCGCGCTGGCGCGGTGACTGGCGGCCTCGGCAACTGTGGAAAGGGGTGCGCGAACGGATCCGCGAGCAGGGCGCCAGCGGCTGGCATCTGCTGTTCCCGGATCAGGCCACGCGGGAAGCGCTGAGCGAGCTGCCCCTGGTGGAACGGCAGGCCTGCCACTTCCGCTGGTTCAACCGGGGCTACCGGGATTTCGACGCCTTCCTGGCCGGTTTTAATTCCCGCAAACGCAAAAGCGTGCGCCGCGAACGGCGGCGCGTGGCCGAGCAGGGGCTCACCGTCACCCGCCTGACCGGCGCCGATATCGATCCGCAAAGCTGGCGTTTCTTTTTCCACTGCTACGCCAACACCTATCTGATGCGCGGGCAACTGCCCTATCTCAGCGAGGCGTTTTTCCGCCGTCTTGCCGAGCAGCTCGGCGACCAGGTGCTGCTGGTGGTGGCCAGCGACGGCGACGAACCGGTGGCCGCCGGGCTCTACCTGTTCGACGACCGGGCGCTGTACGGTCGTTACTGGGGCAGCGTGCGTGAGTACGACGCTCTGCATTTCGAGGTCTGCTACTACCAGGGTATCGAGTTCGCCATCGAGCGGGGGCTGGCGGAATTCGATCCCGGCGTGCAGGGCGAGCACAAGATTCTGCGCGGTTTCGAGCCGGTGCTGACCTACTCATTGCACTGGCTGGCGGAACCGGCCTTCCAGGACGCGGTGGCGGATTTCTGTCAGCGCGAGGCGCGCCACGTGCACGCTTACCGGGAGGAGGCGCGCGGTCTGTTGCCGTACCGGGCGGGCATATTCTAAGCGGGCTGGGCGGCGAACGCCGGCGCCTGACCGCGCTGTATCATCAACGCCATGGTGACCGGATCGCAGGGATCGTGGCGGTGGTGGTAGGAACACTTGGGGCCCAGTTCGTCGGTGACGTCATCCAGGGCGTCGTCCTCCGGCAGATCCAGGTTGGCCAGATATTCCAGAACCCGGCCTTTCTCGTCCACCAGGGTGCCCATGTAGAGACGCTGGTCGCATTGGCGCACGCTGGCGAACAGGGCGGTTTCCACGCGCACGGCCTGCCGGCTCAGCCAATCGGTGAGCGCCGGATCCAGGCGCCCCTCGCGGATAGCCAGGGTGGTTTCATGAACCGCTTGCCAGGTGTTGCGGTGGCTGTTCTTGGTAATCTCCATGATGTTTGTCTCCCAGTATCCCTCGCGACGGTTCCCCCGAACCGCCGTTCCACCGGCTCCCCCAGAGCCGGCAATGCGAACTCTATCACAGTTTAAAAACTAACCAACCCTGGGAAATAACCCCTTTTTAGCGGCTATAGCCGGGTTTGGGTATCAGTCTTTGGATGGAAAGAGCGGCGGCATGGGGCTGTCGAGCAGCGTGCACAGGGCCCGCAGCAGCTCCGCCTCCGCCACCTGCACCCGGGCGTCGGCCAGCACCAGGTCGGCGGCGGCATCGATCAACGGCGCTTTGAGCAGCGGTGTCAGCCGCGCCAGCCGGGCGATGGCCGGATCCAGACGGTTCGGTGCGCAGCGCTCCGGGGCCAGCAGCAGGCGGCCCGCCGGAAGCAGGCCGTGGGTGGCACGCTGGAAGCCGTCCAGGGCGGTGCCCCGGGCCGAGTCACCGGCCCAGGCCAATGCCGAGAACACCACCTGAATGTCGTTGGCCACCGCCGCCAGGCGGTGGATGTCGGGCCGTGGCAGGGCGCGATGCGGCGCGGCCAGCTGGCGTTCGGCGATGGCGGTGAGCGCCCAGCACAGCAGGTCATGGTCGCGGCGCCGCCGGGTGAGGGCGCGCAGCTGATTCAGGATTACCGGGCGGCGCTCCGGCGGGGCCTGACGCAGGGTCGCCAGCGACAGGTCGAGCAGCGGCAGGCGCAGGCGGGTGCCCAGGGCGCCGACCTGATCGACCAGCGCGGCGCGCCGCCCACGGCGTAACGCCGACGGCGGCGGCGTGTCGCCCAAGGCCAGGGCATAGAGCACGCATTCCGCGCCTTCCTGGGCGTGCAGGGCCTGGTACAAGCCGGCGGGCAGAGCGTCCACAAGGGTGCGGGCGTAGCCCAGGTTGTCATCGTCCAGGCGGCCGATGCGTTCCGAGGGGGTGGGCGAGGGTGAGGGTGATGACGTGGCCCGGGCCCGCACCCGGGCGCGGGCCGTCCAGTGGGGGCCCAGCGCGTGCAGCCTCTGGTCCAGGGTGGGGTGGGTGGCGAGCAGGCGGCGCAGGCGAAACGCCAGGGTTTCCGCGAACCCCATATGACTCAGATCCTCGGCGTGCACACTGCGCAGGTGCGAGCCATTGCCGTTGCGGATTTTGATCAGCGCGCCGGCCAGGCCCGCCGGCTGCCGGGTGAACTGCACCGCGCTGGCGTCCGCCAGCCGCTCCCGCTGGCGGGAAATCGCCGCCTTGATCAAACGTCCGAAAAACAGGCCGGCGTAGCCGATGGCCATCAGCACCAGGCCGGCGAGAATCAGCAGGCCGCCGTTTCGGCGGCGGTCGCTGGTGGGCGACATATGAAGCAGGAACTCGCCCACTTTGCCCACCGTCAGAATGCCGGCGAGCACCGCCATCAGGCGCAGGTTGATGCGCACATCGCCGTTGAGAATATGGCTGAACTCATGGGCCACCACCCCTTGCAGCTCGTCCCGGTCCAGTTGCGCCAGGGCGCCTTCGGTGACCACCAGCACCGCCCGCGACGGCGTGGCCCCGGCCACGAACGCATTGATGCCGGCTTCGTCGGGCAGCACATAGGTGCGCGGCATGATGGTGCCGGCGGCCAGGCTCATTTCCTCGACCACGTTGCGCAGGCGGCGCTCGGCCGGGTCGCCGCTGTGGCTGGCGATTTCCCGGGCGCCGAGCAGCGCCGCCAGGCTCTCACCGCCGTGGCGCAGCTGCCAGGCCTTGTGCAGCGAGCCGGCCAGCAGCAGCCCCAGGGTGCCCAGCGTGACCCACCAGAATGCATCGCTGGCGAACCAGTTCCCGGTCGCCCCCGGCACCGGCCACCATTGCCAGGCCAGCCAGCACGCCAGGTTCACCGCCGCCACCATGGCGGCCAGCGCAAGCACGAAGTAGCCCGCCAGCAGCAGCGTGCGCCGCCGGGCCCGTTCCTGATGTTGGAAGAAGTTCATGGGCGTGGGGTCAGAAGCTGACGTTCACCGCCTGACGCGCCTGCGGGTCGTCGATCTCCAGCAGCTCCGCGGCCCGGAACGGCCCGAACAAGCCGCTGACCAGGTTATTGGGGAACTGTTCCCGGTAGGTGTTGTAATGCATCACCGCGTCGTTGAAGGCCTGGCGGGCGAAACCGATGCGGTTTTCCGTGCTGCTCAGCGCTTCCATCAACTCGGCCATGGTCTGGTTGGCCTTGAGGTCCGGGTAGTTTTCGCTCACCGCCAGCAGCCGCGACAGGCTGCCGGAAAGCAGCGATTCGGCCCGGCCGAGCCGGCCGATGGCGGCGCCGTCCTCGGGGTCGGCGGCGGCATCGCGGCGCGCGCCTTCGGCCTGATTGCGGGCCTCGGTGACCCGCGACAGGGTTTCCCGCTCATGGTCCATGTAGGCCTTGGCGGTTTCCACCAGATTGGGTATCAGATCGTGGCGCCGTTGAAGCTGCACGTCGATCTGCGCGAACGCGTTCTTAAAGCGGTTCTTAAGGCTCACCAGACGGTTGTAAATCACCACCAGCCCGACGCCGATGGCGATCAGTACGCCGAAAAACAACCAGGTCCCCATGGTTCCCTTCCCCTTTATGTATTGGCCATGGGATTGGATACCGGGGCGCGTTTTTCGTCAAGCGGCCAGTGGGTGAACCGGGATGTAGTGGTCAACCAGCAGGGCGGTGAACAGCACGAACAGGTAGACGATCGAATAGCCGAAGGTTTTCATCGGCAGCTTCGGGTCCTTGCTGAAGCGCAGGCGCACCGCGTGAACCAGGAAGATGCCGCTGAGAATCACCGCGCTGACCAGGTAGATCAGGCCGCTCATGCCGGTGAGGTAGGGCAGCAGCGAACAGATGAACAACAGAATGGTGTAATAGAGCACCGATTCCCGGGTGAAGGGAATGCCGTGGGTCACCGGCAGCATCGGCACGTCGGCCTTGGCGTACTCGTCGGCGCGGTGGATCGCCAGCGCCCAGAAATGCGGCGGCGTCCACACGAAGATGATCAGCACCAGCAACCAGGCGTAGGGGTGCAGTTCGTTGGTTACCGCGGTCCAGCCCAGCAGTGGCGGGATGGCGCCGGCGATGCCGCCGATCACGATGTTCTGCGGGGTGGCCCGTTTCAGGTACAGGGTATAGACGAAGGCGTAACCGACGAAGCCGAACAGGGTGAGCCCGGCGGTGAGCGGGTTGACCAGGAAATACAGCATCGCCATGGAGGCCAGCGCCAGCGCCACCGCGAAGGTGATCGCCGCCTTGGGCGACAGCTTGCCCGCCACCAGCGGCCGTTTCTCGGTGCGCTTCATGATCGCGTCGATCTTCTGATCCATGATCTGGTTGATCGCCGCCGATGCCATCATCGCCAGGTAGAGGCCGGCGAACGCGGGAATAAAGGTCGACAGCGGCACCATGCCCGGCGGGTCCGTGGCCAGGAACATGCCGGCCACCGCTGTGACCATCAGCAGCATCACCACGCCGGGCTTGGTCAGCGCCAGGTAGTCTCGCCAGTGCGGCGTGCTGTTGTTCTGTTCGCTTAAGGCGGATTTCTCGCTCAAAGCGCACTCTCCTCGGATTGCGGGTGGCGGGCGGCGCATTTCACATTGATGGCGCGGATAAACAACATCAGCGACACCAGCAACACCACCGCGCCGAAGTTGTGGGCCACCGCCACCACCAGCGGTACCGCGAACACCACATTACTGATTCCCAGGCTGATCTGCACGGTCAGCAGCCCGAGTATGGTGAGCGCGAAGTTGCGGAAGAAGACACTGCGCGCGCGCAGCAGGATGCGGCCCACCAGCAGCAGTCCCAGCACCGTGACCAGCAGCGCGCCGAAACGATGCATGACGTGGATGGTGGTGCGGGCGTCGTTTTGCAGCACGCCGAACTCATAGTCCGGTTTGTCGTGCTCGTGCCCCCAGAATACAAAGGCGTCCTCGAAATTCAGGTGCTCGGTCCAGCCGTCCTCGCACACCGGCAGTTCGGTGCACACCACCGCCGCGTAATTCGCGGTGGTCCAGCCGCCCAGGGCGATCTGCAGTATCAGCGCCGCCAGGGTGATCGAGGCCAGCGGCTTCATGCTGCGCACGTCGCAGTCGTTGAGGAAGCTGGGCCAGCGGTACAGGCGCGCCGCCAGCAGTGCCAGCAGGGTGAAGGTGGTGAACCCGCCCAGCAGATGCAGCATCACGATGGTGGGTTGCAGCCCCATGGTCACCGTCCACATGCCGAGAATCCCCTGGAAGATCACCAGGGCCACCAGGAACAACGGCAGTTTCACCGGTTGCTTGAGACGCTTGCGGTTCACCACCCCGAGCGCGGCGATGATCAGGATCACCAGGCCCAGGGCGGAAGCGAAATAGCGGTGCACCATTTCCGGCACGGTCTTGTGGGCTTCGCGCAGCACGCCCGGGGCGATTTCATTTTGTTCATTGACGTGGGAAATGGCCTTGCGCACGTCCAGGTGGCCGTAACAACCGGGCCAGTCCGGGCAACCCAGGCCGGCGTCGGAAAGCCGGGTCCAGGCGCCCAGGATAATCACGCTGGCGGCCAGCAGCAGGGCCAGCAGCGTCAGACGACGCATCCAGATTTGCGAGCGGGTCGGCGCGTCGCTGAGGTCGGAACGGTGTGCGTTGAAATGCATGGCTATCGGGACCTTAGATCAGGGAGCCTTTGAGGGTGCGCTCAAGATCCAGGCGGATGTTCTCCGCCTCTTCCAGGGTGGCATCCATGCTGTCGTGGGTGGGGTAGCGCAGGAATATCTGGCCGTCCGGGCTGACCACGAAAATGTCCCCCACCGGTTGCTCGGTGGCCGGCGCCAGCGCTTTGGTGACGGTTTGCGGGTCGCCATCCACTTCCACGGTGCCGTCCACATTGTCTTCCAGGAAAGCGCGCAACTCGGCGTTCGCCGGGGCGGTGTGAACGATGACCCGGCGCAGCCGTTCCATATTTTCACCCAGCGTTTGCTGGACCTGGCGCATCTGGTAGTAGAGCCCGTTCTTGCAGGCCTTGCCGCACTCGGCGCCGGCCACGTACATCAGCGTCCAGAGGCCGGCGGTGTCTTCGCCGTCGTAGGGTTCACCGTCGCCGTCGCGCAACGCCAGGGTATCCAGCTGGATATGCGGAATCAGCAGCTCGCCCTTGTTTTCCCGGGGCAGTTCCCAGGGGTCCACGAAGTAACGACCGGCAATAAAGAAGAGGACAAAGGGGCCGACGATGGCCAGCAGAGTCAGCCTGTTTTTGGTACGTGGAGACATCAGTTCAAGCGTCCGGTTGGTGCCGACGGCGCCCGCGCAGGCGCGCGATCAGATACATGATCAGGGCGGCCACCGCCAAACCCAGCCACTGCAGCGCGTAGGCCTGGTGGCGTTCCGGGCTCATCACCGTGGTGATGTCCTGCCAGGGCCGTGGCAGCGCCGCGGCGTCGCCGAGCGGTTGATCGGGGGCTACCCGTATCTCGAAGGGCGCTAATTCTACCCCAAGTCGGTGCCCGATGGCTGCAAAATCCACCTTTTGTACCCGTAACGGCCACTGATTTTCCGGCAGCGGCGTGTCCTTGAGCACCAGGGTCTGCGACGACGGCTGATACACGTTGCCGGTGAGCGTCACCGGGCCCTCGACGCGGGGCACCTCGGGCAGGTGGGCCCGGTCCGCGCCGCGCGGCAGCCAGCCCCGGTTGATCAGCACCCACTGGCCCTGATCGGTGCGCAGCGGGGTCAGTAGGAAGTAGCCGGCCACGCCCTGATAAGTGCGGTTGTCCAGCAGCACGGAACGCCGGTTGTCGAGCGCGCCGCTGACCCGCACCGGGCGATGCTGGGGGTCATTCAGGTCGAGCGCCGCCGTCAGGGACACCGGCGCGGCCTGGGCCTTTGCCGCCTGATCCGCGAGCCACTCGCGCTTCTCGCCCGCGCGCTGCCATTGCCACCACGCCAGGTTCAGGCAGAGGGCGATGACCAGCAGAGTCAGAGCCAGTCCTAGCAGCGACCGGCGCGCATTGCGGTTTGGCATAACTTTACGTGCACTCACGGGGGCGGTGGCTACAATGGGCGCGTATTGTAACCGACAACCGTATTCCGTCGAGGTGAATTATGTGGTGGGTCAAGCTGATCGTAATCGTTCTTCTTATCGCTGCGGTGGTGTCGCTGGCGCGCGCCCTGATGTCGCTGGTGCGCAACGAAGGCAAAAGCGGTAAGACCATGCGAGCGCTGGCCTGGCGGGTGGGGTTCTCGGTGATGGTGTTCGTGTTCATCCTGGTGAGCATGCTGATGGGTTGGATTCAGCCCCATGACGTCAATCCCACCACCCGCGACGGCGTCCCCATCGAACAGCAATAAGCCTTCCCGCAAAACAAAAAGCCCCGGCTTGTGACCGGGGCTTTTCGTTTCCAGGGTGGTGCGGCGCGGGTTACAGCCAGTACACCACCACGAACAGGAACAGCCATACCACGTCCACGAAGTGCCAGTACCAGGCCCCCGCTTCCCAGGCAAAATTGTTCTCTTCGTTGAAGTGGCCCTTGATCACGCGCATCAGGGTCACGAACAGGAAGATGGTACCGATGGTCACGTGGGCGCCGTGGAAACCGGTCAGCATGAAGAACAGGCTGCCGTAGATGCCGGCGTCCAGACGCAGGCCCATTTCGGTGTAGGCGTGGATGTACTCTTCCACCTGCAGGCCCAGGAAGAAGACGCCCAGCAGCACGGTGATGCCCTGGAAGGCGATCAGTCGGCCGCGCTTGCCTTCCAGCAGCGCGTGGTGGGCGATGGTCAGGGTCACGGAGCTGGTCAGCAGGATGGCGGTGTTGATCGCCGGCAGACCCCAGGCGCCCATCGCTTGAGTGGTGGTGCCGTCCGGGGTTTTCACCAGCGGCCACATGGACTGGAAACTCGGCCACAGCAGCTCGTGGGTCATGGCGTTGCTGCCGGCGCCGCCCAGCCAGGGCACGATCAGCCAGCGGGTGTAGAACAGCGCCCCGAAGAAGGCGCCGAAGAACATCACCTCCGAGAAGATGAACCACAGCATACCCTGACGGTAGGAGATGCCCAGCTGGTTGCTGTGCAGGCCGCCCACGGACTCCTTGATGGTGTCGCGCCACCAGATGGCGATGATGAACAGCAGGGTGGCCAGGCCGACGAAGAACAGCGGCATGCCCCAGCTGCCCTGGAAGGTATCCGGGTCAGTGGCCTGCTGAATGAAGTTGGCACCGCCGACGGCGGTGAGGAACAGGCCCACGGAGGCCGCCAGGGGCCAGGGGCTGCTCTCGGGTACGTAATACTTTTCCGTTGCCATGTTGAAAATGTCTCCTGTACAACCGGCCGTTATTTGTTCGTCGCGGCGACGCGGTCGGTAACGTCAAAAATGGTGTAGGACAGCGTCAGCGTGTTGATATGACGCGGCAATTCCGGGTCCAGGTAGAAGATCATCGGCATTTCCTTGCGCTCGCCCGCCGCCAATGACTGCTGATCGAAGCAGAAGCACTGGGTTTTGTGCAGGTAGCGCGCCGCTTCCCCGGGGGAAACCGACGGAATGCTTTGCGTGATGACGTCACTGGACTTGGGATTGCTGGCGAAAAAGTTCACCAGCGTGATCTCTCCGGGATGCACTTCCACGCGGCGTGTCGCCGCGGTGAAATCACCGCCGACGCCATCACCCCGCTGGGTGATGAATTCCACGGTGACGGTGCGGTCTTCCACCACTTGTGACGGGCCTTCGGTGCTCGCCGTTGTGGACGTTTTTCCATTCAGACCGGTGATATCGCAGATCACATCGTAAAACGGCACCATCGCGAAGGCGAAACCGAACATCGCCACCGCCCAGATAAGCAGTTTTCTGAGCGTGCGTTGGTTGCGTTGTTGCAGGTTCTGTTCGCTCATGGTGCCGTCCGAACTCCGTTACTTGACTACCGGCGGGGTGTCATAGGTGTGGAACGGCGCCGGTGACGGCACTTCCCACTCCAGACCTTCGGCGCCTTCCCAGGAACGGGCCGGCGCTTTCTCGCCTTTCTTCATGGCGCACAGTACGCACACCGCCAGGAACAACAGCTGCGACAGACCGAACCAGAACCCGCCAATGGAGATCCAGAAGTTGTAGTCCGCGAACTGCAGCGCGTAGTCGGCGTAGCGGCGCGGCATGCCGGCCAGGCCCACGAAGTGCATCGGGAAGAACAGCAGGTTCACGGAGATCAGGGAACTCCAGAAATGCAGCTCGCCGAGCAGCTTGTTGGGCATCACGCCGGACCACTTGGGCAACCAGTAGTAAGCGGCGGCGAACATGCTGAACACCGCGCCGGACACCAGCACGTAGTGGAAGTGGGCGACCACGAAGTAGGTGTCGTGGTACTGGAAGTCCACCGGGGTGATCGCCAGCATCAGACCGGACAGGCCGCCGCAGGTGAACAGGATCACGAAGGCGATGGCCCATTTCATCGGCAGCTCGAAGGTCATGGAACCGCGCCACATGGTGGCCACCCAGTTGAACACCTTCACGCCGGTGGGTACCGAGATCAGCATGGTCATGTACATGAAGAACAGGGTGCCGGCCAGGGGCATGCCGACGGTGAACATGTGGTGGGCCCAGACCACGAAGCTGAGCAACGCGATGGAGGCGGTGGCGTAGACCATGGAGGCGTAACCGAACAGCGGCTTGCGCGCGAAGGTCGGAATGATCGCCGAGACAATACCGAACGCCGGCAGAATCATGATGTACACCTCGGGGTGCCCGAAGAACCAGAACACGTGCTGGAACAGTACCGGGTCACCGCCGCCGGCGGCGTTGAAGAAGCTGGTGCCGAAGTGACGATCGGTGAGCATCATGGTCACCGCGCCGGCCAGAACCGGCATTACCGCGATCAGCAGGAAGGCGGTGATCAGCCAGGTCCATACGAACAGCGGCATCTTCATCAGGGTCATGCCGGGTGCGCGCAGGTTGAATACGGTTACGATCACGTTGATGGCGCCCATGATGGAGGAGATACCCATCATGTGAACCGACAGAATGAACAGGTCCGTGGAGGCCGGGCCGTACTCGGTGGAGAGCGGCGCGTAGAAGGTCCAGCCAAAGTTCGGCGCGGCCGGGTTGCCGGCGCCGAAGGCGCTCATGAACACCGAGCTGAGCAGGATCAGGAACGCGAACGGCAGGATCCAGAAGGACCAGTTGTTCATGCGCGGCAACGCCATGTCCGGCGCGCCGATCATCAGCGGAATCATCCAGTTGGCCAGGCCCACGAAGCCGGGCATAACGGCCCCGAACACCATGGCGAGACCGTGGACCGTGGTCATCTGGTTAAAGAATTCCGGGTCCACGAACTGCATGCCGGGTTCCAGCAGTTCGGTACGGATCACCATGGCCAGCAGGCCGCCGGTCATGAACATGGCGAAGCTGAACCACAGGTACAGGGTGCCGATGTCCTTATGGTTGGTGCTGAACAGCCATCGCTTCAGGCCTGTGGGGGCGTGGTGATGATGGTCATCGTGTGCTGCGGCGGTACTCATCGCTCTCCCCTCCCTACTCGTGGTCTTGGACGTCTTGGGGTTGAATCAAATCACCGGTGTCGTTACCCCAAGCGTTACGCTCATAGGTAACCACGGCGGCGATTTCCCTGGGCGACAGCTGGGCGCCGAAAGCGGGCATGGCTGCGCGACCGTTGATCAGCACGTCGATGTGCTCTTCAAGGTGTTCTTCGTTGGTGGCGAAATCGCTGCCCGCGAAAGGCAGACCGACGCCACCCTGGCCGTTGTTGCCGTGGCACACGGCACAGGCGCCGGCGTAGGTCTGCTCACCCAGTTCCATGGCCTCGTCGAGGTCGGCGAACGGGGTCAGATCCGGCGCCGCGGCAGCCTCTTCCTTCCGCTCGGCCAGCCAGGTTTCGAACTCGTCCTGGCTTACCACCTTGGCTTCGATCGGCATGAAGGCGTGGTTCTTGCCGCACAGCTCGGCGCACTGACCATAATACGTGCCTTCCTTGCCTTCCGGTACGATCGCCCAGGTCTCGTTGACGAAGCCGGGGATAGCGTCCTTCTTGCCGCCCAGGTCCGGGATCCAGAACGAGTGAATCACGTCCGCGGAGGTGATCAGGAAGCGTACTTTCTGGCCCGAGGGCAGATACAGCGGTTTGTCCGCTTCCAGGTTGTAGTTCTTGTCTTTCTCGGGGAACTCGCTGCCCACGGCGTCCTGCGCGGTACCGTAGGGGAACAGACCGCCGGCCAGGACCGGGTTGTTGATCTGTTCCATCGGCGTCGCCAGGTTCGACATAAAGGATACGCCGACGTTGTTGTCGTCCTCGTAGGTGAGGTACTCGTATTCCCACTTCCAGCGGTGGCCGGTGACCTTCACGGTGAGCTCCGCTTTCGAGGAGTCGTCCAGCTCGATCAACACCCGGGTGGCGGGCACCGCCATCGCGATCAGAATCACGAAGGGCACCACCGTCCACAGCACTTCCAGGAACACATTCTCATGGAAGGTGGAGGGGTTGGGGTTCTTGGACCGGCGGTGGCGGATCATGGAAATCAGGATCAGCCCGAAAACCAGGAGACCAATAATGGTCACGATCCACAAAATAGTGGTATGAAGGTCGTAGACTTCCTGACTGACGCCGGTTACCCCGGGCCGCAGGTTGTGATCGGAACGTTCAGTCCAGTCGCTGGCCACGGCCATTCCGCTGATCATCAGCGAAGTGAGGCCGACCGCCGCGCGGTGGAACAGAGTTGACTGCATGCGTTAGCTCCCTGTTTTCCCCAGCGTGAACCCCCCGGAAGAAGGGGCCGCGCCTATTCTTGCCGTCACCGGCACCTGGAAAGCGAGTTTCAGGAATAGGGCTAGGTAACCCTGGTGATGTCGTGGTGCCCCGCCGGGTCCCTCCCGAAATGGGCGGGCGGCCAAGGGGGTGGCCTTGAGCCCGCCTGACTTTTCAAGGAAATACGCGCCAAAACAATCACTTACAGTAAGTAAGGGAAAGGAAGGCGTGTCTCCGGACTGCGGCAAAATGCCCCACGGCATTGTGGGCGGTAACTCTAGTCATTCAAGGTGGCAAAGTCCAGCCGGAAAGCCGCCTGGAACGGGCCTTTCGGGAGATACCGCCGAGCCGAATTGTGCTAGACTGCGCGCCCTTTCAGCTCTCGGTTATATCCTTGGACATGTCGAAAAGCCGTCAAATCTACAGGGTTATTTTCCTCAATCAGGGCCAGATCTACGAAATCTACGTGGGTGAGATTTTCCAGAGTGATCTGTATGGCTTCCTGGAGGTGGAGGAATTTCTGTTCGGCGAGCGGGCTCAGGTGGTGGTGGATCCCTCGGAGGAGAAGCTCAAGAACCAGTTCGCCGGCGTGCACCGCTCGTTTATTCCGGTCAATGCCATTATCCGCATTGACGAGGTGGAGAAAGAGGGGGTAGGTAAAATTACTGAGGCGGGCAGCAACGTCACCGCCTTTCCTCTGCCTTTCGGCCCTGGGGGCGGTAAGAAATAAAAAAGAAGGGCGTCCGCTTGCCGCTGAACGCCCTGAGGGTTGCCTGATTGTACTGGGAGACTTCAGAGATTTAGTGTTCCGCCATGCAGGAAAGTTCCCGCGGGTGTTCCGAATTCGAGGGGCGATCAGCGTCCTTGCGCTATTCAGCCGTCATCCTGTGGCATTCTCGCCCTGGCGAAGCGCGTCCTGCTTCCCTGGCCGCTCCTGATCGGCCCTTCGCCGTTGACGAAGTGCATCCTTGCTCCATGGCCCTCCTGGTGGGCCCTTCGTCCGCTAACGACGAGTGAATCGCCGTTAACGTGAAGTATGAGTGGAAAGGGCCGCCCGCGTTCACTCTCTGAAAGTACGGCTGTGAACCAGCGCACGCGGGTTTTTCGTATTTAACACAATCAGCGCGAATTACCGGGTTCCGAGCGGGTCGGGAGCAGCACGCTGCTGTTTTCCGCGGCGCTGTCGCGGCTGTCATCGTGGCGGTTTTCCTTCTGGCTTTCCGGCAGCCAGGGCGCGGTGTGGCTGCTCCCATGGGCGGGTAGCCAAAGAGCGGTGGTGATCGCGAGTAAACCTTTAATAGCCAGCTTGGTCATGGTGTCGGCTCCCTGAATCCGGCGTCACGGGCAATGATTCCCATTTTGGAAAACCAAATGCTGGCAGGGTTCCGCGAAACATCGATGAAAGCCAGGTCAGTTATTGAGCTGGAACACGTCCATGATGGTTTGGGTGGCGTCCAGGATGCGTACCACCTCGTTGTCGATCACCACATCGGAATAGCCGCCCGGTGTGCGTAGCACCGAATCCGGCAGGGGGTAGCCTTGGTAGTAAAGGTCATCCGGTAAGCGCCGCCCCTTGTTCAGCTTTTTCTGCCAGCCAGGCGGCAGGGACTGCCCGCGCGCCACTTTTTTCTGCAGCCCCGGCGGGAGGTCGCCGGCGCGGTAGCGGCTGCCGAATTCCCGCAGCGCCCGCCGTTCCTCGTCGTTGAACTGTCGGTGCTGTTCGGCGCCGCCGGCGCTCTGCTGGGACGCTTTCGAGCCGCCGGCCCAGGACGGCGGGGCCGCCGCGGCGGACAGCGGGATCAGTGTCAGGGCGCCGATAACAAGCGCTAACGGACGATAGTTCATAAAAAATCCCTCTTCACGTGTGTGGTCACTAGTAGACCATGGGCAGGGGCGCGGATTCCGTGATGTTATCGCGTTCGTCGCTTGCCATATGTAACCGGACCTATACGGTAAAGGGCGCTGTTTTGATGCGTTTTTGGGAGAGAGACAATGAGCGAAGTGATCGATACAACGGTGGATTACCAGGTGGACGGCAAAGCCTTTCAAGGGCATCTGCTGCACCGGCGCGGCGCCACGCCCAGCCGGGGCCTGTTGATGGCGCCCAATTTCTTCGGGGTTACCGAGCGGGCGCTGGACCAGGCCGAACAACTGCTCGACGACGACAGTGTGATTTTTCTGTTCGACCCGTTCGGCGTCGAGGGCCGGCCGCAGACACCGGAGCAGGCGATGGCCGCCATGGGCGCCCTGCGCGAGGACAACGACGCCCTGCGTGCCCGTCTCGCCGAAGCGCTGGCGGTGCTGACCCGCGAAGCCGGCGCCCTGGGTGTGTCCGCGGACCGTCTGGCCGCCTTCGGTTTTTGCTTCGGCGGCGCCTGCGTACTGGAGCTGGCCCGGTCCGGGGCGGACCTGCGCGCTTTTGTCAGTTTCCACGGCCTGCTTGACACCCCCAGGCCCGCCGCCGGCCCGATCAAAGGCGCGGTGTTGGTGCTCAACGGCGCCGACGACCCGATGGTCAGTGACGAATCCCTGGTGGCGTTCAAGAAAGAGATGGATGCGGTGGACGCGGACTGGCAGTTGACCCACTTCGGTGGGGCGGTGCATTCGTTCACCGCGCCCAACGCGGATATGCCGGGGCAGGCGATGTACGACGCCAAGGTCGCCCGCCGCGCGTTCGCGGCCATGGACGACCTGTTCGGCGAGGTGTTCGGCTAGCCCTCAGGTTTCTAGGTGCTGAGGGTCGCCATGTCGATCACGAAGCGATACTTCACGTCGCCGGCTTTCATGCGCTGATACGCCTCGTTGATGTTGTGGATGTCGAGCATCTCCACATCGCAGGTGATGTCGTGCTCGGCGCAGAAATCCAGTACCTCCTGGGTTTCCGGCATGCCGCCGATCAGCGAGCCGGCCAGGATGCGCCGCTTGCCGATCAGGGCGCCGGCGTGCACCGGCGGCTCCACCGTGTCCAGCAGCCCCACCAGGATGTGTTTGCCGTCGTAGGCGAGGGCGTTCAGGTAGGGGTTGAGGTCGTGGCGTACCGGCACGGTGTCGAGGATGAAATCCAGCTTGCCGGTCATCGCCGCCATCTGGTCCGCGTCGGTGGACACCACCACATGGTCGGCGCCCTGTTTCTTCGCTTCGCCCACTTTGCTTTCCGAGCGGGTAAACAGGGTGACTTCCGCGCCCAGCGCCTTGGCGAATTTAACGCCCATATGGCCGAGGCCGCCCATGCCCACCACGCCCACTTTATCGCCGGCTTTAACGCCGTAGTGGCGCAGCGGTGAGTAGGTGGTGATGCCGGCGCACAAAATCGGCGCGGCGGCGGCCGGGTCCAGTTTTTCCGGCACCCGCACCACGAAACGCTCGCTGACCACCACGGATTCGGAATAGCCGCCGAAGGTGACGCTCTTGTCGTGGCGGTCACGACCGTTGTAGGTGCCGGTCATGCCCTCCAGGCAGTATTGCTCCAGGCCATCTTCGCAGGCGGCGCAGTGGCGGCAGGAATCCACCATGCAGCCGACACCCACCACGTCGCCGACCTTGAAGCCGCTGACATCGTCGCCCACGGCGGTGACATGGCCGATGATCTCGTGGCCGGGCACCACCGGGTACAGGGTGCGGCCCCAGTCGTTTTCGGCGAAATGAATGTCGGTGTGGCAGACGCCGCAGTAATCGATCTTGATCGCCACGTCGTCCGGGCGCGGCGCGCGCCGCTGGATGGACATGGGGTGGACGCCGGAATCGGCGCTTTGCGCGCCGTAGGCTTTAATCTCGCTCATCGCGATGCTCTCCTCATTGGGTATCAGGTCCGACCGCTAAACGTTTCTACGAAGCCGGTTTGTGGGAGCGGGCCTCGCCCGCGAAAGGGAGCGACGCTCCCGGCAGGATACCAGAAACCTTTCTAACGACAGCATCGACAAGCTCTCTGGGATCCTGCCGGCCGGCTTTGCCGGCCTTTCGCTTGCAGGGCAAGCTCCCACAAGCCGGGCTTCGTAGAAAGGAGGCCCGGGCGTTTCAGGCCAGCGTTTGTTTCAGGAAAGCGGCGATGTCCTGGATTTCCTCCAGGCACACCGCGTGTTCCATGGGGTAGGTCTTGTAGGCCGGCTGGTAGCCCTTGCCTTCCAGGGCCTGGGCGGCCTGGCTGCCGCCGGCTTCGGGCACCATGGGGTCAAACTGACCGTGGGCCACGAACACCGGCAGCTCCCGGTTGGCGTCGCTTAGGGCGACGCTGTCCTGGGTGGCGAAATAGGTGGACAGCGCCATCAGGCCAGCCAGTTTCTTCGGGTGCCGCAGGGCCACTTCGTAGGCCACCGCGCCGCCCTGGGAAAAGCCGGCGATGACGATGCGCTCGCTGGGCACGCCGCGCTCGATTTCCCGCTCGATCAGCGCGTCGATCTGGTCGGCGGAGCGGCGAATGCCGTCCACGTCGGTGGGGCCTTCGCCGCCCAGGCCGACAATGTCGTACCAGGCCGGCATCACCATGCCGCCGTTAATGGTCACCGGAATTTGCGGGGCGTGGGGGAATACGAAGCGGGTGGGCAGGTCCGCCGGCATACCCAGTTCCGGCACCACCGGCTCGAAGTCGTGGCCGCTGGCGCCCAGGCCGTGCAGCCAGATCACGCTGGCGACGGCGGGCTGTTGCGGTTCGATTTCCACACAGGGCAAATAACTCATTCTAGTCTCCGGCTACGATCACCCGCACCGCCTCCAGGCGGTAGCGGGCGTCCTGCAAGTGGGTCTCCAGGGCAGCGGTCTGCCGCTCCAAAAAGTCGATTTCTTCGTCGCGCACCAGCGGGTTCTTTTCCCGCAGCGCTTTCAGGCGGCGCAGCTCCAGGTCCTGCTGCTCGCGCATGGCGGTCAGCGCGGTCTGGATAATGGCGTCCGCCTCGCTGCGGGCCTTGTTCTCGTCGTCCTTGAGCAGCCGTTCCAGCAGCGCCTTCTGGCTGGCGACGATCTTGCGCGCCAGCGGCTTTTCCAGCTTGTGGCACTGCTTGCACAGCGCTTCGTGGCTGATCGCCGCGGACAGGTCCCGGCCGCGGCCGTCCACCAGCCGGCGGATGGTGGTCACCGGCAGAAAGCGGTCCGCCTGCAGGTGTTTGGGCGCCACGGTTTCCACCGTGTAGGCGATTTCCAGCAACAGGGTGCCGGCTTTCACCTTGGGGTTCTTGAGCAGGCTCACCGACGCCTTGCCCCGGTGGGAGCCGAGGATCATATCCAGGGCGCCGGTCACCAGCGGGTGCTCCCAGGTGAGGAACTGCATGTCGTCACGGGCCAGGGCGGTGGCGCGGTCGTCGGTGACGGTGACGCCGTCGTCGGGCAGCTCCGGGAACGGTTCGCGCATATGGTTGCCCGGCTTGAGAATCCACGCCTGCTCGGAATGGTCTTCCTGATCGACGCCGTAGTGATCGAACAGGCGGCCCAGGAACGGCCAGGGGCTGTGGGCGTCCGCCTCGCGGAGCTTGTCCTTGAGGGTTTCCGCGCGCTCGGCGTCGAACGACGCCAGCTCCAGCAGGCGGTCGCGGCCGCTTTCCAGCAGCTCGCGCAGGCGCGCGGCCTCGGCGCGGGTGGCCTCGAGCAGCCGCTGTTGGGTGTCGGCGTCGCCGGGCATGGCCAGCGCCGCCTCCAGGGTGTCCTGGGTGCGCAGGCGGATTTCATGGCCCGCCGGGTTGGTCTGTTCGAAGGCGTTCATGCCCTGGTGGTACCAGTGGAACAGCACTTCCTGGCCGTGGCTCTCGAAGTAGGGCACGTGGATGCGGATCTCTTCGCTCTGGCCGATGCGGTCCAGGCGGCCGATGCGCTGCTCCAGCAGATCCGGGTTCAGCGGCAGGTCCAGCAGCACCAGGTGGTGGGCGAACTGGAAGTTACGGCCCTCGGAGCCGATCTCGGAACAGATCAGCGCCTGGGCGCCGTCCTCGCCGTCGGCGAAGTAGGCCGCCGCCCGGTCCCGCTCGATCAGATCCATGCCTTCGTGGAACACCGCCACGCTCATGCCCAGCTTGTAGCCGCAGTAGGCGTGGAGGTCGATGGCGGTGTCGCGCCGCGCGCAGATCACCAGCACTTTCTCGCCGCGCTGCGCCTTGAGGAATTTTTCCAGCCAGCTGACGCGCGGGTCCTCGGCGCACCAGCGGTCGTCCGGGAAGCCCGCCTCCGGGTACAGGCGCAGCTCCGCTTCGTCGTCGTCCACTTCGTAGTTGGTGGGTAGAGGCAGGGGATAGCCCTCGACCTTGCGCGCCGGGAAGCCGGCAATGTTGTGACGGGTATTGCGGAACAGCACCCGGCCTGGGCCGAAGCGGTCGAGCAGCTCCGCCAGAACCGTGTCGCGGTGATCTTCGTCCACGGCCTCGCCGGGCAGCAGGGCGGCGGCTTTGTCTTTCAGCGCCGCCGGCCAGGTGTCCCGGTCGTGCAGTTCGCCGGCCAGCTCGGCCACGTCCCGGTACTGGCCCTGTTCCTCGACGAAGGCGTCCAGGCTCGGGTAGCGGTCCGGGTCCAGCAGCCGCAGGCGGGCGAAGTGGCTTTCCACGCCCAGCTGTTCCGGCGTCGCGGTGAGCAGCAACAGGCCGGGGCTGGTGCGCGCCAGCCGCTCGACCCGCTGATAGGCTTCCGACGGCGCGTCCTCGGACCATTCCAGGTGGTGGGCTTCATCCACCACCACCAGGTCCCACTCGGCGGCGGCCAGGGCGTCGATGTCACAGCCTTCCAGGAAAGCGGTGCTACACAGGATCAACTGTTCGGACAGGAACGGGTTGTCCACCACTTCCGGCGCGTCCGCCTCGCCCAGCTCCTCGGCGATCAGGTCGGCGAGCATGTCCTTGACGCTTTCCGCGCTGGGTTTGCCCAGGGCTTCCAGACGCTCCTCGTCGAAGATCGAGAAACGCAGGTTGAAGCGCCGCGCCATCTCCACGAACCACTGATGCACCAGGGCGTCCGGCACCACGATCAGCACCCGGCCGGCGCGGCCGGTCTGCAGCTGTTGATGGAGAATCAGGCCCGCCTCGATGGTCTTACCGAGCCCCACTTCGTCGGCCAGCAGTACCCGGGGCGCGTAGCGCCGCGCCACCTGGTCGGCGATATACAGCTGATGGCCGATCAGATCGATGCGCGGGCCGCGCAGGCCCTCGATCTCGGACCCTTCACGCTGGGCCCGCGCGCGCAGCGCTGATAGCCGCAGCTCGAACCAGCGGTTCGACGACAATTGATTGGTGAGCAGGCGGTCCATGGCGCCGCTGAGACGCAACTGATGGCCGAGCAGGGATTCCGGTACCGGTTGCACATTGTCCGGCTCGCCGGCGGGGTGGGCGTGGTAGACCATCAGCCCGTTGTGATCCTCGGCGCTTTGCACCACCAGCTCCAGGCCGTCGCCGGTGGTCAGGGTGTCGCCCTCGTCGAAGGTAATGCGTGACAGGGGCGCGTTGTTCTTGGCGTAGGTCCGCTCTTCTTCCACGGCCGGATAGATGACCGTGACCAGACGGTAATCCACCTCCTTGATCAGGCCGAGGCCCAGTTCGGTCTCGGATTCACTGAGCCAGCGCTGGCCGGGGGTAAAGTCGGTCATAGATATCCTGTGGCCGGTGGATTCGGGAGCGGAATTATACGGATTCGGGGCCCTCAGTGCGATCAAAGCCGCCCGCTTCCTCGAAGAACGCCCGGGTGGCGTCGTCGGCGGGGAAGTAATGTTCGATGCGCAGCTCCTCCATCACCACATCCACCGCGGTGCCGAAACAGGCCAGGGTGGAAAAAGTGCGCAGGCGCCGCCCGGCGATCTCCAGCTCCAGGGTGAGCATCGGCTCCACGCTGGCCGGGGTGTGCTCGAGCAGGGCGTCCACGTCCGCCAGCTCGCCCAGCCGCTGGAAGAGCGCGCGCAACACCGTGTCCGGACGGGTATCCAGATCCCGCCGCAAACGGCGCAGCAGAAAACCGGCCACCGTCTCCCAGTTGGCGATAAACGGGCGGAACCCCTCCGGGTGAAACACCAGCTCGACCATATTGCCGGTCTGCGGCAGCGGGCCGCCCTCGGCGACGATCGCCTGGATCAGCCCCTGCTGCGCGGGGTTGGCGAGCAACAGATTCCAGTGCGCGTCCAGCACCGCCGCCGGATAGGGCGAATGGTTCTCCAGCATCACCTCCAGTGCCTGGCGCACCGGCGCCATGGCCGGATCGTCCAGCCGCGTCTCGGAAAAACGTGGCGGGTGCCCGGCGGCCACCAGCAGGTGATTGGTGTCGCGGCAGCTGAGATCGAGCGCCTCCGCCAGCCGTTGCAGCAAGCCGGCGCTGGGCTGCGCCCGGCCGGTTTCCACAAAGCTCAGATGGCGGCTCGACACCTCCGCCCGCACCGCCAGATCCAGCTGGCTCAACCGCCGGTTACGACGCCATTCCGATAACAAAGGTCCCGCCTGCACTGCCGCCTCCCATTACCTCACGGGTAATTGTTTCGCTTCCCCGCAACGGGGATTCTGACTCTATCAGAAACCTGAAGGAGAAAGACCATGCCCTGGAAATCACTCAAGCACGCTTTGCTGTTCAACGCCGTCGGCACCGCCCTGCTGGGCCTGCTGATGATCGTCGACGCGGGCATCATCGCCGGCCTGATCGGCGCCCACGCCGGCGCCATCCCGCCGCTGATCTGCACCGTGGCCGGCGTCGTCTTCCTGCTGTTCGCCGCCGACCTGGCCTTTGTCGGCACCCGCAAGCCGATCCCCCAGGGCATGGCGAAGCTGCTGACCCTGGCCGACGCAGCCTTCGTGATCGCCATTCCCGTGGCGATGATCGTCGCGGCGCCGCTGCTCTCCACCCTGGGCCAGTTCCTGCTCGCCGACCTGGCGCTGCTCACCGCCTTCCTGGTCTGGTGCCAGTGGCGCGGCCTGCGCCAGCCCCAGCCCGCCCCGGCCAGCTCCTGACCCGGGCGCGGGTTTATGTAGCGGCTCCGTAGCCCGGTTCGGTCTCGGTGCCCGGGGTCCAGGACCCGCCGTGAATCCGTCCCTGGAGGCTTGTGTTCGGCTCCCTGCCTCACACAGTCCTGGACCCCGGGCACCGAGACCGAACCTCCCTTGGGGGCAGCTGCCGGGCTTCATCGCGGAGCCAGGATTTGTAGGAGCGGGCCCCGCCCGCGAAAGGGAGCGAAGCTCCCGGCAGGATGCCAGAGAGGTTTCTGACGGCAGCACCGTCAGCGTCTCTGGGATCCAGCCGGCCGGCAAACCGGCCTTTCGCTTGCAAGGCAAGCTCCTACAATCCGAGCTTCGTAGAAAGGTCCGGGCGCTTTCTCTGAAAGGGTGGAGCTGACCCGTGGCGGTTCCGCTGCCGAGTGAGCGGTCCCGGAAGGCACCACCATTGCCCCGCTCACTGGGCAGCGGAACCGCTACGGGTCAGAACACCGTTAGGACCTTTCTACGAAGTGGGGTTTGTGGCGGCGAATCTCCCAAGGAGCGCCGGGATCGGGTGGGCCCGGCC